>JAABUJ010000012.1_pt1 | contig 456777 bp, 489 predicted proteins | sample 5559131 | NCBI WGS metagenome assembly JAABUJ01 (sample SAMN10711875, study PRJNA513366) | rock metagenome | isolation source: Antarctica rocks | place: Antarctica: Victoria Land, Mt New Zealand nord | collected 2016-01-07
GGAGGCCTGAGGCGCGCGCGGGGGCGCGCAGACGTACGCGCACGACGACCTAGGCGCACTATACAAAGAGGGCCTGGCGGCGCGCACGGCGGCCGTGGCGGAGGGCGGCCGTGAGCTGGCCGGCATGCTGGCGGCCAGCGCGCGCGCGCTGCGCATCGGGCGCGCGGCACCGGCCTGGACCGCGTACGTGGCGTCCATTGGCGCGCTCGTGCTGGCCGGCCTGACCGCCGCCGTGCTGGCCTCGTCCTCGCACCTGGCCTCGCAGGCGCGTTCTTAGAGCGCGGCGCGCGGCGCGCAGCGCCCTTGGACCCTAGAAAGGGTCTGACGCGGGGCCAGCACGCGCAGTTAGACGCGGAGGCGCTGGCGCGGTCGGGCAGCGCGCCGCTGGTGGAGGTGGCCCTGGAGCTGGCCGTGCCGGCCGTTGCCTGGGCGCCCGCCCTGGGCGCGGGCGGCCTGGCCGGCATGTTTGACGCCTGGCTGGCCGCGTTCTGCCGCGTCGGCGCCGCCGTGGAGCGTCTGGAGACCGGCGCAGGTGCCGACCAACCCTACCCTGACCCTACCCTGCCGGGTCGCGCACGCCGCTTCTGGGAGCGCACCGGCGGCGAGCGCGCCCGGGCCGGCGCGCAGGCTCGTACTGCGCCGAGGTGGAGGCCGACGCGGGCGTCGCGGCGGCCGGGCGCGACGTGCGCGCCGCGCTGGCCGCGACGCAGGAGCGCGCGGACGCCTTCCGCGCGCAGTTCCTCGGCTACGCGCACCTGTGGACGAGCGAGATGCAGGCCTACCTCAAGGCGCGCCCGCGGCCGGCCCGCGCGCGCCGCTATGGTTAGGGTTGGGACAGAACGTGAGGGTTGGGATAGGACGTGACCGACGCGCACGCTCGCAGGGCTTCCTGGCGGCCAAGGGCGCGCCGCGGCCGGACGGGCAGCTGGACGACCCGCCGCTGGCCGACTTTGAGGCGCAGATCCGCAAGTACGTCGCCGTGCAGGAGGAGGTGCAGGTGCGCGCGCGCGCCCGCTGCGCACGCGGGCGGCCGGCCAGCCGGGCGCCCGGGGATTAGGCCGCACGCCGCGCAGGCGCTGCCCGCAAGTGCGGTCATCGGCTACCTCAAGGTCGACGCGCGGCCGGTCAAGCAGTCGCTGCTGGCCTGGGCCGCCAAGTGGATCTTCCTGTTCACCAGCCACCTGGAGGGCAAGGTGCGCTACTGGCATTGTGAGAAAAGCGGAGGCCGGGCGCCGCACGCGCGCGTGTGTCCGCCCAAAGGCCGCGGCGCGGCAGGTCGTGGGCACCATGCGCGAGCTGTTTGGCTTCATGGCCGCCAGCAACGCCACGCTGGACCTGGACACGTCCGCCGAGGGTCCCGGGGGCGCGCACGCCGGCGAGGCGCGCCGCCCGCCCGCTGCCAGCATGCCTCGCATGCGCCAGCCGGCCACTGCAAGTGCTGCATGTGGGGCCGCACCGCAGGACGGCGCGCCGCGGCCGCTGTACGTGGTGCTGGCGTGCATGCGCGACATCCGCCGGCGCGCCGACCGCACTGACACCGGCTTCGACCCGCTGCGCGACACGGTGCGGCGCGGCGCCGGCGTGATGTCTGGTCGACCGCGCGCGCGTGGCGCACCGGCCTGGCCCATGACCGCGCTTTCATGCAGCTTTGCAGTCACTGCGTACGCATAACGATATCATGAAGATGCTTGCGGAATCCAGGGCGCGGACGCGGCGCAGGTGGCGCTCTTGCTGCGCTGCGGCATCGCGCTGAGCGACGCCGTCCTGAAGCAGCTCGAGGAGGCGCCGCTCGCGTGGAAGTCGCTGAAGAAGAAGATGTTCAACAGGTGCGGCGCCCACACCCTACCCTAACACCGCACAGCCCTGCCGACGCGCGGACGCGCGCGAGCGGGGAGGCAGCACGCGCGGCGCGCAGGCGCGAGACGCTGTCGCACCTGCAGCAGGCGGAGGCGGTGGAGATCCGGCGCAAGAGCGACGCGTTCCAGGCGCGCGTGGAGGACTTCCGAGCCTTCTTCCAGCACGCGGCGCCATTTGCGGTCGCCGGCGCGGAGCTCACGCCGCAGCATGTGCGCCCAGCCGGCAATGAACACGGCGTGCGGCGCGGCCGGGCGGGGCAGCAGCTGGAGGAGCGCGCGCGGCCGGGCATGCAGGTCCGGGCGGCGTACGCGCGGCTGGACGCGTTCCACCACGGCACGGTGGAGGGCCGCGCGTCGGTGACCGCGCTGCTGGCGGAGAGCGCCGCGCTGCAGAACAGCCAGGACCTGTTCGAGCTGTACGTGTTCGACCCGCTGCTGCTGACGCGCTGCAAGGTGCGCGCCGGGCCCCCCGGCCCCCTACCCTACCCGAGCCGCGCCGCTGACGAGCGCGGGGGTGCCGCGCGCAGGAGGAGCTGGGCTACCTCAAGGCGCTGTGGGACATGGTGGGCGCGGTCATGGCCACATTCGGCGCGTGGCACGCCACGCTCTGGGACCGCATCCAGGTGGACGAGCTGGTGGAGGAGACGCGCAAGCTGACGCGCGACCTCAAGCAGCTCAACAAGGCCGCGCGCGGCTACGAGGTCTACCGGTGCGGATCCCGAGTGCGGCTCCCGCGGCCGCACGCACGCGCGACGTGCCTGGCCAGGCCGCAAGCGCCCTCGCACGCGCGCCCGCAGGCTGCTGGAGGAGGCGCTGCGCGCGATGCTGACCTCGCTGCCGCTGGTGTCCGAGCTGCACCACCCGGCCATGCGCAGCCGGCACTGGACGCAGCTCATGCGGGCGCGCGCGCGCTTGGCCGGCCCTTTTCATGATATGCCGCCCCTGGCCGGGCGCGCGACGGCGCGGCGGGCCGTGCGCAGGCCACCGGCAAGACGTTCGTGATGGACGCGTCGTTCAGCCTGGGCGACCTGCTGCGCGTCGGCCTGCACCAGGCCGTGGACGCATGCAGCGAGATCATCGACCGCGCGCAGAAGGAGCTCATCATCGAGAAGGCGCTGAAGAAGGTCGAGGACACCTGGGGCGCGATGTCCCTGTCGTTCACGCCGTACCAGGCGCGCGGCCGCGCCCGGGCCCTGCTGGGGCATGCCAGCGCGGGCGCTCGGGCGCGCCGCCCGCGCCCCGCAGAATGGCTCGTGTGACCCCCGGCGCGCCGCGGGGCGGCGCAGAGCAGCGGCATGGTCCAGATGACTGTGGACGAGGCGGCCACCGAGGCGCTGGAGGCCGACAACCTGGCGCTGCAGACCATGAGCGGGGGCAAGTATGTCCAGGCGCGGCCCGCGCAAGGCCCGGCGAGCCGCGGCCCCGCTCGACACGCCCAGGCGGGCGGGGCGGGCAGCAGGCTAGCCCTACCCTACCCTGCCCTACTGCGCAGGGCAACGCGGTGTTCCTGGAGAAGGTGACAGCCTGGCAGCGCAAGCTGGGCGTGGTCGACGCGGTGCTGGCGACCTGGACGGACGCGCAGCGCAAGTGGCAGGCGCTGGAGTCCATCTTTGTTGGCTCCGCCGACATCCGCGTGCAGCTGCCGGAGGACTCGCGCCGCTTTGACGCCATCATGACCGACTTCCTGGCGCGCCTGAAGCCGCTCGTTTGACCTGATTCACCCATGCACCGACGCACCCATGTGACTGATGTACCCGTGCACCACTATGGGGCATACAAGCGAAATGGCGATGGGGCCGTAGGACCTGATGCGCGACGCGCCCGCGCTCAGCAACGTGGTGGAGGCCTGCAACCTGGAGGGTCGCCAGGAGCGCCTGGACGCGCTGCTAGGCCAGCTGGAGCTGTGCGAGAAGGCGCTGCAGGCGCGCGCACCCCGCGCCATGCCCGCCGGCTGCCCTCCACGCCCCGACCCCGACTGACCCTAACCCTGCCGCGCCGGCGCCCAGGACTACCTGGAGACCAAGCGCGTGGCCTTCCCGCGCTTCTATTTCGTGGCGCCGGCCGACCTGCTGGACATCCTGTCCAAGGGCGCCGACCCGCAGCTCATCCTCAGGTGCGCGCCCGCGGCCGCGACCGCCGCATGCCGTGCCCCGCAGCGCCGCTGCTCACGCGCGCGCGCCCTCCCCGTGCGCCAGGCACCTGCCCAAGAGCTTCGACAACGTGCATAACCTGGAGTTTCTCAAGGACGGCGCGGGCACGCCGACCAAGACTGCGATCGGCATGTACTCTGGTGCGCTGCACCCTGACCCCATCCCAACCCTACCCACAACACTGCAGTCGGCATGCACTCCGATGCTCGCTGCCCCAGTTCACACAAGGGCGTCCACCCCCTTCTCTGCCTCTCTTGCGCTCTGCAGAGCGCTGTGCGTGGGGCTGCGCCGCATGCTGGCACAGCATGCGGCCCATGACCCGCGTGCCCCGCATTGAGAGGCCGCGGCCGCGCGCCGCGCGCGCCAGGCGAGAAGGAGTATGTGGAGTTTGCGGGCCCGTGCGCGTGCGAGGGCGCGGTGGAGGTCTGGCTGCAGACCGTGGTGGACGCCATGCGCGCCGCGCTGAGCGCCGAGTTCAAGGCCGCGGTCGCGGGCTACGACGAGAAGCCGCGCGGCCGCTGGCTGTTCGACCACAGCGTGCAGACGACCATCACCGCCTCGCGCACCTTCTTCACGCAGGAGATCACCGGCGCCTTCAGCGACCTGGAGGACGGCAAGGAGGACGCGCTCAAGGCGCGCGTGCCCGCCCCTCTGGTGCCCGCCACGCAGCGCACGCGGCTCTGCTCACCGACCGGCGCGCGCGCGCAGGCCGAGCACGAGCGGCAGGTGTCGCAGCTGAGCGAGCTGATCGAGCTCATCACCGGCGAGCTGAGCGCTGGCGACCGCAAGAAGCTCGTCACGCTCTGCACGATCGACGTGCACGCGCGCGACGTGGTGCAGCGCCTGCTGGACGAGCGCGTCGACAACGGCACCGCCTTCCAGTGGCAGTCGCAGCTGCGCTACTCGCAGCACGACAAGACGCGCGAGTGCCAGGCGCGAGGGGCCTTCCGGCCCTCCTGCCGGCGCGCATGCGACCGCTCCGCGCGACCGCTCGCATGCGAGCCCTTTGCATGCGAGCGCTTCGCGCGAGTACTGCGTGCTGGCGCCAGGTGAACATCTGCGACGCAGAGATCAAGTACTCATACGAGTATATCGGCAACTGCGGCTGCCTGTGCATCACGCCGCTCTCGGACCGCTGCTACATCACGCTCACCCAGGCGCAGCGCCTGGTGCTGGGCGGCGCGCCCGCCGGGCCCGCTGGTACGCGCGCCGCGCGACCGCCGCTAGGGTTTGGCGACCCGAGTTGAGGATGCCCGCGAGCTCGCCGCACACTGCGCGCCGGCCGCAGGCACCGGCAAGACCGAGACGACCAAGGACCTGGCGCGCGCGCTAGGCGTGCAGTGCTACGTGTTCAACTGCAGCGATCAGATGGACTACAAGGCCATGGGCCAGATCTACAAGGGCCTCGCGCAGACGGGCGCCTGGGGCTGCTTCGACGAGTTCAACCGCATCCCGGTCGCCGTGCTGTCCGTCTGCTCCACGCAGTACAAGGCGCGCGCGCCGCCGTCGCGGCGGGCGCCAGGGTAGGGTCAGGGTGCCTCCATGCGACCGGCGCGACGCGCTTACGCGATGCGCGGCGCGCGCAGACGGTGCTGGACGCGCTGCGCGCGCGCAAGGAGCGCTTTGTGTTCGACAGCGTGGATGTCGCGCTCAAGCCCAGCGTCATGGCCTTCATCACAATGAACCCGGGCTACCCCGGCCGCGCCGAGCTGCCCGAGTCGCTCAAGGCGCGGCGCCGCCTCCGCGCGGCGCTGCCTCCGCGCGCGCTGCGCCCGCCCCCGCGTGCGCCGCACGCTGACGCACGGCGCCGGCGGCGCGCAGGCGCTGTTCCGGCCCTGCAGCATGTGCGTACCGGACCTGAGTCTGATCGCGGTGCGCCGCGCCGGCGGCCGGCGGGTCCGGGCCAGGCTCAGGGCGCGGCCAGCGGGCGCGCAGGAGGTCATGCTCATGGCGGAGGGCTTCCAGCAGAGCAAGGCGCTGAGCCGCAAATTCGTCATCCTGTACAAGCTGTGCGAGGACCTGCTGTCCAAGAGCCAGCACTACGACTGGAAGCTGCGGGCGATCAAGACCACGCTGTACGTCGCCGGCGGCATGCGCCGCGCCGCGCCCGACATGTCCGAGGACAAGGTGCCCGCCCGCCGCCCGCGTGCGCGCGTGTCATGCACACCTGGTGGCTGAGCATGCGCTGACCGCCGTGCCGCGCGCGCGCGCGCCAGGTGCTGCTGCGCGCGCTGCGCGACTTCAATCTGGGCAAGCTGACGGCCGACGACACGAGCATCTTCATGGGCCTGCTCAACGACCTGTTCCCGCGCACGGCCGAGCTGGTGCCGCGCTCGGTCGACCGCGAGTTCGAGGCCAAGGCGCGCCGGCCGCGCCCGGCCCGGCGACGGCCGGCTCTTCATCGCATGTGCCAACGCTGTCGGCGCCGCCGCAGGTCAAGGAGGCCGCCGTTGAGCTGGGCTACCAGCCCGACGACAAGTTCTGCCTCAAGGTCAGCCAGCTGCGCGAGATCCTGGTCGTCCGCTGGAGCGTCTTCCTGCTGGGTCCGGCCGGCTGCGGCAAGAGCGCGATCTGGCGCACGCTCATGCGCGCGCAGCAGCTGTTTGGCGAGAAGACGGTCTACAAGCCCATCAACCCCAAGGCGCGCGCGCCCGCCCGCGCGCCGTACCAAACTAAGTTTTAGGTTAGGCTTCCTCGCGCGCCGGCCTGACCCGCCGGCCGCGCGCAGTCGGTCACGCGCAACGAGCTGTACGGCAGCCTGAACCCGGCCACGCGCGAGTGGCGCGAGGGCCTGGTCAGCGTGACCTTCCGCGACATGGCCAACAACCGCACCAACCGGCACCAGTGGATCGTGCTGGACGGCGACATCGACGCCGAGTGGATCGAGGTGCGCGCGCGCGCCAGCCCTGCACGTCGGCGGGGCGGCGACTTGGCGCGGAGCGCAGCCGCGCGCGCGCGCAGAGCATGAACACGGTCATGGACGACAACAAGATGCTGACGCTGGCCAGCAACGAGCGCATCCCGCTCACGCCCAGCATGCGCCTGCTGCTGGAGATCAACCACATGAAGCACTGCTCGCCGGCCACCGTCTCGCGCGGCGGCGTCATCTACGTCAACGCCGACGACATCGGCTGGCGCCCGGCGCGCCCGCCCACGCCCGCCCCCGCCTGCTGCATGCCTTCAACACCCACGCAGGCCGCGCAGACGGGCGGCGGCGCCGCGCAGGCGGTGGACAGCTGGCTGGCCGGCCTGGAGGCGAGCGAGTTCCGGCCGCTGCTGGCCGTGCTGTTCGAACGCTACGTGGAGGCCACCATGGAGCACTGCCGGCGCAACTTCCGCGCGGTCGTGCCGCTGCCGGCCGTGTCGCAGGCCGCGACCGTCTGCCAGATCCTGGGCAGCCTGCTGCCCAAGGCGCGCGCCGCGCGCGGCCCTGCATGCACCGCGCCGCCCGCGCGCGCGCCGGCCATCACACCTAACTCCATGCACGGTTCGACATGGTGACTCCGGCGTGGCGCGCGCCGCAGGAGACCGTGCGCGGCACGCCGCCGCCGGACAAGCGCCTGCTGGAGCACCAGTTCGTGTTCGCGTGCGTGTGGGCCTTCGGCGGCACCATGCTGGTGGACAAGGTCAGCGACTACCGCGCGCAGTTCTCCAGGTGGTGGGTGTCCGAGTGGAAGGCGGTCCCCTTCCCCGACAAGGCGCGCCCGCCTTGCACGAGCGGCGCCATACATGCGCATAGGTTAGGGTAGGGCCGCATGCGCGGACGGCTGACGGCGGGCGGTGGAAAGCGCAGGGCCTGGTGTTCGACTACTATGTGGACGAGGCGGCCGTGGCGATGGTCAGCTGGGAGGCGCGCGTGCCCGCGTTCGCGTACGCGCCCGACGCGGCGGCCGCCGTGTTCGTGCCGACCATGGAGACCGCGCGCCTGACCTACCTGCTGGACACGCTGGTCGCGCGCCGGCACCACGTCATGTTCGTCGGCAGCACCGGCGCGCGCGCGCCGGCTCCATGCGACAGCGGGCGAAACGCGCGCACGGCGCTGAGCGCTGGTGCAGGGCACGCCCTCACCCTTTCCCTGAGCGCAGGCTCCGGCAAGACGGCCATCATGCAGCACAAGCTCAAGGCGCTGGACGCTGACGTGATGGGCTACGCGGCCATCAACCTCAACTCCTTCTCGGACGCGCCCGCGCTGCAGAGCATCCTGGAGCAGTCGCTGGAGAAGAAGTCGGGCGCGCGCAGCCGGCGCCGGCCCTAACCCTAACCCCGGCGCGCGCGGCGGTGCCGAGGGCCCGGGCGCGCCGCGCAGGCGTGCGCTTCGGCCCGCCGGGCGGCAAGCGCCTGGTGTACTTTGTGGACGACATCAACATGCCCTTCGTGGACAAGTACGACACGCAGTCCGCCATCGAGCTGCTGCGGCAGTCGCTGGACTACCGGGGCTGGTTTGACAAGGCGCGCGCGCGGCGCATGCTGAAGCAGCCTCTGTCACGGGCCCTGCGGCTCACGTCAACATATAAGTAATACCGAGCGCATGTGCATGCGCGCGGCGCGCAGGTCAAGGTGGTGCTCAAGGAGGTGACCAACGTGCAGTACGCCGCGTGCATGAACCCCACCGCCGGCTCCTTCCACATCACGCCGCGCATGCAGCGGCACTTTGCGACCTTTGCAGTGCAGATGCCGTCCATGGAGACCGCCAGGCACGCTGCGCCCGCGCCGTTTAAGTTGAAATGGGGCCTACATACAGGCCGCTCAGCCGCGCACGCCGCGTAGGACCATCTACTCGGCCATCCTGGAGGGCCACCTGGCGGCGGGCGGCTTTGACGGCGCGGTGGCGCGGCTGGGCGGCCGCCTGGTGGACGCGATGCTGGAGCTGCACCGCAACGTGATGAACAGCTTCCTGCCGTCGGCGGTCAAGTTCCACTACCAGTTCAACCTGCGCGAGCTGTCCAACATCACGCAGGCGCGCCCGCGCGCCAGCGACCATACTGTATGAGAGGGTTAGGATACAGTGTTTGGGTATGTACGAGATACGCAGCGGGGCGCGCGCGGACGCTGCCGGCTGGCACCGCGCAGGGCCTGTGCCGCATGACCAAGGAGCACTTCCGCGAGCCGCTGCACGCCGCGCGGCTCTGGGTGCACGAGTGCGAGCGCGTGCTGTCCGACCGGCTCGTCAACAGCACCGACCTGGCCCGCTTCGCCGAGTTCCGCGCCAACGCCGCGAAGAAGCACTTTGACGAGCTCAAGCAGGCGCGCGCGGGCTGCCGCGTCACATGCAAGAGCCGGGCAGCGGCCAAAGATTGTCATGCGCAGGCCCGCGACAGCAATCAACCGAACCACGTGGGCGCTGGCCAATGCGCCTTGAGCACAAGTTAGCATGTGGGCGGCGGGCGGCAGGCGGACCTGGAGGCGCGCCCGCTGCTGTACGGCAGCTTCATGGTCACGAACGCGGACGACGAGCCGGTGTACGCGCCCATCCCCGGCTACGACGTCCTGCGCAAGACCCTGGACGCCCGGCTGGCCGAGTACAACGAGGCCAACCCCGTCATGGACCTGGTGCTGTTCCAGCAGGCGCGGCCCCGGCCGCTGCCGCCAAAATTAAACCTAACTCTCGCCGCCACGCGCGCGCGCACAGCCCTCACGGCGGCCGCCGTCACAGTCCGGACGCCCGCGGCCGCGCAGGCGATGGAGCACGTGTGCCGCATCACGCGCATCATTGCGCTGCCGCGCGGCAACGCCATGCTGGTCGGCGTGGGTGGCTCTGGCAAGCAGAGCCTGGCACGCCTGGCGTCCTTTATCTGCGGCTACGAGGCGCGCGCCCCGCCCGGCCCGCCTGCCGCGCCCTGCCCCCATTAGCCGGGGCCGAGCCGGCGGCGCGCCAAACTTGGCAAACACGTCTACGCTACCCTGATCCTGACCCTGCTCAGGTGTTCCAAATCTCGGTGTCCTCCACGTACGGCGTGCCGGAGTTCAAGGAGAACCTGCTGGCGCTGTACGCCAAGGCGGGCGCGCGCGGCATCCCGGTCACCTTCCTGCTGACCGACAACCAGATCGTCAACGAGAAGTTCCTGGTCTTCATCAACGACCTGCTCTCCACCGGCTATGTCGCCGACCTGTGCTCGCCGGTGCGCGCGCCCTGCGCCTGCGGACTCTGTCACGGTGAAGCACAGCTCACTGCGCGCCTGCAGCATGCCAGACACAAGTGAGCCTGGAGCTGGCGGGTTCGCTCCAGGCGTTGGGAGGCGGCAGCCGCTGCTGCTCGCATGTCCCGCTTTGCCCACGAGGCGGCCGCCCGGCGCACGCCCAGCGCCGGCCGCCTGCGCGCAGGAGGACAGGGAGCAGTTCAGCAATGCGGTGCGCAGCGAGGTCAAGGCGGCGGGGCTCATGGACACGCCGGAGAACCTGTGGGACTTTTTCATCGAGAAGGCGCGCGCCTTCGCATGCGCTGCGCATACCTGGGTGGCTGCACGGAAGCGCCTCCATGGGTGCCTCCATGCGCCGGCGCGCGCGCGAGCAGGTCCGCAAGTACCTGCACGTCGTGCTGTGCTTCAGCCCCGTGGACGACCGCTTCCGCATCCGCGCGCGCCAGTTCCCCGCGCTCGTCAACTGCACCTCCTTCGACTGGTTCCACACGTGGCCGTCCGAGGCGCGCGCCCGCCCCGCCGGCCCGCCCGTCCTGTGAGCGCGGACCCGTGGACCCCTGGCGGCGGCCAGGGGCGCGCCGCCGCGCGCAGGCGCTGGTGAGCGTGGCGACGCGCTTCCTGGTGGACATCCCCGATGTGCAGGCAGACGTGCGCGACAGCCTGGCGCTGCACATGGCCTTTGCGCACCTGGCCGTCGCGGACGCCTCGCAGCGGTGCGGCGCCGCGCGCCCGTCCGCATGCCCGCATGGCAGCGCCCGCGCCCGGCCGGGCGTCGCGCCGACGTGCGCGCCGCGCGGCCAGGTACCTGGAGAGCGTGCGGCGGTACAACTACACCACGCCTAAGAGCTACCTGGAGCTCATCTCGCTGTACAAGGGCCTGCTGGCGCAGAAGCGCGCCGAGCTGCACGGCGAGAAGCAGCGCCTGGAGAGCGGCGTGGACAAGATCTCGCAGGCCTCCGCGCAGGCGCGCGCGCTTTTGCATGCGTGCATGTGCACACATGTGCACATGCATGTGCCGCGCTCATGCGGGCTGCTCGGCCAGCGTCTGACGCGGCGGCCGGGCGCGCGGGCGGCAGGTGGCGGACCTGCAGGTCATGCTGCAGCACGAGCAGGTGGTGGTGGAGGAGAAGAAGGCGGCCACGCAGACGCTGATCGAGAGCATCGGGCGCGAGAAGGCGGTCGTGGACGAGGCCGTCGAGGCCAGCCGCAGCGACGAGGAGGCCGCCGCGCGCCTGCAGGCGCGACGCCGCGCGCGCGGCCGCATGCGCTGTTAATTTTCTCCAGTATTTTTTCTTGATGGTATGGGGCGCATGCGGCGCGCGGCGGCGCGGCGCCCGCGGCAACGCAGCCGCGCGGGCGCAGGCGGAGGTGACGGCGTTCCAGGACGAGTGCGCGCGCGACCTGGCTGTCGCGGAGCCGGTGATCAAGGAGGCCGAGGCCGCGCTCAACAGCCTGGACAAGGCCAGCCTGGGCGAGCTCAAGAGCTTCGGCAGCCCGGCCGCGGAGGTTGTGAACGTGGTGGCCGCCTGCATGGTCCTCACCGCGCCCGGCGGCCGCATCCCCAAGGCGCGCGCGCCGCGCCCACGCCTGCGTGCAGTTGCCCCTGCACGCCGGCTGCGGGCCAAATGAAAAGTTATTGTGCATATTGAGGCTGAGGGCGGCCGTGCCATGGCGCGGCGCGCCAGGACCTGAGCTGGGCGGCTGGCAAGAAGTTCATGGGCAACGTGGACGCCTTCCTCAAGAGCCTGCTCGCATTCGACAAGGACAACGTCCCACTCGCGTGCGCTGACCGCGCCGAAAAGGAGTTCATCTCCAACCCGGCCTTCAACGCGGACAACATCCGCACCAAGTCCGGCGCGGCGGCCGGCCTGTGCGCCTGGGTCATCAACATCTGCAAGTACTTCCGCATCTACCAGGCGCGCGCACGCGCTGCCGCGCCTGCCCGAACTGCCGCGCGAGACCTGCAGACGCGCGGGGCGGCCGCGATGTGCGCCGGGCCCCGCGCGCGCAGATGGTCGCGCCCAAGCGCGCGGCGCTGGCGGAGGCCAACCGCAAGCTGGACAGCGCGAGCCGCAAGCTGGCCGCCATCCGCGCGCGCGTGCGCGAGCTGCAGGAGCGCGTGGCCGTCCTGGAGGGCGGCCTCATGAAGGCGCGCGCCGCCCGGCGCACGGGCGCCGCCCGGGCCGCGCCGCCGCCCGCCGCCCGCCGCCCGGCCGCGACGCCGCGCTGCGCCGCGCGCGCGCAGGCGACCGAGGACAAGAACGCGGCCATGGCGCAGGCGGAGCGCACCGCCGGCAAGGCCCGCCTCGCCGACCGCCTGATCAACGGCCTGGCCGGCGAGTTCCAGCGCTGGACGGCGACCATCAAGCAGTTCACGCTGGCGGAGGGTGCGCGCGCGCGGCCGCCCCCGCCAACCCCAAGCAAGCCCCGCAGGGCGGCGCGCCACGCGCGGCGCGCGCGCCGGCAGGCAAGCTGGTCGGCAACACGCTGCTGGCGGCCGCGTTCGTGAGCTACGCCGGGCCGTTCAGCATCCCCTTCCGGCGCGCGCTGGTGCAGGACAAGTGGCTGCCCGACCTGCACGAGCGCGCCATCCCGCTGTCCGCGGGCATCGCGCCGCTGGACATCCTCACCAGCGACGCGGCCAAGGCGCGCGCCGCCGCCCCCGCGGCGCGCGCGGCCGCCCGAGCGAGCGGGCCGGTCGAGCGGGGCGGCACGCGCGGGCGGCAGGCGCGCTGGGCGCAGGAGGGCCTGCAGACGGACACGCTGAGCGTGGAGAACGGCGCGATCATGACGGCGGCCAGCCGCTGGAGCCTGCTCATCGACCCGCAGCTGCAGGGCATCCAGTGGATCATTCGGCGCGAGCAGCCCGCCGGCCTGGTCATCACGCAGCAGTCGGCGCCGCACTACATCGAGCAGGCGGCGCCCGGCCCGCGCGCAAAGGGATAGGGTCCTGAACCCTTTCTGTCCGGCGCGGCCCCGCGCTCCCCCGCATGCGCTGACTCACTCACGCAATGCGCGGCCGCAGGTGGTCAAGTGCATCGAGGCCGGCCTGCCGCTGCTGCTGGAGAACCTGTCGGAGAGCATCGACGCGGTGCTGGACCCGGTGATCGGCAAGCTGGTCACCAAGCGCGGGCGGGCAACCGTTCTCAAGCTGGGCGACGCCGAGGTCGAGTACAACCCCAACTTCAGGTGCGCAGTGCTGCTGAACTTGTGCAGGGCGCCCATGCAGCCGGCCCGCGGGCGCATGCACCGCTAATGACGACAGAAGCATCCGCTCTGCTGAAGCGTGCTCGCGCGCAGGCTGTACCTGGCCACCAAGCTGGCCAACCCGCACTACCGGCCCGAGATCGCGGCGCAGACGACGCTGGTCAACTTCTGCGTGACCGAGGAGGGCCTGGAGGAGCAGCTGCTGGCGGCCGTGGTCGCGCACGAGCGCGCGGACCTGCAGCAGGCGGCCGCCGCGCTGGTGGCGCAGCTGGCGCAGTACACCATCACGCTCACCGAGCTGGAGGACAACCTGCTCGCGCGCCCGGCCAACAGCCAGGTCGGGCGCCCCGCGAGGCACTCGCGTGCCGCGGGCCGTGCCGGTCTCGCCCCTAGAAACTGGGCCTCCAGCAAGCTCCGCATGCCCCGCCATGCGAGCTGCCTCCGCGGAAGCTCGCCCTGTGGCGTTGAACACTAACCCAGACCGAGCGGCGCGCGCCCCGCGCAGGGCGACATCCTGGAGGACATTGCGCTGATCGAGAACCTGGAGGAGACCAAGCGCACCGCGCTGGAGATTGCGGACAAGGTGGTGCTGGCCAAGGAGACTGGCGCCAGCCTGTCGCAGGCCCGCGAGGTGCGCCGCAGCGCGGCCCGCCCGCGCGCTCGCCGCAGGCATAGGGCTAGGGTTAGCTGCCTGCTTTGCAGGGTAAGGCTAGGGTAGCTCGGGTACGTAACCCTAGCCTGCTTCTGAGCGGTGCGCGGCGCAGGTGTACCGGCCGGTCGCCGCGCGGTGCGCGCTGCTGTACTTCCTCATCGACTCGCTCAACGCGCTGGACCGCGTGTATCACTACTCCATGGCCAACTTCGTGCTGGCGCTGAAGAAAGGCGCGCGCCCGCCGCTGGCCGCGCCCGCGCCTCCTGTGCACGCGCGTGCGGCCCGCTCACAAACGCACGCAGCTCGCTTACGGCGCGCGCGCGGGGCAGGCATGGACGCGGCGCCGATTACGGCCGAGGAGCCGCCGCCGGCCGACGGCGGCCCTGACGGCCACGACGCGGACGGCGAGGGCGCTCGCGCCGCGCTGCAGCGCCGCGTCGACCTGCTTACCAGCACCGCGACCGCCGTCATCTTCGACTACGTCGCGCAGGCGCGGCGCAAAGCGGCGCGCCCTGCCCTACCCTACCCTACCTCCGGCGCGCCGCAGCTCAGGCCGGCGCGCGCCGCGCGCAGGGCCTCTTCGAGCGGCACAAGCTGATCGTGGCGTCGCAGCTGTGCATCGCGGTGCTCAAGCGCGCCGGGCAGCTGCCGCAGGCCAAGTTTGACTTCCTGCTGCGCGGCCCGCGCAAGGAGGGCGCCGACAATGCGCTGCGCGATTGGCTGTCCGAGTCCGTCTGGCAGTCCGTGCAGGCCCTGAAGGCGCGGGCCGTACAGTGGCCGTGGCGGCCGCTGCGGCCGCAGGGGCGCCGGTCGTGTGACGCGGCCCGCGCGCGCGCAGGACCTGGACGAGTTCGGCAGCCTGCCGGACGACCTGGCCGGCTCGGCCAAGCGCTGGCAGGAGTGGATGGAGCTGGAGCGGCCCGAGGAGGACGTGCTGCCGGGTGCGCCGCGCTCCCGGAGCGGCCCTGCCCTGGCCGCATGATGCGCAAAGCGTACGGACTCTGCATGCGGCGCCCACATGCGGAGTCCGCACGCCCTGCATTTCAAGTGCATCGCACAACGCCATTGCCACCGCCGCCGCCGCGCGCCGCGCCGCGCGCAGGCGACTGGAAGCGCATGCCCGAGTTCGACCGCCTGCTGCTGTTCCGCGCGCTGCGGCCGGACTGCCTGACGGCCGCCATGGCGCGCTACGTGGCCAACGTGCTGGGCGCGCAGTACATCACCTCCGCGCCATTCGAGCTGGAGCGCTCCTTCCAGGCGCGCGCACGGCGCATGGCTGTGCAGCGAGCTATGATCACTGCATGCGGCCCGAGGACATCACTGCATGCGCGCCAAGGGCGGCCCCGCCAGCATGCGGCCGGCCGCGCAGGACTCGGCGGCGGGCGTGCCCGTCTTCGTGTACCTGTCGCCCGGCGTGGACGTCGCGGCCAGCGTGGAGGCGCTGGGCCGCAAGCTGGGCTTCACCGCGGACGGCGGCCGGTACGCGGCGGTGTCGCTGGGCCAGGGGCAGGAGCCGATCGCGATGGCGCAGCTGGCGGCCGCGCGCGCGGCCGGCGGCTGGGTGCTGCTGCAGAACATCCACCTGACCATCGGCTGGACGTCCGGGCCGCTGGAGAAGGCGGTGGACAAGCTGGCGCAGGGCTCGCACCCGGACTTCCGGTGCGCGCGGCTCCTTAGATAGGGTTAGGGTATAGGCCGGGACCGCCAATACAGGGTATAGGCGGGGACCGCTGCGGCGCGCGCGCGCGCCGACCGGCGCGCCCACGCGCGCCGCGCCGCGCGCAGGCTGTTCCTGTCGGCGGAGCCGCCGCCGCTGCTGGAGCGCCCGCTGCCGATCTCGCTGCTGCAGAACTCCATCAAGCTCACCAACGAACCGCCCGAGGGCCTCAAGGCGGGCCTGGGCTCCTCCTCTGTGTTTGAGCGGCTTGGTGGTGCCGCAAGGCGCGCTCAGTGCGCGCATGCGGCAGGCCAACCTGCGGCGCGCGTACGGCCAGTTCAACGAGGAGCTTATGGAGGGCTGCGCCAAGCAGGCCGAGTTCCGCGCGATCATCTTCGCGCTGTCCTACTTCCACGCCGCGCTGCTGGAGCGCAAGAAGTTTGGCGTGGGCAACCTGCCGGGCGCCACGTCCGGTGCGGCCGGCCCGCGCGCCGCCCCCGCGGCCTCGCGCCCGACCGAGCTTCAAGCCTCAAACGGATCGCGCGCGCGCGGGGGGTCAGGGATCGGCTGGAACATGAACTACCCGTTCAACACGGGCGACCTGCTGTGCTGCGGGCAGTGCGCGGCCAACTACCTGGACAACAACGCGCGCGTGCCCTGGGACGACCTGCGCTACATCTTCGGCGAGATCATGTACGGCGGCCACATTGTGGAGGACTGGGACCGCCGCCTGGCGTCCGCGTACCTGCAAAAGTACTTCAGCGAGGGCCTGCTGGACGGCTTCGAGATGTTCCCCGGCTTCCCCGTGCCGCCGTCCAGCGCCACGCACCGCCAGGTCGACCCAGGCCCCGCCGCGGCGCTAGCCTAACCCTATACCCTACCGTATCCAGTCGTAGGACAGCCGCGCGCGCGCATGCGCTGAGACGTGCCGCCGGCGCGCGCAGACGCTGGAGTACATCGACGACGCGATGCCGCCCGAGACGCCGGCCGCGTTCGGGCTGCACGCCAACGCGGAGGTCGGCTTTAAGCGGCGCGAGGCAGAGCGCTTCTGCGCGGCGCTGCAGGGCCTGCAGCCGCGCCAGCTGGGCGGCGAGGCCGGGCTGTCGCCCGAGGAGCGCGCCAAGCAGGTGCTGGACGACGTGGCGGAGCACCTGCCCGAGGCGTTCGACCTCGAGGCCATCCGCGGCCGCGTGGACGAGCTGACGCCCTACGCCATGGTCGCCATACAGGCGCGCGTGCGGCCGGTTGGCCACATGCGCCGCATGCGTGCAGGGATTTCCCCGGCCCTACAGGGTATTTCGGGCCGCCTGGGCGCGCGCAGGAGGCAGGGCGCATGAACGCGCTGCTGGCGGCCATGCGCCGCAGCCTGGCCGAGCTGGACCTGGGCCTCAAGGGCGACCTGACCATGACCGAGCCCATGGAGCGGCTCATGACCGCGCTGGCCGGCGACGCGGTGCCGCCGTCCTGGGCGCTGCTGGCCTACCCCTCCCTCCGCCCGCTGGGCTCCTGGATGGTCAACCTGCTGGCGCGCGTCGCGCAGCTGGCCGAGTGGACCGCCGACCTGGTCGTGCCCAAGTCGGTCTGGCTGCCGGGCGCGCGCCGGGCGCCTGACTGTCGCCCACCCGGCGCCCATCGGGGCGGCCCAGGGCCTCACCGGCGAGCACGGCGCGCGCAGGTCTGTTCAACCCGCAGTCCTTCCTGACGGCGGTCATGCAGACGACGGCGCGCCGCAACGACTGGCCGCTGGACAAGACGGTGGTGCGCGCCGCGGCCGCGCCCCTGCTCGAAGCCGCTGTGCGCGAGCACGCGCGCGCAGCGCCAGTGTGACCCTGCTGACCCTACCCTTGGCCCGGCGCCGCAGATCGTGACGGAGGTCACGAAGCGGACGCCGGAGCAGGTCGACGTGCCCTCGCGCGACGGCGCGTACGTGCACGGGCTCACGCTGGAGGGCGCGCGCTGGGACGAAAAGGCCGGCCTGCTCGACGACGCGCGGCCCAAGGAGCTCTTCTGCCCGCTGCCGGTGCGCCGCGCGCCGGGCGCGGGCGCTGGGCGCTGTGTCAGGGTTAGGGCGGCCGCGCGCCGACGGGCGCGCCGCGCCGCAGGTCATGCTCATCCGCGCGGTGACCGTCGACAAGGCGGAGCTCAAGGACTGCTACCAGTGCCCGGTCTACGTCACGGAGCAGCGCTTCCGGCAGGAGATCTTCGCCGCGCAGCTCAAGTCCAAGCACTCCTGGGTCAAGTGGACGCTGCTGGGCGTGTGCCTGTTCCTGGACATCGCCTGACGCGCGGCGGGGCGGCCCGGGGCCTGTGCGTATGCGGCATGGGAGGAGCTGCACCGCCGCCGGTCTGCCAGCTGGTTGGAGCTGGGTCAGCTGTCTGCTGCTTTGCCTGCATGCTTGGTTGTACAGCATAAGATACCTGTTGTTGGCGGCACAGGTTTCCTTCCTCAATCGCTGGTTATCTAGGCGGTGTTTTGCTGCAAATGATAGCAAACCGGAACCATCACTTTACACAGTTCATGCGCCTGCGTTCCTAGCCTGACGCACACCGCACACCCACGCGCGTCGCGAGGACGCGCGGCGCCTCAGTCCCGCTCGCTGATGGCCGTCAGGTGCACCTCCACCTCCGCCGCGCTGAGCACGCGGAAGGCGCCGCCGTCCGCCGCGCTCACCAGGCCCACCTGCGGCCCCCGCGCGCCGCCCGCTCGGCCTCGCGCAGCTGGCTCATCATGTGAACCAGGTCCAGATCTTGATCTGAAAGCAAACAACAACAGAGGTTGCCGGCACGCCCCCGGCAGCCGCCAAGCGGCGCGGCCGGGCGCGCGGGGCGCGCGCCTCGATCTCGGTCGCCTTGAAGTCCTCGGACAGCACGCTCTGCAGCGCCGAGATGGCCGTCTGCACGGCCTCATCGGCGCTCAGGTCCGGCGACGCCTTGAACTTCTTCTCCAGGTAGTTCTCCGCCTCCTGCTCCTTCACGCCCGCGCTGGTCGCCTGGCGCGCCGCCGCGCGCTCAGGCGGCCGGCGAGAGGCGCTGCTCAGACGGGCGATACATCACTCACTGCGATACCCACTGACTGCGAACGCGTCTGCTGTTTCCCTGGCAAACAGGCTTGGGATGCCACCTGACTGGAAGGAACTCGGCGGGAGGCGCCGCAGGCGGCGTGGGAGCGAAGCGGCCGAGCGGCCGCGCGGGGGAGCGGCGCACCCTGTAGCCGACGTAGTAGCCGGCCGGGTCGACCTTGAACAGCTGCGGGCCGCGCTCCTCGTCGATGCCGACCAGGATGGGCACCACGCCCAGCGGCCGCATGTACGCGTGCTGCGCGGCGCGCGCGGCCCGGTCAGCCGCGCGCCGCGCGGCGGAGCAGCGGGGCCCCTCACGCAGCGCAGCGCCTGCGCGGGCGCCCGGCGCGCGCGCGGGCGGCACCTGCGTGTACACCTGCGCCTGGTCCGCCAGGCGCGCGGCCAGGTAGTCCACGGGCACCTCGTAGCCGTACGTGTGCCGGAACTCGCTGGCCACGCTGCGCGCCTTCTGCACGATCGAGCGCGAGTCCGCTGCGCGCGGCGCACCCGCGTCGGCGCCGGGCGCTGGGGCGCAGGGGAGGCCCGCCGGGCGGGGCGCGGCGCGCACCGAGCATGCCCGTCGCCAGCATGCCCACGAACTTTGTTATCTGCGCGGGCGCCGGGGTGTCAGGCGCTGTCGCAGCGGGGCCACCACTGCCCCGCAAGCTTGAGACAGATGTCTGGCGAAACTCATGCACGGAGTACCTTGAAGAGGTGCGAGACGCTGGAGGGGTCGATCAGCTTGTCCTGCGCGCGCGTACAATACGCGCGTCACGGCGCAGCCGCGGCGCGACCGCCGCGCGCAGTGTGCCGGCACACGCGCGCACCGGCACTTTCTTCAGCGTCACGACGCACACGCTGTCCTTCCCGCGCACGCCGATGCTGGTCACTCCGCTCGACTTGACCGCCTTGAACGCATACTCTGCGAAACGCCGCGCTTGCCTCAGGCCGGGCATCAGGTGATGAAAGAGACAGCGCGGCTGCATGGCGCCGGCGCTCACCGACTTGGTACAGGCGGCCCTCCGGACTGAAGATGGTGATGTGCCGGTCATAGCCGCTGGAGCCGCGGGACATGGCTCTGCGCTCCGGGCGCGCAGAGGGGCTTGCGGCCGCTCACAGCAGCCACAGTGGCTTTAATCGGCAGCTACACTTGGAGGCCGACCAGCGGCGGGCGCTGCGCTGTTGCGCCGAGCAGCAGCAGATGCGATCAGTGCTTGGCTCCCGCCCGCTGTCGCGTCTACCTGTCACGCCAGCACAAAGCGCGCACAGGAGTGACCTCTTACAGGCTGTGGATGATGAGGCTGATGCAAAGTACACAGGTGCAGCGTCCACCAGCGCGCTGCAGGTGGTGTGGTGCCAGCAGCCCTAGACCTGGAAGCCTTGCTGCGATGTGAACTCTGGCTTGCCAGGTAGCTCCAAGTCGTGCAAACCCGGGTCCAGCAGGAGGCGTCCTTGCGGCAGGCGTGCCACTCGTGCCTGCACAGCGCCAAGCGGCCCGGGCGCTGGCCGGGCGGCGCGCAGAGCAAAACTTGTCCTGCTGGTGAAGGCGGAGCACAGCGTATCGGTGGACGGCTGCCGCAGGGCGTGCAGACACTCGTGCAGCGCCACAGCTCACGCACCCAGGAGGGCGGCGGCAGCAAGGAACCTCTGAGCAATCATTAAAACGGGGCGCGGATGCTTGCGAGCCTGCAGGTGCGGGCCCGGCGCTGCAGGGCGTGCCGCCTGCTTGCGTTCAGACAAAAGCAAGCCAAGGAAGCGGGGGGCCGGCTCGCAGGCGACTGCGCAGCAGCGCTCATATGCAAAGGGGGACGCCGCGTGGTATCGCCAGCGCGACGGCGTCTACATAGAGGCGCAGGTGCGCAGCGCAGCGGCGGGGGACCGGCGGGTAGACCCGAGCAGCCTCCGGCGGCCGCCCACACGGGCCGGGCGCGCGCCGCAGGTGGTGGCCGTCGACAGGGCGGTCCAGCCGCCCTCGTATGCGGTCCGGGTCGGCGGCAGCGTGCGCGAGACAGAGGCGGAGCGCCTGCGGCCCCGCGGCCCGGGCCAGGCGCCCCCGGCCAGCGAGCGCCCGCTGTGCGGCGCGGCGCACGGGCGCGCGGCCGGCACGCTGCCCGCCGCGCCGGCCTGCCCCCAGCCGGCGGCCCTGCCGCTCGCGCCCCATCCGCTGTGGGCCGCCCCGGCGGCCTGCCCCGCGCCCGGCCCCAGCGGCGGCGGCGAGGCTGCCGACACAGGCAGCGGCGGCGACGGCTTTGGCGAGTTTGACGACGGCTTTGGCGATTTTGCGTGCGGGGAGGCGCCCGGCGCTGCGCATGCGCCGGAGCCGAACGATTGGGAGGGCGAGTATGGCAGCTTCCTTGCCGCTGAGGGCACGTCGCCGCCGCGCCCCGCGCCGACGCCAGGCGGCGCCGCGCGCTCGCCGTTCGACGAGGCGCTCGCGTTCGCCGTGTCCGCGCCCGTGCACGACGCGCCCGGGCCGCGCCCGGCAGGCCTGGTCGCGCAGGAGGGCGCGCCGCGAGCGGGCCCCCGGGGCACAAGCCCGCTGCCGGCCGCGCAGTCCGCGCCCGCGCCCAGCGAGCGCGCGCCCGGGCCGCCGCCCCGCGAGGAGAGCCAGGGCTGGGCGTGGGCGGGCGGCTGCGACGCGGCGCCTGCGGACGCCTGCCGCTCGCTGTCCGCGGGGGTGAACAGGTGCGGCTCGCTACCTTGCAGGCACGCCCGCGCGAGCATCTAATGGCATGGCGACCGGCGAGCGCTGCGGGCGCTGAGCCCGCGGAGCTGCCGCAGGTCCGCGCCGCTGCCGCTGGGGCTGTTTGGCGACGAGGACGCCGAGGAGCCGGCCGACGCGCCCCTGCCGGCGCTGGACGCGCTGCCCGAGGGCTGGGCGCCCGCGCCCTGGCCCGGCGCGGCCGCCGCGCCCGTCACCCAGGCGGCCTCCCAGGCTGCGGGCGCGGGCGGCGGCGGGCCCGGGCCGACAGCCGCGGCCGCGCAGCCGCATGCGGGCCCCGCGGACGACGCGTGCCGGCCGCTCGGCAGCAGCCATGCCCCGCCTGCAGCGCCAGACGGCTTCGGCAGCGGCTCGGACGACGGCGGCTGCGGCTGCCTGCCGCACTCGCAGCCATGCAGCCCCGGGAAGCTGGAGGTGCCGGGCGGGCGGCGGGCTGACGCGGACGAGCCAGCCGACGCAGCCGCGTGCTCAATCGGAGGCTACGCGGCCACCTGGGGGCGTCTCATGCAGGCGCGCCGCGCGCGCGGTCGCGGCCGCCCCGCACGTGCATGTGCCCCACATGCGAAGCCATGCGGCTCGTGACGCCCGCCGCTGGAGACCCGGGTGCGTGGGTGCGCGCACGCCCATGACTGTGGCGCATGACCCGCGGCAGCGCGCCCGCCCCAGGCGTGCGAGGCGGAGCTGGCGGCCGGCCGCGACGCGCTGGCGGCCGCGGCGGCGGCCGGCGAGGCGCTGGAGGCCGGCCGCGCCGGACGCGCCTACCTGGCCGCCTTGCGCCGCATATTTCTGGTGGCGGCCGTGCTGCGCGCGGGCGCGGCGCGCGCGCCCGGGCCCGGCCGTAAGCCGCTCGAGGCGCGCTGGCGCGCGTGCCGGGCCGCATGGCTGGCGACGCCGCCGCCGGGCCAGGCACGCGCCCAGCCGGAACAGGCGCTTGCTGCGCGCGTGCGCCCACCAGCCGCCCCGGAGCCGCGCGGCGACTCGGCGCCTGCACTCGGGCGCGCAGGCGGGCGGCGCCTGGCCCTGGCGCACGCGGTCGGGGGCTTTGCAGACCCGCCAGTCGAGGCCGCGCTTGCAGCGGTGGACGCGCTGGCGGCGCCGCCGGCCGCGCCAAGCGCCGCGGCCTGGGCGCCGGGCCTGTGCGCAGTCAGCCTGCTGCCGCTGGCGGCGCTGCCCGGCCTGCCGACCGTGGCGTGGGGCGCCGGCGGCCGGTGTGCCCTGGCCGTCTGCGCCCAGCTCTGGCTGCACCGCATCGGCGAGGCGTGGCCGGATCTGCCGTAGCAGCCGCTGCTCCGAAGGCTGCACTGTATCTGCTATCAGTATCATAAGGTCCTGTGCGCGTCTTGCATTTTTAGGCACCGCTTCTACTCTGTCTTTTTACAATCTCTCGCAGACACAACCACCTAGCCGGGCCGACCGACTCACGCCCGCGGGCGCGCCTCTCCACACAGGGGTCCTGACACACTCGCGCTCCTAAAAAAACAGGTCCCGGCTGCCACGCCCGCCCGACGACGCTGCAGCCCCGCCGCCCGGCGCACCGCGCGCCGCCGCCTGCCTGCAAGACCTAGTGCACCAACGGCGCTGAGACCAGCGCGCAAACGCTCCTACCAATGATAACACAGGCAGCGCCAGACGCTCACCAGGCAAAGGGGTCTGAGGCGTCCGGCGGCGCCTTGGGGGCGGGGCCGAGCGCGGGCGCGGCCCCGAGCGCGCCGACCGGCAGCAGCTCGGCGGTGACGTTCTCGTCGGGCAGCTGGCAGCCCTCCAGCTCGGCGACATGCCGAGCGGCCGGCAGGTGCTGCGCCAGCTTCTTGACGCGCTCCTGCGCCCGGCCGGCGCGCGTCGGCCGCGCTCGCGGCGCGGCGGCGCGGCGGCGCGGCGGTCGGAGAGGGGGGGGGGTAGCGCACCTCGCTGAGGGGGTGCGTGCTTAGGAACTTGGGCACGTGCACGCCATGCCGCCGCTCATACTCGCCCAGCTTGGTGAACAGCGTCATGGCGGCGCCCGGCTCGTAGCACGCGCGCGCCGCCAGGTCCATGCCGATGATGTCAGCCTCCTCCTCCTGCCGCCTGCGCGCGCGCTGCGGTTTCATGGGACCCTAGCCCGTGCGCCTGGGCGACAGGCCGCACGCGCGCGTCCGCGCGTGGCGCAAGGGGTTGCCGCGGCGCGGCGCAAGCGCGGGCGCGCGCCTGGAGTTGGGCAGCTGGAAGACCAGGGCGGTGATGAGCGGCGGGATGTCCAGCCCCAGCAGGAACAGCAGGCCCACGCGCAGCAGCTCCACCAGCGCCAGGCCGGACATGCGCTCGGCCTGCCAGTATAGGGTATAGGGTCAGGGTAGGCCTGCCAGCCGCGGCGGCGCGCGCGTGAGCGGGCAGGGCCACGCGCGCGCGCGCGCGGCGCGTGTGGGCAGGGCGGCGCGCGCACGGCGTGCCGCGCGACGACGTGCCCCGTCTCGTGCCCGAGCACGGCAGCCAGCTCGTCCTCCAAATCAATGAGCTTGAGGATGCCGGTGAAGACCACCTGCGCGCACGGCGCGCGCATGCGCCCATGGTCCCGGGGCGCGCACCACGGCACAGCGCTCGCACAGTCACGGCGGCGCGCGTCACGCTGCAGGCGGGCCGCTCGAGCCGGGCGCGCGCACCACCTGCGCGCCCCGCGCGCGCCGGCGCGTCAGAGGAGGCAGCGGGCCGCGGCCGGCGTGCACAGCGGGCCGGCGCGCGCGCGAGCGCACCGCACATGTGTCCCAAGCCGGGCCGCACCTTACCGCCGGGCAGGACAAACGCGTTGGCGGTGTCGTCGCGGATGACCACAAACTCCCACTTCAGGCCCTGCGCGCGCGCGCGCTCCTCGACGGCGGGCGCCAGTGCTGCCGGCGGCGCGCCGGGCAGCCGCGCCCAGGGCGCCCACATACCTTCAGATGCTCCTGGAACCCTCCGCCAGTGCCGTCTGCGGCGCACGGCGCGGCCGGAGTCAGCCGCAGCCGCCCGGCCGTCGGCCGAAGCCGCGCGCGCTGCACGGGGACCCACCTGTGGCCTTTGCGCTGATGCGGCTGCCGACGTGCCGGACCAGGCGGCTGACGGGGTGCACCGGCGGCAGCAGCGTGCCGGCCGCCGCCGCCTGCGCCTTGATCTGCGCGCCCGCGCGCTCGTCAGTGCCGCGTCAGGGGGCGGGCGCGGGGGCCGGCGGCGCGGCGCCCCACCTGCTGGAACTGGCTCTCGCCCATCCGCTGCTCGAGCGCGGTGGAGACGAAGACAGCGTGGCGGCGGTGCGTGTACGGCACCTCCTGCCGGCTGACGTAATAGGCGACGGCGGCCCCGCCGGCGACCAGCACGATCACCTGGGCCTGCCGCGGCGGCAGCTGCTGCCAGGGGCGCTGCCAGGGCGGCCGGCGGTCCCGGAAGTGCTCATAGCCCCTGGCGCGGCGCGGCGCCCGGCTCGCCCGCCTGTGACTCACCGCGCGCGGACGCGCGCGGCTCCAGGCCAACCCGCACGCTGCGCGTTCTCTCAGCAGCCGCACCTGTAGTCGGTGGCGTAGCTGCGGCAGGCCTGCCTTTGCGCGGCGCCCTCAACGACGAGGCCCGCCCAGCCCGCGCGGCCGGCCCGCTGCGCGAGCTTGGCGCCGAGCACCTGCGCGAGGCGCCGCGCAAACATCGCCGGGCTCCTGCACCCGGAGCGTGCCGCAAGGCTGGCAGCACGGACTGTACTTTGGAGTCCAAAGTTTGGACGGTGCTTGCAGGGGGTTTCTGCAGGGCAGCACGAGAGAGCTGCGGGGGCAGCTCGGTGGGCCGATCTCACTGCCCGCTCCAATTGCCAGGGCGCCCTGACCGCGCCTGTCCTGTGTGCAGCCGGCGAGGGCGTGCGCGTGCTTAGTGGTACGCGCCAAAGCGGGGCCGGGAGAGGCGCGCTGCGCCGCGGCGGGGCCTTGGCAGCCCGGTGATGGTGCCGTGCAGGTGAGGCGCGGCGCGGGCAGCCCCGTGAGCGGCGATGAAGGGCGCGCGGGTCGCGACGCCGTTCCTGGCGAGCCGGGGAGCCAAGTTCCTGATCGCGCTGCCGCTGGTGCTGGCAGCGTTCGCGCTCCTGCTGCAGGCGCGCGCCCGCCGCCGGCGCAGGGGGAACAACTTCCCGGCAGTGCCTGTAGCTTCGCAGACCCAAGGTGCCGCCCGCGGCGCCCTCGCGCTGGAGGCGGGGCGCCCCTGCCACCCGGCCTCTGGCGCCACAGCGCAGCGGCCCCTGCCTCGCGTGCGCGCCCCGCGCTCTGCAGCAGATGGGCGCTCGCCAGATTGCCGGCGGGCGCCCTGATGGCGCTGCTGGGGTGTGCTGGCTGCGGCGCGGCCGCTCAGCAGAGGCTCCCCCTCGCGCGCCGCGCCCCGCAGCTGCGCTGCCCACGGCGGGCGCCCTGCGCGGGCGCGCTGCGCTGCCGACCCAAGCGCACTGATCGGGCTGGCGTGCGCGCGCGCAGTGGTCGGGCCCGCAGTCCCCGGAGCGGCAGCAGCTGCTGCTGGCCGGCGGCCTGCCCAGGTGCGGCCCGCGCCGCGGCTTTCCGCTCTGCCCGAGCGCGGCGCGGGGCACTGACGCGCCCTGCTCTGTCCGCCCTCGCAGCCACCTGTCCTTGCCCGCCGCGGCCAGGTGCGCGACGCGGCGCGGCCCGCGCCGCCCGCGCGCGGCCAGGCACGGCGCCGCCGCGGCCCGCACCGAGGCGCGCGCGCGCGCGCGCGCAGGGAGCGCGAGGCGATGCCGGCCACGCGCGCGCTGAACGAGGGCGGCGAGCGTAAGCCCGACGGCGACAGCTACGCGTCCCGCAACGACAAGGTGTCCGAGCTCTGGCGGCCGGGCGCGGCCTTCCGGCCGACCACCTTCCTGGACCCCAAGGGGCCCAAGGTGCGCCGGCCCCGCGGCTTACCCTAACCCTGACCCCCCGCGGCCGCGCGCGCGCCGAGCTGCCGGCGCCGCGCCGGGCTGACGGGGCCGCGCCGGGCTGACGGGGCCGCGCCGCGCGCGCGCAGCTCGCGTTCGTGACGACCACCTCGGACAGCTACCGGCAGATCAAGCTGTGGACGCAGTACCACCAGTCGCTGGGCGTGGGGCGCTTCTATCTATTCGTCGACGGCCAGGCGCGCGCCAGGCGCTCGCTCCGGGGGCGTGGCTCGGGACGTCGCTCCGCGGCGGGAGGCCGCCAGCCGGCGCGCAGGGGCTGACTGCGTGCGCGGCGCGCCGCAGGCGGCGCGGCCGGAGGTGGCGGCGCGGCTGCGCACGTTGCCGGGCGTGACGGTGGTGCTGCGCGACGAGGCGCTCAAGCACCGCCAGGCGCACTCGCGCATCTGGAACGAGACCTGGCTCGCCGCCTTCTTCCACAAGCCGTGCAACCACGAGCTGTTCGTGCTGCAGTCGCTCAACATGGAGGGTGCGGCCCCAATCCGGCGCGCCGCCCCCCGCCGGGCTCGGCGCTGCGGCGCTCTGGGAGGCGGCCGGCTGATGCTCGGCGCGGGGCGCTTGCAGAGGGCATCCAGCTGGCGGCCGCGGACGGCATCGACTGGCTGCTGCACATCGACACGGACGAGCTGGCCTACCCGGGCGGCGCGCCCGAGTTCAGCCTGCAGCGCGTGCTGGCCGCGTACCCGGCCGATGTGGACACGGTCGTGTTCCCCAACTACGAGTCGCTGCCCGAGCGCGACGACGTGCAGGACCCGTTCACCGAGGCGCGCCCTCATCCTGACTCGCGCCGGCGCCGCCGCCCGGGGCCCCCGGCGCGTGGCATAGGTGCCCTAACATTATCAGCCGACCCTACCCTGACCGCGGCCGCGCAGGTGACGCTGTTCAAGCGCAACTACCACCATGTGGTCTCGGACGCCTACTTCAAGGCGTACCACACGGTCGCGCGCGGCAACCCCAACTACTTCATCACCTACGGCAACGGCAAGTCCGCCGCGCGCGTGCAGTCCGGCCTGCGGCCCAACGGCGCGCACCGCTGGTACTCCTACGTCAAGGCGCCCAAGTGCGCGCCCGGCCCCCGCCGGCCCCCACCCCCGGCCCTTTCACCAAAGGGGCGCGGCCGCTGACCGGCGCGCCGGGCGGGCCAGGGAGGAGACGTCGGACCAGGCGGCGGTGCTGCACTTCACGTACAACCGCTTCGAGGACCTGAAGAGCCGGCGCGACCGCTGCGACTGCGCGCCGACCGAGGAGGACGCCAAGCGCTGCTTCATCCTGCCCTTTGACCGCATGGCGCGCCCCGCGCCTCTTTTGGCGGCGGCGGCGGCGGGGTTTGAGGTTGGGCTCTGGGGGCTGATGTGGCGGCCGCGCGCGCGCGCGCAGGCCTTCCTGGCGGCGTCCATGCGCGGCGATGAGGAGCTCATCCGCTGGTTCCGCGAGCGCCTGGTCTGGAACGAGCCGGCCACCGTCACCGACCTGCTCAAGAACGGCCTGTTCGTGCGCCTGTACGAGCCGCAGGCGCGCGCGCCCGCCTCCCCTGCTGGAAGCTACGCGCGGCTTGCCTCCGGCCAGCAATGCGGCTGCGGGCCCTGTCGGGCTGGGCTCACGGCGGCGGCGCGCAGGTGCTGATCCGCGGCTTCATGGCCGCCGACGACGCGGGGCCCGCCATGGACGCGGCCGCCGCGCAGCTGGCGCAGCCGCCGCCGGGGCAGGCGGCCGCGGGCGCGTCGCGGCTCAGCGTCCGCGCGGACCCGCTGGACGCCAGGGCGCGGCAGTAGCGCGCGCGCCCCCCGCTGGGCGCCCGTCCCAACGCCGCGCGGGCGCGCCGGCCTGGAGCCAGGCCGGGCACGCGCCGCCGGCCCTTTCCCCCTACACTGAGTACTGTGTGTGGTTGCCATGACCGAGCGGGCCGTCGCCCGTGCTGCGCCAAGTTGCGGCCACGCTGTAAGAGATGATGGTCTGCAAAGCTCCGGCCTCGGCTGCAAAGAGTATGCCAGGCGACTCAGAAAGGAGGCGCACAAGTTCAGGTTACAGCACGCCATGCATGTCCCTGTCCTAGACGCGCGCCGCGCCGCGGCCGCGCGGAGCCGCAGCGACTAGCGGTTGGCCTTGGCCACGCGCTCCAGTTCGTCCTTCTTCTTGATGGCGTAGCTGCGCGGGCGGCGGCGGCGGCGTCAGGTCTCACCGCGCCATGCAGCTTGCAAGGCAGGCGCGGCAGAAGCAGCGGGCGCGCCTGTTGGACGAGCCCTTGGCGGCGTTGATGAGCTCGTCGGCCAGGCACTCGGCAATGGTCTTGATGTTGCGGAACGCGCTCTCGCGCGCGCCGGTGGTCAGCAGGTAGATCGCGCTGTTCACGCGGCGCAGCGGCGAGATATCCACCGCCTGCCGCCTGATCACGCCCGCGCTGCCGATGCGCGTGGCGTCCTCGCGCGGGCCGCTGCGCGGGAGCGGCGCGGGCTTACGCACGTGTCCGAGCTGTGCGGCCTGCCGCAGCGGCTGGGGCACAGGGCTGTGACAAAGGCCGCACCTGTTGATGATGGCGTCTACCAGCACCTGGATGGGGTTGGTGTCCGAGAGCAGGTGGATAATGTCGAACGCGTGCTTCACAATGCGCACGGCAAGCAGCTTCTTGCCGTTGTTGCGCCCGTGCATCATCAGCGAGGCCGTCAGCCTGCGCGCGGGGGCCGGCTGAGCAGGCGGTCGCTCCGCCAAGCCGCCGCTTTGCAGCGCCAAGCACTGGCGCGCGGCTCAGCTTGTCGCGAGCGAGGCCGGGCTGTGCGGAGGCGGCGTCTGTCAAGCAGTGCTGTGCGTTGCTCGCCGCCGGCGCACCTCTCCACGATGGGGCACTGCGCCTTGCGGAAGCGCTTCTTCTGGTACCGGCCCGCCGTGTGCGGCACATACACCGCAAACTTGGGCTTGACAGCGATGTAGTCCTCCAGCGAGATGTCGTTCACCTGCGCCGGCGCGCCAGGCGCGCTCAGCGCCGCAGCCCACCCGCAGGCATGCAGCTCGCGCTCGCTCCTGGGAGGTGCAGCTCGCCTCAATGTCGTCGTAGCTCCACTTTCCCCAGAGGCGTACATCGATTAGTGTAGTAGAGGCCTCTGCCATGGTTGCTAGCCCGTCCCAGGCAGCAGCAATGCGCAGTGTCTGGCTCTCTGCTTTCTGGCTATCCTGTGCGGCTGCCTGGGCGCACAGGAGTGAGTGGGCAATGCTCCAGCCGCCGTGCGTCTGCCAAGCCCTAGACCTCGGCACGTGGCTAGGGCAAGTGCCAAGTGCCAGTGCGCTATCCGGGATCGGGACGTGCATAGTGACTCTGGAGACTGTACGCTTGATGATTAAGCCTTCGTAGCATCCAGCGGTTGTCACGCTGTTCAAAGATTGGCACGTGGTGGGCGTGACGCATGGCTCACGCGTGCTAGGTTCTGCAGCCTGCTGCGCCCGTTGCAGGGGCGCGCTGCGGTTGCCCTGCCCTGCATGACGTGACACGGGTCACTACGGGCTTGTGTTTACTGCAATTTGGCACCGCGCCCGGTAGTCCCGCTCGCGCGCATCGCACACCTCGTTGATGCTGGGCTCGTCCTTGTATTATGCCACGAACTCCGCGTGCTCGACGCGCCGGCTGTGTTAGCACAGTCACGGGCGGAGTGCTTGCGGAGTTGCTGGCGAGAACTCCGCGTGCTCGACGCGCCGGCTGTGTTAGCACAGTCACGGGCGGAGTGCATGCGGAGTCGCTGGCGGAGTACAAGGGTCAGCCCAGTATCACCGAATTGTGCAAACTGTATTGCGGGACTACCGGGCGTGTGGTTCAACGTCGTCATACTCCTTCCGCGCTGACAGCGAGCGCGTCCTCGAACCGCTGAGCAAGTGTGCCTTGCGCCTCTGAAAGGCCCGGCCTCTGCGTGCGTCGAGGAGGGCGCGCCCGTGAAGCCGGACGCCTGGCTGCCAGACGTGTGGGGGACAGACAGCCCCAGGCTGCTCACTCTCGAGCGCGCCTGCATCCAGCTTCAAGGCGTTGCCATCCTCGAAGCACAGGCAAGGCCGGTCCTTCCGGCGGCGGCGAGTGCGTGACGAAGTGCGCAGTGCATGCCGATGTACAGCCTGCCGCCGACGCTGTTGGTCTGCGCCTGCTCTCGCCTCACAGGTCGCGCACACACAAGGGCAGTTGCCGCATTTGCACTGCCGAACGTCAAGCTTGATGACACAGGACACGGCGCCTCTCCTATGTCAGTGGCGGGAGACGGCGTGGTAACAGGACGGTAAGCGGGGCCGTCACAGCCCGTGCGGGAATGCCTGACACATAGAGCATGCCACCGCGAGCGCCCGCGCACGCGCCTGTGCGACGTGCGTCTCTGGAACAAGCACCCGGGCCAGCTGATGTGTTTGGTGCTGTGCGGCGGGAGCATGATGCGGACGTGTCCCAGACAGGCGCCTTGTCCAATGCTGCCAAACACCGCACCCTCAGCCTCGCCGCGCATGGATGCTTGTGCATGCAGCAGTGACCGTAGGTGGCCACCCAGCCGGCTCTGCTATGCGCAGGGAAGGCTTTGGCCGGCTGAGCATCAGCTGCCACAAGCAAGGCATGCAGGCCGAGCAGTCGCGGGGGACTGGCCGCACCGCGTGTAAGCGTGGCGCGTGTCCCGAGCGCCCTGCAAATGATGAGTGAACTGTCCCAAGTTGACAAAGTTGTCAGAGCGCTGAAAAGCGAGGAGCAAGACGTGGGTGCGGACGTGGCCCCTGAGCCGTTCGAGGCGCTGCGCCTGCGCATGGCGACATGCCATTTCTGGAAGTGCGCCTGGAGGCAAGGTTCCATGACCTGCATGGGGCAATGTCAGGCGTTCGGATACCATCGCTCACATCATATGCCACTCCGCCGCTTCGGCTTGCGCGACTCGGAGCAGCAGCGCCAGTGCTTGAACTTAAGACGCCTCTGTGGCCGTTTAACAATCAGGCAACGGGCGGCTCCAGCGGTCCCGCGCCCACCTAGAGCCCGGCGCCTACCTGGAGACGGCAGAGAAAGCACGCCGTGGCTGGTACACGGTTGTTTAATTCATACAGGGGCTTGGTTTGCATGGAGCGCTAGCAAAACCTGCAAGTGTGAGAGTGCGTGTGGGAGCGCAGGAAAGGCCATGCATGCACTGCTCAGGCTCTGCCCGTGACCATCCGATCCATGCGGTCACAAGACGACGTCAGGACCAGATGCACTCTTGACACCCAACAAGATACAGGAGAACAGCGCGCTGGACAGCATATCCTCCAGACACCGCTTGCCAACCAGTAGCCGCTAATCACAGCGCAGATCTGCCTGCGAAAGGCAGAGGAGCAATCACTGTCAGTAACCGCTCCTGGGCAGCAGTAGGGTAGAGAGGCTGCTCCTTTCTCTTTACAGACCTACCTCTACATTGCAGGTAGCGCGCGCACACCTGGAGGTCAGCTAGGCACCGGTGGTGCGTCTATGGCGGCACACTGTGCACTTGCAGCGCCTCTGCTGCATGGAGGCGCATAAGGGGGCGGCTGCCTCAGCGGCGTGCTTCACCCCAGCGCGATACATTTAACTGCATACCAACATGGGCAAGAACAGCAGCAAGAAGGCAGGCAAGAAGGCTTCGCCCCCTGGCGGGCCGTCTGGCAGCACCAGCCCCAACAGCCACTCGCCGGAGCCAAAGACGGGCGCGGAGGACGCGCATGCAGAGCCTGACTCCGTCGCCCATACAAACGGTGCAGGCATGCCCCGCTTCCCATGGGGTTGTGCGGCAGGCTGAGCACTGTGCCCCTTGGCAAGCTTTGCTGTTCGCATGGCTTGCCTCGCGCATGGAGCACCGTCGCCTCATCCTATGTCGCAGGTTGGAGCATGCTGTGCACCGGCAGCAACCCGCTTGCTGCCTGCGTGTGGGGAGCACAGCACGCCTCGTGCATACGCTCTCAACGGAGTTGCCTGATGGTGTGAGAGCCTGCTATGAAAAATTAAAGCATGCGCGCAGGCGCTCCGCCGGCAAAGTCCGGCAAGGCGCCGGCGCCGCTGCCGGAGGCTGTGAAGGAGCAGGACGCGGAGCGCGAGGCGCGCGGCATCGAGGCGCTGGAGCGCGAGCTGGCGCGCAGCGAGGCCGCGCTGGCCGCGCTGCAGACCGAGCACGAGGAGCTGGAGGCCGCACGCGCGCTGCTCATCCGCTCCCTGCACCGCCTGGAGGCGCGCCTGGTCCCTGGTGCAAGCCAGCAGTGAGCGCGCCCTCTTGCACGCTCCCGCTGTGCTTGCAGGGTCTGCTACGCAAGCGCTTGCGAGCCTTGCAACCTTTGCGCGCGAGCGCTCGCACACCCGTGCGACGGTTGCGGCAGGAGGAGGTTGCCGAGGAGCGCGCCGCTGCGGACGACGCGCGTGCCGCGCACAGCCGCGCGAGGCTGGCAGCCTACGGCCTCGGCCTGACCACCGCGCTTTCTGTAATAACGGTTGGCATTGTCACGGCGCGCTGTTTACGCCAGAGAGCGTGAGCCGGCCGGCAGGGCCTGCGGGAAGGCGAGGGCGCCCCCGCCGTCTCGGGTTGCAAGGGATGTCACACAGTGCGTGTGTTTCAGGCTTTGCCGCGTGCATTTGGTGTTTGATGTGTGCTGTTGCTTTGTGAGCCTAGTGTCGCAGGTCGCAGGAGTGTCAATGCGACCCATCAGCTTGTTGTGGTGCTGTCAGCACATTCGGGCCCCAGGAGCTCGGTCTATGTCAGCGTGGTGCCCCAACTAGGACAGCCAGGGTTGGTCGTATGAATGCATGCGTATCACAGCGCGTTGCCCTGCTCACGACCGTCCTGTCTCCTGCATCACGACCAGCCAGCCTGGCATCTTTGCATCAAGAAGCACATGCACGACGGTGCCCGTTAGGGCAGTGCAACATCAGGCTCGCAACAGAGCAAACTTTGCAGCCGGCAGCCTGTGACAGGCCGGAGGCGTCGGCAGGCCCGCGCTGCATCCCAGCCGCGGCCAGCCGTGCGCCCGTGGGGCCTCTGCGCTCAGGGCGCCGCGCCGCCGAGGTCGATGAGCTCCATCTCGCGCTCGGTCAGCACGCGCGACTGCGACAGCTTCGTCCCGCGCTCCTTGCCCACGTACCAGGGCGTGCGCGGGCGCTGCGCCGCCGCCGCGTCGGCCGCGCCGGCCGGCGGCGCGGGCGCCGCCGCGGGCGCCGCGGCGGCCTGTGGCGCGGCCGGCTCCGCGCCGCCTCCCAGGTACCTGCTCGGCCGGCCAAGCGTCGGGCGGCACTCTGATGGGGCACAGCGCCGCCCGCGCGCGCCCAGCAGCAGGCCGGGGCGCACCGGGCCTGCTCCTCGGCCGGGAGCGCGCTGATGCGCGCGCCGTCCGGGGTGCGCCGCGGCGGGAAGGCAATCCGCGCGCGCCCGCCCTCGGGCGGGCCCTGGTGCGGCGGAGGCGGCGCGGGCGCGGCGGGCGCGGGCTGCGCCGCCGGCTCCGGCTCCGCAGCGGCCGCTGGCTTTTCTGCAGCGGCGGGTTTGGCCGGCGCGCTCGCGTCTGTGCGGCCGGCGGCACAAGCACCTCAGTCGCCTCCTCCACTGCATGCTCAGGGGTGCGACGCGCATCCAACAGCAGAGACGGCGCACCCTCGCCCGTGCGCAGGACGGCGACGAGCTGCCCCACAGTCACCACGTCGTCCGGCTTCACCTGCAGGGCGCACAGGCGCTGTTATGTTGCCGTGGTGAGATGCGGCTTCGGCGAAAACGCAGCCGCATGCAAGCGCACCAGGATGCTGTCGATGACGCCGCCCTCCGGCGCGCGCACGTCCATGGTGACCTTGTCCGTGTCAATCTGCAGGATGACTGTGTCCTCTGCCACGCTGTCGCCCCGCTGCTTGAGCACTTCCGCCACCGTGCCCTCGGTCATCGACTCGCCAAAGGAGGCCACCTTAATCTCCACCGCCGCCCGCGGCCACGCGGCCATGCGCAGCTGCCGCGCGCCGGCCGAGCTCGCCTGGGGCCCCGCCCACTCGCGGCCCCGCCAGCCGAGCGCATCGGCGCAGGCGCAGCAGGGCGCGGCCCACCCGCCCTGACAGGCCAGCGCCGCGCTCGCCTGGCGCGCGAGCAGCCTCGCGCCGGCCCTGAGGGCCATGCTGAGACTGAGTTGACAATGCCGCCACGCTCGGCGTCTGCGCTACCTTTTACACAGGCCGCAGCACGACCACGACCAACGGAGATCGCTGTGCACACTTTTAACAGGCTACCGCGCAAGGCCTGTCGTTTGCAATGCCAGGAACGTTTTAGGGCAGTTTCACTTCCAGGCTGCTCAAATTAGGCAATGCATTCAGGCTGCCAACATGCACTGGCAGGAGTGCCCCTCTACCTGAGTGCCCCCATGTCCAGCGTTGCGGCATCAAGGGCTGCACTGGGGCACATACAACGTTCAGCCTGCACTCTGTCTCACGCATGTGGCCGGATGCCTGAGCTGCACTTCCAAGAGGCTGTTCCCTCGAGGCCACACTTATGGCAGCTATGCCCATGCTGCATGCTTGCAGACACCGCAGGTGACTGAGGAGTCTGAAGGCAGATAGAGGAGGCAGAGCCACATTTCATTCCACCACGGTGTGTTGCAGGTTTACAGCCGTGCGCTGACACCACAAGACACTGAGGATCCATAGCACGCGAGCTATGCTGAGGCGCAGTTGCAGCTGGCAAGGACCCCGGCAGGCGCCGCGCTCAGGACGCCAGCTCCTCGCCCGTTTTCAACAGATACCGCACCTTCTTCCCCTCCTCGGTGAACCTGGGCGCACGCGCGCGCGCGGTCAGCGCCGCGCCGGCCCGTCAGCGCGGCGCGCGGGGGCAGGCCTGGGGGGCGCGCACTTCATCCCAATGCGGCTCCGCACTTTCTCCTTCGTCGAGTACGCCATGACGTTGGAGTGGTGCACGGGCGTCTCGTTCTGCACGATCTGGCCGGTCTCCTCCTTGCTCTTTGGTTGTACCGTCTTTGACTGCGCGACACCGCCGGCGCGCGGTCAGCGGCCGCTCGCGCCCTGCCGCCGCGGAGCGCATGGCGGGGCCGGGCGGCGGCGCACCTTCACGTTCACGCCCTCCACCACCACCTTGCCGTACTTTGGCAGCACCTGCAGTTGCGGGGCACTGTCAGCGCCCGGCCGCCAGCGCGTGCTCCCACGCAGCGGCCTGCAAGGGGCCTGCGGCCTGCAAGGGGCCACGGTCTGCAAGGGGCCTGCGACGGCCGCTGTGCGCGCGCGCCTTGGTCACCTCGCCCACCTTCCCCTTGTCCTTGCCCGCGATGACCTGCACCGTGTCGCCCTTGCGCACGTGAATGGGCGACACGAGCACGTTGCCCTTCTTGTTCACGTCCAGGTGCTCCCACTTCTTGCCGGGGCCCTGCTCGCCCGGCACAGGCCACCGCCTCAGCCCCCAGTCCCGCGCCACAGCAGCAGGGACGCTGCCGCGCGCCAACACGTGGCGCAGGACTCAGTGGGCTGGGACGGGGCGCGCACGAAGATGGCAGCCGACACGCCGCATTTGCATGTGGGGGCCACCTGCGGCGCGCACCACCCTCCCTCAGGTCCTGCGTGTTCTGTTGCGACCACTGTTATGCCAGGCCTCCTGGAGGCGCACCCGGCTCTGTGGCTCGAACGAGATGCGCATCCCTGCCAGGCTGCCGCGGGCAGACCCCAGGACCTGGCTGCCCAGGAACGCCATGGCGAAACGGCTTGCCTGGCGCGCACGGCTCTCCCCTGGCCCCTGTCTTCCCGGGCAGTCCTGGGTGCCGACAGAGATGGACTGCTCCCGCCGGGAGAGGCTATAGCTAGCTAGCGGAAGGTGGCCAGGGTCTGCACCAGGGTAATTACATTTTTTGGGAGCAGAGGAGGCTCTAGTGAGCAGATGAAGCAGTCACCAAATCAGTCACACAGGAAGCATGTCCCTTACAACTACACCAAGCCGTTACAATATTGCATGCGCTGCACACTTCGCACTCAGTAGGGCACATAGCGCCCCTGCGCCTTCAACCTGCGTATGTGGTCGGCGTCCTTGCCAAAGCCGCCCGAGCCGTCGGCCTCCGGCGGCCCGCCGGGCAGCCTGTGACCCGGCGAGAAGCCCCGCCCGTTGAGGACCGGCCCGCGGCCGCCGGGGCCCCAGCCGCCAAACCCGCGCCCGCGGCCTGCAGCCTCCCCCACAGCCATCATCGGTGCTTGCCCAGCCCACAAAGCTTCACATTTGCACGACTTGCCTGCCCGGCGCAGACACCGCTGCGCAGCTGGTCATGGAGGTGCATGAACACACGTTGCCGGTTGCGGTAAAACACAATGAGCGCACCGCGTCCAGGGCCGCGGCCGCCAAACGGCGGCATGGCGGCCGGCCCATAGCCCGCCGCCGCGGGCCCGCCAGCCGCCGGCAGCAGCCCCACCGCGGCCGCTGCGCCCCCGCCGCAGCACCCAGTCTCAAGCCAGGGTGGCAGGTCTGACGCCGCCGCGGCCGCGGCCGGCGCGACAGCAGGGCGCACAGGGGAGCACGATGCGCTGCATGGGCACACCTGCGGCGTTGGACGCGGCGGTCGCCGCCGCGGCAGCCGCGCCCACGGGGTGCAGCACATGGTCCTTCACCAGCCGGCCGCGCTCCGGCGCGGCGGGCGCCGCCTTCAGCACCTGAGCGGCCCGAGCCGGCGGGGCTGTCGGAGGTCGCAGGCCGCGCCGCGCCGCGCCGCTCGGGAGCCGGGCGGGCGGGCCGGGCCAGCGGGGTCTGGGCGGCGCACCATGCCGTCCTCAAAGCGCTTGAGCGTGCGGCCGTCGGACACGCTCCAACTGTCGGGGCCCGAGGTCGTTACGCGCACGCCGACCACGCTCAGCGTGTCGTTCAGCGCCTTGAACAGCGCCGGCTGCGCGCCGAGCGGGCGTCCGTCAGCAGCGCGCCACGGGACTGCAGGCGCGTCAGCGGCGGGCTGCGGCGCACGGCGGGGCCGGGCCGCACCCCATGGAAGCCGCCAGAGTCCAGCGAGATGTCGCCGTTGGGCGCCACCTGCGGCGGGAGGCTCGATCAGCGAACGTGATGCTGGGCGCGCCGGACGGCGGGCGCGCAGCTCGGGCGCCGCGTGCCTTAATGATGTGCGTGTTTTGGTACACAACGATGACGTCCCTGGTCTCCGCCTCCGTGAAGCAGCGCAGCACCGGCTGCGGGCGCACGCGGGTCTGTCGGTCAGCCGCGCTCGCCGGGCGGTCGAGGTGAAACGGGCGGGCTGCCACGACCAGATTGGCATGCTCGAACAAGGCCTCGGCTGGGCGCACCGGGCGCGGCGGCGGGACGGCCTGCGGCTCGGGCGGGCCCATGAAGTCGCCGTACCCGCCGCCCATCATGCCGAAGCCGCCGTTGAAGGCGGGGCCAAAGCCGCGCTCCATTGGGCCCGGCATGCCTGCCAGGGGCGACCCAAAGCCCTGCACCAGGAATGGCCCCGCCGGGACGAACAGCGCCGGGTCCGCGCGCAGCAAGCCGCCGGCCGGCGGGCCGCCGTGCATGTGCACCAGGCGCTGGGGCCCCCTGTCTTGGAAGCCCCCGTGGCGGCCGCCCCCGCGGCCCCGGCCGCGCGATGCATCGCCGCCGCGGCCGCGCGGCGTGCGCGCCTGCCCCGTCCTGGGCGCCGCCCGGCCGCCCGGCCCGGCGTTGCGGCCCGAGCCGCTGGCGCCGCGTCCGCCCAGGTCGGGATCCTGCCTGATGAGCTCGTCCAGGCTCATGTTGAGCTTGGACTCCAGCGCCTCCGGCTCCACGGCGGCCTCCGCCATGCCCGCCCGCAGACGCGCTCAACGCGGCGGCAGCTCAGCGCTGTGCCGTGCGTCGAGGCGCAGCATTGTCGGGCGAGTGCTGATGCCTGCAGTGCTGTGAGAGCGTATGTGCAAAGGCAACGCCGGGTGTTGCTGAGCTACGGCCCTTGATGGTAATGGACGCGCAACCCCCTAAGCGCTGGCTCGAGGCCGCAGATCAAAGCTGCAGGTCACGGCCCGCAGCTTACGGGGGTGACCTCTCTCTGTATTGGCAGAGGGCGTTTCTCTCTGAGCCTGCAGCCTTGGATGAGATGGTTGCATACTGCCATGGCTTACCGGATCTGGTCTAGGCCGCGCCACTCTACGACGTGGGCAAAACTGGCTTGGACAAGCCTATCTGGACCCCAGCGTCAGGCCGCCCTACTTGGCCACCATCTTCTCCAGGAGGTCCATGGTGACGCTCTTGGGCCGCTCGATGGGCAGGCCCAGCGCCCGCGACCACACGCCCTACGCGCGCCCCAGGCTTGTTGACGGGACTCTACTGTGAGCACAGCTTCGCAACAGCCGCGCGCGCAAAGCGACAGCAGAGCTTCACAGGCACACATGCAGCGGCGCGCCTGGGACAGCACGCCGAGCGCGCGGGACACCCCGAACAGCACGGTGTAGAAGTTCTGCTCCTTCAGGCCGTAGTACTGCAGCAGCACGCCGCTGTGCGCGTCCACGTTGGGCCAGGGGTTCTTCACCTGCGCCGCGGCGCGGAAGGTTTTCCTAGGGCCTCGCTCGCCGCGGCGGCCTGCGTCGGCTGCGATGCAGACCGCGGGGGAAGGGCGCGCGCCTTGCCAGTCTCGGCCAGCACGCCGGGCACGACCTCGAAGAACAGGCTGACCAGCTTGAACAGCGGGTCGTCCGGCAGGTGCTTGAGCGCGAACTCGCGCTGCGCGCGCGCCGCGCCTCAGCGCGCTGCATGTGCAGTAGGGGCGGGGGCGGCCGCCAGCGCGTGCAGAGCGGCGGAGCGCGCGGCCGCACCTGGCACATGTAGCGCGGGTCGGTTTTGCGCAGCACGGCGTGCCCAAAGCCGGGCACGACCTTGCCGCTCTTCAGCGTGGCCCACACAAAGTCCTTCACGTCCTCCTTGCTGGGGCTGTCGCCCAGCTGCGCGCGACGCGGCGCCCGCCGTCAGCGCGGCCCCGGGCCAAGCGGGGGTCGAGGCGGATCAGGGTGAGGGTAAGGTAGGGCGGCTGCGAGCCGCCCGGGGGTCGGGGCGGGGCAGCGCCGGCGCGCCTGCTTCTTGACGTCCAGCATCCAGCCCAGCACCTCCTGGTTGGCCAGGCCGTGCAGCGGGCCGGCCAGGCCGTTGAGGCCGGCGCTGAAGGACAGGTACGGGTCCGACAGCGCGCTGCCGACCAGGTGCGTCGCGTGCGCGCTCACGTTGCCGCCCTGCGCGCCCGGCCGCGTTCGCTATCCACCGATCGGCTGCGTGCGGGCGGGGCGGGCAGGCCGGGGGACGGCGGGCCAGCTGCTGGCGGCGGGGGGCGGGGCGCGCCTCATGGTCCGCGTGGATGGTCTGGTACAGGCGCATCAGCTCCACGGCGTCCTCCTCCTCGTACCCTGCCGGCCCCCATGCGCTCAGCGCGCCATCGCCCCTAATCCTATGCCCTTAATCCCAAGCCCAAGTGCCACGCGGTGGCCCTCACATGCGGCGGGCGCGGGGGGCGCGCGCCCATCATGTGCGACAGGTTGGCGGCCCAGTCCAGGCCGGGCGTGGCCTCGATGAGCTTGCCGCCGTGGTAGGTGTTGCGGTAGATGTGCGCCGCCACGCCGGGCAGCTTGGCGATGAGGTTCATGGAGTCCTCGTACGCAAACTCCCAGTACTTGGTCTTGGGCACGCCGCGCGCATACGCGGCCGCGAACTGGCTCTCCGGCTGCCGTCGCACAATAGCGTCGCCGTCAGCGTGCCACAGGGAATATGTTTGGGTTAGGGAACCAATCCTGAAACCCCCCTGCACGTCGGCAGCCGTGTAGCAGGGCCGGCATGGCCCGCAGGCGGGCAAGCGGCGGCGCCGCCGGCCCAGGCACCGCGGCGCGGGGCCGCGCCTGCAGCGCGAGCACCGCGGTCGAGAACTGGATCATGGGGTGCGTGTCCTTGTGCAGCGCGCCCAGCACGGCCGGCAGGTGCTCCGGCAGCGCCGCGCGCCGCGCCAGGTCGGCCGTCACGCTCGCCACCTGGTCCTTGGTCGGCACCTGCGGCGCCCGCCCCAGGGCTCGGCCCATGGCACCGGAGTCCCCAGCGTGACGGCGCCCAGCGCGTGGCGGCCTGCGCACACCGCGGCGGGTGCGCGGCGGGGGCGGGCGCGCGCCTCGCCGGTGAGCAGCAGCCACAGCAGGCCCTCCGGCAGCGGCTCGCCGCCCTCCTTGGCGGCGGGCAGCAGCTTCTGCGCACGGGGGCCCACCCGAGCCTCAGGGGTGCGCCTCTGCGGCCAGGCTCAGTGGGTGCGCGCTCGCGAGCGGCGGGGCGGGCGCGCCTGCAGCTCCGGGATGCTGTAGCCGCGGAACTTGATGCCCTGTTCCGGGTCCAGCAGCGAGGTCTCCCAGAGCATCCCCTGCGCGGGGCGCCGGGCAGGCCTGCCGCAGGCCGTCGCGCGGGCTCGGCGGCGCTGCGGGGCGGGCCGGGCGCGCTCACCGTGATGCCGCGCATGCCCCCGATCACCTTCTCCGCCGTGACGTTCCCCACCTCCTTCCCGCCGTGGTTCTTTTTCAACGCCTTCAGCCGCTCCTGCGCTGCCCGGCGCGCGAGTCAGGCCGCCCAGAAGTTGCCGGCGGTCGCCCGCAAGTTTGTGTAACTTGGCAGCCGCCCCACACGAGCGCCCCCCGCCCCACGCCTGAGCTCCCCTACCCTCATCACACAGCAAGGCGCCCCCCGCAGCCCTGCAGAGCGCCACCGCCCCCAGGTTGCCCCGACACAGTCACCGCCGCGGCGCGCCCGGACCTGCTGAGGCGGTATCTTCTCCGCCAGCAGGCTCTTCAGCTCTGAGCCGGTGGACAGCGCGCGCACTGCCGTCTCCGCGTAGGCATTTAGGGTAGAAGCGGAGGCCGATGCCAGCCTCCGCAGCACGCTGGACTGGCCCCTCATCGCTCTGAGCGCAGCGCACGGAGCTGACAAGGACCTGTCAGGTGTGCATTGAAGGCGTAGTGCAAGTCAGCCCTAACCTTGCAACGCGAGTTCCGTATTCCCTCGAGCGCTCCTGCTGAAGTTTGGCAGCGTTCATGGTGCGCTCAGGCCACGCCGTGAAGAACGCGCAGCTGGGTGACACAGTGTGGCGGTGCGTTCATTGTCAAGCTTCAAGGCGCTTTGGGGCTTGCAAAGTGGTTGATGTGCCTTGTCCGCCGTTCACCTGGCGAAGGTGCTTGTGAGACAGTAAGCACAGGCGACACCTGCACAGCCTCTTCATGGCAGGCCCCAGCGCACACGGGCAGCACAACAAGGTGCGTCGGCTGGACTCGCACGCGGCGGCCTTGTTCACGGGCCGCTGGCCGCCGGGCTGACGCCTCCTCGCACGCAGGCGCACAAGGCCGGCAGGAGCGCCGGGCGCAGCGCACGCGCCAAGCACAAGCTGGCCAAAGGCGCGCCCGGCGGCCCACGCTTTCCCCGAGCTGTGCCAGGCTGCACGCCTGCTCCTCGGCACACTGGGTGACTGAAAGGCGCGCGTGCGTGCAGAGGGCGGCGCGCGCCTGTCGGCCAAGAGCGGAGTGAAGGCCGCCGCCTGCAAGGCGCAGCGGCACCAGCAGGCCAAGCAGGAGCGGTGCGCGGCCCCGCGGCGTGCGCAGGGCGTGCAGCCGGTGTTGGCTGCAAGTCGTGCGCTGATGTTTGCAGGGGCTCAAAGACTGGGCTCAGTGACTGGCGCTCAGTGAGCGAGCACATGCTCTGTGGCTGAGCGTGTGCTCGGCTCAGGGACCGGCGGCGGGAGGAGCTGCTGGCGCAGCGGCGCGCGGGCGGGCCGCCGCGCGTGGTTGCGCTGCTGCCCCTCTCCGAGGTACAGCTCTTGCACAGCACCGACCCCGCGCCACCCGCCCGCTGGCGCCGGCGGTCCAGGCCGCGCCCTGCTTCCGTAACTCCCGCTAGCCCGCCGGGAGGCCGGCAGCAGCGCGTCGTGACTGGATGCGTGGTGCAGGGCGTCGACGCCGAGCGCGTGTGGAGCGGGCTGATGGCGGCGTGCAGCGGCGCGGCGGCGGCGGGCGCGTGCCCGCGCGACTCGGACATGGCGGAGGCCGACCATGCGGCAGGCGCGCCCGGATGCACCCTGCTCACAGTCTGTGACCGCGCGAGCGCCGCGAAGGCAGACAACCAGGCGCGGCGGGCGAGCAGGCGCGAAGCAGCGGCCGACGACGGTAGTTGCGCCCGGCCGCGCGCGCGCGCGCCTGACTTTCCTGCCGCCACCTCTCGACCGCAGCGACCCGCTCGCCATCGCGGACCTGGGCGCCGCCGCCGAGGCGCGCAGCCCTGTCCCCGCACTGCCTGGCCTCCATTCAGGCGAGCCTCTTGGAGCGCGCTGGCTCTGCATCAAGCGCGTTGAGCCTGCTGGAAGTGTTAGTCGGCGGCGCGCACTCGTTCGCGACGTCACGGTGCATGACCAGCGGCACCGGCCCTGCTTCTTGGCAGCTTGGCAGGCAGCTTTATCAAGAACGCGGCGCCCGCCAGCGCACTGCCAGCATGCGCGCAGCGCGCCCTTGCTAGCTTTTAAACAAGTCGACCTGCATCAGCCGGGTGGGGCTGCTCGGGCGCCTGGGCGCCATTTCGCCGCGTGCTTCGCTGACGGGCGGCGCGCGCGCAGGTGCTGCTGCTGCTGCTGCCGGGCGGCGCGGCGGGCGCGCAGGTGGACGCGGCGGGCGAGCGCGCGCTGGCCGTGCTGCGCCAGCTCGGGCTGCCGCCGGCGCTGGCGCTGACGGTCGGGCCGCCCGCCGCCGGCCTGAAGCAGCGCGCGGCGGCCAAGAAGCGCGCCGCAGCCGCGCTGGACGCCCAGGCGCGCGCCCGGGCCCTGCTGCTTGGGTCTTGCGGGCAGGGCCGGAGTGCGCCGCGGCTGTGCATACCACCATGCGGCGCCTGTCGTCCTGCCAGGGCGTGTCACGCGCGTTCAGGACCGGAAGGTCTGAGGACTGAGGAACGAGCAGGTCGCCGGGGCCTCTTGTGAGGCGGCGCACTCTGGCCCCCGAGCCGGAGGGTATGCAGCGTCACCCAGCGCGGCAGCTGCAGCACGCCGGACCGGCCGTCGGCGGAGCGCGCAGGGCGTGTCCCAGGCGCGCGTGGCCTCGCTGGACAGCGGCGAGGATGCCGCGGCGCTGCTGCGCGCGCTGTGCGACCTTCGGCCTGCGCTGCCCGGCTGGCGGCGGCACCGCCCGGCGCTGCTGGCGCAGGCGGCTGCGTTTGCGCCCGCGCCCGCCGGCGCTGCGCCGGACACGCCCGGCACGCTGTCGCTCACGTGCGGCGCCCCCAGGCTGCTTGGTGGCACGGGCGCCCGGCGGCTCTGCACTGCCGCTGGGGGGGTATTTTTACAACAAGGTGAGTCGGCGCCGTGGGGGCTTCACAGCGTCATGCCCCAGCCTCACCAAGCTGGCTTGTGGCCGTCCGAACGCGGCGCGCGAGGCCGGGGCTGCGCGCGCGCAGGGGCTATGTGCGCGGCCTGGGCCTGTCGGCCGCGCAGCTGGTGCACGTACCGGGCGCGGGCGACTTCCAGGTGGACCGCATCGAGGCGGCGGCCGAGCCGGCCGCGCTGGGCGAGCCGGCGGCGCGGCCCGCGCCCACCGGCGCCGCCGGCGCGAGCGGCGCGCCGCAGGCGATGGACGCGGCGGGCGCGGGCGCGGCGGTGCTGGCGGCGGCGGCGCCCGGCGAGCGTGAGGCGCTCGTGCGCGAGAATGCGCCGGACCCGCTCGCCGGCGAGCAGACATGGCCGACCGAGGAGGCGCGCGCCCATGTCCGGCCTCGCCCTGGGCGCGGCCCTGTGCGGCATGCCGGCGGGGGCGCGCGTCTGTGGCCCGCTGCATCGCCTGTGCGCATGCCCGGTCGGGACGGCATGGCGGCAGGGCACGCATGTGCTGTGAAGTGACCTGGGGCTTTGTTGACCTGATGCGTGACAATAGTCAGTTGATAATGACCCACACCATAGTTGTGGTATACGCTCCATCTGGGACTGGGTCTGGCTTCCTGGAGTGGTGCCCCTTGCATCGGGCGGCATCCGCGTGTCGCACATGCCTGCCCTGGGTGCAGTGCCGAGTTTGGGAAGTGCAAGATGTAGAATTGAGGGCGTACAGGCACCTCAGACAGCGGCTGTCGAGCGATGCTGTGTTGTGCGCGAGCAGGAGCTGCAGGAGGCAGACGACGCGCGCGCTGGCAGCGGCCGGCGGCGCCGGCTGCCCGCCGGCACGAGCGAGTATCAGGCGGCCTGGATCCTGGACGATGACGACGGCGACGACCTCGAGTCCGACGACGAGCCGCTGCCAGGCGGCGGTGGCGGCGGCACTGAGGGCGGCGGCAGCATGGAGGGCGCCGACGCAGACGGCGAGCCGGGAGGCACGGACGCCGGCGGCACCGACGACTGGCAGGACGACGAGGACGACGGGGACGAGGCGGGCCGTATGGAGGTGCCGCGCTCGCCGCCCTCTGTGTCAGCGGCCGTGCGCTTGCGGTCACCAACGCCAGGTTGATGACCAGTCTGAGCGCCAGATAGGCGAATAATCCAAAACTGACCGACGTGGGGCCGCGCCGGGGCGGCAGACGGACGAGGCGAGCAGCGCGGCGGGCGCCGCCGAGGCCAAGCGGCGCTGGCGCGCGCAGCAGGACGACGCGAGCTTCCCAGACGAGGCGCGCGCCCCGGCCTGCCCGCTCGGTAGCTCTTGACGCCCCGAGCACCAGCCGCGCCGGCCGGGCGCCCAGCGATGTAGCCGGGCGGCGCGCAGGTGGAGACGCCGGCGGGCGTGGACGCGCGCGCGCGCTTCGCCAGGTACCGCGGGCTGAAGAGCTGGCGCACCAGCGGCTGGGACCCCAAGGAGGGCCTGCCGCCGGAGTACGCGCGCATCTTCGCGTTCCAGAACCCGCGCCGCATGCACAAGCGGTGCGGGCTAGGTTTAGGTCAGCGTTAGGACAGGGCTATGCGGCGCCGCGCGGCCAGTACACGTCGCTTGGAGGGCAAGCGTGCAGCCATGTGCGGGACCGCTCGGCACGCGCCAGGCCTCACGCCCCCGGCATGCCGCAGGGCGGCGGCGGCGGCGGCGGCGGTGGGCGCGCCGGGCGACGCGCTGGGCGCGCCCGCGGGCGCGCACGTGACGGTGCACCTGGCGGCGGTGCCGGCGGCCGCGGCGGCCGCTGCGGTGTCCCGGGTGGCGGCCTCGCAGGCGGTGCGCCGGCCGCGCTCGGACACACATTCAGCACGCGCGATGCACTTGGGTGTGCCTGAGGCGCGCGACGCGCGCAGGGCGGCGCCGCGCCGCTGGTGGCCACCGGCCTGCTGCAGCACGAGAGCCGCCTGTCGGTGCTCAACTTCGCCGTGCGCAAGGCGGCCGGCTTCGCGGAGCCGCTGCCGAACAAGGCGCCCCTGCTCTTCGTGACCGGCCTGCGGTGCGGCCCCGCGGGCGGGCGGGCGGGCGGGCGGCCCCTGGGGCATGCGCGAGAAGAGGGGCGCGCGGCGGTGCCAGGCATAGGGTCAGGGTAAGGGTCACGGTGCCAGCGGCCGCGGCGCCGCGCGCAGGACGTTCGAGGCGCGGCCCATCTTCTCCACGGACGAGCCGCAGGCGGCCAAGTTCAAGCTGGAGCGCTTCCTGCACGCGGGCCGGCAGGCGGTCGCGAGCGTGGTGGCGCCCATCGCGTACGGCCCGCTGCCGCTGCTTGCCTTCCAGCGCGGCCCCGACGGCGGCCTGCGCCTGGCCGCGCACGGCGCGCGCCCCGCCCGCGCCCCTGCCCGCGGCCCGGCCTGCGGCGCATCGGACAGGGCTCGCAGGGGGCCGACCGGAGCTCGCATGCCATCTGATAGAGCTCGCATGCGACCGGACAGAGCTCGAAGGGGGTCGGCCAGGGCCCGAGTGGAGTTGGTCAGGGCCAGGCGGGCGCGCCGCACGCGCTGAGCGGGCGGGCTTGCGCGCAGGCGCGCTGCGCGGCGCGGACCCGGACCGCGTGGTGCTGAAGAAGGCGGTGCTGACCGGCTGCCCCGCGCGCGTGCACAAGAAAAAGGCGGTCGTGCGCTGGATGTTTCACGGCCCGGACGACGTGCGCTGGTTCCGCCCGCTGGAGCTGTGGACCAAGGGCGGCCGGCGCGGGCGCATCCGCGAGCCACTCGGCACGCACGGCGCGCTCAAGGCCGTGTTCGATGGCGGCGTGTCGCAGCAGGACACCGTCTGCGCCAGCCTGTTTAAGCGCGCGTTCCCGGTCTGGCCGGCGGACATGCGCTTTGCATGAGGCGGGGGGGCGTTGCTTTATAGGGTGGACGTGCTCTTGCGCGCTTGTACTTTGGGGTGGCTTGGGTCATGAAAGAACGCAGCGCATTCAGGTCAGTGAACCTCGTGAGGCCGCATGTGCAGCATGCGGCGGTACCTGCATGCGCGCCAGGGCAGTGCGGCTCTGTTGGATGTTTATTGTCTCTACTCCAGCTGCAGGCACACTGGTTCTCACAAGCAATCCCCGTCAGATGAGTCAGGTGCTGCGTCTGGCGATCTACCTGAGCAAGTCTTGAAGAGCATCAAAGCATTTTTTTTTCAGCTCGTCTTCGTGGCACAGTGTGCCAGCCCGCTGTGCCAGGCCCGCTGTGCCAGGCCCGCTGTGCCAGGCCCGCTGTGATGACAGTCGACGGTTACCTGAAGTTTGTGAAGAAGATGTGGTATGCCCCACTTATTTGGGCAGGCACCGGCGCAACAGTGGCATACGAGTACGTCAAGAGGTGGGCATCTGAGCACCGATCACAAACAGGCCCTCCGATCCATGCTCACGCTGACCTCTCAGTGCCTTGACAGTCCCAGTACGTTTTGGCCGAGCGACCGTGCGGCAAGGCCTGCCGGCCAGGATGTTGACGGGCTCACACACAGGCACCTACCAGGAGCCAACGGCGTCATGTGCGCACCCGCTGCCTGCGTACAGAGGGTGTGTTGATCAGGAGGTTGAAGATCATGATGGTGTGCTGATCACCTGCCCCTGTCTGCAGGCTGCACACAGTGACCACCGGCAGCACAGGCGACACCAGCAAGCCACTCATGCTCCTGCTGCACGGCTTCCCGGAGCTGTGGACCATGTGGGAACATCAGATGAGCGCGTTCAGAGACAAGTACAACGTTGCTGCCATCGACATGCGCGGCTACGGCCAGAGCGGCCGACCCACGGTAGGACCCTCAAGTGCAAGCCAAGGAGCTTGCGCAACCTGCTGGCAGCAACCTGACAGGTACAGTGCCACAAGGCACCCCCCGCCAGGCTGCCACCGCCGAAGCAAGCACAGCCGGTGGAGCGCGTTGCCGTGGCTGCGGCCGCAGGCACGGCGGGACTACTACATTGACGTGCTGGTGGCGGACGTGGTCGCTGTGGTGCTCGCCCTGGGCTACAAGACGTGCGTCCTGGCTGGTCACGACTGGTGCGCAACGAGACGACTCCCAAATGATCACCCCAGCCCCGAGTCCGCCTGTGGCTGGAGCAGCACCGCAGCACGAGCCTGCGCAGTGTGGTGCTGTGCATGCAGAGTCACAGCGCTCCTGCCTGCAGCGCATGGATGGCCATCCATGGGTAGCAGCTGCAACCGCAGCCGCCTGTCACGTGCCCATGCATATATGCGATCACACTGTGCTGGGCCCGGCTTGATCAGGTCTTCACGAGGAATTTGATCAGGTCTTCATGGGGAATGCTTCACCCCTGCAGGGGAGGGAAGGTCGCATGGACTGTCGCCCACATGCACCAGAACATGATCGAGCGCCTCATCATCATCTCGGCGCCGCATCCCACCTCATGGACAAAGAACTTCAGTCCGAGGCAGGCCGTCAGGTGCGTCACCCCCGCCCGTAGTGAGCCGCCTCTGTCTGCAAGGGTGCCAGGGAGACGCTCCTACCGCGGCAAAGGCGCATGCGCCCCTGAGGCCACAGCGCTGGACTTGTGACAGACCACCATCCTCGGGTGGCATAAGGCGCTGCTGGACCTGTCGCAGCTCGTTCCTCTGAAGCTTGAGTGACAGGTTGCTTTGAAGCTTATATGACGGAGCGCCGGCACACTTTTGCGCGGTGGTGCCTGCCTCACAGCCAACGAGACATGGACATCGGTGCATCGAACACCACCTCTGTTTGGACGCAGGTCCTCCTACTTCCAGCTCTTCTACGCGCCCTGGCTGGCCGAGCTGTTTGTGCTGCACAAGGACGTGTCCCTCATCAACATGTCCCTCGTGCCCCCGGACCCGCACGCTCCCAGGAACCCTGACGCCATTTCCGAGCACGAAATCAACCGCATCAAGGACAGCATGTGCCAGGGCATCAACGCGCGCACCGGCATCAGCTCCGCCTCCGCGATGCTCAACTACTACCGCGGCTGGGTCGACAACGAGACCTGGCGCCCGATCGCAGCCGCTGACCGGTGCGGCCCCAGTTTCCACAACCTTGCCTGGCGTGCTGATGATGCCGCGGGTGTGCAAGCAGGACTCCTAAGTCCATCACTGACTCGTCTGTTGTTGGCGTTTGCAACCACACAACATGGCGTACCCCTGTCGCCTCATACCAAACACGAGATTTACGCGCTCCCTGGCGGCTCGGAAAATGCAGTTGTTGATGCTCTGCAGGGCGTGCGCGGCGGAGCTGGAGGTGCCCACATTGCTCCTGGTCGGCGATGAGGACGAGTACTTTTACGACGAGATGTGGCAGCAGCTCGACCGCCACGTGCGGAACTGCTGGCTGCCGGCCCTGCTGCCCAACTGCTCCCACTGGTGCCCGCAGGACAGGCATGCACCTGCTCCCCACCATTGCCAATGGCGTGAAGCGCATTGCGGCCCTTCCATGCGCGCAAGCTGCGCGCCTGGCACAGCCGTCTGGCACCCAGTGATGACAATGTGATGTCTACCAGAAGGAGCTTCTTGCGAGAGAGAGTACCTTGCGTCCGGCATTTTGGCGGTGCGTGCCAGACCACACACCCACCAGCAGGCAGCGGTTTGCTGACAGGCTGGGCGCCTCGCGCAGGCCCGCGGCAGTCAACGAGCACATCCGCGCCTTCCTCGGCCGGGCAGTCAAGGGCTTCCGTGTGGATGCGGGGGCCCCAGGAGGCTACCCCCGGCTCGCCAGGGAGGAGTGACGCGCAGTCTGGGGCCTGAGAAGAGATTGCACTGCATCCCTTGAGTCGCAAGAGGCTGTGGAGATGCGGCGGGCGGGAGGGCCTCAGCATCGTATGTATGCCTTGGTGGCCTAGGTCTGTGCTGTCTGCGGCGTCTGCGGTCCCGTGGGTGCCGCAGTTTGTTTACCGAGCGGCGCATATTCTCCTTCATGTGCATTCCCTCCTAGCCCGGTGGATGACCCAATGCTGCTCACACGCTGAGGTGCATTTGCATGTTGACGGTGTGCAGCAATCTTGTTACATTGGCGATGAGAGCGCGCAAGGCGTGCAGATGACCAGACTCGGTGAAGCCCTGGAGGGCCATGCAGCTTGAGTGTCGCGCCATTGCATGAGGTCTTGCGCTCTGCCTCCGTTCAGCAGAGCGGGCACTTTACCAAACAGGCGCGCTCCGCGACCTCATGCAAGCAGGCAGCTGCCTGGAATGGTCCATGACACTGCCTGCCGGCTACAGCTACCACATGACGGCCTGCATGGCGGCCAAAGCAGCCCTTGGGGGAGAGCATGCATGGTTGAGTCAGCTGCCCTTAAACTTACAGCATCCGAGGCTGCAAGGCCCCCAAACGCTGAGGCGCATCAGGCGCTAGCAGGCAGCGGTGCAGCAACATCAGGCGCGCAAGCGGCTGTTGGCTCAAGCGGCGGCGGCGGCGCATCCAGCGCGTCCAGGATGGTCGCGGAGCCCAGGCAGAGGCCGTCGCGGTAGAACACCGCGACCTGGCCGGCCGCCAGGCCCTGGTCGTCGCCCTGCAGCGTCACGCGCAGCCGGCCGCCCGGCTCCGCGGCCACCGCGCACGCGTACGCGTGCGGCCCGTGCCGCACCTTGCACTGCAGCGGGCTGTGCAGCAACGGCGGCCCCGGCGCGAGCCAGTTGAGCTGGCCGGCCAGGAAGGCGTCGCGCCGCTTGTCCGCGCTGTAGTACGCGCGCGAGACGTACACCGCATTGGCTGCCGCGTCCTTGCGCGCCACGTACCTGCGGGGGCACGGGGAGAGGGTAGGGTGTATGGTAGCCGGTGGCCGAACAGCTGGAGCGCATGGGGCGGGGGCGGGCGCGCCAGGGGCCGCCAGCGAGGCCGATGCCGCGGCGCTGCCCGGGAGTGAAGAACCAGAAGCCGTCGTGCAGGCCGAGCACGCGCCCGGTCTCCGCCTCCACCAGCGGCCCGGCCCAGACGCCCAGGTGCGCGCGCAGGAACTCGTCGAAGCGCACCTGCGCCCCACGCGCGCCAACGCCCGTCGGCGCACACGCCCGGGCGCGGCGCCCGGCCCGGCTCCGGGCGACCGGCGCGGGCGCAGCCTCTTCTGTGTGGGGTCGGGGGGCCAGGAAATCTACTCCGTTCTGGCTCTCAGCAGCCCTGCTCCGTCTCAAGCGGACTGGGTAAACGCATCGCGTAGCGCCTCCCAGGCACCGGCACTGTGCATCTGCTGTGCGTTCCTTGGAGCTGCAGCGCGCCACCCTCCCGCAAGCCAAACTGGCTAAGCGCGCGCGGGCGGGCGCGCGCGGGCGCGGGCGCCGCGCCTTGCCCAGGAAGCAGATGCCCTGGCTGTCCGGCCGCGCCTGGTTTGGCAGGCCCGCCTCCGCCGCCAGCCGCCGCACCTCCGCCTGCGCGCGCGGCCGCCGCCCGTCGCGCCGGCCCGGCGCGCCCCGACCGGACAGCCGCCCGCTCGCACCGCGCCAAGCATGACGGTGCGCTGAGGCAACATGGTAGGGCACGGATTAGGGCGCCGCGCGCCTTGGTCAGCGGCCCGAGCGGGAACATGGCGCGCTCGAGCTGCGCCCGCGACAGGCCCGCTAGGAAGTAGGTCTGGTCCTTGACCGCGTCGCGCGTCAGCGCCAGCTGCGCCGCCGCGCCGCCGCCCGGCCGCAGCAGGCGCGCGTAGTGCCCCGACGCGACGCGGTCGAACGCGCCCGGGTGCGCCGCCGCCAGGTGGTCGTAGAACGCGCCGAACTTCACCCTGTGCGGCCGCACAGCCTCAAGCCCTGCGATGGGCACGCGCGCACGCGCACGCTCGCAGGGGCGCCTCCCGCGACCAGGCAAGGCTGCACGCCCGGCGGGCGGGAGCGGGCGCCGGGCGGGCGCGCGCCGCGAGTTGCACAGCACGTCCGGGTTGGGCGTGCGCCCGGCGCGCGTCTCGCCCAGGCAGTGCTGCACGACGCGCTGCCAGTACTCGCCCGTCAGCGGCACCACCTCCAGCGGCACGCCCGCCGCGCCGCACACCTGCGCGCCCGGGCCGCGTGGACGGCCCCGCCCACGTAGCCAGTGTGGGAGCCGGCACGGCGGCCGGCACGCCGCCGCAGGCGGCCCTCGCCTGTGCGCAGCGCGCGCGCGCGGGCAGCCCGCAAAGTGAAAGCACTGGGAGCGTGATGCAAGGGATGGTAACAGAGGCCGTCTGGATGGCACGACGTGGCCTGAGGCAGGGCGGGCGGCGCACCCGCTGGGCGACGTCCAGGTCGGCCTCCCAGGGGCATGCGTCCCAGGAGTTGCGGAAGTCCTCCTCGAACCAGATCTGGAGGTAAAAGGCGGTCACGCTGTGCCCGGCCGCCTGCAGCAGGCGCAGCGCCAGGCTGCTGTCCACGCCGCCGCTCAGCAGCAGTGCCACGCGCAGCCGCGGGCCGCCCGGCTCGCACCTGGCCCGCGCGGCACGCGCGCGTCGGACCGGCCGGAGCAGGCGCGGGCCCGGCCTCCTGCTCACGCACAGACTCTAGCCTCTGCGTCTCTTACTGAGCGAGCGCACCCCGCCAGCGTGCCCTGCTGCCGCCACGCCTCCGCGACGACGCCAAAGTCGACCTGTATGGGCGGCGCCGCGCCGCCTGGCTCCTCGCGCCGCTCATGCTGGGCTGTCCAGTCGTGCAGGCTCAGCGGCTGTGCGTCCCTCAGGACGTCCAGCGCGGCCGCGACCGCGCTCGCCGCTCGGGCGCGGGGCGTCGCGCAGCCGGGTGGCAGGCATGGCAGTGGCCGACCCGGGCAGCAAACTGGCAGCTTACACAAGCAGGCCTCTGCGTGCAGCGGCAACGTGTGCCCACGCAGGGGCATGGTGCGCGGTCTTGTACCGCGGCTCTTTCACGGTGCTGCAAGCTTCTGTGTATGGGTGACAACAAGCGCATATATGTATGCTGCTTTCTCGTGCAAGCGGGAGAAGATGCAAAGAGCACCACGCACGTGCTGCTTCAAAAGTTGTAAAACAGCTGTTACATAAACTGCGCGGGAAAAGCTTGCTCACAGACTCGACCGAGGCAGAGCACTCCAGACCTACGCCGTCGCCGGGGCTGGCATCGCGTGCGGAAACATTGGAAACGTCCGCTCACACAGCTTGACAAGCTTGGCCTCGAGCTCCTCCGCGGTCCGGTCCTGCGCCCGTCACTGACGACAGTGAACGCGCCAGCGTAAGCCTGCCGCAAGCAGTGCACAGCACGCAGCGCGGCGCTTGCCTGGGCGATGAGAATGTCGCGCAGCTGGCACTCGCGGCGCAGCGCGCGCGTCACGTCGCCCGCGTCGACCTCGGCGGCCGCGGGCCAGCCGGCCGCGCCCGCCTCCGCCAGCTCCTCTTCGGCGCGTGCGATCTCCTGCGGCGCGCGCCGTGGGTGCACCTCTGATCAAACCTAGGCAGGGGAGCACGCGAGCCAGCCGGGGCTCGGGGCGCGCCTGCGCGACGGCCTCGTTGCGTGCGCGCTGCGCCGCCACGCGCGCGCCCATGCGGCGTAGGCCGCGCGCGTCCGCGGCGCGCCGGCGCGCGTGCAGGCGCGCGGCGTGCTGCGCGTGGCGCTCGGCGGCCTGCGCCTCGGCGGCGGCCGCGCCGGCTGCGGCGCCGTCCGCCTGCAGGCCCTCCTGCGGCCGCCGCCGCCGACCCGCTGCAGGGCCGGCCCGGGCAGCATTGAGGGCAAAGTACTATGCTTAGCACATAAGGCGGCGCCCGCCGCCAACACGCCCGCCCGACAAGGGCGCGGCAGGCCAGGGCCGGGAGCGCGCCAGCACGGCGCGCGTCGGCCGCAGCAGCTGCAGCTCGCGCACGGACTCTGCCAGGTCGGCCGCCTGCAGGTCCAGGCGCCGCGCCTCCCACTCCGCCACGTACACGCCTGCGCCGGCCGCGGCCGCGACGCGCGCCGCCTGAGCGAGGGCCTGACCCGACCCTGTACCCTAAGCGCGACTGCTATGCGCCCCGCGTGGGCAGGGCGCGCGCCCTTCTTGAAGTCCACGATGGCCGACATGAGCGCCAGCTTGCGCTCGCCGGCGCGCCGCACGGCCGCGTTCAGCGCGGCGACCGCCCCGCGCTCCACCCACACCGCGCCCTCGCCCGCCGCCTCCACCTGCGCGGCCCCGCGCCCGCCCGAATTCGAGCGCACGCGCGGCCCTCGTGCAGGCTTACCAGGCGCGTGGAGCGGGCACGGGCGCCCGCAGGGCCGCCGGCAGGCGGACGCAGGCGGGCTCGCCGCCGCCGTCGGCGGGGGCTCGCGCGCCCACCTGGCCCTGCTGCAGGTCGAGGTGCACGTCGTGGTCCGCCGCGGCAGCCGCGCGGCCGGCCAGGAAGGCGTCCAGCGCGTCCGCCGCCGCGGCGTCGGCCGCCGCCGCGGTCGCCGCCTCGGCCTGCAGCGCGGGCGCGCCCGCGGCCAGCGCGGCCAGGCGCCGGGCGGCGCCGCGTACGTCGGCCTCCTGCGCGAGCCGCGCGCCGCGCGCCTGCGGCGCCGGCCGACCCCGGCGCCTGAGTCGCGCAGGTGCTGGGACGCGCCCGGGCCCCGCGGCATGTCCAAACCTTCTCCACGTCATGAGCACGTGTGTTGACGAGCGGCTCAAAGCAGCAGCGTCCCCGCACAGCCTGTGCAGGATAGTGCACCATCGGTGTCTGTGTCATGACCCATCAGGCAGGCACCATGCTGCACTTCTAGAGGCATCCGAACGAGAGGCATCCGGCGGGGAGCGCCCTCCATATGCATCCCTGGGCCCCCAGCGGTGCTGGGCACGCGCGCGGGGCCAGGAGCGCTTCAACGCCGAGTTCGAGGCGCTGCGGCAGCGCAAGCGCGGCTGCCTAGAGCAGCTGCGCGCGGCACAGCGGCGCATGGCCGAGCTGGCGGCGCAGGCGGCCGCGCTGGGCGGCGGCCTGGGCGCCGACGGCGAGCTCGCGTTCGCCGCGCTGCAGGACTGCGAGCAGCCTGACAGCGTCCTGACCGTCCAGGCGCGCGGGCGCCGCAGGCGTGCGCATGCCGTGCACATGTCCTGGCCCGGCTAGGCATGCACATCCACGGCTGATTGAGCGAGCGCGCAGCAGGACATGAGGGCGATGTGCGGCTGTGCCGGCGCACAGCGCTGTGAGGTCTGACACATGCGGCTGTCGCTGCTGTGCGCGTCGTTGTTATAGCGTGCGTGATGGTGCGGAGCTCTGCATGGGGTGTGGGCGGGGCCCAGCATGACGCCCGCGCGGTGCAGGACGCGGAGGTGGGCGCGGCGCGCTACGTGTCGCCGGAGGAGGCCGCCGCGGCCGCGCGCGCGGCGTCTGTCGCCGCCGCCGTGGGCGACGGCGCGGCGGCGGCGGCCGCCGCGCGCGCGCTGGCGGACATGATGGGCGGCGGCCTGGACGCGGCCGCGGCGGCCGTCGCGTGCGCGGCGCCGCAGGCGCGCCTGGCGTGGATGGCGGGCGACGCCGCGGCCTTCACCGCGGAGCAGACGCGCGAGGTGGCCCCCGCGGCCGCCCTTCCCCAATGCCCGGCGGTTTTATTACCGCTCAGGGGCCACAGGGCAACCTCGTGAACAGCGCGTATGCGCCGCCCGCTGGCCAGGCGCGGGCGTGGGAGGAGCGCGAGCGCGGCGCGGCGGCCGAGCGCGAGCGGCTGCACGGCCTGGCGGCGGCCGAGGCGCGTGGCCTGCAGGCGGCCGCGGCCGAGGCCTTTGCGGGCGTCGACGAGGCCATCGCCGCGCTGGACCAGGTGCGCGCAGCGCGCGCGCCAGATGAGGCGAGCCAAATGAGGCGTGCCAAATGTGGCCCGCGCTGGACCAGGCGCGCGCATGCAGGAGGTCCTGGCCCGGGGTGCGGCACGATGCAGCTACGCTGACCGGGCAGCTGCGCGAGCATCATGACCTCCCGAGCCCGCTGCTGGCGTGCTGACATTTGTGGAGCGGTGCGCTGCTCCGGGGCGGCGCGTCCCCGCCGCAGCCAGGCGGGCGGGCGCGGCGCAGGCGCGCGCGGACGCGGAGCTGGAGGCGCGCGAGCTGGACGTGCGCCTGCTGCGCCAGCTCCGGGCGGCGCGCCGCAGCGACACGTTCACGCCCGCGCGCGAGGCGGGCCTGCGCGCCGGCGCGGCCAAGGCAAGCGCGGCGCGCGAGCGCGCTGCGGCGCGGCTGGCGGCCGTCCGGGCGGCCGGCGAGGCCGCGCAGCAGCGCCTGGCCGCGCTGCAGCAGGTGCGGGGCGCCGCGCAGCTCGCTCTGGCGGGCGCTGCGGCCTCCGGGCAGCAGGCTGCCTGGCGGCCGGCGGGCTGGCGTGCCCGGCTGCCGGCGTCGAGGGACTCCCCTACCGCAGCGGCCCCCAGGCTTGCCGCTCGAACACCCACACGCGCCGCCGGCAGGAGGGCGGCGACGCGGACCGCGCCTTCCGGCGCGACTTTGCGGAGGCGGGCGCGCTGCTGCCGGCGCTGGCCGCCGACGCCTGCGTGCCGTGCCGGAGAGCCGCGTGCTCGCGCGGCGCGTGCCGCGTCTGGGAGCACGGGGGCGTGCCAGCAGCGCGGCCCACCAGGCGTCGTTGCAGCCGTCCGGCCGGTCGCCGGGCGCGAGCGGCGGCTCCGGCGCGTCCGCCTCGGGCGTGCCCGCGCGCGGCCGGCCGTCCCGGCCGCCGCCGCCGCCGCCGCCGCGGCTGGGCGCCTTGCCGCCCGCGCCGGCCGGGGCCGCCGCGGGGCCCGCGCGCCGGTGCGCGCGGCGGCGGAACAGCGGGGGCACACGGCGTTGGGCTGTGCGGCGCGCACGCGCGGGCGCGCGCCTTGATCGCGGTGACCTGGCCCCGCAGCAGCGCCGCCTGCTGCAGCCGCTGCAGGCGCCCCGGAGGCTGCTCGGCGCCCGGCGCCGCCGGCGCCGCGCTGACCTCGCGCGCCACGTCCCAGGGCGGCGTGCGGGCGGGCGAGGCCTGTCGCGGGGTCACAGCGTGCGGTCGATGCTGCTCTGGTCACAACTGCACTGCCGAGCTTGGCACTTTGCGTGATTGCCAATATGCCTGGGAATAGAGCGGCGGGCCCGACCTGCGGCGGTGCCTCGGCGCGCGCGACGTCGCGCAGCGCGAGCGCGCCCGCCTGCAGCCGCCCGCCCTCCCGTGGCTTTGGCAGCGCAAAGTTGTGCACCTGCGGCCGCGCGGCGTGCGCCGAACTGCTTGAACAGCGCGCGCAGGGCGCCTGCTGGGCAGAGCATGTGTGCGTCGCAACCAATCTCGCACCGCCACGGGCGAGCGCAGGCCGAGTATGGCGGCCGACGGCACGGCCAGGCCGTCCCAGCACTGCGCGCGCAGGCAGGCGGCCTCCGACTGCGCCGCGGCCGCGCGGCACTGCAGCGCCGCGGACGCCGCCGCCGCGCGCGCCGCGCCTGCGTGCGGCTCGCGCGGGCCTTGAGCATGAACACGGGCAGTGCACATTTGCACTCCGTGCTGCACCCGCCATGCCGCACTCCTGCCTGCATGCTGCATGTGGTTGCGTCCGATGTGTTCGGGCCATGGGTGCGACCAGCGCCCGGTGGTTCCAACGTGCTGATCACCCACGGCGTGCATGCATGCTGGCGGCGGGCTCACCCTCCGCGACCAGCCGCGCCGCCAGGGCCTCGTCCACGACCAGGTCGCGGCCGGCCGGCCGGAAGCTCGCCGGCAGCGCCGCGGCAGCGGCTGCCAGCGCCGCGGCGCGCTCGCGCAGGCGCTGCACGGCCGCCGCGGTCTCGGCGCGCTGCCGCTCTGCGGCCGCCGCCGCACGCGGGCTGGGCGGCGGCCCCGGCTGCTCGGCCTGCATGCGTCCGTGCTTTCAAGGCCGTGGCCGAGGCCGTGCCGGCGCTGCTCCCACCGCGTGCTGCGGTGGGCGAGAAGAGCTGCCGCCTGTGCCCAATCGCGCGCACCAGCACGGGGTCGTCCGGCGCGTCTGGCCCGTCCAGGTCGTCTGCTGCCTCGCTCTCGTCCGGTGCGGCCGCGCGCAACGGGGCCGAAACAGGGGCCGCCTGCCCCGGCACGGTGGCCAGCGCGACTTTGCGGCCGCCGGCCGCTATGAGCGCGCCGCCCGAGCCCAGTGCCACGCAGTACGGCGGGCCTGCGCACGCCGTGGAAGCACGTCGCGCAGCTCGCATGCGATGCGCCTGCTTGCATGGCTGCGGCCCGATGCAAGCCCCTCGCGGCGTGCCTGCGTGCGCCGGCACTGCAGGACGGAGCGCAGCTGCGGTCTCACAAAGAAGCAACAAGGAGGACCGCGCGCCGGCAAGGCCGACGGGCTCGGTGCGGCAGCCGCCGTCGGCCGCCAGGCTGGCTGCCGGGACGACCAGCGCGCCGCGGCCGGACGCGAGCACTAGCCGCGCGCCGCACGGGCCGAGCGCGAGCGCGCAGGCGCCCGCCCCCTGCGTCGCGCGCGCCACGCGCGCGTCACCAAACTGCTCGCAGGCCACTTGGCGCGCGCTTGCATGCTGAACGGCCCTGAAAATGAGCATGTCGAGCTCGAATGCGACTGACTGCGCCCACACGATGTATGGCAGGCGCACCTCTGCAAGGCTCACAGCCTCCGCAGCTATCACACTGCTGCCCAGCGCCGCCCAGCCGGCCTCGGAGGGCGGCAGCTGGTAGCGCCGCATGCCGCCGCCGGGGTCCAGGCAGCACAGCGTCAGCTGGCCCTCGCTGCCCGCGGCCGCCATGGCAGCCACAGGAGCGTCCAGGCACGCATGGTGCAGAGCGGCCGTCATGGCGCCGGCCGCGCCTGGCGCCACGCGGCGCGCCGTCGGCCCCGCATGGTGGGCTACAGGTCGGGCATGGCGTTGGTGCTTTGGCGCACGCTCGGAGCTCGCTCTGGGCATGCGCAGGCGCGCCGCAGGCGCTCTGGAGCGCTTGCGCGAGCACGGCGTGCATGCAGGCAGAGGCGCGGGCTCCTCGCCCACCGGGCGCCGGCGCTGCCGGGAAGGCTGCGGCGATGCGGCCGCCGCCGAGGGCCAGCATGAGCGGCGCGCCCGCGGCGTCCGCCCACGCGGCCGCCACCATGCCGTCCCCCGGAAGCGCTACCGTGCACGACTCTGCCACAACGGCGCCTTGCCAGGCTAGGATCCGCACCCTGCGCGACGGTAACGGCTCATGCGCGCTCTGAGAATAAACATGTTGCCCTCAGCCAGGCCGCCGCGAGCATACACCAGGTGGTGGACCAGTGCTCGGCCATTGTGGCAGTCACGCAAGGGAGCGTGTTAAAAAAAAAAGAGCACACTGTAGGCCGGGCCGCGCCGCGCGTCGCCGGACACCGCGGCGAGCCGCTGGGCGCCGGGGCCCCAGGCCAGCGCCGCGAGCGGCCCCGCGAACAGGCGCACGCGCGCGACGACGGGCAGCCCGGGCGCGGCCGCATGCACCAGCCGCAGCACGCCCGCGCGCGACCCCACCGCCAGCCGCGCCGTCGCCCCGCTGGCCGCCATGCACCTGCCGGGCTTCCGCGTGCGTCAGCACCCGGGGCAGCCGACTCTGCGCAAAATCGCCCCGGCCGCTCGGCAGGCGCCCTGCTTGCGTGCCGTGCAACGGCCAGAAGGGCGTGGCCTGCATGCGTCGCAGGCGCTCGAGTGTGTTCGAGCATGGCCAGGCGCCGGACGCGCTGGGCCGCGCACGTCTGCGGGCCGGCCAGGCGGCGGCTGTCGCGCAGCGCGCCGCCCGCCGCCTCCCAGAGCAGCAGCTCGCCGTCGGCGCTGAGGCTGGCCATCGCGGCCGCGGTCGGTACGCAGCAGACCGACACCACGCGCGCGGCGTGCGCGCGCGCGACCCAGCGCACCTGCGAGCCCGGGCCCCCCTGGGCATGCCGTGAGCGCTCCCGCATGCGCGAGCTCTGAGGCGTCGGAGGGACGCGCCTCTGGCGCAGCCGAGGGCGCCAGCGGCGCGACGCAGATGCGGCCGGCGCAGCCGAGCGCGAGCCGCCCGCCGCCCGCCGCGAGCGCGAGCGGCACCCCCGCGGCCGGTTCCAGCACCGCCTCCGCCAGGCGCGCGGGCGCCGCGTCGCCCAGCTCGTACCACCTGCCGCCGGGCCCGCCTGTCGCACGCCCGGCCCGCCGGCACCTGCTTCGCCGGGGACGTCCCAGAGACGCGCGCTCAACGCTCTAAACAGGGGAACCAAGCAGTGCCGGCGCCGGGCGGGGCCGAGCGGCGCACCGCAGCGCCGTCCGGCGCGCGCGCGCGCAGGCGACGACCAGCAGGCCGCCCGCCACCGCCAGGCACGCCGCCGCGGGCGGGTCCGTCTCTGCCAGGCTGGCCGCCTGGGGCGAGGCGCATGCCCGCTCCGCCTGCGCGTCGACTACGGTACGTGATGCTCCGCGTGCGCGTCCGCTCAGGGCACATGATGCTCCGCATGCGTGTCCCGATGGGCGGCCGCCCAACGCCACTTTGCGCCGCCATGGCATCGGCTCACTGCGGCTGCAGGCCCGCCTCTGAAATGCAGCAGAGCGCTCTCTGGCGGCCCGGGCGCGCCTGGCCGCCGGTCGCCGCCGGCTCCGGCGTGCACGCGACGGTGTCAAACACGTCGGACCGGCCGGCCGCGTCCACGCTCAGCAGCTGCCCCTCAGCGCCCCCGCAGAGCAGCGTGCCATCGTACCAGGCATGGCACGCCGGCTGCAGCCCTGTGCGGCGCGCAGGGTCAGGGCTGCCGCGGCGCGGACTGCGTGTCCTCCGGCGGGGCCGCAGGTAGTGCGCCTGCCGGCGGAGGAGAAGCCCGGGGCGCCGCTCGGGGTTCCAGCCAGGTCAGGGGCGGGCTCGCGCGCGCCTGGGGTGGCCGCCAGGTCGAAGGTGAGCTCCGGCGCGCCCAGCAGCGTGCGCAGGCGCCAGAGCGCGAGCGCGCCGGCGCCCAGCGCCGCCAGCCGGCCGCCGTCGGCCGGGCAGAAGCTCAGCGCCGCGGCCGGCCAGGGGCCCTGCGCGACGGCCTCCAGGACGCCCTGCATGCGGCGCGCCCACATTGCGCGGCGCCGCAGAGGCCCGAGCGTGTGAAGCGGTCGTATGCGCCGGCGGCCGACCAGGTGCAACCTGACGGCCAGGACAAGCATGCATGACGCTTGGCGCTGCAGGCAGCGCGCCGCTGTCGCGGCCAGGCGTTGCGGTCTGCGCTGCTGCGAGGCGCGCAGCACTGAGGGCGGTAGAGGCACGCCGCTGGCGCGGGCAGCAGCACCTCGCGCCAGGCGAACACGGCGACGCGGCGGCCGGGCGCGGCCTCGGCAGCCGCGAGGCGGCGGCCGTCGGCGCTGAACGCGAGCGCAGCCGTGGCCCGCCAGCCGGCCGGCGCGCCCAGGACCGCCGCCGGCGCGCCCAGGTCGGCCAGGCTGCGCACGTGCAGCCGCGCCTGGCCGCAACCGCTCGGCCGTCAGCGCGCTGCTTGCAGGGCAATGGCTGGGCGGGGAGGGCGGGCAGCCGCGGGCGGCACCTGCTCGGCGTAGGCCAGCAGGCCGTGCTCGGCGCTGACGGCATGGCAGGCGAGGCCCGCGCCGGCGCCCGCCAGGAGCCTCTGCTGCGGGCGCCGCGTCAGGCGCGGCCCGGCAGCGCGCGGGGTCCACGACCTGTCTGGGGCCCACCTGGCTGCCGGTGTCTGGGTCGTGGACAATGACGCAGTCGCAGGCCTGGTAGACGAGGCCGTGCTCTGGGGTGCAGTGCAGCTGCGGCGCACTTGCGCGGTAGCCCGACACATACGTGCACGCAGCCATCTGAGGAAACTGATGTGGCGCAGTGCCAAGGCGGCAGCGCGCACAGATCGGTCCTCGCTGAGCACAGCCGCAGCTGCGTAACCGCTCTCCATACCCTGCCCTGAAACCGGCCCCGTGAGAGCTGTCTGGCAAACTGTTGTCGCAGCAAGAATCCGGCCCGTCCCCGCCTCGCCCCTTGCCCGCCTGCCTCCAGCAGCTACCAACGATGCGGCTGGGCGCGGGCGCTGCCTGGCCCGCGCCGCTGTGCAGCACCTGCCGCCGGCCCCTGCAGCGGCCGCTGCCCTGCCCGCGCGCTGCCGGCGCCTGGCGCAGCGGCCGCAGGCGGCCCGGCGCCGCGGCGGCCGCAGCGCCGCTGCGCAGCTTCGATGACAGCGACCTGGACAACGAGGTCGCGCGCGAGCTCGGCCGCTACAGCGACCCGGAGCTGCTGCGGCGCCGCGCGGAGCGCCTGGAACTCGTCTGGAGCGTGGGCAAGGTGCGCTCGCGCGGCGCGCCGCTGCCCGGTCAGCGCATTTGAACCGCGCTGCCGCCTGGCGTGGCGTGCGTTGACGTCTGGGCCGTGCGGAGCGAGGCGAGCGTGTGCGCCTGGGCGCCGGTGGCACCTTCGCCTTACAAGCACAGGCTGACGTGCGCGGGCGGGGCGCGCGCAGCGACGCAAGCCTGCGCCCTGCGACTGCTGCGATGGGAGCGGGGAAAAGCCGTGCAGCTGGTGCAACGCCACGGGTACGTGCCCGGTGGGGATTGCCACCTGGGAGCGCGCCGCTGCCGAGCACGGCGCAAACGCGGACTCTTGCCGGGCGCAGGCGCGATGCGGGTAGGCGAGCACGTGTTCTGCTCGTTGGAAAGCGGGTGCAAGCCGTGCCCGATCTGCAACAGCAAGGCGCGGCTCGTGCCCCTTTTCCCCAGCTGCTGCCTTGGTCTGTCGCCCTTCCGCTACTGAGAGCCCTACCGAGACGGCCGCACTGTGGCTTCGCAGGGCGCCGTGAAGTGCGCGCACTGCAAGGGTACGGGGCTCCGCGCAGGCTGGCTCGAACCTGGCTGCCCGACCTAGGGCGAGCGGCCGCGCTGCGGACAGCAGGGCGGTCTGGCGCGACCCGAGCGTGCTGCTGCTCCATGTATGCGTGGGCGTGGCGGGCGCTCCTGCTCCGAACAGGGCCTGCCGATTTTGCTGAAAAGCTCGCGCAGTTTTGCGTCAGCGGCGCGGCGCTGGGTGTAGCTGGTCTGGCCCCCCCCCCCCCTTGGCCCCCATGGCGCAGAGCGTGCCCTGCCGCGTGCCTGGGTCGACAGACATCAGGGGGTTGCCCGGGACTTTGTATTCATGAGAGATTGTACACTGCACGAGAGAGACGTGGCTGGCTTCATGAGGGGTCTGCAGCGAGCTTCAAGGAAGGCTCTGCGCAAGGTTTGTGGCGGGAAAATGGAGTGTATGGGTCTGTGGCAGATAGACAGTCGCGTGTTTTCCTAGCGCGTAGCTGCATGCAGACCAGAACACGTACGCGCTGCTGCGTGCGCACGGCCGTGTAAACTTTGTGGCACTTGACCCACATCTGGGAGTTGGCACCGTCGACAGCTGCCTAAGTAGGAGGTCTACTTAGGGACTGCATGACCTGTCTCAATACGTCTTGCATACCAACTCCAGCATGCTCATCCTAATCAACCGCAAAGCAGGTCGGCTGCCGCGGCGCCCGGCATGAGTAAGGACGCACTCCCCGGGGCCGGCAACTCACATCACAACACACAGACCTTGCTCAGACCAAACGTTCCAATGAAGAAGACTTCTGTGCATCCCCATTCATCTCCCATCGCAGGCAGGCCTGCAGCAGTCTGAAGCATGCATGTAAAAGCCCCTCACAAACGACACTCTCACAGGTACCTCACCGTCCCAGCCCCGCTCCAAACCCTGAGGCCGGCGCCCGCTCATGCGAGCTGCGGCTCACGCTCGCCCACCGGCTCCTCCTCGACCTCCTTCTCCTGCCAGCGGTCGTGCTCCTTGATGAGCTCGATGAGCTGGTCGCACGCGCCGTCCATGGGGATGCCGCGCCGCACAACCTCCTTGCCCACATACAGGTCGATCTTGTCGGGCGCGCCGCCCACGTACCTGCGCGCCCGCCCCAATGCACGCTCACCACGCCGTCGCCCATACAGGGTATGGGGTTAATGTATGACTGCGCAATGCCAGATCAGTGCAAGTGCAGCCTCATGAGGGCTGCGCGTCCGCACTGGATGTCACGGCGCGCTCAGCGCACCCGTCGCGCCTCTGCGGGTATTGCCGACGCCGCGCTCGACGGCGTCAGGCGCCCGCAGGAGCCCGGCGGCCGTGGGGAGCGGGCCCGTGGGAGGGCGGGCCGGCCACGCGCGCACCCAAAGTCGGCGTCCGCCATCTCGCCTGGGCCATTGACGATGCAGCCCATGACGGCGATGGACACGCCCGGCAGGTGGCCCGTGCGCTGCCGGATCTGCTCGGTGACCTCCTGCAGGTCGAACAGCGTGCGCCCGCACGACGGGCAGGACACGTACTCCGTCTTGGTGTTGCGCATGCGCGAGCCCTGCGCGCCCCCGGCGCCTGCTGGGCACAGAGCGCCGCCACCAAGCCTCCGCGCGCGGCGGCGCGGACGGGAAAGCGAGTGAAGGTACAGAGGCGAGTCAAGGACAACAGGCGGCGGTGCATGCGCGCGCAGCGCGCCTGCAGCAGGCCAAAGGACATGAGGCGCAGGAACTCGAGCTCCTCGGACGAGCACTCGATGGCCACGCCGTCGCCCAGGCCGTCCACCAGCAGCGCGCCGATCTCCGTGCCGGACGTCAGCACGATCTCGTCGCGGCTCGTGCCTGCCGCGGGCGCGCGCGCCGCGTCAGGCGGCGGCCGGGCGGCCGAGCGGGCAGCGCACGGCACCCGCGACGAAAAGGCTGTGCGTGCGGCAGCTTGTGGTGCGCAGTCAGGCAGCGCCGAGGCACTCCCGCGCGCCGCGCTCGCATACGGTAGGGTCCCCTGATGGTACCACTAACCCTAACCCTACACCCAGCGCCGCACCGGCCGGGAACGCGCGGCGGTGGATGACGGGCAGGTCCACGTCGTGGCGCGCCAGCAGCTCGAACACGCGCCGCGAGGCATGGATGCGGCTGACGCCCGACGCCACGTCCAGCAGCACCATGACCGCCGCCGAGCCCTGCGCGCGGGCGCGGAGTTTGGCTGGGCGCACTCGATCATGGCAGCGGTTCTCTGTCAAGCATGCGACGCACTCACAGCTTCCCTGCACTCCTGCCCTGCCCCGCCCCAAGCAGCTCAGCTTATGCCCGCGCCCAACACGACGACCTCATGAGACCGTGCACAGCCCTGTTTTGGTGGGCACGACGGCGGGGACCCGGGCGGGCACCTGCAGCGAGGCCAGCTCGCCGTCCGACTCGGTGCCGTCCACGACGACCGCAAAGCGCTCCGCGCCCTCCGGCAGCGCGGGCCCGTGCGCGCCCGCGGCCGCCGCGTCGCGCAGCGCCACCTGCGCCACCGCGCCCGGCAGCGGCGCGTCCGCGAGCGCGGCCGCCGGCGCGATGACGTGCACGCCCACCTCCTGCGCGGGCAGGTTTAGGGTTGAGCGGCCGGGGCGCCTCTCGGCCACGCGCCTGGCCCCCGGTCATGCGCACGTGGGCGCATGCCACGGCGTGGTGGGCCCGCGCGCGTGAGCGGGCGAGGGTGGACTGGCGCCCTGCGAGGGTGCAACACGACAGGGGCGGCCGCGGCGCGGGGCGCGCCTGCAGGCGCGCAAGCGCGCGGCGGCCCTCGCGGTCGGCCACCGGCGGCGGCGCCGGCAGCAGTAGCGAGTCGCTGGTGGCCTGGTCCTTGAAGGGCATGCCGACCACCAGCTTGGCGCCCAGCGCGCGGTACATGGCCTCCGGCCGCGCCAGGTCCTACGCGGCCCGCGCCGCCGCGTGAGGTACGGCGTGCGCGGCCGCGCCGCGCCGCGCGCGGGCGGCCGGCGCATCGCACGTTTGGCAGGCCCACCACCAGGCAAGCGCAGCTCCAGCGGCACCGCGGCGCGCCCCCCATCGCTCACGCTCGCGCGCTTCAGGGCAGGGCTCAGGCGCCCGCCCCGTGCCGCCCGCGCTGCCTCGACCGGCGCGCGCCCGGCGCGCACGGGCCGGCAGCGGGGCGCGGCCGGGCGCGCGCCTGCAGCGTGAGCGCGGACAGCACGGAGCCGTCGCGGTGCAGCAGCGGCCGGTAGTCCAGCCGGTCGCCTGGGCGCTGCTCCGGCAGGCGGCCCACGCGCCGCGCAAACGTGTGCGTGTCGCGGCGCTCGCCGCCGAACGGCTCCACGCCCCAGCCGCCCTCCATCGCGCGCGCGCCCAGCGCCACCAGCTGCCTGCGCCCGCCGCGCCGCGCTAGGCCGCCAGGGCATGTGAAGCCGTCTCGACAGACATTCTCTTGTCCGGCCACGCGGCGCAGAGAGCCGGGCGCAGCATGCACACGTATTGCGATAAAACCTGCCGACGCGGTGCACAGCGACGGCGGCTGCACGCGCTCTCAGGGTAGCAGCTGCCACCTCGCAGCAGGTGCACTGCCATCCCGCAGCAGGGGTACCCTTTGCGTGGAAGAAGGCCCCTGCCGCTCGCGGCGCTCGGGTCCGGGCCCAGAAAGAGGGCCGCACTTGCACGGGTCAATCTCCTTCTCGGGGTCCTCGGTCAGCGAGACGCGGATGGTGTCGCCGAGGCCATCCATGAGCAGCGAGCCGATGCCGATCGCGCTCTTCATGCGCCCATCCTCGCCCTCGCCCGCCTGCGGCCGCGGCGCGCAACGCTTGTCGGGCGGCCGCTGGCCCAGGCTCATGCGCCTCGTGCTGCCGGGATTGCTGGGAAGGATTGCAGGGGCCGCCCCGCCGACTTGCCAGGCAGGCTCAATGCGGCCTTGCCAGGCATGCTTAGACTCGACGCGCCGCCTGGCATGCAAGACCCGGGCCGCCGCAGCGCGCGCGCCTCGGTGACGCCCAGGTGCAGCGGGTAGTCCCAGCCGCGCGCGTACTGCTCCTCGGCCAGCAGCCGGTACGCCTGGACCATGACCAGCGGGTTGGACGCCTTCATGGAGAAGAGGAAGTTGTGGTAGTCGGCGTCGCGGCAAATGTCCGCAAACTCAAACGCGGACTCGACCATGCCGCGCGGCGTGTCGCCGTAGTAGGACAGGATGCGCGCGCTGAGCGAGCCGTGGTTGGTGCCGATGCGCATCGCGCGCCCCAGCGCCTTGCACTTGTCCACCAGCGGCGTGAACAGCTGCGCGCGCGCGCCGCGCGCGCGCGTCAGGCGCGCTATGATACAGGGTTAGGGGTGGGCGCCATGCGCTGCCTCGCGCTGCCGTCTCTGAGACGCCCAGCGGCCGCACGTGCACGCGCAGCAGGCGCGACCTTCGCACGCACAGGCTCCGCACAGTGCCGGCACGAAGGGCAGATGAAGAACACCGAGGACCTGGGGGCCGCGCAGCGGCCGGGCGGCCCCGGCGGGCGCGGCTCCGGGGCGCGCGCCTCGCGGATCTGCTCCTGCTCGGCGCGGAACTGCGCCGGGTCGTCGTAGTTGATGACCTCGAACGTCTTGCGCCCGTCCGCAAAGTTGCCCGGGTTGACGCGGATCTTCTCAAACGCGTCCGCCACCATCATGGCGACCTGCGGCTGGAAGTGGATGTCGGCCACCAGCGGCACGTTGTACCTGCGCGCCCATAGGGTTAGGGACAGCACCCGCAAGCACGCTGTCCAGTGGCCCAGGCGGTGAGTGCCAGCGGGCCGCGGAGTGCATGGGAACACGCGGCGCCAGGCGTGCGCAGGGACGCGGCGCGGGCTGCCTGCCGCGTTGCGGGGGCGCGCACCGGTCCTTGAACAGCGCCTCCCGGATGGCCATGCACGCCGCCGCCTCCTTCTTGCCCTGCACGGTGATGCGCACGATCTCCGCGCCCGCGTCCACGCAGCGCTTGACCTCGGCCACGGTGCCCGCCACGTCGCGCGTGTCTGCCGCCGCGACCAAGGACGGTTTGCGCAGCAGACGCCGGCAGCCAAAGGCGCCGTGCCCAACCATGTCGCCGCAAACGCAGGCGCGTTTGCACAGTGGCTCCTTCTAGGAACACTTTGCAGCACGGTCCGTTAAGTGCACAAGGATGGGCCGGGGCGCGCCTGTGGTCGTCATCGTCTGCACGCGCACCGGGTGCTCGCTGCCGACCTGCACCGGCCCGATCTGCGCGGCCCGCCGCACGCACGGGCGTTAGCGGCCGCGGTCGTGCCCAGCAGCGCGTGCTGCGCATACGACGGCGGCCCAGTCGGGCCCTCAGCAGGAAGGCGCACGTGGATGGTGCGCGTGGGCCGCCTGATGCTCTGGTACACGCTTTCGCAGTACTTTGGCATTATGACGTGCTTCTTCTCCGGCATCACGAGCGGGCCATCCGTGGCCACGGCCTGCGCGTGCGCCGTTGTCGCTGGCACCCCGGCAGCGCCACCAGAGAGCGGGCACCCACGGCAACGGTGCGACGCAGGCATATGTCATCAAGCACGTGCGAACACGGACGCACTGTGGGTGACTTCACAGTGTGCGAGGCCTGTTGGGGAGCAGCAGCGGCTGAGGCGAAGCAGCGGGCAAGGGGAAACACATGCATGCGTCGAGATGCCGCATTCACCGCAGCGGTCTGCTGCCGCGCGGCTGACCGCGCCGCTCTCCTCCTGTGTTGCCTGAGCGCCGCGTGCTGCCGCAGGGGGCACCCGCGGTGGATGCCGCGGGCAAGCGCGGGGCCTGCCCCGCCAGCCGGCAGGCTCTCGCTGGCCTGCATCCTGTCAGGCTTTTGTCAACAGAGGGACGCTGCTTTTGCCTCCCTTTAGCTTGTTTGGATCAAGCTGCGCTCAACCCTCTAGATTCCCTGCTCGCCCTAAACAGTCAGAAGATTGCCTTTAATGTCATTTGGCACCAAAGACATGGTATCAATTGGTCTCACACATGCTAGCGTGTTGATTGCCGGTGTCGGCATGGCTGCCGCGTGCAATGCAAAAGCTGCGCAGTGGCCCCGTTGACCACCGCCTGAGCCGCCTTGGCCTGGCTGGTGCAAGGTCTGTTACAAAGTGTTACAATGATACAATCACTCATACGGATGCGGGTGGGGCCTCTCACGGGTGTAAAACAATTCATAGGCACAAACGGCTCAGATGACTGCACTTGCAACAGTGGGTTCCCAAGCCAGTGCAACAAAGCGGCGCACTGGACTGGTGCACTGATAATGCACACAGGCGGTAGCGCCTCCAAACGAGCCCGCCGCAGCGCCGCGCCGCGCGCGCCGCCGCAGACGCCGCCGGCCGCCGGCCCGGCGCCGGGCGCTCGGCGAGCACGCGCCATGCGGCGGCCGCCCTCACGCCAGCGCCCGCTGCGGCGCCTCCTCCGCCTCCAGCCCCGCCTCCTCCTCGGACTCCCGGCCGGCGGCCTCCTCGGCCTCGCCGGCAGTGGCGGCCTCCTCACCAGGCCCCCGGTCGGCGCCGCCGCGGCCGCGGCCGCGCCCTCGCGCGAGCGCCGCGGCGCCCAGCGCGGCCGTCAGCGCGTCCACCACGGTGCGGCAGGGCACGATGCGCGCACCGGCGGTGCGCCCGCGCGCGGCCGGCGCGCTGGCCGCCGGCACGAGCACGGTCGAGAAGCCCAGCTTGGTGGCCTCCGCGATGCGCCGCTCCGCGTGCGCAACCGGCCGCAGCTCGCCGCCCAGCCTGCGCGCGCGCGCGGGCGGGCGCGGCTCACGCCTCGCCGCGACGGCGCCGTGCGCTGGCATGCGCTCGCGAATACCTACCCAAGCGGCCAGCTGCGCCTGCGTCGAAAGGCGAGCGCGCCAAGAGCCCGCACGGCACCCGCGCCGCCCTGGAGCCCTACGCTAACCCCAGGCGCGGGCGGCGGCGCGCCCGATCTCGCCGATGGCGGCCAGGTCGGCGGCGATGGGCTGCTCGTGGAAGGACGACGCGATGGCCAGCGCGACGGCCAGGTCGGTCGCCGGCTCGCTTAGCAGCAGGCCGCCCACCACATTGGTGTGCAGGTCCACCTGGCGCCCGCGCGCGCGCTCAGGCCCGGCGCGGCGCAGAGGAGCGGGGCTGGCCTGCACATGCCCAGGCCTGGCCCGGCGCGCGCGCGATTTGGCGCCAGAGGAGGCAGCGCCGCCCAGGCCGCGCGCGGCGAGCACGGCAGGCCGGAGCGTTTGAACCTTCGGGCGCCGGCGGCGCCCCACGCCGGGCGCGGCGGCAGCTGCATGGGGCCGTGCGGCGGCGGGCGCGCACCTTGTACAGCGGCATGCGCGCGTGCTTGGACAGCACCGCCAGGATGAGGCTGAGCCGCGTGCCCTTGAGGCCGTTGGGCACGCGCGCCGGCGGCCCCGCGCCCTGCGGCCGGCGCGCGGCGCGTCACCGCGGCGTGCCCGCCGAGCGCGCGCTGGCGGCTCCGAGCCATTCACGTGCGAGCACCCACACCCTGTGCCTGTCGTCATCTCAAGCATGGCGCTCCCGCGCGACCGCTCGGTGCGCATGCCAAGCCAGGGCGGCGGCCGCCGCGGCGCGCGGCTGCGGGCAGGGCGCCAGCCGTGCCCACATCGATTTTGCAGCAGCGGCGGCTGCGAGGCCCGCGGGCGCACGCGCGGGCGCGCCTGGTGCACGGGCGAGCAGAGCGCCTGCACCTCCAGCAGCAGCGGCCGCGTGCCCTCCATGGCCACGGTGACGGCGGAGGACGCGTTGGGCGCGAGCGCGCGGTCGCGCAGGAACAGCGCGCTCGGGTTGGCCACCGCTGCCAGGCCGCCCTCTGTCATCTCAAACACGCCCACCTGCGCGCCGCGCGGCGCGCTTCGGCGATTGCGCGCGCGCCCTGGTCGGCTACCGCCGTCCAGAAGCCCTTTGTCACTTCCAACCCGCCCTCCCTGCACGGAGCGCGCAGCAGACATGCGCACGCGGGTGAATGGTGGGGTCGGCCACCAGTTGCCACTCCGCACTCTGTGATTATAAACGCGCCCGCCGCAGCACATCAGCATGTTCGGCGCACACCAGCGACCCACTGCGCGCCCGCGGCAGTGCAAAGCGCCTTCCAGCCGTGACACACACAGCGTAGCCTGGCGTGCTGCACAACCGCGCCCGCCATCCCCGCCTCGCTCGCGCTGCCAAGCCTGCCAAGTGGCCTCCGCATGCTGTGACAAAGGACTGCTCCTCGCTCCTCGCTGGCTCTGCTTTAGCTTCAACTTTGCAGCCTCGGCCTGCGCCCCTTGCCCTCCCAGGCACGCCGATACATGCGGCGCGTGCCGCCCGCCGCAGGCATGCGCAGGGCGCCGCACCTCGTCGGTCGCGCCGTAGCGGTTCTTGAGGCCGCGCACGAGGCGGAAGGCTTCCCGCCGCTCGCCCTCCATGAACAGCACCGCGTCCACGATGTGCTCCAGCACGCGCGGGCCCGCAATCGAGCCGTCCTGCAGATCACAAGCGGCGCGCCCTCAGCGGCCCCGGATCAGCGCACCCCGCCGGCTGACTCCGGGCGCCGGGCTCTGGCGGCAGCGGCGCCACCCGCGCGGCGCCGCTGGCCGCGGGGCAGCAGGAGTGGCGGCAGGCATGCTGTCTGCCAGTGTTGGGCAGGGTTGGGTGAGCAGTGGTTACGGTAGGGTTCAATTAGCGGTATGGTGCAGGCCGGGACGCCGGGGCGCGCCTTGGTGACGTGGCCCACGAGGAAGATGGGGACGCCCTCGCGCTTGGCCACGTGCAGCAGCGCGGTCGCGCACTCGCGCACCTGCGCGCGGCCCCGCGGCCGGCCCCTCACGCTGCACGCGCGGCGGGCTGCCAGGCGCTCAGCCTTACATGCATGCACCCGGGGCCTACATTACCAGGCCATGGCTTTACCACCCCCCCCCCAAAAAAAAGAAAAACAAGGACTTGGGCGGGGCAGATGCGCCGCGCCCGGTCCGCGCCGCCCGAGGGCCCGGCCGTGCCGGCCGGGCGGGGACGCGCGCGGCGCGCGCCGGGCGGGGCGCGCGCGCGCGGGGCGCGCGCGCGCCTGGCTGACGCTGCCCGCGGAGCCGGCCACGTCGTCCAGGTAGACGGTCTGGATGGAGTCGACGACGACCGCGCGCGGGCGCATGGCCACCACCTCGCGCAGGATGTCCTCCAGGCGCGTCGCGCTGTACAGGAACACGCTCCCCGCGCCGGCCAGGCCCATGCGCTCCGCGCGGCTGCCGACCTGCGCGCCGCGGCCGCGCGCGTTCCCGGCCGCGCGCTGCGGACTCGGCGGCGCGCCGCGCCCTGCCCTGCCTTGGCCCTCTCTTAAGCGCCCGCGCGCCGGCAGCGCCGGGCGCTCGGAGCAGCTGAGCACCTATGCCTATACCCTATACAGCTGACGCAAGTGCCAGCAGGGCGCCAAAAGGGTGCCGGCCGCGGGCCCGCGGCCTTGGCCTAGCGATGCCCTCCCGCAGGGTCTGCCTGGGAGCCGGCCGCAGGCCTGGTCGCCTGCGCCTGCCGGCGGCCGCGCCGGCTGCGCCAAGAGCCCGGGGCGCGGCACCTGCTCGACGCTCTCCTCGGCGGACACGTACAGCACCGCGCTCCCGGGCTCGGCGTCCGCGCCGCCCCCGTCCTCGGCCGCTGGGCCGGCGTCGGCCTCGGCCCCGTCCGCCGTCGGCGCCGGCTCGCCCGGCGGCGCCAGCAGCGACGCGACCTGCAGCAGCAGCGTGCTCTGCGCGCTCCCGCAGCAGCCGGTCAGGAGCTCAGGCTTAGGATTAGGGCTAGGCTCTCCTCGGCAACGCGGCCTGCAGCAGCAACGTAACCTGCAGCAGCAGCGTGCTCTGCGCACCCCCGCAGCAGCCGGTCAGCTCGGCGGCCGCCTGCGACCTGCTGCGCGCGCACGTTTGCATCCGAAACACACTCGGGGTGCTGGACCTCACAGCGTCGCAGCGCGCCGCAGCGCGCCACGGACGCACTGCAAGTGAGCAGGGCAGCTACTTCTGACCGACGCTGAGAGACACGCTGGCAGACAGGAGCTGATGCGACGGCGCGGCCGCAAGAGCATTCGCGCAGCGCTCGATGCACCCCGCCAGGAGGTGACATGGCCAGGACAGGCCAGGACAGACCCTACCCTGACCAGGGGCTGGCGCGCGCCTTGCCGACGCCTGGGTCGCCGCCGACGAGCGTGAGCGAGCCCGGCACGACGCCGCCGCCGAGCACGCGGCTCAGCTCGGCGCCCGTCGCGCCCGCCAGCGGGATGCGCCAGTGCGCGGTGTACCCGCCTCGGCGCACGTCGCTCAGCCGCTGCGGGCCTGCGCGGGCGCCCGCCATCTGCGCACCCCGGCCAACGCCGCTGCCAGAGCGCGCTGTGCCAGCACGCGTCTGGCAGTTGCTGGTAGGTGGACGCACTGGGGAAAGGCGCCACCTCAGGCTGCCAGAGGCCGGGCTAGCACAGCGGAGGGCCCGGCTCTGGCGTGCGCGTTCCTATGCAGCAGGCGGGCGCGCACGTTGCATGGTCTCCGCGACCCAGCCGCCCAAGCGGGGCCGCGTCGCCGGCGGCGCCTGGCCCACGCGGCTCAGGCCGCGCTGCGCGCCGCCGGCAGCGGCGCGCGCCGCCGCCACCCCGCCACCGCCGCCCCCAGACCCCGAGCTCGCCGCAATTGCTTCTTTCTCCAGCCTGGCGGCGCGCACAGCACTAAGCCTGGCATCGCTGCTGCTGCGAGGACGCGCGCTGGTGGTCCGCTGCTTCTGCAGTGCGGAAGCGCCTGGACGCTGAAGGAGAGGGGGTTTACCGGCTGCTACAGCTGACGCTCGGCGGCGGCCCCTGAGCTGGGAGCAGCACGTGCAGGGGCGGGGCGCGCACGTGTTCCAGCCATCGCACGCCGGGCAGCGGCCCTTCCACTGGCCGGCCACCTCGCCGCACGAACTGCACCGGTACACCACCTTGGCCTTGCTGGACGCTGCGCTGCCTGTGACGGGAGGAGAGCGCGTGAACGCCGGAGGCTCGGGACGAAGGCCACCGCACGCAGTGCAGCAGTGATACACCTTGTCAAGCAGGGACGCAGCGCCTCACCAAACGTCGCAAACGTCCGCAGCGATATCCGCTCTGCCACCACGGTGTGCCGCAGGGCCCACAGGGGCTGGTACGCTGGCCGCAGGCGCTGCAGGACGCGCTGCGTGAGCGGAGCAAAGAGCGCAAGTGCTAGGAAGGACGGCATCGGGGCAGCTCTCTTCACATGATGAGGCCAGTGCTACGACGCTGTACGTCAGAGGTGATGTGACCAGAGCACGATGCAAAGCAAGCACGAACCGTTCTTAATAGACCAGCAGCAATGACAAGACAGCTCCTGGTGCACCTGCACACAAAGCAGGACTGCACTTCGCTGACTCACTTGAGCACGTCAATCGCAAGCTTGGCAAGTCTTATGACTGGCTTGGGCGCTTGGCAAGCTGTGCCTAGGCAGAACCCGCCTGCCTGATCAGGCATCTAGAGAGCTTTGTACTCTGTACTCTACCTGGCAACCGTCAGGGGCGCACTGGGCCCACCACAGGGCTGCAGTGGCAGGCAGGGCGCGCAATGTACCGCCAGCAAGCAGACGGCGGTGGCGGTCAGGGCATGCCATGGATGAAGCAGGTGCGCAACCGTGCAACGTGCACCGTGTTGGCATAGCTGGAGGGTATCCTGGCTTGCGTATGCGTGATGCTTGCGTATGCGTGACGACTTTGGGAGCGTAGCAATAGTTTCTGATCTGCAAGCTCCGCGCGCTGTCTGACCACGCCCCGTGCTATGAGGACAAGCCAGGCAGTAGCGTGCCCTCTGTGCAACGCAGGGACTGGGGATGCCGCAGCAGCAGCAGCCAGGCTTGCAGCAGGGCTGGCCGCAGCAGGACGGCGGTCTGTCTCCTATGATGTTCGAGCCGTATGGCCAGCAGCAGGTCTGCGCCCCAGGCCGCCACAAAGCAGTGCTGTGCCTTGCCGTAGACGCGCACGCGACAGGTGTGTTGTGCGAGCGGGCGGGACAGGCGACGCTGCCTCTCAGGGAACTGGCGTGTGCGCGGGCAGGCCGCACACCAGTCCGGCGCGGGCGACGTCTATGGCCAGCAGCCGCAGCAGCCGGGGATGTGGGGCGCGCCAGAGGGCCAGCAGGGCGGCCCCGGCCCCCGGCAGCAGTGGGGCCCTGGCTGGCAGGGCGCCGGCGCGCCCGGGTCGGCTGCGCCCCTGGCCGGTGGCCTGTCAGGCATGCAGGCCCCTGGGTCGCCGCGGTACTTTAGCGGCGGCGGCGGCGGCGGCGGCGGCGGCTTCGGGCCGCAGGTCGGCCAGGGCGCGCCGTGGCAGGGCATAGACGCGCAGCAGCCTGGTACAGGCCCCCCCCCTTTCCTTGGGGGTTTATCGCAGTGCTCCCAGGTGCAACTTGCCGTGCGAGGACCATCTAGGCTTGCTCGGGGCAACACATGTAAAGCTTTAATTAGCCAGGCTCTGCTGAGCGCGGTGCGTGTGTCGCGCAGACATGGCTGCGGGCAGGGGCGACTGGGACCAGGGGCGGCCGTTGGCGGGCCCGCCGCAGCAGGCAATGCAGCAGGGGCCGCCGCAGGGCGGCTACAGCAGGGCGCCGGCGCAGCAGGCGCTGGGGCCGCCCATGATGATGCAGGCCTCGCCGGCGCCTGCGCGGGTGCGCGGCGCACCCCCGCCGCAGCATGCATGCGCCCGCCCGCCTGCAGCGGCGCGGGCTCATCGCCCAGCAGGTGCGGGCGAGCCTGGCGCGGCGCGCAGCTCCTAAGCTCCCGCAGGCGTGCGCCGCCGGCGACAACGCAGGCCTGCTGCGTCACGGGCGCAGCGCCTGTCGCTGTCAGGCCTGTGCGCGCTTCCGCGGGAGCTCTCGACGCACGGCTGCATGCCTGGCATTGAAAGCAAACGCCGTGTGCACGGGCGCAGACGTGGACGGGCGTGGTGAGCCAGCTGATTCCGCCCAACTACGGCATCGTGGACGGTGACGCGTTCTACGTGACGGCCGTGGTCGCCGGGCGGCCGCCCGTGGCCGGCGAGCGCGTGCTGTGCGAGGCTGTGCCCAACACCGACGGCGGGCGCTACGCCTGGCGCTGCCTGTCCGTGCAGCTGGCGCCGCCGCCGCAGCCGGCGGCGCCGGCCGCGCCGCCGGCGCAGCCGGTGCGCCCCGCGCCCGCTGCCGCAGCCGCCCCTGCGCTCACAGGTATGCGCATCGGCGCATGAGCAAGCACAGCTCGCTGAAGCGCGTGCGCTTCTGGCATGGCGCAGGCGCCGCCCCAGAACAGGGCGGTGGCGCGGGGCGGGCGCGGCGGCGGGCCCGAGGCGCGGCCCGGCGCGGCGGGGCCCTCGCCGGCCGGCGCGGACAAGGCCGCCGCCGACAAGGCGGACGCCGCCGCCAGGAAGGAGGCCGCCAAATTCAACGCAGCGCCGCCGCCGCTGACGTCCTACACCGCCGACGTGGCGCTCGCCATGGCGTCCGCCGCGATGGCCGGCGGGCAGGCCGCGGCGGCGGGGCCCGCCGCGGCGCCCGGGGTGAGCAGCGCACCTCATGCAAAAGTGGCTGTGCTGCCTGGCAGATGGCACAGATTCATGCTGGGGCGCCCCGGACCTGCGAGTAGGCGGCCGGCCGCAGCTTGGTTTACCCGCACAGGCCTGCCTGGCCGCCAGCGACCTGGCGCTTGGTTTAGCAGAGGGTCTGACAGCGGGCGCGCGCAGGGCGAGAAGCGCAAGGCGCTGGGCTTTGGCGGGCCCGTGCTAAACCCGGCGGCTCGCAAGCACTCAGAGGCGGCGGCGGCCAGCCTGGCGCCGTTCGGCGACTCGTCCGGCATCGGCGCCAAGCTGCTCGCGCAGATGGGCTTTGGCACCGCCGGGTCCGGCCTCGGGCGCGCTGGCCAGGTGCGGCGTCGTCGCTCGCGGCTGCCGGTCAGTGAGGAGCGGATCGTGGGCTCTGGGCATGATTGGCGGCGCGCCAGAGAGCCCAGCAGCTCATGTGTGTTTCATCAAACGCGTTCATTAGTTTCATTGGACATTCAATATGCCATTAAATGTACATCAATCAAGTAAGGCGTGGTCACCACTGCGCTCCAGCGCGGTCCGCAGCTGAGGTGACCGCACAGGCCCGGCACTGCCGAGGCGCGCGAGCGGGGACGTGCTACACCGAGTGCACTGCGCTGGGTGCATGGGTTGCCCCTGCGTGATGATCCCTGCGCAGGGCAGTGCAGGCGGGCGCAGTGCTGCAGGCGTCTGCTTGGGCTGCGAGCCCGAGCCACGCTCGCCGCCGTGCGATCGCCGCCCAGGTTTCGTCAGGGCATAGGCTGACCCCATGCGCGCTGCGCAGGGCATCACGGCGCCGGTGCAGGTGGAGAAGATGCAGCAGGGCGTCGGCCTGGGGTTTGAGCCCAAGCCGCGCTCGCCGCCACGCGAGCGGCCGCCGCCGCGCGGCCGGCCCGGGCCGCGCCGCTCGCCGCCGCCGCCGCGCGGGCGGCCGGCCGGCCGCGCGCCGCCGCGTGCGCGCCGCAAGCGCTCGCGCTCGCGCTCCGGCAGCCGCTCGTCGCCGTCGCTGTCGCCTGATAGCTCGCGGCGCGGCCCTGTCACGCCCGTGCCCCACCACCATGGGGGGCGGTCTGGCTGGGAGCATGACCAGGGTAGTTGGCAGACGCTCGCGGCGTGCGGCCCCTCCGCGCCCTGTCCTCAAGCCGCATGCGGGGCTCACAGCACAACACACCTCAACAGGCGCACGGTACTTGACAGCGGAGAGGGCGGGGCTAGGGTTATGACACCCTACGGTGCTGCACATGCCGACTGCCCACCCCGGCGCGCGCCGCACAGGTCGCGCTCGCTGCTGCAGAGGGCGGGGCTAGGGTGGTGACACCCTACAGGGCCGCGCAGGTCGCGCTCGCCGCCGCGGTACCGCTGCGAGGCGCCCAAGTGGCCGCCGGCGGAGCGCGCGCGCGCCGGGCCCGCGCTGGCCAAGCGCTACCGCGGCCTGGCCGTGCCGCCGGACTTTGCGCGCGTGGACGTGCTCTGGCCCGCCGCGCTGCCCGAGCACGCGCCGCTGGCGCTCACGCGCCACATCGGCTTCCGCATCGCGAAGGCGCGCCCGGCGCCCGCGCGCGGCTTCGGCGCCCGTGCTCGCAGCACGCACCTGACGCCATGTGCCGAGCGGCCCTGCGCGGCTGTCGCGTCACCGCTTGCGGCGGGGCGCTCACTGCGCGGGCGAGCGCCGCCAGGAGGAGAAGAGCAAGGACAAGGACAAGGCCGACGAGGCCGAGGGCAAGGCGGGCAAGGAGGAGAAGCAGGAGGACGGGAAGGACGAGGCGGCAAAGGCCAAGGCCGCCGCGCCGCAGCCGGCGGCCAAGGCCGAGGCGCCGCCGCCGCCGCCGGCCGCCGCAGCCGAGGCGCCGGCCGCGGCGCTGAGCGCCGAGGAGATCGAGGACGGCCGTCGCTGGAGCGCAAAGGTCGTGCTGTTCGCCGGCATGCACCCGCGGTGCGCGCCGGGCCCGCCGGCATTGCGCGCGGCCCGCCCTTCTGTGATCGGCGCGCCTAACGTAAATGCCGACGCAGCGCCTGCGGGTCCAGCACCTCTTGTAGGCAGGGGCGGGTGCGCAGACGCTGGCGCCCCTGCCGCGCCCGGCGCGTGCGCACGGCGGCCGGGCGGCAGGCGCGGCCCAGCGTGTGCGGCGCCGGGCGCGCCAGCACGAGCGGGCGCCCGCCACCGCTAAGCTAATTACTGAGCTAAGCTAAGTAAGCGCCGCGCAGGTCGCTGGCCTCGCCCAACCTGCGCGTGTGGCAGCACCCGGCGCGCGCGCTGCGCTTCCTAGTGGGCCGCCGCGGGCGCTCCGAGCTGCTGCTGCTGGGCGGCGCGTGGGAGCCGGCGGACGGCGGGCACCCGGCGCGCGACCCGCGCGCGCTCATCGCCGCCGCTGCGCGCACCGTGCGCGCCGCCGTCGGCGTCGACCTCGCCCTCTGCACCAGCTGGCGCGCGGCCCGGGTGCCCGGCGGGCACGCGCGTCGTGTTGTTGCCTAGTGCAGGGCCCTGACAGCGGCAGGGCCGTGGTGATCACATGCGCAGGCGCCAGTGTTGGCGTGAGAGTGCTGCGTGTGGCAGCAGCTGGGAGGCGCCAGGCATCGCGTAGCCCCGGCAGCGCATACATATGCGCGCGCTCAGCCGCCGTGGCGGCCGCCGCTCCAGCCGGCCTAGCCCACGGGTGCATCAAGGCCGCGGCGGCGCGCAGGGTGCGCTTCGCGGAGGTGGCGTACCTGCGCGCGCCGCGCAAGGGCGAGCCCGGCGCGCACGAGGAGCGCTCCGTCGTGTTCCTGGTCGACGCGTCGGCCGCGGCCGTGCCGGACGCCGCGGCCGCCGCCGCGCTGGCCGGCGCGCGCGGCGCGGCCGCCGCGGAGGCCGCCGCCAAGGCCGCGCTGGCCGCCGCCGAGGCCGAGGCGCGCGCCCCGCCCGCCCCGGCTGGGCGAAACGCAGCGCGGCATGTTGCACGGGCGTGGCGAGCCGCAGCCCGTGACGCGGCTTGAAGCGTGCAGCGCCCTGCCTCATGCAGCACGAGTCCCTGCCCGGCTTGGGCATGGATGCCTGCTCCTGAGGATGCGAGCGCGTGCAGGTTGCGGTGGCGGAAGCGGCATCGGCGGCGGCAGCAGCGGCGGCGGCGGCCCCGGACGCGCCGGCAGCGGCGGCAGCGGCGGGCGGCGCCGAGGACCTCGCGGCCGAGCCCAACGCGATGACGGTGGCCGCGCTGCAGGAGGCACTGGCCGCGCGCGGCCTGGACACCAAGTGGACGCCGCTGCGCGGCAAGAAGGAGCTGGTGGACCGCCTGCAGGCGCGTCTAGGGTTAGGATCAGGGTGGGAGGTGGTGGACCGCCTGCAGGCGCGGCCCGCGCCCGCCAGCCCGCCGTGCGTACGGCTGGCTGGCGCGCCGGCGCCGGCGCGGCCTTAGGGCCGTCGCGCGGCGTGCGGCGGCGCCGCCGCTCCCGCACCGCCTGCGGCGCGTGGCGGGCGGTGTGCTTTCCAGCAGGGACTGGGCCGGCGATTCAGCAGCTTCACCAGCGGGGCCCAGACCCCAGCCATTTTTTTTGCTGCAGCCGCTGGCGACGGGCGCGCTCGCCAGGACTGCCTGGCAGCCGCCGCGCGCCCGTGCCAGCGGCGCGCAGCTGGGCGCGCAGCGCCCCACGCGGCCGCCCGCGCGCGCAGGAGTGGTGGGACGCGCGCAAGCGGACGCGCGCGGCCGCGGAGGAGCGCGAGCGCGCGGCAGCCGCGGCGGCGGCCGTGCTGGAGGCCGCCAGGGCGCGCGCGGCGGCCGCGCAGGAGGCCGTGGCCGCCGCCGCGCGCGGCGTGCGCGCGGCCGCCAAGCTCGTGGCCGACCCGCCGCCCACGGTGGGCCTGCCCTCGGGCACCCAGCGTGAGCACCGCAAGCGCGTCTCCAGGCCCATGACCAGCGGCCGGCGCGCGCGCCTTTCGCCCCCAAAGCGGAGCGGACATTCTCCGCAAAGCTCGCGGGCGACGGCGCGCCGGCCGGCGAGCCAGCGCAGCGCCCCGCGCTGCTTCGCGGCGAGGCGCACAGGCCGCACGGCTGCCCAGGGTGGCTGCCCCAGGCGGTGTCGGCTGCCTCCCGTCCGAGTGCTGCCGCGACCCTTCCCTGGCCTGCAGCTCCCGAGCACAGCGCGCCTGGGCTCGGCGCCTGCAGGCTGTGCCCGCCGGCAGTCGCAGCAGGCGGGACAGGGCCCCTGTACAGGGCCTGCGGCCCTGAGCGGCGCTCGCGCGCGCGCGTTCAGGAGGTCGTGGCGGTGCGGCCCGAGCCGGGCTGGCTGGGGCGCAAGGAGCGCTTTGGCGCGCTGGCGACCAGCCTGGAGGGCCTGCTGGAGTACACGCCGGACGACACGCGCGAGGCCACGTTCGAGGCGAGCCTGTTTGGCGAGCTGTTCCGCGAGATGCTGGACGCGCGCTTCGGCGGCGGCCTGGCGCGCGGCCTGCGCGCGCTGGAGGCCGAGGCGCGTCCCGGCGGGCCCCTCCCAGGCGGCATGCGCGCTGGGGCGAGCCCGCGCGTGCGGCGCGCTCTGAGTCCTGCGCCGCGTGCGCCAACACAATGATGACAACTCCGATCCGCAGCGAACCCCAACATTGACCCTATTGAGCGAGCTGGCCGCGGCGTGCAGGCGGCGGCGGCCAAGGCGCGGCGCGCGTCCGAGCGGCGCGCCAAGAAGGAGGAGGAGAAGGCCAGCGCCGACCGCAAGGTGCTCGCCGACGCCGACGGCCGGGAGCCCGCTCCTGCGCCCGCGGCGGACCAGCCGCCCGCACCCACCGAAAACGGGGCGGCCGCGGCGGCGCCGGCGGGCGCCGCCCAGCCGGCCGGGCCCGCGGCACAGGCGGCCCAGCCGGCCGAGGACGCGTCGGCGCCGGCAGACGCAGCCGCGGCGGCGCCAGCGAGCGCCAAGCCGGCTGGGGCGGCGCCGGCGGGGGCCGGGGACGCCAAGCCGGCGGCGGCGAAGGGCGTCAGGGCCGGTTCGGCCATGGCCGTGACGCCGGCGGCGGGCAAAGGCGCCGCGCCGGCGGCGGGCAAAGACGCCGAGGCCGCGGACGCCAAGGGCGCCAAGACTGCGGCGGGCAATACCAGCCTCCTAGGCCCTACCCTAACCCTACCCAAGGCCGCGGACGCCAAGGGCGCCGGGGCTGCGGCGGCGGCGGGCGCCCAGCCGGCGGAGGCCAAGGCGGCGGGCGGCAAGCGGCTGACGCGCGCCGCGCGCGCCAAGCGCCCGGCCGCCGGCGAGCCCGGCGCGGAGCAGGCGCCCGAGGCCGCGCCCGCGCCCGACGGCGCCAAGCGCCAGAAGACGGCGGGGGCTGGTGCGCGCGCGCCCGCCGCCCACACGGCGCCCCTGCTGCGCTTGCCTGCCGCACAGCCATCGCCGCTCGGCGTAGTCCCGTGCAGCGCCCTGCGCACCTTTCTCAACTCCCCTTCCAACACTCTCGCAAATGCAGCGCGCCCTGCGCCGAACTGGGCGAGCTGGCCGGCGCGCGCGCGGCTCTGGCGGCGCAGCAGCTGAGCGCAGCATTCCCACCGCAGGCTCCCCGGCGCCGCCGGCGGCAGCCGCCGCGGAGGAGCCTACCGCGGCCGCCTCGGCGGCGCCCGGCGCGGCGGCGCCCACGGCTGCGCCGCCGGCGCCGGCGCCGGACCCGTTCCTGGCGGTCTGCCGCTGGTTCGACCGCGAGTGCGCCAGCTACCTGCGCGCCGAGGACGTGGAGGAGATCCTGCTGTACACCAGCGACTTCCTCTCCCGTGCGCGCCTGCCCGCTGCCCTCCCTTAGGGTTCTATAGGGTAAGGGTACAATATGGTGAGGTTATAGACCGTAATCTAGTCCTTATGCTGCTGCCTGGGCAGTGCGCGCCGTTGGTGCTGCGCGCGGCGGCTTGCTGCAAGGGCGGGATCCGCGGCATGCTGCGGCGCCCGCGCGCCGGACCGCTTTGAAGCGCGGCCCCGCGGCGCGCTGCCCCGCCTGCCTGCCGCGCGTGGCAGCGCGGGGCGCGCAGCGACATGCAGCCTGGCATTGCGTGGTCACGCCGCGGCGGGCTGACGGCACCGCGCGCGGCCGGTGCGCAGGGCGGCGGGCGCAGGCGCTGGCGGACGGGGTGTCCAAGCGCGGCGAGTTCAGGTGGCGGCCTGGGTGCACCCGTGGAGCGGCCGCGCCCCGGCCTCCCGCGCGCGCGCACTCTGTCGCACACCGTTGCACACTGAGCATGCTGCCTCGCTGGCCCGCGCCTCCCGGAGCGCTGCCGTGGCGAGCTGGGCCGGGCGCACGCGCGCAGACAGCGCCCCGGCGGGCGACATGACGCTGCGCAGCCGCAGGTGGCTGGCCGGCGGGGGGCGCGGTCGCAGGCAGCTGGCTGGCGGCTTACGCCCCGGCGCTCGGCATGCTGAAATTTTGCTCACCTCGTGTGGCGCTGGGGGCTGCCAGGCCCACCCTGTGATCGCTGGCACCGCTGCGCGGCGCGCCTGACCCGCCGCCCCCGCCCCTGCCCTGCCCGGCGGGTGCACACCGTCTTACCCGAGCGCGCGCCGCGCGCAGCTACATGGAGCACAAGGACCTGCAGGTACCCGCGGCCGCGCCACCCACGCGCGGCGACCCCGCTGCCGCTGAGCCCGCTGCCGCCAAGCCCGCCGGCGGCGGCGGCGGCGGCGGCGTGACCACCGACGGGCTCGTCACCTTCAACGGCGCCGTCGTGGACGTGCGCAGCCTGCAGGCGCAGCTGGTGAGCCCGCGCAGCTCGGCGACCCGCAGCGCGCAGCGCTGCACATGCTCCGGTGCGTTGGTGCAGCTCTCCTCGATTGCGACGCTAAGCCTGCGCGCAAGGGAGAGCACGTGCGTCGTGTGCGCCTGCCGACTGCTGCCCTAGCGCGGCGATGCTCGCCACGCCGATGCGCAATGGCCCGCACCACTCTCTCTGTGAAGCGAGGCTGGGCGAGCGTCGCGCGGTGCGGCAGGAGAGCAACGTGGCTGCGGCGCGGCGCGCGCGCGACGAGGCGGCCGGCCTGGAGCGCGAGGTGCAGCAGCTGCGCCTGCAGTGCGCGCCCCGCCCGCCGCCCCAGCCACGCCGGCGGCAGCGGGGGAGCGTCAGACGGAGCGGCGGGGCGTGCCCCCGTACTGCCTGCCTGCGCCGGGCATGTCGCAGTCCGCTCTCAGGAAGGGGGTGCCCGAGCTCGTGGGGCATCAGAGGTCATCTTGCTCGCGGCGGCGCGCCGGGGCGCGCGCGCGCCGCGCACAGCAGGCGCGCTGCGTGCCTCCGGGGGCCGCGTGACACGGCGGCACGCTGGGGCGGCGCCAGGCTGGGCGCGCGGCAGACAGACTCGGACGCCGCGGCCGCGGACCTGCGCGCGCAACTGGCCGCGGCCACGCAGCGCGCGGACGCCGCCGGCGCCGGCGTGGCCGGGTGCGCCGAGCGGCCGAGTGCAGTCGTGCGGGTGCCTGCGCCCAGCGCCTGCAGGCCGCTGCCGGCTGCCCCGCACTCTGCTCGTCGTGCTGTGCAGCCTGCACACGCATGGGCCGCATGCCGCGCAATGCGTACGCATGCCGCCGTAGCCCCATCAGCAGGCCGTGCTCACGTCTGCGCTGCCCGGGCCGCCGCTGGGAGCTCGCGCGGCGTCCAGCTCGCCCGGCCCGCCCCGCAATTGTGCGCGCCGCGGGGGCGCAGGGCGCTGGACCAGGTGGCGGCGGCGGAGGCGGCGCTGGCGGCCGTGCGCGGCGGCCTGTATGCGGTCGGCGCGGCGCTCGGCGGCGCCGCGCGCGACCCGCCCGCCGCGGAAAAGACCTGAAGCGGAGCAGCAGGGCGCTCTGCTGGAGGCGAGCGGTGCATGCGTGACAGCGTGCTTGCTACACCGTGTGCAGGTCTGTAACAGTCGGTGGTGGCCATGCTCCAGCCATTAGGCGCCGCCGCAAAAGTGACTTGAGTGAATGCCTGTTGTACCCTGCAATCACAGACATTTGGGGCATACCCCAGTGCTAGTGGGGCAGAAAGACCTGCTCGTGTATGGTTGAAATTGAGCAGGCTGCGTCATCGGACCTCACGAGAGGCAGGTAGCAAGGAGGTGCAGAAATTTAGTTAAGTAGGATTGGACACCATGCAGCACACCTTGAGAGGGCTGCCTGTGAGATATGCGCAGTGCCTTTCGCGGCGGACCTCACCGCAGCCGCACGGGCGTGCGCTTATGCGGGTGCTGTGTGTCCAGCGATGTGAGTGGGCTGAGCTGGTCCCCGCGCCCGCAGCCACAGCGCCGCGGTTGAGAGCGCGGGCGAGCGACGCGCGCGCCAGCCTCTGCCGCAGGCTCTCCCATGCACGGCCGCGCAGGCGTGGCGAGGCGTGCACAGCGCGTGTCGCCGAGGCCTCGCGAGACGAGGAGCCAGCAGACGTGGGGCCCAGCCCAAAGGCTGATGAGGGGCCCGGCGCGGCCTACATCGTCGGCTCACTGGCGGCGGTCATGGGCTTGGGGATTGCAAACCGCGTGCTGTACAAGATGGCGCTGCAGCCGCTTGGGAACTATGTGTTCTTCCTCGCGCAGTGCGCTCCCGGCCCCTGCCGCCGAGCCTGCCGCGCCCCGTCCCGCTCGGTCCTGAGGGCGCGCGCTGCGCCCGGCGCAGGTTCCAGACGTTCGGCTATGTCCTGGTCTACTTTGGCTTCCTGCTATACCGCTACAGGCGCGCGCGATGTTGCGCCGGCTCACCCATCAGCTCCCGTCTCCCGACCCACCGAGCAGCTCGCCAGACCTCATAGCTGGCTTTGAGGAGTGCCTTCGCCCTCTGCTACCCCTTTGCCAGCACACACAAAGGCTGTGGGGGCACACAGGAGCGGCGCAGTGACCAAGGACATGCTGGACGCGCCGGACAAGCGGCTGTTTGTGCTCATCGGCGGCCTGGAGGCTGTGTCGCAGCTGCTGGGCTTTGTCGGCGCCAGCAAGCTGCCCGGTGCGGCACGCGACCATCCTCGAGCCGGCGCCTGGTGCTCGGCTGCGTCCAGCCTGCTGCTGCGGGCGGCACGTGCAGCGTCGGCCGGCTGCGTCGGTGACGGGGGGTGCTGGGGCTGCTGAGCAGGCGTGGTGCTGCCGCTGCTGCAGCAGACGATCCTGCTGTGGCAGGTCTCGCTCGGGTACCTGGTCCTGGGCAAGAAGCTGACGCCCGCTGAGGTGCGGTCCGCTGCTCCCTGCTGTTTCGTATGGTGCAGCTCCAAGCATCGTGGCCCGGCTGCCGGCGCGCCCAGCGGGCCCCGCGCCGAGCCGCCCGTGAGCCGCAACCCTGCGCGCAGATGGCCGGCGCCGCGCTCGTGGTTGCCGGCGTCTGCACCGCCGCCTGGTCGAGCGGCGACGGGCCGTCCGTCTTCTCGCAGGCGCGCTTCTACACTCGGCAGCCGCATCCGACAGGGCCCTGAGACCTTTTCGGGCGCGCCGGCTTGCGCAGCAGGCCCGCGCCTCTCGGCCGGCTCAGCAGGCCCTACCCCTATCTGAGCCTGGGGCGCCGCCGCGCAGCTGAGCCCGCTGTACACCGGCATCTTCGTCAGCTCCATGCTCTTCCCGGCGCTCGCGTCCATCTTCAAGGAGAAGATCTTCACAGAGACCAAGGCGAAGCTGGGCGGCAAGCAGCTGGACCTGTTCGTGGTCAACTCGTTCGGCTCGGGCGCGCAAGCGGTGTGCGTGTTCCTGCTGCTGCCGTTCCTGGCCTCGCTGCGCGGCATCTCCTTCGGCGAGCTGCCGACGTACCTGGCCGAAGGCGCGCCCCGGCGCCGGATGCGCGCCTGCGGGGTGCAGCCAGAAAGCCGTGCGCGCTCCATGGCAGCGGCCCGGAAGCGGCTGCGGCGTTGGGCTGTGGCGCGCAAGCTCGACTGGCGGCACACGCTGCATGGCTTCAGCAGACCATGTGTACTTTCTACCCTTTTTTGGGGTTGGCAAAGGACATATCGTTGGGAAGTGCTGCTGTAAAGCACACGTCCGATCTCGCCGGCGGCGCGCGCGCAGGCACGCAGTGCCTGATGGGCATCTCGCCGGCCGGGTGCGGCAGCGACTGCAGCGGCGCGCCGCTGCTGGCGCCGCTGTACGTCGGCACCAACCTCGCGTTCAACATCGCCGCGCTCAACCTGCTGCGCGCGACCGGGGTGCGCTCTGCTGATGAGTGGCATACTTATACTACTTTCTTTCCAGTCCGTGGTCTCGGGGATCGTGTAATGCGTGTGGCGTTTCGCGCCCGCGGCCGCGTCGCGCCGCGCTCTCGCCCGGCTCGAGGCGCCGAGGCGGCGCGGTGCCGCGTGCCTTGCTGTGCTCTGTTCCAGGCATGGTCGGGGCGCTCGCGGTCTCAAGAGCGTGCCCGAGCCGCGCTGGCCGCGATCTGGGGGCCTGTCGGCCACCGGCCATGGGCGCTGGGGCTCGCAGGCTGGTGTTGTCAATCACGGGCCCTGGTTCAGACTTGATGCCAGCGCATGCGCAGCGGCCTCCTGCAACATGGGGCTGACGGCGGCGCGCGCGGGCGGCGGCGGCAGAATGTGGTGCAGTCGCTGGCGATGCAGTCGGTGATCCCGCTGACGATCTGGGCGTTCACGTTCCCGCTGCCGTACCTGGACGCGGCCCCGCCGCTGGGGCCCAACTTCATCGCCGGCACGGCCGTGCTGCTGGCCGGGCTGCTGACGTACAACTCGCCCAAGTGGCGCCCCGCGCTGCAGAAGCGCCTGCAGGGCGACAAGCAGGCCTAGGCGGCCGCCGCCGGCTGGCGTGCCGGGCAAGCAGGCCTAGCAGGTTGAAGCTGGCTGGCATCCTGGCCTGTCCTGTCAGCGAGGGGCCTGAGTGACCACTGCGTGCTGTCTGTGCTGTGCATTGTCTATGGGCTGCGTGTGCCCTGTCTCTGTAACTGCAGTCATTCGGTTGGGTGGCGTATTATTTATGAGGTGAACATCGTTTAGAGGGTCGTTGGGCAATGGCAGGCTGCCATGGCGACTGAAAATGCATGGAGAGAGTTGCAGGTGTCGTGAGTGCGTTGTCAGACAACACTGTTATGTGCAGTGGTGGTAGGTACGGAGGTCGCGGTCTATTTGTACAGTCAGGTAGCATGTAAAAGCACTCGGAGGGACTATTTATTACATGCCTTAGCAGCAAAACATGATCAATTGCAGTGTACGTTCCTGCCATTATATATAATACATAGATCACTGCTGTGCCAGACAGCAGGCATGAATGGGGGGTGTCAGCCCACTACACTGTCAGACAATGACATTATCCGGCCCAGAAAGCTCCTCTCCAACAAGCTCCTCTATTCGCATATCAATGTGGATGCACCCGCAACAGCCCAAAGTACAGGGGAGATTGTTTCTGAGGCTGGACACATACTGAACACGACCGGGCCACGCACAAAGGGCCAATGACACTCGCATACAGGCCCGCGGCGACGCACGGCCGCCTCGAGGCGGACGCATGGCTACGCCGCAAATGACAACCTCTGGCCACAAGCAGGGAGTCTGAGACCGGCCATGCATTCGTCCTTGGTAGATGTTTCTCCCTAACACTCTAAAGGGGGCAGTGAGTTCTCACCCTAACAGCCCTAGAGGCCCACACCTGACGAGCCCGGCAGCTTGTCAGATGCCGGCACACATCCCAGAAACGCGGCACGGGGGCGACGCACGTCTACTTGCCGGGACTGGCCATACGTTGTGCGGCCCGCATGCCTCGCGCCGCGCGCAGTTCTTGCCAAACGACGAACACACGGACCAGTACAGACGAACACGAACAACGAATATGAACAGGCTGACGGGCAGGCGGCGGCGCGTTCGGGGCGCGCTAGGCGGCCTTGGGAGCATCCGCGTCCCCGTCGATGAGGCGGTGCGTGCCGCGGTGCGAGCCGGCCAGGCGGTCGCACCAGGTGAAGTACAGCGCCTTGTTGAAGCGCGGGTCCAGGTGGTGGATGTAGTGCGTCTTGGACGTGGCCGCCAGCGGCGTCAGGCCGACGCCCGCGGTGACCACGGCGTGCAGCCACAGCGGCAGCTCGTAGCCGCTGTGGCCCGTGATGTTCGTCGCGACCTGCGGAGCGCGGCGCGGGTGAGGCGGGTGCGGCGGAGCCGGCCGGAGAGCGGGCCAGGGCGTGCGCCGTGCGGGCGTGCGAGGAGTGCTCGCAGCAGCTCCTCAGGCAGAAACCGGTCGGCAGCAAGCGAGTGCGCATACGCAGCCATCTAAAACAGCGCAGCGACTTTCAGAGCTGCTGTAGGTACTGAGTGTCAGCTTGTCCTGCATACTGCCGTGCTCTAGCTGGCGCGCGGCACGCACACCTCAGGCCTCTACCCCACCCCGGGCGCCGGGCCGCGCGCCTCGAACGCGATGAGCGTCACCACGCCCGCCAGGTTCCAGGCCGGCAGCAGCCACAGCGCGGCGCCCAGCACAAAGTGGAACGCGACGAAGCAGAGCCCGATGTCGGCCGCGTCGCCGAACGCGGTGCCCAGCGCGGTCACGTTGGAGCCGTTCTGGTGGTGCCGCTGGTGCACCAGCCGGAACAGCGGCTTGACCTGCGCGCTCGCAGGGCTGGAGTCAGGGTATGGAAATGGGGTAGAGCACTTGGGCGGCGAGGCGCCGCCGGCGCAGGCTGGCGCGGCGGCGCGCCCTGCGGCGCGGCGGGCCGACGAGCGGGGGCGTGCCTGGTGGAAGAGCCGGTGCATGCCGTAGAACCACGCGTCGTGGGCGACCATGGCGCACCTGGCGCGCCACAGGCGGTCAGGCCCCGTGCCCGCGCGCACCAGGCAATTGCTGATCCGCACGTCGTGCTGCGCAGCCGCTTCTGGCTGGGGCTCGGGCGGGCGCGCGCACCAGACGAACGCCCACACCTCCAGCACGTTGAAGCTCACGTACATGCGCGCGCTGAGGCCGGGCCACAGCCAGCGGGCGACGGCGTAGTACAGTGCGACATAGGGCCCGCCGACCGCCCAGACGTTGCTCAGCGGGTGCTCCTCAAACTGCCCGCCGCCCGGCACAAAGCGGCGCACGATGCCCCGCGCCTCCAGCGCGCGGCACAGCCAGAAGCCGACCGCCTCGAGCACGTAGTTGGCCGCGCCGACGCCGAGGCCCGCGCACAGCGCCACCACCGCGCACTGCGCGGCCCAGCACTCCGCTCAGGCACGGCAGCAGGCGAGGACCTGCTGCAACGTGCCCGCCCGCTGCTTCAGCGGCACTGCACACATCTTTCACAAGCAACGCAGCACTGCGAGCCGGCTTTAACGCGTGTAGCTGCCGAATGAGGCAGCTGCGGCGCAGTTAAATGGCCTTGCGCAATGCGGCCTCCCTGAAACCTTGGATGCCCGTCTAGCAACTCTGCGTGGCTGCCTGAGCCGTCACACGACAGTACACGCACGTGTGGTACCCCGGCTCCGCGCTTGGTGCCCGTAAGAGCGCAGGCACGTAGGTGAGGTGTCCTGGACGCCAGGCACTCACCAAGGCCTCCCGCTGCGCTGTTGCACTACTCAAGAGCAGGTGCGCCGGCAACCCAGGCATCGTGGCGTCCAGGCACTCCATCTGCAGCCCGGCCTTCGTGCGCGGAGAGCAAACTGGCAACGGCCCAGCCCTGTCAAGCAGTGCGCGGTGCAGTGGGCGCTGCAGCTTGCTGTGTCAACCTCAAAGGTGCAGTGGGAGTGGCCTCCAGCTCTGCGGTTCCCCAGAAAGATATAGCTAGATGCCTGCGGGGCTGCTGGTGACAGCTCTTACTCACTGGTATTGATACACGCAGTGCCTGGGGCAGCTGCCGCGCACTGCCGGCAAGCGCACTCTGGGCCTAGAGCTCTAGTTTGAAGCAACGGCCGAGAGGCAAGGGCTGCAGCGACTTGCCCTAACAGTACTAATGTAAGTTCCCCTGAGGTGGACGTCTGCTTACTCATGAGGGCAGCCTTGCTACCAAGGCCTGGCAGGAATGTACCATTCTTACTCGTGGAAGTTCCTTGTCCTCTCTGGCACAGAGGAGAGCCGAGATGTGAATATCAGTGCAAATCAGCCCATGGTTGGCCCTTGGCCCCACAGTGGCAGTGTAGAGCCTATTGATGTCCTCGCGAAGTGGCGGCTGCACACCATGCTATACTGCCACCCTCACACTTCAGTGTTGTCATCAGACACAGCATACTCCAGGCCCTGCGCATAACGCCGCACGGCAAAGGCAACCGGCGCTAATGCACTGCTATGTCCGCATGGTCTGCACTCTGGGCTGCTGCAAGTGCACAACTCAATGGCAAGAATGGCTGTATCATGCTCGAAGCACTCCCTCTGCAAAATCATCAGGCACAGCGACAGATACACAGCCGCAACGGCAGCCCGAAAAACAAAGGCCGACAGCTCCCCGCTCTTCACTCACAGCAGCTCCACACTCCTCGTGCCGCGCGCGCGCGCGCCGCCGGCCGCATCAGTCGGCGTCGCGGCCCTCTATCGCGCTGTCGTTGAGCGCGCAGCACACGGCGGCCTTGTGGTGGCCGCTGTACATGCGGATGGCGTCGCCTGTAGACAGGTCCCACAGCCGCGCGCTGCAGTCGGACGACGCTGTTACCAGGTACGCCGCGTCAACCGAGAAGACGCAGTCCCAGACCCAGCGCTGGTGGCCTGCACGGCCGCGCGGCGCTTGCCTGGGGTCGGCCGTGACCCCCGCCCTGGCCCGGCGGGCATGCATGGGAGGGCGGCGGGCGTGCGGGGACGCGCGGCGCCTGCCTGAGGTCGGGAATGCGCTGCGCCCCGGCCCGGCGGGCATGCGTGGGAGGGCGGCGGGCATGCGGGGCCGCGTGGTGCCTGCCTCAGGTCGAGGGTGTGCTCCGCCCCGGCCCGGATGGGGCCAGGGGATAGGGCGGCGGGCGCGGCGGGCCGCACCCACGAGCGTGCGGTCGAGCGTGAAGCCGTCCAGGTTCCAGAGCTTGACCGTCTTGTCCGCGGACGTCGTGGCCAGCTGGCGCACGTCCGGGCTCAGCAGGCACTTGAGCACGTACTTGCCTGCGCGGCGCCGTGCTCAGGCGCCGCGCGGCACCGCAGCCGCAGCCTCGTCAGGACTGAGTGCACCATAAGGAAAGGTGGTCCGCACCGGCGTGCGCGCGCAGCTTGTGCAGCGGCTCAAAGTGCGTCGTCAGCGAGGAGCCGCGCATCATGCGCCACACGTAGCACGTGCCTGCCGCAGCAGGCAGGCGTCATTGAGGGTCGGAATCACAGAAAGGCATCTGGCGTTTGAGCTTGCAACCGCACGCAGCAATGTGCAGCAATCCTAAAGGGGGCATCGTGCACAAACTAGTGGGCAGTCATGCAGAAAAAAGGTGCACGGACCATGCCAAAACCAACTGCAGCAAAAAGCAAAATCTCGCTTGCCGGATTCGAACCAGCGACCCCGTGATGCCCGCTGAGACTCCCGCGGGGGGTTTGCCCACTACAGTCACATGCTCTTCCAACTGAGCTAAAGCGAGGGTCAGGGATAGGTGAGGCTTGGTAGCGGCATTTTTTTATAACTATAATGAGAAGCACCACTGCCCAACCCAGTGCCGCCATGCGGGCCATATGCACACATCACATCGCGTCCCCGCAGGTCCAGCAGCCCACTGCACTGCTAGTGCGGTACGGGCTGTGCGCCCGCACGGCTGTTGGCCGATGCATGCCTGCAGCCTGACCACCAGGGTAGACTTCGGGGCGGCGCCCGCTCGGGTGGCGCCCGACCCGGCGTCCTGCCCAAGCACCGGCCCCCTGCCGCCGCCGTCCAGCAGGCCGCAGAACAGGCGCGCCTGCATTGTTGGCGGCCACCACCAGCGAGCCGTCCAGCGCGACCGTCAGGCTGCGCACGGCGGTGCCGACCTCGGGCACGAGCTCGCAGCTGCACGCGTTGGCGGTCAGGTCCCACACGCGGATGTTGCCGTGCTGGTCGCCTGCGCGCGGCGCCGCTGGGCGGGCCTGAGCCTCCCTGCGCCGGCCCGTGCCGCCCGGCAGCGGCCGCCGGTTGCTTGGGGGCGCGCCGCGACGGAGAACGCATGCAGCTTCATCATCGGCCAGCCTAGGTCACAGCGCCGCGCGCCTGCATGGCCCCCGCTCCCTGCCAGCCCCATCAGCGCCTGCAGGCACGCAGATTGCCGTGCCGGCGGGGCCGCGCGCGCCCGAGATCAGCTCGCCCTGGTTGGGGTGCAGCGCGACGGTGTTGACGGCCGCGCGCGACTGGTACTCGCGCTGGCAGCCCGGCGCGCGCAGGTCCCAGATGCGCACCGTGCCGTCCTCCGAGCCCGAGTACATCCACTTGCTGTCCATCTGGAAGCCCACCTGCGCCCCGGCAGGGCGGCGCCCCGTGACGCCGCGGCCGTGAGGTCGGAGGGTTTGCGGAGGACGGAGCGGCGCAGCCGGCGCGCGGCGGCCATGGCGGCGCGCGGCGGGTGTGGGCAGGGCGCACCGCGGTGACATTGTTGGAGTGGCTGTCGAAGCTGAGCACGGGCTGCGGGTTGTTGGAGTTGACCTCGAACAGCCGTATCTGCGGGTTGCCCGCGGCCGCCAGCAGCTGCTTGTCCGTCGTGATCTCGAGCTTGTTCACCTGTGCGCCCCCGCATGCCGTCCAGCACCGCCGGCGGCGCTGGCGAGCGCCGCTCTGGGGCGCTCAGGTGCGCGGCCCACCTGGGAGTCGGCATACTGCAGCGTGCGGTAGCAGATGCCGCTGGTCGCCTCCCAGAAGCGGATGGTGTGGTCGTAGCCGGCGGTTGCCAGCACGACTTGCGAGCCCGGGTGCGCCATCTCAGGTCAGCGGCCCCGCCGCAGCGCCTCATGCTGGGCAACGCCCCCAGGGCGCTTCCGCATGTGGCGGCGCGTCTCGCGGCCCACTCCGCCGCAGCCGCCGTCCGCTTGCGCGAGCGCTCACTCCAGGCCAGTCGCCTCTCCACTCCCTGCTTTTCAGGTTTGCCCCGCTCAGCGCCGCCGGTGCTAAGGCAATCCGTCTACGTGTGGCGGTGTACCCGATGTGCGCCTCGCCCCTGTTCTCTTCTAGTGATGCAGATGTCTGCTGTCCTGGCAACCATTTGGAGTGCACCTGGGAGGAGGGTAATAAGACAAGGGCCTGCCTGCAGGCACAACGTGCGCTTATCGTCTGGGTGGAGTACCAAGTGGCCAGTTGGCAGCGTTGAGCGGGCTATCGTAACACCAGGACTGTGTCCCACGCTCGCACCGGCCGGGCAGGATGAAGACGTCTCAGCTGGTCCTCCTGTTGCTGGGCGTGCTGGCACTGGTGGTGCTCGCCGTGTTCAACCCGCGCAGGCCGTCGCACGGCTACAGACCGAGGCCAGCGCCAGCGCCGGCCCCCGCTCCCAAGCGCACGTTCACGCTTGAGGACAACCGCTTCATCAAGGACGGCAAGCCCCTGCGGCTCATCTCCGGCAGGTGCGCGCAACCAGTGCGTGTGCCTGGTGCGTGATGTCGGCACATCTAGATGTATGGGACGCATCATGCATTGCATGATGAGCGGCGCCTTAACGGCGTGACGTTGCCGACACATTGAAACGTCCATCTCCGGTCACACAGTGTGTGTGGCGCCATGTGTAAGCAAATGCTGGGCTGACTAGACTGAGCGGGCGCGCCCGGCGCGCAGCATCCACTACAACCGGATCCCGCCGACGTACTGGCGGGACCGGCTGCTGCGCGTTCGCGCGCTGGGCCTGAACAGCATAGAGGCGCGCCCCGCTGGCGCACAGCCGCGGGTCACGCTCGCGCTCGTGGACGCGGCGGCGCTGCAGCCTGTCCCTGTCCAGGCTCAGCCGAGCGGGAGGAGCTGCTGTGGGACCTCGCTCACGCAGCCACGCCCCCCGTGGCTGAGCCGGGGCGCGCCGGCCGCAGTTCTACGTGCCGTGGAACTTCCACGAGCCGCAGCCGGGCCAGTACGAGTGGAGCGGCAGCCGCAACATCACGCGCTTCCTGGACCTCGCGCAGGAGCTGGGCCTGGACGTGATCCTGCGCCCCGGGCCCTACATCTGCGCCGAGGTGGGCTGCGGGGTCCCTTAACGGGCCCTGATGTCACGACGGTAGTCTGTGCAGGAGCCTTGACTCTCACGTGCACTTCTGTTGCCGAGCATGCATGGCTGGCTTTGCTAGCAGTGAGGCATGCATGTGACGGCGATAGTGGTAGGGTAGGCTAGGCGATAGTGGTTGGGTATGCTGCAGCGCATCTGGCAGCGCGCACGACAAGTTGCTTACAGGCATTATGCTGCTGGTAGCATTGCCGCGGTCGCGCGCTCCCTGCTGACCTGTGTTCCGCCCGGCAGTGGGACTTTGGCGGCTTCCCCTGGTGGCTGGCCTCATCAAAGGCGCGTCCCTGCCGTGCAGGCCCCGCTGCTGCGCGCGCGCGCCCTGTAGCGCCGGGCAGGCCGGGGGGGCATGCACGCATCTGGCCGGCATGCATGGGGGAGAGCCGGAGCTCTGTCGGGCAGCGCCGCTGGGTGTGTGCCGCGAGGCATGAACGCTGCTCGCCGCTCCTGCGGCGCCAGGCCACACGCGGACCTGGTGGCGATGGTGCACGCAACCTGGTTCGCCAGAAAAGCCGCGCGCCGGGCGCAGAGCACGATTAAAAGTACACTGCTCGTCGCGCCGAAGTGCAGGTGGCGGGCGGGCGGTCGATGCGCCTGCGCACCGCAGACCCGGACTACCTGGCGCACGTCGACCGCTGGTGGGGCGAGCTGCTGCCGCGCGTGGCGCCCTACCTGCACGGCCGCGGCGGGCCCATCATCCTCACGCAGGCGCGCGCCCGCGACGGCGTCGCCTGCCCTGCCCACATGCTGCATGCAGCAGGCCCGCCTGCACTGCACTTGGGCCTGCTGACTGCGGGTCCGAGGCATGCATGTCTGCCTCCGCGGAATGCGTGCGTTGCGTGGTGGTGGGCTTGTGGCGCCCACCAGCAGGGAGTGAGTTGCTGCTGCGTCGGAAGCGTGCAGGTCACCCGAAAGTGGCGCATGCCTCTGCTGGCTGGGGTTGTATGTGCCACTCACTCTGGCTGCAGCGCTCGCCCTGACACCTGGGCTGGGTTGGGCTGCAGTGCAGCAGCACTCGGTGGTATGCTTTGTTGGGAGTCAGAGTTCCCTGGGTCTGCGGAATCACGCACGCAATAGGGTTAGGGTTCGGATAGGGCAAGGCTTAGGCCGCCGCCGCGCAGATTGAGAACGAGTACGGCTTCTGCGGCTTCAACGACAAGGCGTACCTGCGCCACTTGGTGGACACCGCGCGCGAGGCGCTGGGCCCCGAGGCCGTGCTGTTCACCACGGACCCGCCCCAGGTCGCACCCATCGGCAGCCTGGACGGCGAGGAGGTGCTCACGTGCGCGCCTGCGCCGCGCCTGCGCGCCTACCCTAACCCTATACCCACAGGGCTGTGCATACGTGCACGCGCCCCCCGGTACGCGCTCGACCCCTGTTTGATGGCCGCCATGGTGCGCGCTTGCGAGCGCCGGCCGCGCCGCTGCGTCACACGTCGGCCGCGCCTGTGGGGGCCCTGGCGAGCGCTCGGGCGCGGCCAGCCACCCTGTCCTTAAGCACCGCACAGCCGAGGCTTGCGCGGCTGCGCCAGGGTGGTCGACTTTGGACCGGGCGTGGACCCTGCATGGGCGTTCGCGGCGCAGGCCGCCATGAACCCGCCCGGCAAGTCGCCGCCGTTCTGCAGCGAGTACTAGTGCGCACCCCCCACTCCGCTCAGCTTGTTGTAGGCACACTTCCTTGCATCGTTGCAGCAGCTCAGGTATTCCAGCGGATCCGCTCCGCACCCCCCACCCCCTTGTGCTTCTTGATGTGCCTCACGAGGTGTGCACTCTACACTGCTCCCATGGCCGGGCGCGGGCCGCGCAGCACCGGCTGGCTGTCGCACTGGGGCGAGGTCATGGCCAACACGACGGCGAGCCTGGTCACCGCGTCGCTTCGCGCCATCCTCGAGCACGCCAATAGCACCGGCTCCGTCAACTTCTACATGGCGCACGGCGGCACCAACTTTGGCTACTGGGCCGGTGCGCCGCGATGTATATAGGGTAGGGTAGGGTAGGCGTGACTGCTCTATCCGGCCTGGCAGGCGTGTGCGCTGCGTGCCTCGTCGTCTCTCGCCGGCGCGCGCGTGCACAGCGCGCCTGCAGGTATCAGATAAGCTGGCATGGTCGGCCAGGCGGGCGCGCGCGGCGCCGACGCGCGCGCGCTGCGGCGCAGGCGCCAACATGGCTGCGACCATCTACCAGCCGCACATCACCAGCTACGACTACGACTGCCCCGTCGGCGAGGCCGGCGGCTACGGGCAGCCGGGCATTGGCGGCACCAACAAGTTTGAGGTGTGCGGCCCGCGCGACCACCGGGCCTGCGGCTGCCAGCATTGCGACGCTCACACGCCCAGGGCGCGGGCAGGGCCGTGCTCGAGGCTCTGCTGAGCGGCGCCCCCGCGCCGCGCGCAGCTTATTCGCGACCTGATCGCGGACGTGACGGGCGAGGCGCCGCCGGACGCGCCGCCGCCGCCCGTGCTGCGCGGCTACGGGCGCGTAGAGATGGGCGAGGGCGCGCTGCTGCTGGAGCAGCTGGGCGCGCTGGTGGCCGGCGACGGCGTCGCGGCCGACTCCCCCGACGTCATGGAGGAGTACGGCCAGTCGTGCGCCCCGGGGTCCCCTCGCATGCGCCACGGCCGTGTTGCTCTGGGCGCTCTGGAGTTCTGCTGTGTCAGTGCGTATCCATGCCGCGAACGCAGCTTGAGTCAGATGCGTCCAGTACGCTCGCTTTGACCCTGACATCAAATGACAACCACCGGCCTGGCGCGCGGCCCTGAGTCCGCACAGCGCATGAGGAGCCTGTCAGGCTCCACGCAGCAGGGCTGGTACGGGCAGGGGCGCCGCTTCGGTTGGTTGTGCTGCGGGCTGCCCAGTCAAGAATTAGCATGACACAGGGCGCGTGTCATGCGGCAGGGGCGGCCTGATCCTGTCTGCTGCGGGCAGCCCAGTCAAGGAGAAGCATAGCACAGGGCGCGTGTCATGCGGCAGGGGCGGCCTGATCCTGTACCGCACTAAGGTGCCCGCATCTGCGCTGGACGGCAGCGTCGTGCTCGACATCGGCGCGCCTGTGCACGACTATGCGAAGGCGCGCTCAGCGCGTTGCCACCGAGCTCTGGCGGTGACGGCATGCCAGAGCGCTCGCGAGCAAGGACGGCCACGCAGGCGGCCACGCAGCGGGCCGCCTGGGCGTGCAGCGACTCCCGCATTGCTCTGCCTGCCCGGCCTGTTGGGAGCGCCCCGCAAGGGGGCGGTTCCCGGCCCGCAGGGGCTGGCGGACAGCCGCGGGGCGGGCCGCCTGAGACTTGGCAACACACGCAGTTGCCCCGCCGCCCCGGTCGTTTTGCCGATTGTTTTCCAGGAGAAGCCCCGCGACGGGCAGCGGCGGGCGCGCAGGTGCTGGTGGACGGCCGCGTGGCGGGCCGCCTGGAGCGCAGCAACCCGCGCAACCTGACGCTGCCGGCCGCCGCCGCCGGCAACCAGGACGCTGTGCTGGACATCCTGGTGGAGGCGCTCGGGCGCGTCAACTTCGGCTGCGACCCGGCGTGGGACTACAAGGGGCTCACCTCGCCCGACGTGCGCCTGAACGGCGCGCCCCCCGCCCGCCGCCGCCATGCACTGTGCACAGAGGCAAGCCAGACGCGCCGCATCATATTACACCAGGTCAAAACTAGACACAGAGACCTGACCATGCTTCAGTCCTGTAGTGTCCTCGCCACTGTCCACGATCAGATGCACACACAAACAGACACCACTCTGAACAGGCACCGGGGGGCTGTGTTCAGCCGCATCACGCTCTGTCGCGCCAGCCCATGCTGCAGCGCAGAGCGGCCCGCCGCGGCGCCGCGCCGGCGGGCCGCCCGCTCACAGCCCAAAGCCCCGCAGCAGGCTGCCAAAGAAGCCGCCGCCGCCGGGCTGCGCCAGGCGGAAGCGCTGCAGCAGGCCCTCGAAGCGCTCGTCCTCGCGCAGGAAAGCCAGGTCGGGGTCCGCGCGCAGCTGGTCCCCATCCTGGTAGCCCGCTTCCAGGCAGCCGGCGAGCGCGGCGAGGCCCTCGCGTGCCTGGCCCAGGCGCGAGTAGCAGCACGCGATGTTGAAGAGCGCGGCCTGGCGCTCACCCTCCGAGATCAGCTTCGGCTTGTCCCTGCGCCCCGGGCGGTCGTCTGTTGGTTCAGCCCACACACACTGACGGTACCTTCGACGGTATCCATGGGTAGGCACAGGCTAACCATGCCGATGCCTATACAAAGGTGCGGCGGAGTAAAATGCACCTGAAGCGCTTCAGCCCGGTGCCCGGCAGCTCCAGGGCCTTGGCGAACAGGTCCAGCGCCGCCTGGTGCTTCCCCGCGTTGTACAGCTTCAGCCCGAGCGCGATCGCGCCCCGCGCGTCCTCCGGCTCGGGCACCTCTGTGAGCTCAGTCTCCTCTGTCAGCGCCCTCGCCAGCAGGCGCCTGGGTGGCGCAGCTGCTTGCGGCCAGGCAGCCCGCATCGCTCTACGCCGCAGGCCGCATGGCCGCGCGCATGTGAACGGTCTGGCCCCGCATGCAGCGTGGCGCACAGCATGTCGCGCTGCAGGGCAGCCCGCCACTGCCTGCATAGCTTCTATTGGATGCCTGTGCTGGCAGTGCCCAATGTGTGGATTTTGTTGCCTGTTCCTCGGAGCCTTGGAGCTGAGGGGCAGGGCTGCTTCAGGTTTTGCAGCAGGCACCTTCTCTTCGAGTAGAGTTGGCAGCCAGCTTGAGGCGCAGCTTGCCGGGTGAAACGTGACAATTGAGCAGACCTTTCCTTGCACGCTGCGCACAAGAGGGCGTGCTACCTTTCAACGCGCCGTGCTTGGGAGCCGCATCTGTGCGTGGGTCTGCCAGTGCCGTCACGCATTCGGGCGGAGCACGAGTGCGCCGGCGGGCGGGTGAGGCGAGCGCAGTCCTGCAGTGGGGCTATCCTGGTCCGCGCGCCCCGCGATGGGCGGCGAGAAGCTGCTGGACTCCATCTTCAACCTCAAGTTCACCAGCAAGCAGCTCGTCAAGTCCAGCCACAAGTGCGAGAAGGATGAGAAGGCGGAGAAGCTAAAGGTGAGAATCTCAGGGCGCGCCCGGCTGGCGACGCGGTTGCCAGGCTTGCAGCAGCTGCGCTCTCGCGTTGCTGCTGTCCTCGCGCTGGACGGGCCATCTCCAGGCCGCGCGCGCTCGCCCCAGGTGAAAAAGGCGATCGAGAAGGGCAACGTGGACGGCGCAAAGATATACGCGCAGAACGCGATACGCAAGAAGACCGAGGCGCTGAACTACCTGCGCCTGGCCAGCCGCCTGGACGCGGTCGTATCGCGCCTGGACACGCAGGCCAAGATGAACGCGATAAACTCCTCCATGGGCGCAATCGTCAAGCAGCTCGACCGTGCGCTCGCGGGCAACAACCTGGAGCGCGTTGCCGACACGATGGACCAGTTCGAGCGCCAGTTCGAGAATTTGGACGTGCAGAGCCAGTTCGTGGAGGGCGCAATGAACGCGCAGGCCTCGCTGGCCACGCCCGAGGCGGACGTCAACCTGCTGCTGCAGCAGGTGGCCGAGGAGCACGGCCTGGAGACGCAGCTGAACCTGCCGCAGGCCGGCGCCGCGCCGGCGGCGGTCGCCGCGCCGGCCGCCGCCGCGCCCGAGAACGACCTCAGCCAGCGCCTGGCGCAGCTGCGCGGCAAGTGAACGCGGCGCGGCCGCCGCGGCAGAGGCCGTCGCGGGGCTCCGCCGCGCGGGTGTGGGCTGTCGCTTGGCGCAGGCACAGGGCAGGGCGGCTCGGCGCAGGGTAGGGCAGTGCAGCCGGTAGAGCGGGGCGATCCTGCAGCAGCCGGGGCAGCTGTGCAGCTGTGGCCAACGAGTGTCGCAAAGCATCGAATTAGGCAGGGGTTTTCTGAGAGGGAACAAAGGTACCGTGGCGCTGCTTCACAGGTTGTCTGAAGCATGGCAAAATTTGTACAGGGTCAGACTCGTGCGTCTGCTCAGCCTCATCTCTGCCTCAGGCTCAGAAACCACAGAGTAAGACTGCGAGCATGCAGCAGCAGAGCTGATGAAGTTTATTTTATGGTCCTATAAAATAGAGTGTCGGTAAGATGCTCAGGAAACGCACGCGTGCTTATCAGCCTAAAGCTCTCTTCTGCCGATAACACATGTCATGGCATATGTCTCAAAAGGCCCGGTGTGACCAATGTGCTGGCAAACACGCCCAGCCATGCAATCATGCAAAGCAGCTCCGCATACAGGCATGCGGGCACACAGACATATTGTGCAGCCATGTCCGATCCTGCTGCCTCTTGCTTGGAGCCAGCAGCTCTGACGCAATAAGCTCTGGCGCGCCAATGTGCAGGGACGGTGCTGTCCGGCTGGCGCATCTTCCCGCTGCAGCTGGACGCGCCGGCCGCCGTGCAGTTCGCTGCGCTGCCCGATGTCAGCGCGCCCAGTGCGGCCGAGAGCGGGCCCGTCTTCTACAGGCGCCGCGCCTCGCCCGCCCAGCAGCCTGACCGCCCTGCCCACCAGCTGCAGCCAGCGTTCTTGATGTCACGCATGCATTGCTGCGCGCGTGCCGCCCCTGGCCTTCATATCAAGGCTCAGTAAGTGTTGGTCAGGTCAGCAACACTCTGCTGATTGCGCCTCAAGAGCGAGAGCACCTCGATCAGGGCACAGACGTAAAAAGGGAGCGCACGGGTGAGGGCGCGCGCGCCCGCAGGGGCACGCTGCGCATCAACGGCAGCGAGGCGGGCACCAACGCGGAGGGCACGCTGCCAGACACCTACCTCGACATGCGCGGCTGGGGCAAGGGCCTGCTCTGGGTGAACGGCAACAACCTGGGCTGGTTCTGGGCGTCCGCCGGGCCGCAGGCGCGCCCCGCCGGCCGCCGCCGCTTGCCCGCGCCGCCCGCGCCGGGCGCCCATGCGCTGCGCGTTTCCGAGCGTGCCCAGCTCTGCAGCACCCGGCCGTGTGAATGCTCAAGCAAGGCTGCCCTGACTGCTGCCATGATATAATGCTAGTATCCCTAGAAGCCCATGTAGGAGGAGACTGGAGAGGCGGCCGGCGCGCGTGCAGGAGGCGCAGTACGTGCCGGGGCCGCTGCTGCGCGACGGCGCTAACGAGGTGGTCGTGCTGGAGACAGAGGCCGCGCTCAGCAGCCCTAGCGGCGCGCCCAACGCCCCGGCTGCGCGGCTGCAGGGCTTGTTGTGGCAGATAAGCAGAGTCTGTTGTGGTGGATATGCAGAGTCTGACGCTGCAGGCACACAGGAGAGGCTGCGGCCCTCCTGTGGCGTTGTTTCTCACCGTAGACCCTAAACCTACCCTGACCCTCTCCATTGGCCTTCCTCGTGACGCGTGAGCGGCGCGCAGTGGTGTCCACGCCGCACGCCAACTTCTTCGGGCCCTTCTCGGGCGCGGGCGCCATGCGTGCGCCGGCGCCGCCGGCCGTTTTCGACCGCAGCCAGTACCTGCCGGCGCACCTGCGGGAGGCGTACGCCGCGGCGACTGCGCGCGCGGCGGCCGCTTTCGGTGCTTGAGTGTGTGCGGACGGCGCGAGCGGTTCAGCGAGAGTGCGTGCATAAAGTGACTGGGCCTTCTGCGGGTATGCAGGGGTGGCCGCGCGATTTTGGGAACAAGAGTGTCTCTTTGCCTTTAGCAGTGTGTTATTTCGTCGCTCACTCACCACAAGCGGTGGTCCGTTTTTAGGTTGACAGATTGCTTGCCATCCTCGCTTGATTGCCAAGTGCAACGCACGGTTTACTAGCAGTAAGCGGCTAGCTCTTGCTGCCCACCCATGGACGGCAGCGCCCTGCAACACAAGCCTTTCTCGGAACAAACCTACAGGACTGCAGGTTGCCTGCCTTTCGCTCATGTTCATGACAACATATTGAAAAGCTAACAGTGTCAGCACGCACGCATGGCACGTCGCGCGCATGCGCCTGTCCTACCCAACCGGGGCCCGCCCGGGCGACCGCCACTACGGTCACCGGCCGCCCTCCCAGGCCTCCCAGTGGCGGTCCTTGGCGCTGGTGCGCTGCGGCGCGGCCAGGCCCTTGTCGCCGCCGCCCAGCGGCGAGTTGCGGATGCCGCCGCCCAGGCCTGCCGCACACCCAGAGACACGAATTCCTGTCAACATGCACTGATATCAGGATGCCAGAGCACGAGCAGCCTGTGGCTCGGGTCGGGCACCAGACTCGCGCATCAAAGCACAACAGACCGGCGAGCAGCTCATTCTGTTCAGCAGCGCGCGGATGCAGCTGCGCATGAAGGAGTGCCGCTGCAGAACCAGCACCAGCGCCACTCTGCCGTGCAGGCTATCCGCATGCGTCTGCATCTCCGCAGCCTGAAGACACGCAGCGCAAAGGGGCCGCCCGCACCGCGGAAGGCGTTGGAGTCACCGTCCTGGAATGCGCGCTCCAGCAGCGTGCTGAAGACGTCCGGCGAGCCGCCGCCCTGCGGCCGTGTGCGGGGCACCTGGTCAGGGGCCTTCTCCTCTCCTCCCCCCTCTCACAACATAGCAGATAAACAACGCTCCGCAGGGCATGCTACGCTTGAGCGCTCCACGAGTGTGCCGGCAGCAGCACCAGTTGATGGGTCTTTTCCTCCGACCAGGGCGCGCAGCTGCTCCCAGTCCGGTCAGCCGCCGGCAGCAGCGCAGGACCCTGGAGGCCCAGGGGCATGCCTGCGCGGCTGCCGCCAGCGGCCCCAGCGGCGGTGCGAGCGCGGCGGGGCGGCCGGCGGGCGCGCCCGCCGCCGGGTCCCCGCACGCGTGCGGCCGGGCCGGGCGTCCGCCCTTCGCTCCTGCGCCGGACGCCGCACACTCCCGGTGGTGCGGCCTGCTCTGCGGTCCCCATGCAGTCCCACATGCGGTTCCAGCGTTCCCCGCAGTCCCCGCGCGGTCCCTGCGGTCCCTCCACGCGGTCCCCATGCATCCTCTCAAAGCGGCCTTTAGCTACCCGACCACACACCCTGAAGGCTTCTTGTGGTGGCGCTGCAGCAGCGGCATGCGGCGCGGGCGCCCCCGCGCCGCCCCCGCGGCAGGTGAAGGGACGGCGCGCGCGCGCACCCGCGGCGCCCGCCGCTGCGCGCGCTGCGGCAGGCTGCGCCCCGCCGGCGCTGGCGCGCCCTGCGCGCGACGCGGCGTCCCGCGCTGCGGCGCGGCGCGCCTCCGCGGCGGCCTGCGCCGGGCTGGCGCGGGCGCGGCCGCCGCCGCCGCCCGTTCGCACGCCCGGCCCGGCGCCCCTGCCTGCCTTTGCCAGCGGCAGATCCTGCTCGCCCCTGCGCGGGGCCACACCCGGTTACAGGTCGCGAGGGTTCAAGCGCGGCGGCGGCCACAGCGGGGCTGAGGGCGTGCGGGAGTGCTGGGTCAAAGGCAGCGCGGGCTGCACGAGCACAGGCGGGCCGGCGCGCGGGCGCGCGCGCGCGCCTGGCGGCCAGCGTGCCCGGCCGGAAGAAGTTGTGTGCGACGGCGGGGCGCCGCAGGCGCGAAGCGGGCGCGGGCGCGGCCGCAGCGGCGGCCGGCCCGGCCGCCAGCCCCGCCTGCCGCTGGCCGGCGGGCTGCCGCAGCTTCCCCGCCGCCGCGGCCGGCGGCGCTGCGCCGGGCGCCGCGAGCGGCGCGGCGGCAGCCGCGCCTGGCTGGCTTGGCGCCGGCTGCTGCTCGGGCACGGCCGCTGCATGAGCGCGCCCGCCGCTGGCAGGCCGGCCCATGTCTTCCATGGCCTGCGCAGCCTCCGCCGCGTGGCTCTGCTGCCGCCCTCAGGCACCCCGTCAACAGCACGCACGTGCGCAGCAGGCCACCCCCTGCGCATGCGGCCTGCTTGACAAGCGCATGCGGGCCTCGCCTCCAGGCCCCGCGCGCAAGGGCGCGCGTAAGGCAGTCAGGCCCGCACCGCCGCGCCCGCGGGCGGCCGCCACGCGCCGATCGTGTCTTCGCGCGCGTCCACGGGGCCCCGCTGGGCGGCGGGCGCGCCGTCGGGGCCCTCCTGGATCGGGGCCAGCGAGCTGGCGCGCACGCCCGCGCCGCGGCCGGCCGCCGGGCCGCCGCCCGCGCGGCCGGGCGCGCCGCCGGGCGCGCGGCTGATCTGCAGCACCTGCTCTGGCGAGAAGCCGTTCTGGCCGTCCACAGCGCCCTCCAGCTGCGCGCGGGCGGGCGCAAGCGCACGCGTCGGGCCCGGCGCCGGCGCTGCGAAGGCTGGACGCCCCTGCTGCAGCGTGGGGCTTGTGACATCTCTCCAGCACAGCAGAGCGGGGCTTGGCAGGCTGCACGGCTGCACGGGACGGGCAAGGAGGCAGCGCGGGGGTCCTCTGGGCGAGCGCCGGGGCGCGGATACGGCAGCGCGGGCCCGCGCCTGCAGGAAGAGCTGCATGCTGTCTGACACCGCCGGCGCGCCGCCAGCCGCGGGCCCGGACGCGCGGCCGCGGCGGCTGCCGGGCGCCGCGGCCGCCTGCGGCGACAGCGCCGGCTGCGGCGCGAGCTCTGCGCAGGCAGACCGCACGTCACACCGCGCACCTGCTGCCCGGCGCCCGGCGGTGCTACTGCACGGCAGCGGCACATGCGGTGCCCCCGACTCCGCAGCGACACGCCCGGGGGACCGCCTGTTTCCCGGCCTGCGGGGCCCACCTGCGGAGGCGGCCGCGTGAGAGCGCGCCGGCGGCGCGCGGGCGCCCGCGGCCGCCGCGCCCGGGTCATTGATCTCCAGGACCTCTTCTGGAGCAAAGCCGTTTGCGCCCTCCACAGCGCCCTCCAGCTGCGGCGCGCCAACAGCACGTCAGCCCTCCTGGCCTCACATGCACGCAAGCTGGGCGCATGCAGGAAAGCACATGAGGTAGGGTCAGGGCCCCGCGCGCCTGCAGGAACAGCGCCATGCTCTCGCGCATGGGCGGCGCGCGCGCGCGCGGCGCCTGCGCCGGCGCGCGCGCGGGCGAGCGCGCCGCGGCGGCCTCTGCGGACGCCGCCGCAGCCGCCGCACCCGCCCGCAGCGCCCCAAAGTCCGGGCTGCCCGCCGCGGCGGGCGGGCCGGCCGACCGCGCCACTGCGGCGCCGCCGCCCGGTGCCGCGCCCTGGCTGGCAGCGCCGCGCGCCGCGCTCGCGCGCAGGTGCGATGGGCTCTCCGCGAGCACTGGTTCGCTGGGCGGCTCCTGTGCAGGGTCCTGTAACCCCGGGCTGCCGGCCGCGGCCTCGGTGGCCGCAGCAGCGGCCACCGATTGTTCGTCTGGGCCGCGCACACTCCCTTCACAGGCACTCGGCCCTGCCTCCACCGGGCTTTGCGCGCTCCGTTTTGGCGCCGGCGCGGCGCATCCGAGCTGCCCAGCCGCACCCGCGGCCTTGTCCGCTGGCTCCCCTGCCGGTGCCGCAGCGCGCGGGGCGGGAGCCGGCGCGTCCGTTGTGGCACTGCCGGCCTCGCCGCCGGCGCCCGGCCGCGCCGCCGGCTCCTCGGGCAGCGGGCCCAGCGCCTCGCAGGCGGCGAGCGGCGGCGGCGAGCGGGCGCTGCGGGCGGGCAGGCGCAGCCCCGCGAGGTCATCATCCTCCAGCAGCCCCGTGCCTGCGCACAGGGCAAGCCGCAGTCTGTGGGGGACAGCTGCGCCAGGCCAATGCCCCGAGTGTGCCTGCTGTGCGCCTCAGGGTCTGCCTTGGGCGGAATGTGTTTCATTAATCTCTGCCTGCAGGTGCCTGGTGACTGGGCGGAGCGATCGGCGAATGCACGAGCTGCCATTGCTCTGCAGCAGTCAGCAGCGGGCGGGCCGCGCCGCGCCTGCGGCGGCTGCGTCGAACGTCTTTGCGATCGCGAGGCTCTGGCGCCGCGCGTCCCAGCCGCGCGCGGGTCGCGCGGGCGCAACTGCGCCGACCAGGGGCGACAGGTTGGCGCCGATCAGCGGCGATGGTAGGTTTTCGCCGGTCCCCTGCGCCCCGCGTGCTGTGGGGTACGACCTGGCTGGCTTGAGATGGCAGGGTCCTCTCAGTGCAGGTTCCTGCGTGCCTGCACGCGTACGGCTGCGCCGAAGAGAACAACGCTGGCCACGGACATAGCAGCCATGCCGCGATCCCGCATCTCACCTGGTCTGGATGTGCCGGCAGCTGCAAGGACAGCGCCAGGCTCGGCTTCGCAGCACCGCCCTCCTCTGCGCCTCCGGGCGCGGCGCCCGCCGCCCTGGCGACGTTGCAGTGCAGCGGCGCGAGCACGGACGGCGCGGCGCCGCCGGGGGTGCCCGCGGTGCCGGGCGCGGGGCCCGCCGCGGCAGCGAGCGCCGCCGCGGCCGCGCCCTGCGACGGCGACGGCAGCGCCGCAAACGGCCACTCCCCGTCCCCGAGGCTGCCTGTCGCCCGCGTGTGCCGAGTAAGCGGGTGCTCGCAGGTCACACAGGGCGATGCCAGCGCGTGTGCACTCGTCGCGCGGTCTGTGTCGCGATCGCATCGAGCGCATGCGCACGCACCGCGGGCTGCGCTCAGGCTGCCGTTGACGGCGGGTGAGAGCAGGCTGGCGCCCGCGCTGTCCAGGCTCAGGTTGTCGGCGTTGGTCACGCAGTCGCGCAGGCGCAGGCGCGGCGCGGGGCCGGATCGGCTCCAGGTCGCCATCTGAGACTGCATGACAGCGCTGCCTAGGAGTGCGCACTGGTGTCAGGAGGCAGCGGCTGTTGCCGCATTCGAACGGGCATACCCTACAGGTTTATACAGTGTCGTACTCAGTACTGGTCCGCTTTTGCCTGCTCCCCCGGCTACGGCGACCTGTGCTTGCTAAGCACGTATAGGAGCAAAATACATTACGTTGATGTGACTCGCTTATTTTCCTGGCGTCGCGGTTGAGTGTTGAGTCTGCAGCATGGCGGCCTGCTCTGGACTGCTGGAGGTCGCCGTCGTGTGCGCGAAGGTCGGCGAGAAGGTGGCCGCCAGCGAGAGCCTGGTAGCGGTGCGCCCCGAGAACCACTCACGCGTCATTTCGTTCCCGGGCGCCGGGCTTGCAGCCCACCACGGCGCTCTGTGGCACACTGCGGCTGTGACTCGGCTGTCCTGTGCAGTTCGTGGGACCTGTCGCAGGCCAGGTCGGGGGTGAACAGGGGGGGCCACCATCTCCTAGATGAGCGCAGTCTGGCTGCGTGGACTCTGCCGCTCACGGCGCGCCCGCAACCTGCTCTGCAGGTGTTCTATGGCGGCGTGGAGGAGCGCACCCGCAAGGCGAAGCGCGGGACGACGGCGCCCGTTTGGAACCACAGCGTGAAGCTGTGCGCGCCCTCCTCCCCTCCCCTGCGCTTCGCACAAGCTGAGATCCGTGCCCTGCACAGGCTCGTCCAGCGTCCAGCTGACGCGTGGGCGAGCAGGTCGGTCCTCACTGGTGCGCCGACGACCGTGCGCTTTGAGCTGCGGACGGCGGGCGTGCTCAAGGCCAGCCTGGTGGGGCCTCGGCCCACGCACACGCAGCGTGCCAGCCCCCGCGCTCGACGCTCCTGTGCCTACCCTGACCATGCCCCGGGGACACCCACAGGTGGGCGCCGCGGACCTGAGCGTGGAGCGCGCCATGCGCAGCGGGGAGGAGGAGGTCTGCATCGCGCTCCTGGGCAAGGTGCTGCCCAGGGTTGTGCACCGCCCTTTGCTGGTCCCTGCTGCCGAGGCTCAAACAGCAGAAGAGCCTGTGCCGAGTGCCACCAGCCTCTCAGCAGACCCGGGTTTGGGGGTGACGCCGCAGGATGGGAGCAAGACGGCCGACCTGCAGCTGGCGCTGCGCTTCACGGCCGGCTCGGTGACCGCCGGCCTGGCGGCGCTGGCCGCCGCGCCGCCGCCGTCGCCGGCCACGAGCGCCGCTGGCGCGCAGCTGCCGCAGCCGCTGCCGCCTGCGCCGCGGCCGCCGGCCCCGCCCGCCGTCAGGGGCCCGCTGGAGACGGGCGCGCACGGCCTGACGCCGCGACCCCGCTCAGCAGAGCCGCACGCCTGCGCAGGCGCGCGCGGCAGGTCTCCCGACGCCGCACAGGCACACAGGCAGAGCCCGCGCGCGGCGCACAGCTACCCCAAGGCGGCGACGGCGAGCGCGCGCCCGCCGCAGCAGCCCGCCGGCGACCAGCCGGCGGGCGCGCGCGCGTACCCCGACCTCGCGCAGGGCACCCGCCGCGGCGCGGACCCCGCGCCCGAGCGCGCCGGCGGCTCCTTCAGCAACCACTTCAGCACGGCCGCGCTGCGCACGTGGGCCAACGGGCAGCGCGTGGGCGACGGGGCCGCGGCGCCCGACCCGCGCTTCCCGGATCTGGCCCCGGAGCGCAGCGCGGCGTCGCAGGGCCAGCCGCGCGCGCAAGCGCCGCGCCCGGGCCGCGCAGGCGGGGGGTGGGGGGCGGAGGGCGCGGCGCGGCCGCGCAGCGCGCGCGAGTGCTGCGGCGCGAGCGCCGCCGCGGCGCCGGAGGCGCCCAGCGCGCCGCCCGCGCCGGCCGAGCTGCTGGCGCAGCTCGCCGCGGCCGCGCCGCCCTGGCAGGGACACCGCCAGGCGCCGCGCGAGCAGGCCGCCGCCTTCCCGCCCGGCGCGCGCACGCAGAGCTTGGGCGGCCAGGCGAGCGCCGATGGCGGGCGCGGCCAGGCAGGCGCGGCGAGCCCCACGCAGGGGCTCTTGGCAGGGGCTGGCCGCGCATACGGGGCCGGGAGCGGTGGGGCGGGGCTGTACCCGGTGCTGGCAGGCGCCGGGCCGCCCCGCGACCGCGCGGGTGTGTCCTACCCGGCCTTGGCGGGCGCCGTTGTTGCGCGCGGCGCGGGTCCGGCGGCCGGTGCGCTCGGGATGAGGGCGTACCCGCAGCTGCCGCTGGGGCAGGGCGCAGCGCCCGCTGGGGCTGCGGCGGCCTACGGGGCTGTCAAGCCGACCCAGGGCGGCGTCACACGTTTGGCGGCATACCCAGCAGTCTGCTGATGTGTATATGAAGTCAGGGCGCATCCTTGTGCAGCGGTCATATGATGCACACATCTTGGTGTGACAGGCGCCTCTAGATGAGCTTGTGTGCATTGCTGGGACCAAAACGTATTTTACCTTGCGGGCATCAAGTGTACTAGTATGTAGATAGTCCCGCCCATGCGTGTAAACCATGGACGACGCCCCTTGCACACGGCCAGCGCATGCGCCCCAGCGCATGCGTGGCGCAATGCGGGCGGTAACACTCGTTCTAGCGTGGTCATGGAGTTGAGGCAGGCGGAAAATTGTGCTGGGCTGCTGCCCACTGGCCCTGTGCGGCCGACGAGCAAGCACGGCCTGCCAGCGGCGCACGCTCGGGGGCCAAGAATAGCGCGGCAGAAGACAAGTGCTGCTTGACGGATGCATGAGTTGCTGCACGCGCCCCACAAATCTGGTACGGCCTCTCCTCGACAGTTTGCTGATCTGGGGCACAGGCGCTTGCTCACCCCGGCCGCACAGCAGGCTGGCGCACGAGGCCCCGGGCAAACTGGCCGCTCCAGCCCGCGGGCAACGCACGAGGTCAGGGCGTCGAGCGCCGACTTGCCAATGTGTGCAAAAGCGCCGACTTCGCAGAGTTGGCGCACGGCGGGCAGTGCGTACGGAAGCGGCCATGCGCATACACTGCGCACCCATGCAGCGACACCCCGCACTCTCCCCGCTCTCAGCCTGTCACATCAGCTTGCCCACACACGCTCCTGCTCCGCACGCCAGCTTCATTATATGTGCATGCGCCCTGCTGCATGCGCCCCTCTCGCTGCAGCATTTGTTTCGGCCCCGCGTCTACCCCAGCATGCCACCGTGCCACGCGCTGGCGCAGGCGCGCCCGCGCGACTGCGCCGCAGGAGCGCCCATGATGCGCGGCGCGCAGGCATGCGCCCGAGCTGCGAGAGCAACGGCCAGCAGACCGCGCGCGCGGCGCGCGGCGGAGGGCGCTCAGGGCGGTTGCGCCTGCTGGCCGCCTGCCGTTGGCGCGATGCCTGGCGCGGGCGCGCGCACAGCACAGCTCAGCTCGCCGGCGGGCCGCCCCATTCAGTGAGGTCCGTAGGCATGTGCGCCGCGCGGGCGCGGGCGGCGTCACGGCAGGGATGCTCAAGGCACTCGTGCGCCAGGCTCTGTGCACTGTGCCGATGCGCGGCAGCAGGCTGCCGGCTTTGCGCGGCGCCCAAGCACCCCCGTTGGACTCATACAGGGCCGCAAACAACAAAACGCACGATCAACCCCACCCCGCCGCACCACAGCAAGAGAGGCGCCCCGCCCCGGCGGCACCTCCCGCCGCGCACCGACGACGGCGGCGTCGGGGTCCGCGGGCGGCGGCGGCAGGCGTGCCAGGTCCACGGCGGCGGCGCCCGGCGCGGCGGCGAGCGGCGAGAGGCGGCGCAGCGACACAACCATGGCGGACATATTGTCGCAGCCGCGGCCCACGCTGCCCTCCGTGTCGGGCGCGAGGCAGCGGTCGCAGAGCGCCTCGCAGACCGCGGCCGGGCGCGCGCCGCGCGCCAGACGCTCGCGCACAAAGTCCACGGCCTGCGCGCGTGCGCTCGGGCGTCAAGCGCGGCCGCAGATGGTGGAGCAGCGCCCACAGTCGCACCTACTCTGTGCTCGACATGGCCCAAAAACGCGCACCGGATGTCCCTTCTGGCCTGCTGCGCTGGCACGCCCCAGGCTTGCCAACAGTGGTCGATAGATGGTGCGGCGCGCGGCACGGCACACAGGAGGCGGCACACAGGAGGCGGCGCGCGCGGACGGGGCGCGTGCGGCGCGGGCGCGCCTGCTGGTTGGACAGGACATCCCAGATGCCGTCGCACGCGAGGATCAGGAACTCGTCGCCCTGCTCCAGCGCCAGGCGGCGTATCTGCGCGCGCGTCGCGCGTCGGCGCCCGCGGCTCGGGGCGAGCAGCGCGCGCCGGCCGTCGCATCGCAGGCGCATTTGTGTTGGCGCCATCGTCCGGGCCAGCAGCTCAAGGCAGGGAGTGCAGCCCAGCCGTCGCACAACAGGCATGCCAATCTCAGGCACAGACGGCGCCAGTGGGGGCCCGGGACAGCGAGACGCAGGATTGGCCAATGATAGGGCGGGCTAGGGAAAAGGGTTGTGGTAGGACCTCGGGCACGGCGGTCACGATCTGCGCCTCGGGCCCCAGCGCGGACGACTGCTTGTACTCCATGTCGCCAAGCGCGCGCGACAGGTTCAGGCTGCCGTTCACGCGGCCCTCCGCCACGTAGCCGCCCGCCTGCCGGCAACGCATGCGCTCTCACAAATCGCTCTCCACATTCACACTGGGGGGGTCGTGGCGGGCGGCTCGGCAACCCTGCCGGCATGAGCTGCGCCCTGCAAGTCTGGCTTGCAGAACATGCTCGCCGTCCACCGCGCCCGTGCTGCGCCTGCGCTCAAGGTTAAGGACTGTGCAACAGAGCGGCTTGTTGCTCAGAGCAAAGCATGGAAGCGGGCGATTGGCCGGCCAGGCGATTGTGAGGCGGGCCTTGCGGATGCGCTCGTTCTCGGCCGCGTCGGTCGGCTTGTGGTCGGTCGTCATGGCGACCGCGGCGCCGCGGCGCGAGGCCACGCAGCGGCTGTCGCCCGCATTGGCGACCAGCAGCTCGGCGCCGCTCAGCAGCGCCACCACCTGTTGCATGCAACATAGGTTATACAGGACAGGGTATGCTGGACAGCGCTGACATGTCAGGGTGTGCAGGATGAGGACCGACCCTGACTTGTCAGCGCCATCCCCTGGGCCGCTGCGCGACCGCGCGGACGGGCTGCAGTGCGGCTGAGCAGCCGAGCGGCGCGCGGCGCGCCCTGCGCCTTGCGACCCGCTCGCCTGGTAGCGCCACCGCTCGGCCGCCGTCAGGATGGGCTGCTGCAAGTCCAGGCAGGCTCTGTTCCATCGCCCTAATCACCAGGTTGTCAACCGGCCCTGACCAGCAGCGTGCCCTGATGCTGACACTCATGCTAGCCTCCCGCTTGTGCTGTGCCTGGAGCCGCGGTGGCCGCGCTCGCGGCGGGACCGCGCCCGCCTGAACGTGTCAAGCAGGGGCTGCCAGGGGCACATGCAGGACCCCGGGGCTGGGCGGGGCGGGCGCGCACGGCGGTGCAGCCGGCGGAGGGCCCCACGTACTCGGCGGGCTCGCGGCGCGCGCGCGGCGCGTCCTCCTCGTCGCTGCTGTCCTCCTTGGCGGCCACTGTGCGCGCGCGCCGGCGCCGCCATTTTAAACATGCCAAAATCGAAAGCGCGGAAACACAGAGTTGGCTGATTAGGCAAGGCGGCGACGACATCTGCCCAAGCAGCCTTGCAACAGCAGGACAGCTGCTGCGCCACACCTTCATAATGATGTCATTGTATTAAGTTACTTATAAGCTAAGGAGCTCTCAGTGTCCTGCGTGGACAAAGGCGGATAAACACCAGGTCCATTATGCAGCTGGGCGCGCAGACACGCCATACAGGCAGGACGCCGGAGCTGGGCCGGCGCGGCGGGCCGCACGTGGGTGCTCCTGGGGTTTGCCGTTGGGCGCGCCGGCGCGCCGCGCGCGCAGCGCCTGCGCGGAGCGCTTGCGCTTGGCGCCGTTGCCGCGCGGCGCGTCCTCTGCCATGCTCTCCTCTGCGGCGCGTCGCCGCGCCCGTGAGCACCGGGCAGCATTTACGTATGAGGCCGCTGTGCAGACGGTGTGAGAACAAGCGCCGAGACGGCGCTGAGGAGAAATGCAGGTGCGCCGGCCGTCCTAAAGGGCGCTGCTTTTGGCAGCGCGCCCGCGCCGTCGGGGGCCGCTTGGGGCGCGCACCTGACTCGCCGCGCTTGGCCTCGTCCCTGCGGGCGCGGCCGCCGCCGGCCGCCGGCGCAGCGGCCGCGCTGGCGCCGCCCTGTCCGGCCGCGCCTGCGCCGCCGGCGATGCCCGGCTCCTCGTCGGCCGCCTCGCTGCCGCTGCTGGCCTCCTCCGACTCGTCCGAGGCCGCCTCCAGGATCTCAATCTGCCGGGGCGTCCGCCCTGCCATCAGACGCAATGGTAGGGTAGGGTGTAGGTATACCTACCCTGCAGGCCTGGGCGTCAGGGCCGTCACTGAGACCCCCGGAGGATGAACCCGCAGAGGTCAGACCGTGCACGTATGATGGCGTGGCAGCGCGCGCATGGGGCCGGTGCCAGTGCCAGGTGAGGCTGCTGCCGACCGTGGTAGGCCAAGATTGCGCGTCCGCAGCCCTACCCTCACCCTTCCCGGCTGCACGCGCCGACCACGCAAGCAGATGCCCCCTGCACTTGCGTGTGCCGGGGCCGCGACGGCAGCGCCTGGTTGCCACACCACATTGCTGCTCTCAAGGCCTGTCACTGCCTCCCGCCAGGGCCCTATCACTGCTGCCCTCCAGGGCCCTACCCGCCGCCCTCCAGGACCCTAGCACCGCACCAGGTCGCTGCCCTGCAGCTCAAAGTCCTCGTCGTCCTCGTCGTCGTCGCCGGCGTCCTCGTCCGCCTCGCCCGCGCCGCCGCCGCCGCCGCCGCCGCGGCCCCCGCCGCGCCGCCGGCGCACGGCACGGCAGCGGCGCGCCGCGCGCGCGCGCGCGGCCTCCAGCGCATCGCGCAGCACGGCCGGCAGCACCACGTCCTCGCGATTCCTGCCGTGACGCGCCTGTCACGGGGACCATCATGGGGGAGCATGCACGGCTGGCAGCACCACGTCCTTGCGATTCCTGCCGTCCTGCTGTTCAATGCCCGTCACGGGGATCATTATGGGGAGCATGCTCGGCCGCAGCCCGCTCTGCAGCGCGTCCCGCAGCACGGGCGGCAGCAACATGGTGTTGCAGTACCTGCTTAGCACGCTGTCGCGGCGACTCATGGAGACCACTTGAAGACACCCGACAGCGCTAGGCGCCAACCTTCGCCGTTTGCACGCCACCAGCAATTCCTCAAAGGGAGAGGCCGCGCTGGGAGAGAGCGCGCTGGGCAGGCCGGGCCGGGGCGGGGGCGCCGCACTGCATGTCCTCGTCCGCCTGCGCGCCCGCCAGCTCGGCCAGCTCGCCGCGGTGCTCCGGCAGCGCCATGCGCTGGTCCAGCTCCAGGAACGCCTGCTCCAGCGCGCGCGCGCGGTCGCCCGCGCGCCAGGCCTCTGTCCCGGTCAGCACGCCCGCCTGGCGCGCCGGCCCGCGCCGCGTCAGCGCCGCGCGCCTCTCACCTTTCTCTCACCCCGCCTGGCAGAGAGCTGGTGCTGTGAGGCGCCGCCCCAGGTCCATGTCAGCGTACCGGCGGAACAGCCTATGTCGTTTAGCAGGTTCGAACCCTGGACTTCTGCCCCGGCAAGGCAGCACCGGCGCCGCCTTGCGCGCCTGCGCCGCCGCCGGCCTGCCCTGCCGGACCGGCTGGGCGTGCGCAGGTGGGGGCCGGACGCGGGCGCACCAGGTGCTGCGCGACGTATTTGGCGACCTGCTTGCCGCCATGCCCGTCAAACACGCCGAACAAGGCGGTGCGGCCGTCCGCCTCGAGCTGGAGCACCGTCGCGTGCGCGTCCTCCTGCGGCACCAGGCAGCGCGGTGGTCGGCGGCGCCGCGGTCGCGGCGGGGCCGCCGCCTGCCTCACGCCATGGCCTGCAGCCGTCGCGCAAACTACATAACGCGATGTCGTGCGTGCGCACCATCTCTGTGCGCCAGCCCTGCATGGCGCACACGCCATACTGGTACTGCTCGTTCTCGCCCTCGCTCGAGTCCTGCGGGGCGGCCGCGCGCGTCAGCGCCTTCGCGCGCCAGGCACGCAGGCGCGCCGGCACGGGCGTGCGCGGAGCGCAACGAGTCTTGCAGGGCGGGCCTTCTCTGTCACAGGCGCGCTGAGGTAGGCTCCCATCAAGGCTGCCAAAAACTTGTCCGCGCTGAGGTGGACGCCTGCGCAGCCACACCCGCGCGCCCTGAGCAGCGCCAGGAGCAGTGCAGGCGTGTGCTGCGGCAGCGCCGTGGTGGCCCGTCAACACGCACAGCGCGCACAGCGCTGCACGCATGTCGTCGCAAGTCTGGCGCATCTCCAACGGCCAGGCCACGACACCAGCTCCCGGGCAAGCAGAATGCTGCCACGCAGTAGCACCATCACAACAAAGAGCCCCGTGGTGCGCACCCGGCGCGAGATATCAAGGCAGCAGGCACGGAGCCCCCCTCCCCGGCTCGACCCGCCGCCGGGCTCCGCTCCGCACAGCCGCTCGCTCGGCCAAGAGCTGGCTGCGGGTTGCGCTGTGCGCGTCCCGGCACACGACTCTTAGCAGCGGATGCACGCCAGCGTCGCGCTGCGCTCAAACTGGTGCACTGTGCACTCCTAGATGCCCGTCCGGCATAGCATAGGAAAGGCCGCTTTCTTGATAACCAAGCGGCTAGGAGCGTGAGTCAGCAGGCGCCTCAGCTGAGGCGCCTGGCAGGGCAGGTCCTTAACCCTCCTTGGATGTTGCGACAGTCCTCGTCGACTTAGAGTCGCTTGGCTTTCCGCCGCTCTGCTTCTTCAGATGGGGACGCAGAGCCTGCGTCTCGTCCCTCGACCGTGACCAACAAGCGCGAGGCTCGCAATGTCAATCTGAGCGATGGCACCGCGCCCTTCAGGCCCGGCGGTCGGCCTGCTCACTGTACTGGCTTACGCAGCGGCCTTGGGCGCCGCAAGCGCGACGCCGTGCACCGGCGACGACGCGCAGTGCGGGCGGCGCAGCCAGGCGCTCGCGCGCAGCGAGCAGGCGCTCACCAAGCGCGGCACCGGCTGGGGCTACACAGACCCCGCTGTGGGGGCGGACCTGGCTGTTCTGGACGTGGCCTGGTGGTACAACTGGGTGCGCCAGACACCCAGGCAGCCACGTGCAGGCGCACGCTGCGCCTTTTTGTGGTTCGCGCTGGAGGCGTGCTCCTGACGCCAGCGCAGGGCTCGGACCGGGGCGGCGGCACAGATGCTACGAGCCCCGCTCAGTTCGTGCCTATGATTGTACGCCCGCGTTCAAGCGCGCACCCGCCCCGCTCGCGCACGACCCGCCCGCCTGACGCGGCGCCGCCGCGCAGGGTAGTGGGGAGACTGCTGCGGGCTCAGCAGCATCAACAGCTCCATCCCGCCGGACGCGCGGGAGCTGCTGGGCTTCAACGAGCCCAACCACGGGTGCGGCGCCGCCCGCGCCCGCGCGCCGCGCCGCTGCCAGAGCACGCGCTGCCTGAGCCGGCCGCGCGGCGGCAGGGAGGAGGCCAGCCTGACGCCGCGGCACGCCGCGAGCCTGTGGCCAAAGTTCGAGGCGGCGAAGGCGCAGCGCGGCGGGCGGCTGCGCCTGGGCTCGCCCGCGCCCGCGCCCTGCGGTGCCGCCTGCACCGGCCCCGGCGACCCCATCGCCTGGCTCACCGACTTCTACGCCGCCTGCAACCAGGCGCGCCCCGGCCGCGCCCGCCGCGCGCCCGCGCCGCACCCAGGCCTGCTCAGCGCGCCCGCTGCCCTTCCGGCCCTGATAGACAGCCGACGCCCGCGCCGCAGATGTACGGGCGCGACTGCGAGACGGACTTCATCGCCACGCACCTGTACACGTGCAACCCGCAGTACCTGCAGTGGTGCGTGCAGGCTCTGGTCGGGTATACCCTACCCTGCTCTACCCTGCACCTATCCTGATGCAGGCCGCAGCACGCCCCACCGACACGCTGCGCGCTGCGGGCGCTCCGCCGTGCCCCGCCTGAGCGTCCAAGAAAGCCCGGCGCTGTGCCCCGCCCCGAGGCCCGCGGCGCGCGCAGGTACCTCAACGACCTGGTCGCAAAGTTCAGGCGGCCGGTGTGGCTGACGGAGACCGCGTGCCCCAACCCCGGCGGCGCCCTGGCCAACCAGGTCAGCTACATGCGCGCCGCGCTGAGCATCATGGACGCCATGCCCAGCGTGGAGCGGTGCGCCGTCGGGCCGGCACCGCAACGAGGCCGTGCGCATGTGCTCATGCCTGACGTGCCCCAGGGTTGGCGGCGGCCAGGTTAGGGTCAGGCTGAACCCTGCTGCCTAGTACCCTAACCATATCGCATATCAGCCCCTTCCCAGGCATTGACGGTGCGGGACTCGTACGCAAGCCTGGCGGGCGCGCAGGTACGCCTGGTTTGCCCCGCACGCGGACGCGTTCGCCTGGCTGGGCGGCGGGAGCGCGGGCTCGCCGTCGCTGCTGACGTCCGGCGGGCCGCCGCAGCTCACCGCGCTGGGCCGGATCTACCTGGGGCTGGTGCGCCGTCCTGCACTCCATGCCGGAGTCACACAGGGCCCGGCGCGCCGCGCCAGCTCCTGGCTAGGCCTGCTTGGGGCTGGCGCGCCGCCTCTCGCCCTGCTCCTGCTTGCCCATGCGCGGCCACGCGCTGCTCCTGGGAGGCGCGGTCGCCTGCAAGGGGACTGCCGTGTGCCCTCGAGCTGGCTGCAACATGGGCGTACCCGTGGTGCGGTGGTCCGCATGCACGCACATGCGCGGGGGGTCAGCGTCTTAGCGGAACGCGCGCCTGCGGCGGCAGGCCACTGGAAGCCCTGTAGAGGGCCTGCCGGGCGACGTCGCCGAGGCCATGCGCGCGCCGCTGCCGCCCATGTCGAGATCGGGGTCGTGGAGCGCGGCATGCGGCAACTGCACGGGCGGCGCGGCCGCGCTCGCGGCGCTGCCGGCGGGCGCGCAGCTGGCCTTCTGGCAGCGCTGCCTGGACTGCGGGTTTGGCGCCGGCGCCGCGGTCCGGGCCGGCGCGCATAGCTAATCGCTCGTTTAGTTCCTAGCTAGGGTATGCCCCTCAAAGTCGAGGATGCATTTTTCTAGCTATGCAGTAGCTACGCAAATAATAATGCAATGCCTAGAAATGCGCATGCAGCTAGCAGCATGCCCTGGTGCATCAGGCTGCATCGAGCGGCTGCGGCATATGTGTGCACAGAGTCTCAGGATCGTGATCAGTCTGTTCACATGTGATGGTGGATGTGTATTTCTGTCTGCTCGTGTCTGTCATGGACAGCCGCATTTGCCGCTCATACAGCGATGGACCTGAGCTTTGCACTCATACACAGACGTGCTCATCAGCTTGCCACCTGTTCAGCACTTGCAGCATTTGCTAGCGGCTAGCGCAGTGATCGTGCATTCTCTATGAATGTCATGCCAGTGCTTGCGCCATGTGCCACGCCTGTGGAGGCCTGCAACAGGTAGGTGGATGCAACCCCATTGAGGGGCCACCCTGCACCCCACGCCCCCAACCACACGCATCTGTGCCTCTGCCACCTACAGGGGCTGCCAGGCGAGCGCTGCACTCACGCCACTGGCACGGGCAGCCCCAGCAGCACCGCTGCCTGCTCCCTGTCTGCTCGCGCGCGCTGCGCTGGGAGGCTCCGCGACTCCTGGACCGCCCATGCCTGGCTGCTGAGCTGCCGCAGTCAGGGCGCACCCAGGGCCCGCAGATCGCGCCAACCGCTGCGCCTGACTCTGTTCAGGGCAGGCCCAGGGTCTGCAGGCTGCGCCGCACGCGGCGGCTGGCCCTGTTCAAGGCCGGCACCAGCGCCTGCTGGCTGCGCCGCAGGCTGCGGTTGACCTGCTTGGCCGCCGCGATGTGCAGTTCGTCGGGCTCCGTGTCGATGATCGGCGCGGGCCGCCCGCGCCCCAGGCGCTGCACCGCCAGGTTGGCCGCGCGCAGGCCGGTCACATAGGCGCGCTCCTGCACGCACGCGCGGCCTGGACGCCTGACATACGCGCGTCCGAGCATGCGCTCTGCGGATGCAGGCATGCAGCTGCGGGCGCCCATTGATGTGTCGCACATGTTGCGGGCGGACCGCATGACCATTGAGCACAGGCAGCGGGTCGCGAAGCAAGGGGAGAGTTGTAGCTGTGCGAGTCCCACGCGCGCGCCTGGGAGAGGCCGTTGGCGCCGTGCGGGACGCCCTTGACCCAGTCGCCGGCCAGCCACAGGTTGGCGATGCCGGTTTGCTGCGCCGGCCGCGCCGCATGGCTGCCCGGGCTGAAGTGCGTTACGGCGCGCGGCGCGCGCAGCACCGCGCTGTCCACCACCTGCGCGCGCGTCCCGGCGCGGGTTCTCGCCTCTCATGAGCTTGCATGTGACAGCCCGTGTGGCGGCCCAGCTGCACGACATGGATCCCATGGCCAGGGCGGTCTGCTAGCAAGACGGCTGCTGGGGTCCCTGGCAGGCGACCAGCAACATCGGTTGTGCGTCAAGCCGAGGGCCTGCGGCGATGAGCCGGCTGCACGCCGCGCCATGCCATGTCATCTCCGGCCCCAGCCCCGCGCAGCCACATCCACACGAGGCTGCCGACCGTGCAAAGCCGCTGGCGGGACGCGCTCGCCGACGGCCTGTCCACGCCCGCTGTGGCACATTAAAGAGGTGCGCCGGCCGTGCTGTGCAGCGCTTGCGGGCGGGCGGGCGGGCGGGCGTGCTGTGCAGCGCTTGCGGGCGGGCGGGCGGGCGGGCGGGCGGGCGGGCGGGCGGGCGGGCGGGCGGGCGGGCGGGCGGGCGGGCAAGCGCGCCTGGGCGCCCAGGAAGCCCGGCTCGCAGAACTGCAGGTTGCGCAGCACGCGCGCCACGATCTCCTCGTCCGGCAGCGCCAGCAGCGCCCCCGCGCGGTAGAAGTCCGCCGCGATGACGGAGCCCCCGGCGCCGGCAAACTCGTCCTGTGCGCGCCCGGCGACATTCGCATGTCTCGTCACACTGCTGGCTGCGCACGCTGGGCAAGTGGTGCAGCTCTCCAGCACATCCTGGCACATGCCAGCGCTGCGCAGCTGGTCGTAGCCGCCCGCGCCTCCATGTCCAGCTCCCATGTGGCCCGCCCGTTCTCTCCCAGCATATGACCATCACAACCCAGCAGCCGAGCATACGTCATGCTGGCTGCAGGGCGGCAGAGGGCCACGCTCTATGGCGGCACCCCCTTTGGCTGCGCGACGCAAGGCCTTGCGTCGCGCAAGGCCGGCTCGTGCGAGATCGTGATGAAGGTAGCAGCACCAGCGGAGGCTGCCCGCGCGCCCGCGGCCTCCTGTGTAGACCCAGGCCCTGCACCCGGGGCTTGCAGCGCCACCTCGACAGACACAACGGTGTCACAGTGCGCCGTCGGCAGGCGGTGCCCGCAAGTCAAAGTCGCGCAGCTGCCTCGGGGCAGCCTCAGGCAGGCACTCGCCTCTCGCACAAGCGGCTTATTGCTTACGGGCCCGCTGCGCGGAAGCAGGCGGCCGATTGGAGGCAACAGTACAAGGCTGCATTTCAACGACGCCACGGTAATCAAGGCCGCCGCCGAGGCCACGCAACTGACGTCTGAGCAGGTGCGGCGCGACGGCAAACGGCGCCTCCCCAGACGCGCCGCGCCGCACCTCCTCAAACGCCCGACCCGCGGCCTCGGCCAGGGCCTTCATCAGCGTGGCGTTGTCAAAGCCAGCCTTGTGTCATCGCCAACATCGGCTACTTGCTTCCGCGCAACGCGCCCACAGGCAGCAAGCCGCTTGTGCGAGAGGCAAGTGTGCGAGAGGCAAGTGTGTGCCTGAGGCCGCCCACAGGCAGCTGCACGACCATGAATCGCGGACACTGCCTGCCGACGGCGCATTGCGGCGTGCCCGACTGTGTGCGTTGCGTTGCGGTGGCGCAGCGAGCCACGGGTGCAGGGCCTGGTCCACGCAGGAGGCCCGCGGGCGCGCGGGCCTCTTGTGTGGACCCGGGCCCCGCGCTCACGCGGGCGCGCAAGTGCGCGCCCGCGCTTGCGGGGCACTCGAGCGCCGCCTGCAGGCCGTTCAGGTGGACCCAGGCCCCGCGCGCAAGTGCGCGCAACGGGGCGCCCGCGCCCCCATGGGGCAGCCGGGCGCCACCTGCACGTCCGTCAGGTGGACCCGGGCCCCGCACACACATGCACGAAAGCGCGCGCCTGCGCCGGCAGGGCAGCCGGGCGCCACCTGCAGGTCGTTAACGTGGAAGCAGGTGCCGCGCACACGCGCGCGCGCGCGCCTGCGGGGCAGCCGGGCGCCACCTGCAGGTCGTTCAGGTGGAAGCAGGTGCCGCCCACACGCGCGCGCCCGGCCCCGCGGGGCACCCGGGCGCCACCTGCAGGTCGTTTACGTGGAAGCAGGTGCCGCGCACACATGCGCGCGCGGCCCCGCGGGACATCTGGGCGCCACCTGCAGGTCGTTCAGGTGGAACCATGTGCCGCCGGCGCCCTCCAGGCTGTCGAAGCCGCTGAGCACGTTGGCCGGGAACGCGGCCGCGCCGCGCCGGTCCAGCCACAGGCGCGCGGCCACGCAGTCGATGGAGCGCAGCGCGGCCGTGCCGCGCAGCTCGGGCCGCGCCGCGAGCGCCGGCGCGGCCGCCACCAGCTTCTGCATGCCTGCGCGCGCCGCGCGCCACGCTCGGCGGCGCGCCCGGCGCGGGCGCGGCCCCTCGTGCCAGGCCGTGCATGCAGGGCGCCCTGCAGAGCGCATGCGTCGCGCGAGCTCGACCGCTCCCTGCCGGCATCAGCGTCAAGCTCGTTCACAGCCAATGCTGATCCGGGAACAGCACAGCACCCGCGCCCAGGAGCCATCCATGCAGCACCGCGTGTACCAACACTCCAACACCCCAGGCGCACAAGCGGCCAGGGCGCGTGCCCGACACGCTGACAGCCAGGATCACCGCATCGGCCTCATGCACCGTCTGCGCGCCCTCGCGGTCGCGCGCGACGACGCCCGTGATCAGCCCGCCGGCGCCCGTCTGCACGTCCACCGCCAGCTGCCCGCCCAGCACGCGGCCGCCGGCGCTGCGGATGCGCGCGACCAGCTGCCGCCCGGGAGCGCGGCCGCGGTCAATGCAAGCATGCCCAAAAAACATTCCATGCGCAGCTAAAACGTCGGTCTGTGGGAAATCAGGGCTATGCTTCTCCATGCTATTCCCTTTGGCTGTATTACGTATGCAGATTTGACCGCTGCAGCTTGCCGCACATGCGGAAGCTCCGGGCATGTGGGCAGTCCCGCACACAGCATTGCTTGCACTAAAGCTGGCTTTCCAGGGAGACAGAGAAGACAGCCCCAGCTCACGCGCGGCATGTTGCCGGGGTTCTGCATGGAAAGGCTGGGCGGGTGCGGCAGGCAGCGGCGCACCGGCGCAAACAGGCGCTCGCTGACGCTGCCCTTGCACCACGCGATGTCAAAGTTGTTCTGGTGCGCCAGCGCTGCGCGCGCAGACGCCGTCACGCGCGGGCGGCGCACAGGGGGGCCTCGCCGCCCGGCATGCCAGGCAGGTTTCGCGCGGCAGCTGACGCTGCCCTAGCACCACGCAAGGTCACAGTTGTTCTCGAGAGCGCCAGCGAAACGCCACGCAGCAAATTCGATGGGGCGCACTGTAAAAGTAGAGCGTCTCGATCATGGTAGCCGCTGACAGGTGCTCCGGGCGCTCAAACAGGCCGACCAGGAGCAGCGGCTGCAGGAACTCCTCATACAGAGCTTCGCTCACGCCGTACCTGGCCAGGCGGAGTCAGGCCCCGACTCGTTCACTAGCTGCCGTGCGACTCATCGCCATATGATGTCGTTCAACATCGCCTGGTCTCAAACGAGCTGCAGGTGCGACGCATACAGAGCTCGTTGATGTTGACACACGCGAGGCGCACATTTGGAACAGCTCGCGGGCGCTCATGCGGTCATAGCGCTCGTACGTCTTGGGCGACGAGTCAAAGTCAATGATGCTGTACAGGAGGGGCACCATGCTCGCCCTGTCCGCCAGCGACAGGTTCCTGCGGGGCCCTCACGGGTTAGCCCTGAGCCTATGGCAAAGCTTGTCGGGCGCAGCCAACAGCCGGTGCGGGTCCTGCCGGCCATGCTGGCCCATACCCCACGACAGATGTAGGCCCAGTCCACTTCAGACAGCCAACCATGCAGGCGCAGCGCAGCAAGCCGCAGGCGCAAGCTCCAGCAGCGCGGCAGCACGCCGCCTAGCGGCCTGAGGCGGCAGCTGCGGCGCCAGGGTGGCGGGCGCAGCACCTGAACAGGGGTAGCGTGTGCCAGAACTGGCCGAGCAGGGTGGGCAGGCGCGGCAGCTCGGAGAAGATAGGCGCCTGCACGCGCCCGCCTGTCATGTGCCGGCGCGCTGTATGCATGCCCACATGATGCGCGAGCTGGGCCGGGCACCGGCGAGCTGCAGGGGCGGAGGCCGGCAGGCATGCATGTGGGCGGGCGGCCGGCGCGCGCACCTCGATCGCCAGCCCCCGCGGGCTCCAGAAGCCGCTGCGCGCCCAGGGCGTGAAGGGCCAGGGGATGCCCAGCTCATGCACCAGCGCGAAGATGTTGTGGTACTGCGGCACGCACACCCGCTGAATGAATAAACTACAACCATGTGTCAGCCAACTTTGGCTGCTTATGGCTGCGTGACGCTCTGGCACGCCGGGGCGAGGCCCTCTGGCTGGCCCCGCAGGCGGGGCAATAGCAACACGTTTGCCCTCTGTAGGTTTTGACAGGCGCAGGGCTGGGCTGCCGCCGGCACGCGGCCAGCGCGCCCGCGCACGCACCTCGTACCAGAAGCCCTTGATGCCGGCCTCGCAGGCGCGGCCCTGCGGCGAGCGCCAGCCGGTGGCCAGGCCGCCCGGCTCGGGCGCCGCGTCCAGCAGCGTCACCCCGTAGCCCTGCTCGGCCAGGTGCTTGGCGGCGCCAAAGCCTGCCGCGCGCTCTCACTCGTGACCTTGTTCCGTGCGACACGGGCCTGAAGCCACCGCGCCTCCGGCGCACATCCGTGGGAGCAGCACCAGCGCGCCTTGCACAGTGCGCCCAGCTAGTGTGGGCAAAAACGATGCAGTGCAGGCTTTAGTGCCAGTCTCTCAAGGACCACCAAGTCGCTCTCTCCACACTGCATGGACAAACGCTGCTACAGGATGGCCGACAGTCAGCGGCTCCGCACCCGCCCAGCCCCCGCCCACGATGACGACCTTTGGCGGCGACACGGCGCCATTGCTGGACGCTGCGCTACAGTTGGGAGCTATACCCCTTTTCGCACGCCGCTTTGCCGAGCGCTCCTTTGCTGCTGGCTGACGAGTCGCGGCTGTGACAACTGTGCCGGTGCACAGGCAGCCGCGGGGCGCATGCAGGCAGGCGCGCATCCCACACGTGCTGGCTCGCTGCGGTTGCTTAGGGCTGATCGTGGCTGGGGCTACACATATGCCAAGCATGCAAGCAGCGTCCGAGTGACGGCAATCGACTCGGCTGCGTGCATGCCCGTGGGAAATTTGAACTTTAGGGACGGTGCGGCAGAGCATCTAGGCGCTGCGACCGCTCCGCTCTCCCTCTGCACAGGAGTGTGGCGACGCCAGCCGGAGAGCGCCGGGACCCATGGTCAAGGCGCGCGGCAAGAAGAGGCCGCAGGCGGCCGGCAGCGGCCGGCCGCCAGCGGCGGGGCAGCGTGTCCGGGTCGGGCCAAAGTACATCCCGCAGCGCTACATCGGAACCTGGGCGCAGAGGGTGGCAGCGTTTCGGCGCGACGGGTGCGCGCCGCGTGTCCAGACTGTGTGGCGTTGCCTGGACTATGTAGGGCGCCTGTCTGGCACTCTCCCAAAAATGGCAATTCGCAGCTCCACTTCGCCCATGCCACATGTGGCCTGGCGCTGTATTCGTGCAGTCAGGGGGGCGGCCTGCGCAGCCTCGTTGGCTGACGCTGGTGAGCGCGCCGCAGAGCTGCGAGGGCGCAAAAGTTCCGCGACAACCGGCGGGCAGCACTGCAAGCCTCTGCTGCTGATGCGGCCCACGCTGCTGAGGCAGCCCCTGCTGCGGCCGCCCCTGCCGCGCCCCCGGCGCCTGCGCCCGGCGCCGTGTTGCCGGTCGCGGTCGTCCACGCCGTGGCGCCGCCCCCGGCTGCGCCAGCTGCCGCGCCCCCGGCGCCTGCGCCCGGCGCTGGCGCGGCAGCCAAGGCAGCGTCCCTGCAGGCGCTTGCCGCAGACTTTGCAGAGGCCCGCACGCCGGAGGCGCTGGAGGCTGTCGCCCATGTGTATGCGGCTTACTTTCAGGCGCGCCGAGTGCTGGTCGCCCAGCCTGCGGCTATGCCCGATCCGGGCACTGGCGGCGCCGGCCGCGGCGCGGCACCGGGCGCTGCCCCCGACCATCCGGCGGTGGCGCGTGCGACCGTGCAGCCTGTCACCTCGCCGCCTGCAGCCGGCGGCGCGCCTGCCACGCCGCCTTCTGTCTGCACGCCTCTTTCTGGACTGCATGCTGCGCCCGCCGACATGACGGTACGCCGATGAGCCTGAGCGGGCGCCGCAGATGTGCAGGCACGCCGGCGGCGCTGGAGCTACTGCGACTTGTGACCGCGCTGGGCGAGCAGATGATAAGGTGGTTGGAACTTTGCGACACGCCGGAGCAGCGCGAGGGGTTCCTTGCGGACGAGCGGCAGCTATCTGAAGAGCAGATGCGCTGCTTGGCCGCTGCCGGTGCAATGCTGCCCAGTGGGTGAGAGGCAGACACAACTGCCGAGTCGCTGTGCGAGTGCGTGCAGTGTGCATGCGCATGCAAGCTTCATGCGCATGCAAGCTTCTTGTTTGTTTAAACAATATGAGCATCGTGTCTGGCGTAACAAGTCTGCGCACTTTTACTCTGCACCTTAGCAGCTCAGTGTACGTCCCGCACGGTGGTGCAGCCCCATTGTGTAAGATATTTAGCACAGTCAGCAAGACATGCTCGCACAGACAGGCATTATTTCTCAGCCACCTAAACATGGTGACATATGCCCTCGCTACAAGCATCTGGTGAAGGCACAGTGCGCCTGGCACACTGTCAAGGCACACAAAATTGGCACGGGCTGACATTTCTTGCCCCAAGCTAGCCTAGCAGTCCCTCCTATGCTGCGCATAGCTTTGCGCTGTTTGTGCGCCAGCGCGCCGTTTGCTGGGTTGTCGGTGCACCATAGAGCCATCCCGGGCAGAGCTACGCACGCCTATGCGGCATGCATACTGGATGAACCTGACATGCTGAGCGGAACACAGCACATGATACAGACGCTGGGAACAAGCGGGCAGGTTGCATGCCCTGCTGCAAAAGCGCTCCTGCTACACTAAAGCCAACCCCGCCTGAGCACCCACGCCCGCCTAAGCACCCCGCTCTCGCCCGAGCGCCCTGCCAGGCGCAGGCGAGCCGCCGTGGGCAGCGGGGTGGCCGCGGGCTCGCCGCCAGCGTGGGGTGTGATTAGGGTACGACCCCGCTGCCCTCACGCGCGCGGCGCGCGGCCCACGGGTCACGCAGCAGCGGCGGGGGACGAGGTGCAGCCGCTGCGCGGACGAGCGGCCCGAGAGCGCTCAGGCCTGCATCGTGCTAAGCCAGCCCGTCATGCACACGCACGCGCCCGACAGGCAGCAGCCTCTGGCGGGCAGGCCCGCCACCGGCGCCCCCCCCCGGTCCCAGCCACGCGCAGGCAGGGGCGTCCACGAGCGCGTCGCCCGCCGACAAGCCGGCTGCCTCCGCGAACATGTCAGCGGACGGGCTGGCAAAGGCGTCCCCGTCCTCGTTCTCGCAGGTCCCATCCGGTGTGAGAGCGGCTGTGTCGGCGCCCGCCTGCAGGCCGGCCGCCTCCGCGTGCGCGCCCGCCAACGCGCTGGCGAAGGCGTCCTCGTCCTCGTTCCCGCAGGTCCCCTCTGGCGCGCGAGCGGCTGTGTCGGCACCCGCCGGCAGGCCGGCCGCCTCCGCGTGCGCGCCCGCCGACGGGCTGGCAGGGGCGTCCGCAGGCGCGGGCCCCGCGCGCGAGCCGCCCGCGTCCTCGGAGGCCCTCTCTAGCGCGCGACCGGCCGGCAGGCCGGCCGCCTCCGCATGCGCGCCCGCCAACGGGCTGGCAGCGGCGTCCGCAGGCGCGGGCCCCGCCTGCGAACCGCCCCCGTCCTCGCAGGTCTCCTTTAGCGCGCGAGCGGCCGTGTCAGCGAGCGTGGCGCTCGCCAACAGGCCGGCAGCCTCCGCGCGCGCGCCAATCGACAGGCTCGCAGCGGCGTCTGCAGACGCGGGCCCCGCGCACGAGCCGCCCCCATCCTCGCAGGTCCCCTCCGGAGCGAGAGCGGCCGCGTCAGCATGCACTGCAAGCACGGCGCCAGGCAGGCCGGGTGCGTCCGCAGGCCCACCACCCGACGGGCTGGCAGCGGCGTCCGCAGGCGCGGGCCCCGCCTGCAAGCCCGCCCCGTCCTCGCGGGTCCCCTCCGACGCGCGAGCGGCCGTGTTGGTGAGCGTGGCGCCCGCCGGCGGGCCGCTCGCATCCGCATGCGCTCCAACGGACAGGCTAGCAGCGGCGTCCGCAGGCCCGGGCCCCGCCGACGCGCTGCCCTTATCTTCGCAGATCCCCTCCGGAGCGCAGGCAGCCGGGCCGGCGGGCGCCGCGAGCACGGCGCCCGCCGGCAGACCCGGCGCCTCCGCGTGCGCGCCAGCCGACGGGCTGGCAGGGGCGTCCGCAGGCGCGGGCACCGCCTGCGAGCCGCCCCTATCCTCGCAGGCCCCCTCCGGCGCGCGAGCGGTCGTGTCGGCGTGCGCCGCGGCTGCCCGCGCGCGCACACCGATGCTCGCGCCTGCGGCGGAGCTGGCGGGAGGGGCCGCAGCGGCCGGCATGCCGAGTGCCTGCGCGGCTTGCGCGACGCCCACCTCTGCGGCGCGCGGCGCCTCTTTTGCGCGGCCAGCCGCCTCGCGCTCAGCAGCGCCTGCCGTGACGCGCAGCTCGGCAGCAACCTCACCCGCAGCCGACGAATGCGCCAGACCGTTTGCAGCGGGAGGGGCCGCGGCGGCCGGCGTGCCGGCTGCCTGCGCAGCCTGCGCGACACCGGCCTGCCCACCGCGCGGCGCGTCTGCTTCGCGGCCAGCCGTCCCGCGCTCAGCAGCGCCTGCCGTAAAGCTCAGCTCGGCCGCATCCTCATCCGCAGACGGCGACTGCGCCAGACCATTTGCAGCGGGAGGGGCCGCAGCGGCCGGCGTGCCTGGTGCCTGCGCAGCCTGCGCGACGCCCGCCTCTGCGACGCGCGGCGCCTCTGCTCCGCTGCGAGCCGCCTCGCGCTCAGCAGCGCCTGCCGTGATGCGCAGCGCGGCAGCAGCCTCATCCGCAGCCGGCGACTGCGCCAGACCATTTGCAGCGGGAGGGGCTGCGACGGCGGGCGTGCCAGGTGCCTGCGCGACGCCCGCCTCTGCGGAGCGCGGCGCCTCTGCTACGCGGCCAGCCGTCACGCGCTCAGCAGCGCCTGCAGTGGCGGGCAGCTCGGCAGCAGCCTCATTAGCGGTTGGCGACTGCTCCTCATCCGCAGTCGGCGACTGCGCCAGCCCGTTCGCAGCGGCAGCCCCCGCAGCAGCATCCGCGAGACCGGCCATGTTGGCGCCGAGCTGGGGCGCTGGCCTCGCGCCTGGGCACCACTCGGGCGCGGCGGCGGCGCTGCTGGGCAGCGCGGACAGCTTGCATGCCGCCGCCGCTCCCGCCGCCCGCGCCCGCGCGGCGTGGCCCCCGCCGCGGCAGCGGCGCTCGCGCGGCGGCTCCGCCGGCGGCGCCTCGATCTTGAGGATGCGCCGCGGCCGGTCAAGCATCAGCCGCGCGGTGCCGCGCTGGAGACCGGGCTCAGGCCCGGCGCCGCGCCTGCCATCATCCGCCTGCTCGGGCGCCCCAGCAAACGCCTGCTGCACGCTCGCGCCGGCGCCGCCCGGCGCGGTGCTCGGGCGCCCGCTCGTGTGCGCCTGGGCCGCCTCTGCAGCAATGCTACCACGCTGCATGCGCGCGGGCACGCCAGGCTGCGTGGCGCCGCCAGGCGCGCTCGCAGCGCGCGAGTGCATCTGCGAGGCCTGCGCGGCCGGCGCGGGCGCCGGCGCCGGCGCGGGCGCGGCGCCCTGCTGGAAGGCAGGTGCGCTCGCGCTGAGCGCCGTCGCGGCCGCTGGCGCGCGCGCGGGCGCCGCGTCGGGCCGCAGGATGGAGAGCGGCCGCGGCGGCGCGCGTATCGGCAGCCGCTTGAGCGGCAGCGGCGCCAGGTGCGCGGGCGGCGCCGTGCTCAGCGCCGTCGCGGGCGCGGGCGCGTGCGCCGGCGCCGCGCCGGGCGGCAGGATGGAGAGCGACCGCGGCGGCGTGCGTATCGGCAGCCGCTTGAGCGGCAGCGGCGCCAGGTGCACGGGCGGCGCCGGCAGCGGGAAGCCCTGCGGCCGGGCACTCTCTCAGCCGGCCCTGCACGGCTGCCCGCTGCCGCGAGCAGTCTTTAGTGAGCCCGGCGCCAGCCTTGGCACATACCGCGGTCCCCGGTGAGGCATGGTCGGGCATCAACCACCCCGCCGGGCAGTGTCCACCTCCGGCGGAGTCCTGGGCGGTCACCTGCTCTGCGGGCGCGTGAAGGTCGCCGTACTCCTGGAAGCCCTCAAAGTTCTGGTACTCCATGGCCTCGGGAATCGCGGGGTCCGCCTGCAGCCGCGTGCAGGCATTTTCTAGGCAAACAGGAACATAGGTGCTCGGCTCCGGGCAGTGCGCTGCTTGTGCTAGGCTGCCACACCGCCGGGCGGACGAGAAAAGTCGCACCTTGGACCAGGCGATGCCGCCGTGCACATGCGCTGCGCCCTGCAGCTCCCACGCCTGATGGTCCCATGGCTGGCTCGCAGGCGCGTCCGGCTGCACGACGAAGTAGCCTTCAGCTGTATGCACCACATGCGCCAGGCTCGCTGGCGTGCTTTGCGGCAGTGCAGGCGGCCGGCCCTGATGCCACCAGTAGTCGGCCATCTGCCTAGCTCAGGTGCAGTAGGCGCTCGGGGGGGCTGGCTGCGGGCAAGCCGACCCGGGCTCGATTGCTGCGCATGCGCAGGCGTAGGTGTTCTGAACACCGAACTTGTAACCGCACTTCGCCTCACGTCGCCTGCCCCCAAGCTTCCGGTCTGCAGCGCATCCTGCCTGCTTTGCCAGGGCCGTGAGAGCGGCGCGCATGCGATCTGCTATGTACAGAGGCCCTCCAGGCTGCTGAGCACTGCTGAGCGCTGATGGCTCTCGTAGAGCGGTGGCAGGCGCACAGTCAGGAGCTGGCGCAGCGCGGCGCAGCCTCGCCCGCCGCCGCCGCCGCGCCAGGCGAGGCGCAGAATGCCCCGCCGCACGCGGCGCCGCACCGGACCTGCATCAGTCTCGTGCAATCGTGCGCCCGGGCACGCAACGTGGGCATCCTGGCCATGGAGGTCTACTTTCCGGCGGTGTATGTGCGCCCCGGCTGCCGGAGCGCGCGCTATTGAGGCGCAGATACATGGCGCTTCTGTCGTCAGGCAGATGCCCGCGCACTCTGCGCGCTGTCGCGCAGGCATGCACGCTGTCAGCAAGTCTCTGCTCGGGCCGCTGCCTTACCCACTGTCAAGAAGCAGAGGCCAGGAGACTGAAGCGCGTGTACCCCGAGCCTCCCGGAGGCGCTGCTGTGTGTCCGCTCGCTGGACGCTGCTGCAAGGCGGGCAGCCGTGGGGCGGCTGGCAGGCCACGCTGCGCGCGGGTGGACCGGGCGGAGCGGCCCTCGCTTGCAGAGCAAGCAGTCCTGCCCCTTTCTGGGTACGACTTCACGGACTCTGAGCGCCTGGATGGCGCGGCGCCCGGCGCGCGCGCGAGCGGAGGATTGGCCCCGCCGCCGCATCCTGATGATCCGCATCCTTGGCCCTGCCGCCGCATCCTGATGGCTAGATGCCTCGCGGCGCAGGTGGACCAGGCGGAGCTGGAGCGCTTCGACGGCGCGGGGCCCGGCAAGTACACGAGCGGCCTGGGCCAGCGGCGCATGGCGTTCTGCGGCGACCAGGAGGACGTGGTCTCCATCGCGCTCACCGCCGTCAAGCGCCTGCTGGAAAAGTACGCCATTGACCCGCGCGACGTCGGCAGGCGCGCTCGCGGCAACGCCCTGCCATAGCCCAGTGAACTGCGGCCGACGAGCCTGGCAAGCATGCAGGCCGCGCAGAGCGCAGCAGCCCGGCTCCGCCGGGCCCGGCGTCGGCGCCTGCTGCGCCCGCGCGACTGGCTCATGCGTGCGCGTGCAGTCGTCAGTGGGTCACTACTCAGCGGCTCCTGCGCATGATTACGCCGCCAAGCCGCGCGCAGGCTGGAGGTGGGCACGGAGAGCGCGCTGGACCGCAGCAAGCCGCTCAAGTCGTTCATCATGGCGCTGTTTGCTGAGAGCGGCAACTTTGACATCGAGGCGCGGCTCCTGCCGCCACGAGGCAGCCCGCCACATCATGCCTGCTGCCTTGCTGCGAGGTTGCCATTGTAACGGCCCGTGTGGCGCGGGGCAAAGTCGCCAAAGCAAATGGCGCCATGGGCGATGCTCTGGTACTGCGGCGCCGCCGACCCCTCAGCGGCGCCCCCAACCCGCGCAGTCCCTCCTGTGAGCGCATACATGAGCGCATTCATGACCAGCGACGCCGCGCCGCGGCAGGGCGCCGACACCGTCAGCGCGTGCTACGGCGGCACCGCGGCGCTGCTGAGCGCCGCTGCGTGGGTGGAGTCGCGCGCCTGGGACGGGCGGTACGCGCTCGTCGTGGCCGCCGACATTGCCATGTGCGCGCCCGCGCCCGATGCGGTGCCACTGGGCGCGCGGCCGGGCGCCGCGCCGGGCTCTGCTGCGCGCAGGGCTGCATGCTCTGCGGGACTCTGCCGACGCATTGGGAGGCCCTCCAGCGGCATGGCTAGAAGCCGGCCGCTTTCATGCGCTGCCATACAGCTTGTAGCGCGAAGCGCGTGACAAATGAAGCAGAGCTGTGCGGGCACCGGACACATGGGCTGCGGGGCGCGTGCAGGTACGCCGCCGGGCCAGCGCGCCCGTCGGGCGGCTGTGCGGCCATCGCTATGCTCATCGGTGCGCCCCTGCCCTGCTGCTCCCGGCCTTGCTTGCCCTGTGCTGGCGCCCGCTGCAGATTGTGCAATTGTGCATACAGGGCTCGCCTATGTGGGGCTGCGCGCCGGCGGCGTGTTCGCGGCCTTCCCTGGACCAGGCACACGAGCGAGGGCTGCGCATGTGGACGGACGGCTGGCATGCGTGGTGGCTGCATGCGTGACAGCTAGGGCTTTGTAGGGTTGCGCAAATCGCGGCCGCGCGCGCGCGCAGGTCCGGACGCGCCGCTGGACCTGGAGCGCGGCCTGAGCGCGAGCCACATGGAGCACGCCTACGACTTCTACAAGCCCGCCGGGCTCTACCCGCTGGTGCGCTGGTGTCATGCGCAGGGCTTAGGGATTTAGTGTCAGGGTAAAGGTCGGCACCCGCGGACCCGCCCTCACGACGGACTGCATGGAGCACGCCTGCAACTTCTACAAGACCGCCGGGCTGTACCCGCTGGTGCACTGGCGTCATGCGTAGGGTTGGGGTTCGGGTCAAGTGTTATGCGCGTCGGCCCTCACTACGGACTGCATGCCTGCAAATTTGGGAGCGAGCGAGCCGGCGCGCCTCCGGGCGCACGCGAGCCCGGCCCGTGTTTGGCGGCGCAGCCGGCTCCAGCGTGCTCGGGCCAGCCAGGCGCGCCGCCGGCAGGAGACGCAGAGCGCCGCCCGTCAGCTGTCAGCGAGACCGTTGCCGTCACGAGCGCTGGCGTAAACGCGCGCAAGCCGCGCAGGTGGACGGCAAGAGCTCGCTGGCGTGCTACCTGATGACGCTGGACCGCTGCTACGCGCGCCTGTGCGCCAAGTACGCACAGCGCGCTGCCGCTGCGAGCCCCGGCCCCGACGCTGGCGCCGCGCCAGGCGCGACGGCCGCCGGCGCCGCCGACGCCGCCGCCGCTGCGCGCGCCAGCGCGCGCCTGGCCAGCGCCAACCGGGGCGCGCCCGCGCGGCCGCCGGCGGAGGCGCCTCCCGGGGGCGGCCGCGGCGCGCGGCGCTCGCCCGGCCCGCCGCCGGCGCCGCCGGCCGGCCAGCCCGGCTTCAGCCTGGCCGAGGTGGACTTCTGCGTATTCCACTCGCCGTTCAACAAGCTGGTGCGCAAGGCGTTCGCGCGGCTTTGGTATGTGGACCACCTGCGCGCGGCGCGCGCCAGCACGCCCGCCGCGGCGGCCGCAGCCGCCGGCCCTGGCGGGGTCAGCCTGGCGGCCGCGTGCGCCGCAGCGGCGGCGACCGCGCCGGCGCGCCTGGGCAGCGAGGGCGCGTCCGCCGCCGCGGAGCTGGCTGGCGAGGAGCCCGCGGCGGCCGCCGGCGCAGGGTCCGGCAGGGGACCCGCCGGGGCTCCGAGCGCCGCGCGCGGCCCCTCCGGCGCGGACGCCGGCTGCGCCGCGGGCGGGCCGCCGCGCGGCGCCGCGCCCGGCCAGCATGACGCGGGCCAGGGCTGCAACGGGGCGGCAGCCTGCGCAGCAGCTGGCCACCCTTGTTCGCAGCAGCGCAGCGCGTGCACGGGGTCAGCAATTCGCTGCGGGGAGGGCGCGGCGGGGGCCGAGCGGGGCGCCGCGCCGCACGCGCCGGGCTCGCGCCCGCCTGGCCCGTACGCGCCCCCGGGCGCGGCGGGCGGCGGCGCCGGGCCGAAGCCGGGCCGCTCGCCGCACCCGCTGGACGCGTTCCCGGCTGACCCGGACGCGCTGCTGGCGGGCAGCTACGGCGACCGCGCGCTGGAGGCGGCCGCGCTGGCCGCGTCGGCGGCCGGCTATGACGCGCTGGTCGCGCCCGGCACCGGCCTGGCGCTGGACGTGGGCAACATGTACACCGGTGCGCGCCGGCGCGGGGCTTATGATGCCCTAACCCTATCAGGCCAGGGATGGGGCGCCTCCACCCCTTCCCCGGCAGTGCACCGCAGCAGCGCTCCCCCGCAGGCGTCCGGGCGGGCCCGCGCCGCGCTGTGCGGCGGCGCTGCTAGCGCGCAGCGCGCGGGCGGTCCACGCTGCAGGGTCGCCCCTCAACCTGCTGGCATAGGGCCACGCGCGGGTCTGTTAGGTCACGGGATGCAATCCCTGGGCCGGGCGTGCCGTGCATGTGCCGACAGCAGGCCTCTCAGAGGAGCGGCGGCGGGCGCGCGATGTCGCTGAGGGCTCGCACGCACGGCTACACTGCAGCATTGCATGCAAGGGTTAGGGTAGGGTTACAGCCACGCTGTTGCACCCGGCGCAGCCTCGGTGCATGCGAGCCTGGCGGCGCTGGTGGAGCAGCGGGGCGCCGCGCTGGAGGGCCGCCGCATCCTGCTCTACAGCTACGGCAGCGGCCTGGCCGGCACGCTCTTCTCGCTGTACGCGCGCCGCGTGCAGGGGCCCTTCTCGCTCGCTCGCCTGGCGGCCTCGGTGCGGCGGCGGCCGCCTCTGGCGTACGCTGCAATTGCATTGCCTGGCATGCGATCTGTTACCTTGTTCTAGTGTGGCTCCAATCTCTGATGGCATGATGAGAGCCAGCGTGCATGCGCAGACCCATCCCGGGGCTGGTCATGACTGTCCGCTGCATGTTTGCCTGGAAGTCATCCGGCAGGCGCATGCATCACGTGCAGACATTGTGTCTGCCTGCCAGTGCCTGCTGCAGAAGCGAGCCTCAAGCGTGCGTGCAGCTCGACATCCGCGCGCGGCTGGACTCGCGGCGGCGCGCCACGCCGGCAGAGTTTGCGGCCACGATGGCGCTGCAGGTGCACGACCCGGGGCAGGGTGCACCTGGGCTAGCGCTGTCAGGCGGTTTGAGGAGTGTGACGTCGCTGTTGGCGTTCGGCGGCTCACTTTTCGGCTTGCTGCGGCTTTACTGACACTGCACGGCGCTGAGGCGACGCGCCGCGTTTGGCAGGAGCGGCGCTTCTCCGCGGCCGGGTACACGCCCGAGGCGGGTCCCAGCGAGCTGCGGCCGGGCACCTACTACCTCACGCAGGTGGATGCGCTGTATCGGCGCTTCTATGCGCGGCGGGAGCTGCAAGGAGATGCGGACGCGCAGGACCAGTGACGCGCATGCTGTTGCAACACGCTTCGCACGTTGTGGTGGGTGCCATGTAAGACCTCCAGGGCACGGTGTGTCACAACAGGCCAGAGCTCCCTGGTGCACTTCCTTGACCCAAGACATTCAAACAGAGGAGACGCAACAGAGGAGACAGTCACAATGCAGACAGTGCTGCCACCGCACACGGTGCCCCTTGCTCTGAAACTGATGCGGCAGCCGGCTCCAGCATCTGCAAGTACGGATCGCCTTACCAGTCTGCACAGCGCTACTTCTGAGCTGCAGTCCGCGCTCAGTGCAGGGCGCCCGCTGTGACACTGTGGCGCTGGCTGCAGGCTGCAGGTGCACGTGCAGCACATCTGCCAGGCAACATACGTTGGGACGCACAGCAGAGCGCCAGCCGTGCACCCGCTTGCTGGTTCTGTGCCAGGCGAAGAAGGGCTTTGGGAGCAGCTCCCCCAAGTCCAAGGTGCTCGTCTGTGGAGCATTGGCAGGTTACAGGAGTAGCGCATTTACTCACTGGAGCTTGCGCTCGTATGGAGACCGTTGGATTAATAAAGAGGTTTGTGCCGTCGCTCACTGTAGCTCGCGCGCGGGTAGCGCAGGGCCGCAGGAGTAACCTGCGGCTAAGGGACGACGACCCGGACTGGATACGCGTTGCAACGATCTCAGACTTCCCGGTGCTGCCCGGTCTGTCGCGCTGTGTACCACGGAAAGCTTAAGCTGCAGGATGGCAGGTGCTTGCAAGCCGAGAGGCGAGGCAAGCCGACAGGCGAGCCAGGGACTGGCTGCTGAGTCACTGGAGGCTTTGCACGCTCAAGCTCGGCATGCGCGAGGGCAGGCGGGCGGGCGGCCAACGCTGCCGGTCATACTGAAGGACAAGAGCGCTGTGGTGCTGTACAAGGCCGCCGACGGCGACGTGTACTGCTCTGATGCCAACTCCACAGCCTTCAAGTTCCCGCTGATAGACGCCAAGCTGCTCGAGCGTGCGCGCCCGCTCCGCAGCCCAAGCCAGTGACCACACGTTGCGCTGCCAGGCGTGTGCGGGACCAGCGCGCGTGGGTGCGGTGCCGCGGAGGGGACGTCTGCCAGGGTCGCCACGCAGGGTTATATTCAGCGGGCGCGGTCGCAGCCAGGCTTTACGAGCACCACCCACGCAGACATGCAGGGCCGGCCGCAGCGACAGGTATTAGGTTTATCCTAAGCCTAACCCGCGCGGCGCGTACAGGGGAGGGCGGGCCAGCGGTGGAGGTGCCGCTGGATGGCACCGTGTACGACCTGGACACCGGCCGCGTGCTGGAGTGGTGCCCGCGCAACAACCCGGTCCGCGTGTTGCTGGGGTCACTCAAGGTGCGTGATTGCGGCACTTCCTGCAGCGTGCATGCTGCATGGCACGCCATCCTGTGTGCATCACATGTTGGCTCCTGTGAAGAAGAACACTGCATTGGCACTGCCTGGAACGAGGCCATTTGCGAGCAGCCGCAGGCAGAGCGCAGCTTTTGCTTTGGGGAGTGCGAATGCACCAGGTCTGCCAGTAGCTCCTCGTGGGTCATCGTTGCTGTGCGAGATCATGCTGTGTGCGAGCCAAGCAGCGTCACACCAGGCTCGTAGATTAAGGCGTGTCCGGTCTGGTTGTTGATCAGTCTCTGGGAGAAAGCAGTCTGGCATGGCCATGCGGTGTGCCGGGATTTGGGGATGTGCATTTTACATGCACTGCCTTGGTGTGCAGAGGCGGGCCAGGCTGGCACCCAGCCGCCTGGCTGGACCCTTTTGTACACCGAGGCAGTGCATGTAGAGTGCACGTGTCCAAAACCTGGCTCACTGCCTGCCTTCTCCCAAGACTGGTCAACCACCAGGCCGGTCTCACCTAACATCTGCGAGCACTGTGTGACGCTTCTTGGCTCGCACACCATTATCTCGTATAACAACGATGACCCGTGAGGAGCTCTGGCAAACCTGGTGCACGCTGCATGCATGTCATCCTGTATGCATCACACGTGTTCGTGGATAAGTTTGTTGTATTATTTCCAGCATCCCTAGGCACAAGTGCAGTGCGTGTGTGGCTGTGTACGGCAGGCCAAGGCAGACAGAGAGCCGCTGAGGGTCTACCCGACGCGCGTGAGTGCTGATGGCACCATATATGCAAGGTTTGCACCCTTGCCGTGAGGACGAGGAGAGGCACCGTGAGCGAGTGTGAGAGCGCGTGGCAGCATGGCAAGATTCAGCTGCAAAGTGTGAGCAAAGGCATGCATGCATGCATGCAGCGCGGCACAGGCACAGCAGCTACCTAGGCGAGCCTGCAGGCGTGTAAAAGCTCTGTCGAGAGGTCTGACATTTGAATAAAGTGTGTGATGTAAATGCAAACCGACACCTCGCTTGGTGCAGGCCATAACCACCCTTGGTTGCACTTTGCACATGAATCGAAGCAGCATACATTGACCAAGCATTGGGTATGGTGCGCCTGCTTCACATGTGTACGGAGGCTGCCAACAACCAAGTCCTGCCTCAACCACACGTACAGCATGGCACTTTTCAGTCTCACAAATATTGTGTGCGTGCCATGCCGCGCAAGGCAGATGTCCAGGCAGCAGACGTCTTGAGTTCTGTCAGGGTTCGATGCAGGCATACGCAGCACACTGCTTCGGCCGATGTAGGTCAGGTAGTTATCCAGGCAGCGGACGTCTCGAGTTCTGTCAGGGTCCGATGCAGGCAAACGCAATACACATTGGCTGACAACCTATGTAAAAACTAGGTCAGGTAGTTGTCCAGTTCCTAGGTCAGGTAGTCGTCCAGGCCCAGGTCGCGCAGGGCGGCCGCGCCGACGTCCGCGCAGGCGGCCGGGTAGCGGCGCTTCGCGGCGCGCAGCAGCGCCTCGGCGCCGGCCGCCAGCAGCAGGTCGCGCAGGTCCGGGCTGCGGGCTGCGGCGTTGCGCAAAGCCATGCACGCCTGCATGCACGCCGCCGCGCCGGGCTTGGCTGCAGAGCCCTGACAAGCAAGCCGCTGCACAGCGCAGCCCCGGCCATTGCCGTCTCACTAGTCCAATCATGACATAGCACGGGGGAGTAGCGGTGCGTACAAGAGCACAGGGTCCGACCCGGCACTCATGCATAGCTCACGGTCCCAGGCCACTCCCGCTGCGGTGCCGGCATCCGCCAGGAGAGCTCTGAGCAAGCCCGCCGCACGCTCGCCGCGCCTCGGCGATAGCTGGCAGGCTCGGCAGGCGCCGCATTGGGGGGCACCTGGCGCATGACCCACTGCCGCGGGTCCTGGGGCGCCGTGCTGGGGGGCGCCGTGTCGGCGGCCAGCACGCCCAGCGCCGCCTCCAGGCAGCCCGCCTCGGCGGCCGCGGCCGCCACGGCCGGGTTGCGCAGCATCAGCGTGGACAGCAGGCCCAGGACCTGCGGCAGGGTAGGGTAGGGTTAGGCCCAGCACCTGCGCCCGGCGCGTCAGATATTGGCGACCCACAAGCCGCACCGCCGCCGGCGCGGCCGCATTCCCTGCGTGGATGGGGTGAGCAGACCGACCAAGCGGACGCAGGTGTCGGCGTCCAAGGGGTGCGCTTGCACACGGCGCTGCCACAGTGCCGCGCGCGCCAGCACAGACCGCCCTTGATCCAGGCAGTGGCCGCGCGCATCAGGTTTCATGCGAGGCTAAGCTTGAACATGGGCCCGGGCGCGCGCCTGCTCCAGCGCGCCCGGAGCGGCGGCCTGCACGGCCAGCGCGCGCGTGATGAGGCCCAGGCCGCCCGCCTCGACCACGGCGGCCTTCACGCCGTCGCTGCCGGCCAGCTGCCGCAGCAGCCCGGCCGCGCCGGCCACCACTGCGGCGTTGCCCAGCCTCGCGCGCACCACCTGCCGCCGGCGCCGGCAGCCGTGCTGTGGGCGGTGCCTGCTGGTATATTTCCAGGGTATTTTGGTATATTTCTGGACTCATCTTTGCCAATCAAGCCCTCCACAAAGCTGGCAGAGCTCATGATTTGGCCGGCTGGCAAAGCACGCTGCGGCGCCGACCAGGCATGCCGAGCCGGCGGCCTGCCCTGCGTGAAGGGAAGCGCACACCTCCAGGCAGGCCTGCACGCCGCCGGCGTCAGCAAACTCCATGCAGATGTCCTCGTTCACGGCCAGGCGCTTGACGGCGCCGCACGCGGCCGCGACGACCTCGGGCGCGGCGCCGGCGCGCCGCAGCACGGCCAGCAGCGCCAGCGGCGCGCCCTCCTTGGCCAGCGTGCGCCCGTTCTGGAACGCCCTGGGCGCGCGCGCGCGCGCGCGCGCTCAGGCCGCATCGATGGCCGAGCGCTGACCCTAGCTCATTGAGCTCAATCGCTGTCCTTGGCGGCGCATCAAGATGCGAGGCAATGGAAACTCCAGCGCCAGCGCAGGGGGCCCACCCCAGCTCCTCCGGTGAGGCATGCTGATGCTTGCAGTGGATGGTCGCGCAAGCAGGATGCACACAGCAGCTCCGGCAGTGCGACAAGCTGGCATTGCAGTCGGTGCGCACCATTGCATTTGCACGCGGTCCGCGGCTGCTCCTCCAGGCAGGACTTGCCCGGCGTGTAAAATCTGACGGTTGGGTTCCGGGCAGGCGCCGCACCGCGAGGTGGTGGGCCGCGCGTCGTCTGCCGTGGCCATCGACCGCAGCGCCGAGCAGACGGCCACGACCGCGCGGGCGTCCTCCGCGCACGGCCCGCGCAGCACCGCCACCAGGCCGCCGCCGAGGCCGGCGTCCACCAGGCGGCACTTGTTGCCCTCGTGCTTGTGCGCCGCGGCCGCGGCCGCGCTCGCCGCGCCCGCTGCCACGCCCGGTGCGCCTGGCGCCAACTGAGCGCCTGTTTGACAGCGCTACCGCGCAGTATGCGCTGCATCGTGCCGCGCTGTCGTCGACCGCTCTTCACAGAGTACTTCCACGTAGCGCCGCGGACAGCTGGTGTGCAGGCCGGGCAACGGGCAGCACAGCCGCAGTCTGCGTGCCTTCCCCCATGCCGCATCCAGCGGGCCCTGTCCGAGGGGCCCAGGGCAGCGGGGCGCACGGGCGCGCTCCGCCAGGACGCTGCAGAGCAGCGCCGCATGCGCATCGGTGAACTGCGCCTTCGCAGCGTCGCAGCCCAGCGCGGCCGCGAGCGCCCTGAGCGCGGCCGCCAGCTCCCGCTCCCGCTCCGCCTCTGCGCCCGCCTGCGCAAGCGCGCCCGCCAGCGCCGCCAGCTGCCCGACGGCGCCCTCCCTCGCAGCCACTGCGCGGCCGCAAGCTTTTGCGCACGCCGCGGCTGGTCTGCTGGGCTACAGCGCTGCTTCGCACGGCATGAAAGGAGAGGCTTGCAGCACCCCAGCCTAAGCCAGTGGGCACCCCATCACCTGCGCGCGTGTGGCGGCGGGGCCGCGCCTGTGCGCGCGAGCGTGCCAGCGTCCTTGTCGTCGTTCAGCAGGCTGGTCAGGTCCGTCAGGGCGTCCAGCAGCGCCGGAGAGCTGCAGTCAGCCCCGGGCGACGCCGCGGCTTGTGCGCGGGCCAGCGCCTCTGTCACTGGGTGCCTGCGGCAGCCGGGTGCGACTTGTGCACAATGAAAGGGCTGGGCGAGGAGGAGGCTCTGCGACAGCACGATCATCTTGATGTATAGAGCGGGGCGTGCTTCGCCTTGGCCCCGCCTCGGGCCTGGATGACGCAGCTGAGGTCCACGCCCAGGCTTCTGAACTCCTCGACAGCGCTGGCCACGGCTTCGGTCTCCTGCCAGGCGTCGCTTCTCATCAGCGGCAGTGCGTGAGCGGGTTGTCAGGTTGACTGATGTACACCCGCTGCAGCAGAGAACGGACGTCTACCGCACCTCCATGTCAAACTCCGCTATGTTCTCCTCCACAGCGCTGTCAAAGGTCTCCTGCACGTCGTGATCGCAGATGAGCAGAGGACACTGCAGCTGTATGGAGTGCACAGACATGCACCGTTTGCTTTCAGGATGCCGTACGTACCTGGCTCACTGCCTTCCTGACCAAGTGGCCAACCATCGCAGCAGGCACAGCTAGTGAGCGTGTGTGCTAGCTGGCGCAGCAGTCCAAGCACGGAAGACAGACAGGCTTCTGAAGAGCTGATGCTCGCGCCAGCGCCGTGATCATACTGTGCGGTTCAGTTCACATCAGCTGGGGGTGGGGGACCAGGAAGTGGGCCTGATCTGGCTCCCAACAGCTCTGCAGACTCTGCAGTGCAGAGACTGCTTCTTTGCCTCTAGCTGAAGCACACACCTTGCACTGCCACCTAGGCACCGGCGCTTGCATCTGCTGTGCAGCCGTTGGAGAGCTGCAGCGCGCACCCCTCCCCTGCAAAGCACACTTGCTGGGCTGCCAAGCATTGTGGAAGACCAGCACCCAACACACGGGGGATGACGGGGCATGAATAGCCTCTTCTCGAGCTTGGCGAGCACCAGTGTCAACCCCGACCGGCTTGGCTCCATACGCATCCTAATCGTTGGAAACTCTGGTGCGCTTGCGGCTGCCTCGTGCCAGAAGCGTAGCTGGGTGTTAGGACCGCAGCTGGGTGTTTTCACACGACAGCTGGCAAGCTCTGTGCAGGCTGCGGCAAGACAACGCTTGCACACTTCCTGGCCAACGGCGAGGTCCTGCGGAGCACCACCCCGACGGTCGGCTGCAACACCTTTGTCAAGGTCTGCAGCGCGCGCACGGCGCTGGCCGTGCACACGCGAGGTCCCACAGTGGGGAGCCTGACGCGGGGCGCGCTCGCAGCTCCTCGACTACCCGGAGGAGTTGGGCTGCGATGGCGCGGCGGCGCGCACGCGGCCGTACTTTGTGGAGCTCTGGGACGTGGGTGCGTGCCAGCACCCGGGGCCTCCCTCCACCTGCACGCATTGCGTCTCGTGCGCAGAAATTGAGAACACCGTCGCGCGCTGCTGCAGGAGGGCACGAGCGCTACAAGAGCCTGCGCAGTATCTTCTACTCCGAGCTCAATGGTGTCATCATCGTGCACGACCAGGCTGCCCACCGGTGCGCCCCCCGCAGACGCGCTCCCCGCGCTGTTGCGCAACCTGCCCGGCCAGCGTGACACAGGCCGGCTCGGGGCGGCGCAGCGCGCCGGCGAGTGTGCGGCGGTGGGCGAACGAGGTGGCGGCGCGCGGCAGCTTCGTGGGGCGCTGCGGCGAGGTGCAGGCGGCGGCCAACCCGGGCGCGCTGCCCGTGCCCACGCTCGTCGTCGCCAATAAGGCCGACCTGCGCGGTACGCGGCCGCTCTGCTGCCCTCCCAGCCCCTGGCCCTGGCGTTCTAGTGCTTTATTTCTTTCGGCTCAGGGGTGTCGTTCCCCGCGTTTCGCCGTACAAGTATAGAAAGACCTGCAGCATCTCTCCGAACCTGAGTGAGCACGCGGGCGGATGTGACGACGCTTGAGCCGCAGCAGGTGGCCCGCTCGGCGCTGGCGCGGCGCTGGCGGGCGGGCTGGCGCGCTGGTGGCGCAGCGCGCTCGCGCAGCTGCGTATGCGGTGCGCGTAGCGCCGCTCGCTGCCTGCCAAGCAATGCATAGAACTTTTCGGAGCGTGAAGCAGAGGTTGGACCATACATGGTTTGTGCGAGCGGAGTTTGTTTGTGACGCTGTGCGTTGGCGAGCTGGCACCGAGCGATGGTCTGCCCAGAGCCTCGCTTGCCAACTCGTGCAGCAGCAAGAGTCTACACCTGAAAATCACTGTTTTTGTTCTGGGTGTCGGAGCGCAACTGTGACTGCTGAGTGTGCATGCAGACATGCACATGCTTCTGGATGGGTGTGCTTATGCGGCTGTGCCGCTGCGCAGCGGACAGCCGCAGGATTTGTTGCGCCGGCACTCCAGCAGCAGCGGCGACGGCTCGGCCGCAGCCAGCCTGTCCGCCACGGCGACGCAGGCGCGGCCGCGCCTGCGCCGCCGCACCTCCTGGGCTTTGGTAGGGTGCGCGTGAAAGGGCTGGCAATATTTAAGGAGCGGGGAAAGGGCGGCCGAGAGCACTGTCCGCGTGTAATATCAAGTGGGATCTTGCCCTTGCACGCGTGCTTGCTCGTCCCGCCCGTTGCAGAGAGGTCAAGTGGGCCACTGCCCGCCACATGGTCACCTGAGGGCCTGACTGAGCATGCGCGCAGGGCCGCATCGACCTGGCCATGGTGAATGAGTTCCTGCGCGAGTGCGTCGCGCGGCGCTACTACGCGGGCGCCTCGCCGCCGCCGTCCGCGGCGCGCGGCCGCGGGCCGCCGCCGCCGCGCGGCGCGCCGCCGCCGCCGGCCTTCTCAGGGTTTCACGACGCGCCGCCGCCCGGCGCGCGCACGCCGCCGCCGGCGTGGGGCCCGCCGTCGGGCGGCGCGCCGGCGCCGCTGTTCGGCGGCGCGCGCGGCCTGGGCTCGCGCACCGCGTCGTACCTGAGCATCGCGTCCAGCAGCGACTACGGCTGGGGCAGCAGCTCCGAGGCGGCGGCGGGCGGCTACCCGCCCAGCACGCCCGCCGCCGGCTACGCTGCGCTGGACATGAACGGCCGCATCGACGACTGACCGCGCCTGGCACGGCTGCGGATGGCACGCCGCGCTGCTCCGTGCAAGTGCGTCCGGCAGGCGCGGTGCCGGCAATGCGGCTCCAGCTCTGTGTCAGTGGCGCTGGTAGGGCGTTATGTCTCCAGCGCACCGGTTGGCGCGGGCACCCCGTGCTGGACGCATGGCCGCATGTACCTGAGACCATACATTGCCTGCTGGACTGCATGGGGCATGCGGGGTGTTGGCACATGCGGCAGTGCCAGCCAGCGAAGCTGACAGTGGCATCGAGCTTGCGATGCATGGGTGATGTCGGGCTGGCACAGCAATTGACTAGCAGGAGGGCAGCCATATGCAGAGCAAGCTGTCTGCAACGGCAGCGAAGGCATGAACATGTTTGTTTCAAGTACGCAGCAACCATCAACTAAAACACGACGAGTGACCAGGACGCGACCACCAACCAAACACACAGACTCCGAACCAACACATGGCAACATGCACACCCAAAAAACCCACCAGCGTCCTCAGGCGGCGGCGATGCGCTGCGGTGCGTCGGGCAGACACTGATATACAGGCAGCGCGGCAGAGTCCGCGCTCTTCAGGAACAGCGACTGCACGCCCGCCCACTGCTTTGCGATGTGCGGCAGCATGCCCTGCACCACAGCGGCCACATTCGCGCAGCACGCCTCCTCGCTCATGGAGCTCCGCGCCACCCTGCGCAACCCGCCCAGCTCTGTCGGTCCACATGCCCGAGCGCGGCCGCCACAGGCAAGGCTGGACAGGCCGCGCCGAGCAGCACGAATGCAGAGCAGCCTGGCAGGCACGGCCTGTCGCCCGCCGGCGCTTGCAGGTGACGCGCGCCAAGGCGCGCCTCTCCACAGCGAGCGCAGCCCCCTCTTTCCTGACTCAACGCGCGTCCAGCCGCGCAAGCGCGTCCCGTTGCTGCATGCGTTCGCATGCGGTGCTCGTAGCGGGCGCCGCGCCTGAGGTTGATGCAGGAGCCGCCGGTGTGGAAGAAGTACGTGGCGCCCAGTGCGCGCTTGATCTGCGCGCCCCAGTCGCTGCCGCGCAGGTCCACGGGCACCGGCTGCCGCTTCTTCCTGAAGAACGCCTTGCCTGCATGCACGCGAAGGCGCCGGCCCGCTTGCTGCTCCCCTCACGGTTGTGCCAAACAGGCCCCTCGGCAGAGCACGCAGCCAAGCCGTGGCAGGCATCTGAATACAGCCTTTTGGGCGCGCGGGGGCTGCTCCAGCAGTCCCCACCCCACACGGAGGAGCACCAGGGCGCTAGGCATGTTCGTAGCGCCAGGGAGTTGCCTGGCTGCGGCGGCGGAGCGGCGGCGCACTCAGGAGCCAGGGCAGTGGGGCAGGATGCGCTGCTGACATGTAAGAGCATCAACGCCCATGTGCGGCACCAGACAGACGCCAAGCTGCGGCGGCGGGGCGGCGGCGCACCCAGGAGCTTGGGCAGGGAGGGCAGGATGCGCTCGTCGGCCAGGAACAGGTCGTACGCGCCGCACAGGGCGCGCTTGGCCTCGTGCGACTCGTACTTGGTGCGCAGCTTGCTCGTGCCGATGACCTTGGCCACGCCGGCCGCCTCGCCGGCCTTCAGCCGCTTCTTCGCCGCCTTGTGCCCCTCGCCTGCGCACGCTAAGCATTGAGCCACCTGGCGCAAGCAGGAACCGGCGAGCTAGAGTGCGAGCCGCTGCGGCCCTGGGGGCGCGCCTGACTTCTGGTCCTTCACGAACAGGCACACTTCGGCGCCGTCGAACTCGTAGAGCGGGTTTGGCAGCGGTCTGCGCCCGCAGTCCGGGCCGTCGGCGGCAGAAGCGTGCGGTCAGTGCCAGCCAGTGCCGTGAGAGTCGCTGAACAGTCAGCGATACAAGCAACCGTGGTCCAAGCACTCTGTGGCATACGCATGCAGACAGCGGCATAGCCAAGCACATCCTCAGTGCAGGGACAGTCCAGCTGCAGGTAACAGCAGACGGCAAGGCGGCGCGGGCCTCACATCCTCTGCGGCTTGTCCTTGCGCTGCTGCTGCGGCGTCTTCTTCAGCGCGACAACCTGCGCGCACCCCTCACGCGCTCTTCAGACGCTGCCGCTCGCATGTGAGCAGCCCGCACTGCCTTTGACACTGCAGGAGCCTGTTGGCTCGCACGCACCAAGTACAGCAGCTCGTCGTCGTCAAACAGCTCCTTCGCGCCCTCATGCTGCTTGGCTACGTGCTTCAGCAGCGCCTGCACCGCGCGCTTGAGCTGCGCCTCGTCCAGGCCGGGCGTGGCCACCATCCGCGGCCACCAGCCGCCGCGCCTGTGGGGGTCTGCTGAGCGGGGCCGTATATTCCTGGAGGGCGGCTAGTATTTCCTGGCCCTTGCTCACTGCCAGGTGTAAGGCTGCTTATTTACCAAGAAAAGTTCCTCGGCCGCTCTGCAGGTAACCTATGGCGGAGCGAGTTACACCTGCCCAATGCCCGCGCTCTGAAATGCAACTCGACAGCTCGAGGTCGTACATCGCTGCTTGCGCGGAGTGGCTTGTTGCCGCGCCATGGCAGAGCCTGAGGCAGCTCTTGACAGCAAGCCTGCGTCTGCTGCTATGGTGCGCCCCGCAGACCTGGCTGGATTGAGACTAAGCTTAGCACCGCCCGTCCCCGACTGACGCCCTGCCACTGCAGGAGGAAGCATTCACCTGGCGGCCCACCTGCGCGGCAGTGCTATGCGGGCCGGGCCTGGACGCCCCCGCCCTGCAGCGCTGGCTGTCCCACAGCGACCGGGGCGGTAGCGCGGTGCGCGTGCTCGACCTGCCTGGCCTCCTCGCGTGCCTGGACCCCGCCTCGCCGCTGGGCCAGGAGGCCAGCGCTGCCGGCTGGGTGCGCGCAGCCTCCCGTCCTTGGCTCCTCTCAACACCCATGTGCGTGGTCGGGTGCGGCCTGTGGCAAGCGCACGGCGGCGCTGCAGGCGTGGGGCGTGGGCGAGGGCGCCGCGGCGCTACCGGCGGTGCTGCCGGCGGCGCTGCGGGCGCGGCTGGTATGCGAGCGCCTGGCGGAGGAGGCCGCGGCAGAGCGCGCGGCGCAGCGGGCGCAGCGCCGCGGCACGCTTGCCGCCGCCGAGGCCGCCCTGCAGGCGAGCTCCCACACCATCCTGCCGCCGTCCATGCACAGGGTCACGACAGGCGCCTGCAGGCACTACGCCGCCTGACCGCGCACTGGCTGACCCCGCTTGCAGGCGGTCCTGACGGACTGCGCTGCCCGGGGCGCTGCGGCAGCACTCGGCCTGGCGGCGGCGGTGCCGGCCGAGCCGGGCGACGCAGCGGCTGCGTCCGTGGCGGCTGCGGCAGGGCAGGGCCGGGAGGTGAGGGGTGCAGCGGGCGCCGCGCCCTGCGCAGGAACGGGCGCAGTAGCAGCCGAGGCAGCTGGGACAGACATAATATCTACGGCCACAGCGCCCCAGAGCGTTGAGGCCGCCATGGCCGGTGCTGCGCCGGCAGCAGACCCGCCTGGTGGCAGTCCGGCAGCCGCTGCCGGCGCATCTGAGGTGGGCCTGCTCCTGTGCTGGTCCGCTTTTGGCTGCACCTGTGGGTGACCAACAGGGACATCCGTGCAGGCCCAAGCGGCGTTGCAGAGCGATGTGGCTGCAGCCACGGCCGCCGTCGCGGCCGCTCGAGCGGCCCTGCTGGCACCCATCACCGCGGAGCGGCTGTTCTGGTGAGCGCCGCGCTGCCGGCCACCGTGGGCCTGGTAACGAAGTGCCATGCCGCGCCTTGCCTGCTGCGCCTCAGTGCCTTGAGCGCCAAAAGCGCCTGCGCACCAGCAAACCCCGCCGGCGCACAGGTAACGAGGGCCTGGCGGCCACGGTTGCGGACATTGCGGAGGCCCGGGAGCAGGGCGTGCCGCTCTCCGCGCTCGTGCACCTGCATCGCGTGGCGGCCGACGCTGCGGCGCAGGGCGCGGCCGCTGAGGCGGCGCCCGCGGGCGGCGTGCCCGGCCGCGCCGCGGTCGCGCCGGCCGCCGCGGCCGTGCAGGAGGCGATCGGCTCCCAGAAGGCCGCGGCCGCGGCCAGGGGCGGCGCGAAGGCCGCGACCAGGGCGTCGCCGCCGGACGCGCCCCCGCCGCCCCCGCTGGCGGGGGACCCCGGCATCCTGGCTGCAGGTGCGATCGATCGCAGTGCAGCGCCCGCCGAGCGCATGACCTCTGTAGCCCCCGCGCCGCTGTGGCCTTTGCCTCACCGGCGCCGCGCGCTGCGCAGAGCTGAGCACTGCGGCAGCGGCCGCGGCTCCTGGCGCCCCGCTGGCGGGCGTCGCTGTTGTGGACGTGCCCGTCGGCGCCCCGGGTGCGCTGTTCGCGGCGCTCGCCGAGGCCCTGCGCGCCGCTCTGGACGGCCCGTCCGTGCGCCCGGACGCGCCCGCGGCCGCCGGGGCGCCCGATGCCGGCGACCCGACGTGCGCGCCGCCGGCGGGCGCGCGCCCGCCGTCGCAGCCGGCTCGGGCTCCCAGCCCGGCCGGCGCGGCCGCGCCGGGCATTGTCGCTTTCGGCACGGGCGCGGCGCCCGCGCGCGGCAAGGCCGGCGCCCCGAAGGACAGCAGGGCCGCCGGGGCGGCTGCGCGCGCGGCGGCCGCCACGCCGGCGATGTTGCCGCCGGCGCCGCCGACGCCGCCGCCGCTCCCGGAGAGCGGCTGGGAGCTGCTGGCGGCGCTGCAGGCGGCGGCGGCACAGGTGACCGCGCGCATGCGGGGCAGGCTGCTGGAGTGTACATAGTGTCTAGGACGGCTGTCCGCGCCGGACCTGGGCCGCGGCGGCCCAAGCGCCGCTTGCATGCGGGGCGGGCTGCTGAAGGGTCTGGTGTCCGGAGTCGCTGCATGTGCGCCGGCGCCTGCCGCAGCGCACATGAGGCTGTAGGAGTTGCACGCATGCTCGCGCCTGCCGCGGCTTGCGGGGGCGCGCCACGTGCGGCGAGCAGGTGAGGAGGCCTGGCGGGTTGCCAGGTAGCGGGCGGAGCTAGGCGGAGCAGATGCGGCCATGCCACAATCAGCGGCATGCTCCTGGCTGTGGCAATGCAGGTTAGAGATAGGATTAGGTTCATGTCTGCAAGGCCGCGGCGCGGCGAGGCCGCGCTGACTTGCTCGTCCCGCCGGGCGCCAGGCCGACGGTCCAGGCCGGCCGCGACCGGGGCGGCGGGCCCGGCAGTCCGGCCCCGGCAGACGGCGACGGCGACGCATGCGCCTGGGCGGGCGAGCGCGCGGCGGCGGCGGGCGCGGCGCGCGCGCAGCTGGACGCCGCGTGCCGCGAGCTGGGCGTGCCGGCGGCGCGCGCGCGCCTGGCGGCGCTGGCGGCCGCCGCGGCTGCGCTTGCACCGGGCGCGGCCGCTGCGGGCGTCGCCGCGCGGCGCCACCTTGAGCCGATGAGCGCGGATGTGCTGGTGCAGGCACTGGCTCAGGCGCGCCCCGCGCAGCGTGTATCCCGCCGCCATGGATGCCCCTGAGCGGGCGCCGCGCGGGCGCCGCTGGTCCGCCGCGAGCTGCCGCAGGCTGCTTGGAGTCCTCGTGATGCTGTTGGGCGGGCTGCATGTCGCGCATTGGAGAGATGCTCTGATGAGGCGTGGCATGCGTGCCCGCCAGATGCAAGCCCAGCCAGGCTCGTTTGGGGGTTTGCGGCAGGCCGTCGGCCGCTTTCCGGCCGTGGCCGCGGCGCCCTGGCCGCTGGGCGATGCGCTGCTGGTGGCCTGCCACAGCGCGGCGCCGCCGCGCCGCGCGCCCGCGGAGCTGCTGCGGCCCTGGGCGCCCTTCGCGGCCGTCTGGGACGCCTTTGTGGCGGCCGCCGGTGCGGGTTAGGGTTGGGGTTTGGTGTAGGAGGGTGGGGTAGCGCAGCAGGGTGGGTACAGCAAGGGTCAGGGCTGCCGAGCACGCCATGGCCCGGCGGACCCGGACTCGGCCGGACGGCGCGCTGAGGAGGCTGCGCATGCTGCCGCAGGGGCGGCGCCGCGCCTGCCGGCCTCCGTGTACTGCCTGCAGCCAGCGTGCGCAGCGGCGGGCGGCGCGCCGCCCGGCGCCGCCAGCGCGCGCGCCGCAGACGGCCGCGCGCTCAGCGCGGAGCGCGTCGACGGGCGCGCGCAGCTGCGCGTGAACGACTCGGCGGCCGCCACGGCGCTGCGCTGGGACGCTGGGCAGGGCGCATGGGCCGCGCACGCGACGGCCGGCGGCGGCCAGGCGGTCCTGGCGGCGCGCGCGCAGTGGCTGCCAGGCGGCGCCCAGGTGCCCGGCTGCGGCCCCCTGTGCGCTGGCTCGGAGCCTGGCTGCCAGGCTGCGCCATTTCAGCTTTTTTTCCCTATACCCTATACCCTGTACCATATCCCCTATACCATATACCTAAACCCTATTAAAGAAACGCTGTAACAGCGCACAGGCTGGCCAGGAAGCAGGACTGCGTTGGTGCTGCTGGACGCCGGGGCTCCGCGCGCGCAGGGCGCCGCCGTGCGGGCCACGGCGGCCGACGGCGCCTGGGTCGAGCTCAGCACCAGCGGCGCCGTGGTCATGACCGCGCCCGAGTCCGGCGCGCCGGGCGGCGCGGGGCCGCGCGGCGCGGCCTGGCGCGTGGTGCTGCCGACGGGCGCGCTGGCGGCGGCCGCGCCGGACGCGTGCATGACGGTGCTGCACGCCGACGGCTGCGCAAGCGTGCGCCTGCCGCGCGGGTGGGCGCATGCGGACCGTGCGTGGGCGCACAACGACAATGCGCGCGCGCGCGCGGCGCCCCCGCCGCCGCCCGCCGCCGCCCTGAGCGCCGCCGACGCCGCGCTGATCATCGGCTGGGCGGCAGCAGCGGTGCGCGGGGCGCCGTGGCCAGCGCCCGCTGCGGACGACCCCAACCCTGACCCCGGCGGCAACGAAGACTCCGCACCCGCGGCAGACGGCGAGCGCCTGTGTGCGGCGGTGTGGGTGCGCACTAACTGCGCGGGGCAGCGCTGGGCGGAGCTGGACGCCGCCGGCCCGTCCGCGCCGGCCCCGCCGCCGCTGCCGCCGGCCGCCGAGCCTGCTCACTCGCCGCCCTTGGCTGCGCGGGCGGCCGCCCCAGCGGCGGCCGTGCAGCCAAAGGAGGCCGCAGGCGGCGCGGCGCGGGCGGCCGCAGCGGGCCGGCCCGCGTCGTCGGGCGCCGGGAAGGCCGCGGCCGGCGCGCCGCCGCGGCGCTCGGCGGCGCAGGCTGCACCTAATGCGCCCGCTGCCGCCGCGCAGCCGCCGCGGCCGCCGCCGCCGCCGCCGCCGCCGCCGGCGTGGCTGCCGCTGGCGCCGGTGCCGGTCGCCGGCGCGCTGGACGGCGACGCGGGCACCGCGGTCGCCGCGCGCGCGGACGGCGTCCTGACGCTGGCGTACCCTAGCGGCGATCGCCTGCTGCAGGACGCGGCCGGCGCGCGGCTGCGCGCCGGCCGCGACGGCTGGCTCGCTGAGGCCGACGGCTGCCCCGACGTCGCAGGCGGCGGCGCCGGCGCGCGCGTGCGCGCCGCGCACGGTGCGCTGCTGGAGCACCTGCCCGCGGCCGCGGCCGTCGTGTGCACGCTCGCCGATGGCCGGCGCTTTGTCGCTGCCGCCGAGCTGCTGGCCTGCGCGCCCGCCCCGTCTCCGCCGCCCGCGCCCAGCCCGGACAGCGATGAGACGGGCACCATGCCGGCTGCAGAGGTGGCGGCGGTCATCGCCGCGGAGGTGCGGCGGCGCACGGCGGCGGCGGCGGCGGCGGCGGCCGCGGCGGACGAGGCGGCGGCGGCACGGGCGGCGCTGGAGGAGGCGGCGGCCATAGAGGCGGCCGCCGCCGCGGCCGCCAGGGCCGGCAGGAAGGGCGGAGCGCTGAAGGCGCGGCCGGCGTCCAGCCAGGGCGCCGCGGCCTTGGAAAGTCCCGCGCCGGCGGCCGGTCCCGGGGGCCCTGATGGCGGCCCGCCCGCGCCGGCCGCCGCCGCGCCCGCGCCGCTCGCCGAGGCCGTGGCCGCCGCCTGCCCGGGCTGGCTGGTGATGCACCTGGGCGCCGGGACCGCCTGCCTGGCAGAGCCGGCGGCGCGGGGCGGCGCCGCGCCCAACGCCATGATCCGCTTCGACGGCGAGGCCGGGCTGACCGGTGGCGGCGCGGCGCCGGCGGCGGGCCCCGCGCCGCCGCCGCGCGTGTTTGTGATCGCCCGGGGCGGCGCGGGCGCCGAGCTGCTCGCCGGCGCGGACGTGGCGGCGCTCGTCGCGCGGCGCGGCGCCGACGCCGCGTGCGCCTGCGAGCGCGCGCCTGCGCGCGTGGACGGCGCGCCCGACCTGCGGGAGCTCTGCGCCGAGCTGGCAGAGCCCGGCGCGGCCATGCTGAGCTTCCGCATGCGGGTGGAGCGCCGGGGCGCGCGCCTGCCGCCGCTGCCGACCGCGCCGGCGGCGGCGCCGGCGCGGCCCGCGCCGCCCGCCGCGCTGCCCACGCTCGCGCGCCCGTCGGCGTTCCCGCCGCCGCCGCCGCCGCCGCGCTGGGCGCTACCGCGCGCGCTGCTCAGCGCGTCGGCGGAGTGGCCGGCCGGAACGCCGCAGCCGCCGCCGCTGCACCTGCTGCGCCGCCTGCTGGAGCTGCCGCCGCCGCCGGCCGAGCCCGACCAGGCGGCCGCCCTGGCGGCCGCGCTCGCCGCGCACGCACGCTGGTGCGTGGGCCTGCCGAGCGCGCACGGCGCCGCCGCCAGCGGCGCCGCGCTGAGCGGCCGGGCGGCCCTGGCGGCGGTCGCGCGCTACCGCGCGCCGCTGCCGCCGCCGCCGCCTCTGCCGCCGCCGCCGCCGCCCCCGCCGCCGCCCGGCTCCGATGACGAAGGCGACTTCCGCGTGCTCGAGCGCGTGAGCCACATGGCCGAGCTGGCCGCCAAGCGGCCGTGGCCGCCGGAGCCCGCCCCGCCGCCCAAGGCCGTCGCGCCCTGGGACGACAGCCCGGGTGCCGCGCCGCAGCGGCAGCGGCCGCCCTGGCGCTCGCGGCGGCGGCCCTTCCCGCGCGCCCCGCAGCGGCCGGCGCCGGGGCAGACGCTGCGCTTCTGGGCGGCCGAGGAGGGCCTGTTCGCGGCCATGGACGACCCGGCGCTCGCCGCTGGCGCGGCGCCGCCGGACGCCTCGCTCTCGGCGGGCGCCGGGCCGCGCACGGAGTGGCCGCCGGCGGACGTACGCCTCCGGCAGCCGGCGGAGGGCGTGTACGCCGCGCCCTACACGCTTCCCTATGCCTTACCCGCGCCCGCACCGCCGGCGCCCTGCTGCGAGCTCGCGGCGCCAAGCACGCCGGGCGTCGGCGGCGCACCCGCCGGCGACGGCGGGGCGCGAGAGGCCGGGCGCAGTGGCGCCACGGCGGGCGCGCAGGGCAGGGTTGGGGCGCGCGCGGCGCGACGCGCGCGCTCGCGCCGGGACGCGCGCGGGCGGCCGCTGGCGATCGCGATGGCGCTGCCGGCGGCCTACTTCCCCGACGCCGCGCCGGCGGTCGCCAACGCGGCATACCTGGCGGCTAACGCCGATGCTCCGCTGCGGCCCGTCCGCACCGCGTCGCTCACGTGCGCCGGCGGGGTGGCCCAGCTCCGGCAGGCGTGCGGCACCCGGGGGCGGCGCGGCGCCCTGCTTGCCGCCGCCACTGTCAGATCGCCTGCGCCGGCCGTTGAGCGGGCGCTCGCTTGCGGGTCTGCTGCGAGTGCGGCAGTTGACGGCGCGCGTCATGTTTAGGGTTATTCTCACCCTATACCATGTGCCGCCGAGCAGGGCGGCGGGCGCGGGCGCGGGCGCGCGTTTCCAGCTGACGCCGGCGCACCTGCACTTTGGCGACGTGCGCGTGGGCGCGCGCGCGGCGCGCACCGCCCACCTGCTCAACCTGGCGCCGGCCGCCGCGCGCTTCTCGGTCGGCCTGCCAGAGGCGCCCGTCGCGGCGCGCGCCTCGCGCCAGGCTCCTTGTGGCCTCCGTGCAGTAGCCGACCGCCCGAGCGGCCCTGTCTGGCAGCGGATCAATGACGAGCTCGGCGCCGGCGGTCTCCGCCGCTGCCTGGTCACGGATCACTCGGGCCTGCACCCATCTTGCATGTCGCCGCTGCGCATCTGCTGCATGTCCCAGCGCCGGCCGGGGTGCACTTGGGCCAGCATGCGCCCCTGGCTGTGCAGGCCTGCGCCTCCGCCTCACCAAGGCCGCTGCATGCAATGTTGGGAGCGCAGTGTCACCTCTCCAGCCGACCTCTCTGCTGATGCTCTGGGGGCGCGCATGCATACGCGCGCCCACTGTGTGTGGCACGCCGGGAGGGCAGCTGTGGCCCACGACGGCCATGCATCCCTCACAGCCGGCGCAGAGTCGCAGGTCAGCTACGCGCGCGGCCCGGTGGCCGCGGGCCTGGCGGCTGCGCTGGTTGTGGAGCTCGCGCCACACGCGCCGGGCGCGTTCGTGGGCGAGGTGCGCGTGGCCAGCGAGAGCAGCCTGTTCACGCTCACGCTGTCGGCGCGCTTCGTCGCGCCCGGTGGCGGCGCCGCGCGGGGGCCGGATGACCCCACGGGACTGTAGTGCACTGCTGGGGGGTTGCCCTCTGTGCTTGCATGTCAAGCCTGCCCGAGCTGAGCGTGCGTTGTGCTAGGTTGAGAGCACGTTGAATGGCACCGTCAGGCTACTCACCCATGACCTGTCTGATGTTCAACACGCTGTGATCTGCATTGAAGGGCGGGTACAGCCAGTCCCGACATGAGCGCGGTGCAGGACATCCACAGTATAGCATCACGGACCTTACAGTGGCACATTTGATCGGGTGAGCAGCCAGAGAGACAATGGCACGGCCCTGGCGCACCACACCAAAACCTAACGACAACCTAACGACAACAGAATCCTGAACCCCACCCCCACCTACTTCTCAAAAGTCATCTTCTCCGCCTCCTCGCGCACGGCCTGGAACAGCACAGAGCTCAGGTAGCGCTCGCCTGCGCGCACAGCATGGGTGTTATAAGCACACGGGCCGGGCGTGTCGGCGCACGCAGGGACCCGCCTGGCCAGTCACCGCCGGAGCAACAGAAGCGTCAGAGACAGGGCACATGCATTGTAGCAGCGGGTTGGGACGACTTGACACCCTAACAAGCTGTGGGACACCCTCGCACAGCCAGGGCGCCAGCTCACAGGGCGACACACTCGGCGAACAGCAGAGAAGGTGCCCGCAAGCAGCCTGTAAAGGCGGCTCCCAGCGCCAGCTTTTGTTCAACAGGCGCCGCGCGCCGCAAGCGAGAGGCGCACCGAAGCTGGGCAGCACGGTGACGACCAGCTTGCCGGCGTTCTCGGGCCGGTGCGCGACCTCGCTGGCGGCCTTGGCCGCAGCGCCGGACGAGATGCCGACCAGCAGGCCCTCCTCCAGCGCCAGCCGCCGCGCGTACGCCACCGCGTCATCGCTGCTCACCTGCGCGGCGGGGAGCGCGCGCGCATCTGGCGGGGATGCAACCGCCGAGCCGAGAGATGCAGAGGAGCTGCCTGATGCGCATGCGCGCCGGAGTCCCGCCACGGTTGTGTCTGCTAGCCAGCGCTGCGGCAGCACACCATTTGCACGGCGGCGGCTCCAGTGGACCAACACAGGAAGTCCCATTGGCGGTCGGGCACCTCGCAGTTGCGCGGATGCTGCTGCAAGGAATTTATCAGCAGGCACGCGCGCGGAGAAGCCCGCATGAGCGAGCAGCAGGCCCGAGCACCTGAATCGTCTCGTCCAGGATAGACGTGTCCAGGTTCCCCGGGATGAAGCCCGCGCCGATGCCCTGGATCTTGTGCGGCCCCGGCCCGCCACCCGAGATGACGGGGCTCTCGGTCGGCTCAATGGCGATGAGCTGCGCGGCATACCGGCAAGTCAACAAGGCCGAATGGCCAAAAGGGCACTCCAGAATAATGTACCACGCATGCACTGAAAGACTATGCGCGGGTTGGCAGCATGGGGTCTGCATGGGCTGCAGCGCCGTACGTACTCAAGCTTGCAACGCGCGAGGCACATAACTACCCCGGTGCTCAACAAGCAGTGATATTCGCAAGCACGTAAACAGTGTGGCCAATACGCATGGCGGAGGCCAGCAAACTTGGCACTTTGATCAAATACAAGCGGGCCCGGCCGCGCGCCTTGATGTTGGGGTTGCGCTCCTTCAGGAAGCGCCCGGCGCCGGTGATGGTGCCGCCGGTGCCCACGCCGGCGACCAGGATGTCGATCTTGCCCTCCGTCTGCTCCCAGATCTCGGGGCCGGTGGTCTCGTAGTGGATGCGCGGGTTGCTCGGGTTCTCAAACTGCTGCAGGACGAACGAGTCGGGAATGGCTGCCGCGATCTCCTCCGCCTTCTGCACCGCGCCCTTCATGCCTGCGCGGTGGCGCACTGAGTCTGGCTCCAGACCCTTAACCTGACCTTGAAGTACCCTTCACCCAGCCTAGCCACGCAGAGGCTAGCCGTCGCGGGGCAATGCTCACGGGCAGCGCAGCACGCGCGCTTGCCGTCCCAGCAGTGTAACACTGTGCGCGCGCCCGCTGACGCAATCGCCTACAAGAGCGATCGGCGGGTGCTAAGCTGACAACGCCCGCCCAGCCCTAGTCACACCAGACATGCTCACAGCACGCCGCGCTCGGCTCCTGGAGCCCAGACGCGCTTGGAGCCCAGACACGCTCACAGCAGCGCGCGCCGCCGCCGACGCGGCGCACCCTTGGCCGGGTCGGTGAGCACGAGCTCGGCGCCGAACGCGCGCAGCAGGATGCGGCGCTCCAGCGACATGCTCGCCGGCATGGTCAGCACCAGCTTGTACCCGCGCGCGGCCGCCATGAACGCCAGCCCGATGCCCGTGTTGCCGCTCGTCGGCTCCACCAGCGTCGTGCGGCCGGCCACGATCTCGCCCGCCTCCTCCGCGCCCTTGATCATGCTGTACCCGATCCTGCCGCCCACCGCCCAACCGAGCTTACTGGAAAACATTCATAAAAGCAATTTTGAAACCTTATGTAGCATGCTCTATTCTTTCCCGCCTGCTGCACACATAACCCCCGACATGCCCGCCTGTGAGGTTTGGCTCTGTCCTGCCACGCGAAGATGCAGCACACGGCTGAGTGGCAGCACACGCACGCATCACAGGGCTCTGACATGGACAGGCATCGCCTTGGGCCACTGCCCGCAATCGCAGTCACATATCGCAAAGAACAGCCTTGGTTGAAGCGAGCTTTTCAACTGGAGCTACCACAGACCTCAGAAATTTAGAAATAAACAGAAAACATAATCCCAGACGTGCTCCACCGAAAGGCGCTGCGGGAGCAGGCGCGCGCGCGCCTGTCCTTCACGGACGCGCACGGCTCCATGATCTCGAGCTTGGCCGCGACGAGCGCACCGGCGCCGTCGGTCACCTTGTTCAGGAACACCATCGGCGTGTTGCCTGGCGGGCCCACGCACGCTTTTGCTAGCAGAGGCGGCAACGCAGCGCTAAGGCTTCAAGCGGCAGCGACCTGCCCACTCCCGGAGCAGGCAAACGTGTGCAACGTGTGGATCTGAATTCCACAACGGCGTATTTATCAACCTTGCCACACTCCAAAGCAGGAGGCGCGCACCGATGAGCTCGGAGACGTCCTTAGCAATGTTCAGCTTTGGCGGCGCCTCCACCTCTGCCACCGCCTGGCAGCGCGTGGTCGCGCCATGCCGCCGCGCCGCCGCACGCTGCAGCGCCGGCGCAGCGGTGTGCTTGAAAACGTCTATGAGTACGCCAGAATACATATATAATAATATTGAGGCTGCTTGGCATCTCATAAGGTCTACATAAGGCTATGCTAGTCTTGCCGTGCGGTTGCTCTGATAACAGGTGCACATGGTACAGCTCAAGATTCGATTCGACCGCATAATCGCCTTCCAACACACGGCCAGTTCAAGAGGCCACAAGCATAACAGCAGCTTAGCGTGACGGGTTTACAACGCACATGCGCTGCTGGAAAGCTCTGAACTGTGGGTGCCGGCCTTGCTTCCGCGGCGCGCCCGCGCAGAGCAGGCGCCTGCGCAAGAGGTACTGCTGACGCGCCGACTGCCACTCTCATGCTGCTCAGCGCAATACCAGCCCAGGTTCGTGACAGCTCGGACCTGAACGCAGAACTCGTGCCCACCCGAGCAGGCTCTCGAAGCCCTCCTCCTAGGGCCCAGGTAAGCAGCCCAGTTGCAACCAATTGGCTGATGCATGTGGCACGTTAATTAAGTTACGTAGAAGCCTGATCTAAGGCTGGATTACCTTCATCTTGTCCGTCATCTCTGGACCAGCTTGTGGCACTAGGCTATCGCCCCCGGTGCGGTATGGGTGGGAGTGCGTCCAAGCCAGAGGACATCGTCCGTATTGCCAAGGAAGATGCCCCCTTCAACCCGCCTCTGGGGCCGCCCAACCCCGTGCGCTCCCGCGCATATCACTGCACAGCCCAAGTGGCAGCGTCTGACAGTGTCAACAAATCTGACGTGCATGCTTGACGCTTGACGCAAGCGTCAAACAGCCGGCCGGCCGCAGGCCAACCCTCTGGTCTACTTCGACCTGCAGCTCGGGCGCTACGGCGACGCCACCGCGCTGGGCCGCGTGGTCATGGTGGGCATCCGCCGCCCCAGACCCACACGCCCGCGCAGCCCCTGTCGCATACAACATCTCTTACAGAAGAGCGGAGCAAGTATTGGCTTACTTTGTGCGCTATCGACAGGAGCTGAAGCAGGACGTGGTGCCCAAGACGGCCGAGAATTTCCGAAAGCTGTGCGACTCCGACGAGGCTACGTTTGGCTACAGAAAGTCGCGCTTCCACCGCATCATCCCTGGTTTTGTGCGCCCTGCGCCTGGCTTGGTATCATTAATGCAAATTAAGATAAAGGATTGTTTGTGTTGCATAGCTATTTTGATATCATTATGCCACTTTGCCAGGCTGGTGCACATGCGCTCGAACTCTGCGCAAGTATGTTATTGCTGCTGCTGCTGCTCATGTCCGTCTACCCCGCTTGACACTGTCCAGAGCCATGCCCCCGCATGTTTTGAGCCTGTTTGCATGCGGCGTTTTCATGCATGCTGCCGACCGAGACTCACGTGTTCACGCCCGTGCAGATGTGCCAGGCGCGCGACTCGGGCTGCCCGCGCGCCATTGGCAGATTTGTTCCGCCAGGCCGGGGTGCACAATGCTTGGAGCTTCATGCAAGAGCAGGACACTAGAGCACTGGCCTGCTGCATGCTCGCATGCCTGCTCATGGTTGACTTGCCATGCAATGACGAGCGTGCTGCGTAGCCCTGCATCATGCTGCGCTCATAAACAGCCGCAGCTGACTGATGCGCGGGTGTGCTCCATTCCGCCAGGGAGGCGACTTTACAAACGACAATGGTACGGGCGGCCGCAGCATCTATGGCAACAAGTGCGCCGCAGCCCGCATGCGCATGCACCCACGCTGCGCCCTGCCTTGCAGCCCTCACTCGGGTCGATGGCGCGGACGTGCTGTGATGGCCGCGAGCCCCCCGCAGGTTTGCGGACGAGAACTTCACGCTCAGCCACCTGGGCCCGGGCGTCCTGTCCATGGCCAACGCGGGGCCCAACACGAACGGCAGCCAGTGCGGCGCCCGCGGCGGCATGAGCCTGCCGGCCCGCGCTTCCCCCAGGCGCGCGACATGGCGGCAGGCTGACAGAGCGCGTTGTCACCGCGCAGGTTCTTCCTGTGCGTGGCCGCGACGCCGTGGCTGGACGGCAAGCATGTGGCGCGCAGCCTACCCTACCCTATCCCACCCTATCGCCGGTCGTTCCACTTGCGCAGTCGCCTGCGTGGCGCTGTGCACCGCCGCGCCGGGAGGCCGCGCCGGAGCGCGCGCGCCGGCGCGCCGCGCCGGGCGCGCGCCGACGGCGCGCCCGCGCCGCGCAGGTGTTTGGGCAGGTCGTGTCGGGCTACGGCGTCGTGCGCGCCGCGGAGGCCTGCGGCAGCCGCGGCGGGGAGACATCGCAGGACGTGGTGATCGCGGACGCGGGCGTCCTGCCCCCGGCCGCCGCTGCGGCGGGCCGGCCAGGTGCCAGCCCCGCCGGCTTGGGCGTCACGCGTGGTCACAGTGCGCGTGTACATCTGCGTGTGCATGTTCAGGGGCTGCGTGCGACCCTGCTTCACATGCTCGCTGGCGGGAAGCAGAGGCGTGTGCGCTCAGCCTGCCGGACTGCGTCTCGTCATCATCATGCTGCGCGTGTGTCTATGCTTGGAAGAAGAACCTTGGCAGCCCTGTCACTGCTGCCACAGCGCTTGCACAGCTCTTGCTGACCGCGGCCGTGTCACCAAGCATCATGCGGCGGTGCCGCGAGTCTCCTGCGAGCCGCTGTGCAGATGGTCTGCGCGCGATCAAGAGGTGCGTGCGAACACTGTCTCACGCGTGCCTGCCCGGCACCTGACCTCCTTGACGCACAGGCGCGAGCGCGGCGGCCGCCTCGTCAGCCTCCGCACGGGCGGGCGCACGCGGCATGCACACGCGCCAGATGAGCACAGCTGCGCGGGGCCGCGCGGCGCTGCTGGGCGGCGGCGCGGCGGGGGCGAGCGCCTCGCGTGTGTGGGGCCGCCGCCTTGCGACCGTCAGGTGCGTCGTCCCAACACGGCTGATCTCGGGCGATGGCATCCTGAAGTAATATTGGTCACAAGCATGAGCATGCTGTTTCCCAGGCCTGGCACCCACCCTGACAGAGCACCATCATGTAGGGTTTGAAGACATGCCACTGTTGCAGGGTGCCTGCCTTCGTGGGCACGACGCCCTCTGGCCGCGCTGCACTGGCGTGCGCGTCAGGCGCGGCCGCCATTGTGAGGCTGTGACCTGGGCAGCCGAGCCGGCCCAAGCAGAATATGGTTCCGCGCACCGCTGCGAGGGCGTTGCAGGACCCTGCCTGGCATGGAACTCTTTGTCTGCAGCTATTCTCACAGTGCTCAGTGCTTACAAGTGACAATCTGGCATCGTGTCGTCATGGTTCAATGACGTTCAATGCATCCAGTCATGGCCACCATAAGCATGCGCAACACGATAGTACGGTTTGTTGTGCATGTACAGAGCGCAAGCTCACTTGCCGATGCAGAACTCTGCAAACACGCTGTCCAGCACGGCCTCCGTGTCGATCGCGCCGGTCAGGCGACCCAGAGCGCGCGCGGCTGCGCGCAGCTCCTCGGCCGCCAGCTCCGCCGCGGGGCCGGCCGCCTGCGCCCGCCGCAGGGCGGCCGCTGCGTCGGAGAGGTGCCGCTGGTGCCTCTCCCTGCCGCCGCGCGCTCGTGCTCGTGTGCGAACTGCCAGGTGCTTGTGCATCTGCCAGCCAGCCCAGCAGTTTTGGCAGCAACTGGTGGCATGCTGCGCGAATATCAAGCGTGGCAGCGCCCGATCGGAGCCCAGGCGCTCCGGCCGCCTCAGCAGATACGGTTAGGGCGTCCAGGCGCCTCAGACTGCCTCAGCAGGCACGCATTCTGAGTGCGCACATGCGCACGAGAGTGGCAAGCTCTACACGTGTTGGGGCGCACCGCGCGACGAGCGCCGCGTCGCCCGCCGCGCCGTCGGCGCCGTCGACCGCCGCTTGCACCGCCGCCGCCAGAGCGGCCAGCAGCGCGTCCAGGCCCGCGCCCGTACGGCAGGACGCGGCGCACACGCGCCAGCGCGCCGCGCCGCCAGACGCGCCGCCGGCTGCCGGCGCGCCCGGCGCCGGCGCCGCGGGCGGGCCGCCGCGCTCGACCAGGTCCCACTTGTTCGCGACCAGCAGAACCTGCTGCTGCTGCGGTGCAGGCATGGCGTCGAGCCCGGTCTCCGCCGCGGGCGCGTGCACGTCCGCGGCCTCGTCCGCGTCGGGCCAAGCGGCCAACGCCTGGGGCGCCGCCAGCGCGCCAGCGGCGCCATGCGGCAGCAGCTCTTCCAGCAGCCCGCCCAGGAGCGCGCCCCGCGTGGCGCCGCTGCCGGCGGGCGCGCCGGCGGGCGCCAGGTCCGCAAACACGCTGCGGCAGGCTGCAGCGATGCGCGCCTCTCGCGCGTCCGCCTCCTCGCCGGCGGTCAGCCCCGCCAACTTTTGTAGGTCACACGCAACGCCGCCGCTGTCCTGACATGAGCTGTCAGGTGCCACTCCGATCTGCCGGCAGAGCGGAGGAGCGCCCTGCCCCGTGCTGGCCGCACGCCCAGCGTGTCGCGCCGCCGGCCGCGCCCCGCTGGCGCCGCAAGGCTCACTGCTGACGGACTGGTCAGACCCGGCGGCCGCGGCGGCCGCGGCGGCGACCGGCGGGTGCGCGGCGGCGTCCGCCACGACGACCAGCACGTCCGCCGCGGCGGCGGCGGCGAGCGCGCGCCGCACGCCCTCCGCCTCGACCGGCCCGGCCGCCGGCCGCACGCCTGCGGTGTCGGTCACCAGCACCTGTGCGCGCACGCGCCTCGGCGCTTGGGCTGCCTCTGGACTGTGATGCACGCTGCCCTCCCAGCACCAGGGCAGGACCAAGCGGGCTACGGTGAGATGCTTGCCGTGCTGATGGGTGATGCCGTTGTGATACACACTCTTGTTTACCACCTGAAGTGCCACCACTTAAAGAGGACGCGAGCGTGAGCGTACAGCAGGTCAGCTACGCACCTATGGCGCATATGCAGACCTTGAGAAGTTCCTGCCCTGCCCAACCATGGGCACGCCGCACCGGAGAGCCCACTAGCTAGGTCCAGCAGCGTCTCCAGCGCGCCGCGCAGGGTGCGCACACCCGCCCTGTCTCACACCCCGGCGGCTGCGCTTGTGGCGCGCCTTGGGCCCGTCTGGCATGCCCAAAGCCTATCCCATACCCCAGCACTGAGGCCGTGGCGCGCCTTGAGCCCGGCCAGCTCCAGCGGCACCTCCAGCACGTCGCGCGTGGTGCCCGGCTGCGGCGCCACGATGGCCGCCGGGCGGCCCGCGAGCGCGTTGAGCAGGCTGCTCTTGCCCGCGTTGGGCCGACCAAGCAGCGCCACGCGCACGCCGCCGCGCACCAGCTGCCCGCGCCGGCCTGCGCGCGCGGGGCAGCCCCGTGGCGCTGCTCTGATACTTCGACAGCGCAGACGAATGAACAGCAAGCCGAGCGGGCCTGCATGTCGTCCGATGCAGTGCCGCAATGAAACACACGAACGCGACGGGCGCCCGGCAAACACAATGCACACCTCATATGCGTAGCCCAGGCCAATGTGCCACCCGCCCGCGCGCAGGTGGCGGGCCAGGTCATGCCTTGGAGTCACGCCACCCCAGGCTGCGCCCGTCTGCGCAGGGATACGGCCTTGAAGTGAGGATGCGCACCTGCGCGCAGGTGGCGCGCCAGGTCGCCCAGCAGCGCCGCGACGCGCGGGCGCACGCCGTCGAGCACGCCCGCTGCCAGGCCCTCCTCCTCGCCAAAGTCGATGACGGCCTCGGTATGCGCCAGGCACGCCAGCATCTCGCCGCGCCAGGCCTCCAGCCGGCGGCGGTGCGCGCCGCTCGCGTGCTGCAGCGCCTGCGCGCGCCCGGGCTGGATCGGGCGATCCCTTACACGCTGATTTGCGCGGTGCGCCGCGAGGCACCCACCCTTCTACTGCGCGCGCTTGCAGTCAGGACGCCACTCGTGCTCACTTATTGGGATGGAGCACAAGCGCAGACGCGCCACCAACCTGGCATGCGGCTGCCCTGCATGCACCGACACTCTGCGCCTGCCCCGCGTGTGCACGCGCGTGCACGCCGCGTCCAACCTGAGCGTCTAGTCACGCTGGGGCGCCGCGCGGGCTGCGCGCGCGCCTGGCGATGCTGCGCGGCCGTCTCGGCGGCCAGCAAGTCGGCCAGGCCCTCCACCTCTGTCAGGTCCAGCTTGCCCAGCTGCCGCGGCCCCGCGGCGCGCGGCGCGTCAGCCCGCCGCTGAGCAGGGCGCGGGCGGCGCTGCCGGCTGCGGCAGGGCGGGCGCACGAGCCCCGGCCTGCCACGCCAGGCTGCCTCAGGCTGGAGGCGGCGCAGGCGCCTTCTTCAGCACCACAGCGTGGCCAGGTGAGCGGGGCACTGATACGCACGGTTCCAGTCACTGAACTCTCACAAAGCGGGGAGCACCTGAAACGCGCGGCGCGTGAACTCGCCGGGCTCAGCCAGGCGCACGCCCGGCAGCGCTGTGAGCGCATGCAGCACGCTGCGCACGACCGCGGCGCCGCCGTGCACGTGCAGCTCCGCCACATCCTCTCCTGCCGGCAGCGCACCTCCAGTCAGCTCGGCAGGCTGTCACTTCCCTGCACCCCCCCCTTTCCAGCTTACAGGGCCACAGGCTGCATGCCAGAGCCCCAGAAACAAGTCCACGGCTGCTGGGAGCTGCGTGGCAGAGCACCAAGGAAGCCAGGCATGCGCGCTGAGCCGCTGCTGCTGCAGTGCGCCACCTGTGTAAGACGCGCTGCCGGGGAAGCGGACGACCAGGCCGCGGTCGAGCACGTCGCCCGACGCCGGGTCCCGCAGCTCTGTCACCGTCTGCGCAAGGAGCTGAGCGCACTGAGCGAGACCAAGGCCTTCCTAGCGACTGCACAGGGTGTCGCTGCACGGCAGTGCTGGCTGGGCGTGCGCGCACCGCCATGCGCGGACGTGGCAGCGCCGCTCCAGGCCGCGTCAGGCTCAGGAGCGCTGCGTCTGTCGCAGCACCCGGGCACCAAGCCTGTGAGCTGCCAGGCTGCGCTCGTGGAGGGGGATGCACTGGGCAGTGCATGTGCGTTGGCATGGCGCTGCAGGGGAAGACAGACTCAACTTGGCTTATGATCTAAATTTGCAGAGCGCACCCGCACGCGGCCCGGACACGCGTATCACAGCGATGCCGGCACGGCCGGCCCCTGAGCTCAGCGCCGCGATCGTGTCCCATCGCCGCTGCGCCGTGTACCAGCGACGCGGCTGACTCAGGGGAGTTCTGACCTTCCAGCTCTGCAGCGGGTATGCTGCAGCTGGCGCTGCGGCGGTGCCGCTGCGAGCGGCGAGCAAGGTTTGCGCGGCGTGCACTAGGGCGCGGGCGCGCACAACGGTCCTTTGCGCAGCTGACAAGGCCAGCATGCGTGTGATGTCACTCCCCAAAGGCTTGCCCAGACGTGGAGTGGCTGGTTGCCGAGGAGGAAAGCGATAAACCCTACCTACATAAACTCGCGAGCGAACTTGTTTTTTCAAAAGCTTGCCTTCTCACACACTCAACGCTTCTCACGCAAACACAAGGTCGCTCAAACTCTTAAAAATGTCGGGCAACAAGGCACCCAACGACCCCGTGAAGGAGCAGATACGTGCCCATGCCGGTGGCCATCTTGACTGCGGCATTGGTGTTGTACTGTGCTGTCAACGCTTTGCAGGGGTGGAGAACACGTTCAGGCAGTGCTCTACGGTTGCAATACGGGGCTGTGAGTGCATCGCATTGCCTACTAGGCATTGACCTTGTCAGCAGCTAACCTGGCGTGTGTGCTGCACATTGCTCAGGACAAGTACGGCAAGTCGTTCGAGGACTGTGACAGCAAGGAGCGTCAGAGCGTGGGCGGCACCAAGGTGTGTTGCTGTGCATACATACCGAACTGCTGTTTTTACCATTCTGGGCCTGGCCGCTTGCAGTGTAATGCCGCTGTCGTGTCTTTCTTATGGCAGCCTCGCTGCTGCCTGCGTCGTATTGCTGGTGTCGGCATGGCGTGTGTCATCCTTGTGTGATCTGGGTTTGCCACGGAATGCAGCTGTAGTTGTACATAATGTCGACCATGCACACTACATGTAAGTAGGTGTATATGTAGATTTGCAGTGTGCCGGTGTAGTATGTAAAGCTATTCCTCACCTCTGTGTGTTGCTGTTGCAGGGTGGCCAGAAGCGCGTGGAGCAGATCGGCCCTGAGGGCATGGCCGAGATGGGCAGCCACGGCGGCCAGAAGTGAGCAGTGCGAATGTACTGCACTGTGCAGGGCTGAGCTCGCATGGATGTAACCAACGTATGATTTTGACGACCGGTTGACTGTGACGTTTATAATCAGGCTCAGATGTGTACATGGTTTATTATGCTGTGTGATGATATGTAACAACACGCTGTTACTGCATTGCATTGATATTCTTGTATCCTATGCAATTTTAGCAAGTAATTTTGTATGTGAGCAAAGTAGTGGCCATCACACACACTGTTGTGTACCAATGCCAGTGTTTGGCTGCCAGTGTTTGGCTACATAAGACAGTGTTTGGCTACAAAAGACTTAAGTTAAAAAAATTGAGTAGATTGCATATGGTGTATCCTTCAGGTGCCATCAACAGCGAAGGTTAAAAAAATTGAGTAGATTGCATATGGTGTATCCTTCAGGTGCCATCAACAGCGAAGGAGATGCAAGTGCTAACCTTGACAACAAACCAAATATTCCAGAAGCGGTTTCGCCATTGCCGACTGCACTAAAATAGTGAAGCGACCAGTAGTTCCTTACTTTACATTACATTACATTAAAACACTGCTTCTCTAGCTGTGCAATTCGAATTTGATGGCGCTTGAGGACTAGGGCACCTGCGAGGTCTTCGAGGCAACGAACAGCAGCACCAAGCGCGGCTGCTGTACGCCTGCATTGGCCCTCTGCTGACGCTCATCGCATAAGAGCACACATTTCTGCTGACCAGCCACCATGTCTTCGAGGGGCGAAGAAGACCCGAAGGAGCAGGTGCATGCACTACTCGCCCCGTAGCAGTCGTAGCCACGCGCACGCTGTCACACCCACGTATGAAGTGAGCAGGCGCCTGCACGCGCTTGGAAAAGTGACATCCTGCGACTTGACCGCTTACGTAATCGCATCATCGTCCAAGGGCGCGCTGAACGCTGAAAAGCTGTCCTCTTTCCCGCAGATAGCGCGCGAGAAGTACGGCCGGAGCTACGACGAGCTGGACACGAATGAAAAGCGCTCCGTGGCGGGCGTCCTGGTGTGCCCAGCAGCGCAGCTGTGAAGTTGCTTCCTGGTGACCAGCATTGCTGCGACAAGTGCAGCACGCCACAGCAACCACGGCGTGCCGTGTGTGTCCCTGGTGGGCGTGAAGCATTTGCATACGGTGTTCTCGAGATGGGTGCACATGCTGTGCTCGCCGTGTTTTGCATCCGGGCGAGCTGCAGTGCAGGACTGCGGATCCCCCTGTGCCGCGGGCTGCTGTGCAAACCACAGGCTGGGATGCAGGGCGGCAAGAAGCGGGCCGAGGAGCTGGGCAGCGAGGGCTACAGCGAGATGGGCAAGAAGGGGGCGACCGCCTCGCCTGCGACGGGCATGGGCGGCCGCGAGTAGCGCACGCGCAGCGGCCGCGCCGGCGCCGTGGGCGCCCTGCATGCATGGCGGGTAGGCCTGACTGGGCATGCCTGCGACCTGCCTTGTGCCAGACAGCTCCTGCCTTTGCGCCTCTGCGGCGTCATGCTGTACACTGCCGCGTTGTACACTGCCCGCGCGCCCGCTGCGGGCGCGCGCCTTGCCTGTGGCCGGCCCCTGCGAGTGGCGTGTTGTCGCAAGTCGCCTGCATCTGACGCTTGGTTTGCTTGGTTTGCTTAACATGCGCTGTAAGCAGCATGTTAAGCAAAGCGCACAGCAGCGCATTGCAGCCAGACCCACTTCTGCCTTGGGGCTTTGGACGAAAAGCATGCATGCCCGGCCCCGGCACATGTGATGGGCAGGGCGCCCCGGCCCACGCTCACAAGCGGGCCGCGGCCCCGGCATGCGGGCGCGGCAGCTACCACAGCCCAAACCAGATGCCCTACCCTATCCTACCACAGCCCAAACCAGATGCCGCGCAGCAGCGACAGCACGGGCTCGCCCGCCTGCAGCACCGCCGCCAGGCGCAGGTACTCCAGCGTGCAGCCGCCGAGCAGGCCGCCGGCATTCAGCTTCGCGTCCTGCGCGCGGCGCGCCGCACCTCGGCCGCCGCCGGCCGCGCAGCGCATGGGCCGCGCTCCACGCAGCGCCCTTGCATCCTTTTCCATAATCACGGCGAACGCAGGCCGCATCAGGCACTGGGGGCACGCTCCGCTGGCCGCTGACAGGCTCCTCAAAGCGCACGAAGTGGCCGCCCGGGAGTGGGCCAAGGCTCTGTGCGCAGCCGCGCAGCGAGGGCGGGAGCGCCATGAGCTGCGCTCCAGCTCACAACGCAGGCTGTCTGATGCCTGACGCCCGCGCGCGCGGCCGCGCCTGCAGGAAGAGCACGAGCACGTGGAACAGCGCGGCGGGGCTGCTGAGCGTGAGCGCCGGCGCGCCGCCCAGCACCAGCGTGAAGGCCGGCTCCGCCGTCGCCAGGCCCAGGCCCAGGACCGCCGCCGCGCCCGGCGGCTGCGCGGCGCGGCGCGCCGCCCCTCAGCGGGCGCCTCGCCATGCGCCCTCAGACATCATGCAGAGCAGCCGGCAGGGCTTGCTACTGACGTGAGCGCTTGTGGGGCTACGACTTGCTGAGGCACAGCCCAGCACCGACATTATGGCGCGCCAGGCGCAGCGTCACCACACGCACAGCCGGCCGGCTCAGGGAGCAGGGCGGCCCGCTGCACCACGGCTGCGCGTGCATCCGCTGCGCAGACCTGCGGCTCCGCAGCGCGCGCGTGCTCGGCAGGCGCGCCTGCGACGTCGGCCGGAAGGACAGGATGGCTGTGTGCGCTGCCCCTAACCCTAACCCTAACCCTACCATGCACAGCAGGCGCGCCTGCGACGTCGGCCGGAAGGACAGGATGGCTGTGTACGCTGCCCCTAACCCTAACCCTACATGCACAGCAGGCGCGCCTGCGAAGTCGATTGGAAGGACAGGACGGCTGCATGTGCTGCCCCTCATCCCAACCCTACCTTCCCAACCCTACCATGCACAGCAGGCGCGCCTGCGAATTTGATTGGAAGGACAGGATGGCTGCATGTGCTACCCCTAACCCTAACCCTGCCTTTCTAACCCTACCACGCACAGCAGGCGCGCCTGCGACGTCGGCCGGAAGGACAGGATGGCCGCGTACGCGGGCGGCGGGCGCGCGGGCAGCGTGCCCACGAACAGCGGCACGCCCGCGGCCGCCGTGCCCGCCAGCTCGTCCAGCGCAAAGTGCCACTTGGGCGCCTGCGCGCGCCGCCCCGCCCGCGCTGACTGCGCAGCTCTGGCACGGACGGCAAGCGCAGGCCGTGGCCGCGCCACGCTGCATGTGCTGGCGCTGAGCATGCTCGGGCGGCACCTGTGCAAGCTCACACCCCGCAGCAGTGCCTTTGCCTTGGCGCATCCGCCGGCGACACGCTCGCCCAGCGCACCGAGCCCACGCCGGCGCACTGCGCCCTCCCGCCGCGCGTGAGCATGGCGAAGCCCACGCGCTGAGGCGCACCGCACTCCAGGCGTCGCGCCTCCCGGAGCGCCCGCCGCCCGCCCTGACCCTCGCCCCAAAACCAAAACCTGCACCGGCCGCGCGCGCGCCTCCAGGAACGCGGCGAACAGGTACAGCAGCAGCGCCGAGTCGGTGGGCAGCTCCGCGCTCCAGGGCTTGCCGCCCCAGGCGCCGCCGCCGGCCCAGCGGAAGGCGGCGCAGCAGGGCCCGGCCGCGAGCGCGCGCGCGCGCGCGGCCACGTACCCGCGCGGCGCGGCCTGCAGCAGCGCGCGCGGCGCCTCGCCGCGCACCAGCGCGCCCAGGCGCAGGTACCGGTTGACCGCCTGCCGCCAGGATGGGTTGGTGTTAGGGTTTGGGCAAGGGTCGTTTGCCGCCTGCCGCCGCCGCGGCGCGTCGGTCAGCCGGCACGGCGCGGCGCCGCCTGCGGGCGCCTGCGCTGGGCGCATGCAGGCCCGCCCGCCTGACGCCGGCGCAGCAGCGCTTCCGATGGTCACAACAGGGCCCGCGGCCCACCGGGCGCGCTAGCGACTCGGCTCCTGCCATGCACATGCCCATTTGAGCACAAGGCGGGCAGGCTGGCCACTGGGCCGTCCGAGCGGGGCTGCGGCGCGCCTCCAAGCAGACCAGCGCGGCCGCGGCCTGCGCGGCAGGTGGCCCGCGCAGCGCGGCCGCCAGGCGCGCGCGCAGCTGCCCCGCCAGCAGCTCGTCGTCGGTCTCAGCGGCTGCGCCGGCGGCGGCGCCGGCTGCGCCGCCCGCCTCCGCGCCCACCGGCGCCAGCGCCAGCGCCAGGCCGAGCGGCGCCGCGCGCGCCGCCACCTCCTGCGCGGACAGTATTAGGGTTGGACGGCGCGAGCGCTGCCGCTCAGGCCCATATCCGCAGGTTCCCATCTCCCCGCAGCGCGCGCGTGCTCAGGCTTTCACGAGCGGCCGCGGCAGGCCGGCTCGCCGGCCAGGCGAGCGGGCAAGGCGCCGGGCGGCCTGCGCGGGGCGCCAGACGGCCGGCGGCGCGCTCCCCGGCGACAGCGAGCGCCGGCGGCCGCGCGGCGTTGGGCGCGCGCACCGCGTGCGCGCCGTCCAGCAGGCGCACGAGCGGCTGCAGCAGCTCCGCGGCCAGCCAAGCGCGCAGGCGCTCGGCCCAGGCGTCCAGGTCGGCGCGCGTCGCGGCCAGCCGGCCCAGCGCCGCGTCGGCCGCCTCGGCGCCGCTGGGCGCCAGGCGGCCGTCGCCATGGTGCGGCGAGCCGGCCTTGCCGCGCGGCTGCGCGCGCCCCAGTAAAGCCGCGCTGAGCGGGGCCGAGCGCGCGCGCCGCGCGGCGGGTGGCGCCTGCACCGGCCGCGCCTGGGGCCGCACGCGGCGCCCGCGCGCTGGACGCCGCCGCGCGCCAGCCCGACCGACCGGGGCTCTGCATACTTACCACACATGCGCATGCCGCTGCAGAGCTGCGCTGCGGTCCTCCATGCCGCCGTGAACAGCCCTCCGTGCCCCACGCATGGCAGCTCCTGCAAATACGCACGGCGGCTGCATGCGGCTGCCATGCGTGCTGAGTGGCATGCCGGCAGCGCAGCTGGGCGTGCTTGCCAGCCCCGCCTCAACTGCCGCCGCGCTCCCCTGGTGGTCGAGCTAGGGCCCCACCCTGGCCCAACCCACGCTGTCCGCGCACGCGAGGCCGCTCGCATGCACCGCAACCGCACCTACCAGCCACCACGCGCGCAACGGACACGCACACCCGGCAGCCACCAAGCCACCGCAGGCTCCGCAGCACACCTGCAGCGAGGGCCGGTACACCGGCGGCGCGCCGCCCGCCGCGGGCGACCCCCGGAAGGCGCCCGCGGCCTGCGCGCCCGTATACACAGGCGCGCCCCCGTACGCCGCGGCGGGCGGCGCGTAGCCGCCGGCCGCGTGGTCCGGCGCTGCAGCGTCCTCCTCAAACGCGTCCTGCGCGGCGCGCGGCGCGGCCGCCCCGTCAGCGCCCTGCGCGACGGCGGCGGGCGCCTGCCTTGCCGTGTGCGCGCCGGCGCCGCGCCCGCCCCAGAGGCAGCCTGCGCACGGCCGACACCAGCACAGCCCCGCCTGGCATCTAGGGAGGACGCAGCATGCCCGTTGCTCCAGGCGCGCGCGTCAGCCTTGTGAGCCGGTCGGCCGTCAGGCTGGGCCAGGGCGCCGCGCTCGGCTGGCGAGTGCGCCCGCCTGGCTGCGCTTCGGCGCTCGCGTGGCGAGCTGGCGGCTGACATGACCCTCAAAGCGCAACCCTCTCGGCAACCCCATGAGGCAGCCTTGCCACGACCCGCTAGAATGGAGCCTGGTGCGGCCTGGTGCGGCCGCTCGGGAGACCTGCGGCTCCTTCTGTGCCGCGCTGCCTGCGCTTGCATGCCTCGAACCAGCACAGAGAGCGCGAGCCAGCGGTGCGCGTCGAAGGTCTGCTGGTCCGCAGCGCCCTGGACCGCCGCATCGTCCGGGCCCAGCACTGCGCGCGCAAGCGGGCGGCCACCACAGCGCGCGGCGGGGCCGCGCCATGTATCGCTGCAGCTGCTCCGGCGTGGACACCAGCCGCGCGCCGCCGCCGTTGCCGGGGCCCGGCGACCCAGCGGCGTGCCCCTCGCCGCGGCCCGCGGGTGTGGCCGGCGACGCCGCCGCTCCCGCCGCCGCCCGCAGCGGCCGCTGCGCCGCGCAGCGCCGCTCGTTAGCTTGCCGTGGCAAGCCGTGCAGCATCTCACTTGCATGACCAGCGCGTGGCGGGCGTCACAGCCATGCAGCTCGTGCGTGCTGTGATACGTGCAGAGACAGGCTGCCGCCGCCCAAGGTGCTGCGGGCCCAGCCTGCGGCGGCCCGCATTTGCCGCCGCCATGCGTCGCACTGCCAGGCGGTACGGCCGGCGAGCTCGTCCGCAATGAATGCAGGCTTTGGGTCCCAGGGCCGCTGCTTTTGCAAATCATGACCAGGCGCTGCCTGTCGACCTCGGGATTGGCGCGGCGCTTTCATGCATGCCCAGCGACAACTGACACACGCGCACAGCGCATGTGCGTCGCTGGGCGCGCTGCGGCGCGCCTGCATCAGCGGCGGGCCGAGCGGCTGCGGCGAGCGCGCCGGCGCCGCGCCGCCCTGCTTGTTGTCCGCGGGCGCGGGCGCGGCGCCGGCCTGCGCCGGCGGCGGCGTGCGCGGCAGGCCCAGCAGCGCCTTCTGGCCGTCCTTCAGGTCCCTCTCCCTGGCGGGCGGTGGCGCGGCAGCCATTCAGCATAGGATTAGTTTGGCGCCGGGCGAGGCGCTGGGCGCCGGGCGGCGGGCGGGAAGGAAGGAAGGCTCTGAGTGCGCGCGCCTTTCTGCGCACCCAGGCGTGTTGGGTAAGATGCCTGTTTCAGCCGGGCTAGGGCTGCTTTAGGCAAATGGGGCACGAAAGCAGTCATCCCATACCGACAGAGCAAGGGACGTCGGGGGGCGCCGCCGCGGCGCACCACTTGCGCGGGGCCGTCTTGCCGAAGCGCAGGTACAGCAGCCCGGCGATGCGCACGCCGATCACGACCGCCGACGAGTAGCCGACGGCACCTGCGTGGCGGCACCGCGTTGCGCGCCGCGCTTGCACAGTAATAGAGCAGCACTGACGGGAGCACATGGGCGGGAGCGGTCACCCAGGACCAGCTCTGCATACTCGTCGCCCGTCCACGCGACCACGCGCGCCGGCAGCCACAGCGGCCTGCGCCCGATCGCACAAGCACTGCTTCGGCCAATGTGTGCATGCTTGCAGCTGGTAATGTTCACAATCAAAGTTGCATCTGCAGCCACGGCGTGGCCGCACCCGCTCCGCGCCAGCCACACGACGCCCGCCAGTGCTGTGGCGTGCCGGGTGAGGGACTGCAACTCGCTGCCGCGCAACGCAAGTGCAACCGCGCCTGCCTCCAGCACTGCGTCTGAGCGCTCGTTCCATGGTCGCGGCATTTACGACCCGCTACAGTGCCGGGACTAGAATGTCTAGGCTGGACGGAGCTCTGGTTGCAAGCCAAGGTGCCCAGCCTGGGATGTCGTACGCCTGCCTCCCATCTTGATGCAGGAAACCCTGCACCTTGGACAGGGCCCCCCGGGGGTGCGTCCGGCCGATGAGCTGGCAATTTTTTGCCTGAGCTTCCGCTCATGGCTTGACAGATTGGCTTGGAAATAGTGCTGGCGATTAGTCTGTCCCTAGCAGTGTTTTTGAGAGGCTGCTCGCGCTACGTCGCCCCGCTCAGTTGCTGCTGCGCTGCCAGCTCCTGTGCTTTCTGGAGCTTCTGGCGCACGTGGCGGGCCTGCCGGCCCAGGCGTGTGCGCCATGAGCGCCTTGATGAGGGAGGGCACGCTCAGCAAGGACACCGGCAGCGGGCTGTTCAACCTGACGCTGGATGAGCTGCAGAATGAGCTTGTGCCCGGCAGCGGCAAGCTGCTGGGCTCGATGAACATGGTGCGGCCTGCGCTTCTGCTGCGCCAGGGAGCCCTCTTCGGGCGAGCCGTGATGGGCGGTAGGGCGGTCAACGTGGGCTGCGCGCTAACTCGCATGCTGCGCCCCGCTGGGGCCTGCAGCTCAGCATGACAGCAATTTTGCCTGCCCTGGTCACTGCACAGCATCGTGCTGCTTCACCAGGTCGACTGAGAGCCTGGTGGTTGTGCTCTTCGGTAGCTAGTCGCCTTTCGCCATCTTGATCACCCAGCCGTCGTCAAGCGCTGCTTGCAGGCCTCGCGTACGATCGTGCAGGGTCTGGCAGGCACTCGCCTATCAAGCGAGGCCGGGGTCGTGGAGAGGCGGCGCCTCGACTCTGAGCGTTGGATGTCTGCTCACAGACCCTGCTGTGCTTGCTGAGCTTCGGCCCGGCTGTGCTCCAGGACGAGTTCCTGTCCACCGTCTGGGACCGCTCAGACCCGGCGGGCGTGGGAGGCCTGCCACCAGTGGACGAGCAGCCAGAGAGGAGTGGCCCCACGCCGCTGCCGGCGCTGGAGAGCGCCCCTGTCAGCCACCCAGACTACAGGCGCGCGGCCCTCTGTGTGACCCTCACAGCAGCGCGGCCTTGCGGTGCGTTCGATCAGGGCAGCGTGCGGTGCGGTGCGGACTGTAGGGGTGGCGAGACGCGTTGCAGGCCTTCCAACTCAAGTTATTGTTGGCGCCAACGTCAGAATACAACGTTACCTTGTACCCATACTGATCAGCAACTGGCCCCAAGCTGGATATATGGAATGCATGACAGCGTAAGGCATTGCAGAACACTGTTTTGCGCACGGAAACTGGCGAGCAGCTACCCTTGGCTTCCGCGCCGCCGCTGGACACTTGCGCAGTTGCACCGCTGTGCGCGCTCCTTTTCGGCTCGGCGTGGGGCGCCAGCGGCGCTGTAGAAAGCTCTAAGCAGGCTGCCGCGGCGAAACACTGCGCGTCCCCCAGCCTGCCGCCGCTGACGCGCGCGGGCGGGCGCGCGGCGCGCAGCGGCAAGACGGTGGAGGAGGTGTGGCAGCTGATCCACGGCTCCGGCGCGCGCGGCGGCCGCGGCCTGGAGACGCAAAGCAGCCTGGCCGGCGTCACGCTTGGCTCCTTTCTGCAGAGCGCCGGCCTGAGCAGCCTGGCGTTCGACCTGCCGGACGTGCCGGAGCTGCAGGTGCGGCCCGAGCTCTGCAGGGTGCGGCCCTACCCTGGCCAGCCTGGCGCTCTGCTGTGCCGGGGGTGCCGTGAGCCGCAGGCGCCGGCGCCCGCTCTGCAGCCTGTAGAGCCCATGCATGGGGCGGGCGCAAGCCCTGGAGCCCGGCAGGGCGGGGGATGCACGGGCTGCTGGTGCGTCGGACCGGGCGTGCGGCGCTGGCCCGGGCTTGAGCCGCGCTGCCTGTTGCGCTCATAGCAAGCTCTGCCGTTTGACCGCTTGCGGGCTGGCGTGCTGGCGTGCACGCCCGCGGGGTGGCTGGGGGATCATGCGGGTGCACCGCCAAGGTTATCTATCAAATGCTGGATGTCTCCTGCGCCAATGCAGTGACAGAGGCGTGTTGGCTGCACTGTTGGATGCAACCCAAGCATCATGCCCCTGACGTGTGACGTCACCTCCGCACACACAGCGGCAGTCTGCCGCAGGGCTGAAGCTGCCGGCTGTGTCCCTGTGTGCCTGTGTCCCTGTGTAACCCTACCCTATCTGTGCGCGCGCAGAACCTGCCCTCGCGCGGCTCAGCAATGCCGCCGCCGGCGGACGGCGCCGCGCTTAGATCGCTGCAGAGCCACGCGCCGGGCTCGGCGGCAGGCCCTGCCGCCGGCGGGCCGGCCCGCGCGCACGCGGGCGTCAGGGTCGAGCGTGCGCGCGCAAGCAGCGTCACTATCGCCCGCGACGGCGGCGCCGCGGGCCCGGCGTCCGCCGCACCGCCGACGCCGCAGGCGCAGCGGCCGCTCAGCGCGCCTGCTTCAGGCGCGGTGGGCGCGCCGGCGGGCGCGCCGGCTGGCGCTGGCGGCGCCCGTGCGGGGCCGGCGGCGCGGGAGGGCGGTGCGGCAGGGAAGGGCGGGAACGCGGCGCCGGGAGAGGCCGCGGGCGCCGCCGCCGTGGCGCGCAGCGCGCCCGCGCCGCGCGGCCTGCCGGCCGCGGCGCCGCCGACGCCGCCGGGGACGACCGGCGCGCCGCAGGCGCGTCCTGGCACGGCGTGCGTGAGCTTCGAGTCTGGGTCTCAAAGCTGTGTTGTTTCACTTCGCCTGGTGGATTGAGTGCGAGTGAGGATGTGGGAGGTGGCGCCAGGCCGGTGACCAAGCAAGCGTGGCTTTGTGAGTCATAGCCCCTTGCTCTGGAAGCATACTGCCCACAGCGAGCGCAGATCGGTCGGTGTCTTTGCAGCGCAGCTTGCGTGCAGCGGGAGTGTCGCGCCTGGTGACGTGAGGCCAGCGATGCCCTGTTTGCAATCGGGCCCTCTGCTGCGCGCATGTCCGGCAGCTGGGCAGCGCGCACTGACGCGCGCGCACACGCGGCCGGCCAGGCTGCCGCAGGAGCATCGCGGCCCAGCTCGGGCGCGACCGCATCGCGGCCCAGCTCCGCGGCGTCGGACGCGCCGCGCAGCGCCAGCAGGCAGGCGCTCGCGCTCGCGCGTTTCGAGCGGGTGCGGGGCTCCTCCGGTCGGGTGACAGCGCTGGGCTGGGAGAGGCTGGCCCGCCGGCGGCTGCGCGCGCCCCCGACAGCAGGCCTGTCGCGCACCCTGTCACCCGAGCGCACTCCGCGTCAGCGCCACCGGAGGTGGTGCCCTGCAGACAGCGGCCGGAAGCACATATGAATACGCTCTGAACTGGGAGGGCCCGCGGCCCGCAGGAGTGCGGGCCGGCGGCGCCGCCGGCGTCGGCGCCGCCGCCGCCGGCGCCGCGCGCGGGCCGGGCGCGCAAGCGAAAGGATCCGGACGTGGTGGACGAGCGCACAGCGCGCCTGCAGAAGCGCATGGTCAAGAACCGCGAGAGCGCGGCGCGCAGCCGCGCGCGCAAGCAGCAGTACACCGCCGAGCTGGAGCTGCAGGCGCGCGCCTCGGGCGCGCCCGGCCTGCGGGGGATGGCTGTCAGGGAAGAGGGTTAGGGCTAGCCCTCACCCTATGGCGTCGCGCTGTGGCTCGGCCACCTTGCCGTGCTCAAGATGGTCGGGCAGCGCTGCGAGCGGGGGTGCTGCGGATGCAGCTGCGCCCGAGCGGCTCGCGGCTCTTCAGCCGCACACCACGCCTGCATGACCGGCGGCATGCGGGGTCTGTGGCGCCTGCACACATGCTGGGTCGGCGCAGGGCGCCCGGTCTCGCCACCTGCCTGACGCATATGGATGGCTGGCGATGCCTGCGCGGTGGCTGGCAAGCGCAGCGCGCCTCGCACGCGGGGCGCGTTGTCTGCGGTGCCCATCGCAGCGCCCTGCACGCAGTCAGAATCGCGGGATAAAAGACAAAAGTGAATATCTATGAATGAATCATGTGATTGTTATTGAATGTGAAAGTGCTCAGGCAGCACGGCCGCGCCGCGCAGGTGGAGGAGCTGAAGACGACCAACAGAGACCTGCTGGAGCAGGTTATCTCGCACTGCCCGCCGCCGGAGCCCGCGCACACGCCCGCGCTGGGCGGCGAGCCGCTGCGGCGCACGCGCACGACGCCCCTGTAGGCGCCGCAGGGGTCCGGCCGCTGGGGCGCGGGCCCGAGGGTGCGTTGCTGCAGCGCGCTGCCGCGGGGCGCGGGCGGCCGCTGTGCCCGTGCATGCGGGGCGGCGGGCGCGCGCGCCTGTACGCGCGGGCGGCAGTGTGCTGCGGCGTGTCAGCGCTGCTGCCACCGCACGGCGCGAGCCGCTGAGCCATGAAGGTGTTTGCTGATGTGTGTAAGTAGGGCTGAGCGGGTAGGGGCTCTAGAAGTTCGTGTATGTTTGGTGGGTTGGCCGGCGGGCCTGTGGCCCGTGGCTGTGTGACTTGAACAAAGGCGGGGTCCCGTACTGGCGTGCTTCCCACCCTGGCAGGGTGCTGCCACAACTGTGGTCCCTGTCCAACATTACCGCTCTTAGAGGTGTTGCCCGCCCACACATTTTATTCGCTGTGGCGTGTTCCCCGTGCTCGCCTATAGGCTTGCTTTCGCTGCTGCGCAAGACGTTTCATTTTTTGCTTGTGGCCAGGGGGCCTTGTTGACGAAGCGCATCTGTGCGGCCTTGCGAACGAGGGGGCCTGACATGCACCGGCAATGGCGGGGTCGTGTTTTTTACGTGTGCTTTGCGCCAAAGCTGTCAAGGTGATACGTTGAGGACTCGAGAGTTGCCTGAAGTGCAGTGTGGCGCGGATCCCGCTTGCTAGAGCAGCATGCATTGACTGTACGTGGCTGGTCCACACTGTAACATCACCCTCTAGCGCCCATGCATGTTGTGCACGACGAGCACGCCTGACCTGCAAAGCCCACACGCCCTTTCCTTCGGCCTCCCTCCTGCATGCCTGCAAGGCTGCCAAGGCATCTATGTCTGTCTGCACACAATTACCACTCTCTCGCACAAGGACGACTGTCTGCACACAACCACCACTCTCCTGACCAAGGGCCACTCAGCAGTTGAGTTGTGGACCACACAGCACTGCCACACAGCACTTTCATGAACAAGAATCTCACACCTACGTCTGCCTCTTAGCCTGCCTCCTACATGTCTGCTTGACATGTGAAGGCATGAAAGCCATGCATGTAGTGCTAAAGCCCCTACCAGCTCCATAAAAAACACCCTGCATGAAACCATGCATGTGAAAACACAGCGAAACTCGCTGTGTTTCCACAAGCATGGCTTGCAGCACCACAGGTCATGGTCAGGTACTGTACAAGGGGCATGGAAGCTGCTAGATCAGTGCAGGACTGTGTTGCAGGTAAATCGCGCCAAAAGTGCTTGATTGCCTCTCTGACGTGCCGTGTACCGCACGCTGCTGACGGCCCGCTTACTCAAAGAAGCGCTGCAGTGCGTGCCGCGCGTCAGCCGGCCCGCTGGCCGCGCAGCGCCCGAAGCAGCGACGCAGCCCGCTGCACGGCGCGCTGGCGCCCGGTCAGATGTGCGAGCACTGCAACGACCTTGTACAGAGGACGTGGCGAAGACAGGAAACGTGCGCAATGGAACCTGTGTAGGACGCCAATTGGAGGAAGGCAAAGGCGGGCCAGTCGTGAAAACGGATGCCATGCACATGGGTCGCAGACTCCGTCTTCGGGTGTACCGCACCTGGCTGACGCGGCCGCCGCGCTCGCGCGCGCCGCCCAGCAGCGGGGCACCTTCTGCGCTGCCGCGCACGCCGGGCCGCCGCGCGCCTCCGGCCGCGCCCCTCGCCTCGCCGCTTGTGCCGCTGCCGCGCTCGCCCAGGCAGACCATGCTGCGCACCCTGCTGCTCCCCGAGCCTCCGCTGCTCGCTGACGTGGGGCGCGGCGCTGTCCTAGGCTCGGGGGGCGGGCGCGCCGCATCGTGCCGACCGCTGCAGGCCGAGGGCGCGCGCGGCCGCGTGGCGGGGCGCCCGGTTCCTGATGCGGCGGGGCCCGAGGGCAGCAGCCCGCGGAGCGAGCAGGCAAGCGCGGACTTGGCGCCGCGCAGCGTGCGCTGCGCGCACGGCGCACGCGCTGTCAGACAGACGCTATGATGTACACGCCATGAGCTACAGACCTGACACAACACCTGAGCGGTGTCGAGCGCTGACCACGCCGCCATCGTGTGTCAGGAGTGCTAGCCGCCTGACAGGATGCAGCTCATGGTGGCTGCAGTACTGCAGCCCCAGCTACGTATTCATTAATTTGCAAGCACGTGGCGCCCGCCCAGTTCTGGTGTTGCACACATTCGCAACATTCATCACAGCGTGCCGTGACATGCGTCTCAACACCTCTCCAGCATTGCAAGTGTCCACATGCCAGCCTCCTGGCATGTGCACGGCAAGAACAGGCGGCGCGGCACTTCACTGAACACTTTCTTAAACAATTGCAGCAACCCCGTGCCTGATTCCGGCTTTGCATGGGCCTAGCTGGGCCATGCAGAGAGCGCGCCACGGCGCACGCGGGCGCATGGCGCGGTGCGCAGGAGCGCGCCGCCACGGCGATGGCCTGCGTGCACCTGCAAGCGCCGCGGCCAGCCGGGGCCGTGCAGGGTCGGGGTCAGGGGACGTGTGGGCTGTACTCACGTGGAACAGCCGTGCGCGCACCCGGGCCTCGTCCGCGGCGAGCGCGGGCGCGTGGTGCAGGCAGGCAGCGTCCAGCGCCAGCTTGGCTGCATGCGCCGCGGCCAGCAGGCCCGCGTAGCCGGCTGCAAGCGCCTCGTGCGCCTGCGCGCCGGCCGCCGCCGCGGCGTCGCGCTCCTGCGCGCGCGTGGTGAGCTGGCCGCCACGGCCCGGCGCCTCTGTGCGCATGCAGCCAGGCGGTGCGGCCCCTCAGCAGCGCCCAGCCTGGCACGCCCATCAGCAGAGCAGACCGCGCTCCCGCGCATGGTCCTGGGTCGCGCCCGGGCAGGCTCAAAGCCAGCGTCACTGCAGGCCGCCGTCGGTATGACAGGCACCGCGCTGGCCAGCGCGTGCTGACATCTGCTGCGCATGCGCATACACGGCGCACGCGCGCACCCCACCCACGCGCTTGACTGCTCGAGCGCATAAAGGCGCTCCAGCACCCGGGAGTAGACGAGCAAGCATGGCCTTGTCACCAGGACAGACGCCGCGGCCAAGGGCTCGACACCGCACGCCCTCCAGGCAGCGCGCCTGCAGCTGCGCGGCCAGCAGCCGCGCCTCCTCCCGCGCGGCGCGCGCCTCGGCGCGCGCCTCGGCGCGCGCCGCCGCCAGCTCCGCCAGCAGCTCCGCCGCGCAGGCGCCTGCCGGCAGCAGCGACGGGTCACAGGTGTCGGGTGATGGCGGTGGTGTACACCCTACACTGTCCTGTCAGGGACGGCTTGCCGGGAGGCGCCTGGGCGCGCCGCCCGCCGGCGCTGGCGCAGGCTGTCAGAGGGCACCTGTCAGAGGCGCGTGGACAGTGTACACAAGATGCTGTTGGTTACCTGGGACAGATCTTGTGCCTGTCAGCGCACGGCGTTCAGAGCCAGGCTGCATGTCAGACCTTCACCTAAGCTACGTTTTCTTTGCAAACACACATTTGTAGGTTGCCGGCGTGGCCGAGGTTGCTGAGCAATCGACGTGGCCGCACACGGGGCTGTTACATGAGCATAAAACCACCGTACCTATGCAACGACGAGCCCGAGGGCGGTCGCACGCTGCACGCAGGCGCCTAGGTGCTGCTGCGCGCTCGCGCGCGCTCCACGACCAGCGCGCGCGCGCCACTGTATGCTGTTCAGAGGCGGGCGAGGGTACTGTCGCACCCTGCGTGCAGGCGTCCAGGTGCTGCTGCGCGCGCGCGCGCTCCGCCGCCAGCGCGCGGCGCGCCTCGGCCAGGTCGGCCGCCAGCGCGGCGTTCGCGCGCGCGACCTCGCCCGCATGGCGGTCCGCCGCGGCCGCGTACGCCTCCTGCCGTTTTGCGGGACCGCAAGCGGCGTCGGCTTGCTGCACGCGCTCAGCAGGTGTTGGCCCGCTTATGCCAGGCGTGAAATCCCGCTGCGTGGCTCCGCAGCACCGCCCTGGCACCCATCGCCTTCCTCCCCGCTGCAGCTTCACGGTGATACACCCTTGCTCACGTTGCAGACTCGAAGCGCAGACTCAAAAGTGCAATCAAGTCCCATCGCGGAACAGGCGCCCAGCTGGGCTGCGCGACGGGGCGCCGGCGCCCTGGAGCACACCAGCTGCGTCCGCAGGCGCTGGGCCAGCTGCGTCTGCGACGCCGCCTCCTCGCGCAGCGCGCAGTTAAGCCGCCTGAGCTCGGCGGTGTGCCGCTGCACCTCCGCGCCGCGGCACTCCGCTGCGCGCGCGCCGGGCGTGAGGGGCGGCATTGTGTGCGCGCGCCGACCATTGGCTGCATCAGTGCAGCGGCCGGCCTGGCGGCGCACCCTCCGCCAGCTGCGCCGCCAGCTGCGCCCGGCAGCGCTGCTTGGCCGCAGTGGCCGCCGCCAACCTCCTCTCCAGGTCCTGTGCGCGCCCCGGCAGCAATGCTATATTTCAAGATGTAGAGCGCAGGATACGGAGACTGCCGGCAGTCGGCACTCCCCCACGCACCTCTGCCAGGCGCTCCGCGACTGCCAGGCGCGTGCGCTGGTGCGCCAGCTTGCCTGCGCATGGGGAGCGCCGGTGCGCACTGCCGCCCACGCCACGCTTGCACGGCGTGCTGGCCATTTCAGTCCTGGGGCCGCGTGTGCGGCAAAGAGCTGCGGGTGAGGCGTGACGGTCTTGACCACGTGGTCCTGGGGAGAAAGGAGGCTGCTCTGATCTCAGCGGCGCGGCCTTGGTGCTACCTAGCACCATCAAGCGCACCATGATGGGCACCTGGCAATTTGAACCCTAGGGCTGCTCAGCACTGCTGCCACAGGCATGCAGTTACAACGGAATGAGGAATATGGGACTTCCAGCCTGTACTTCAAGGAAGCCGTAGGAGCTGTGCATTTTCCAGCTCGCTCGCTTGGAGTTACTTTAATTTCAGGGACGCAGCCACCATGTCTCAGCTCAAGATTGCCCTGCTGCTGGCTCTGGTCGTGGTCTTCCTGTGCCTGTCGGCCGCTGATGCCGCCCGCCAGCTGCTGGATGACTTCGACAACTGTCACCAGGGCTGGTGCGCGACTCAAACAACAACGGCGTGGGCGGGGCGAGCATCGCAACCTTTCAGGAGCTGATGCGTAGTCAGGTCGCCACAGGCAGGTGGTCGTTGGCTCGGCCGTCTGCTTGCTGTGGCAGGCCAGAATGTGTGTAAGGGCGGTTCTGCCGGCTGTTATGTTGCTCATCAGCGTCTCATCTTGACGTTCTAAACATCGGTGGTGAGTAGCGCTTCCGGCGGCGTGGTAGTGCGCTCTTCTCTAGTATTTCTTGTTTATGCTTCACGTTGTAGACGTAAAACAGGGAGCCAAGCATGGCTGTGAGTACAGCTGTTTCATCTGCCTTCAGTTTCACGTGCAAAAGAGTCTCTGCAGTGCCTTTGTTTGCAGGGGGTGCACACACTACCTGAGTTTCCACCTGACAAGCGCGGACGAGAGCGAGTACTGGGGCGAGCAGATGAGGTCTGTGGCAGGGGTGAGGAGCAGGCGTGCAGCGTGCTGATACGCTGTCTGGTCCCTGTGCTGCAGGGACGGCTGGCGCCGCGGCGGGTACCGCGGAGACTTTTACTGCGACGGGCGCCACTGGGACCGCGGGGGCGGGTGCGGGCCCTGGAACTTGGTCGTGTGTGGTGCTTTGTTGCCTTCTGCTGCCTGCACTTTCTCAAAAATGCATACTGCTGAACCTTTGTACTGTGGTTCCCAGGTACTACTATGGCAACCGGTGAGAGCCCTTTGCTGCTTTGGCAGTCCTGTGACGCCTGGAATTACATTTGCGGCTCTGCTGTTGCTGGGCCTGCTGCTGAGGTGCTAGCAAAGGTGAAGCTGCGAAAAGCAACGCACTGACACGCGCGGGGATTGTTCCAGGTACTACGGCCCGGGTGACCGCGGTGCGCCCCCGCTCTGATACCAGATGTGTATTTGTCCGCAGTGTATAACATTGCACCTTCGCACATTGCAAACTGAGATTGATTTGTAGGCCGGTCAATGTATGCGGCTAATCTTATGTGCGCTTGCAGGCGGTTTCATCAACATCAATGTTGGCAAGTAAGCTCAGCATGCAAGTAGTCGTGAGTGCGATGTAGATATGTTGCGCAGAAAGTGTGGCTGTTGGGTGTACTGCATGGCTGTGGTGGTACTCTGATGCTCATGTGTAATCATGGAGGGTGCAGCTATTAGAAAATACTACTCCAACAGTCTAATGCATTCTTTGCTTTCCTACCAGAGGCCATTCATCAGCACGCGTATGCGCCTGCAATCATGTACTCGTTAGATCACAATCAATGTCAGCGATGCATGGGCGTTCAGCTTGTCTACTTCAAAAGAACAGCCTGGTCCAGATACAGGAATGAGCATGATTAGTGTCACCAACGCGCAACAGGCAACTGGACACCACACCGCCATGCATGACACCGTAGTTTAAATCTGCCATCCGATCCAAAATTGATGTCAATAGCCCCAATCTTCCGGACAAGTTCTGGATTGCAAGTGCACTCAGCCTGCAAATAGGGCTGGCAGAATGATCAGACATGCGATGATGCTTTACGCGCTGCATATGGTGCTTTGTGCAATGGCATGCAGATGGCAGTGATGCATCATATGGCATGCAGATGGCATGCAGGTATGCGTCATAAGCAGGTGGGCGTATGCGGCATGAACGTGTAGCCAAGAAGGCTGAAGATGCTGCCAGCTTCCACGTGACTCAGTGAAACATCGGGTGTCGGCGCTCGAGCAAGGCGTTTTGACCAAGCATTCTTTCGAGCGCTCCTGAGACACGACGAGCTGGTGACACGAAGGATGTGTGACGTGCTGCGGCCTCAGCGAGAACAGCTGCGGCTGAAGCACATGCGGCCAGTGCCAGCTGTGCCAGGGTTGTGGCAGCCCTACCTTAACGCTTATGTATATGTAAATACCAGGCCTCGGACACACTCTTTGCTCGTATTGCGACTGTGGAAGAAACTTTCACCATGTCTGCTCACCTGAAGCTCGCGCTGCTGTGCGCGGTGCTGGCACTGATCGTCGCCATGTCTACTGTGGAGGCCGCTCGCCAGCTCCTGGACCGCTACGACGACTGCCGCGGCGGCTAGTGCGCCCTGCGCTGGCAGGCTTGCTCGTGTGCGGTGGTACTGCGTGTGCAGTTTGTACTGCTTGTCAGGGCGCTTGTGGGCTGCGCATGCCAAATATGGGACGCTGTTGTCAGAGCCTGCCACACGCAGCGTGTGCCAGCGCTGGCGGTGGCAGGTGGCGCGTTTGTGGTCTGTCACCGCAAACGTTGAGCGGTGATGCGTGCGCACGCTGCATATTCTTGTAGACAAGCTGACCGTAAAGTTCTGGGTGGGGAGCAGCTATGGGTGGAGGGACCGTGGCTACCGCGGTGACTACTACTGCGATGGTCGCCGCTGGGACCGCGATGGCCGGTGCGTGAGCTGGCGCATGTCAGAAAACTCACAAGCGTCCTAAGCGCTTGCCTGCAGGATTTTGCTGACCAAGTTGTTGTCTGAGCTGTACCTCGTTGGTATGGCTGCTGCTCAGTGTTGCTGTTCTGCGTTTGCGCGAGTCGTGCACTATTGCGCTGGCTGCAGTGTTGAGAAGTTGGTGTCGGGGAGCAGGTACTACTCTGGCGACCGCTGGTACGGCCCTGGCGACCGCGGTGGCTTCGGCATCTACATCGGCAAGAAGTAGACGGCGCGTGCAGCTTGCACGGCGCGCGCCGCGAGCCCGCGGTGCACAAGGAGCACTGTGGGTCGGACTTGCACCAAGAGCTGCTCTTCCACCAAGAGCGCATGCTGGATGCACAAAACTGGTCAAGCCAGCAAGGGCGCGTCTGTGAAGTAGTCTTACTCAATATACATGAAGTGGCCTATGTCTGGGTCTGATGTATGGTGCCAGGAAGTCAGCTTGTCATGAAGAGTTATGGCACAGCTAATTTCATTGATTCGATCGGAGCACTGGTACCATAGTATTGGGTAGGGCTACTGACAAGCCTGTCTTGTCACCTTAGCCGCCATTAGGCAAACTGTGTGCGCCTTCATTAGGCGCATGACTTGCTGAATCAATTTTCTTTTAAGCTGATCCAGGGCTTGCAATTGTGTATGTGCAGCATTCTTCTGTGCAGTATTATGAACAGATCAAACTCCTATGTGCAGTACTTTCGAACAGTATGAAGGAGGGTAGTGTCTCTTTTAGTGCACGCTCTGAGCGCGTCTTTGCCTGGTAATGCATGTTTGCATAATAACGCGTGTGTAAACGGAGTGTCTATATATATTGTGTAGTATATACTCTATACACAGTGCTCTACCTTGATGACTGTCGCAACGTTTAGTACCACTCACTGTCACTCGAAAGTTTCGCAAAGCATTCTGTCACATGAGGCCTGCGAATGTATGTGCTAAAAAGCAGCAGAGGATGTCCTGGTGATCAAAATACGCTTATATTAACCCTTACTAGGGCCTTGAGGTGCCCATACATCCCCCCCCCCTGCGAGCCTGGCGTGCGTCGGATGCTAGCTCCTGTCCTATACAGGCCACCGCCATGATGCACATCCTGGTGCTCGCCGTGCTGTCGGCAGCAGGCGGCGCCGCAGCGTTCGAACCTAACACAGGCAGCTCGCTCCTCGTGCAGGCCGGCGCGTGCTCAGCGTTCGAGTTCACGCCCCAGCCGGCGCACAAGTTCTCGTACACGCTCAAGCTGCTGAGCGTGGGGGCCGCGGGCTGTGACCGCGGCCTCGTCAGGTGGGTGGCTCCGCGCGCGCCAATTTGCAGCAGGCGGTGGCCACGTGGTGCCTGGTGCTGCAGGGCGGCATCTTGTGTCCAATGCTGCGACCCGGCGGCCAAACCCACGCGCACCAAGCTGGCGGCCGGCCGGCGCGCCGCAGGCTGTCCAAGTTCTACATCAAGGAGGCGTGCCTGAAGCAGCGCGACAACGAGCTCGGCCTGGACTCGTACAACACGCTGACCTGCCCGGCCGCGTCGGACGCGGCGGCCTCGACCTGCGCGTCCGCCTTCCAGCTCGGTGCGCCTTTTGAGTTCACCGAACCAGCGTCCATGATGTGCGTCATCCAGCTCGTCGCGTTCCCAAGCGCCGAGCCCGCCCCAGTCCCGGCCCGGCTGGCCGGCCCGGAGCCGTCCGAGGCTCATGGCGCCTTGTCGCGGCCGCACGCCGCCGCCCACGGCTCGCCGCTTGCGCGAGCTGCTGCCCGCCGTCGTCCGGCCCCTCAGCCTGCGCGCCTGCTCGGGCCGCCGCTGGCGGGGCCTGACAGAGTCCTCGACGCCGCCCGCCACCCTAATCCTATCCTTGCGGGGCGCGCAGCCAAGCCCGAGTCCCTGCTCACTGCCGGCAACGCCACCGACGCGCAGTCCTTTGACTCCGGCAACGTGTGCGCATCCAACGGCGACCGCGGCTATGTGTACGTCACCAACGGCTGCGCTACGCCAATCACCGTGGGCCTGGAGGTGCGCCGCCGCCGCCGCGCCCGCGAGCGCGCTGCGCGCCGGCGCTTGTGGGCCAAGAAGCTGCTGGGGACACGCGTGGAGGCGCAGCGCGAGCAGGGCGGCCGGGCGTTGTGTGTCGCGCCACCCTGCGGCCGCTCGCCGGCAGGCCCAGACCCTCAGCGCGCCGCCCAGCAGCGCCTCGCGCTCGCTGTCGCTCTCGGCCCTGAGACGCGGGTCGCGCCCTGCCTTGAGGCTCGGCGGCGCGACCACGGCGCCTGGCTAATGACGCTGATAGGGTAGAGATAGCTACAAACACTATACTCTATACCGCTGACGCGCCGCACGGGGCCGCGCGCGCAGCTGGACACGACCGACTACCAGGGCAAGCTGTGCGTCCAGGTGGCCAGCAAGTCGATCAGCGCGGTGGGCATCGTCGTCATCGCCGTCGGCACCGTCCTCGCGCTGCTCCTCCTCTCCTTCCTCTGCTGCTGCTGCTGCCGCTGCTTCTGCTGACCCCGCGTCCGCGCGGGGCGGTTGGGGGCCCGGGCGGGTGTGCGGCGCGAGAGAGGGTTATCTTGCGCGACGCGGCGGCCGGCTGGTGCGCTGCAGCCGGAGGTCGGAGGGGCGCTACGAGGATCTCAGGTGGGCCGGAAGCAGTGTGGCGACAAACCGGCGCCCTCGCTGTGCTGCCAGCGCCGCACCTGCTGGGAGTGGTGACGACCCACACTATACTGGCTTTAGTGCAGACGCGGCAAATTCAACTGGGTTGGTCGTTGTTTGGGAGCCTGTCAGGTCGTCGTGCAGAGCAGGCGCCCCTGGGGCAGGCTTGCGGTGACGTCTGATTTTGCACTGAAGGTACCCTGCGGAAGTATGCACAGCTGTGCTAGCAGTTGATGGGGCATGCCAGCTGTCGATGTCAGTCAGGATTACTCCTTATTGCGTTTCGTTTCCAGACCTGGTGCTGCAGCGTATGTGCAGAGCACAGGCTAAAACGTCGCGCGAGCTGGGGTTTGTATGGGTTCCTAATTGTAGCGCTTCGGTGCAGGATGGCGAGGGGTTGTGTGCGGTCCAGCATGCCAGGCTGCATGCGGTCCTGCGAGGTCTGCCTGCCGCCCCTGGAAGCGGGCACGCATGCGCTGCCGCCCAGGCTGGGCACGACAAGGCCGCACGCCTGGGACGACCCGCAGTTCCTGCTCTTTTTCGGGGCTAGCAATCCTGTACAGTAACGTACCACGTATGTGGGTGTCAAGCGCTGGCCGCGCTGCATGCCGCACGCGCGCACAGTCATGGTTGCAGAGGCGCCTGTTGCCCCGGGTCACAGAACTGCAATATGTTGCACGCAACCTGTGCAAATAGCTTGTTGATCACTGGGCTCTGTTTTCAGGGTATGTTGTCTGGATGTCGCGGGCAGGCTTGGGGTGGCCAGCAGTGTTGCAAGTTCTATGTGCGCCTTACACCAGATGCGTAGGCTGCGCTCTTACGGAGCACTGCGCGGTGCACGTATTGTGAATGTCCAAGAAGTCTGGCCGCAGTGTGGAGAGGCCTTCGTTAGGAACACATTGCATTCCCTATGCTGGCACGCCGCAGTTGCGGGGCTGTGTGCTCAGATGTCTGCAAGCGTAATCTTGCTGTGCGTGTTTGCGGCGTTCATGACAGGCTCCCAGGGATTACGGCTGCCTGCTGGGTGTCGCGGGCCTCTGAGCTAGCGCACTTTGCGATTTTGCGCGCTGAATTGTAATAACCTGCGCGAATGATGCATGCTGATGCCCCGTGCATTCCTCGCCACTGCCGCGAGCGCGCATGACGGGTCAAAGACCAGCTGCACACACGATGACCACCCCGCGCAACGCGTGCACACTTCCGGCAGACCCACCTTGCAGGACATTCGGCCCTCATGCTGCACACCGCATGGCTTGCCCCGCACCGCAGCAGCGCACATGAGGCAGTATCCTGTGCCCCACCCGTGCATGGCACGGACCAGCCAGACCCGCGTGCAACCCCAGGGCCTCGCCCGCCACTGCGGTTCCCGCCCGGTGGCAGAACCGGGTCTGCCTGGAGCCCCGGGCGTGCATGCTCGGAGCGCAGCCCGCATGCATGCAGTGCCAGCCGAGCTACCGACCGCTGGCCAGGGCAGAAGCAGGCGCCTGCTAAAAGAGGGATGCACAACACTCACCTCAGCATGGACCAAGCCGGCACAGGCCCGGGGCGTCCAGGGTGGGGCCCTGCACGGCCTTGGGCCTCCGCTGCGGCCTGCAGATAGGGCAGAGTATCCGGCAGGTTGATCACGATGCATGCCCTTGGTCCTGCAGGCGCCCTTCGCCTGGCGCATGCGCGACAGCATCCGCCGCGGCCTGCAGCCAGACAGCCACGCCGAGCGCGCCCGGGTCGGGGTGGCCCTGGTACTGCGCGCCTGGCACATAGCTCGCCCGCCCGGCGCCCGCAGCCAGCGCGGCGGTGCGCTGCGCGCCGGCCGCTGCCGCCTCCGCCGCCCGCCGGAGCGCCTCCGGCACGCCGCAGCCTGGGCACGCCCGACACCAGTTGCGCACACGCAGGGTGCAGGCACCGCCGTGGGCTTTGCGCGAGCAGGGCTGGCGGCAGGCTGCCGCGCGGGTGCGCTCGTCAGCAAAGCGGCCGGGGCATCGCTGCACTGCGGCGCGCGTCCTGCCGCGTAGCCGTGCACGCACGGCCGCGGGCGCGGCCAAGCGCGAGGTGAGGGGCGCGCGGCGAGCTGCGCAGCCGCCCGCCGGGCTACGCCCCATGCAGAGAGGCTTCGGGCGCGCACCCGCTGCTTCGCCCTCCTGCAGCGCGCGGGCCGCGGGCGCGAGCGCGTCGAGCATCGTGCGGTCGCCCTCCCCCGCGCCGCCGTACCGCGAGATGGCAGCCGCCGCGGCCTCCAGCGCGCGCGCCAGTGTGCGTGCACCGCGGGCGCTGCCGCCGCGCAGGCTGGCTGCGGCGGCCAGACCGGGGCGCGTCACCAGACGTGCAACCTTCCTCTGCTGGCCCCGCCTGAGCACCAAGGCGGGGCGAGCGCCCGCGCATGTGCCCTGCGTTGGCGTCGGCGCGCGCCCGGCCGCTGTGCTTTTCCGCGCTGTTCATGCCGTGGTATCCTGCAAGCTTTGAGGAGGATGCAACAGGCACACTCGCTGCTGTTCTGTGCTGCGGCCCTGCCGCTACTGCACAGCGCACCCTGCGCGGCGCCCTGCGGAGGCGAGCAAGCGCGCACCCGCGGCCGCCGACAGGCCCAGGCTGTACAGCGCGCCCGACGTGCCGCCCATGCTGCGCACCGCCGCAGCGAGCCTCGCGGCCGCGCCCGCCGCGGTGTCAAAGTCCGCGGGGTTCTCGGCCAGGGCGGCGGCAATGGCGGCGCCGCCGCGCTTGAGCGTCGAGCCGCAGTCGCCGTCGCCCGCCCTGCGCGCGTGCATCAGCAGGTGCCGCCTGCGCCAGCGCCACATGCCGGGACCCGGCAGGAGTCCTATCGAGCCTGAGGGCTGCAGGAGCGCACAGAGCGGTGCAGCAGGTCCTCGCAAGTGCCGCTCCTGACCAGGTCAGTCGCCGCTTGCGATTGACGCCGCAGCAGAGGCCAGCAAAGGCACGCCCTGCACCAGCCGCGTCTCGGACGCGCTGCAGTCAATGCACAGAGACTGGCTCCGCTCACGGACGAGGCCTCCTGTAACAGCAGCCTGGACACCCCGGACTTGCATGGGATCCTCCTGTGCTCGCGGCACACCTGCCATCCAGCTCATCCAGCTGCGGGGCGGCGGCCGCCAGCGCGGCCACGGCGACCGCCAGCGCGCGCCGCACCGCGGGACCCAAGCCCGCCGGCGGCCCCGCGCTTGCGCCCGCCGGCGCGGCGGCCGCGCGCGCGGCGGGCTCGCGCAGGCCCGCCGGCAGCCGCAGCGGCGCCTTGCCGGGCTGGTGCGGCTGGAGCACGCTCGGCCAGGCGGGCGCCTGCCGGCGCGCCGCAGCGGCCCTCATGCAGGAGCGCACCTCATGCGACTGGAATCCCGCCCATGAAGCAAGGCGCCCCGACATGAGAGGTAGCTTGCTGCATGTCTCAACGTGTCAAGCACACCAGCGGTCTTAGGTCGCCACAGGGAGTATGGCGCGGCAACCCCTTGCTGTGCACCGTGCGGCTCCTCTGTCTGCCCTTCAATCATCGCTCGCGGCACCCACTGCATGCAAGCACTCCGGGGCGCGCGCCGCGCGCGCGCGCGCACCAGCGTGGGCGCGTCCAGGCGCGCCAGGCGCTGCGCGTCCAGCACCAGCACCGACAGGGACAGGCCGGCCATATCCAGCGCGGTCATGAACGCGCCGACCAGCACGCGCTCCACCGTCACCTGCGCCGCGCGCGCCGAGAATGGTCAGGGTTAGGGCCGGGAGGGCGACGCCGAGCGCGCCAATCAGCACGCGCACCACCTACACCTGCGCTGCGCGCGCCGTAAATGTTTAGGGTCGGGGGTAGGGCAGACGGGAAGGCGCCGCCAAGCGCCTGCGCAGCGGCCAGGCGCCTCGACGCTGCGCAGGCGGGCGTGCGCCACGGCGAGGGGCACGCCCGCAGGGGGCAGCCAGGCGCGCCACTTTGTGAGGATCCACATGCGCCACGGTAGAGCGCGCGCCTGCATGGCGGCCAGGCGCGCCAGGGCGGCGCGCGCGGCCACGGCCAGCTCCATGCCCGCCGTCGCGCCCAACGAGTTTACCATCAGCGCGACCCGCGCGCCGGCCACGAGTCCGCCGCCGGCGCTGCCGCCGCCGCCACCGATGCCCGCCGCAATATGATCCAGCATCTGCCGGGCTTCCACACGCTCGGTCACGGCAGGGCCGCCTCGCAATGAGCAGCCTGTCCTGCGGGGTTTTTGAGGCTCCCAGAATGACGTGAGGAACGCTCCCAGTGCTGGCGCTGTGGGTGCAACCGGTGCTGGCTGGAGCAGCCGCAGCGGTGTGCGCGTCGGCGGCGGGCCTCTGGCACGCAGACGCATGCTGCTCAGTGCCTTGAAAGAGACGGCAACAGCGCGGCTTCCGGTGCTTGAGCAGGCCTGACGGCCAGGAGCAGGAAGGCAGGGGCTGCCGACCTGGTCCACGACGGCGTCGGCGGGCTGCGCGGGGCCCCGCATCGCGCCCGGCTCGCCGTGGATGCCCAGGCCCAGCTCCATCTCGCCCGGGCCCAGCCTGCGAGCGCGCGGCGCCCCAGGGGCCCGGGTCGGCTGCGCCGCCCTCCGGGTCCCGGCATGTGGACGCCCTGAGCCTGACCCACAGGGTAGAGGTCTGCAGGCATGAGGCTGTCGGCCGTTGGACATGTATGCGCGAGCCAATGGAGCAGGGTACTTGCAGGTAGAGGGAACGACGTCAAACAGCGTCGCCGCGTCGTGGCTGATCAGCTTGCCTTTGTGCATGCACGCATGTACTTGCACATGTGCAGCACGGCAGAGCCGCGAGCCTGGAGGGAGCCAAGCCGCAGGCTGCCAACGCCGGCATGCCGAGTGCATGTGCCGCATGTGCAGCTGCGCAGGTGTGCTGGACGGCGGGCCAGCCGAGCGGGGGCCGCGGACCGGTCGGATGGCGCGGCGCCCGGCAGGGTGCACACCGCGGTGGCCACGCCCATGGAGCCGACGGCGCGCGCCGCGGCCGCGGCCTCGTTGGCGACTGCCTCGAGGCTCAGGCCGGCCGCCGCGGCCGCGCCGGCCACCTGGCGAGCGATGCGCACCACTGTTCGGACATGCTGAGCATGCAGATCGGGAAACGATATTGCAAGCGACACACCATTGCGACCGGATGTGTGTGACCAGTGCAGTGTAAACTGCAGTGTAGGCGTGACTATTTTGGACAGGAGGTATCTTGACATGCGCATTGCTGAGCCCACAGAGCAAAAAGGAGCATGCAAGAGAGCAGTAAGGAGCATGCACGGCATGGGAGTGTTTCATCGGCATGTTCGGGGCACAGGGGCGCGCACCTTGTGCACAAAGACGGTCCCGGCGATGCCGCGCCGCCCCACGTTGCGCTTGTCTGGCAGCGCGCAGTCGTCCGACACGATCACCATCTCGACCTACGCTGCGCGCTCAGGCGTTGCATCTGTGCATCTGGGTTGAGGAACTCGCGCAGAGGTCTCTGTAGGCGCCGGGCGCAGGGTTGGTGGCACTGCGGTTCGGCATGCGCTGCTGCCCGGCGCGCTGCTCGCCGTCGTCAACCGCTTCAACCGTGCCAACGCGGCCCTGCTGCCGTCGCCCAGCGGTGCGTGCCCGTGGTCTCGCAATGCTGGTCCTGGCCTACGTGGAATGCACAGATGCAGCATGGGCAGCCTCGCTCCTCGACGCAGTGCACGCTGTGCCTTGAACCATCATATGCTGTCCACATGCTCTCGCAATTGCTGCAGTCGCGTCCTTGCATGAGCTAGTGTCACAGCATTTTGCCAGGCACCGTATTCAGGATGGTGACGGTGTCTGGCAGATGCTGTGACGCCAGCTCATCTTAGACGCGGCCGCAGCACCCCGCAGCAGCATATGGGCAATGAGCACAGCATATCACGGTTCACGTGCAGCGTGAACTACCCCGAGGAGTGAGGCTGTCCGCGCTGCATCTTCATTCCACGTCGTCCCAGGCCAGGAACAGCGCTGCAGTACCATGCACCGCTGCGCGACGGCAGCAGGGTCGCGTTGGCAGGGCTGAACCTGTTGATGACGGCGAGCAGCGCGCCGGGCAGCAGCGCATGCCCGCACCGCAGCGCCGCCGGCGTGGCGCCGGGCGCCTACCAGAACCCCCGCGTGGCCTCCCAGCCAGCTTGCCAGGCCAGCATTACTGGGTGCTGGCAGTGCCTCTGCCTCGTCAGCAGCATGCAGAGCAGGAAGGGGTTGGGGGGAGGCGGGGGGGGCCTGAATCACCTTCAGGCCCCTGGCCTTGGCCTCCTCCGCCGCCATGCCAAAATTCAGGCGGTCCCCTGCGCAAGTGGCCAGGCTCAATGTGGCCCTGACTGGCAGTGCATTTCAAACCGCAGAGTGGCTCCCAGTCTGGCACCCAAGCCACGTGCCGCACCTGTGTAATTCTTCACAATCAGCAGCGCGCCGGGAGGCCCTGTCACGGCCAGGATGGCTGCCAGGACTGCCTCTGCAGGCGGTGACGCAAAAATGTCGCCCGCGACGGCTGCGGAGAGCATCCCGCGGCCGACGTAGCCGGCGTGCGCCGGCTCATGGCCGCTGCCGCCCCCTGAGAGCCAGACGGCTCTGTGAGCGGGTGCTTGAAACCAGTCTATTTGCCTTCAAGTGCACACCAAGCGGGGCGTGCAGGCTGCAGGAGTACCAGAGATGATGGCTACGGGGTTGTTCCCGGCGCCGCCACCGGCCTCGGCGCTGTCACGGTAGGCAGAGCTGTCTACAACCACCTTGACCTGTGCCAATCTTCACATCTCGCCTGTAAGCCTTTCCCACAGTCACAGGCAAGAGGAGCAGGACAAGCAAGGCATGCTCAGACCAAGCAAGGCGCGCCTCTGGAAAGCCATCCAGCCGCTGCAGGTGCGGCACCGAGGCTATGAGGCCGTCCAGCATCTCTGTCACGGCGTCCTCCGGCTTGTTGAGCAGGTACACCTGGGCCAAGGTGAGCACTGTACTCGATGCGTTGCTTATTGCTTTGCGGAGACGGGTGGTATACACATACACAGATGAGCCCTTCGGCCTATGCGAGTCAGCGTGTCTGCGAGTCAGCGTGTGTCATAGCTGGCTGCTAGGCAGACCACGCACGCACCATGGCGCTGAGATGGTGCTGACTTGGATAAACCAAGTGCGTGCTATTTCAATGCCTGTGCTGACTTTGGGGGTGCTGCACCTCAGTGCAGCAGCAGCGCATACTGCTCTGGTCACAAAAAGTGCAAAGGGCGAAGATTTCTTCGAATGGCCTGCGCATGCAGACAGATCTGCATGTGCATGACGCCCAATCACTAAATGCTCATCTCATCAACGGCTGCATGTGGGAGGCAGGTCTAGTGCCATAGTCTCAGGCAGGACTAGTGCCATAGTCAGCTTCACCAGCCATTTTTCTCAGCCACAGACAACTCGCCTTACAGTCAGATTGAGGCCAGTCTGACTGTAGAGTGGACAGAGCGCCAAGTACTGCCACCTGCATACAAACAAGGCAATGCATGTGCTGCAACAGACCGCCGCTCAGCACCACCCCGCGACCTTTTCAGGCATCCGCGGGCCGCTCGGTGAAGTAGACGCCCTCCGTGGCGGCCCACCAGTCGGCCTTCTTGCGCCCGCAGACCTCCTGCTGGCCGGAGATCGGCCGCCCATACTTGCGCTCGCTGGAGGCCAGGTACACGCCCGTCTCCACGTGCTTGAGCTTGACCTGGGCGCAGGATAGGGTACATGACAGGGTACGCAGTATAGGTGACCGCGCCCGTCTGCTCGCTCGCTGGGCCGTGTGTGCGCTGCGTGCGTGTCGGCGCGTATGGCGTGGGATGCACGCGGTGACGGGCAGTGCAGGCGTCACGGTGAGCATGTTTCCCAAGTTAGCGCCCGTTTCTGAGCACGGCATGCACCACGCATGATGCCGGAGCGTGAGGCCACAAGGCACCACCGGTACCCGGCGACATGCTGCAGCAGGCTGCGCTGCTGCATGCGCGGCCTAGGGCTGGGAGGGCGGCAGTCTCCTGCCTTGCAAATGGCGCCGCGCGCGGCGGCCTGCCCGGCGCCCCGCCTCGCCGCCGGCACCAGCCAGCCAGCATCGGACGTGCCGTGCGGGGGCCACGGACCTTCTTGTCGCGCAGCCACTGCGCGCCGCTTCCCTTGTCCCAGCTGACCTCCCACACGTCCAGGTGGTCGCTCTCGCCCTCCCCGCCAAACGCGCTCACCTGCGCGCGCGCGCCCCAGGACCTTGGCGGCCGCGCGCCGGCCGCGCGCCTGCCGCCCCCGCCGCGCTGCCTCCAGGCGTGCAAGGCCACTGGCAGCGCCGCCGCGCACACGCCCGCAAGGTTTCGGCCTCCGAACCTGCCAGGGTTTCGGAGCCCGACTTTCGCCTGGTGAAAAAGCGACAAGTGGGTCCCGCAACCGCGGCGCCCTGCCAAGCAGCAGAGCGGCCTGAGAGCAGCCCGCGCTGCACCAGACGAGCTGCGGGGCGTGCCTCCTGGTTCTGCGTGAGCGGCGAGGGGAAGTGGTGGCTGTGCAGCCAGGCGCGCGTGTTCACATGCTGCAGCCGCACGCGCGCGCCAGACTTGAGCGCCGTCCCCTGCGGGCACTCCTCGCCCTGCGCAGGCCGCGCCGTACTGGTCAGGGGGGCCGACGCACGAGCCCCCGTCCGTTGCCTCCGGAAAGGCAGCAAGGCAGCGCGCGAGCATGCCGGCAGGCACAGCGGACCGGGCCAGCGAGGGCGCACCAGCGGCGCGCGCACGGCCCAGAAGCTGTTGGCGTCCTCGGGATCGGCCATCGCGGTGACGGACTGCTGGCCGCTGCCGCTGCCATAGGCCACCTCGTGCGAGTGCAGGTCCGCGCCGGTGCCCAGGTGCTGCAGCTTTACCACACTGCCGCAGGTCACCTGCACGCACCGCGCGTCTGAACAGAGTGCACCCGGACTTACAGTGTCAAGGGTCGCTCGCGCACAGCAAGCCTGCAGCGACAAAGCGCGCGCACCCGTGCCTCATCTGCGCCGCGCGCTGAAAATGCGAGCGCCGCGAGCGCACAAGCCCAGAGGCTGAGCCTGATCTGGTGCCACATCAGCTACCCAAGCACCCCTGCCAGTGCTGCAGGCCTAGCGGTGCATCGATGTGGTGCGCCGCGCTGATTGGTCGCCGTGAGGCTCCTACCAGCTCTTCTGCACCTTGAACAACTCTTTCAGATAGCAGGCAGTGTCTGCTTCGTGCCTCCATCCATCGCCACGAACCCGACCGCCAGCTCGATTCCAGACCTGGGACCCTAGAAACTCGTGCCACCAAGGAGCTCCAGGTAGACTCGTAGAGCCCTGTCCAGCTGTGAAATAGGAGGGCTGCTGCTCGCAGAGCAACCTGTGAAGCAGGGCACGGTCAGCCTCGTGTCAGAGCCGTGCGCGTGCTGGCACCATCACAAGCTCGCCACTCTCTCCTAGTTTGTATCAGGTGGGTGCCTGTCGCCGAGCTGAGCAAGGCAGGGTTGAGAGATCGAGCGTTGAAGCGCAACACGCTAAAAGATGTTCCTGCACCGGGTGCTGCAGCGTGTGTAAGGGGTCTGCAAGTGTTCGCTCTGACCGCGCTGTCAGTGGTCAGCTTTCTGTGCACCCAGAAGCTATCGTCCTTGCCGTACCCTCCACTCGCACACCCCCGACAGGCCAGCGGAGCGCAGCAAGCGGCTCAGGCTGTGCGGCGCTGCGGCAGGCAACGGCGCTGGCGGCGGGCGCCCGCGGCACAGACCCGGGGGGTTTGTTTGGTGGATGCCTGCCGCTCGGCGGGGGCGCTGCTGGGAGGGCGCCGCGCGGCACCTCGCACGCGCCAGCAAGCGCCAAGCGGGTGGCGCATAGACGGCTCTGATGCGCATCCTCCCCCGCCGGAGGGCGCGCGGCGCCTCGCCTGAGCCCGCGCCCGACGCCGCGGCGCCCTGCTGCGGGAGCCGCGCCGGCACGGACTGCGACGCGCCTGCCCCCGCGTTCGCGCGCCGGCGCACGCGCGGGCGGTCCCCAGAGGCCGCCGCGGCCGCGCTCGCCGGCGCGCCCTGCGTCGGCGGGCCGGCACGGGGCGCGCCGGACGGCGCGGCGGCCGCCGATGACCTGACGCCCGGCGCGCCCGCGGGCCTGAGCCCCGCGCCGCGCGAGACGCGGCGGAAGGCGCTGCCGGAGGTGCGCGGCAGGGCGTAGGGTTGGACGCCCGCCCTACCGGACACGCCTCTGAAACGCCTTCCCGGAACCGCGCTGCTAGCACCCGCGTGTCTTTCCCGGCCGCTCCGCCTGCGCGCCTCTGTCTCTGGCTGGCCGCCAACGAGCGTTGTCCTGTTGCCCCGCTTGCTGGCTTGGCGCAGCAGCAGTCCTGCCCTGAGGCGCGCGCTGCTCACGCGCCGCGCCCCCGGGCAGGGGCCCCAGTACCTGGACTGGGCGGCGCTGGCGGAAGAGGTGCGGCCGACCGACGCGCAGCTGGCGCTCTGTTGCCTCTTCTCCAACAGGCGCGCGCCCGCGCGCCCCGGCCGCCGGCATTTCTGCAGGCTGCCACCTACACATGGACGTCCTGCGTTGACAGGCCGGACGTAGCGGCATTGTGCGGCCTGCAGCAAACGGGCCCGCCCCCGGCGCCCCGCCCCACACTCCAACACTCGAATAAGCAGCAGAGCTTAGTCTGCACCTCAGCTGAGGCGGCCGCCGCCGCGCCGCAGGTACTACACGCAGCGGCGGCTGGCGCGCGCGGCGGCGAAGCTGGGCATCCCGGAGCTGGCGGTGGCGCACCAGCTGGAGGACGTGCGCGTGGGCCTGCGCATGGTCGTGTTCACGGGCCCCGTGCGCGACCTGGGCGGCGGCGTGCAGGCGACTCCCAGCGCCTGGCTCCGCCACACCCGTCTCGCCGAGCAAGGAAGCCCAGAAAAGTGTTGGCAGGCGAGAGTGGTGGCGCCCGCGGCGGCGCCGAGCGCGGCGTCGCGCAGAGGCGAAACGCGCATGGGCTGCTAGAAAGCCGGGCGGCAGGCGAATGGGCACGGCGAGCACGAGGCAGGCTCAAGCCATCTGTGACTAGGCATGCGACGTGCGGCATCACATGAGCCTGCGCACGCGCATGCACTCGCTGCAACGCCCGCCCCGCGCTAGCGCAGGCGCCTGCGCCATGCGCAGGCCCGACCAGGCGAGCGCGGCGGCCGCCGACGCGGGTCGCCGCACAGGCCTGCGCGTGGCTGCGGCAGCGCACGCTGAGACGCTCGCGCGCCCGCCAAGCAAAGAGGCATCAATGCAGCAGCCATGTGCTCCGCCGTAGCATAACCCTAACCTATCCCTGAGCGCGCAGGTCGCGCCGTGCGTGTTTGCGTTCCGCGGCACGCGCCTGACCAAGGCCGGCACCGTCGCGGCTGACTTGGAGCTGCTCAAGGACCGCGATGCGGAGCTGTACTACTCCGCGCGCGCGCTGCGCCTTGTGCGCCGCCACGTGCGCCGCCTGCAGGCCGCCGCGCCGGACGTGCAGTGGGCGTTCTTCACGACCGGTGCGCGCGCCGGCCGCGGGGCGCCGTGCCCTGCCCGCCACTGCGTGCCGCCCGCCCGCGCCGGGCCTGCAGCGTGTGGTCCATGTTGGCGCCCTTGCACTGGTTAGGGTTAGGTATGAGCCGACGCCGACCGAAGGGGACGCTGTGCGGGAAAGCGCGCACCGCAGCCAGCGCCTCGGCCAGGGTCCTGCAGGCAGGGTCATGCGGCCGGGGCCCGCCGAGCGCGCCCGCGCCCGGCCGCGCAGGCCACTCGCTGGGCGGCTTCACGGCCGTGAGCTGCGCGGTGCTGTGCGACCGGCTGCACAGCGCGGTCGCATTTGAGGCGCCCGGCCTGACCACCTTCTACCACCGCGCGGCCGCGTGCCGCGGCGGGGCGGGCTACTGGCGCGAGCGCGTGACGACCTACCTCGCCATCCCCAACCCCATCAACATGTGCCAGAGCCACCTGGGCCGCATTGTGCGGCGCGCGCCCGCCCCGCGCCCGCCCCTGGAGCCCAGCCAGCCACGGCCGATGGCCTCTTGACTGCTGAAGTCATGCGCACCGAGCAGTGCTCCCTCTGCATGGCGTTCTAGCCTTCTTGGTGGGGTTTGGCCTGGTGGGGTGTTGCCGAGTAACGGGGAGTTTAGCGCCATGGCTCGCCGCCCGGCCTTGCTTGTTCACCGACATGCCAGCATGTTCCGGGAAGACGTCCTGGCCCGCAACCGTCCACCAGCCAGGTGCCTGAGCAGGAGGGTACGCCCGCCCGCGCAGGGTGCACTTCCCGCGCCTGGAGTGCCGCACGGACGCGACGCACGTGCTGCGCTGCCTGCTGGGCACCGGCGTGCGCCTGGTCAACTGGGCGCTCGCGGCCAGCGCGGGCGTGTCGGCCATGTGCCTCGCGTTCGGCGTCTCGCGCAATGTGCTCGTCTGCCGCCTGTTCGAGGCGCGCGCCCGGTCGGCCCTGCGCCTTGTGCCCCTTGCTGCGGCGGCGGTTCGGGACGTGTTTGTTGTGCGCCGCGCGTGCGGCGTGTCCCGGAACGCGCTCGTCTGACCCTTCGTCGGGGATGCTGCGGGCTTGCTGCGGCCGCGCTCTGCTGATTGCCTGTGCTGCAGCAGCCGACAGGGGCGGCACATGCCTCCCGAGTCCCGTGACAGAGGGCGAGCTCGCGTGGGTCGTGCAACCTAGCCGGAGCTGTCAAAGGGATACAGCGTGCATCAGTCTAACAGCAAAAACAAGAAGCGCGCGGCGCGGGGGGCAACGCGGCGGGCGAGCCCGGCAGCCCGGCGCACACTGGCGGCGCTGAGCTGCGGGGGCCGCGCGCGCGTGCGCAGCTGATTGCGAGCGAGTGCGCCGTGGAGGTGGCTGTGCCGCCCGTGGCCGCCTCGGCGTACTGGGGCCTGCAGAGCGCGGCCACGTTCGTTGCCGCGCGCCTGGGCACCACGCTGCGCCACATCCTGCAGCAGCACTCCATGTGGCACATGGCGCAGGCGCGCGCGCGCGCGGCGCGTTTGTGTGTGCTGGATAGGGTTAGGGCAGGGTCAGGCTCCCGCTGCGCACGGCGCCCTGCTGTGCTGCCGCACGACTCCGTTGCTGCGGCGCCGCGCCGCACTGAAGCCGTCGCCAGAACACCTGTCCGTGTGCCCAACTGCCATTTCACAGGAACGCGCATGCTCACCGCCCTGCAGCGGAGGGCGCGCGCCCGCAGGGCGCATCCACGCGTTCGCCTGCGGCGGGCCTCGCCTGCTCTGCGCCGCACCATCCGTTGCGCGTGCGCGCGCCCCCCGACTCGCGTACCTGTCTTTGCCTGACGCGCGCCGCGCCCGGGCCGCAGGCGTTCAACCCGGAGACGGGCGGCCCGGCGCGCTGCGTGGAGATGGCCAGCTGGCCCAAGCTGGACAGCGTCAGCGAGACGTTTGGCGCCACGCTGCGCCGCGCGCTCGTGGAGGCCTTCTGGGCCACGTCCACGAGCGAGGGCATGTCCGTGCTGTTTGACCGGTGCGGTCGTCAGCGCCTTCGGTGGGGCCCCCTGTCCAGGGCTCTTGCGCTGGTGTCCCCTGCGCCGGGGCGGCCAGCGTCAGCGCTGGGGGCAGTTAACGCGCGGGCGCGGCCCAGCGTCTTACCGCGCGCCAGGACGGCGATGGTGGAGGCGCGCGTGCGCGCGCTGCCGGGCTACACGCCGGCCGGCGACGACGACGCGGGCAGCGAGGGCGCGCGCAGCGGCGCGTCCATGCTGCGCGCGCTCGGCGACGTGTTTGACCTGTGGGAGGACGAGGGCGAGGTCGCTGCGCCCGCCGCGCCCGCCTGCGCCGACGCCGAGGCGCGAAGGCCTTCTGACTCGAACCTCCCACGGACAGGTTGCCTTGCTGATTAAAGTTGATATTCAGCGGCCTCTTTTTCAAGAAATGTGGCGCAGACTGGTGCCTCCTGCCCCGCGCCGGCCGCGTGCGCGCGCCCCGACGCGTGCGCGCGCTGCGAGCCCGCGCGCGAGCCCGGCTGGGGCATGCGGGGCCCTGATGCTGTGCGGGCCGCGGGCGGTGCAGGTCTGCGCTGTCGCGCGCGATTTGGCCAACGGCGCAGCCGCCCTGGGTGCCGACGACGATGCCTGCAGCTCGGCGCTCGGCGGCTTTGGCGCTCCGCCGCGCGCCGCCGACGCCGTCCAGCTCTCCGACGGCGTCAGCTCGCGCGGCGCGGGCGGCGCGACCCGGCGCCTGGGCTCCCCGCGCCGCTCCGCGCCGGCGGGGCGGCTCTGGGGCGACGCGCCCGCCGGCCCGCGCACCGTGTCGCGCTTCGCGTTCAGCCCGCCGCGCGCGCTGCGCGCGCGGCTCCCCGACCCCACCGACTCCGAGACCTGCACCGCCTCCGAGCTGGGCGAGCTGGGCTGGCGCGCGGCGGGGCTGGCGGGCGGGCGCCGCGTGCCGGGCCTGCGGCCATGCCCTGGCTTCCTGCGCGGCAGCCTGTCCGGGCTCGACCCGCCGCTGCGCGCGTACTCGTTCGGCGCGCTCGGCAGCGGCGCGGGCGGCGACAGCGGCCTCGGCTCTGACTCGGACGGCGAGACGGAGGGCGGCGCGAGCGCGGCGGAGGGCCCCCGGGAGCTTGCCGGCGGCGCCAGCGCCGCGCCCGCCTGGCTGCGGCGCGGCGCGGCGGCGAGCGCGCGAGCCAACGACGCCGGCGCCGCGCGCAGCGCGCCCGCCGCGCCCGCGGCCGGCGCCGCGCCCGCTGCGGCGCAGTCGGGCGCGCTGGGAGACGGCGCGGCCCTGGCGGACGATGCTTCATCTTGCCCTCGCAGCCGCCTCGGCGGCCGGCCCGCAGCAGCGGCAGGCGCCGCGCCCGCGCCGCTGCCGTCACTGCCGGCAGGCGCGGACGCGGCGCCAGACGGCGCCGTTAAGGATGGGTACGAGGAGTCCTCGGAGGACTCAGACGACCCGGGCGGCCGCGGAGTGGCGGGCAGGGCGCGCAGCGCGCTCACCTGGCTGGCGCGCAGCTCCAGCGGGGGGACCTGGAGGGCCCCCGCATGGGGCAGCCCTCCCCAGGCCGGCGCCGCCGCGCCGGCGGGGCCCCGCGCCCAGCCGACCGCCGCGCACGCACCTGCGGCCACGGCGGCGCCCGCGGCCGCCGACGACAGCGATGCTGAGGGCGGGCCGGGGCCGGCTCCAGGGTCGGCCTGGCTGCAGACGCCCTCGCTGTGGCGCAGCGTGCGCCGGCGGCTCGCGCGGCGGCGCTCGAGCCAGTGCTGAGCGCGCGGCGCAGCGGGCCGCTGGATGGCTCCTGGCTCGGCGCGTGGGCGCCTCAGCCCGCGTCACAAGGCCGGAGCAGAGGAGGCCCTCGGCTGCAATAGGATAGGGTCTGCCTATCACATGGGCGAGTCTGGCGTCGTGGCGAGCAGATGCTTGCCTGCGCTGGCCAGCGTGTACATGAGCTAGGGTGTCCGATCAGTCGTGTACAGTATGTGTTGCGGGGCTACCAGGCGGTGCTGCCGGGGAGCTTGCCTGCTGTGCCCTGCTCCAGTGGTCGCTTGTTTTGCCTGCAGGCAAGAGGTGTCTGTTTTGTGGCGTATAGCAAGTGTCAGGATTTGCCAGGGACAGCTTGTGAGCTCTGTGGTAGCTCTATAACCTGACTCTGTTTGGTAGTGCTCCGTGCTGTGTGGCGTGTGTGCCAGCTGGGCGCTTGCTGTATGGGCGGGGAGCTGTAGCTGCGAGTGTGCGCTTGTGTCGTACACCTACTGGATACCTGCTTCCTGCGCCCTCCCTGGGCACCCTGCACATGCAGAGTGCACACACAACAAGTCCTGGCTACACAATGACGCACGACTTCGCATTGGCAAACAAGTCATGTTCCATGCATGTTCCGGCCGCAGTCTCTCGTCCGCACGTGCGCCCGCGCTCACCCGCCTTGCACACATGCGCCGGCCGCCGGGCCCGCGGGCCGTCTCACCCACGCGCGCGCCCGCTCTCACCCGCTGGGCGCACGCACAGCTGCCTCAGCCAAACGCGCGCCCGCCCTCGCCTGCCAGTGGCACGCGCGCCGGCCGCCTGGGGAGCAAGCTGTCTCACCCGCGCGCGCGCCGTCCGCCAGGCCTGCGGACGGCAGCCTCGCCCGCACGCGTGCCCACCCTCGCCCGCGGCCCGCGCACGCGCCGGCCGCCCGGCCCATGGGCCGCCTCAGCCGCGCGCGCGCCCGCTCCCGCCCACCGCGCGCTTGCGCGCCGGCCGCCCGAGCGCGTGCCGCGCTCAGGGCCCGGGCTCTGCGGGCTCCTCGATGGGCAGCGGCGTGGCCACCAGGCGCAGCGCCAGCAGCGCGGCCGCATGCTCCGGCGGCAGGCCGGGCAGGACGATGGAGGCGCCCGGGTACTCGCGCCGCAGGTGCCGCTGCATCGCCTCCGCAAAGTAGGAGCCGCGGCCCTCCAGCAGCCCGCCTGGCGGCGCGCGCGCGCGTGCGGGGTAAGCCATAGGGTAGGGTTAGGGTGGTGGCGCACGGGTACTTGCGCCGCAGGTGCCGCTGCATCGCCTCCGCAAAGTAGGAGCCTCAGCCCTCCAGCAGCCCGCCTGGCGCGGCGTCACATTAGGGTATACTAAATGGTTAGGGTCAGCCCGCGCAGGCTGCCGCGGCCGCGGTCGACGTCCTCCGCGCATGCGCCTGCGCGCGCAGAGGGCCAGTGGAAACCCCATACCCAGAAGCTGGCCCTCTACCTTGGAGCCGCGCTGGGCACATCCGGGTCGCTGCCACGTCCGAGCAGGCCCGGCGCGCCCCTGCCCAGCGACTGTCCGACCTCGAGGTGCGGGCCGGCATGATGCGCCCGCCATCGGCAGGGGATGCGCAAGTTGCGCGCGCCCGCGCGGCCGCGCACCAGAGAGCACGATCGGGAAAGCGCCCTGGAGCCCGCACTTGCCGACCACGGCGGCCAGCGCGACGCCCGCCTGCTTGACCGCCGCCGCCACGATGCTCTGCGCGACGCTGTCCGTGCGCGACAGCGCCAGCACGCGCGGCGCAAGCGCCGCGATCGGCGCCCAGCCCTCCTGCGCATACGCCCACCTGCGCGCGCGCGCGCGCCGCGCTGCCTTGCCGCCCTCTCGTCTGTGTCTGCAGCTGCCACGCGCGCGACCCACGCCTGCTGCGCGCTCTGTGGGCGCCTGCGTGCTAACATGCTGCGTTTGACAGCGGCCGCGCATGCGAGGGTGTCGCAGCGTGCAGCAGCAAGGTGGCTGCAGCGGGTGGAGTCCCGCTCCGGCATTCATGTCTCACTTGCAGCGCGTCCGGCGAGCGCGAGCTGGGAGGCTGCACGCGGCATACCCTGCGCCCCGTGCGCGCACCCCAGCAGGCCGGCCACGTCCCCGACCTGGCAGTGCTCGCACAGCGCGGCGGCCAGCGCGGTGCTCGGGCCGCGCCTGTCGCACGCGCGCGCCACCGCCGCCAGCGCGCGCTGCCCTGCGGGCGCGCGCGGCCCGGTTCGGGACGCCCAAGTCGGCACACACACGCTTCGCCACCAGGCACGTCATGCTACACACGAAACCCGATGGGCATGCAAGCGCATGCGACGTCTCGCGCTGCAGCGCCGCGCGGGCGCGCCGCATCGCCCCGCACGTGCCTGCGCTCATGCGCGGCAGGGCGCCGCGGCGTGCGCCCCTGCACGGCGCCCGGCCGCGCGTCGGGGCCGGCGCGCGCGGGGCACCCAGGGCCGCACCCAGGTCGTAGCCGCTGCCGCCGTCGAGGAAGACGGGCCCCCAGCCGCCTGCGCGCTGGATGCCCTGCGCGGCGTCCTTGCCCATGGCGATCGAGCCTGCCGCGCGCCCCGCGCCCGCGGCCTCGTCAGCCCTGCCTGCGCGGGCCGCCGTGCAAGCGCGGCGCGCTCAAAACGCGCGCGCGGGGCCGGCGCGCGCGCCTGTGCCGGCCACCAGCACGCAGCCCGGGCGGCCCTCAGCGTAGTACTCCAGCGCCGCGTGCGCGTCGTTGTACACATGCACGACCTGCGGGCGCGGCGGCGGGGCGGTGGGTAGGGTTAGGGGCGGGGCCACATGGGCGCCGTCGTGCACGTCCTATCAGCTCCTCCGTGAGGCTGGGGCGGCCTCACGGATGCTGGGAAACACGTGTACACATGTACGACCTGCGCACGCGCCCGCACGGCGGTGTGCGGGCCTGCGCGAGCGCGCGGGGCGCTTGCATGCAGGCAGGCGCGGCGGCGCGGCGGCTGCAGGGTGCGGGCCAGGGCTGCCGGCCCAGCAGCGGCCTGGCGGTATCGGCAGAGCCGCAGACGACAGGGCGGCGGCGCACCGAGGCCGGGAGCCAGCCCTGCACGGCGTCGTGCACCGTCCGGCGGTCCACCTCTCGGTCGACGCCGGCCATACCCAGGCAGATGCACTCCACCTCTTCAGCGCTCGCGCTGGCCGTCGTGAGGGCGCCTGCCGCGCGGCGTTCGCTCTTGCCGCGGCGCGCACTGGTCAGAGCGCGGAAGAGGCACATCGCCCGGGCCGGCTCACCCAGCACGGCGGCCCGCAGCGTGGCCAGAGCCTGGTCCAGCCCGACGCTGTTCCTGCAGCGCAGTTCGACGTGCCAATGAGCACAGACGCTCATCAGCTGATTAGCGCTCGGGCGGCAGGAGGGCGCCGCTGGTCACAACCGGGGCCAGCGGCAAGCATATGCCGTGTCCAGCAGTGCTGCTGCCGATCCCGGCGTTGCCGAGGCCGGCAATGCACCAAACATGCTCATGCTCACCAGTTTGAGCAGCCTGTTGCGCTGCGAGCCACCAGCTCCTCTGTGTCTACGTCCAGGACTGCGACGGCTGTCTTCGTGCCGCCGCCGTCGACGCCCATCATCAGGCGCTTCTGGGGCGCCGCGGCCTCCGCCGCGGGCGAGGCTGCAGAGACATCGCTCGGGCGTCCATTTTCGTGCACTACCGCTGCCTCGGCGAGCCTCGCGAGCTTTGCGGGGCGCTCCATGGGCGCAAGTGCTAGTGTGCTTTCTGCCGCATGCTCTCGCCCATGTGCATGGCAGGGCCAGATTATTTATTTGTGCACTCTAGCTGACCTTGGCCTCTCTGAGACTTGGCCTCTTTGCGCCTGCCCATCTACGTTGCCACCTCTAGAGCGCGACCACAGGCGATCCGCTTGCAGGGAGCTGTGTGGGTGTAGGCAATTGTGTAGCTGTCCATCAGAGAACATCCTGGGGCATCTGGTCTTCGTGCTCTGGGGTGAGGGTGTGCTTGGTTGCTGTGTTTGCAATGTAAGGCACGCGGCCCCAGGCAGCCTCAGTGTGAGCACCCCGGGCTGCCTGGAACGTCTCTGCGCGGACAGCGCTTTAAGAACGCATCGTTGTCTTCAAACGTTGCACGATGAGTGCAAGCTACGTCTCGGTGCGAGCCTTGTTAGGCTCCTCATCGCATGCTTGGGGCCTGCAACAGTGCGTGTGCACCATGCGGCTGCATCGCTCACCGGCTGTATGTGTGTGCACCCGCAGGAGGAGCTGCTGTTCGTGTGGCTGCTGCTGATCGCCGCGGTCGTGGCCTCCTTCCTCATCCTGCAGTACAAGCTGACGCTGGTGACGCCGTCCGCCGCCGCGCTGTGCCTGGGCATCGTGGCGGGGATCGGCGCCAACGTGGCAGGCGCGCCCGCGGCGGAGCGCGCCTTGCGCCCGCCTCTGCGCGGCCGCTCCGGTGCCGGCGCCGGGCCTGGGCCTCCAGCCGCTGGCGAGCGGGGCGCCCCCCCGCTGACCCCTGCGCGCCCTGTCGCAGGCATGTCGTCCACGCTCCGCTTCTCCCCAACCGCCTTCTTCTACGGCCTTCTGCCGCCCATCGTCTTCGCCGCAGGCGCGCTCGGCGGCCCGCCCACCCCGTCCCGTCCCGCGCCGAGACACGGCTCTCTGCCGGCGGCACATGCACCTGCCCTAGCTTGCTGTCTGGGAGCCGCCGGCAGCAGCTGCCTCACAGGTGCCTGCTGCTGCTGCCCAGCTGCCCCCCCTCCTCCGCGCGCGGCCCGCCCGCCGCCGGACAGCTCGGCGGGGTCAGGGGGTTTTGGCAACCCTGTCGCAGGGTTCGTGCTGCAGCAGAAGGACTTCTTCAAGAATGCGCCGGCTGGCTGGGGTCAGGGGGGTTGCACTAACCCTAGCCCTATCGCAGGCTTCACGCTGAAGAAGAAGAACTTCTTTAAGAACGCGCCAGCGATCGCGCTGTTCGCGGTGGCCGGCACGCTGATCTCCACGCTCGTGTTTGGCCTGCTCACGTACTTCCTGCTGGCCATCCGCGTCGTGCGGCGCAGCGCGCTCGGGCCCGCGCCGCTGACCGAGTGCATGCTGTACGGTGCGGCGCGGCTGGCACGCGGCCGTGGCGGCAGGCCTGCGAGTGCACAGCTGTGCATGCATGTGCCCGTCCCCTTGGCCAAATGATTGTTACAGAGGTGGGGCATCCATATGTTCCCCTGGCTACATCCGAGACTTGGCCGGCGGTAGCGTCTTGCACATGGCATGTCTTTCTGTGACCTTCCAAGCTGCATGCGCAGCTCACAGACGACCAGGCCTGGCAGGGGCATGAGCGCCCGCCGAACACAAAATTGCTGGAGACATTGTGCGCGGTGGCGCCCGTCACGTGCTGTTGTAGCTGTAGCTGCTGACAAGCAGCGCGCATGTGTGCGCTCGCAGGCGCGCTCATCTCGGCGACCGACCCCGTGGCCACCCTGTCCATCTTCAGCACGCTCGACGTCCCGCCCCTGCTCTACAACCTGGTGACCTGCCCGGGCGGCTGAGGGGTCCCTCGACGATGCTCAGCCCTTCCTGTCATCAACCCGCCCGCATCAAACACATGGTCTCACGTAAAAAGTTTTGGCATCGCTGTGCCTACCATGACGCTCTACCAATTGTGAGCACAGCCAGAAATTTGGAGTTGTCTCTCAAGGGCTCACTCATAGAGGGCCTCCGCACCCGTAAGGGGTCTGCCAGCCAGGCCGGCGGCGGGCGGCGGCGCCAGGTGTTTGGTGAGAGCGTGCTGAACGATGCGGTCGCGATCGTGCTGTTCCAGACGCTGCAGCGCTCGGCGGGCGCGCCGCTGGGCTGGGCGGGGCTGCCGCTGCTGGGCGCCAACTTTGCCTTCATCGGCGTCGGCTCCATGGCCGTTGGTGCGCGGCAGGGTAGTGTAGGGTTAGGCCACATGCCCTTTTCCCCGCTTGCGCCCTGCGGCCTGAGCCCGCATGCGCTTGGCGCAGGGGCGCGCGCGCTGTCGCGCCGCGCAGACCCTGCCTGCATGCCCAGGCTGTCAGCCTGCGCTCCTTGGGGCCTGTCTTGTTATAAATCTGCTTAGCTGTCCCCTTGATTTGTACGTACAGCAGTAGGCCTCTCTCACAGACCAGGCGCGTCCCGAACCTTCGCACGTCATGTTTGCGGGTGCCAAAAACGTACCATTCATGTCTGCGGGGTGCCAAATTACAGAGGGTATCGCGCGCGGCAGGCGTGCTGGTAGCGCTGCCCTGCGCGGTGGTGCTGCGGCGCTTCCAGCTGGTCGCTGGCGGCGAGCGCGCGGGCGCCAGCGAGCTCAGCGGCAGCGTGTACGAGATCGCGCTCGTCATCCTGAGCGCCTACATGGCGTACCTGGTGGCCGAGGCGCGCCGCCCGCGCGGCCTGCCGCGCGCCGCAGCGCTCCCGACAGGGGCTGCGTTTGGGAGACGGAGCCCCTGCTGCGCACTGCAGCAGTGTGCTTAAGACATACGCGGCGAGTGCTGGCTGCTACTGCACTGGCCAGACGGGTGACATGTGGAGAGAGGAGTGAAGTGCATTAGGAGCGAAGGCTTCCAAGGCTGTTTTGAACAGGTCCGCCAGCGGGCGGGGCGCCGAGCGAGCGCCGGCGCCGCGCAGGTGTGCGGCCTGAGCGGCATCGTCGCGTTGTTCTTCACCGGCATCTGCCACGCGCACTACTCGTATTACAACGTCACGCCCGACGCGCAGGCGCGCACGCGCGGCAGTGTTATATGAAAGATGTAAATGAAGAGGCATTATTATACCAATGAAAGGGCGCATTTTGTTGATTTTAGTTGTTACTACTACTATAATAAAAACAATGATATAAGCAAAGCAAGGCAAAGGTAGCGAGTTTGCTGCGGCTCCGCGGCGGCGGCCGGCTTGCTGACCTGCTGGCCTGCTGACCGCTGCCTGCTGGCCTGCTGGCATGCTGGCGCCCGACCTGCTGCGCAGCAGCGCCGCACGCCTTGGCAAAACACGCACCTGAGCTGCAGGTGCTCCTGTTTCGCAGCGCAGCATGCCCGGCTGGCAGAGGCTGGCGGGGCCCGCGCCTGCGCTCGGGCGCATTGAGCTCCCCAAGGTGAGGCGGCGCTCGAGCGGGGGCCGCGCCGGCCGCGCAGGTCACGCTGCGGCGCTTCTTCGAGTTCGCGGCGTTCCTGTCGGAGACGTTCGTGTTTGCGTACCTGGGCCTGCAGGCGCGCCCGGCCCGCCCGCCGCGCGCCCCGCCGTGCTAAGAGGCGCCATGGCCCTCTGACTGCTTGCATTCAGCTACCCCTCGTGTGCAGCAAGACACCGCAGGCCGAGGCTGCGGCGTCCCTGGCCTGACCCCCATCGCTCTGCTGGAATAGGGCATTGGCGCGTGTAAGTGCAAGAGCTGCGCATGAGGAGCCCCGTCAAATCGCCAGTGTCCAGCTCCAGTGTGATGCACACAGCTATCCCTTTGGCGGCTTGCCGCCTCTGCGCAGAGGGAGCGGGCTGCGCGAGCGGCGCGCTCGCGCTCCTCTGTCGGGGGCCGCCGCAGCGTCGCTCTGCAGCGCTGCCGGGCCCGTGCTTCCCGGCCGGTCCGCGATGGCATGCGTACTCGCGTCCCCAGCCTCGCCTGCGCGCGCGGCGGGCCCCCTCTGCCGGGCCGCAGAGTGCAGCAGGTCAGGGTGCGGCCCGAGCGCAGGCCGCGCGCGCGCCAGGTCCCCCTGCTGAGCCGGACCGCCATCGACTGGGGCCTGATGCTGACGGGCATCCCGCTGTGCCTGCTCGCGCGCGGCGCCAACATCTTCCCGCTCTCCGCGCTGCTCAACCTGCGCCGCGCGCTGCCGCTGCCGCTGAACCTGCAGGCGCGCCCCCGGCCGCCCCGGCCGCCCCAGCCGTCGGTCGTCCCGGCTGCCCCGCTCGAGCCCGGCTGCTCTGTGCCCGCCCAGCGCTCAGCGTGGGCCGCGGCCCTGATGCCGTGCCAGCAGGCGGTGTGACGGGCTGCGGCAGCGCCTGGGCGCTGGCCACACGCGTCGCCGGCGCAGCCGCGGCGCGGCGCTGGCGCCGAGCGGGGTCGGTCGGCGGGGCCGGCGCGCCGACCCGGCTGTCCGCCCGGCGCAGCTGATGCTGTGGAGCGCGGGCCTGCGCGGCGCGATCGCGTTCGGCCTGGTGCTGCAGCTGCGCCGGCCGCCGGGGCCCGGGCAGCCGCCGCAGGAGGGCCTGCCGGCGATCGAGGCGGCCACGCTGGTCATCGTCGTCGTGTCCACGCTCGTCTTTGGCACGGCCACGGGGCCGCTGCTGCGGCGCCTGAACCTGCAGGCGCGGGCCCGGCGCGCCCGCCCGGCGCGGGTGTCCCCGCGCGTCCGAGCAGAGGCTCAGGCGCGCGCGCTCGGCGTGGTCGGCCCCAGCACAGACAGATGCACCTCCGCCTTGTGGGCCCGCACCTGAATGCGCGCGGATGCGCGCCCGCTCCTCTGCCGTACACATCCCAGGGCGCATCACGCCAAGCAGGAGGCTGGCAGGAGGCCCTGGCTTACAGTGAGCCTGCGTCAAGCAGCAGCTGGCAGCGTTACGGTCAGGGCGAATATTGCGCGCGCTCTTGAAGCAGAGACAAAGCGGGGTGGCGGTCATGGCGCAGACAGTGCGGCGGCGGCGGTGCGCGCAGGGCGTGGACGACGATGACGTGGCGGCGATGGGCTACGCGCAGCTGCGCGGGGGCGCGGTGGCGCCCGCAGTTGCGCTGCAGGCTGTGCGCGAGATGCGCAACGGCGGCGACGGCAGCCCCTCCCTGCAGGCGCGCGCCGCTGCGGCCGCGTGCCTGCAGCAGATGCGTAGCAGGCGGCGGCCTGGTGAGCATGCAGGGGCAACACGCCGCGTTTGCTGCGCACGCCATAGATGGCGACGTAAGTTGCGGGATGTGAGTAAGGGTGCGCGCACTGCCAGGATTGGTACCAAGGGGCTTGCTGCGGTGCTCTGCGTAGCAAGTGGGTGCGACCCTGTGTGTCGCACCAGGTGCAGCACATGCAGAGAGGGAGCGCCAGCTTGTGCACATCCAGCATGACAGCGACTGACGCGACTGTCGGCAGCCAAAGAGTTTATTGCAGCCAAAGGCCTCGCCATGAACCCTGGCGCAGATGCGCCGGAAGACGCGGACCGGCGCTTACTAACCTAAACCTAAGACCTCGTTTGTGAGCCCTGGCGCAGGCGCGCTGGAAGGCGCTGGACCGGCGCTTCCTCAAGCCGCTGCTGGGCGGGCGCGGCGCGGACGGCCGCGGCGGCGCGCGCGCGCACCCGCTCGGCAGCGACGACGAGGACGACGATGATGAGGAGGAGCCGTGCGCGGGCCTTGGCGGCGGCGGCGGCGGCGGCAGCGGCGCCGCCGCCGGGGCGGGGCCCCTGCTGGCGGGCGCGGCGGCGGGAAACGGGGTGGCGGCCGCAGCCGCCGCGGGCGGGCCGGGCCGCGGGGAGCACCCTAGCAGGGCCTCCGCGCCGGACGCTGCGGGGCTGGGGCTGTTCATGGGCATGGACTTTGGGCCAGGGTATGACGCCCCGGATGAGGAGCAGGGAGCGCCCGGGCCGCGCGGTCCGGTCGCGGGCGCCGCGGGCGCGCCTGCCTTTGGCGCGCAGGGATCGCAGGAGCTGCAGATGCAGGGCGTGGCCGCAGTGCACAGTGCGGGCATGCATGGACCAGAGCAGAGCGCTGAGGGACAGAGGGCGTACGTGCCGCCGCCGCCGCCGCCGCTCCCACCCTGAGCTGTGTCCGTCTGGCTGGACTTCCTGTACACTGGTGCCAGCAACCTCCCTGCTGTAGTCATGTAGAATTTGACGGCAGCATTTAGAGCTGCTGCAGGAACACCATGCATGCGCTTTTCAGAGAGCCGTGCTACATTGTGCCTTGCACATGCGGGAGTAAGTGGCGCCACAGCATCGGCATCATACCAACAGTGCCGTCGCGATATTGGCATGATACCACTGAGCACATGCAAACTGCCGATGCGCGCTGCCTTGCAAAGGCGGCGCCAATCTGACACAGAGGAGGGCAACACCGAGTGCCGAAGCCACTGTTACCAAGCAGCACAAAATTTTGCCAAACCATGGCGCCACGGTAGAGGCGTTCACCCTGATGGACAGGCTCTGAACTGACACATTGCTCCCAAAATCCGCGCAAACTGATCTCTTTACCAAGGCGGCGCAGCGGCCACGGCACCAGCATCAGCGGCGCAGCTGCATCCCTCTCCGCTGCCCCTGCCCGTCCAGTGCCTGCAAAGCGGCGAGCTCCGCAGCTGCCAAAAGTGGGGGCTGCGCCCTCGCATGCTCGAGATGCATGCGTGCGTGGCTGTGCGCATGCGCCCTCCCAGCGCGCCCTCCTGGCCGCTGCGCGTCAAGGGGGCCAGCCGAGCATAAAACGTCTGCTTTTGACTAGCTTCCTACCCCTCGTGCTACCGCTGGTCGGGGGGCAGGGCGGTGGCGATGGCATCGCGCGCGGCGGCGGCCATCGCGTCGGCGTCCTTGGACGGCGGGATGGCCGGGTGCACGATCACGCGCGCGCGCCCGCCGAACAGGCGCGCCTCCTGCCCGTTGGGCATCAGGCGCCCGGTGCCCACCAGCGTGACGGGCACGACCGGCACGCCGGCCTTGGCCGCGATCGAGAACGCGCCCTGCGCTCCCGCAGGCAGCCCCCTCTCAGGGCCTGCCGCACCCTCCTGGGCGCCAGGGGCCCAGTGCCCGCCGGCGTCATGCGGCCCCCGACCGGCCGCCTTGGCAGCACCAGAGCGCGCCCCCGGCACGCTCTCACAGGCGGGGAGCCCTCCACAGCCGGCCCCTCTGCAGACCGCAAAGCAGGCAGGACGGCCGGCTGCATGCGCTTGCTCGAGATGACATGCCGTGCAGTTGCCACCGCGCGGCGACGCATGCGGCAAAGGCCGCTCACCATGCCAGCAAGCCCACACCTCCTGGTGAGGCCGCTGCTGGCAGCGCACCGGACGCGCCGCCCCCTCGCGCCCATGTCAGGCGCCCCAGGCGAGCCCGCTGCCGGCGCGAGCGCAGAGCTCCAGACAGGCCGCGCTCCCGCACTAAAACAGCTTTGACGCCTCAACGGCCTATTTTTGTGTAAAACCTAGGTTTTAGTTGCCACGCGCGCCTTCTTCCATTCGCCCAGGCGCCCGCCGTTGGAGCGCGTGCCCTCCGGGAAGAACAGGACGGACGCGCCCTGCTGCAGCAGCGCGCGGCAGTCGCCCAGGCACTTCAGCTGGCTCCGGCGGTCCATGCGGTTCAGCATCACGTGGCCTGCGCGCCGGGCGCGCCGCGCCGCGTCTGCGCTGCAGGGGCGCGCGGCCGTGCACGCAGGCAGCGTGCGAGAGCGCGATGTCAGGCCGGCCGCATCCGTCAGCGCGTCGTGTGAGGGCATGCGCGCATTGGCGAGCGGCACTGGCGAGCCAGGGAGGGCAGGATAGGGTTGAGGCACCTGTCAGGAACATGCTCCAGCCGACGATGGGGTAGAGGAAGATGGAGCGCTTGGAGATGAACTTGAACGAGCGGTCCAGGTGGAAGAGCGAGAAGATGTCCTGCCGGCCAGTTCCAGCCGCCGCTTCTACGCCGACGAGCCGCGTGCAGGTACCGATCCAGCGCATGGAGGCCGCCGCCTTTCAGCAGGTGCCTCTCCACTGAGGCCGCCCAGCAGTGCAGGATTTGCGTTCGAGTGCGGGCTGGGCGCGCGCGCGCGCCGCATGGTGTGTGCCGAGGGGGCCGGCGCGGGGGGGCCGCGAGCGCGCACCAGGAAGCTCTGGTGGTTTGCGACGTACACGGCGGGCTCGTCATTGGCCGGCAGGTGCTCCCGGCCGACGACCTGCCAGGGCGCGGCTAAACCCTCATGGCCGTGGTAAGGCGCAAGGGCTCCCACATCTCCAGAGCATTGTGTGGCCGCCGCGCCCGGCCAGGGGGACGACGCCAGGGCAACCGGGCAAGCACGCGAGGCACATGGCATAGTGCCGCTAGGAGATGTCGCGGGCCCTGGGGGCCAGAGACGCGCATGGGCGCCCACCTCCGTCCGGTAGAAGAGCGCGGTGGACACCTTGGCCCAGATGTTGTTGACCCAGTGCTGCGCAAGTCGCCTGCGCAGGCACGCTGTGTGAGAGGTCGTGACTGGGCTTTGCGAACATGCACATGCGCAGCCTCTGCTGACGTGAGCAGTGCCGGGTCAGGTATGGCCGCATGCAAGCACGGAGCGCTCTCAATTGCAACAGACTGCATGCGCGCTCCTTTGCAGAGTCTCTGCGCACAGGCTGGGGCATGCATGCACCTGTGCCGGTCAAACAGGACGACGAACGGCGCTAGCAGCAGCATCGACACGAAGAGCGGCAGCGCCAGCGCGAAGGTGCTCAGGTAGAAGAAGAGCCCCCGCGCGCTCGCCAGCGCTGCGCTGCCTTGCTCGGCGCTCGGGCGATACGACGCATGCTCGCGGTGACCTGCGACCACGCGGCGAGCTTATACATGCAAACGCGTCTGCGTTGGCACCGCCGATGATATAGTCTGATGTCTGACAAACTGCATATAGGCACGGTACCCGCCGGGCCCATCGTTGGGCGCTGGTGGGCACCAGCAGAAAGGCGCCGGTGCTAAGGTGAGTGATTGATGCTCGCTCGGAGCACAGACGGGCACAAGTGAGGAGCGGTGTGAACGGCACTACTTCCACCTGCTAAGTGCTGCGTTACAGCTATCCAGACTTTGCACCTGTGCCAATCGCTATATTCTACAAAGAACAAGGCCATGTGCAGCCCAGCATTGGCTGAAGTGCGCTTATGCAAGACACTAACTAGTACACTGCAGCTGGCTCACTGCCAGCGCACCAGCGTCGCCCGGCGCGGTGATAGCGCCGGCTGCCGAGCACGCCACTCGCAGGCGCGCTTGGCGGCGCTGGGCGCAGCTGCAAGCAGCTGGCAACGCGGCCAGTGGCTGTCGCTCTGCCCATCTCCTGGCCCCGCCAGGGGGACGAAGCAAGCACTGCTGGCGGCTTGCGTGGCTATTCGGATGCCTGCATGCCTCTGCAGAGGCTGCCCGGTGTGGCACCGCAGGTAGCACACAGCTCCGCATCGCCCTCGCAAACCGCGGCCGTCTGCCTCTGCCTTGCCGCTGTCTTGGCACTCTCTGCACAGGTTCAGCACAATGTGCGAGGCAAGGGGACGAAGTTCTGTCCTGTCACGGGCCGGACAACCAAGTGTCCCTCCCTGCGGATGCCCCTGCATGCACTGTCATCCTCTGGCCCACCCTGGCCAGGCTCGACACTGACATCAGCGCGGGAATGCGCAAGCTCAGAGTCGCGCAAGCGCTTGGAGTCCAAGAGAGTCTCTCTACGTACCACAAGCAATGAGCCCGCTGACCAGCCGCAGGTCAAGGCTGCTGGGGGCGCTTGCAGCGGCAGGCGCAACTGGCACCGCAGCATACACATGGTACGTGCTGCGCCTGGCGCTCGCCTGCGCTTACAAGCGTCACCAGTCGAGGCACCAGCTCCAGCTTGCTCTTTCACACTCTGGCAAAGAGGTGCATGCTTCCTTGTTTGCAGGTTGGCCCTTGTGGCTCGCCCAGCCTGTGGCGCCGTGACTGGACAACCCCGGCACAACTCTGTGGAAGTGCAGTGTGATAGCTTGTGGAAGAGATGTGTCCGCGCAGGCACCAGTACACCAGCCTGTGCAAGGAGCCGGAGCTGGTGTTCCAGGAGGGCAGCCCGCTGAGCCGCCTCGTGCTGGAGCGCTGCCCGGCGCTGCTCCAGCCGTACCGGCCCTGCTTCTGGGCGACCAATGCGCATGTGCAGACGATGCTGTGCGGTGCGCCTGTGACCAGACAGCCTCTGTGGCAACCTTGCGAGGCCGGCCACAAGGCCTTGATGTCCAAGCAGTGAGTGCTGCAGCCAAGGAGCAAGCGTCAAGGCCTGGCTCACTCAGCGACGCGCGACCTGCCCGGCGCAGTGCTGCGCGGGAAGCTGCTGAGCACGGGCTACGCCCGGCAGCTGCTGACCACCGGCGACGGCGGCACGATCGCACTGGACTGGTGGCGCGGCTGCAACGCGCCCGACGCGCTGCCCGCGGACGCGCCCGTGCTGCTCGTCCTGCACGGTCTGACCGGTGCGTGCCGCGGGGGAGCTGCAACTCAGCTGTCTGCAGGCTGTACGAGGAGCGCGTGTATACGCGCGAGGGTTCAACGCGCCTCTCGCTCTTACTCATCTTATGAGCTGGTGCCAACGCGAAAATGGTGAGAGCCGACTCCAGCACGCATCATGGGTGCATTACATTGCCTCTTGCGTGAGTAAATGACACAGTATTTGTCAACTAATAGATGTGTTCTAGACATGCACAACACATTGGCGAACAAGGTGCACACCGCATAGCAGCGCAGCAGACACACAGCGTCAACTGGCGGCGCTCTGCACGAAATTGGGACCTGGTCAGAGGAAAAATAATGAGTGAGCTGTTTGACAGTGGGCGCAAGCATCAGCCACCGCTACTAGGACAAGTCATAAAGTGACTGTGTATGAATGAATTACAACCGTGTGTCAGCCAAACTTGGCCGCTTAGGGCCGCAGCCCTACGGGCTGCGCAGCGTGTGACCTAAGCAATGTTCTGCTACTCAAACTGTAGGGTCTGGGGTTGGCTGCAGGCGGGTCGGCAGAGGGCTACTGCAAGCTCATATGCGCAGCCGCGGCCGCGAAGGGCTGGCGAGCGGCGGTGCTCAACTACCGCGGCTGCGCCGGTACACGCGCTCGATGTGCTCTCTTGTGCAGACGTATTTAGTCACGCACAGGGGCACCTGCCATGCAACAAATGCCTGTTTTGGTTCTGTATTCCATATGCTGTTGGCCAACACGTTTACAGGCATGTATCAGGGACACATGCAAGCACCCAGCAAGATGCGGCTGCAGCGGTGACTGACGCCTGCACACAATTGCGCCGCCGTGCCCGCGCAGGCCTGCCGATGACCTCGCCGCGCTGCTACAGCGCGAGCTTCACGGACGACATGCACCAGGCGGTCGGCGCGCTGCACGCGGCCTTCCCGGCCGCGCCGCTGCTGGCCGCGGGGTACTCGCTGGGCGCGCTCATTCTAACGAAGTACCTGGCCGAGGTGGACCAGGGGCACTGGCCGGCGAGCGAGGGTGCGCGCTCCGCAGCTTGCGCGGCCTGCCCACTGTTCGATTTGGGTGGTGCTCCGCCGCAGGCTGCGCGGTCTGACCATTCTTACATGCGGATGTTGCTCCGCCGCGTCTCTGTGGCAGGTGAGGGGGACTTTCGCCGCTGAGCGCACTGTCCGCCAGTGAGTGCAGCGCCTCTGGATGCGCGCACACCGCAGGCATTGCTTGCTTCCAAGACGCTGCAGCAGGGGACACTGCATGGCTGGCAAGGGGACACACCCCAGTCAGATGCCAGGCTCTTGGGCACAACTTGCTGCTTTATCACTTCTCCGGTGTGCATGTAAGGAGCCAATCACTGACGCGAGGACAACACCAGGGTGGTGCGCGCCAGGCAGCGGCATCGTGGGAGCCGCAGTTGTCAGCAACCCGATGTGCCTGCATGCGTCAGCGCGGTCGCTGTCGCGCCCGTGGACGGTACCCTACCTGTACAACCTGGCGCTCGCGATCCGCCTGCGACAGTATCTGTGGCAGCACCGCGACGCCCTATCCGAGCACGTGCAGGCGCGCATCGCCCAGCCGTCGGGGAGTCATGTCTGCTGACTTCAATGACAGCTTACGCAGATGGCGTCTGGTCCGTTGCGTAGGTGTTTTGTGCAGAGGTTCGCTAATTCTGCAGAGGTTGGTAGTTTAAGCACCGAGGTCAAAGTATGGGCGAAAAAGACCGTGTGTGTTGCGCTGAAGCGGTGAGGCCGGTCGCGCGCAGGTGGACGCCGGGACGGAGGCGTGGACGATGTCGCACTTTGACGAGAACGTCGTGTGCCGACTATTTGGGTGCGCTGCAACGCACGCAAGGCGGCCCGCTGCGCACGCCGCGCGGGTGCTGCCGGCAGCCAAGCTCCTGCGCCCCCCGGGAGCTCACGCGGCTGGTGCATACGTGGGGGCGCGGCGGGGCGGGCGCCTGAGCGCGCGCGCGCCGCGCAGGTTCGAGGACGTGCACGAGTACTACCACGACAGCAGCAGCCAGAACTACATCCCCTACGTGCGCACGCCCTCCCTGTTCCTGGTCGCAGCGGACGACCCGTTCCTGGGCCGGCTGCCGCGCGCAGAATGCCTGGGCAACCCGCACACCCTGCTGGCGGTCACCCCCTGGTGCGCCTCTCGGGCGGCCCGCCCCGAGCGCCTGCCAAGCACGCCGCACGGACGGGTCGGCGGTTTGTACTGGGGTCGCTGAATGCACGTCGTGCATGTCGACGGGCACAGCCATTGGGGCATGGTTGACGCTCTGCGCCGCACGGGCGAGCGCCTTATGAGCGCGTGCGCGGGCAGCCCCTGGCATACGAGCACGAGCGCGCGCGCGTCCTGCAGCCCTTCTGCCTGCAGGCTGTGCACGCTGCGAGCGGCGGTCCTGTCCAACGCGCGAGGCCGCGCACGCGCGCGCAGCGGCGGCCATGTGGCCTTCCTGGAGGGCGCCTGGCCGTTTGGGCGCGCATGGATGGACACCGTCGTCACACAATTTCTGGACGCGTGCCTGCAGGGCGCGGCGGGGCTGCGGCCGCAGCCGGGTGGCGGTGCCGCCGGCCAGGCGCCGGCCGCCGCTCGCCTGTAGTGTGCTCGCCTTTGGTTTGCTTGCGGTTTGCAGGGGTCGGAAGTCATAATGCATGCATAAAACGCTCAATTACATTTTCTGTCGCCAATGTAGCAACATTCTATCTGTACTGCAGACGACGGTGGCAGAAGCATGTCTGCAAGCTTGCACCATCTGTAGCATTGCAAAAAAAACGCTGATTTGCCTTGGGTAGACCCTGAAACGCCGCCTGCTTCCGAGGTAATGCAACAAACTTTCGGCTTGTCACCTGCCGCCAAGAGTAGGAGTCTGGGCTCGTTAAACACCATTTCAGATTGCGCTGTCACAACTGCAGATCAAGAGAGAAGTGTGTTTATGACAAACAGCTTGCGGGAGCTTAAGCGCACACGTAGCCCTGAATCAGAATCGTGCACCTCGTAGTCTTTGCTGTTGCTCAGCACCAGCTGTGCAGACTGTGTGAGGCACCTCCAATGCTGCCATACTCGCGCCTCCAACCAGCGCATGAAGAGGAGCCTGAGCTGCAAGAGAGCAGGAGGCCTTCTGTCGGGGCCCTCAGGTGAACTTGCTTGGCACTCTATGCAAACAGAACCAAGTACAGGCAGCCAGCAGCTGCAAACCAGACTGTATGTAGCAAGATGAGCGCACAACTTTGGTGCCCTGCGGGTGAGACAGGAGCGCGCTGGCTACGTATGACCGCGATGGCGTGCAGACCTTCTCTGTGGAGCAGGGCGCGGACAGGGAACTGTCCGCGACCGGGCTGCTCGCGTCCACGCGCGATCACCTGACAGACACGCTCCGCGTGTTTGGGGTGTGCGAACACGCTATTAACGCAATGTTATTCCTGTGGTGTGACTGCAGGCGTGACCGCGGTTTCTCCCTGGTTGAAGCTATAGTGCAGCACAAGCACACAGCTCTTGATGCTAATGAGGAGCCTCAGCATGCTTCACGAGCTACACGGTGCTCACTGACCGCTCACACGCGCTGCCCCAGGCGCGCGGCGTGCTGCACCATCATGAGTACGGCCCCAGCGTGCCTGCCACCGTGCACGGCGCGCCCAGATCCGCCAAGGCATGCTTCACCGGCACCTGGCCGTGCATTGGTCGCCTGGTATCACAAAGTATGCGAACAGGGGCGGCGCATGACCGCCAAGCGCGCGCCCACGCAGTAGGAAAGCAAGGCGACGCTCGACCGCCTGCGCCGCATGGCTACCTTTGAGTCGCAGGACTTTGATGCGGTGGTGCGCGGCCTGCAGCCCCGCGCTTCGCGAACGCCGGCAGAAGCCGCGCGCGTGAGTGCGCAGCGCGCTGCGCTCTGCAGGAGAACGATGTGGAGCGGGCTGTGAGCCTGAACATGGAGCACCTCGACTTTGTCGTGGAGGAGAGCTGGCGCTGGGCGCTCTCCTGTGCGCGCCCGCGCCCCGGGCTCCCGGCTCCCTGCCCTCAGCTGCATGCTCGCGCGAGCGGCCCGCTGCCCTGCGGCGCCCCCGCACTCGCAGCTTGCAGACCACAGCATGCGCTCACCGCACGCATGATAGGGATAGGGCTGTCCTACCCTATAATCACCCACCGCACGCGCGCCCGCAGTCTTCATCGGCCTCAGCATGGGCGTGTGCGCCTTCGCGGTGGACGTCGCGCTGGAGACGCTCAACACGTGGAAGTTTGCGGCTGTGCGCGCGGCCGTGCGGGCCGGTGAGGGCTTCTGGGCGCCCTACGCCGTGTTCATGGCCTTCTGCCTGGCGTACGCCGGCGCGGGCGGCGCGCTGGTCGCCTTCGGCGCGCCGCTGGCCGCCGGCAGCGGCAGCCCCGAGATCAAGACCTACCTCAATGGCGTGCACATCCGCGGCGCGGCCCCCTCTCTCGCACAGCGGGGTGTCTCCCCAGGCGTCATGTGGCGGCACTTCGTAATTTTATGCCAGTCAGCGCAACCAGGCGAGTCTTGACAGGGAAGCTGCCTTTTGTTGCCACACGGTGCTGACCTACTTGCATGCGCTCACATGCTGCAGGGCTCCTGGGACTGCGAACGCTGGTGTGCAAGCTCGCCAGCGTCGTGCTATCGATGGCCGGTGGGCTGATCGCTGGAAAGGAGGGGCCGTTCGTGCATGCAGGCGCGGACGCACGCCAGAAGCGCAAGCCATGCAGTATTGCTGATGAAGACTGGGGCCCAGGAACAGAGCATGGCAGGGTACAACGATCAATCCTTGCCTCTGTGCTTCACCGTCTGCCCCATGCGTGGAGAGCTCGGGGCGCGAGCGCACGCACGTCACCGCACGCACGCCTGCACGGCAGGCGGCATCGTCGGCGGCGGCTGGGCGGGCATGGGCTCGCGCGCGCTGACGGATGCGCTGCGCGGCCGCTGGCGCGTGCGCGCGCCGCGGCGCTTTGGTGGCTACTTCCGCAACGACGCCGACCACCGCGACTTTGTCTCCATCGGCACCGCTGCTGGCACGGGGCCCCCGCGGCCCCGCGCGTCCCCCGGGTAGGGTAGGGTCAGGGCCGTCGACGCGACCCGCGACGCTGTGGCCGGCGCGTTAGCGCCCGCGGCCGCGCCCTGCAGGCGTGGCGGTGGCGTTCAGTGCGCCGGTCGGCGACCTGCTGCAGATAGGGTAGGGTTCAGACCGTCGACGCGGCCCGCGCGCCCGCAGGCGTGGCGGTGGCGTTCGGCGCGCCCGTAGGCGGCCTGCTGTTGGCGATCGAGGAGGGCGCCTCCTTCCTGAGCAGCGGGATCTTCTGGCGCGGCTTCCTGGCCACGTGCACGGGCGTGCTGGCGCTGCAGGCGCTGGCGCAGTGCCACACGGCCGGCGGCGCGCTGCTGCAGACCAAGTTCGGCGTCTGGCGCGACCTCGGGCGCGCGCCGCTGCCGCGCGGCAGACACCCGGCAGCCCCAAAAGCACCAGGCCAAAGCTGTCGGCACGCACGGCAGCTCAGCAGCTTCAGTAGTTCAGTGCCAATGGCCCCGCGCACAATCGCACATGCACATACCAACGGCGGCGCTCGTCGGCCTGTGCGTCGTATGGCCCAATTGCATGCGCGCGGCAATAAACCGGAACCCTAACCCCAGGTCACCCGCCCGTCAGGCTGTACGACGACGACCTGGCTCTGTACGGCGCGCGCTACTTTTACCGCCTGTGGGAGATGCCCATCTTCGGCGCAATGGGCGTCGCGGCCGGCCTGCTGGGCGCCGGCTTCATTCGCGCGCACGTGGCAATCGCCGCGCTGCGCGCGCGCTACGTGCCGCCGCGCCTGCCCTGGCGCCGCCTGGCTGAGGTGGCTCACCATGCGGCCGACCCCACAGAACTGCGCTGACGAGCTGAGCCATGCGGCGCTGCTGTGTGGCTGCCGTGTGCATGCCGTGCGAGCGCCTGCCCGCACTGGCACCGGCATGCGATTAGGGCCACCCTTTGCGCGGGTGCCACCTACCCCCACAAAACTCCGCTGCGGCAGAACGAATGATGCAGCCTACTTTGAAGGGTGCCTGTCCTGATGCGCTGCACGTGTGGCTCACTGTCCGCCTCACGCGGGGCAGCCTGTCTCCCCGCGCGTGCGGTGCAGAGGAAACCGTTTTCCTTCCTGCTGGCCGGCGGGGCTGGCAAAGAGGAGGTGCGGGCGCGAGGGCGCGCCCGCAACCGGGGCCAGGTGCTGGCGGTGGCGTGGCTAAGCGGCACCGTCTTCTTTCTGGCAACGTACGCGTCGCCGTGCCGCCGGCTGCCGCCGCCGGGTCAGCTGCAGTACTACGAGATGGGCGGCGGCGACCCCAGGACATCTTCGCCGGCGTGGCCGGCACCGACTCGCGCGGCCTGAAGCACTTCCCGCGCCTGTGGTGCGCGCGCGCGCGCCGGGCCGCCTCATGGGCGTGCGCGTCCAGGGGAACCGACCCGCGCGGCCTGAAGCACTGCCCGCGCCTGTGGTGCGCGCGGCGCCGGCCGCGCCGCCGGCCGGGCGTGCGCGTCCGGGCTGCATGCGGCGAGCACATGCGCGGTGCTGCGCGTTCCGCCGCAGCTGCCCGGCCGCCGACAGAGGCGATGCCCCGCATGTGGGCGCCCGCCTCCCGGCGCCTGGCACCTCCAGTCACGCGCAAGGCCAGCGGTCGCGACAGCGGCCTGGCGCGCTGGCCGGCCAGTGGCGCCTGCAGAGCCCTGCACGCCTGTTGCACGCGACCCGTGGGCGGGGACGCGCGCAGGTGCCAGGCGAGCGAGTTCAGCGAGCGCGGGCAGCTGTTCATGACGCCGCTGATCCAGGCAATGCGCACGATTGTGCACCTGGGCGAGACCGTGCCCGAGGCGGAGCAGGCGCGCCCGCCCCGCCGCCAGGGCTCGCAGAGCGCAGGCCTGGTGCCCCCGCTGCCAGGGGCCGCAGATTGCAGGCCTGATAGCCCCGCTGCCAGGAGTCCCAGAAAGTCGCCTCGTGTGTGGTTGCTTATGGGTCCAGAGCGGCTGACCGCCGTGTAGGCATCCCCAAACCACGCGGAACAGAGGCTGCCGGGCCGCGGCTTCGCAGGCAGGCCAGCATGTTGAGAATGTCTGCAGCCCGGGCCCGGCCACGTTGCATGCCGCACGCGTGTGGGCAGGTGGCGCATGCGACCTGCTGCAGGCGGGCGCCTGCCGTGCAGCGCGCACGGCTCACAATAGCTGTGCCGCTGGGCGGATGCCATGCGAGCCGCCAAGCATGCATGCGCCATGCCACACAAGGATGCTGCACGCTGATGCCCCGTAGGTATGCTGCATGCTGTTGTGATCCCTGCCGCTGGCGCAGAGCAAGGACTACCACATCAGCGCAGCGACGTTGTGGCTGTGGGCGGTGGTCGTATTCTGGCTCATGCTGGCCACCTTTGGCATCGGCGCCGCCACAGGTGCCTGCGGCCTCTTCTTTCTCATGATCGGGCTTGCACACTAAGCACCACCGCCCACTGTCCCACATACTAGGTGTCTGCACCCGCCGCGAGACTAGGGCTGCTGGTGGCACATAACCTTTGCATGGCAAACAGTCAGTGCATACAAAGATCCAGCGGCGCGCATGGACGAGCACGTTAGTTTATCAGGCGCCCCGCAGACGCAAGGACGGGAGCCAGTAGCACGGCATGCATGCAGGCATATTCATCCCGTCGCTGGCGGTCGGCGCAGCACTGGGCCGCCTGGTCGGCGCGGCCGTCGATGCGGCGCTCGCGGCGGCCGGCAGCGCCATGACCGTCTCGCTGCCCGCCTACGCCGTGCGCCCCCACGCGCCGCCCCCTCTGTGCATGTTCGCGCACCGCCCCTGCGCATCAGAGCCGGCGGTCCCCCTTCTGCAAGCCGGGGTTCCCGGCGCACCAGCCAGCGGTCCGCTCCACCATCTGAGAGTGAGAAAGTGCTCAGCGGCTGAGCTGCCGACGCAGAGCGCTCCAGGGGGTTGCAGTGAGAACCCTCCCGGCAAACCCTACCCTGCACCCTCCGTCCGGCGCGCGCGAGCGAGACCAGCCGGCAGGTGGTGGGCGCGACGGCGATGCTGGGCGGCGTGACGCGTATGACCATCAGCATCACCGTGCTGGCCATGGAGGGCACGGGCGCGCTGCAGCTTATTGTGCCGCTCATGCTCGCCGCGCTGCTGGCCAAGGTCGGGGCCGCGGCCCCCGCTCACCCTATTCCGCTCATCCTTGCCGTGCTGCTGCCCAAGGCCCGCCCGCGGCCCCCGCTCACAACATGCGGCTCACTGTGCCGCTCATGCTCGCTGCGCTGCGGGCCAAGGTCCTTTGCAGCCGCCGGCGGTCTTCTGGCGCTCCGTCTCCATGTCCGCCCCGGCCCGCTTGCTGCCGCAGTGCCGGCCTCTGCTCAGTGGCCCGCAAGCGCTGTGCTTTTGGCACGCCGAACGCGCTGCCTCCGCCACCAGGTGGTCGGGGACGCCCTGTCGCCCGGCGTCTACGACGTCCAGATCAAGACTCGGAGCGCGCCCGTGCTGGCGCGCACACGGCTGCCTGCCCACATGTCAATGTTCTGCAGTACGCGCTACCAGCGCATGCAAGGATCCGGACACTGTCTATAAAGTGCTGTCCCTGCCACAGCCGATGAATGTATAGCCGGCGCAGTGCCTGCACCTCATCTACGGGAGCTTGAGCAGCTCGATCTGATCTCTTTTGGACTGGGGGTGCGCAATGGTCGTGCAGTGAGATGGCAGCGCGCGCGCGCGCGCAGACGGAGAGCGGGCAGGAGCTGCGGCAGCGCATGGTCAACAGCAAGCTGAGCGTGGGCGAGCTGGCGGCCACGGCGCTGGTCGCGCTGCCGCCGGTGGTGCGCGTGGCGGCGCTGGCGGCCACGCTGCGCGCGTGCGGCCACCAGGCCTTCCCCGTCACGCCCGAGGTCGAGGCCGCGCTGCAGTCCGGCGCGCGCCCCGCTGGCATGCTGCGCGCCTGAAAATCACACCCGTACTTCACGTACCTGATGGACCATTCCCAGCATCTCGGTAGGGCCGGGAGTTCACCCAGGCTGCGCTGGCTCCGGCGGTAGGACAATACAGCATGCCTGCGTGTGGTACCAGCGCCGTGTCAGCCTCCGGGAGCCCGCCGCGACAGGAGGCTGAACCGCGCCCGGCGCGCGCGCAGACGCGGCCTTCCCGCTGCACGGCGTCATCAAGCGCGCGCACCTGCTGGGCCTGCTCAAGCACCGCATCGGCCTGGTCGAGCACAGCGGCCGGCCGCCCTTCCCGCCCGCCGCGCAGCAGGTCCCCGCCAGCCAGGCGCGGCGCTGGCTCCCCCCCCAGGTCGTGCTCAGGGCGCGGGCCTGCCTCGCGCAGAGCACATGTGCGGGGCTGCCTCTATGTTTTGGTGCAGCTTGGGTGCACGGGTGCCATGCCGTAGACCTGCCTGCCCACATGCGTACCTGAAGCCCGGCCAGTGGCCCGGCAGGACCTGGGTAGGCAGGCAGTGCGACACGCCCTGCTAGACCCGCCAGAGGCAGCATCTCCCTGTCCCCAGGCACCAGCACAAGCGCGAACCCCGGCGCGCCCCGGGCGCGCCGCAGGCGGCGCGGCTGGCGCTGCTGGAGGCGCTGGAGCCCTTCCCGCTCAAGCTGCGGCCGGCGGACGAGCAAGAGGCCATCCTGGGCGGCCTGTCGGCGGCCGAGCTGGGCGCCGCGCTGGACCTGCGGCCCTTCATGCAGCGCACGCCCTTCGTCCTGCAGGCGCGCAGCGTCCCGCTCGGCACCAGGCCTTGTGTGCTGCGAGCAGCGCCTTCCCCCGCGAGCAGGGCCTGCACGCGGGGTCCACCAGCAGGCGGCTGGCCGCACGCACCTGCGGTGTGCGGCTGCTGGAGGCGCCCGCCTCATGCTGCAAAGCGACGCGGTTCTGAAGCACTGCAGCAGACACTAACGTTGCCTGCCCGGCGGAGCGTGCCTGATGTCCACGCATGCTCTCGCCAGCCAGGCCTCGCGCAGACGATCAGGTCCCGGCTGGTGAGCATGAAGCCCATGTGCCCCAGCATGTGCTGATGAGCCCGCAGACCAGCCGCGGCGCTGGACCAGCGCGACGTCACCAGCGCCTGCCTGAAGCATGCCTGCATGCGCGATGCCGGGCCATGCATGCGCATGGGAGACATGCATGGCCCCACGCATACGCAGCGCCTGTCCGAGCCGTGCGCGCGCGCGGGCAGGCCAACGCGAGCCTGGCGCGCGCGTACCGCCTGTTCCGCACCATGGGCCTGCACCACCTGTACATCGGCCCGCCCAAGCCGCTCGTGCTCGGCGTCATCACGCGCAAGGCGCGCCCCGCCCTGCACGCCTTGGGGTATCGCGCCAGGCCGCCGCTGTGCCTCACTCGTGCCGCGGCCCAAACCCCGCGCCTCTGCCTCTGCTCCGCTCGCTCTGCACGGCAGAGGCCGACCATGGCCGGGTGGGAAGGCGCATGCACATGCATGCATGCCCGTCAGCTGAAGCACGATGCCTCCCCCTAGCCTGGGCGTATGCCCGCACCTGGGACTGCTGAACCAACTGCTGCAGGTGCTTGCCGTGGTGCATGATCAGAGGTGAGCAGCATAGGGTCAGGGCAGGTGTGGGCAGGACATGGCGCAGGAGACCGCGGTGGCGTGCCTGGGCTTGGGTGAGGGCGCACCCAGTCCTGCAGCCAGTCGCCCTGGCGCACAAGACGAGCCAAAGTCATGATCAGTGGCGGCGGCGCGCAGGACGTAACGGAGGAGAATGCGGAGGTGTGCCTGGGCGCCAAGGCGCACCGCGGCCTGGTGCCGCCCGCGGCGGTGCCGCGCCCGCCGGCCGCGCACGCGCCGCTGCTGCGCGCGGCCTCGCGGTACTATGAGGAGGCCGCCGGCGTGGGCGGCCCCGAGGGCGGCCCTGCGGGGCGGCCAGCTGCCGTGTCGCCGGTCGCGGACGAGCACTTGGTGCAGGCGCGACACCCCCCAGAACTAACATGAGCCTGTCTTGGCTTAGCGGGTGTGCAAGCATGGACACATAAGATGATGCACAACTTCGAGGCACTCCCCATGGGCTGCTCTAGGCTTGGTGTGGAGGCAAGGCAGCCCATCCTGCACGCTTCATGCATAAGCTCTTGCGCTGAAGCTTGGGGTGTGCCACCAGCCATGGCTATTTGGTCCATGCGGTTTTGCTTGGCTTTGCTCATGGCGCACATGGGGCTAGAGCTGTGCATAGTGGGTCAGGGCTGAGCTGTGGGCAATGCGGTTGGAGCAATGCTTGGGTTTAGGGCTGTCCACGGCGCAGGTGGAGCTGGTGGCCGTCCAGGCCTGACGCCGGCGACGTGGCGCGACGCCATGGAGACAGCGAGGGCACGGCGTGGCGTTGCAGTCTGCAATTTGCAGAGGGCGGCGTGGCCTTCTGGGTTGCACTTCCCGTCGCTCTTTGGGTCAGCTGGTGTGCACACTGAATGCTGCAAAGAATGACAGTCAACGTGGGCCGTGCTCTGCCGCAGAACGCTGCACTGCTGCAAGCCGCCATGCGCTCAACGGCACGTGCGCCCCGCCGCTCCGACACTGTAAGCAGCACTGGGCCCCGCCGCTCCGACATTGTACGCAGCACCGCGCAACCCCTTCTTGTTCACCCTGCCACGCACGGGCCGCTCATGTTCCCCATATGCAACAACGCGCTCAGTGGCAGCCCCGCCTCAAAGCCTGCCGAGGGCCTGCAACCTGTCCACAGGGCCCTCCCGGCTTGCTGCACACTCCACCCCCGCATGCCCAGCTCGCCACGCCCCGAACTGCAACACCGCACCGCCGCACAGACTCCAAGGCCGAGGGCTGCGTACGCTGCCGGGCCTGCAGTGCAGGCCGCCTCACGCACACGCCGGCGCACTGCCCCAGCCTCCTCAATGCGTCACACTGCGGCAAGCTGGATGTCCCTGCTGCGGCGCACGGGCCGCGCATGTTGCTGGGCCAAGGACAAATGTGAGAGGCGGCGCCGGGCAGCCGATGCAGCGTGAGGCATACTGCTCGTCATGGCTGGGCGAGCCGCTGCCAGGCTGGCGGCGGCGCGGCGCGACCGAGTGCGCTCGCAACCCGGGCCCAGCAGGAGCGAGCAGGCGGCAGCTGGGGCGGCCTGCCGAAGCAGCATGAGATCCGGCGTGCAGCCGCGCGGCCGCAGGGAGCCGGCGCGTTAGCCGCCGCTGAGCGCACGCGCGCGCGTGCGGGACCGGCGGCGCGTCACGCCGAGGGCGGCCCCGCGGCGGCCGCGAACGCCTCGGCGGAGACGTATGTAGCCTGCACGGTCATGCCGGCGAACATCCGGCCGTGGATGGCCTTCTTGGCGCCGGCGCAGCCAATGGCGTGCGCAAACTGCACAAAGGCCTGCGCCCGACCGCGCGGCGCAACGTTCAGCGGGCGCAAACACACAGCGCGCCCAGGCTGGCCAACACATGACAGATGCAGCGCAGGAGGGCGCGACACATCGGTGCTCCAGGCGTGTGACGTTGGCGTGAGTGCTCGGCATCAAGCTGGCCCCTCGCCTGACTTTGTTACTCAACACAGTGGTGGCCACTACAGCCTTGGTCTATCGTGTGCATACGCAGATGCAACCTGGAGTGCGACCGCCCCGACAACACCTTGCTGCAGCTGCCAAAACCAGACGCCCGGCCTTGCACAGGGGTCCTTTCCATCCATTCAACCCGTGCGCGCGGGTGCGCAAACGGTTCCCGTGCGCGCGGGTGCGGGTGCGCAAACGATTCAGCTGTCCCGAGAGGCACACCTTGCCAAAGTTGCCGGTGCCAAACGCGGCGGCCGCGGTGGCGGGGTCGGGCGGCCGCGGGATGGCGACCGCGACCACGGAGCCGTACTTGCCGCACTCGTCGTGCAGGTCCTGGATCACCTGCGCGCAGGCGCCGCAGGTGATGCAGGGTTGGGCTAGGTCACCGCACCCTGGGTCACCTGCGCACAGGCGGGTGGCCGCGCTGAGTGCGACGCGCTGCCGCGACAGCAATGCAGACTGCTACCAAGGTGTCACCGAGCGCGTCTGCAAGCCGCCGTGCTTCTGTCCAGCGGACCTCACGGACGCCTTGCTGGCACCCCACAGCGCCATTGGCTCGCTGCAAGCAGGCCAGCCCGCTGAGCCCTCCGCACGCCTCGGAGGCCTGGAAGTCTCGGGCAGCGCAATTGAACCCTACTCCTGCCCAGTCACAAGTACATTTTGCTGAGAAGAAGCACTCCTTGCACCCTTGCAGACCCATGCAGGTCCCGTCACGCCCTTGCGGGCGCTCCCGCTCGCTGACCAGCACGTTTGCAGTGGTTCATGTATTCCCCCACGTCCACTCCCAGCTCCAGCAGACCTGGGCACGCCTCCGCGCCGCGCTCCTCGGCATCCATGTCCGTCAACCAGCGCGCCCACAGCAGCAACGCCTGCACACACCCTAGGAACACCCCAGCACGCCCTCGGGCCGCGCGCCTCGCGATACTCCTGCTCGTCGACCAGCACATCCGCGGTCACCATGCCCTCGACCTGCAGGAAGGCGGTGGGCGGGGGCGGCGGCGCGGCCGGCGCATCTGGCGCGGCCGGCGCGGCCGGCGCGGCCGGCGCGGCAGCAGCGACGGGCGCGGCGGCGGCGGCGGGCGCGCCCGCGGGCATGCCCGCGGCGAGCATGGCGAGCGCGGGCGCGGGCAGCGCGGGCGGCGGCGGCAGCGGCGCGTGCAGGCCGAACGGGTCGGGCGGGCCGCTGGCGCTGATGGCCGGCAGCGCGACGCCCGCCTGCTGCAGCTGGTACTCCATGGCCGCCATGTCGCCCGCCTGCGCGCGCCGCCGGCGGGCGCTCGCCGACCAGACGCGAGGAGCCCGGCAAGCGGCCGCGGCAGGAAACCAAAAGCGGTTCTGGACAGCATCGGCCGCATGGGCGGATTGGATTCAGAGGATGGCGTCAGCAAGGCCTGCCCCAGAGCGGCGAAGCCGCTCTATTGCATCAGGCCCGAGCCGCTCTATTGCATCAGGCCCAAGCCCAACGACCTGCTTTCTCTGCATCTTCGATCACTTTCTGACGATAGATCTTCGATCACTTGTTGAGAATAAAGTAAGAATAATTGTAAAATTTCATTCACGGGAAGGTGCCGGGGCCGGGCGGCACCTGGAAGGCGGTCAGCGCGGCGGCGGCCGCGGTGGCGGCCTCCTGCGCCTTGCTGGGGTCCACGTACCCGCTCGGCCGGCCGACCGAGATCTGCTGCCCCAGCAGCTGCACCTGCGCGCGGCAGCGCCACCGGGGCTCGCGGCGGGCGCGCGCGGGGGCGCCGCAGCGGGGGCGCCGAGGGGCCGCCCTGGCGTGCCGCCAGCGGGCCTGCTGTCAGAGGTCCGCGACATGCGGGCACCGGCGGACGGCCGCTGCTCGGCATCCCAGCGTGCGGGACCTCCGGCCGACAGGCACACTCAACGTGTTCTCCTCACTGGCGAACGGGTCACTGGTTCATCCACAAGCGGTGCTGGACGAACGCTGGCTGTCGCATTCTGCTCGCGAGCGTGCCTAGGACTCGCTGCCACTAGCCGCCGGCTGCACCAGCCGCCGCAGCGCCAGCCGTGCGCCGAGCGAGCCAGGCAGGCATGCACCCGCAGGCGCAGCGCGCCCGCGGCTCGGCAGGGGCGGGGGGGCGCGCGCGGGGCGCTGCGCGCGCGTCGCGCCTGGTTGCTGAGCTGCAACGCGGCGCTGGCCATCTCCGACGTGCGCAGCTCCACAAACGCGTAGCGGCCCTCGCTGTGCATGCTCACGCTGCACACGGCGTCGACGCCCAGCGGCAGGTGCCCCGGGAAGGCGGCCTGCGGCGCGGCGGGCCGGCGTGCGCGTCAGCGCGCGGGCGCGCCCGCGGCCGCGCCCGTTGGCCATGCCTAGCGCGGGCGGGCCGGGGGCGCCGACAGGTGGCAGCGTATGTTCACAATGACATCGCTGGCCCAGCCATGCCGCTGGCGCCCACACAGGGCACACATGGCGCCGTGCGCACGCCGCTACCTCTCTGCGCTGCGCATGACCGCATCTGCGCAGGGTCACCGCGGCCCTGAAGCCCCGCTTCTGCCGCTGCGCACTCGCTGCCAGCCACGCAGCCCCCCGCAGCGCGCTTCCTCGACACGCCCAGCGCGGTGTGCTGCCCACCAGTGCCGCCGCTGGGCGCGCCCGCGCGCCGGCGCCGCACAGCAGCGCGCGGCCAAAACCGCCTGATAACCCTAACCTGACCCTGCGCGGCGCACCTGCATGGTGGTGTTGAACAGCGTGCGCAGCGCGTCCTCCGTCACCAGGCCCGCCACCAGGTTCCCCACGTACACCTGGCGCCCGGCGGCCCGCCGTCGCCAGGGTTTTTCAAACCCTTCAGGTCCCCGCCCATGAGCCTGCGGGTCCGCACAAGCAAGCCGCGCAACAGCCCGCAGCGGCTTCATCCCGCTTTGCGCAACCTGTCCGTGCGCCTTTCGGACGCACGGATGCTTGCCAGCTTTCTGCGCAGACGTCCGCGCAAAGCGAAGGTATCACCGAGTTAGCCATGGCACGCAATGCGCGCACACTGCCAGCCCATGCCGCCGCGCATCGGCCTGCTGCCGGTGCACGCGGCGGACTGCAGGCGCTCGAGCGGCCCTGCCGGGCGGGCCGTGCGCCCCGAGCCCGTGCGCGGGCCCGCACCTCGCGCTGCGTCTTGCTCGCGGCGGCGACGGCGGACGCGGCCTGCTGCTGCAGCACCATCTGCCGCGCCAGCAGCTGCTGCTCCTGCATCGCGCGCGCGACTGCGGCCCCAGGCGCGCGCGTCAGCGAAGGACTGGCACGAGTCACGCAGCGCCACGCGAGCTTACTCCTCACTAAAAAACCCCAGGGGTCGCAGGCTTCCGTGCAGACGCGTGGCCAGGAGTTGGCCGACACCCAGCCTCATGAGTGGATGCCGTGGTGCATGCCCACTGGTACTTACGCTCTGCCCATTGGGAGCTCAGTGGTTCGTTTGGTTCATTGCACACCCTACGGGGCATCTGCTTGCCAGTGGAATGCGTCGAGCTGGTCATCAGCACACTTAGGCGCCTGAGCCCGCGCGTGTCACTATCCACATGGATGGGGAGGGACGGCAGGAGTGCGCACCCTCGGCAGGGTCGCCCGTGGCCGCCGCAGGGTTGCTCGCCCGTAGCGCGCCGTACGGGTCCACATAGCTCGTGCTGAAGCCCGCTGCTGCACAGTGGCACGCCCGCCCGGCTCAGCGCCCGGCGCGCCCGGCGCGCACCCGCGTGCCACCCCAGTGCCGGGCCGGCTCGCCTCCATGCACGCCAACCGTGCATGCCGACAAAAGCAGTGCATCACGCGAGCTGTGCGCGCTGCGCGGCAGGCGTGATCATGCGCACATGTAGTTATGCTGTCTAAGCGTGGCGGCCACACGGCTGGCCAAATACCAGCGCCTGCCGCTCTGTGGACAGGCAGGCTAGAAAGCGGTGGGGCGGCATGCGGTTTACGCGAGAGGGCGCGGACCTGGCCGCGGGGGCTCCTGGCGCTTCCGGGGCACATAGCCGCCCATGCCCTCATCGTCCGAAGAGCTGGGCGAGCGCCGCCGCCGCCCGCGCGAGCGCGAGCTCGAGCGCCGCCGCTTGGATGAACGCCGCCGCTCCCTGAGCGCGCGGGGCGCGGGTCTGACGCGCGGGCCCGAGGCGCGCTTGTGCGCGGCAGGGCGAGGCAGACGTGTTAGGTATCAGGCGCTATGCTGCCTGGCCGCGAGCGCGGGTCCCTGGTGCAGACTGCAAATACTGACTGTAAGCATTATGCGGACTGCGAACATCGTGCGGCTAGTGCTTGGGCGCACGAGCAGCACAGCTCCCTCAGCGCGAGCGAGGGGAGTGCAAGCAGGCGCATGGAGTGTCCTCCCAACATACTGGCGCACGCTGCAGTGCGTCACAGTCGATGGGCAGGCCTAGGCTGACTGGGGCGGTCAGGCACCCATGCAAAGAACCAGGTGGGGAGCCGCGCGCGCGCCGAGCGCCCGCGCCTGGAGCTGTCGCGCCGCCGCGAGCGCGAGCGGTGCTTGGACCGCTTGCGGTCCGCGTCGCGGCTCTTGCCGCGATCGGCGTCGCGGCTCTTGGCGCGCTCGGCGTCGCGGCTCTTGGCGCGCTCGGCGTCGCGGCTCTTGGCGCGCTCGGCGTCGCGGCTCTTTGCGCGCTCGGCGTCGCGGCTCTTGGCGCGCTCGGCGTCGCGGCCCTTGGCGCGCTCGGCGTCGCGGCCCTTGGCGGGCTCGGCGTCGCGGGCCTTGTCCCCGCTCCTGCGCCGCCCCTCCGCCTCCCTCCCCCTGTCCTTGTCCCTGTCCCTGTCCTTTTCCTTTTCCCGCTTCTTCTCCTTGCCGGACCGCGGCCTGTCGCGCTCCGGCTCGCGCTCCGGCTCGCGCTCCGGCTCGCGCTCGGCGTCCTTGCCGCGCTCGCGCGCGCCCGAGCGCCCGCCCTCCTTCTCTGAGCGCCCGCCCTCCCGCTCGCCCTCGCCGCCGCCCCGGGGCTCCTTCTCGCTGCGCCGCTGCTTCCGCTCGCGCTCCTTGTCGCCGCGCGGCCGCTCGCGCTCCTTGTCCGGGCGCTCGCGCGGCACGCCCGCGCCGCCCTCCTCCCGCTCGCGGCCGGCCTCCCGCTTGCGGTGCCGGTGCTCGCGGCGCCGCCGCTTCTCGCTCGGCCCATCGGCCTGCCCGCCCGCGGCGCCGGGCGCGGCCTCCCCTCCGGCGCCCGCGCCCGCAGCCGGCGCGCTCTCGCCGCGCTCGCCGCCGGCATCACCGGCGCTCGGGCTGGGCGCAGCGGGCTCATCCCCGTTCGCGCCGGCCGGCCCGTTTGCACCGTCGCCTTCTGCCCGCGCGCTCTCCATGCCCCCGCCGCCGCCCTGCCCGGCGGCCTGGCTGCTGGAGCCGGGCGCGGCGTGCTCGCCACCGCGTGCGCCGGCCGCCCCATCGCCGACATCATCCCCTGCGGCTGGCGCGGGCCCTGCATCCTCTGCTGACGGCTCTGCCGCAGCCGGCTCAGGCGCGGCCGCCCCGCCGTTCTGCAGCCGCTCGCCCGGCTCGTCGTGCAAGGCCGCGGCCGGCTCGGCGGGCGCTGGCGGCGCCGCGTTGCCGCCTTTGCCTGCCTGCTGCTCCGGCCCGCTCGCGTCGGGGGTTGCCCCCGCCGCGTCCGCTGCCATCTCCGTCATTGCCCGCGAGGACCTCTGCCCCGGCAGAGCGTTCCAGCCTCCCCAGATGTGAAGTCGGAAGGTCTGGCCCGGCGACCCAGTTGCCTGTCGGGTGTATACCCTCGCTGCGACCGGCAAGTGTGCCTCGCGAGTGCGGTTGGCTATGTGCAGCACGTGAGTAGGTTGAGCCAGAGGTCGAGCGCTGTTGCAGTCGGTCGCAGGCGTGCTCAGCGTCCTGGCTGTGCAAAGCGCACAGCGAGCTCGCGTTTTGGCCGGAGAGGGGGGCATGGTGGGCGCACACGCCTGAGCGCCGCCGCCAGCCTTCAGCGCCACTATGGGGTGCGGGTCGTCCGCGCCGACAACCCTTGAGCCGGCCGCAAAGGCCAACGCGAAGAGCGCCCCGTCGGCGAGCAAGCCCGCGGAGGCGCCCGTGCCGGACCAGGGCCTGTCCAGCGCGTTCCGGGCCGTCAAGTTCCTGGGCCGCGGCGGCACTGGCGACACGTGGCTGTATGAGGACCTGGCGTCGCGGCCCGCTGGCGGAGGTGCCACCCAGGTTTGCGACGCGGCGCGGCCGCGGGGCGCTCCCGCGCAGGTTGCCAAGGGGTCGGCGCGTGCGAGCGTGCGCAGCCGCGGCCAGGCAGGCGCGCTCTCCGCTGCGCCGGCCTGACCCTAGGGAGCGGCGCACGCGCAGGCTCCGGCGAGCTTGTGGCTATCAAGCTCATCCGGCGGCCAATCCCGCGCGTCGTGGCGCCAAACATCCTGCGCGAGATACGGGTGCGCGCGCGGGCTGTGCCAAGAGGTGCTTCGCTGGTCGCTGGTTCCTGCCCCATCCATGTGCCCGCAGCTGACCCACGCAGCTCGGGGACCTCGCTCACGCGCGCCTGCTCATGAACGTGTGCGGGCGTTGCACGTGCGCTGCGCGGCACTGCATTGACAGAGGCAGGGAACATCCTGTACGTGGGGATGTTTTGTGAGTCAGAGCATGGCAATGACCGCATCCTCACCGGCGCCCCGACGCGGCGTGCACAGATACAAGCAGATCTCGGAGAGGGGCACGTGAACGTCATCAAGGCGAAGGAGGCCATACTCACCGACCAGGTGCTCTGCAAGGCCCTTGCCCGTTGTTCACGGCTTCCTGCCTGCCGTCCCGCGTCAGCCCCGCGCTCCGCAAGCCGTCGAGCTGAGGCCGTGTGCCCGGCGTGGAACAGCACCTGGCGCTGGTGATGGAGTACGCGGCGTGCGGGAGCCTGACATCCTATGTCGCCGAGCAGTGGCAGCGCGCGCAGCACAGCGGCCTCTTCCTCAGCGAGGACGAGGCCCGGTACTTCTTCCGGGTATGCCTCCGCCCGCCGACGACCCAGCGAGGCCGCTGGCAGAGGTCGTATGTTTGCTGTTTCACGTTTGGTGCCTTTAGCGGCGGCATTGGAGTTGCTGGTGAAGCCTATGTGGTGTTCCACCTGCTTTTGCCACGCTTTTGACACGCAGCAGAGCACAGCAGAAAAGAACAAGCTGTGTGTGCTGGTGCCACCGCAGCAATTCATCTGCGCGGTGGAGTACTGCCACCTGCACTGCGTGGCGCACCGGGACCTCAAGCTGGACAACACGCTGCTGGACGACAGCAACCCGGCCGTCATCAAGCTCTGCGACTTTGGCTTTGCGAAGAAGTGGACGGACGACGTCAACATGTACACGCACATCGGGTGAGCACTGGCTTGCAGGGACGACGGTTGTTCGGTTTTCTCTTGGCTATGCTTAGGCATGATCCACTGGATAAACACATTGCGCATGTGGGTGTACTGGAGGCAATGTGGGATTTCAGTCCGGTGTCAGTGCGGATGTTGTCTTCATGGACAATCAGAGCATGCACAGCTCTGCCTCGCAAGGCCAGTCGATGACGCAAGGTGGTCTTGCCAGGCCTCCCAGCATGCGCGGTCATGCACTGCTTTGTTTGCGGGCTTGTGCAGCTGTGTATGTGTGTGTGGCATTGTTCCCTAGAGTCACAGTCATATATCAGGCAGCATGCGCGCTAACACAACAGCATACGGGCCCAGGACGCCTGTGTACATGTCGCCGGAGCTCATCAACAACCGCAACGGCGCCAAGGGCTACGACGGGCGGCACGTGGACGTGTGGGCGAGCGGCGTGCTGCTCATTGTGATGCTGCTCGGCGCGTTTCCGTTTGACCACATCGAGCACCCGGACCCCAACACCTCCGAGGCCCACCTCGAGGTTTGGTGTGCGCCCGGCTCGCACGCATGCATGCTGTTGCGATGAGCGCTGTTGCGTCCCTGCATGTTGGCTTGTCGGAATGAAGGGCTGTCATTACTCTTCCTGCTTCTGCTCGAGTGCGATGGGCGCCTGCACACATGTGCCACTGCAGTCAGGCTGCGAGCCGCACTTTGCACCGATTACCCATGTGCCTCTGTCTGCAGAGGGCATGAAGCCAGTAGACAGTCACGGATTAGGCGTCGGGGCGCCGCGCCGCATCTTGGCAGCATCCGTCGCCCACTTGGTGCCTTTCGCAGCGATTTTGCGGCCTCGCTGAGCAAGGCGCGGGCTGGGCGGCGCGCAGGCTGCAGCAGGTGCGGCAGCCGTGGAGCAATGTGCCGCACATCAAGAAGGCCGTGGAGCAGGTGCGGGCTCGACAGAGGGCCGCCGTGCCTGCGTCCATGTGCTGAGTTTCCACAAACGTGCTATGTTTACACCTCCGCCTGGTCAACCCGCCTGCTTGTGGTGCTCGCGTCGTGACTGGACGACTCGGCGCGGCTTGCGCGAACGCAACGCCGCATGCTGCTGCAAGAGGCTGTCGCAGCGCAGCGCCCGCGGCACAGCGGGGCCTGCGCAACCCTGCCTCCTCAAGCCAGCCCTGCCGCGTGCGCGCGCGCAGCTGACGCCCGAGTGCATGGACCTGCTCAACAAGATCTTCGTGATTGACCAGAACCAGCGCATCACGGTGCCCAACATCAAGGCGCACCCCTGGTACACCAAGCCGCTGCTGCCCAAGTATGAGGCCGCGGAGGCGGTGCTGGCCAAGAGCCAGGCGGAGGTGGACGCCTACATCGCCAACCGGCAGCTCAACACGGTGCGCCCGCGCCCGTGCGCCCGGCGCGCGGGGCGCCCGGCGGCCCGCGGCGCGACCTCAGCGCAGCGACAGGCGCTGCGGACATGAGACCGTGAGGCGGACCTGCGGACCTGCGCCAGGCGCCCAGGCGTGTGTGCTGTGGGCTGCCGCCGCGACCACTTGAGGCGGACCTGCGGACTTGCGCCGGGCGCCCAGAAGGCGCCCAGGCGCGTGTGCTGCGGGCTGCCGCCGCGGCCGAGCGCTGACGCTCGCGCGGGGCGCGCGCGCGCGCGCGCAGAAGGCGCTGGTCGCGCGGAATGAGCAGCTGCAGCGCCTGGTGGAGCAGTCGGGCCAGCGCGCCGCGGCGCCGGACGGCCGCTCGCGCACCTCGCCCCTGGTGACCCCCTGGCCCCCCTCTGTGCACAGCGCACACACGCGCCTCGCGCAGATCATTCCGTTTCTGGACACCGTTTCTGACACCTCTACCTCTGCACTGCCTGTGCGACCTCTCTGTCAGGCCGCCCCATGCCGCTTCAGCGCAGGTGCTGCGTTGTGGTGCAGAGTGCGGCGCTGCCTGACGGGGGTGGCGCGCGCGCAGGCGCGCATCGACCTGCGCGAGCAGTCCATCATGGCGAGCGCGTCGGCTGCGGCCGCGGCGGAGGGCCCGCTCGCGCCCGGCACGGCCTCCGCGCCTGGCGGCCTGCCCGACATCGGCGAAGAGTGAGGCCGGCGCTGCGCTGCGTGCCTCAGCCCCACCCCCGGGTGGGGCCCGTGCCGCCGCGCGTCCGCGCTGCAGGTGCTGCAGCGCAGCGCTGGCGTGGGAGCTCGCGGGCGGCGGCATGGGGCGCGCGCCGAGGCGGCGCGGAAGTGGGCGGCATGTGAGGCCGGGGCCTGCAGGCAGACCGCAGCACAGGCGCGTCCGGCAGGGGCTGCATGCGCGCAGCAGCACGGCGGTGTCCGGCAGCGACGGGGTTGTGCGGGGCCGAGCTGCGTCTCCATGCGAGCGCCGCGGAGGCTGCGCCGCAAAGCAGCGTGCGCCGGGGGCGGCGCTCGAGGCCGAGAACGGGCTGCACGATCGAGCGGTGGGGCAGGGGGCGGGGGTCAGATGTGCGCCCGCGCGTCGCTGCAGCAGGCGGCTTGGACGCAGGCGGCGGCGGGCGCCGCTGCAAGAGCCAAGCGACGCGGTGGCGCCATGGCTGGCGCCCGCGCTTCTGCGGGAGGCGGGCAGGAGCGTTGCTTGCCTCGCATTGCGCGGCAAGCAGCGCGGAGCGAGGCCGAGTGCGCGCGTGTGCGCTCAGCGCTGCTGCTGCTCGGCGCTCACCTGGCATTTCTGCAGCCGGCGGCGGGGCCTTGCATGCGCAGCATGCAGGGTGTCGCCTGTGGAGGGATGCTGGTCGACGCATCCCTGCCAGCATCACTAGTGTGGTCGTGGTCTGCTGGCATGTGGTCAGTCGCTGGGCGGGCTGCCTCTGTGCCAGGGCCCCGCACTGTGAAGGCGTCATGCGGAGGCAGCGGGCCACGCTTCTCACAAGCAGCCGTGGTTTTTCCTTGTAGTGAGCGCTGCGGGGGCATGTACATGGCACGATTTCATGGCCGTGTGGCTCCCGGGTGTGTGCACTTTGCGGTGCGACGTTCCAGCAGCTCGTGCGCTGAGGCACCTTTCCGGGACGGGCTCATCAGGTGACCTTTGGCTGCACGCCCCGGTGTGTGCAACGGGGCGTGTGACAGTATCTGGCTGCTGGACGCCGCGCCAGTCCTGTCTTTTTCGCACGCTCGCGTAGGAGGCCGGGCGCTTCCTGCAGCACTAGCAATTTGGGTGCTGGTGCATGGCGCTCGCGACCTGGCCCCTTGACAGCAATGAGCGCGCCTGCTCCCTGCATGGGCTGTCTGTTTGTCTGGTCACGTTGCTGCGGTCCCTAAGAGAGCGGCCCTCTCCCTGCTTGTCTCTGGCGTGCAGCGCTCTGCGCTAGACCAACAGCCGGTGTCGTGCCCGTGCACGTTGTTGTGCGCCTGTCCATGGTGGTGCTTTTCAAGACCACGCGCCGCCTAGTAAGAAAAGGACGCCTACCGCGCATGCAATGCAGACCCTTCACGACCCTAAATAATCTCGCGCGCATCGGCCTCCCGGCTCAGGAGCCGGCGGGCCCTCGGCGCACGTTACACTGCCGCCCTTGGCGGCGCTGTCGTAGCCGGCGTGCGTGGCCGCGTAGCGCGACAGCAGGTACTCGCCGCTGGTCGTCGGCGGCCACCGCGGCGGCCGGCCCGGCGAGCAGCAGGTCGGCAGGCACTCCACGTGCTGCGCGCGCGCGGGCACGCAGCCTCAGCAGCTGGTGCATGGATGCAGCAGCGTCGCTGAGGCCGGCGCAGCCACGCCGGATGCTGTTTGCAGCACGGCGCAAGGCGCGCGCGTCTTTGGGGCATGTCAGGGCGCGAGTGTGTACTGCAGCCGGCGCGGCCCTGGCTTGCAGACAGCGCCTCCTCGCAGCCGCCAGGCGCAGGAGACAGGGAAGGCAACGTACTGCAGCGACAGCGCCCAGCCTCTGGCCGCAGGCATGCACGCCCCTGCAGTGCGCATGGCCGCCACGCGATGACGGTGCAGGACTCACAGGCACACTCGCCCCAGTGCAGCGCTGGCCCCAGAGACGCCCTGCGCTTGCAGCGCGTGCGAATACAGGCATCGCTTGGACGTGCACCCTCCGCTGCGCACCCCCCAGGTCTGACACAAGGCGCAGACAGCGGCCTGTTCGGCGGCCAGCCAGCGGCGGGGCCCCACCGCATGGAATGCGGGGTCGAAGAAGAAGGGCATGCTGTAGCGCTCGGCCGCGCCGTCCGTGCACACCCGGTGCAGCGTCGAGCGGAACAGGCCGTTGGTCCACCTGCGCGGCGGCGCCCCGCGGCATGCGGCGGGCGGCAGAGCCACTGGCGCGCTGCATGTCGGGGCAGCACCGGCACCAGGGAGCATGCGCTGGCCGCATCAATGCGCAGGCCGCGAGCATCGTCTGGCGGCACTGCGGGACGCCACCTGGACGCCATGAGGGCTCGGAGGCCAATAGGCAGCTGACAGCATGTGATGCGGCCCTCTGACGGAGCCGTGGCTCCCGCTCAAGCACTGGCTGCGCGGAAGGCGCGCACCGCTCCAGCATGCCGATGGGAGGCGCACGGTTGGGACTGGGTGAGTGAGCGCAAGATGGGGATTTATACAGCAGCGATGTTAAGGTTGCAAGGTCAGTCCTTTACAGCCCTCTGCAGCGATGTCATGGCTGCAGTGCCAGTCCTTGAAAAGACCGCTGCTGGCGAGGCGGGCGCGCGCCGCTCCAGCATGTCGCCCAGGTTGATGATGAAGGCGCCCGGCCGCGGCGGCACCGCGTGCCAGGGCCCGCCCGGCTCCGGCCGCACCTGCAGGCCAGGCGCGCCGTCCGTGCGCAGCAGCGTGAGCATGCCATAGTCGCTGTGCGCGCCCGCGCCCAGCACGCCCTGCCCCCGCGCGGGCGCCGCCCGCTCAGCGCGCAGACTTTACCGGTTGGATAAGTATCACTTACGTCATAAAAGCGCCGTGCGCATCGACCTGGGAGGCCTGCCAGCGCGCAGGCCCAGGAAATGTTCCATGTACTGCACCAGCACAGAGGAGGTCAGGGCTGCCGCCAGAGCAGCCCCCGGCGCAGGCTGTCGGCGCGCCGCGCAAACCCTAGGGTCTCCGCTGCAGCACACGTGCGCGCCTGCTCCGGCGACGACGCGCGCGCGGCGTAGTGCAGCGGCCGCAGGAACGGCATGGGCGGGGCGAAGGAGGCGCGAAAGTGCTCCGCGGGCAGGCCCAGCGCGAGCGCGAGCGCGCGCAGCAGGCGGAAGCCTAGGGCCAGGACCGCCGCCATGTAGGCCTCGGTCGCCTCCCGGTACTCGGGCAGCAGCTCCTGCATGCGAAGGTGGGGTTAGGGTAGGGTCATCCGGCAGCAGCTCCTGCATGCTGGACAGCATGTGAGGCGGGCACATGATGCAGCTCGAGTACTGAATCAGGCTAGCTCTGCAGGCTGCAGCCCAGTGCAAGCGCCGTGAAGACAAGGGGATGATTTGTCTGCCCGCGCCGCATGAGCACCTTTCGGCTGCGTGGAACGTAGTGCTTATAAAAATAGACCGTGACAAAGTAAGTGGAGACTTGGGCAGTGCATAGCATGTTGGCCGACCCGCAGGAGACCCGGGGTCAGCATCCGCGACGAGTGGCATAGCTTTTGGAACATGAACGCAGTATCAGTCAGCCAACCAGGCTTGTTCAGGCGGGTTCTCTCCTCACACGGCCCGCCAGGCCGGCAGTGGGGCAGCGTGCAGGGGACGGGGGCGCGCCGGCGGCGGCCACTGGTTGGGGCCGTGCAGCGGGAGGCGGGCCTCGGGGTCGCCGGCGTCGACCTCGCGGCCAAAGTACAAACCCTCCTTGGTATCACCTTCGCTCTGGGTTGCGGGGTCGAGCGTCTCCTCCGCCATCGGCGTGTAGCCCCTGCACGAGGAAGTGCAGCCGTGTACCCTTCGCTGCATCAGGTTGTCTGCGCCTTGCCGGCGCATGAAGCACAGCCAGCTGCAGTACATAAAGACAAGCAAGTTTGTTCCATCTATTTTAGGTGGAGGCTATGTGAGAGTGCTCGGCTCATGGTATAAAAATGGCATATGGAAAATACTGAGGTTGGCAAGCGCAGGGGGGCTGCTGCTGCTCCTCTGTTTCAACACACGGCACAGGAACGAGGCCTAGAAAGCGTGCCCGGGCGTGACGTGCGCGCCTGTTGTTGCCGTCCGCCAGTATGCGCTGCTTCTGCTCGGCCGGCAGCGCGAAGAACGCGCGGTTCTGTGCAAACACCCGCTCGACGAGCTCCTCGTCCACGCTGTGGTTCACAGCTGCACACACAAACACACGAACACCGTTAACCACCTATGCTGGCCCTTCTACAACAAGGCCTGGCACGAGCTCCTCGTCTATGACATGTTTCAGAACTGCCCCCACCCACCCACACACACACACACAGACACACACCCCGTTATCCGCCTATGCTGGCCTTCTCACAACAAGGCCTGGCACACGCTGCAAGCGCGGGCATGAGCTGTACCGTAGAAGAAGCCGCTGCTCAGGCACGCCTCCCGCACGCGAGCTGCAACAACGTCCTCAGGCTCGCTCAGGTCCACCACGCTGACCTGCGCAGCGCTGCAGAATCGTCCACGGCCAGAGGGCTTTGCGCACGAGGCAGCTTGGTAGACGCGGCGAGCGTTGGTGGGCAAACCTTGCAGGCGGACGACTCATGCAAGCCGTTCTGCGCGGCCATGCCTGACCTTGGCAAATAACCACGACAGCCAGGCTCGTATGTATTGAACAAGATGGCTGCGCACGCGTCACAGCAGAGCGCTGTGTGATGTGCTGTCTACGTAGCACCAAAAGACTCTCTGCGCACTCACACAAGACAGGCGCGCCCGGGGATTGCAGACTTACGTTTGCACTCGCTGCTTGTACAATTATGCTCTGCCGCTGGGGACTCGAGCTAGCAGAAAAGCTGAGCTTGCAATCACTCGTGCAGCGTTTCAATGCAGCAGACCTTTACCAGCAGCGCAAGCCTGAAGCTGGCCTGCGGCAGGCAAGAGCACGCGTCGCGGCCGAGCATGCGAAGCACGTGTGGGGCCCTGCTGCACAGGCTAGCGCAGCCAGCAAGCAGCATGGCGCGTGAGGGCGTGGCAGCCCTGAGCACCACTGCTCGTGCTGCCAGGGCGGACGTTGCTGAGGCTCCCTCGCCTTCTGCGGCCTCGTCCCTGCACACTTTGGAGGCGAGCCCTGCGTGCTTGCTGTGCTCCAGCACCACCTTGCCTCTACCACGCTTGCACTGGGCCTTCCTCACTGTGCGCCGCTGGCGCTTACAATCGCAGTACACGACTTGCGAGTCACGGTGTGCTCTCCGCTTGCAGGACCTGCGGCTGGAGAGCCCGTTCACCAGCGACCTGCCAGCCGACCCAGACACGTCGAACTCGCTGCGGCAGGCGCGCCGAGCCTCAGCCTTGCGCACGTTGTTCGAGCCAGCGCGAGCGTGCGCGCCTCCGCGCGGAGCTGTACGGCTGTCAGTGTAAGCTCTCAGCTGGGTCTGTATATGCTGGACCTTGCCAGAGGTGCGGCCTTGACAGGTGTACGGGGCGTCCTACTCCTACGTTGCCCCCACGCCGACCGGCACGCAGCCGTACCTCGTCGCGGCAGCGCCCGCTGTGGCGCAGCTGATTGGCTTGGAACCTGGCGACATGCAGCGGCCAGAGTTTGCTGCGGCCTTCTCAGGCAACGCGCCGCTGCCCGGTGGCCCGCGGCCGTTCGCAATGGCCTACGGCGGCCACCAGTTCGGCTCGGTGTGTGCTTGCGGCGTCGTTGTCAGTCATTTGTGGTGTTGTGCTGCATTGCATGCCTGTATCAGCTGTTTCAGGAGATGCGTTAGCATGCCATGCGTGTGCACGCCGGGGCCAGAGGACAGAACTTTGTGCATCCGGTGCAACGTGTGATACGTGCCCGGGAGCGCTGAGCGATGGCGCAGAGAGGCTGACATGGCGATGCTGCTGCCCTGCTGCACCGCACCTCTGAGAGATGATGGCGCTAATGTCCCGCTCCCGTCTGCAGTGGGCGGGCCAGCTGGGTGACGGGCGCGCGATCAACCTGGGCGCCGCCGTCGGCCCTGATGGCCAGGCCTGGGAGCTGCAGCTCAAGGTGAGCGCGGCAGTGTGTGTGTACAGAAACATTGAAACAGGCGCACGGTGGTGGGGCACTGTGGTCAAGGTGACAATAATTCACATGGGCATGTCATGAGCCTGCGGTGGTGCTGTGGTGAGTCATTTGTGGTGCACAGCATGTGTGGCCGTGTTTGACCTGTCTCCGCACTGCCCGCAGGGCGCAGGAGTGACGCCGTACTCGCGGCGCGCGGATGGGCGCGCGGTCATGCGCTCCAGCCTGCGAGGTGTGCAGCCCACTACGCCGATGACGCGTCCGCCTTTTGCTCCCCGCTGCTCTTCTGGTGAAGAGCGCTGACGAGCCAGGACGCAGAGAGGCAGATGGTGCAGTATTCTTCTAACCTCTGCACTGGCCCGGGGGTCAACCTCTCTTTAGAAGTGCTACGGTGCGTCCTTGCGCAACAGCCTGCCAGCATCAAGTGAGCAGGTGGGCAGGCGGTGGTTGACCCCGCCCTCCCCCATCACATAAAACAGCTTTGTGATGTCCCGCTTGCGCGCCCCCCCGGCAGAGTTTGTGGCGTCCGAGGCACTGCACTACCTGGGCGTGCCGACCACGCGCGCGCTGTCGCTGGTCGGCACCGGCGCTGAGGTCGTCCGCGACATGTTCTACAAGTGCGCGCATGCCCAGGATCCTGCCCCGTCGCGTGCCCCTTGGCCGTGCCGCACCCGCTGCGGCTTGCCGCCCAAGCGCAGCCAACCGCAGTGCCATGTTCTGTGCTGCTCATGCTGGCAGGCACTGCCCATGCTCAGCTCTGCATGTATGGCGCCTGGCGTCAGATCAGCTATGCAGGTCAGGAGCAGGTCTGCGAATTTCTGACACCAGGGCAGTTGTGGACCTCAAGCGGCAACGTGATGTCCGCCCGGCATGGTGGTCTGCCGCGCCGCTGGCACATGTGCTTGAAGGCACCTGCTGGTGTTCCTGGAGGCCCATAGCCATGCACACAGCACCTCACCACCCTCCTGACGTCCGCGCACCCGCGACCGACAGCGGCAACATAAAGATGGAGCCCGGCGCGGTGGTCTGCCGCGTCGCGCGCTCCTTCGTGCGCTTTGGCAGCTTCCAGCTGCCCGCGAGCCGCGGCGGCGGCGACCTGCCGCTCGTGCGCGCGCTCGCGGATCACGTCATCCGCCGGCACTTCCCGCACCTGCTCGGTGCGCCGGGCCGTGGTGAAGGAGTGGAAGGACGCGCACGTGTGGTCTGCTGCCATTTTTAAACTATAGGCCAGACCCTGCAAGCGTGCAGACGCGCGCTCCGCGGCGCGCGCGCAGGCCGGGAGGACAGCTACGCAGCGTGGCTGGGCGAGGTGGCGGCGCGCACGGGGCGGCTGGTGGCCGCCTGGCAGGCCGTCGGCTTCACGCATGGCGTCCTGAACACCGACAACATGTCCATCCTGGGCGACACCATCGACTACGGGTAGGGATAGGTTAGGGTAGGCACAGGCTTAGCCCGCGCCCGCTGCAGGGCACCTGGCGGGACGAGGGGTTGGCAGCCGACCTGCCTCGCCTCAGCCAAGCGGGGTCCTGCAGACAGCCTGAGCTGTCATGCCCCTGGCTTGCAGAGCTGCCCGTGCGCTGGAGCTCGTGCTCTTGTGACAGAATGTGTCAGGAAACGGAGTGGGACACAGAGCATGAATTAGCAGTGCGTTGGTGAGCGCCGGGAGGCATGTCGAGAACCCTCTGACTGGCGTGCGCAGGCCCTACGGCTTCATCGAGCGCTTCGACCCGCAGTTCACGCCCAACACGACCGACCTGAGCGGCCTGCGGCGCGCACCGCCCCTCTCCACCGCCGTGTCGCTGTGAAGAGTGCACTGCCTGACAATCCATGTGCTGATGTGCCTCTCACACGCCCCCCACATGCACTCCTTGGAGCTGCTCTACGCATGTCCCTCTGCACAGCTCTGCCTGCATTCGAGTTGGATGGGGCGTGCATGGTGTTCATGGGCATATCCTATGTGCATGCGGGCAAGCGCGTGCGAGTGCGTGCAGGCTGTCTTGCTAATGCCTCGGGCTGCCCTTGCCTAAACCTGAACCCCCACACCCGTGCTGCAGGTACACCTTCCGCAACCAGCCGGAGATCGGCAGCTGGAATGTGGCGCAGCTGGCGAATGCGCTGCTCGCAGCCGAGCTCATGCCGCTAGTGCGCACCTCGCCTCGGCGCGCACAGTGCACCAGGGGGCCGCCTTGTGGCAGCGCGTGGCTGCAGCGCGATGCTCCTCCAGTGCTTGTGATGCCTTGCTTTGACTAGGGCGCCAGACTGCAGTGCATGCAGTGGCCTTGGTTCGTGTTCCTTGAAAGCTGCCCGGCCTAGCATGCACTTTTCAGCTCTGTTCTCAGCATGTTCTTGGGTCCACGCCGTTGTTGCGGGATTGTTTCCAGGTTGTGAAGGCCGGCCGCCTGCCCGCTGGCAGCTGCCGAGTGCAGGGCGTGAGAGGCCCCAGCGGCGCCATGAGCCAGCGCCCGACATTCTGAGCCTGAGCAGCGGCCGCGTCATCGCAGGAGGCTGCGAAAGCAGCGCTTGGGCGACACTCAAGGCAATGCTGAGATCCTGAGCCTGGTAAGCTGCGTGTGCGTAGGAGGCCGCGGAGGCGGCGGTCGGGCGATACTCGGAGGAGCTGGCGGAGGCGTACCAGGCGCGCATGGCGGCCAAGCTGGGCCTGCGCGCGTATGACAAGGCCACCGCAGTGAGCGCCCCGGTCGTCCCCACCTGGCATTAGCACTGCGCGGAGGTTGTCCCTGACAAGTCGACCCTGACTTTGATGTCATTTAGCTATGCGTTAAAACAGGATGTAGCGCTGTGGCCAATAGTGGTTTGAGGCTGGCTGCACGGCTGTCCCGCCAGCACATGCTGCGCACCTCCGCTCAGTGTGGCAACCAAGGTGTCAGCCAGGGTGTGCATGTGCTCGTGGTGTATATGCATGCGCTGTGTACACCCTCTGGCCAGAGACAGGGGTGCGTGTGATACAGCGCTGTGTGTACGCGAAACAGGTGGCTGTGCTAACCGCCATGTACGAGGACGGCGCCGACTTCACAAACACATTCCGCGCTCTTGCTGCCGTTGACGCCGCCGCGGATGCCGCCGGCAGCATCCCTGCTGCGCTGCAGGAGGCGCGGCCGGCATACCCTGTCACGCGTGCCTGGGCGATCCTGCAACGCGACCTTGCGCCGTGGTTGTCCTGCGGCGGCTCTGCCGTTGCAGCACCGACAGCGGATCAGACGCGGTAGTGCCAGCCATTGGTGCTAGTGCGCTTGCTCAGGGCCGCCCGCATGCTGGCTGCTTGCCAGCAATGATGCGGGCGCGCCGCCGCGGAGCAGGCCCTATGAAAGCCCAAAGCTGGAGCACGCGCAGGCGCTCGGGCCGCTGAAGCCGGAGCGCGCGGCGGCGTGGGGCGCGGTGCTGGACGGCCTCCGCGCGCGGCTGCGCGAGGAGGGCAACCCGCCGGCTGAGCGGCGCGCGCGGCAGGACGCCGCCAACCCGGCCTACGTGCCCAGGAACGCCGTGATGCAGGACGCCATCCGCGCCGCCGAGGCCGGCTCCTTTGACGAGGTGCGTTGCCGGGCATGTCGAAATGGCCAGCTGGGGCTGCAATGCGGTGTTGGCCAGTCCGGCCTATGTGCCCAGGAACATGATCATGCAGGACGTCTTTTGCGCCATTGAGGCGGGCTCCTACGACGAAGTGCGCCTCCGGGCACGCATGCATGAGCGTGGCCTGCTGGGGCTGCGATGTGGCATTGGTACTTGCCTGTCGGCGGGCTGGCCCCTGCGACAAGACGCACCTCCGGGCATGTTCGTGTACGCCTGCTGGGGCTCTGATGCGGTGTTGGGTCACGCCTGCGGGAAGCTCCGCGAGCGCCCAGGGCGGGCTGTCTGCCCAGACACAGGGCGGCGCAGCGCGCTTGCATGCCAGCCCGCCGCTTGCGCCGCAGACGCTGATTGCTTGGCGCGCTCGGGCGCGCAGCTGCACGCGCTCATGGCCGTGTTGGAGCGGCCGTACACGCAGCAGCCGGGCGCGGAGCGCTTCACCAGGACCGAGCGCAAAGTCCGCATGGGCGTCGAGCTGCTGTCCTGCTCGTCCTAGCTCGCGTTCTGCAGCTGTGAGAAGGCTTCGCTGTGACAATTCTGCCTCAGTGCTGAACGAAACGCACGCACAGGGCTCCCATGCATTGTGAGCGTCCCCGGCCTGCAGTGGGAGCTGCGCATTTCTGGAGTTGCAGCGCAAACAGAGGTGTGCGCACTTGTAAGGATACCCTTTTCGTAACCGGCCCGTGTAACATGCATGAAGCCCTACGTGTCACACACCTCTACGCAGGCCTGCCTGCCGACCTGACTGCGCCTGAGCCCAACAAGAGGTAAATGGACACGGCGCTATCCAAGCAGTAACCGAGCGTCCTCTGCACACAAGGTGACGGGCTGCCAGCCCGCGGGAGCGCACAGCTGCTCGACAGCGCCTGCGCTGCCTGGCGTGCAGGCGCTCGGGCGTGGTGCGCCTCACTTGCTCGCGCCAGGGGTCGGCCCGCCGGCCATGCTGGGCACCCGGAAGCCCTTGTTCGACTCCTCCCGCCGCCTCAGGAGCTCCTCAATCTCCCGCTCCGTCCGGTCCGTGTACTTGACCAGCTCGTTGCCCAGGAATGCGCCGATGCCGGCGCCTATAAAGTGCTCCCACGGCTCTCGCATCAGCGGCACCTTGCGCACCTGCGGCCCAGGCAGAGCGGCACTCAGCTGGCACTGCAAGCATGGACGAAAGCACGCCCTGCATGCAAGCAAGCTGCGCGCATCCGATAACTTAGGCATGCGCCCGCTGGCGCACCCCATTGCTGTACAGCACGGTGAGGAAGCCCAGCGCTGCGCCGACGGTGTACCCCGCCGGCATCCTGCCACTGCTCGCGCACAGGGCCAGCCGCAGGGCGCCCCTTGCTCCACCAAGTTGCTTTACTAAGGCCTGGCCAGCGTGCGCAGCACCGACTCTGCGTGCGCCTGGGGCAGAGAGCTCCGCTGCCTTCTGCGGCAGAATGTAGTTCTGCCTCCCCAAGCGCTGCACCTGTAGGGCCAGGGCATTCGCAGGGCCCACAGGAACTCGAGCGGTCCAGCAACAGTTGGGAGCAACCAGGCATCGAGGGGGATCGCTTGTTGCTTTCGTACGATCAGAATCAGCACGCCGCAGCGTTTCCAGCCGGCCCTGAGCCTCTCTGTTGGTCAAGGAAACCCACAATGCAGGCGCCTGCCCGCTGGCGGGCTGTGCTGTTGACAGCACTCTGCATTGCTGCAGTGTCCTGCGCGTCCGGCCTATCTTCGGAAGCAAGTTCAGCAGCGCATCCACGCTTACTCATAGAAGGGTATTGCCCGCCGCTTCAGCATGCGTGCTGCGCTTGCATCTCCGTTGGCTGCTAGTGCGCCTGGGGTGCCAGCAGTCGGATGCTCAATGTCACGGTGGCACTCGACACCGGCTTGACCTGCGCACCCACTGAGAAGCGGCCGCTCATCCTGAAGCGTAGCGCCCTAAACTTGCTACGGCGCCGGCAGGGTCACTGATGGGACCAGGGATGCGGACCGCACCTTTCTGGGTGAAGTGAGCCGAAGCGTTCCCGCGTTAGTAATTACCTGCCTGGTGCGCGCCGTGCACTGCAGCAGCAGCTGCGTCCCAAATCAGATCACTTGCTTGCACAGTAGACCTGGCTTCGCACACTGGCTTGCCTGCAGGCAGCAGTCCCCGGCGCCTGCGGCAGCGCTGCGGGCCAGCAGGAGGCTGGCTGACCCGCTCACGCGCGCGGGGGTGACAGGTTGGAGCAGTCGCGACGGCAGCCGGCGTGGGCGGTGCGCTCAGACAGCCTCCCGCCTGAGTGCACCGGCAGTGAAAGCAACACGCTGCAGGAGAGGAGCCGCGTGTGAGCTGCGGCGCCCCTAACCCGCGGCCTGTTGCGCCCCGCAGGCGGACCGATCTTCGTGCCCGTCTTTTCCGTGCTTGCGGGCTTCAGTGCGCCCCCCTGCCTCCCCTGCGGCCCCATGCATGCACCCCTGCATGCTCTCAAAGCCCCTCACCTGTTCAGTCAGCAACATAATGCGAGCCACGTCCGCTGCTTGCTGCCATCTGGCCACCTCGTTGGCAGTATGCGGCCCGAACCTGTTGCTCGCAAACCTGCACAGGTATCAAGGCCGCGACCGCGCTGAGCCAGGCGACCATCATGGGCGGGGGCATCGCCGGGGTCGCCCTGTCGCTGCAGCGCAGCAGCCCGCTCGACGCGTCCGAGCCGATCCTGGACTTTCCGCTGGCGCTCATGTTCACGCCGGTGCTGCTGCTGGGCGTGGCCATAGGCGCGCCCGCGCCCCTGTGCGCAGCCTGGTGTGGTCGGCAGGGCTGCCCATGCTCGGCTTCAGCAACAAACCGCGAGTGTTTGTGTAATAAACATGCTGCAGGCTTGTGCCCCTTGGGGCATCGAGGCCTTGCGCCTGTTGTGAAAAGTCTGCGCAGGCTGTGGGTTGCCTGCGCGCGCGGCTGCGAGGCGGTGCGGGCGGCCGCAGCGTTCCTGCTGTGGGCAGCGCGGCGCTCAGCGCGCGCCGCGCGCGCGGCAGGCGTGCTGGGCAACATGATGCTGCCCACGTGGCTGATCACGCTGCTGCTGATCGTGCTGCTGCTCTCGCTCGCCTTCCTGACCTTTCGCAAGGCCATCCGCCTGCACCGCGCCGAGCGCAAGGCCGCCCGGGCCAGGGCGGCTGCGCTCAAGGACCCCGCGCCGGCTGCGGCCAGCGGCGCGCAGGGCGCGGGGCAGCTGCAGGCACGCCCTCGGTCCGCATGCTACCTCGCAGCCGCATGAGCGCGGGGCGCCGCCTGCAGGGCAGGCTGCGAGGACGGGAGCGCTTCTGCGGCCCCTTTCTTACACGCACCGCCGCGCACATATGATGTCTGCTGACTCAGGATGCGCCCTGTACCATGGCGTGGCATGCCTGTGAAAGAGTGTGTGCATACTTTACTGCACTGTGCTGTTTGGCGCGCCCTGCTGCTTGACAGGAGTTGCTATTCATGCGGCTCTGTCACTGGTTGGTGACCGGCGGGATGCCTGGCTTGCCTGCAGAAAGGAGCTGGCGAGCCTGAGCGGGCATCCGTCCCCGCAAGCGGCGGCCACAGCGGCGACGTCGAGAAGGTGCGTGGGCAGCGGCGCCGCCACGTGCAGAAACAGCGGGCACATGCATCTGGTGCAGCGCCCTGCAGGAGCTGCCAGCTGGTACTTGCCTGGACCTGGCAAGCACTGATGGGCCGTCGCCAACGCTTTGTTGGTCGAAACGAAGCATGCGAGGAGAGCCACTGGTGGGGAGGACCTGCGCTGCTCTGCAGGACAGAGCTAGTTTGGGCCAGCTCCGTTGCTCTCTCGGCTGCTCCACAGCAGAGTATGGACACACAGTGCAAGGTGGCGTTGTATTTGGCACAGGGCAGCCCTGTGCAAGCCTCACTGGTGCAACCTAGATAAAGCCTAGATGAAGCGTCACGTGCTTGGCTGCAGGGCGTGGCTGCGGCGGTGGCCAACGACGCCTCGGCCGTGTGCGCACCTGAGCTTACTGGCAACGGGGTCAGCGGCGGCCATGCAGCCCCGGATGCAGATGTGACGCCCGGCCAGAATGGTGCTGCCCAAATGCCACCCGAACCAGGCTGTGAGCCCGAGGGGTCCCGCCGCGTATTGCTGCATGCTGTTCATTGCTTGGACAGGAGCTGGCTGGTTTCTTGCAGGGAGGAGTGGTCATGCCTGGGGTGAGGTGCAGCACTCGAGGCAGACACCTGCCGAGACTGTGAGCAGGCTCGCAGTGCACTGCTTGCCTTACAGCCTGCCGCCCATTGTGCGTCCATTGGCCACTCTGGTGCACAGATGCGCAGGGCACATGAGGCGCCAAACAAGTTTGAGCGGGCGGGGATGCACAGGCGCGCGGCAGGCGGGCGATGGCGCGGCGGCGGCGGAGGCGCCGCCGCCGCGGCGGCGCTGGCGGCGCGTGGCGGTGCAGTCAGCGCAGATGGCGGCCATCTGGGGCGGCTTCCTGGGCCTGCAGATCGGCAAGACGCGCTTCCCGCGCTGCAGCGGCGCCTACGGCGGCCTGTTCGCGGTGCAGATCGTGCTGTCGATTGCGACGAGCGCGTTTTTCACCTGGCAGGCGCACCACCAGCGCAAGCTCAAGCTGCAGACGGCCAGCCGCCTGCGCCAGCCGATGCTGGCCGACGTGTATGCCAAGGAGCCCGTGTGGACGCTGCGGCGACTCATGCGTGCCACCTTTATCGCGCTGATCGGCGGCTTCGTGGCGGGTGCGCCCGCGGCCCGGGCCCCGCGAGCCGGCATGGGCAGTGGTGAGTCTTGCAGCGGGCGTGCGGCAGAGGATGTGGCCTGGGTCCTTGGGGCAGTGCAAGTGCTGTGTGGGCTCCCGCTGCATGGCTTGACATCTGGCAGGGCGCTTTTCAAGAGCATATGGCCGCGGGATTGCAAGGACGCCTCTGTGGCGCGCAAAGCAGCACAGAGCAGGGGCCGCCGAGCAGAGCGCCGCGCGCGCGGCGCGCAGGCCTGTTCGGCATCGGCGGCGGCATGATCATGGGCCCACTGCTGCTCGAGTTCGGGCTGCACCCGATGATCAGCGCGGCCACGTCCGGCATGATGGTCCTCGTGTCCTCGTCCATCGCCGCATTCTCGTTTGGCTTTGACGGCCTGCTCAACCTGCAGTACGCGCTGGTGCGGCACCGCCTGGGTCAGGGCAGTGCCGTGCAGTGTAGTGTCATGTACCCGGCTCTCACATACCCAGCTCCTGGGCCGTCTGCGCTCTGCGCCTGGACAAAGCATGCGCAGAGCCCTGATCCCATGTGCTGGAGGTGTGCAGCAAAGCCTCATGCTTGTGCCATGCGTGTGCCAAGCTGCTTACCCAGGGCGCCGTGCGGCAGTTGTGGCATGCGTGCGGAGCAGCAGCAGCGCCCGCCGTCTGCCCCTGCGACCTGCCCCGCCGCCCGCGTCCCTGCCGAGCGCTGTAATTGCTCACGCGCGCGCCAGATTTTTGGCATCGGCTGCCTGCTGGCGTCGCTGGTGGGCGTGCTGCTGGTGGCAAGCGCCGTCAAGCGCTCCGGCAAGGCGTCCATCGTCGTCTTCCTGCTCGCCTTTGTGCGCCCCGCCGAGCCTTCACTAGCACTTGCTTTGCAAAGTGCTAATTCGTGTGAATGTCCTCGAAATGCTCCCTTTGTTTCCTCAATGCTTTATGCAGTAGATCATGGATCTCTCTCTCTGGGTCGCTTCAAGTGCACCAACGCTAGCCTCCTCTTTTCACCCTGCACCAACCCCAGCATGAGCAGACAGGTCGAGCCCTCTCCTGCCGCTGCAGGTCATCGGCGCTGGCGCGGTGCTCACAGCGGTTTTTGGCGGCCGCGACGCCGGCGTGGTGCAGCCCTGCTCCTGCCTCTCGCGCACGTCGGCAAAGCCGCAACCCAATGTATGTTGTGAAGCACTCCTCTGGCAGCGCTTCACACGGGCGCTGTTGCTTTAGTCAGCATGCCTGCGGTGATGTGCCGCTGCGCGCCTGCAGCCTGAAGCCGCCGGAAAATGTTGAAGGCGTGCTGGCACGCTATTCGGATGCGCGCCGAGGTGTTGTGGCGTGCGCAGGCCCTGGAGACCCACACAAATACAGGCTTTGGAAGCTTCTGCGGGCCGGTCATCAAGTGAGCGCACTTTGAACTGAGACCTGGAGGAGGCTGGGCCGCAAGGTGTGCATCAGCACCAGCAGCAAGAATTTCAGCTAGTGAGCACGGGCGGCAGGAAGGGCAACGCATGTGGCATTTCATGTAGCATAAGATCAGCACTGTGTGTGACCAGGCGCTCAGTTGAGCGAGGATTATTTTTCCAAGATTTGGAGCACGTATGTGCGTGTCACTGTTGCAGCGGGTCCTCTGTCTATGCAAGCCGTTCCAGGATTTGCAGCAGGTGGAGTGCATGTCGTTGTTGCAGCGGAGTCTCTGTCCATGCCCTGCGTTAAGTGCTGGCATGCGACACTACCGACGCGCATGAACAACTGCAGCTGAATATTCTTTGCCAAGAGTAGCTTGGCGGGTGTCAGTGCAGCCACTGCCTGGAGGCACTCGTGCAGTTTTACTTGGCATGCGGCTGCTGTCGAGTTCCGTGGTGAGTGCTTGCTGTAGCAGAGTTGGATGTTGCGGCGGCGGTGCGGTGATCACCAGACAAGCAGAGCTTTGGCGGTCGCGGGGCCCAGATATGCATGCATGTTTACGTGCAGCTTGTAAGGGTACCTTGGTGCTGGTAGATCTTTAATAGCCAGCTCGTGCAGCTACGCATGGACCTGCCAAGCACCCACCCCTGACAACAACTGTCAACATGCGCTGGCCGCAAGCATGGGAACATCCTTGGGCGCTGTAGATGACCGTGCTTCTCCCAAGCTTCGCATGCGGAACATGGGGAAGAAGGCAGGGTTTTCTGTCGCAATTCGCACGGCGTGAGCGGTTGCCAAAGCACACTCACGAGTTTCTGGCTCGCTTTCCTGTCGTGACCAGAGACGCTAGTCTCAGTTTGTGCTTGTTGAGAAGACACGGAGGACTTGTGCATTGCAGCCCAAGTGCACTCCTGCACGTTTGCACGCGTGCATGTGAGCGTCAAGCCCTTTGTGCTTTGTGCGCTCACCGAAGGCTTCCAGAGGCCGGCCACGGGCGCCTTGGGGCCAGGCGGGCCTTGACCCCGCGGCTGTCCGACGCCCGCTCCCTGGCGGACAATTTCTGACACTGCCGTGCACCTCCGCACTGGGCGGCACGGGGCTCAGCGGCGCGGCCGCCGCTCACGCTGGTGGCCACGGGCGCCGCTGCGGCGCCCGCGGACGCTGGCGCCGAAGCTGAGTGCACTGACGCAGAGGCGCCGGAGGGCGCTGACGCGCCAGAGATGGAGGAGCACCGGCGCGCGCTGAAGATTCTGCTTGCAGGGGGTGCGGCGCTGGACATCCTGCTGTATGCTGTGCCCAGTTGGCAGGCCCATCAGACACCTATGTTCACGCCAGAAGCAAGTGCCAGTCCTCCCATCTATATCCTCCTACCTGCGCTTAGTGCCTTGTTAGCTGTGCGACGAGTGTTGGCGTGTGCTGCCGTGCCAGTAGAAGCGGAGGCAGGCGCGAGGACACTTACCTTGGTACTTGGTGCTGTGCTTGCAAAGGTACTCTCTGAAGGGGCGCCCTGCGCTTACGCCCTGTCCAGCTTCCCCTTGTCGCGCAGACCGCTTGCACGTGCTGCTCTGGGTGTCGCCCTCACAAGCGCAGCCGCCAGAGGCACCTTGTCTGGGGCGTTCAGGGCACAGGGGTGGGGGTGCAAAGCAAGGTGGCAAGCTCGTGTGCAGTGAGCTGCGTCAACCAGTTGTGCTGAAACTTGTGTGGGTTGATCAACCGTATACCTAGCCGATCAGGACGACCTGTAGCCTTTTGGCGTAGACTTGCAAGCCTGTGCTTGAGTGCAGCACGCGTGCGAGCGCCCCTGGCTGCTTGGGTGCTGCAACGGCAGGGCGCGGCAGGCGCGAGGGGCGCCGGGGCGGTCAGCGGCACGTCGTGTGCGCCTGCAGACCGCGCATTAAGGAGCGAGTGGACAGTCAGCAAGTTCTACACCATGCAGTCACAAAGCCCGGCGCCTGCATTGGTGCCCAGACTCAATAAATTTGTACGCGTGCAGGGATTGCGGGGGCGGTGAGCCGCACTGCGACAGCGCCGGTGGACCGCGTGAAGCTGCTGCTGCAGGTGCAGGACGTTGGGCCGGCGCTTACTATCCGCGATGGCTTCCACCGCATGGCCGCCGAGGGTGCGCTTCTCGAGCACCCTCTGCCCAGGTTGGGCAAGTGGTCTGGCGTGTGGGCACACCCTTGGAACGAGCGAGCGTTGCAGCGTCGGGCCAAGCGCAAGGCTGCGCTTGCGGCAAGTGCAAGGCTGCGCTTGCACTCAGCGGCCGTGTGCCTGCTTCAGGCCGCTGCACTCTCAATTTCGCGTTCCGTGCTGTGCACAGCGATGAAGGCAGAGCGCTGCACGCTCCTTAACCCCTCACCCTACCATACCATGACCTGAAGCGGCGTGCCGCGCCGCGCGCAGGCACGCTGCGCGCCTTCTTCCGCGGCAACGGGACCAACGTGATCAAGATCACGCCCGAGACTGCGATCAAGCTGGCCGCGAACGACTACATCAAGCGCTGCGTGGTGGCCGAGGGGGAGCACATCACGCCGGTGCAGCGGCTGCAGTGCGGCGCGCTCGCGGGCGCGACGGCCCAGGCGCGCGCCGGCGCTGTCGTGCATTCGCCCTGCCCTAATCCGCGTGCGCTGCCCTGTCCGCGCTGGCAGGGAGACTGTCGCCAAGCAAAGCAGTTGCCATGATGTGGTCGGCGGCCGGCAGCGAGCGAGCGGCCAGGTGCCACGAGCGGCGCGGCCCCGGCAGCAGGGGCGCTGACCTGGCGCGCCGCGGAATGCAGTTTGCCATCTACCCGCTGGAGCTGGTGCGCACGCGGCTGGCAGTGTGCCCGGCCGGGCACTACCGCGGCATCCTCGACTGCTTCTCGCGCGTGCTGCGCGAGGAGGGCCACCGCGCGTTCTACCGCGGCCTCACGCCCTCGCTGGCGCGCGCCCTGGCCGCGCCGCCCCAGTGCAGTGCAGGCCGTCTCACGTGCATGCGCAGCTGTTTTTTAGCAGTCTATTGGGCGCTTGATGCTTGACACAGCCTTGATCTTGAACCTGGTCAAGGGGCCGCTGCGCTGGGGCAGTTGCGCTTTTGCTGGCACGACGCGCTGGTCAGCGTAGCGTGTCGCTCGCGCGGACCGCTGCTGCGCTGCGGGTCACGCATGCATGCCTGGCGCGCGGCGCAGATTGGCATCCTGCCGTACGCGGGCGTCGACATTGCGACCTTTGAGCTGCTGAAGGAGCACCTGCTGGACGTGCACGACGGCGCGCCGCCGCCGTACACCATCCTGGGCGCCGGCATGCTGTCGTCGACGATCGCGCAGTTCGTCAGCTACCCGCTGGCGCTGACGCGCACGCGGCTGCAGGCGCGCCGCGCAGTGCCTCGCCGTTCCTCTTCACCCTGGAACCCTGCCATGCCAGCGGCTTTGTTAGAGCCGCTCGCGCCGGCACAGCGTTGGCTGCGTATGGAGAGGGAAGGGTCATTAGGGAATTGGGCAGGTGAAGCGCGCGGCTGCTGCGTCCGCGCATGCACGCGCGCCTGCATTCGCGTACTGGCGCACGCGCCTCCCAGCTGGGCCGCTTATGAGCAATCACCTGTGGGGCGGCTTGTGCAAGCATGGCATGCTCCCCTACAGAATGCACAGCGTGCAGCGTGCTGCCGTTGGCCTCTTGCGTTGCGTGACAGGACTGCAATTTTATTTTTATATTTTTTTTCAACAGTGCAAGTGACACATCAGAGCCGTCACACCAGCCAGAGTTGCAGCCGCGCCGGCGGGAGCGCCGCGGCCGGCTCAGGCGCAGCGCTGCAGCTGCGCGCAGGCCCAGGGGTACTGCGGGCGGCCCGTCAAGTACACGGGCATGGTGGACGTCCTGGTGAAGACCGTGGCGAACGAGGGCTTCCGTGGCCTCTACAAGGTGCGGCGTGGGTGCCGTATGGATAGGTATAGGGTGTTGACCTCAACTCTATCATGTGTGCTACGTGGGCTGTGCGCCGAACTGGGTGTGGCCTGCCTGGTGAGCCAACGGTGGCATTGCCGCGCCGTGGGCGTGGCTGTGACCGGACAGCGCAGGGGGCCCTCAGCTTCGCGTATAGGCATGCATGCCTGGGCGCGCTGACCTGGGCTCGCTGGTATGTTGGTTGCTGGGCGGCGCGCTGACGGGGCGGCGGGCGGCGCGCTGACGGGGCCGCGGGCGGCGCGCAGGGCATGATGCCCAACCTGGTGAAGGTCGCGCCGGCCGCGGGCATCAGCTGGTTTGTGTTTGAGGAGGTGAAGCGGCTGATGGGCATGAGCCCGCGCGTATAGCCCCGGCCCCTTGGCTCGCCCCAGTGTGTCCGCTGATAGCCTAGGCCTGCGAAGGGACGCGCGATTTGCAGGCCCTCGAGGTCTATGGTACTGATACGGGAAGAGCGTCGTGCGGCGCGCGAGCGCGTTGCGCCCGCCGGCGCCGGTTGGCAGCCAGCCTGTGGCGCGTTGTAGGATGCACCATCTGTCTGGCAGGCGAGCCAGGGCGTGTGGGTAGGTAAGGAGTTGATGTCATATACGTGTTGCTGCTTTGTCACAAAGCCTTTGTGTTCCGCACTCTGTCTGTGTGCCGGGGCCCACGGGTCTGGAGGGCGGTGTGCGTCTGCTGCCCTGCAACTGCAGGCGCCAGAGACATTAGGGGAGGCATGGGATGTGGAAGTAACAGCGTTCTGCATCGCGCTCCCAGTCTGCCGCGTGTCTGGCGCGGCTGCGCGCAGTCCTGCCAGCTGGGTCTTGCCGCAACAAGCTTGCTTGGAACTCAGAGGACTGCTATAGGCTCCTGACAGACCCATTATTTGCCAGCTTTAGGGCATCGCTGCCCCTGGTGTGTTTCGGCATTTGGCTGCGGGGTTCACAGAGTGTGGCGGCGGTGGGAACGGTTTGGCCGCGCATCATTGGGGCTGCACAGGGCAAAGTCATGGGCTGTGCCATTGATTCAAGCATGAACATGTGGGTCGAGATAGCGTGCAGGCCAGGCGTGGTCGCAGCGTGAGTCACAGAACGCACTAGCTGCAGAAGCCGCCTTATGCTGTTTTGCATGAGGTGCATCATTGTGAAGCAGGAAGCATGCAGTCTTAAGCCCTCATGCGGGCGGGGCAGACAGCATGTGAGCATAGACATCAGGTCTTGAGGCCTCCGCCAGGCGGGCACTGCTCGACTCCCAGCTCGATCACACGCAGTATGACATAGGGTAGAGCACACACGACTGCATAAGGCGCGGAGCGGCCCCCGGGACGGCGCAGGCAATCTGGTTCAAGCCATTCAACAGCCGCCGGCTGCGCCCCCGTCGCCGCACCATGCCTCAGCCCCTCACCCAAGCCAACCAAAAGTGCATGTACAGCCCCTCACATGCGCTGGCCAGGAGCGCTTAGTCTTGGCGCTCGGCTGCGTAGCTGGCCATGCGTGGCAAGACATTTGTTGCACACTCAAACAAACGTGAACAAACACTTCAGACCAACATGCCTACTTGTCACAGCGGTGATGCGGCTCCCATCAACCTAATGCAGCAGTGCTTGCGTGGGCCAGGGCCCGCTGAAAACACACAGCTCGCTTGCACGCCCAGCACGCGCCCTTAGGCTGCCGCCCAACCAGCGCATCAGCATGCTATGCGCGGCGCAGCCTGTCGACGACTCTGGGCACCGCGCGCAGCACGACGTGCACCCTGCGCGGGCTCGCGCCCAGCAGCTGCAGCCGCAGCGAGACCCTGGGCTCATGGCCCACGCCGCGGTCGCCCTCCGCCGCGCCCACTGCGCTGGAGGCGCGGCGCGCAGCGCTCAGCGCCGCCTCAAGCGCCTCGGACAGCGGCGCGTCCCCGGGCACAGCAGGGCTGCCAGGGTCACGGGCGGACGGCAGCGCGGGCGCCGCGTCCTGCGCGGGGCCTGCCAGGGCGGCGGCCGCGCGCGCTTCCCGCTCTCGCCCGACCACCGCGAGCGCCGCGCTATGCAGGCTGCACGACGGGCAGCCGGCCGCGCTGCGGGCCGCCGCGGCGCCCGCCGCCGCAACGGCCGCCTCCGCGAGCGCCACCGCATCCTGCGCGGTCGCGAGCAGCGCCGCCTGCCGCGCCGCGTCCGCAGCCGAGCGGTAGTCGTCATCCGCAAGGGCTGCCTCGGCCGTGCCATAGGGCTGAGGGAGGGCCAGGCGCACGGCGGCCGCGGGCGCAGGCGGGTCGAGCATGCGGTGCAGCCACGCCCGCAGGCGGCCCCAGGCGGCGCCCGCGAACGGCGGCCCGTGCTCCGCGACGTCGGCGGCCAGCGCGGCCGCCGCCGCCCTGCCGGGCGGGACGTAGAGCGCGCGGGCGGGCGCATGCCGCAGCGCGAGCGTGCCGCCCTGGCCCTCAGCGAGAGCGCCCCGGGCCAGGACGGGCCCGCGCCACCGTGCCCATGCGCCGCCCTGCTCCTCAGCGGGCCCACCCTGCGCTGGATCGCCGCGGGACATGCCGGCTTGGTCGCCCGCCACGGCGGCCCGGTCCAGGACAACGGCGCCGCCGGCCGCCTGCAGCGCCTGCATGTAGCGGAGCTCGCCGCCATCGGCCGGGGCCACGAACGCCGCGCCGCCGCCGCCAACGCCGGCCGCGCCGGCCGACGGGAGCGGGTCATACCCCAGGCGCCCCGCCGAGCGCCACGCGCCCTCCAGCCAGTCCCACACTGCCGTGTTCGGACGCGCTGGCCCGGCCGGCGCTGCCCGCCCCGCGGCCGCGCTGCCCCGCGGCGGCCTCAGCGGCGCGCCGGCCGCCGGCAGCGGGTCGTAGCCGAGGCGCGCGGCCGAGCGCCATGTGCGCTCCAGCCAGTCCCACGCCGTGGGCACTCCGGAGCCTGCGGGCTCGCCGGGCGCGGCCGCGCCGACGCTCTCCACGCCCTGCGGCTGCTCCAGCGGGACGCCCGCCGACGGCAGAGGGTCGTACCCCAGCCGCCCGCCGGCGCGCCACGCGCGCTCCAGCCACCCCCACACAGGCCCCGCGGGCTCAGCGGGCGGCCCCCCGTCTGCGCCGTCCACGCTCCGCAGCTGCTCCGCCTCGACGCCGGCAGACGGCAGCGGCTCATCGCCGAGCGGCCCCGCGCTGCGCCGGGCAGCCTGCAGCCAGCCGCACGGTCGCACGCCGCCGTGGCCGTGGGCGCGCCCGGCGCCCTGCTGTGCCACAGCGCCGCCCGCGGCTCTGGCCTCCTGCGGCAGAGCGGCCTCGTCGTCGTCGGCCTGCACGATGTAGATCGCGTCGCCGTCGTCGCCATACAGCGCGGCGTCCGGCATGAGCTCGGGCTCGGTGACCCGGCCGCGCGACGCCCAGGCCAGCCAGCCCCAGCGCCGCTCCCAGTCAGCGTCGACCACCTCGAGGTCCGCCCCGCCGGCCGCGCGCCGCGCGGCGGGCGCGCGTGCGGGAGCCAGCCCAGGGTAAGCGCGAGGGTCAGGCGATGGCGGCCCTGCCGGCAGCGGCGCAGCCGCAGCGTCGCTCCAATCGCCGGCAGGGTCCAAGAGCTGCGGGAAGCCCGATGCCTCGCCCGGGCGGCCATGCGCGTGCGGCGCCAGCGGCAGCGGCGCCGGCAGGTCGTTGCCGCTGTCAGTCAGGAGGTCCACGAGCTGCTCGATTGTGGCCGGGCGCCCCTGGCGCCCGCCCGTTGGGCCCTCGTGCCGCTCCGCAAACACGTGGTCCTCAAAGTCCGGCATCGGCAGCGCGGCGCGCGCCGCGCACTCACCCTCCGCCGTCAGTTCAAAGCCCTGCACAAGGAGCGCGCTGTTACGCGCCGCGATCACACTCGCTCAAAGGCAGGGTTGGTGAGCTCCCGCGGGGCTGCAAGCAGAGCGTGTATCAGACTAGGCTGCACTATGCAGGCACAGGGCGTGCGAGTCCCTCCTGTGGCGTGCCTGCTGGCAGCGCGTGCACGCGGCGCCGCGTGTCGCAGACTGCTCCCCGCGCGCCAAGGCCCGGCTGCAGTCCGCGCAGTTGGCCGGGCAGGCCAAATCACACGCGAAGGGCGCGCGCGTCGCGCTGGAGCCAAAGCCCGGAGGGCATAGGCTGCAGCCGATGTGGTCGCTGCATGCGCTGTCCGCGCAGTTGGCCACGTTGCAGCTAATGCACTGGACCTGCGCGGTGAGTGTGCCGATCAGTGGCAGCGGGCACAGCAACGGCTTGTGGCTGTAGCCTCTACAGAGGGTGCTGCGCCGCAGCGGGAACGGGGGCCGACCACCCTAAGGGTGCACACATGAACGCCGTGGCAAGGCTTGCGCTCAGGCGGGCTGCACACCGCGCCGCTCGCGAGCGTAGCTACGAAGAGACCGGCCGCGCAGCGCGTGCACTCGCGCGTGGTCAGGTCGCAGGCTGCGCAGCCCGCGTCACAGCCCGCCAGCGAAACCCCCGGCACGGTGCGCGGGGCCCCTGCACGCACGCTGAACAGGCTCTTGGAAGCTCCAGTGACTGCGCGCAGCTCCGACAGCCTTCTGCGCCTGATCATAGCTTCAAAGCTGGCTGCAGGCAGGCATGGCGCTCACAGCAGACCATCGGCATTGACTGTGCCCTCTGCACAGCCGTATTCAAAACACCGTCAGCTGCTGACCGGCGTCAGCCCTTACCAGAGGCTCTCACGCTTGCCACAGGCTCACGGACTGCCTTCACAGCCGGCATGCGGACCGACGAGGGCCCGATCACCTGCCAGCCGGCCCGCATCCTGGCTCTCCGCTCGTGCAGGGGCTCCGGCGCAAGCCAGCGCCAGCAGCACCGCCGCGCCCAATGTCGCCGAGGCTCGCATGCTGGGCTGCCTGCGGCCAGTACTCCGCTCCTGCAACTTGGACAGGCCATTTAAAAGCGCAGGGGCTTTGGGCCCCTAAACCTGGCTCGCCCCACCTCAGGAGGGCCTCAGCCTGAGGCACCAAGCCGGCTCACCAGCTATCATCACCGTCCGTCGTTGCCACACCTACGCCAGCGCGTGTTCGAGATGGTGGCTGCGGCGTTCTCCCTGTCGGCGTCGCCCCTGGCAGCGGCCCGGGCGCAGAGCAGGCCCAGCCGCGCACGCCGGGCGGCGTGCACCGTGCGCGCTGCGTCCGCCGCACAGGACATGGTGCCCGACATGGACAAGCGGGTGCGCTGGCCGGCGCAAGTCCCCGCCAGCGCGCGCCGCCGGGGTAGCTGCGGCGAGCTGCTTTCGGCGCTGTCAGGACCAGGCGTGCGGCGCGCCCCGGCGGTATGGCTGCGGAGCCTGCCAGCCGCAGGGTCTTATCCAGGCGCAAGCGCTGCCGGGCGCCGCATGGCAGCGCGCCTCTGGTCCTGCAGGGGCGCCTGGGGCCTGGCTGAGCGAGTGCAGCTGCGTGGAGGCACCCGCTTGCTGTGTGAGCATAGGGCAGGCCAGTTTGCTGCAGCAGCGCCGTGGCGCAAGCTGAGAGCACAATCGTGACCAGCGAGCGCTGCTGCTGTGCTGTGTGCAGCTTATGATGCGCCACGCGCTGTGCTAGGGAGCGCGCACCGCGCCTGCGTGTGCATGTGCCTGTTAGGCGATGATTTGAGCGCGGACACGCTCCCTGTGTCATGCACGGGAGCGGTGTGTGGTTAGGCTTTGACGCGGGACCGGGAGCGCGCAGAACACGATGAACCTGCTGCTGGTGGGCGCCGCGTCGCTGCCTATCGGCTACATGGCGTTCGGGTTCATCGCGCTCGTCGTGCCGCCGAAGTGCGCAGCCCGCTCCGTTTACAGCCGGGGCCTGTCGTCAGGCGTTTGCCTGTGTGCAGTGCAAGCCGTCTGTAACTGGTTGCGGCGCAACGTCCGCTCGTGGCGTCGCTCGAGCACTCTGCCACTCCGCCGCTCTGCGCGCAGCATCCGTGCGTGGCCGCTCTGTAGGCGTGCGTGCTGGTGCCGCGCAGGGTGGCGGGCTCGGGCGGGGCGCAGGCGGCCTTGGACGCCCAGGGTAACATCGTCACGGCCAGCAAGTGGCTGGAGACGCACAAGCCTGGTGCGGCTCCTGCCTGAGGACACGCATTACGCAGCCCTCTGCTGCGGCCATGCGCGTGTGGAGCCTGGGCGGGAGCCTGCCACGCTGGGGCGCGCTCTCTATGCCCTGCAGTAGGGGCCGGCATGAGCTCCCTTGGGTGTGGGACAGCGTGGGACAGCATCGCATGCACGTACGGCTTGCGTGGCGGCAGGCTTCATGCCAAGTCGTGATCTTCATGCCAAGTTGCGGTCTGTTCAGCCGGCGCGCCTGGGTCGCAGGGGACCACTCGCTGGCGCAGGGCCTGAAGGGCGACGCGACCTACCTGGTGGTCAACGACAAGGGCTCCCTTGAGAACTACGGCATCAACGGTGCGGAGCCGCGGGCCTCCGCCCCGACGTCGAGCGGCGAGCTGGCCCCTTGCCCTGATGCCGAGTGGCGAGCTGGCCCCTCGCCGTGGTGTGGAGCGGCGAGCCGGTAGAGGTGCAGCGCCTGCTCGAGGGCGGGTTAACGTGCAGCGGATGTGGCTCTGAGTGACGTGTGAACAGATCCTGTGGTCACGCCTTTGCTGTGGACAGATGATATGCTCGGGTGCGCGACTCGGACGCGCGCTCTTGGGGCCAGGGCATGGAGTCTGCCGTAATGTTTGGAGTGCATTGTCTGATTGCATCCCGGTGGGGTTGGTCTTGATCGAACGTCGGAGACCCCACAGCTAGCGTGAGTTAATGGATCGCGTTCTTCATACGGTGCCGGCGCTCCGCGCGAGCGCTCCCCGGTGCTGCGCGCTCGCGCTGACAGAGGGGGCGCTGCGCCGCGCGCAGCCGTGTGCACGCACCTGGGCTGCGTCGTGCCGTTCAACACGGTGCGCGGCCCGCACCAGAGGCCTGTCGCGCCCCAGAGGCCTGACCTTTCACTGCATAGATAGTCCCGCCACTGCTACCGCAGCGCGGCGGCGTGCGAGGCAGCCTGTGCTGTGCTTGCAGCGTGCAGCTGCAAGCACTGAGCATGTGGCAGCAGACCCGGCCCCGCCTCGGTGCACACGCTAGAGTGCGGCGCTGCGGTACTGGCAGACGCGCGGCCCCTGCAGCAGTCTGATTGCTGACAAAGCGGGGCGGGGGTGTATGGCAAGGCCCGCCTCGAGAAGGCCACGGCTGCCACTGGCGCATATGAGGCAGACCTGCATCACTAGCGGGGCGCGGGTGGCCGCAGGCGTGAGCACATGGCTGTCACCAACGCGCGGGAGGCAGGCCTGCATCACGGGCGGGGCGCGCGCGGGCGCAGGCGGAGAACAAGTTCATGTGCCCGTGCCACGGCTCGCAGTACAACAACCAGGGCAAGGTCGTGCGCGGGCCAGCGCCGCTGGTGCGGTCCCGCGGCCCGCGCGCCCTGCCGGCAACTGGCTGGACCGAAGGACGCTGCATCGCCTCACCAGGTTGTGGAGATGTGCGTGCGCGAATGCGCGGTGCGCGTGCTTAAGGAAGCCGTTTAGAGCCTCGCCACACCAGGTTATGGTTATGCGCAAGTGCAAACGCGCGTGCCGTGTTCGCCCAAGGCGCGCGTGGCCGCGTGCGTCGCCGCGGGGCCTCACGGGGCCTGTATGGCCGCGCAGTCGCTGGCGCTGGCGCACGCCGACGTGACCGACAACACCGTCTTCTTCTCGCCCTGGTGCGCCCTGATAGGGTGTCAAAGGGTGTATACCTTGACAGGGTTTCAGAGGGTATCTGCCTGAAGTAGCCCGGCGCGCTGTGCGCCTGCGACAGCCTCGGCGCCTGCACCACAGGGGAGAGCCGGTCTGTCGTTGTGCTCAGCTCGTCAAGCGAGGGGGCGAACGGGCTGGGGTTGGGGCTGGGGCCGCGCGCGGCGGCGTCAGGACGGGGCAGGTCATGTGCTGGTGGCTGGAATCTTTGCGCGAAACTTACCGGGAGTCGAGGGGTGCTTGCTAATTAAGTGCAGGCACAGGAAAGGGCTGAAGAGTCTGGGCTGGCGGCTGAACGGCGGGGGCGCCGCGCGCGCAGGACGGAGACGGACTTCCGCACCGGCCAGGAGCCGTGGTGGAAGTAGGCTGGCTGGCTGCTTCTCCGGGACGCCGGGCGCCGCGCTCGCTGGACGCTGGTGCGGGGTGTCGGCCGCGGGGGCTCGGGCAAACCCGCAGCGACGTCTGCGCTTCAGGACTCACAGATGCATTGAGCCTTGCCATGCCGCTGCGCGGGTGACGGGCATGCGGCACACGGCCGGCGCGTGTTGCACACCATGTTTCCGCGGACGGGCTATGAGGGACGCTGTGCATGTAGACAAACGCTTGTAACTTGCGGAATTTAAGCGGCATCGAAGTGCACAACAACAGTGACTAGGTAGCAGCAACACACGCACAGGAGCGACATGGGACCCTGGGGCCGCGTCATGAACTGCTAGCATCCTATCCAATGACGTGCTCGACGCACAAGCCACAACCGGATCGCGCGCAGCAGCAGGCTGACCGACGCGCGCCGCCTGCGGCACCGGCGCGCGCGCGCGAGAAGCGCGGCCGAGCCGCGGCGCTCTTGCGAGGCTGCCGCTAGCTGGCGGCGGGCGCTGCGCGGCAGCGCGCGCAGCCCTGCGCCTAGTCGACCAGGCCCTGCGCGCGCAGCCGCTCGAGCGCCAGGAAGCAGGTGACCACGCTGGGCAGCAGCATGTCGCCGCCGGCCATGAGCGCCGCCAGCTCCGGCAGGCCCAAGCGGTGCACCTCGATGAGCTCCTCCGCGTCGCGCGCGCCCGGCGCGCCGTCTGCCTGCGCGCGCGCCGCCCCTGCGTCTCGCCCCGGCCGCGCCCAGGGCGGCATGGGCGCCCAGCCGCGCCGCCTGCTCGCGCCGTCCGCCTCAGGTCGCGTCTGAGTGCTGAAGAGTGCTGCACACGCCCTGACCTCTTCTACACCTGCACAGCCCATCTGGGGCCCCATCCACTTCGGAATGCTTAGCGCTGCACCGGCCGGCCCTGCCAATGCAGAGGCAGGGCGTAGAGCAGTTAGGGCTCTCCTCAGCCTCAGCCCGGCCCGCGCGCTCCACGGGCAGCTGCTCAGCGCTCGAGGGAGGAGGGGGCGCGAGGGCGCGCCTCGGGGCCGATGCAGAGGAAGGGCGTGAAGCGGTTGGGGCTCCACTTGACCTCCGCCAGGCCCGCGTGCCCCGGCGGCAGCAGGCGCTGCCAGGCGCCGCCGGCCAGGCGCGCCTCCTCCGAGAGCTCCGCGCGCGCACACGCCTCGCGGTCGCCGTGCCGCCGGGGGTCGAAGCCGCCCGTCGGCAGCACGAACATCATCGCGTTGGGGCCCTGGCAGTGCTCGCGCAGCAGCGTCACCTGCGGGGCCCCCCGTGCCGCAGCGTCACCTGGGGTCTCCCAGTCACCTGGGGGCTCCCCATGCGCTGCAGCGCCACCTGCGGCCCTCCCCGCGCGCAGCAGCGTCGCCCGAAGGCCCCCCCCATGCGCAGCAGCGTCACCTGCGGGTCCCCCACGTTCGATGCCTCACAGTTCTGGTGAGCCGGAGGTGCCCCATACGCATATGTTGGCTCCACTAGCGCGCTGAAGCGGCTAGTGGAGGGTCGGTTCACAGGAGTGAGCTTGAGCCTCCACGCTGCGCCGGCGCCGGGCTGCCGGCGCGGCGGCCGTGGCGCCGGCCACAGCAGGCGCCCGTGCGCTGCAACAAACACTCACCGTCTGGGGCCCTGGCATCTACGCGCACACCAGCGTCATGTGGCGTGCATGCAGAGCTGCTGCTGCCCCCCTCAAACCCCCTCGAAAGTCAATCAGAGCGCGATGCGCAGCTCTGCATGAGCCGCGCGAGGGCGCGCCTCGCCGCCGCGCCGGCCGCCCGGCGCCGGATGGAACGGGAAGGTTACGCAGAAGTGGAAGTCGGCCTGCGGGTGGCCGACGATGTCGTAATCATGCTCCACCTCCTGAGCGCGCGCGGGCGCAACAGCCCTTGCGCTGATGGCCTTGCGGCAGTCGCTGCAGAGCGAGTGCCCTTGCAGCATTTGTCGCAGAGCGCATGCCCTTGCAGCGCTCGTCGCAGAGCGCATGCAGCAGCTGGCATTTCGCTGCTGCATGCGGCGCGCGGACGCCTGGCGTGGCGGCGAGCGTGCTTGCAGGAGCCAGTGCAGCCAGCAGAGCAGCCCGCCAGTGCACGAGCAGCCCGGCGCGCGCGCGGAGCGTGTTTGTATATAACTTGATTGCGCCGCGCACGCCCTGCGCTGCGGCGGTTGCCACGCCTGCCAGGCTGGGTGCAAGGTCCGCTGGACAAGAAGGCGCATGCCGGCGTGAGCGCACCGGCCGCGCGCCCGTGGCGGGGAAGCGGATGCGCCGGTTGAACAAGGTCAGGTAGCGCTGGTGCACGACCGTCTCGCTGACCACCGGAAAGTCCAGCGCCTCATAGCGCGCGCCTGCGCCCCGGTCGCGGCGCTCATGCAGGCTGGCTCCACGCAGGCAAGTTGCACAGTCTCTTCACGGCAAGCACAAGCGGGCGACCTGCAGGCGCCTCCGCCTTGGCGCGCTCAGCGCCTGCGCCGGCCAGGTTGGCCGACTGCCCGGCACTGCAGCGCACGCCCAGCCTGTGAGTGCCCAGGAGGTGGAGCGGCCGCGGTTGGCACAGGCACCGTGCTGGCCAGCCGCTCATTAGCAGGTGCAGCAGAGGCGCCGGGCCGCAGGATCGGCCTCGCCAGCTCCATCTCGGCTCTGCTTCCCAACACCCTAGTTGCAAGCCCCGGCACGTGCCGGGTGACAGGAGATGGCCCAGCACGTGTGGCTGCGTGCCGAGGTGTTATTTGCCGATGGTGCGCTAGCCGCCCATGAACAAGTTCTCGCCCCGGAACCGCAGGCCCTCGTGCGAGATTGCCGGCAGCGATATGGGCGTGGGCGAGCCAGCCGAGGACGCCAAGTCTGGCCCCAAGGCGCCGCTGGTGTCCGAGATGACGCGCCGGTACAAGGTGCGGCCGCCCGCCCGCGCTGCGCGCGCTGTGCCACAGATTCATGGCATGTCATGTGCATCACCTGCCTCCCCGGGCGCGCGCAGGTGCGCTTCGAGGACGACGAGCACTCCCTGTCCTTCTCCACGGTCGGCGGCTGGCTGCAGCGGAAGAAGGTCGGGTGCGGGCCCGCCCGCGGCTCAGCTTACATAAGCCATGGCCTCGCCGCGGCCGCGGCCCGCCTCGGCAAGGGTTGAGCCTCGCAGCCGGCGTGACCGGGCGGAGTGCCCGCAGGCTGGCCTCGCGGCGGCAGTCCTACAGCTGGCTGGACTGGCTGTGCGTGGTGCTGCCGATGATGCGCTGGGTGCGCACGTACAAGCTGCGGCAGTACCTGCTGGTGCGGAACCCCGCCAGCCGCCACGCTCGCGCCCGGCGGCCCTCCTGCCCCTGTTTGCGCTCGGGCGTCTGCGTTCGCTGGGCAACCTGGCCTGCCACGCAGAGCTCGTTCAAACAGCGCGCTGCCTCGTGTCGCGGGCAGCCGTGCACTGCGCTGATACACACGCAGAGCCTGCAGGCGGTGTCGCCTTGAGCCTGCCTGCCGAGCCTGCTCTGCAGCAACCTGAGGCGAGGTGGCTTGCGCACCTGCCACACGGTGCCAGACGGTCTGCTCTTCAGCTGCTCATGTTGCAGCCTCGTCACCAGGCCTGGCCGATTGCTCTGCGGTCCTGGCATTGTGAAGCCGGAGCGCTTTGAGCAGTCGCACCCGAGCGGCCACAGCCCCTGCAATCGCCAGCCTTCACCCCAACAGCTGCTGCCCCCTGCGGCGGCGTGCCTGGGTGCAGGGTAGGGCGTGTGGCAGGTGCTGCTGCGCCGCGCCTGCGCGGACCAGCTGCGCCGCTCCGGCCGCGCCCGCCTGCGGCGCGTGGCGCGCTGACGCGCGCGCGCGTGGCGGGCGCGCGCGCAGGCGGACGTGCTGGCGGGCATGTCGGTCGCGGCGCTGGTCGTGCCGCAGTCGATGTCGTACGCGCGCCTGGCCGGCCTGCCGTCCGTGATTGGCCTTTATGGCGCATTTGTGCCCGTGTTGTGCTACGCGGCGCTTGGCAGCTCGCGGCACCTGGCGCGCGCCCCGCGCCCCGCCCTGCATGCGCCCTGCGCCTTGCCCTGCACGCGCGAAGGCCCGACGCTACGCTTTCGTGCTGCGCCTGCGCTCACGGTTGCCTGTATCCATGCTGGTGTGGAGCGAGCAGCGATTTTGAGTGCCCCTGCTGTGATGCTGGCTTGCTGTCTTGCGTGCGGCCGCAGCACGCCTCCCAATGTGTGCAGCGTGAGACGTCCAAGGGGGTGGTTGCGGGGGAAAGTATAAGCCCGTATGCTGCAATGCACGCGGGAACATTTGCGGTTTAGGCGAAGCTGCAGAGAGCAGCGCGTTCAGGCACTGGGGTCTCCCACATAGAAGGCTCCGGCGCTGCTGTCTGCTGCTGATGCGGCATGCTATTGGGCGATCCGCCGGCGGCTGCGGCGCTGCTGGTGTGCGCGTGCCGTCGGGTGACAGACAGACTTATAACTGCGGCGCTGCAGCCCGCTGAGGCGGGCGCGCCGCGGCCGCGCGCAGGCGGTGGGGCCAGTCGCGGTGACCTCGCTGCTGCTGGGCGAGGGACTGCCGCGCGTCACCGGGCTGCCCGACCAGGGCAACCCGAACGAGCCGGCCGATCCTGAGATCCAGCGCCAGATCAATCACGCCGCCATCCAGGCGCGCCGCCTGCGCTGCCGCGCGCTGGCGCGCGGCTGCGGCCGGGGCCATGCTGCCTGGCCTGCAGCCGGCCGGCGGGGTTTGTGACATGGGCCGGGGCAGGCATGGAGGTACAGGCCGAGACAGGTGGGAGGACAGGTATGACAGGCGAAGGCGAGGGTGCCGGCGGGCGTGCGGAGTGAGCACAGGCTTGGCACGGCCACCGCTGCCTTGCATAGGCTATAGCGCCAAAGGTGGGCGCATGCGGCGTGTCGCGAGTATTGCGCGGACATTCAAACGGCCCCGTGGCAACTGCTGTTTGCCCGTTGCCTGGCTGCCCGCCTGAGCCTGGGGCAGTCGCTTGTAAGCTGGCGCAGCGCGCGCGCGCGGCAGGCGGCGCCCCATGGCAGGGCGTCCCAGCGTGGCCGAGGGGGTAGGGTTGCGGTCAGCAGGGTGAGGGTCTCGAGCGCTGATGTGGCTGACGCGCGCAGGTGGCCTTCCTGGCGGGCTGCCTGTACACGCTGGTGGGCTTCCTGCGGCTGGGCTGGGTGACCAATTTCCTGTCGCACTCGGTCATCGCCGGCTTCATGACCGGCGCGTCGGTCATCATTGGGCTGTCCCAGGCGCGCGCCGCCGTGCAGATGCCTGCTGTAGTCGTCCTGTGTGGTACCCTACCCTACTTGATACCCTGTGTGGGACCTTTTGGCCTTAGTGCCGCGCGCCGTTGCCAGTGCACCCGCCGCTTAAGGCTGGGGCCTGACACCTGCGTGCCCGGCCACTGAGCAGCAAGCAGCGAGCTTTTTACTTGAGATCAGGAAGCTGCTGCAGCTCAGCTATGTCCCGGGCCCCGGTGACAGCGTCCGCCGTTTTGCCGGCAAAGGCAGCCGTGCTGAGCCCGGCGCGGCGGCGCGCAGTGCAAATCGATCCTCGGCTACGACTCGCGGCCCAACCCGCGCTCCACGCCCGCGCACCCGCTGCCGCCCATGCAGTTCCCGCGCCACGACCCGGTGCACCTGCAGCTGTACGACCTGCTGGGCCCCGCCTGGCGGCCCTACTTCAGCTGGCGCGAATTCCTGATGGGCATCGTCTGGGTCGCCATCCTGCTCATCATGAAGGACATCGGCAAGCGCCACACCAAGTGCGCCCCCCGGCCCCGCCCGCCCCGCCCCGGGCCGCCGCGCCGCCGCACGTGCGCGGTGAGGCGAGGCAGGCGCGCCAGCCGGCGCTACTTGGGCGGGTGAGCCGTCATGCTGCTGCTGCGCTGCCGCGCAGTGTCCTTCTTGCAGTCCCTATAAGTTATCGGCTTGCAGACGTTCTCATTATATGTAATGGGGTCTGGGTCAAGCGCAGACGGCCGTCCAATGCCCACATGCTGGGTGCCAACACAGGGGTGTGCACTGCCGCCGGCACCTCCGGTTGTGCCTGGTGCCGCCAGTCAGCCTCGGCACTGGCTGTGCAGCACTTTGGCTGGGTCAGCGCGACCGGGCCGCAGACCACCACCGCGCTGGACCATGCCTCTGCTTGCATCTGTCTGTCTGCATTGTAAGGAGTCACAGCATGACGCGTCGGGGTCAGCTGCTGGCCGCGCAGGCGCTTCGGCTGGGTTCGCGCGATCGGGCCACAGACCAACAACGTGACCATGCCTCTGCGTCCATCTCTCCATCTGCATTGACATGAGTCACAGCATGACGCACCGGGGCCGGCGCGCAGGCGCTTCGGCTGGGTCCGCGCAATCGGGCCGCTGACGGTCACCATCCTGTCCATCGCGCTCGTGTCCATCTTTCGGCTGTACAACGCGCCGCACCGCATCAAGATCGTTGGCTCCATCCCGCAGGTGGGCCGCCCGTCTCTGCCGCCGTGCGCTCATGCAACTCGGATTGTTTTTGGGTGCCTGTTGGTTGCTGGGGGTATGGGGTGGATGGGGTTTACCGTAACTGCAGCAGAAGAGCGTGTGGTGGCCCTGGGCTTGCTGAAACAACAAGCTCTGCGCTCCACTTGCGCTTGAGCTTCAGATGCGCATGCAGGGCCCCTCATGTTGGCTGCAGATTGCCCTTAGCAGCCGCTGACGGCGCCGCCGCGCCCGGGCGCCGTGCGCAGGGCCTGCCCAAGGAGACGGTGACCTGGTGGTTCCCGATGCCGGAGAACTTTTCGCGCATCGCGCTGCTCGCGATCGTCATCTGCCTCATCGACGTGCTGGAGTCCATCTCCATCGCCAAGGCGCTCGCGTACAAGAACCACTACGAGCTCAAGTGCGCCGCGAGCGCGGCGGCGCACACTCATGCATATGTGCATTAGTTGTACGCTGGCCCCAGCGGGGCTCCCGAGGCTGCCGCATACCCTCATCAGCCCTTGCACAGCATGCCAGGGCCGCCTTGGTCCCCATCGCCTGGCAATGTGTCCGCGCATCCGCAGGGTGCGGCGCTAAGTCCTACCTGCCCCGTGCACCCTAGCCTGACGTGGGGCAGACGTTGTCGGAGGCCTGGCTCAAGGGGTTGGTGCAGGGTACCCAACCCTAATGGTTGTGTATTAGACATATCAGAGGCCTGGCTCGAGCCCGTGTGCCGGCGCCGGAGTGCCGCGCACTGCCTGCGATTGCGGGCGCGGCGCAACCCGATGCAGGAGCTGCAGGGCCAGGGCATCGCCAACCTGATGGGCGCCACTTACTTACGCCTGCGCGCGCGCGCGCGGCGCAGCCCCACGCAGGAGCTGCAGGGCCTGGGCATCGCCAACCTGATGGGCGCCGCGTTCAACTGCTACACCACCACCGGCTCCTTCTCGCGCTCGGCGGTCATGGACTCGGTCGGCGCGTGCACGCAGCTGGCGGGCATCATCTCCGGTGCGCGCGCCTGCTAGGGTTGGGCACTTGAAACCCTGCAGGGGTTGGCAACGCTCGCCATTTGCTGGCGCTTGCCATGCAAGGCGAGTGTGGTGGTGGGAGTATAAGCCAACAAGACGCAGAGGTTCCCGCGCTCAGACCCCCTGCTTCCCAGAGCTGCCCGACCAGCTATCGCGCCGCGCTGAAAGCGGCATCGAGTGTGGTTTTACGATGGCTAACACCAGCAAGGAGACCATCTGGTGCGGAGAGCAGTTGTGATCGTCTGCGCCCTTCGCCTGGTCCCAGCCACGTCCCTGCGCGCGCAGGGCTCATCGTGATGGTGGTGCTGCTGTGCCTCACCCCGCTCTTCCGGAACATGCCCCAGAACGCGCAGGCCGCCATCATCATCTCCGCGGTCGCCGGCCTGTTCAACTACTCCGAGGCGATCTTCCTGTGGCGGGTGCGCCGCCGCCCGCCCCGCACGTGACCCAGGCCGGTGCATGCAGCGCCGTTCGTTTGACATCCTGCTTGCGTCCTTGTGACGGGCCGTGCGCTGAACGTGCCATGGTCTGGAGCTAGCTGAAGGCGCCGCCTTGCTTGCGTTTCCTTGCTTGCTGCCACCATGCTGAGGCCTTTGCCTGCTGCATCCCCCACCACGGAGTGCTGCGTGTCTGCAAGCACACAGCCTGGCATGCGCATTCGCCGTGGTGTGTCAGGATGGCGGGCTCACATGAGCTCGTTTTTTACAGGCGTCTGCCACCCGCGGCTCAAAAACGCAGGTGAACAAATTCGACCTGGCCGTGTTCCTGGCGGCGGCGGTGTCGGTCATGTTTGCGGGCGTGGAGATCGGGCTGGCCGTCTCCATCGGCCTCAGCATCGCGCTCGCGCTGTGGAAGAGCGCCTTCCCGCACACCGCGGTGCTGGGCCGGCTGCCGGACACCACCGTGTACCGGTGCGCGGCGGCCTTAGGGCATTCTTGCTTATGACAACACGACACCTATCTTCACTCTGATGAGAGGCCTGGCTGCCGACGGCATGGCGCAGTCACACCCATCCTTTGCATGAGCTTTAAATGCGCAGCGGAGGAGAAGCAGTGGCACTCAAGCCACCCGCTCGACGCGTCCGGCCACCTCCTGAGCAAGGGTAATCTGCTTCTTGGGTGGCGCAGCGCAGCAGGCCTGCGTTCAAGCCTGGCCTGGCGCGCGGCCTGATGTCTCTGCCGAGGAACGGGGCCATTGTGATGCGAAGCAGTGCCCAGAGGCTGGTGGGGCGGATGCCCTACCGTAATCCTAGTAAGGGTGGTGCAAAGCTTTGGCCTGATGAGTGACCCGCATGGGCCCCGCAGGAAAAAAAGTAGTGCCTGGAGGCGAGCGAGGTTGATGCCCGACACTGACCCTGGCGCTTAGCCCTAGGGTCTGACCCGCCACGCAGCCCCGCAGGAACCTGAAGCAGGACCCGGAGGCCAGCGAGGTACACACCCAACAGTTACCCTTGATGCTCGACCCTAAGGGTTTGACCCGCCGCGCGCCCCGCAGGAACGTGAAGCAGTACCCGGAGGCCAGCGAGGTGGACGGCCTGCTGCTGCTGCGCATCGATGCGCCGCTGTACTTTGCCAACGTCAACCCGGTGCGCGACGCGCTGCACAAGTACGAGCAGCGGGCGCTCGAGTCTGCCGCGCGCCGCGGCGCGCCCATCCGCTTCATTGCGATCGACCTGAGCCCGGTCACCGACATCGACGCGTCCGCTGTGCACTTCCTGTCGGTGCGCGCGCCGCGCTCCGGCCGCTCCGGCCGCGCGCTGCTCAGGCTTGGGCGCTCATGCTGAAGTGCTCGAGCGTGCCGCTGCACTGCTTTATGTCATGTCTCAAAGCCATGCAGGCCGGGTTAAGCGGGTTAAGCGTGTCGAATCTGATCTCAGCCTTACCATGGGCATGACTTTGCACGCCCATGCATTTACAGATGGCGTGCGTGCTGAGATCGCATGGGCTGGCTCATGTAACCAGCCCCTGGGTGTCACGCGGCTCCCGTGGCGGAAACGGCGCGCATTGCGCAGGGGCGCCGTTCTGTTTCCATGTGAGGGGGCCCGGTACGTGTTCTGCAATGATGCGTCAGAGGGTGAACAGTGGTTCATAGCAGCTCTGTCTTGAAGCTCGTTCGTGCGAGGCAGGGTGTGCGCCCTGCGCCACATGACGGCTGAAGGAGGCAGCTGGCGAGGGCGCGGCTGCCGCGAGCTATGCGTGCGCTCTATGCCAGCCGATCTTGTCTGCTGGCCCTCACCTTGCTCTGAGTCTGGCCCGCGCCCGCGCGCGCAGGACTGGATCAAGGACCACAAGGAGCGCGGCATCCAGCCAGTCTTCGCCAACCCGTCGCGGCAGGTGGTGCGGCTCATGCGCGCGGCGGGCCTGCACGACCTGATCGGCGAGGACTTCATCACCGTGCGCATGAACGACGCCGTGCTGCTCTGCCAGGCGCGGGGCCCCGCGTAAAAGCCCCTGCGCATTGCTGTGTACGGATGGGATGTGTCCCGGGTGCCAGCATTGTGCCCCGCGGCTGTGCCAGGCGCGCCTGCAGTCCTCACGCAACAGCGTGCACCCCAGGGTCTGGCCGAGGTGTGACGAGCAGCAATGCCCGGCAAACTGCGGTTAGCCTTGCAGACGGTGGACGGCTCAATGGCGCACCTCTGACTTGCCAGCAAGTGACGTGTATGTTGAGGCGTTGCTGCTACTGCTGCTGGTCATGGACACTTGCAAGAACACCTTGCGCGGGGCAGTCTCATCCCCAACGCAGCACCGCTGAGCATGACGGCCAGTCCAATTGGCTCGCAAAAGAATATGTACGCGCGGGCAGGCGCCGCCGGCGGTGCGCGGCGGCGCACAGTGAAAGCAAGCATGACAGCCGCACCATGTCTGCAGTGACACGGTGTCTCACCGCAGCATGCGCGGCGCGGGCAGGAGCTGCTGGCGGAGCGCGGCGGCGCCAGGGAAGGCAAGAGCGCGTCAGAGCAGGGGCACGGCCCGGCCGACGGCAGGGACGCGGCCAACGGCATGGAGCTGGCGGCCCTCTAGGTCCCAGCTCTGTGAAGCGACGCGGGCCCACGGAAGCGGCGCCGACGCCCCTCCAGGCGCCCGCCATGACACCTCGCCGCGCTGAGAGCGCACGATCGCCGCCCCATGCGCGCCTGGAGCGGCTGCTCGTTGCGGGCGCCGCGCGCAGGCGCCGCGGGGCGGAACCTACTGCTGTATTGTGTCGGCTGCCGCGCATGCTGCAGGCCTTGCTGGCTCGCACGCATGCATGCATGCGAGGTGCACCGGTTAAACCTTTTGACCTAAAGAGCTGAGGTTTGGGGCCGGTGAGTCGGTCAGGGCGTGGATTTGCTATGTATGAGCAGCCGTCCAGCTCACAGAGAGGCTGCCACGGCGGGGAGCAAGCTAGCATGTGAGCCAGGGAAGCGCTGCTGTCTTGTCCGGGGCAGGGCATCAGATATGCACGCAGGAGAGTCGGGGACGGTGGCACGGCCGAGCGCAATCAAGCGCTCGCTGATTATGTACTTGACGATGTATCTGACGCCTGGGCTGCCTGTGAGGTTCACGGTGAGGTTCACCATTGCGTCGTAGCCCCAGCGGTGCTACCCAAGCCCCCATATACAATCACAGCCGTACACGCGGCTGCGTGTGATTCTGACGCTGGTTCCTAGGGTGCTGTTGTCTGCCTGCCTGTCACCTTTGCCGCTGAAGTATGCCACTACTGCTGCGCCGCAGGCTATGTGCAGTCCATGTGCCTCCCTGGTTGCAGTGGAGCTGCTGAGAGCTGTTTGCCATGCACATCGGCCGCGCTGTTGTTTGATTTTGTCTTTCGCAGGGACGGGATGCGGTCATCAAAACTGTTTTTGGTGCCTGGTTTGGACACTTGCACTGGGACTGCGGGCTGTTTCAGGCATGGTGCCAGCTCTCTTTGACTAAGTGCGCCAGTCCAGCTGCCAACGCGTGACACTAAATAGGCAACTTTGGAGGGCATACGTTGCAGCCTGTAAACAGGACAATCGAGACCCACAGACTCCAGAATGGCACTATATCACTGGTGCGCCCAACACCCTGAGCCATGCGCACGAGCGGGGTGCACGCGTTGCACCTGGCAGCAAACCTGCGCTGGACAGGCCGGGGCGCACGCGCGCGCGCGCTGCAGCACACGCGCAAAGAATACTGGCTGAACGTCCTAACACAGCCCCTAAAGCCTACGCTCGCCAGCAAGGCCCCTTGCCAGCATGACACCAAGCACGCCGCCCCCGAAATCCCAAGTCCCCACAGATGCAGGGCCCCAGCATGCAAGCTCTCCGTATACCAAAGGCAGCATGCATGCATAGCACACCAAGAGCACACCATTCTGCTGGCAATACCGGGGTCTCCCAGACTGCCACGTGCCACTAGAGAGCAGTGCATGTTCGCAGTTAGACCTTATCTACAGCCTCCTGACCCCGAGGCACCTGCAAGCTGTTCGAAGCAGACTCAAGTATGCGGCTCCCCCCTGTCAGCCCCTGCGCTGCAGAGTGCAAGATAGCAGGCGCGTTCAGTACAGAGGTGCGTAACGGCCTGCCATGGTCAGCCTGCCAGCTCGGCAATGGGCGCGGGCTCGTCCAAGCGCCAGGACAAGCGCGCGCCGCCCTGGCGCCGCCCTATGCCAGAACCACCGCTCCGTCGGTCCGAGAGCCTCGGCCGCGCACGCACGCGCTGCTCACAAGCCCATGTTCTTCTCCCAGGTGTTGATGGTCTCCAGCATCACCAGCGTGATGGCGACATGAGGCGCAATCCTGGCGCGCAGGCGCGCTGTCAGGTTCTCCCCAGACCTGCTCCGACAGGGGCCAGCCGCAGACTAGGCGGACTGCTCCAGAGCACGGCTGTCCCCTCGCGCGTGTGGAGTCGGAAAAACGCAACTACACAAAATAAGAACTCCAGTCCGCTTCACTTCATGATCGGCCCCGCTCCTTGCTACCCGCACCCAGCCAGCAAACCCGGCACAAAACCTGAAGCGCGCCGACTGCAGAGCTCCTGCTGGCCCACCGCAGAGCTGGCGGCGCCGCCACCGCGCAACGCGGCGCCCCCCGCCAGGGCAGGCCCGGGCACGCCCGGCGCACAAGGGGCTTGTGTGAGGCTCGCGCAAGGGGCGCGCACCGCACGCAGTAGGTCGGGAAGCCGGTGTAGAACTTGAGCGGGCCCTCCTGCGCGAGCGTCTTGACCGCGCAGTCCAGCGGGCCTTTGTACGGGAACTTGCCGTCCGGCCCCGGCTCCATCTTCTGGATGCGCGTCTTCACAAAGTCGAACGGCAGCGAGCAGACCGAGGCGAAGAAGCCCGCGATGGTCGCGCCGCCCAGCACGACCGCCTGGCCGCCCTTGGCGAAGCCGGCGCCCTCCAGCATCTCCTTGGCCTGCGCGCAGACCCTGGCTAAGACCCTGCATGCAGACCCTAAGAGAGACCATAACCAGGGCTTGACGCGCCTCCCCGGCCTGTGCACGGCTCCAGCCCTGGGCACGGCCCAGCCCACGCGCAGGGGCACAGGAAGAGCTCATGGCTGTGATACGCCCTCTGGCGTATCATCGCGCACACGCGGAGCACATCGTGATGCACGGCCAGGCCCGTGTCGCCACAGGCTGTTCGCCACTCGACCCTTGCTGCAGGAGCGGCAGCATGGCCAGACCCCGAGCTCGACCACGCGCTCCTGCATACAGGCACAAGACGACAATGCTGTGCATGTCTGCCTGGCAATCGGCCATCCGTGCAGATCCCCACCTGGTCGTTGGAGGCCAGCATGCCCATGTTGAGCGCCATGGCACGCACCACCGTGGGCCCCGCGCCGCGGAACAGCCCCACGGGGCCCTCCTCCTTCACGATGCGGATCTGCGCAGCGGTGCCGCTGCCCACTCAGCGCCACACGAGCAGCACAGGGGCGGCGCGTCACCGCGACTTGCCTGGCTGGTATGTTGCACTGGCAAAACACACTCTACTTCAGGTTGGAACAGTCGGACTGCGCGCTGCACTGCCGTGTTACTCCCAACCGCAGTCAGCGTTGCCGACGTCTTCATAACGGACGCCGCTGCTCAAAACAAAGCGCAAAACAGAGCGCTCAAATGGATGAGGCTCTGCAGGCAGAGACTCCCTAGCGCGAGGTGACGCGCCATGGCGTCGCCGACGTTCTTGTAGTTGCGGCGCGAGGCCACCGGCATGGTCGCGTCGGCCTGCATGCGGATGAGCGTCAGGTCGGCGGGGGAGCCCACGAGCGCGCCCAGGCCGCCCGCCGTCAGCCCCGCTCCCGCCTTCTGCCACAGCGGCAGCGGCTGCGCGCGCGCGCGCCCCGGCCTCAGCAGCCTGCCTTCCCACCAAGCGGCCAGTACACGTGCATGACACCCTCCTCCGCTGCCGCCCTGTGCTTCAGCGACAGCGGCTGCGCACGGCTCCAGGGGTGTTTGGCAGTTGCCAGCCCAGGGCTGCTCGGCGCCCGCAGCTCCCTCACGGGGGCTGCCACGGCACAAGCAGGCCGCTCCAGCCCGGCCGCGCCAGCCCGGCCGCGCCGCGCGCCCTGCATGCATGGACCGGGCCGCAGGCTGGACGCACTGCCACACCAGCTGCTTGCACTGCCACGCCGCAGGTTAAGGGTTAAGGTAGGTCCGCAGGTGGGTCACCTTGCCGTGGTTGGCCTCCTTCAGGTAGGTGGAGATGTTGTTGAAGATGCCCAGCCGAGCGGTCGTGTAGGTGGCTTGCCGCAAGAGCCCGGCAGACAGGCCCCTGTACATGCCGCCAAAGCCCTCCTTGGCGATGATGTCCTTTGCCACCGTGATCTGCCCGCCCGAGCGCGCCTCAGCGCTCGCGCTGGCCAGCCCGTACACATCACTGAATCACAGGCAGCGGCGGGGGCGCCGCTTGTCCACACGACCAGCGACCACAGCGCACAGCACAGGGGAGGCCCGTTCTTCATGCAAGGGGCGCGGGCGCCTATGGCCGCCTGCACTAGGTTTGCAGCTGCGGCTGAGCGAGCCTGACACTGCGTGGGCGGCGCACCGGCGAGCCCACCGCGCCGAGCTGCAGCCGCACTTTCACCATATCAATCGGCTGGATGACGCACGTCGCCAGCATTCCCGACAGGCCGCCGTTGAAGAAGGGCTTGACGTTCTGCCATACCGACTTGGCTGCCGGCTTCACCTCCCGCAGCTTGGCCTCCGCTGCGTCTATGGCCTTGGCCATCGCCGCAGCAAGCTCAGCGCACGAGGTGTATCAGCGCCCCTGCGCAGCGGGGCCCCGCCACAGCTGCAGGCGTCAGAACCTGCGAAAGCACTCTTGCTGGCGCGCTGTGAGCTGCCGCAGCGCACTGCAGGTAGCACTGAACTCGACCAACCTCACTGCGCGGAAGTGGGGAAGTACCTGGCTCGTTCAGCAGAGCAAACAGCGCTTTTCTCGAGCACTGACGGCTGCAACTCCTGGCCGTTGAAAACGTGTTTCAAGCTTCCTGCATCGCAGCCGCTCGAGGCTACCCTGCCAGTGCAGCAGGGCTGGAGCGAGGTCTTGGTGTGGAGGGCCCGCTTGAACTGTTGCTATTGGGACCGTTTGCGAGGCGAGGGCAGCTGCGCGTTGAAGGCGCGGGCGAGCTGCACTGCTGGACCTCGTCCTGCGCGCGCGCGGGCACCGGCGACAGCCAGCGACACCCAGCCTCTGTACAGCAGACCCCAACGGCGCTGTGTACTGCGCAGCAGGAGCTACAGTAGCCAGGCGAACCCGGCGGGGGCACCACAGGGGCAGCTCACCAGCCATGTAGCTTGCTGCTGCCAAGCGTGGATGAGGACTCCCGTGTCGGCGGCCTGCTGAGGCCCAGCGCGGCAGCACCATCGCGTGCCGAGTCCCGGCACTGGTGCCGCGAGGGCATGCCCTGCGCCGCCTGGGCATGAGCCAGGGGGCTGAGGGCGCGCGGGCCGGGCGGGGAGGCGCGCTGCTGCGGCGCGATGATAGCCACCGTTGAGGACTGGCAGAAGCTGCACGAGGCGATTGCGCGGGACCTGCGAACCAGCGAGTGCAAGACCGTGCTGGTCTTTGTGTCGGGCGCTGACGTCGACGCGGTGGCGGCGGCGCGCACGCTGAAGGCGCGCACCCGACGCAGCAGGGCAGGCGTACGGCGCTGTCGCCTTGCGCCCTGAGCAAGGCGCAGGCAGCAACTGCTCGGCGAGGCCGGCGGATCCGGATGTCGCGCCTAGATTGCAAGATGTGAGCGCCAGCCGCGCGCGCCGGGTCGCAGCAGGGCCTGAGGGCCCTGCTGCCGCAGGACATCTTTGAGAACATCGGCGCGCACTTCACCGTGTTCCCTGTTGTCAGCTACGCGCAAGTGCGGGCGCACTGCCAGGCGCTACTCGACCCCGAGGTGCGCGCTCAGCCGGCAGCACCCGCTACGGGCTTCCGTAGTGGTGTCCTCTGAAAAGGGCCCCAGCACTGTGTCCTGTGCGCGTGATTTGCTGCGCACCTGCTCAAGGTCGTGATACCGCGCTCGCGCTGCGGCACGCGCGAGTGGGCCACCAGGGTTCGGCCGCCGAGCGCGGGGCGCGCGCGACCGCCAGGAGGACCAGAACATATTCTTCCTGAACTGCGGCGCGCGCGAGGACCTGCCGGAGCTACTGGGGCTGCCGGACAATGTGCGCGCCGTCGTCATCGACAGCCACCGGTGCCGGCCTCCTCCCAGCGGAGTCACAGTCGTCAAGTGCCGACCCTGGGGGCCTGCCCTGTGCGTTGCCTGTGTAGGCGCTTTACTGCTGCTGTTGCAGCCCGGCGAGGCGCTGTGCTGACGTGCGTCAAGGGCTGCGACCGCCCTGCAGGCCGCTGCACCACAACATGGCGGCGTGGGAGAACGTCGTGTTCATGGCGGACAGTGCGGACACGACCGTGCAGCCGGAGGAGTTCGTCGTGCCCGACGGCGCCTCAGACGCAGGCGCGCGCGCGGCCCGCCGGTGGCCACGCCCTGCGGATCGCGCAGCGCCCGACCCTTTGTTATCAAGCGCTCAGTGTTCTTCTTTCCAAACTCATGTAATGCACTGCATGACGTCCTAGCCATGCTGGAGGGGGTCCTGGCCGGGCCGGTGCATGCGCGTGTCAGGACCTGTTGCATCTGCTCAACCTGCAGCAGCAGCGTCGCTGCCACATATGCATGTCCTCACCATATGCTGGTCGTCCTGCGCACCAGTTTGGCGGCGTGACAGACTGCTGGGTTCAAACCGCGCCGGTGCATCATACTGCTGAGGTCGAGCGCGCGGGCGGGCCCGTGCAGAGGAGGGCAGCGACTCCGACGAGGAGGCCAGCAGCAGCGACGACGACGGCGCCTTGGATAAGGAGAACGAGCGCCCAGCCCAGCGGTGTGCAATCACCCTGTGCGGTGCTTGTATATGGCCCGTCCCTGCTGACTTGCATGCTCTTGCCAAGCATGCAAGCGCTGCCAGCCAGCAGGTGTCCCGCGCCGCATGCACACGCACTGTTGCGGAGACTGCGCAGCTCATGACCTTGCCGTGCTTGCGTAGGGCAGCAGCTGGCTATGCATAGTCCACCTGTCTCCCCGCATCTATTGATGTGTTGCTGGAGCTCTGGTGCGCAGCGAGCAACATTACTGCTGCCGCTGCGGCCGTTCAGGCAGCGCACGTCGGAGGACGCGGCGCCGCTCGGGGCGGCCGCGGCGCGCGCGCGCAAGCGCGCGGCCAAGCGCGAGCGCCGACGCGAGGTGCGGCGGCGGCGGCGGGAGCACTACGAGCGCGGCTGCGCATGGGGGCGGCCCGCGGCCGCAGTCGCGTACGGCATGGCGCGCGAGATGCACATGGAGACCAACTACATGCTGTGGTGCGCCGCGCGCGGCGCATGCGTACGGCATGGCGCGGCGCATGCGTACGGCATGGCGCGCGGCGGACGCGCATTCTGCCCAGGCGCTTCAGCCGGCTGGCGTATCCGTGCATAGTGCGGCATGTGCTGTGTTCTGCAAGCGCACCAGGGCAGGGTAGGGTGAGATGTTGTCAACAACGAAGCCAGTGCAGCGCGCGCAAAAGTGGCCGGCGCTTCGAGCAGGCGCCGGCGATGGCCGGGGGCGACGCGCGTGCGCGACGCGCGCAGGCACGCCGTGCTGGGCATGACGGACCAGCTGGTGCACCAGCGCTGCACGCCGGCGCAGTACGAGCGGCTCGTGGAGGAGGCAGAGCTGCTGGCGCGAGCCCTATCCCCATACCTAGCCCGCCCATGACCAGCAAGGGTAGGGTGGGGTCGGTTGAGATTCGTGCTGTGGCAAGGAGTCGGGCCCGCGCATGCATGGCGCGGTTCGGTCGGTGTCAGGGCCGTGCTGGGCCCAGCAGGCGCTGCGTCCCGTGCGCAGCAGCAGTACGCGCCCCCGTATGCTCAGGCGCAGGCCCATGCGGCATGCCCGCCGTGGACAAGCGACTGCTGCAAGCGATGGCCGGGGCAGCCACACCTGCATGCGCCGGGCCGCCCTGCTGCAGCAGAGGGGAAGCCCGGAGCGGCCAGGCTGCAGCGGCAGGCCGCGGCTCTGCAAGCGTGCTGTCGCCGAGGCCTGCCGCCCGCCCGCGCGTCACGCAGCGTGGGCTGGGGCGCGCAGGTGCGCCAGAGCGCGGAGGTGGCGCACGAGCTGGACGAGTGGGAGGTGGTGCACGTGGACGATGAGGAGGGCGGGGCCGCGTACACGCGCCGCCGCACCGTGTTCGGCAAGATCTCGTGCGCCCCGGCCAATATGCTGCTCGCAGCGCCGGTCGCCCGGCCTTCTGTTCGGCAAGATCTCGTGCGCGTCCCCCGAGCATGCCGCTGCTCCCAGCGCTGGCCGCCTGGCCTTGTTGTTTGGCAGGTTCCCGTGCGCCCCGGCGTCCGCTGCTCAGAGCATCGGCCGCCCGGCCTTGCGCCGCAGCAGCGTGCTTACGGAGGCTGCCAGAGCTCCTGGAGCAGCCTGTCACCGGTCGCTCGTGTGATCAGCCTGGCTGGCGGAGCTAAAGTGCACGTGGCTTGCCCAAGGCCACAGCAAGCTCTTGCAGTGTTCAGCATGACCCCTGAAAACGCGTGGATGCACCAGCCAGGCCGGCCCAACCGCTGCTCCTGGGCGCCCTGTCCCCCGGCGGGACTGAGCCCTGCATGGCAGCCCCGCGCACTGCGCGCCGCCCAGCCCGCGCCGCGCGCCGCGGCAGGCCCTGCATCGCTCCCAGCGCCGGCCGCCCCGCCTTGCGTGCTTGGCAGCCTGCACGCGGCGGGAGCCAAACCTGGCTCTGCGCGCCTCGGCAGGCCCTGCATCGCTCCAGCGCCGGCCGTCCCGCCTTGTGCGCTGGCAGCCTGCATGCGGCGGCAGCCAAAACTGGCTCCGCGCGCCGCGGCAGGCCCTGCGAGGACTTCCGCTTCCCGCTGATGCGGCAGTGGAGCGTGCGCGAGGCGCTGCTGCACAGCCGCTACGTGGCGGTGCGGCTGCAGACCTGGCAGGACAAGGGCCGGCGGCTGGTCGACGAGCTGCTGTCCAACATGGGCCTGCCGCTCGCGCACTGCAAGCGCGACTTCTGTGCGGCGCCCGCGCCCGCCCCCCCTTGTGCTCCCTGGGCGCGCGGCCTTCCTGGTGATAACAAAGAGTGGTGCGCGTGGGGAAGTGTGGCGAGGCCTGCAGCGCGGACATGGCACTTTCCGCACGTTCCCGAGGAGTCTGCAAGCAGTCAGGCTGCATGGCCGGCAGTGCTGAATGGCAGGCATGAGAGCCAGGTGTGCAGAGGTCTGGGCTGACGCGGCCGCCGGGGCCGCGCAGGCGTCAAGCCGACGCTGTTCCGCGACCTGTCCGCGAAGCTGGGCGCGCACGCGCATGCGTTCAAGCTGCACGACGTCACGTTCCGGCGCGCCCGCACGCCCTGCCAGTGCTCTGCGGCCGTGCTCTGGCGGCGCTCGCCAGACTGCAAGCAAAAGCGCGGCGTGCTTGCCAGGCAGAGGCTCGAGGTTGGGGACGTGTCTGCAACGTGCGCGCCGGCCTTGTCACAGCGCATTGGAGCACCGACACGCTCTGCTTGAGCAGGACTCTGGGGAGGCGTGTAAAGCTTTTCATCTGAAATCATAGTCCCGTGCGCACCGTTGACGCGTGCAGCCTATGGTGCGCGGCAGGAGCTTCCAGCTGCAGTACGGCGCGAGCGCGCCGCTGCACGCGGCGGACGTGGTGCTGTCCGCGACCGCGCTGCTGGAGGCGCCCGCGCCGCCCGCGCCGCCCGCGCAGGCAGCGCAGGCCGCCGAGGAGGCCGTGCGCGAGAACTACATGTGCGCTCCGCGCGCTGCGCGGCCGGTTGCACCAGCCTGCATCCTCCTGCGCCCTGCACCCTGCACGCGCCTGGTTGCGGGGTAGCTGCAGGAAACTGGGACAGCACAGTCGGCGCCCCAGCAGCTTCATGCACCGCACCCAGTGCCATCATGCACCGCTTCACATGCTGCGCCCCAGCGCCTGCGTGCGCCGCTCTCAGAAGCAGGCGCCGGCATGCGAGGGGCGCCGCGCCCGCGCGCGCGCAGCTCGGCGTTCAACTCGCTGGCGGTGCGCGACGGCGGCGAGCTGTGCAGCGGCCTGGAGCAGGCCAAGCGCCTGCAGCGCGCCATCCTCAGGCGCGCCGCACTGCTCCACGCGTCGGGCAGGCGCCGCCCGCCCCCGCGCGCCCGCCCTGCATGAACGCCGCCCTCGCTCTCTGCAGGACGCGCCTCCCGTGGCGCCCCGCCCCTGCCCGGGTTGCCATGCCGTCCTGAGCTGCACTGGGCCCGCGCTGTCAGGCGGTGGCCTGGGCCGATGCGGCTGGAAGCGACGCACTGGCGCGTCTTCGGCAGTGCTCTTCTGGCCGCGTGCTGCCGTATGTGTAATTAAATAATACAGTCCTGCGTGCGGCCAAACCCTTGCCGCCCTCCTCCAGGGTAAACAGGTGATTGTTACTTATCCTACTGCGCGCCGTGCAGCGACGGGGGCCTCGTGCTGACGAAAAACGCGATCCGGGCGGGCTGCGGGCGGGGCGAGCTGGCGTACGACTACGTCGACCTGGGCTGCGAGGAGATCGTGCACAAGGCGCGTCCGCGGCTGCAGCATGAAAAAATATGTAATGGACAGGGTACCCATGGGGTTGGGGTGCCCTAAACGGTAGAGTATCCTACCATGGCAGTACCTAACGCGCGCCGGGAGCGACCGCCGCTGGTCTGGGTGCGCCTGGCCGACAGCACTGAGCCGCGCGGCGCCGCGGCGCAGGCGCTGCTGGCGCAGCCGGCGGCGCTGGTGCGCGCGGCGCTGTTCCTGCGCGACGCGCACAACTGGCGCCGCGGCGGCCGCGCGCGCGCGCTGGTCGCCGCTGGGCCGCCCTGCGCGGCCGGCTGGTGCCACATCGCCTCGGTCGCGGACCCGCCGCAGGGCGGCGAGCAGCAGGTGCGCGCGCGTGCCGGGCTGCCGTGCTGCTCTGATACCACCCGTATGGCTGCTTAGCACAGTGGTGCTGCATGCATGTCAAGGGTTTTGCAGCAGGCTTCGCCATGTCGAGATGCGTTGCCGGACCGCAGCGGGCGGCGCGCATTTCGCGCGCGCACGCGCCCGCACCGCGACAAGTCATGCTGGCATCCACGTCCCCAGTGAGCAGCAGCTGCGGGGTTACGTTATGCCCAGGAAATGTGCCTCAGCGCGCACATCTCAGGGCTGCCGGAGGCCTGTGGCTCGCTCCTCGCCCGGGCATGCTCTTGGCACGCAGGGCGGCGCGTGAGCGGCGAGCGCGGAAGCCCTAAACCTACCCTGTCATGCCGGCCTGGCTGACAGGGCGGCGCGGCTGCGCGGGCGCAGGGGAACCAGTTCGGGCTGCTGTTCCACCAGGCGGCGGAGCGAATCGGCGGCGGCTACAGCATGGACAGCTTTGACGCGACCGGCATCCGGGCGCGCGCCCGGCCCGGGCCGCCCGCACCGGCAGCATTAGGGTTTGGCAACACAAGGTAAAACAAACAGCGGCAAAATGGTGCAAGCTGCGCTGATGTGTCAGAGGGCGCACCGCGCTTCTGTTGCATGCACGCGCATGCTTGCCAGTGCAGGGCGAGCGCGCCGCGGCCTCGCTGCCGGTGCCGTGCGAGGCAGCCGGGGCATGCACAGGCTGCGGAGCAGGGCATGTGCCACCCACCGGCCGGCCGTTCCCAGCGGCCAGCAGGTCCTCCGGCGCGGGCGCAGGTGCAGCGCGACGATGTGGCGCGCTTCCTGCGCGAGCTGCGTGCAGTAGTCAATGCCGCGGCGCGCCGGCCGTAAGCCAGGGCCCCATTGCGGCGGGCGCCGGCCTGCGGGCCTCGGCGGCAGCCGGTGGGGGCGCCTGCGCTCCTGCGGAGCGCTGACACGGCCGGGCGCCGGCGCGCGGGTACCCAGCTGCCGCACGCGGCAGGCCCTAGAGGCGTCCGCTGAGCAGAGCGTACTGCCCGAGCTGCTGCGCTTCATGCCAGCCAGTGCATGGGGCTGGGCACGGCGGCGTCGCCCCACTCAGGCCTGGTATGCCACCTCACGGGCATCGGTGGACGGAGTCAGGCAGTGCCGCGACGGTCGCCCCGCCTCTGCATGCTCGCGCATGCGCACTCGCGGCCTGCGGCTGCCGAGCAGAGCCTGGCGCCCATAGAAGGCGTCCTGGCAGCGAGGACAGGGGCCCCAACTGGCGCCCCACGCCCTCGCATGGCAGCGTCTCACGTTGTTCAACTCGCGGCGCGGCATCTGGCCCGGGTGTCAGCGGGCTTGCCGGCGCGCGGCGCGGGGGCACGTGCTGGGTGGGTGCGCGTGCTGGGCGGCAGATGCGTGCGGGACGGGTGGCAGGCGCGTGTGGGGTGGGTGGCAGGTGTGAGTGCAGGGCTTGTGGCAGGTGCGTGCGCGCGCGCTTGCTTTTAGGGTGAGGGCGCAGGCTCCTGTGGCCCAGCGTGTGGGGATTGCTCAGTGAACGCGCAGTGTGTGTGAACTCCCAGGCACTTCGAACGGTCCCACGAACGGTAGCACGAATGGTGGCACGAAGTGCATGCTGCCTGCAGGTGTGAATGGTAGGGCATCGCCTGCAGGTGTGAATGCTAGGGCATCACTGCGTGCCGTGACTCACCTGGCGCCCTGATGTGAAAGCACTGCCTGCATTGTTGCAGGGTCCTCTAAAGCCCCGCCGGCAGGCATCAGTGGTAGCTGTGTGTGTGTGCGCCCTGCAGCTCAGCCTGCATGCGCAGGTCCCCGTTTGTTTTCCTGGCTTGGTCCGAGCGCTCAGCCACCACTCCAGCTATGTGCAGTGGGCAGCTGTTGCGCGCGCCAAGCCCCGCGTCCCGCCAAGCCACAGCATGACCAGCGTTGGCACGCAAGTGTGCAATGTCAGTGTCGCTCATCGACCTGCCACAGGAGGTCCTGGCAGTGGTGATGGGCCGGCTGCGGCCGCACAGTTTTGGCCTGGCAGCTTGCACATGCAAGTATCTCCATGACGTTGCCAGCGCGCCCCGCGACTGGGCTGGTATGGACTGCGCTTGGCTGCAGAAAAGCGAGCCCGTGATTAGCTCGCTTCCCATCTTGTTCACTAAATGTTGCTGGCAGCGAGTGCTTGGCGTCTGGCGCAGGCCTGGTCACGGCGGAGAGCTGGCAGGTCCCCATGCCCGCCCACTCCCGGCTGCAGGTGCTGGCAGCCGACTTCGGCGTCCACTCTGACTGCATCTCTGGGTGCGCAGCTGCGCCGGCGCAGCAGCATTCGCGGCCACGAGCTGAGCTTGCAGGACCACGCAGCAGCATGTGGCTGCCTGGTGCACACCTGCGGAGCAGCGGCATAGCGCACACGCTGTGGCGCGCGGGGACAGGTCGTGGCGGGACTGCATCGACCGCCGGCGCCCAGGCAGCTGCAGTGTCGATGACTTTGAGCGCTGGAACATGGCCCAGAGAGACGAGGTTGTCCACGTCATGGTCCGCAATTGCAGCAGAGCCCGCCACTGGAGAGAGGGTGCGGCCTGCGCCGTCGCGCTGCTGCCGACTCTCTGGGCTGACACAGCGCAGACAGGGCGCGCCGCGGGCGCAGGCACGCGCCTGGAGTGGCCGTCCAGCCTCGTGTGCGACGCCGAGCAGGGGGCAGTCAGCGACTGCAGGGGCACGTGCGGATGTTTGTGGCCAAGCAGACGCGTGATGATCGCGCATATGGAGCGCGTGCGTCCTGGAAGGGGCGAGCTTTCCACAGTAGCAGGCGGTCGCGCCGGCGGGGCGAGCCGGGCTGTGCACGGGCGGCAGGTGGCCGGCGGAGTGGCGAGCGCCTCGAGCGCAGGGCGCGTGACCTTGCGGCCGCCGTTCACGCGCGTGTACGTCGTGCCGAGCAGGGCGAGCGACGAGTACCCCGTGAGCGCATTTGAGGACGTGGTGAGCTACTACAAGGACGGCTGGCAGGACAGCCACTACGATCCGTTCCAGGCGCGGGCGGAGCACGTCCGCGCGCTGGTCTGGCACGAACGCGTGTGGCGGCCGGGCAAGGAAGGCGCGGTGCTTCGGCGGGCTGTGAAGGAGGCGCGCGCCCGGCGCGCGTCCCGCCTGACGGTCGGGAGCAGGCGCGGCTCTGTGGAGGAGCGGGCAGCCTTGAGCGGAGGCGGGGCGCGCCGCAGTGGCGCTGGCGGAGCCTGGAGAGTCGCTGAGCCGGCAGCCCTGAACTGAGGCGGGGCGATCCGCAGTGGCGCTGGCAGAACCTGGAGAGCCTCGACATCAGCCGCCAGCCGCCGGCGGAGGCGCTGCGCGGCGCAATCGACTATGACAGCGCTCCGGCCTTTGATGGCGACCTGGCCAAGGCGCTGCGGCTGCTGAGGCTGAGGCACCTGGCGGCGCGCCACCTGTACTTTGGTGCGGACGCCCTCCCGAGAGGGTCCCGCGCTTGCTTCCGAAGCCCGGCTATTGCTAGACCCTGGGCACATCAGCATGCGCGTGCATGCGGCCGACGCTCGCGCCCTGTCACCTGCCCAGCGTGATGCAGACCTCCGTACCTGTGGAGCTTGCCTCCACATGCCGCAGCCCACCACCAGCGCGTCACGCGAGCATGCTGTGCATCGTCTAGCCATGTCCGCCGGTTGAGGGCCCACCAGTGGACCTGCATCCACCTCCTGGGGCAGACAAAGCTCTGCATGCGGGTACTCGTCACGCCCGAGACAGAGCTGCTGGCATGGCTGGTGCGGGAAGGCGCGCGGCGGCGCGGTTCTGACGTGTGGAAGCAGCCTCATGGCTCTCAGGAGATGGCCGGCAGGCTCCCGAGCTCCTGCCGTCCCTCCACCGTGGCTCTCAGAAGGCCTGCCTTGCCGGTGCAGGCATCGTGTCGTGGAAGGCGCTGGCAGAGGGCAGCGCGGCCAGCCTCGTCTCCCTGGATGTGACCGGCTGCTCGACGTTCGGGATCGTGTGGACGGGTCATCGAGATGGTGTGCAGTATGTGACCGCGCGGCGCGCCTACCTGCCGCCGCTCATGGCGTGCACAGGGCTTGAGGGTGCGCACCAACAAGGGTTAGGGCCTGCAGCCGCTGCCTGACAGGATCCGCCAACCTGCCGTCGTCCCGTGCGGGCACATGTCATTACTGCACCAAGTTATTGTACAGCGTGCGTGCCCCTGCTCTCAAAATCAACAGCTATTTGGTTGTAATAGCATACGCGGCGAAGCGTGGCGCTAGGGAGCGCATGTGCCAGTCTGCTGCATTTCAGGTGGGGAGTCGCAGCAGGGTGCGGCATGTGACAGGCTGCCGCGGCCCGCAGTGCTGCGCATGCGCGGGACGGTAGCGCATGCCTTCCTCGCGGCCGCTGTGCGCGCCGGCGATGCGCTGTGCCTCCGCACGCTGACCGACCTGGACATCTCCGGTGCGCGCCGGAGTCGCACCGCGTGCCAACGCAGGCTGCCGTTGGGATCCGTCCTGCTTTGCAAGACTTCAGTGTCCTGGAGTCTTGTGCTCCAGGACGCGCTTGCCGGCAGAGCGCTCCCGCGCACTGCACGCTGTCCCCTGCGCACCCTCGCCGCTCGACCCGCTGATCACGTCCCTTGCGCCGCGCCCTGCTGGCAGCTCAGGCTGCCCCGCCGCTCTTCCAGTGCCGCTGGCGAGGATGTTTAGGGCATAGGGCTAGGGTTGTGCCGCTCGCTAGGGCGACCCCTGCCGCCAGCAGCTTGGGTGCCCCGCCGCTCTTCCAGCGCCCCTGGCGTCTCGCCCCAGCAGACCCCTTCCCTGTTCCGGGCCCTGCTTGCAGCACACCCGCATGACATTGCCCCCTCCCCCAGCCCAGGACAGCCTGAGCGCCAGCGCTGCGCGCGCAGAGCCCCTCGACGCCGCGGGGGCCGCGGCGTGGACGCCGGGCCTGCTCGTGCTGCTGCTGCGGCGCGCTGCGCGGCTGCGGCGCCTCGCGGCCGCCGGCTGCCGCTCGCTCGCGCAAGGCGCGCCGCACACCGTACTCTGCGTGACGCTCCTCGCACATTACAGACATGTCTTGGGGGCGCGTCCTGAAGAGGTGTTGAGTCTGCCTGTCATGCAGCCGGGCTGTGGCGCCTGCACTGCGTATGTCACGGGCGCACGCAGTTGTTCGGATGGCGTCTGCAGGGACCGCAGGGGGGCGCCCGGTTGAGGCACCTGCACTGCAGGCGATGTGGCTGCACGCAGGTCCTTTATCGGCATTTGCAGGCGCCAGCAGTGCGGGCGCCAGCCGGCAGTGCCTCGCATGCCGGTCCGTGGCAAGCGCACGGTGTTATGGAGGGCGCGGCATGGCCCGATGCCCAGGCGGCCGCTGGGCTGCAGGCGGGGCCGCGGGTGCGCGAGAGAGCCTGCTGCACAGCTGGCGCGCCGCCTGGGCCAGCGACGCCAGCGCAGGGCCCGCGCTGCACGCCCTGGAGGTGGGAGCGCCTGCGCTGTCGCCCTGTGCGGCGGCAGGCAGCGCGCCTCCGCAGGGAGCGTGTGATGCCTGATGCCAGCAGCGGCAGCAGCGGAAGCCGTACTGCAGTACCCCCTCAGCTGCGTGGGTGCTTGGTGGCCTCTGACCGCGTCAGAACCGACAAAACACATAATGATTGGGTCATGGCGAATCGCAAATGCGCGCCAGCCCCTGCTCTTTGCAGTGCTGTCGGCGCATGGCCGCGCGAAGGCAGGCTGGGCTGGGACGTGCTGGTTGCGCCGGGGCAGCCGGCGCCTCGCCACGCGGGGCGCGCCACCTGGCGCGGCGGGCGCGCAGGCGGGCTGGGGCTTCAATGGGGGCGTGCTGACGCGCGTTTTCCAGAGCAGCCGCTTCCTCGCCTCGCTGACGCTGGGCCTAGGCGCGGGCGCGGGCGACGGGGAGCTGCGCGCGCTCGCCGCCGCCTGCCCCTTCCTGCGCCGCCTGGAGCTGCGCTTTGCGGCCGTCACCGGTGCAGGCGCGGCCGGCGCCTGACCCACCCTGCCCTGTGCCTGCGTATGCTGTTCGCTTGCGACACGCTGCAAGCGAGGCAGAGCTCGGGAGCATGGGCAGGGGTGAGGGCCTGACCGCCGGCGCTGCCCAAATGTGCCATGGCGTTGCTGCAGCTGTTGATCTGCAGGCGCCGCTATACCAAGCCGGGCGGAGACCTGCATGTTCGCATGCAAAAGCGCAACAGCAGGCATGTGCGTCAGAAGCGCTGGCTGCCGCCCAGCGCCCACGGCGTAAGCCTGGTCCTGTGCCGTGTCACGAGGGCTTGATCACAGCTCACGGCCGCTTGCCCGGCAGGGGTGGCAGCGGTAGTGCGCGCGTGCGCGGGCCTGGCGGCGCTGCGGCTGCTGCGCTGCGGCGGCCCGCTCGGCGACGAGCTGGGTGCCGCGCTGGCCGCGCGGCGCCCGCGCGAGCACTTGACAGAGCTGGTGCTGCTGGGCGGCGCAGAGCGCCTGTCCGACGCCGGCCTGGCGCTGCTGGCCTCGCCGTGCGCCCCCGCTGCCTGGACTCATCTGAAGCGCTCAGGGTTGCCCGAAGCGCTTGTACGACACCAGCCTCATGCACGGATTACAAGGCGTGTGCTCCGGGCCAGATGTAGGTCGCGCCTGTCACCGGGGGCGGCGGGAGCCGAGGCACGGCACTGGTGCTGGAGGGCGCGCAGCATGACATCGCAAAGCACCCAACCGCTGATGCTCTGTGAGGTGGCTGCTTGCGTCATGCTGGGTTTCGCGCTATCAAGCGGGGGCTGTACGGCTCTGACAAGCACACGTGTTGGCCAGGCTTTTTACTCACTTTTTAATTCTACAACATGCTTTGCCTGTGCCGATAAACCCGTTCAGCTTTGCCCGTGCCGACCAGGCCGGGCACACACACTGGTAACACTGCAGCCCGTGCATGCAGGCGCCACGCGCGGCTGCGCCGCCTGGAGCTGCGTGGTTGCCACGCGCTCACGGCCGCCGGGCTGGCCGCCGCGCTCGTGCCGCAAGCAGCCTCGCTGGAGCACCTCGCGCTCGAGGAGTGTTTTTCTGCTGGGGCGGGCACGGCTGCGGCCGGCGCCGCAGCGGGCGCTGCTGCTGGCGAGCTTGGCCCGCTGGGGGCGCTGCTGCCCGGCTGCACGACGCTGCGCAGCCTGAGGCGCGCTCCCGCCAAGCGGGGTGCCTGTGCCCATGGCGCAGGAGTGTGCCTGCGGGGCGCCAGGGAGCTCCACAGCGATGGAAAACATGCTGCTTGCTGCTGCCTGCCATTGCAGCCACTGGCGTTGAGCGCCTCGCCAGATGTCCGGTCACGCCCACTCCATACGCGTCACTCCTGTGCCACAGCGCATGTCATCATGGCCCAGACCAGGTTGCCGACGCCGCCCTGCAGGCTGCGCCACGCGGGTGCGGTGCAGCCGGAGCCGCTGCTGCACCTGATCAGGCGCGCCTGCCCGCTGCTGGCAGCGCTGATGCTGGACACATGCGACCTGCCGCCCCACCGAGGCAACGGCGCGTTTGCGTCCGGCCTGCACGCTTCGATGCAGGTGCGGGCTTGCATGCCGTATTTTGGCTTTGGGGCTTGCAGGGCGGCGCCGTAACGGTGGCAGTGCTGCCGTGGCGTGTGGCTTGTATAGGCTGGTGCCAGTGTGTCGCGTGTGCTCAGGACCCTCCAGGTTCCCGCCTGCCTTTAGGGCGGCCTGCCGGCAGGGCGCGCCAGGGACGCTCAGGGTGGCTGTCCTGGTTGCCATACGGGGCTGCCGTGTCCGCTGTCTACGAGACATTGCGGCCGCAGCTGCTCACCTGCGGGAGAATGGAAGAGCCAAGGGACAAGCAGACATCCGATGCGAGCGTTAGCCAGATGAACCAATATTCACGAGCGCCTGACAACCTGCCCGCCCGCACGCAGGGTCTGCCAATGGGTCCCTGGTATGCCCGCCACGTGCTCCGTTGCGTGCACGTGCGCGAGTGCACCCTGCACCAGGGCAAGCGGTGCGCGAAGCGCTACTGGGAGCTGGACCTCTTTGAGATGGGCTCCTGTCATTCTACCGAGAGCCCTTTACATGACCTGGTTTCACATGAACAGCATGTGAGCTAGGAGTGGGTCAGCCCGGCCCTTGCACTGCCATGTGTTAGCAGGCAGCAGGGTGGACCATGCTGGTTGAGACCGGCAATACCCCTATGCACACACAGGCTGCTTTCCTTGCGCGGTACAAAGGTGGCACATGCAAGCAAAGTGCTGTACAGGCAAAGCAGCACACTGAGTCACAGCTTCCCACAAGAATGGCATCCCAATCTGCTGCATGCAGCACCCTGATGGCCTGGGCACGCTGTGCGCTGTTACCAAGCCAAAATCCTTGCTGCATGCAGGCGGCAGTGATTCACCACGAAGGCTCTGATAAAGCCAGGCTGCACCTGTGGTAGTCGTTTCGAGCCGCATGCAAGCGGAACACTGGATGGATCCAGAAGGACAGGACGTGGGGGAGCAGGGCTCAACAACAGCAGCACAACACCTGCCGCAGCTTGCCAGCCAGCCAAGTCCCCAGGGCACGCTGGTGCCGCTTGGCGGCCAGCTGATTGTGCTGCTGCTGCTGCGGCACCCGCAGCGCGCGCCTGCTCTGGCAGTGGGGAGCGCGGTCAGCGCATCCGTGCTTGCAAGGCGCTTGTGCGCCTTTGTTTCCACCCTCTCTCGGCACTCTCTGCCTGCGCGATATGCGCTGGTCCTGCAGCACCGCAAAGACCGAAAGGGACGGCGCCAGCTCAAGCGCTGGCGCGGTGGCGGTCATCTCTCTTGAAACAGACCTGCCTAACCTCTCGGTTGCTCGGGAGCGCACGGCACTGCCGGCGGCCTGCACGCCGCGCCTGTTTCCCTCTGCGACACAAAAGAGAAAGAGAAGCTTAGCAGAGTGGTAAGCATTGACATGAGCGACAGCGGGCAAGTCAACACAGATGGATGGTGGGGAACCGTGAGTCACCAGCTCGGTCCTGCGATCACTGCGTAGGCAACGAAGTGGGGGCGGCCTGCGCTGCGCAGTCACTCGGCCCATCACGCGTTGGGCGTGTCGTTCTGTACCACAAGCAAGTCGCTCCGCAGTCGTATGCGAACAGCGACCATCGCTGTGAGCTTGGTCGGTGGCGTCATGGATGTGGCAAGACGCGTCTCCTCCGAAGCCGAGGTCGGCTGCCGGCAGCTGCTCCAGAACCAGCTTGCATTTCCACCTCTACCCTACCCTACATTTGGCATTAAAATCTCTCTCAAGGACTCAAATTCTCTCTCATGCACGAGTGCATGCATAGTCCTCCCAACTCTCAAGGACTCACATGCACCAGTCCCATGTTCATCTCTGCTAGCGCCCTTGATGCGGCACATCAGGTCGCTGGCGCAGCTGCCCTCCGCGCAGCCCGCACGGCCGCCGCGGCGGCCACGGCGTCCGGCGGCAGAACGGCCAGCAGCTCATCAATGTGCCGTATCGCGGCCTCCGCGGCCGCCGGTGAGGCCTGCGCCTCTGGGCGGATTGTGCGTCCGCTGATTGTCACGACCTGCGCGCCCGCCCGGTGTTATTCAGGTCACGGGCGCCTAGCGCATCAGGTGAGCACCTGATTACACACCAAGACCATGCGTAGCATTGCTACGCATGGTCCCCACTGTTGACGAGTTCCTTAACTCGTCAATGGTGGTTTGCACCATACCCGTGACTCTAATTTACCTCATGACTGTTCCATGTGTCCATCTTATGCATGTTACGTAGTGTGTTTCTGGCACTTCAGTGCATGTTATGTAGCATTTTTTTGGCACTTCAGCACTACACTGAGAATAATGAGTTACATCCTTACATCAGCAGCAAACATGCGGCTGGTTCCGAGAGCAAGCTGCAGGGTCTGGCAGACTGCAGAAGCCCGCCCTTGCTGGTCGCGCGTGACAGCCCGGTAAAGGCTGTGCCCTGAAGCGAGGGCGCACATTGCCGATGGCCGCATACACTGCGTCAGCGGCCGCGCCCGCGCTGCCAGACCCGCCATACAGCACGGACACTGTCGCTTCCCGGTCGCCGCCACTCGCCAGCGCGGCGATCACAGGCGCCGCGGTGCCCACCTGCCCACAGGATCGCCAGCTTGTGTTTGAACGTTCACCTGTGCTTGAGCATGTAAGCAGCGCAGTGACCATGCACCTCCTCAGACAACTCAGGCACGCAATTCCTACACATTCCACTCTAGCAGCCTTCATATGTGGTTGCGCCTGAGGAGCTGAGGCGCAGTCAGAACTGCAGACAGAGCTAATCGGCTCAAAATATATATGCGCGCAAGCGTGCCTGGGCACCACAGACACACGTCCTTTCATCAATAAAGAGCACAAGAGCGGGAAAAAGCAAGGGCACAGAAAGAAAGGCACGGCGTCTGCCAGCTGCACCCTCCAGGCTGCGAGGCTACCCATGGTGCATGACCCCGATGCACACACTCGCTCGGCGTGGCGCAGGCGAGCGAACCACATCCGTGCGCTTGGGCAGCGCGGGCGGGCTGCCAAATCGTGACGGTTCAACATCCGCTGTTGGCAAGGCCGTGCGCCGCGCAAGCCGCACCTCGCGCATGCGCTTGGCGAGCGCGGGCAGGTCGCGGCGCGCCTGGAAGCGCTCGCGGCTGTTCGATGGGGTTGCTGCCAGGTCCTGCCGCGCCGCCCAGGGCGCCCGCAGGTTGCGCAACTTTTGCGGCGTGCTCGCAGCGCACCACAGCACTGCATGAGGCTCCATGCGGGTGTCAGGTTGGCAGAGCTCATGCATGGCCGGCACACAATGCTGTGCGTTGATGTGCATGTGAACAGTCTCCACAAAAGCATTCACTCCGCACACAGTATGCGCTCTGGCTTGCAAAGCAGCTCTGTTCCATGACTTGCGACCAGGCAGCTGCAGCAGCTGCATGACACATCGCAGCTTGTGCCTGCGGCGACTTGCGTGTGCCCTCTCAGCAGCCCCAGCGTCCTCACCCGCAGCTGGTACAGGGCGCCGCGCGCGTCCATCAGCGTGACAAGCGCCGCGCGCGAGTCGACCTCAGGCCGCACAAACTGCCGCACAAGGTCCTCCGCCAGGCCCGCTTGCGCTGGCGGGGCCCTGACGGCTGCGCCGACAGCTTGCACCGCTTCAGAACGAGGGGGGTGCAGCGTTCACATCAGCACAGGCTGCCGGCACCAAGGCTGAGGCCAATGCTACATCACCTTGGTGGCAGCGGCTGTCATGGCTGCATTGAAACTACCAGATGCTGCCACCAAGGCGCTCAGCAAACAAAGAAGAGGTCAGGCAAGCCCACCTATTAAAGTGGCGGCGGCCGCGAGCAGCGGTGCAGCAAGCGCCTCTCGCCGCGGCAGAGCCGGCTGGCACTCCTGTGCGGCGTGTGACTGTGATGCACGGGCTGCAGCGTGGGCAGCCTGAGGCTGTGAGGTTCATGTGAAGTTAGCAGTGAGGACTTTGCTGCGTTCTATCTTAGCTGCAATGATCAATACCAAGTGGCACATGTATAACCCCTTTGATCGGAGACGGGCGAGTTGCACCTGTTTGACAGAAAAGGGGCGAAACGCTCGGGGCGCTTGGCTGCTGTTGAGCAACGCACAGCCCACTTTGGCCATCTCTGGCGAGGTCGCTAGCAAGCCTGCTAGAGCGCCACACCTGTAAACTGTTACGATGTTGTTTGAAGCAAGGAAAGGAAAGGCTGTGAGTGCTAGCTCACAGCTGGGCCTATGGGTTCCTGCTGGCACGTGGAAGGTAAGGGTAGGCTTTCTACAAACAGGCAGATCAAGGGTGTCGAGAAGGTGTGTATAAAGAGTTCAAACTGAGCTGTACAGGTGCCTGCCTGGCGAGCTCCGTCTGTGTGAAGTGTATGCACAAAACACGACTGCCCTGAAACAAGTCAGAGTTCACTCACCGAACCAGAGGCGCCTGGAGCGCGACACTGCCATGTCTAACAAGGAGAAGATGATAGCGGGGCGTCTGTACATTGCTAGCGATCCGCAGCTGGCCGCCGAGCGCACAGCGGCGCGCAAGCTCAATGCGGAGTTTAACGCCACCTCAGGCACGGTGCTCTCTGCTCATACTCTTCAGTGGTTAATGCGTACAGCAAAAGCACTTTTGTTGCGCTTGTGCGGAGCACAAGCAAGCTTATTGTATTGCATCAGTAATGGACAAGATGACAAGATGTGGCAGCTGCTCTGAAAACTTTTAGTGGTGAGCAGGCACCGCACAGGACGTAACGCTGTTTGTGCTGGGCAGGAGACGAGATTGCGAAGCGCCACAGTATTCTGCACCGCCTGCTGAAGCATATGGACAAGGGCGAGCCGGCGTTCATCGAGCCGCCGTTCACAGTGGACTATGTGGGCATGCCCTCTCACCATGTGCAAACCAGCAAGCCATATTGTGTGCTCCTCACACAAACTGCAGGAGTGCACGCTGCCCTGACTGCTGTGAGAAGACTCTTGTTGTGTGTGGCTGAGCTCCCTAAAGGCTCAGCCTGGCTTGTCGGTGGCCGCAGGGCTACAACGTGACCATCGGCAAGGGCGTCTACATGAACTTCAACTGCTGCTTGCTGGACTGCGCGCCCATAAGCATCGGCGACAACGTGCTCTTTGGGCCCAACGTCCAGGTGAGCAACCTCGCCCAAGGTCAAAACATATTATCAACAAGCTGTATAGCATTTTGTCATGTGCATGCAAACACCTGCACATGTGATCAGGCATCGCAGCCATACTAGCCAAGCCTGCATGAAGGGCCCAACATCATGATGTTTATCCATTTTTCCCTTCATGTTTCCCGCACAGCACCGTGAGCTGAATGACTGCGTGTCTTTTGTCAATCTCATCAGCGAGGAACACGCCGTACAAGAGCGGACCTGTAAACCAAGCTACTCACTGTTAGTTTTCAAGGTAACATAAAGTCAAAAGCGCCCCTCTGTTCCTCGCAGCACCTGCGAGTGGCACGGCAGCCTTGCCATGCTTCCTGTTATATGCGCTGCATGGATGCAGTGCACGCACGATGTGTGGGTCCGCAATTCCAGTCCCGCAGGTGTACCCGCCCGGCCACCCCGTAGACCCGTCCTTCCGGGACGGGCTCCGAGGGCCGGAGTTTGCCAAGCCCGTCACAGTTGGGAATGATGTCTGGGTGGGCGGCGGCGCCATCATCCTCGGTGCTCTTCACCGCTCAGATTTGCATGCTGCATTCTGTTATGCATGCATTTGCAGCGTTGCGGGCTGTCTTACACAGGCATTAAAGCACAAGAGTGGTGGACTGGAGCGATGTTATGCGTGCATTTGCAGCGATGCGGGCTGTCTTGCTGAGGCTTAAGAGCACAGAAGGGGACTGGAGCGATCCCAAGGGTCTGTTCTGTGCACGGTGGACCACAGCATGATTGCCAACTACGTTGCTACTTTGTGCAATCATTGCAATGTCAGGTTCCTGGATGGCTAAGGCCGTGCCACTGCCACGCGAAGTCGCCGCGTGGCAGGCGGGTTGAGATGTGCTTCCATGCCTGAGACGGAAGTACTACCTCTGTGCAATATGAACATCTTATTAATCCTGCTAACGCAGAAGGCTTGTGCTGGTGTGGCGCACTTAGCGTGAGAATGAGCAATGGCGCAACCATGGGCACAGGGTTTTTATTTTGAAAGGCTGACGCAAACCCAAACCCATGCCATGCTGGTGCTGCGCAGGTGGCGTGACTGTGGGTGAGGGCGCGACCGTGGGCGCCGGCTCGGTCGTCACGCGCGACGTGCCGCCGTGGACCGTCGTGGCCGGCAACCCTGCGCGCGTCGTGCGCACAGTCAACCGCGGCGACCGCACCCGGCACGAGGTCGAGTGAGGCCGAGTTGCCTTTACTTAAATGAACGAGGCGGCTTCGATAAGTGTGAAATCAGTGTGGCTTGTGAGAATAAGCTCATAGCATGGGGCGCCCAACCTGGTTCACTGGCCGCATGTGCTCATGAAAGGGGGCTGAGCGGCATGTGCGGGTGTGGGGGAGAGTGCTGCGGCCGGAACACAGGCGCCGGCCTCAGCTCACATGGCGTGCCGCCCTCTGGTGTATGAGGTCAGAGAAGTTCTGTGGGATGGCACTTTGCGAAGCTTGACTGCCGGCACCGTCTCCTTAAAGAGTCAGTGGCCAAACAAGGATCCACCCGCACAGCAGTTCCCGCTTCTTCCCACAGCGCGCCATGGGGCCGGGTCTCTGTGACTCACACACAATCAACGCCTTACCGCCTTACCGCAAGCGCCCGCGGGGCACGCTGCTGAGACACCTGCAGGCGCGCCTGCCGCTGGCACGCGCAAGTGCCTGCGGCGCGACGCAGGGCAGCGAGCGGCATCCGCACATGCGGCCGCCCGCACAGCGTGCATGCGCAATCGCATGCCGCGTGCATTATTGCAGCTTGAGACAGGTAAGCCGCATGGCTTTATGGCCGCACGGCCAACAATGCCCTATGTCATAAGCGCCCGCCGCCACGTCGCCAAGCGCGTCCATATAAACTAGGCGTTGGCAGAGCAAGAGCTGCCCTGCTGCGCGACGGCCGAGGCGCCCAGCACCCCGGCTTGCCAGCCCCCGGGCGCGGCGCTGCCGCTGCTGGCGCGGCTCATGCGCGCTTCGGCTGCCGCGGCCGCCGCCGATGAGGCCGGGCGCTCCGGGGCGCTCGCAGCCGGCCCCCCTGCGCAGTGCGCGCAAGCATGGGGCCCAGGTTGCGCCAGTGGAGCATGCTGGCACTGTGATCGAGCGACATGCAATGCAGGCCAGTGACTGAAGGGGGGTGGCATGATACATGTCACGCGCGCGTCGCTGTTTCTGTGATGCAAAGCAGCCAAGGGGCCTCCCTGCAGACGGGGCCACTGCGCAGGCCTGCTGCTCTCAAGGGTGCACAGGGATGCGGAAGGCCCAGGGAGCGATGTTCAGGCATTGCGCAGGGCCACAGGCGAGCAAGGCGCTCAGCGCACCGAGCGTCTGCCCGCGGCCCTTGAACACGCCGGGCTCGCCGTTGCCGCTGGGCTCGCTGCCCCCCGCGCCCCCCCCGCCGCCCCCTGGCGCCCCTGCGGCCGGCTCCCCGCCGGCCACGGGCAGCCAGCCGCCTGTGAACCAGGGCGGCGGCCGCGCGACGCCGCCGCTGCCGCCGCCGCCGCCGCCGCCGCCGGCCGTAGGACGCTCGCCGGCCAGGCTCGCGCGTGTGCTGGTCGGCAGCGCGGGGCTGCGCCGCTGGGACCTCTTGCTGGGCAGGTCGGCACGCACATGCACCTTGTGGCTACAAACTTTGCAAACATTTGAGGTTCATGCTCTTCACAGAGACACAGACCTTCATGCTGCTTGCGTGAGGGAAGCATGTCAGCATGATGCCAAGGGGCTTTCTTGCAAGGTTCTCAAAAGGAGTGAGCGCTCACGGTGTTCGCACAGCAGGCTGAGCCACGCTGTCAGCAGTCTGTGGCTGGCGGCGCGCCGGGGCCGGAAGCGCGCCTGGGTGAGGCGCCGCCAATGCCGGGGTGCGCGATGAAGGCGCTCTGCCGCACAACGGCGCCCAGCAGGCGCCACCGCTCCGCAGCCTGCGTGCGCAGCGCAGGCATCTCGGTACCCTGGCTTGGCGCAGAGACGGCAAAGGCAGCACGACGTTCCCATGCGCCTCCCTGTGCTGGGCGGCCCCCTCAATGTCTCCACCGGTCAAAAGACCCCGCACATGCAATTCCGGCACACTTCAGGCTTTGCAGGCTGGCAGCCCGGCCGGGCCAGTACACGCACCCTGCGGGGACGAGAGGGGGGCGCGGGCCTGGAATGCGGACGCCGGGGGCATCGCCCAGCGCAGCAGGCCCCAGACGAAGCCCTGGCCGGCCGCCACGCCGCCCAGGTGGCCCAGAAAGGACACGCCCGGCATCAGCAGCTGCCACACGACCAGCAGCACCCACGGGTAGTACCGCGCGGGCAGCACGAACAGGCCGAGCACCGAGCGCGTCTGCGCGCGCCGGCGCGCGCGGAGAGTGGTCAGGGCCGGGCAGCGCGGCCGCCCGCCCTGCAGTCACATGCGCAGGTGCCGGGCAGGGGGCGGCGCGCGTCGGCCGGCCCGATGCTGCAACAGATGCTGGCTGGCCGCACGCATATGCCCTCATGCCGCCTGAACGCGACGCGCACGCGCGTGCGCCAATGGCGGGCTCGCGCTGTGGGGCGCGGCCGCGGGGGGCAGCGGCGCGCCTGGGCGCCGCTGCGATGCGTGTGGTAGGGTCGGGGTGGGGAGGAGCGGGCGCGCCTGCGCGCCGCTGAAGTGCGTGTCCACCACGACCAGCGCGAAGATGGCGCCCGACAGGCCCACCGCGCACGCGCTCAGCATCGCACTGTCCGACAGCCTGGCCCGCGCGGCGGCGCGTCGGCCCTGGGCCGCCTGCTCCGGCGGGGTGCGCGCCGCGCTGCGCCCGAGCAGGGCGCTGGACAGGCATGCATGATGCGGCCTTGCTGCTGTTTATTATTCCTCGACCGGCAGGACCGGCCCGGGCATGTCAGGGGGCCGGGGCTGCGCACAGCAGGGAGCAGACGGCGGCGACGGCCGCAAAGATCGCGTTGCCGACGACGGTGAAGAGGAGCAGCAGGTAGGCAAACTGCAGGCTGCCCAGCTGGCGCTCGAGCGAGGCGCCGATCGGCACGAATGCGAGCATGTTGAACGCGACGTGCAGGACGCCAATGTGGAACACGCTGGCGGTCAGGAAGCGGAACAGCTGCAGCCGCTGCACCACCGCCGTGGGGTTGAAGCAGACCTGCGGGGCGCCGGCAGCGGCCTGAGTGAGGCTGCAGCCTGGGACCAGCCGCGGCGCGGCCTGTCTCGGCCGGCGCGGCAGGCCCGCCGAGCGCGGCGCGGCGCTGCGGCCTGCGCCGGCCGGCCGAGGCGGCGCTCGCGCGTAAGACGAGCCTCGCTGGCGCCCCGGGCCGGCCTGAGATGGCTGGTAACTAGAAGTATGAATGCAGGGATGCAGTGACACTCTGACAACAGCCCTGTGCTGGGAACGCTTGTATGGTGCTGCCCGGTGGGCAAGCGGTGTGGGCAAGCAGTCCCAATTGGTGCAAGCACACACCCATCACTGCTTGTGCTCCGTGCTGCTACTAGTGAAGGCCAAAGTGCGTACCAGAGCGAGGTTGTCAAAGCCGCTAAGCAGGCATGCCGCGTATATACCGACGCAGAGGACGAACACCGCCCTGCAATGGGTCAGCGCAGGGGTCAGCAGCTGGAAGGAAACAGGACGGTGAGCGCGGACAGGGACGGCATCGGCGCTCGGGCAGGCACCGTGTCGTGATGGCGAGTCCATTAAACCACACAGACACGCGAGTCGTCAGGGACGCTTGCTGCGCTATGTTACTGCTGCTATTCATACAGGCATGTTGCAGCTGCTCGAAGAGTCCTCTGCAGTAGTGGCATGCAAGACGGTGATCCTGGTAGGGAGAGTGCGGGGACTGATGCGCAAGCAAAGGGGCGCTTCTGTTGCCAGATCCGGAGCAGCACCGAAGTCTGCAAAAGCGCTTCAAAGGCTCTGCTGGGTAGCTTTGCTCGATGGTGTTTTGGGGGAAAAACTAGGGTGAGTGCATCAACAAGCTTTGATTCTGTAGCTCCGCCTGCGCACTTCCTGCGCTGCGCTGCTGTTAAACAACTGTAGCAAGTCTATGTGTGACATGTCCCTCAAATGCATTCTGGCATGCCTGCACAATGATCCAACCTGAAGCACGCATGCGGCCGCACACGGGGCTGAAATGCAGCGCGCTCTATGATTTACTTCACTCCTGTATCATCATGCATCCTCACTTTGGCGTGCATGCGTTTCCATTTACAAGCACAATACCAACGTGCTGCAGTCCAGCACGCCCACAATATGCACAGGGCTCCATGTTGAGAGCAGCATGCATCGGTTGGCGGGGGCAGCACTTCACTTCCACCACTGGGAGGGGGAGACTAGGAACAGGGCCCATTCAACGTATGAACAAGCAGACCCTACTCCTGACATCAACAATACATGAGCACGCCGCTGTGCCCAAACAGGCTCAGCCCGGGACGACCTGCACGCCCTCACGTCTGCAAAAGACTCGGCGGTGGCCGCACGAGCCGGCGTGCACCGGTGAGCCGTGTGGAACCATACGCTGCCTGCCGTCAAAGTGACGCAATGACTGGGCACGTGCAAGCGCCAAGGGACTGGGAGCATGTGACCCGCAAAGGCGCAGCCGTCAATCCTCCCACGACCAGAGCAGACAATAGTGCCTGCCCTTTGGGCGCGACCCCTCAGCGCACACAGCGCGAAATGGGATGCTCAGAAACGGTCAGAGAGGATGTGCAGCATTGGCAGGGGGTTCAAAGGGGTTCAAGCGCCCTGTGCCCAGGCTGCTTCAGAGGCCACGCAGATGACGCAATACAGTGCATTGGCGCCGTCAAAAGAAGCCCCTTAATCCCATTGGGGCCTGTTAACCCCGGCAGACCATGAGCTGTCAAACCAGCGTCACGCTGGTGGCCGCACCAAGCATGGAGGCATGCCCTGCCGCCTGCGCCTGCGGCATCTGCTGCCAAGCATCAGGTCGGAGCTCTCAACGCGCGTGGGCACGCGCAATGCACGCATGGCGGCCGCCCATGATGCGCCGCACGCGCGCACCGCAGCAGTGCGTGGGCGCGCGCCGGGGTCCCGCTTGCCTGTGATGCTCTACCACGGCGGCAGAGCTGGTGGCGCATGCTCCACATCGTGCACGGTGGCTGCCGCATGAGCCCAAATTAGGTCGGCGACCCCAGCACATCGTGCAACACATTCACGATGCATGCCGTCCTGTGTGACCGCATGCAAGCAGCGCTCGAGGCGGACTAGTCAACCGCGCTTGGTGCTTGCTGCTTCAGCTGTTGCTGTTGCGGTAGCTGTTGCTGAGGACGGCTCTTCGGTCATTTGTATGGGCAGCCAAGCACCATGCCCCAGACGGCAGCGTTGCCAACACCTCTGTGCAGCCAGGGTCCCATGCCAGGGCAGGCTCCATTGTAGAGTGATGCATGCAGCAAATGCACGCTCAGTGAGCACTTTCCCTGTACAGGCTGCGTGCCGCAGCAGCATGCCCGCGCAACGCCCTGAGCGTCCGAACGGGGCGCACTTGCGGACAGCAGTGAGGCCGCGCAGCTGGTGTCGCGGAACAGGCCGGGCGACGCGCCCAAACAGGCGCCCGGGCCTGTCGGGGCTTGTACGGGCCCCGCCGTGCCATCCATCGCCTTCGGCACATGCCACACCTGCGCAGGCGCATGCCCTCGACCTCCGCCTCTAAGGCTCAGTGCGCCTGCACACATGCACGCTGCCGACTGCCTGGCAAGGCCTCAACAGCGCGCACTGGCTGAAGACTGCGGTGACCCGCAATTCCATTGTTGGTGGGCAGCACCATGCGTGTGTTGTGCAGCGAGGGGAGTCCCACCTGCGGAGACGGAGAGATCAGGCGGAGGTCCACCGGGAAGAGGGAGCAGGCGCTGTCGGGCGCAGCGCCCTGCGCGCCATGGGCCAGGCCTGCCACGCCGGCGGCAGGGTCGCCGCCAAGGCTGTCCGCCCGAACGGGCCCAAAAACCTCTTGGGCGGCGCCCGGCCCCGCGCCCGCGCTGCCCGCGCGCGCCGCCGCCGCCCAGAACGCCTCCAGCTCGCTCAGGCTGGCCGGCTCGGGCGGGGGCGCGGGCGCGGGGTCGGGGGCGGGGCGGCGCGCCGGCGGCGCGTCCGCCGCGGGCCGCGTGCGCGTGCGGCCCGGCGGCGGCGGCGGCGACATGGGCAGCGGCGCGCCCGCCGGCAGGCTGTGCTGCTGCAGCAGCGGCGGCGGGGGCGCCAGCGGGCCCGCGCGGCCGCCCAGCAGCTCCTCGAGCACAGACGTGGAGCGCGACAGGGGCCCTGCGGCGGGTGCCAAGCGTCACATCCCGTGTGCGTTCAGTGTACATGAGGGGTCCATGGCTGCACGAGCGAACGCTGCGCGCTCCTGCACACATGCCCCACGCGCCATCGCTCGCTACTGGTTGCAACGCCATGAGCACGTGCTGCCCTCGCTGCAAAAGAGATGCTGAGCGTGCACGTGCGTGCTGCGTCCTCCTTGCCCCTTGAGGCATCGCTCAGACTCCAACATGCATGTGTTAGTGGCGGTTCCCCGGCGGCAGTCTGCATTGCCGGGGAGCCCGCGTACCGGGCTTGCCGGCGGCGCCCTGCCCACGGCTGTCGCCGGGGCTCCGGCGGGCGTGCGGCCCCAGGCACTCGCCGCCGAGCCCGCCCTGCGGCGCGCCAGCGTGGCCCACCTCCCAGCCTCCCGGCACGCCGCCCGCCCGCACACCCTGTGCAAGCTCGCCGGCCTGCAGCACGTGGCCAGGCCGCGCCAGCGCTTCGCACCGCCCCGGCACGGGCAGGACCCTCCCCGAGGCGGACGCTGCGCCGGCGCGCGCCTGCGACGCGACGGGCGCGCCCGCCTGCGCGCAGGGCTGCCAGCGCGGCAGCGGCGCCTGGTGCGGCGGCGGCTGCGCGGCGCTGCAGCTCAAGCCGGGTGGCGTGCAGGCGTCCCACGGGAACACCGGCAGCGGCGATGCCAGTGGGTGCCCCTCCAGCACGCTGTAGCTGCCCAGGTTTGGCGGCGCGCCGAGCCCAGGGCAGGGCGCCGGCCCCGCGGCGCCGGGCGGCGACTCCGCGCCGCCGCCGTCGGCGGCGGCCGGCGGCTGCAGGTGCGGCAGCAGCGTCAGAAGCGTGTTGGGCGACGCCAGGTCGTCGCACGTGCCAAAGCCTCCGGGCCAGTGAATCTCGCCTGGGTCCACAGCGGCAGCTGCAGCCACCTCCGCCGCCACTGGGTCGAAGGGCGAGCTCTGCGCCGCGCGCGCCGGGTCGCACTCATAGCGCGCGAGCATGCGCTGGCGCGGCCCTGCTCGTGTGCAGTGAGAGGGCAGACATACAGCGCCGTGTCGCCTGCAAGACTCCGCCGTGCCTGCGTCCTGCCAGGGCCGGAGCTGCGGCATGCTGCACAGAGAGCATCTGCTGGGAGGGGCGCATGCGACAGCCGCAGCGCCCAGCTCGAGGCGCGCCCGGAGCGCAGGCAAGCGCGGGGGCGCGCCTGCGCCGCCCAGTGCAGGGAGAGCAGGTTGGCCTGCGCGCCGCCGGCCGCGCGGCCGCACAGGCGTGCGGCCTCCAGCAGGCAGCCGCGCAGCGGCGGCGGCAGCGCGTGCAGCATGGCGAGCGCCTGCGGCAGGTCCGCGCCCGCGCCCGCCGTCGCGTACGGGGCCGCCGGCGGCAGGTGCGGCCCGACATGCGAGGTGGGCCCTGCGCATGCAGCACCCCGGCCTGCTGTGTCCGTCCGGCCTCGGCTGGCCAGGCCATGCGTATCGGTCCCTAAGCTCGCGCGTCCATGCATGCGGACCCCATATGCTTTGCGTAGCGGGCGCACAACCCTGCAGCGCCTGCTGCACAATGGCCCGCTCCCCGAACCAGCCTCCTTACCAGCACGAGTGACCCAAGCTCGCTGCACACAAGACTTGCATCCTGACAGCATTGCTCCAAATGCACAGTCCCGCACAGCACATAATAAGCAGACGCCATGCGCAGCACATGCTAAACGCCCCGTTCAATCTGGGAGAACGCAACGAGGGGCACAGGGCGCGGGGCCGGCACTCACGCTGCGCCTGGCCGGGCGACTGCTCAGGCCGCCTGCCGCTGCCGCCGGCGCTGCGCTTGCGCTTGGCGGCGCCGCTGCGCGCGGGCGCGTGCCTGGGCCGCGCCGCGGCGGCGGGCGGCAGCGGCTCCTCGCCCTGGCGCAGCGCGTCGTGCCCCATCAGGCGGGGTGTCGCGCGCGCGCTGGTGCGCGCTCGGCTGCAAGCGCCGCTTGAGCTGAGCGCGCGGGGCAGCACAAGCCCCGAAGCCGAGGGGCTGCAGCACTCCTGCAGCGGCGCCTGGCTTTGGATACCGGGAGGGCAGGGTGCGCTGGCCCCCTGCATGTCATGCCAAGCGTATGCGTCTGGTAGTTTGCCGCCGGCTGCAGGCGTGCGCGGGGGGTGCACCGGCAGCTGCGGCAGCTCCGGGTGCTCGAGCAGCCAGTCCAGCTGGATGTGCTCGGCCGCGTAGCCGTTGACCGGCGCGCCGCTGGTGAACTTGCGCTTCAGCGTGCTGTTCCAGTGGTTCTTGATCGCGTTGTCGGTGCGACCGGGCAGCAGCCGCGCGATCTTGGCCCACTTGGTTGCCGTGCACCTGCCCGCCAGGTCCCCCGTCTCCAGACACCAAGCCGGGCTCGCTAGTCATGCAGGTGCTGCGTGCCGCGCGCCTCGCAAGGAAGCAAGCAGCAGCACGCATGCTAGCCTGCCGGGATGCACAGGTGAGCACCTCCGCACGCATGCGTGCAGGCGGGCGCACGAACGCGGACGGGCCGACAGGGCGCGCGCCGCGCTGGCAGAAGTGCTGAGGCAGGGCGGCGGCGGTGCGGCGCATGGGCCGACAGGGCGCGCGCCGCGCTGGCAGCGCTGCCGGGGCAGGGCGCCGGCGGCGCGGCGCCGCACCTCGTGCGCCTTGATGATCACGGCGTCCTCCCAGCCGGAGAACGCATCGCGGCGCAGCTTGGGGTCCAGCTGGTTGCACCAGCGCAGGCGGCAGCTCTTGCCGTTGCGGCCGCGGAACGCGCCGCGCATCTCGTCGGCGATGTCCGTCCAGTTGTTGGGGTTGTCGACATCCTGGGCCACCTGCGCCGCGGCCGCCGGCGCCCGCCTGGGCAGACCCAGCCTGGGCAGCCCGTGCCTGGTGTGCGCGCTTCGTACGCAACCACATTCGCAGCCACACTGCCTTCGTGCTGTCAATCCAGCAACTCATCCTTACCAAGCGGTGTGCTATGCTCGCTGAGACTGCGCAGTTACACTGGGGGGCAAGCAGGTGACCGGAAGTCCGCTGCAGCGGCAGCGCTGCCGAAGCACGGAGCGACAGCTCTCTGCCGTAGCGCGCCTGCAGCGCCGTAACGCCCCGGACAACAGGCCGCCTGCGCGCGCTGCGCGGGCCCGGCGCGCCTTGCCGATCGCGCGCAGTAGCTCGGCGTCCTCCTCAGGCGTCCAGGCGCCCTTGCGCAGCCCGTCGTCATCCATGGCCGGGGCGCCGCGCCCTCAGGCGCAGGGCCCCGGCCGGCCCGCGCGCGCCGCCAGCGCAGCCAGCAGCCCAGGCGTCCAGCAGCCCCGCGTTGCGCTGCGCAGCCCGGAGCTCCGCAGCAGCGCTCAGCTCCCGAGCGCCAGGCAGCTCCCGCTCGCACGCCCGCGGCAAGCTCGTCTGCAGCGCCTGGCAGACGCGCGGTCAGCAAGCGCGCGCTTGCCGGCGCCTGTGGTCCCTTATCGCGCTGCGGCCGCGCTTGCGGGCTGCAGAGCCTGCCGGCCTCGGCAACCCATGTGTCTGAGCGTGATTTATATAATAAGATTACGCACATCCACACATGGCCTTTTGCATACAGTGTCAGACCAGCACTTCACGCGCACAGCCAGACGAGCTCAGCCTGTGCCAGCATGGACAGTGGTGTTGTGAGCCACATGGGCAGGTTCCCCCAGCAGCTTCACGCGCGCATGCTGCGCGGGCCGTGACGAGCGCGCTGCCGCACTCACGCCGCCACAAGACAGAACCCGCCCGCAGCCATGCGCCTAACAAGCACACGCCATCCCAGACCAGCGCCGAGCAGAGCGCCAACGCGTCCAAGCTAGGCAAGCGCACTGCTCCAGCCGTAGCTCCGCTGAAGGGACGCTGAGTTGCATAGTAAGTGAAGCAGGCAGGCAAGGACTGGGCAGCAGGCAGCAGAGCTGGCAGGCTGTGCCTAGCTACCCTGGCCAACAGAGCAGCATTACATCCGCTCCCACGTGTTGGACAGGCGGCCACTGCCTGTCCGGGACGTCCGCTGTGCCACAGGTCCCAAAGAGACCGCTAAACCAAGGCCGGCCAGCGGGGCGGCCTTTCCGGGACCTGTGCAGAGACATCCCCGTTCCAGGGCAATCCCTTCCTGGCCTCCACCCGCATGCTCGCTGTGACTTACGAGCACTTGTCTACAGACAGCAGCCCCGGGCATCAGCGGCGCGAGCTCACCCACGGGCTTGGACCAATGCCTTGGATTCCGGAGCAGGCGTCCTGCTCTGCAGCGTGGTTCTGCTTCCGTCCCTCACGCCTGCTGCAGTGCACGCCCCCGCAAAGGCCGCCAACTGCAGGCAAGCTGCGCTGCACTCACTCCAGCGTCTGCAGTACGGTGCGCACTGCAGTGCGCGCTCTCCAGCTTCTCCCTCCAGTACAGGGAGTGAAGAGTGTGCGCGTGGTGGCTCCGAGCGTTAACACTGCTTTGGAGCAGCCTGCTGCAGGCTTGCTGCTCCAGGGCCTGATAGGGTGTCGGGTGCTGCGCAGAGGAAGGTCCGGGAGTGCAGCCGTGCCGCGCCCTGCACCACGCTATGCAGGTGCCTGAGGGGCTGCTGCGCGTCTTGCAAGGAGAACACCTGCTCGTGACAGCAGCGGGTGCGCGACTCGGCCCCCCTCAGTGGCCTGCATCGAGCGCCTGCAAGCAGCCTTGCAACATGTTGTTTTACTGCAATACGCCGATGCTCCTCATCAGCACTGCAAGGCCTGTAACTGCGGGCGGAGCCGCGCAGCCGTGTTCTTTGGGACGCTCGCCCTGCTGTGGCTGAAGAGCTGGTGGGACATGCGCGGCGCCGTGCCCCTGGACATATCGGCCGCCTGCGGGGACATCACGCCGGACGAGCTCGCAAAGTTTGATGGCCAGGACCCCTTCAAGCCCATCTACTTCTCAGTGCAGGGCCGCGTGTTTGACGTCACTTCCGGGCGCGACTTCTATGGCCCAGGCGCGCCCATGCCCACAGGGAGTAAGCAGACTGGTGGCCGACACTATGCCTACGCCTGGACAGTACTGCCTCAGTCGGTGTGCTCAATGAGTCACGTCTCGCTTGAGGTGGTACCTGGACGCACTGCGCCGCCTGCCTCCCCGCGAGACTGGTAAGGAAGTGCAGCCAGGCCAGTAGGATAGGAGACGCACTGGCCTGGGGGCGTGAGCTCGCCTCTTGGAGACCTCCCCGCAAGGAGGCGCCCGCAGCAGCACGGCGACCCCCAGCACACGCACGGGCGGGCAGCACACAGGCTCCGTGTGGCCGGAACTGCCTGACCCTGGCGGCCGCTCTCCTGGGCCGCACTGGCCACTCTGCGAGCCGCGAGCGCGCAAGCGGCGCCCGCACATGTCCTGCCTGTAAAACTCGCAGCCGACAGACAGCTTTTGGAGTTGAGGACGATTCGGTGATATGGACCGCGAACGTGACCCCAATCTGACCCATGCAGGCGGCGGGTATGCACACTTCGCGGGCCGCGAGGTCGCGCGCGCGCTGGCGGTGATGTCGCTCGACCCCAAGGACTGCTCGGCCGACCTGGCGGGCGTCACGCCCAAGCAGCGCGAAACACTGGGCGACTGGGTAGCCAAGTTCGAGAAGAAGTATAAGGTTGTCGGCCAGGCGCGCGCGCTCGCGCTGCACGCCGCGGCTTGCCGGGTGGTCCTGGTCCACGCTCGGTGCACGGCCTAAAGGTACGGCCTTGCATGCGTGCACACGTGTCAGTGCGCATACAGCAGTGCGTATGCAGTAGCTCCGCTCGGTGCCGCCCCCAAGAGAGCGCTGCACCATCGCCGGGCACGCGCGCGCGCCTCACGCGAGGCGGCACTGCCGGTGTGGAGAGGCGGCGCGGCCGTCTGCCTGCCAGCAAAGCCGCCCTGGCGCCGGGGTGACATGTGGAGGCGCGGCCCGCGCGCGCAGGTCGTGGAGCCGAAGCGGCTGACACTGGCGGAGCTGGCCGAATACAACGGCGAGCAGCCCGGCAAACCCATCTACCTGGCCATCCGCGGCACCGTGTTTGACGTCACCAAAGGCGCGCGGTCCGGCCGCCCGCGCCTGCTGCTGAGCCGTCGGACATGGGCCCACGAGCTGCCCATGTGGCTTGGGACTCTTCTCAGCAAAAGAGCCGAGCAGCTACATGATGGAGAACATAATCCACGAAGCACAGGCGAGTTGCGATCTGTGATGTCTGCCTCAGCACAGCCTCGGACGGATGCACAGGTGCACAGGCGCATACGTTCAGGGCCGGTGCCGAAACAGACATCACAGATCGCAACTCGCCTGTGCATCGTGGACCATGTGGGTTGCGAGAAAATGAGTCGTTCCAGTGGCGAGCCGCCGGCCGCCACGCGCGCTGCGCGCCTGTGTCCAGCCGCAACCTGCCGCGGCGGGGCCGGGCCAGGCAAGGACTTCTACGGCCCCGACGGCATGTACCCCTTTGCCGGCCACGAGTGCGCGCGCGCGTTTGCGATGCTGTCCACCGACACCGCGGACTGCCACGACGGCCTGGAGGTGGGCGCTGCCTCTTGTACCATAGTTCTGTTGATGCCTGCCCTGTAGCACAGAGTCGCAAGCCAGCTTTCAGGGGGAGGGGGTAACTTCTTGTCCGCTACATGTCACCCCCTCCCCCTGGAAGTTGGCTTGCAAATCTAGCAGTTCGCTGCTGCCGATCGCGTGACCTCGCCCTGGTTGCTGCCCCTGGGCCGCACTGCGGCGCGCGACAAGGCGGTAAAATTTGCAATCTTTCATGCACTGCCCGATAGGCAGGTCTGTGCAGGCCCAGCAGGGCTTGGGAGCTCTGCGTCTTTTCATTGGCGCAGGGCCGTTGCCGCGCATTCAGTGCGGTAGCCGCCCGGCCTGCACCTGGCCGGCCGCGCGCGCAGGGCCTGGGCGCCATGGAGCTGGACAACCTGCGCGACTGGGACGCCAAGTTCAGGCGCGCCCGGCCGCCGGCCTGGGGCCACCCAGGTTGTTGGGCGCTGGTGCCCCGGATGCGTGTGGCGGGCGCGCGCGCGTGTCTGTCGATTAGCGCCCAGCGAGGGCATGCTGCGATGGTAGTGCATGCTCTCCCGCCATGGAAGCCCTGCCTGCACCAGGCTCTTCCGTAGAAACGCTGCCAGGCTCTGCCAGCCAGGCCGCCGGCGTCGACGTGGAGAGCAGAGTTGGGCGGGGCTGGACCTGACAGGGTTGCCTGCCGTGTGGCCTGACAGGCTTGCCGGGTGCACAGGTCCAGGCGCCCTATGGTGTGCACGGGTGCAAGCCAGGCGCGACCGTGCCTGAGAGGCCGCCTGCGCGTGCAGGTACAAGTACCCTATTGTGGGCTCGATCGTGCCTGCCAAGGCATGACTGGGCGACCCGGAGGCGGCGCCAGTGAGTAGGCGCCCAGGGGCGCAGGCACGCGCTGCGCATTGATGGATGGCATGTGCATGGACAAGCATGTATTCCGCCGTACTTAGTATGCATGTCTGCAGCGCGGAGGTGCTGACTGATGCAAGCAAAGGTCATCGCCATCAGCGTGTGCGTGCATTGATTGCTCATGCGCCTGGCACACCGCTAGCTAGCCCTCTGTACCAGCCCTATGCTTCCTTACGCGCGGCCATGTCTGGACACACACCTCCGCCCGACTCACGCTCTAACACAACAAATTAATAGCATACGCAGTCCTAACCTGGCAAAATCGCCTGGCACTGCAGGCACCTGGCCAGCAGCGCGGTTCCAAAATAATGGGCGTGTGAAAGCACCCAAGCGCTAACCAAATGTGCGTCCAAAAAGCATGCGCCGGTGGCACCGGCCCGGTGGCCTGGAGGCAGAGGCACTCGGTGCTTGGCACTGAGTGCGCGGCAAAGCCATGCAGGAGCAGGCTGGCCTAACAAAATTTGCTGCTGCGCTGCGAGATGGTAGCAGAAACCCGTCAGCCAGAGTACGAAGCATGCGTGATGCGCCGTGACTTGCGCGATTGGCGCGCATGCACATCGCGGCACTCAGCTGGCCTCGTGCCACCGCCGGCACAGAGTGCCAGGCAACCCCTGTGATAAATAATCGCTCTGAAGCAGAGCCCTAGCCTAACCTCTAACAACAGAAATGCTTGCAGTGTTTGCACGGTGAGTCCAAAACACCCGCCCTCAGCGGATAGCTATGTGCAGGCAACACACGTTGCCGCCCGAATGAGTCGTCGCTTTGCCTGCAGCCTTGATCCAAAACTTGCGCCCTGCCAGAGCCCCTGCAGCACGTGTGCATGCGCACAAGGCGCGCCCTGCCGGCGTCGCACCGGCACCTGACACTTGCAACTAAAGCCTGACCGCACCTGTTGGCGGTGTGCCACGTCGCTCGCGCGAAAAGGAGCACTGTGACAGCATACCCTGGTGCCAGAGTTGCTGCCAGCCGGCCCGCGCAACACCCAGCCCGCCCGCATTCATTGGGCTGAGGCAGGCCCGCCGCAGCAGAGCGAGCAAGGCCTGGCCCCTGTGCCTGTCAGGCACTGGGAGGCAGCGGAACGCTACAAGAGCGCCTGTGGCGCCTGCAGCCGCGCTGGCGGGCTTCTACTATGGACGCACCCAGCAGCCCGCCAGAATGCGACCGCTGCCCAACCCGCGCCAGGCGCCCTGCTGCCGCCCTGTCTCTCGTGCGAGATAACGCCTCCACGACACAAGCTTGGGCAGCCACCCCGGCTGCGCCATTCACGTACTCCTCATCCGCTTGCCTGCTCCTCATGCCAGCAGCAGCGCTCGCATGCTAGGCCCGCCGCGCATAGCGCGGCGGCCGCGCGCGCGCCCCTCAGAACGACTGGTTGCGGCACAGGCGCCCGGCGGCCGCCCAGTTGCGCTGCGCGCGCGCGCCTGCGACGGACGTCGCCGCGGCCGCCAGGCCGGCGGGCGCGCGCGCCCAGCCGTCGGCGGGCGGCCAGTCGCCGCGCGGCGGCGTCGGCGGCGGCGCCACGGGCGTCTCCGGCCCGTGCGCCTCGGCCAGGATCTCCAGCGCGCCGCCGTCCTTGCCGCCGCCGCCCGGCGCAGGCTTGCCGGCGCCGGGGCCGCGCGCCTGCAGCGTCGCCAGGCATGCCTCCGACGCGCACCTGCGCACGCAGGCCGTTCACGGTGTGCACGCACGACCGCTGCCTGTGGTGTTGCAGCGCGCAGCCGCTCATCGGGCGCTGCACAGGAGATGCTTGCATACAGGTTTGACGGCCGCAGGTCGCCTCACATAGGCGCGGTTGGTGCAGAAGGCCGGGCCCTTAGAACGCTGTTTTGGGTGGCTATACCCTATACCATATACCCTATACCTTATTCTGGGTGGCGCGCCTGCGCCCCGGCCGCAGGCCGCACGCGGCGGCCGCGCCGGCGGCCCGGGCCTGCACGGCGGCGGGCGAGGGCGAGGCGGCGGGCGGCCGCGGCGGCGCGGCCGCGGCGGCCGCCGCCAGGAACTGCGCCACCACGTCGTCCATCCACACGCGGCCCAGCGGCAGCGCACCGCTCAGAAAGCCCACGTGCCCGCCCCTGCCGCGCCGCATCCAGGGGGGTCCTTTTCTTTTGTTCCCCGTGAAGCTGCGCAGCGTTCAGTACTCGCTGGGCAAGGCAGGCGCCGCGTTTGCAGCCCTGGAACAAGAGCGCGCGCCCTACACAGGGTTTCAGCAACGGGCCCGCCAGCGGCGCCGCCCGACAAACTTGCTGACTCGGCACGCCCAGAAGCAGCGCAGGCGTACGGGCGTGCAGCGCGTGCGAGCGCGTATGCAGCCCGCACAGCCGCCGAGGCGCCCGCCGGCCGAAGGCCGGGCGCACCGCGCAGTGAGCGCGAGGAGCGTGTAGGGGTTGGCGGACGCCTCCGCGGCCGGCAGCGCGCCCAGGAACGGGTCGTCTGCCGCGCCCAGGAACAGCGTGGGCGTGCGGATGAGCGGAATGTGCGTGTGCGCGCGCGACGCGCGAAAGTACTCGTCCAGCGTGGGCGTCGCGTGGTGGTACACCTTGCAGATCACGCGCTCGATGAAGGCGTCCATCGTGTTTGCCTGCACGCGCGGCCGGCGCGCCACTCGTCACTGCCTCGCACCGCTGGCAAGCTGCAGAGACAGGCGCTCCGGCACGCCGTCTCGCATCAAGCTTCATCTTCGAGAACATGATTGGAGCCGCAATTCATTCACTACTCAAATATTTATTTATGTTTAAGAAAGCGTGAAAAGGTAGATTGGGCATGAACCTTCTCGCCCTACTCTTCTCGGAGACTGGGGCGGGCTGCAAGCGGAGGGGGGATGGGGCGGCGCACGGAGGCCAGGGCGTCCAGGTCGAGCGGCACGGAGCGCGCGGCGGCGAGCGTGGCGCGGTGCGCGAAGCAGAACTGGCGCAGGAACAGGCGCGTGAGGCCCACGTTGTAGCACCAGGGCGCGCTCCAGGCCTGGCTCAGCCGCGCGTTGGACGCGGCCGGGCAGAACGGCGAGCTGACCACCGCCGCCGCGGCCAGCCGCGCGCCTGCGCGGCGGGCGCGCCCGTGAGGACGCAGCTGGCATTGCTTGCTGCACTGTGCTGGGATGCACAGGTCGCACTGGCTTGCTGCGCTGTGCACGTGCGCTGAGAGCAGCATGGCGAGGCAATCCTGGACAAAGCCATTGCGTGCCACGCGAACATACGCGCAGCGCCTGCACACTGTCCGGCCTTAGTGTGCAGCGCACCGCCCCAGTGCTCGCTGTCGGCTTCAGCGAGGTACTTCGTCAGCATCAGCCCGCCCCTGGGCAACAGAACACGCCGCGTCTCACGCTCGCACGCCCGGCGTCAGCAGCACAAAGGCAGAACACTGGAGCGTGCTCTGCAAGCATGCATTTGCACAGAAGCGCTGCTTTGCGCATGGCCAACCTCGATGGAGCATCAGGCCCTGCGGCAGCACACTTGGAAACCGCGCGCAAGCACAGCGCTTGGCTAGGAGCTGCAACGGATATATAGGAGGCGTGTGCATTCCGGGCCGCTCACATGCTGTAGCCAACCGCATACAGTGGCGCGTCTGGGAACCTGCACGCGCCCGCAACGGTTTTCAAGCGATAGAACGCACGCATGCCCTGCGCGTGCCAGCGAGCGGACACGGCAGTTGCCGCAAGTGACCGGGCGATGCCTCCCGGCGATGACATACGGTGCCTGCTGACAGAGCAGTGGCAGCCTCAGCCCTCTGGTGAGCGCAGGCAGGGAGCGCACAGGCCGGACAGGAACTGCAGCGCGAGGTGGATGTCGCCGGTGAAGGCCGCGCTGCTGACGTGGCAGCTCGTCAGCGGCACGCCGCCCGCGCCCTGCCGCCGAGTAGTCGCTCAGATCATAATGAGTGGGACGATGATACCGAGCGAGGTGGCAAACACATGCGCACTGCGTGTTGCGCGCTACGGCAAGCCTGGCACACGCTGCAGGCCACCGCTGCAACGGCCTCCATACGGGATCTGAGGGAGGCAAGGCACAGCCCTGCCCATCGGCGCACCCGGTAGTTGAGCACAGCTGCGCGCCACCCCTTGCTGGTCGCGGTCGCCGCCATCCACTTCGCGTAGCCTGCGCGCACACCGCTCGATCAATCCCCAATGGGGTTATGCCTGTGCCTGGGTGAGCTACACACGCTGCGCATGACTGCATGGCACACGCAGGCGCGCAGCCCGCCGCGCGCCCAGTCCCCGCCCCGAGCCCTGCCGCGCAGCGCGGGCGGGCCCGCGCGGGCGCGGGCGCACCGTCCTCGCTGCTGCCGGCCAGGCCGTGGATGAGCAGCAAGACCGGCGCGCCGGCCGGCAGCGCGTACTCGTCGCACCCGTCGAAGAAGTCCAGGCCGACAGTGCCGCTGCGCGCGCGCGCGCGCAGGCCGCCTCACGCGCACGCTGTCACAAGGACCGGGTCGCCCTGTGCGTGCGCCGGAGAGCGAGCGTGCGCGCGCAGGTGTCTTCAAGCGCTGTGACAAGGACCAGGTCGCCCTGTGCGAGCGCTGGAGGGCGGCCGTGCGCGTGCAGGGTAAACAAGCTGCGTGGGTGGTCTGCATAGTGCGCCACGTGGCTACACGTGCGGAGACCGCCTGCGCGCGGCAGCGCGGGCCAGCGCGCGCGGCGCGGCAGGCACGACAGGCGCGAGGCTACGCACCCGTCGGGCGCGGGCAGCAGGTGCCGGCGGTAGCTGGCGCGCAGCGTCAGCTTGCGCAGCACCGACAGCAGCGTCTGCACGTGCGGGTTGCAGGCCCAGAACGTCGGCCGGTAGGGCGCCAACAGCAGCGGGCAGGCCGCCAGGACCTGCTGCGCGATCGGCGACCCCTCCTTGAAGAAGAGGCGCGGCCGCCGGCACTCGTGCCGCTGGTAGTACCTGCGCGCGCGGACATGGCGCGCTCGATCCCCTGCTACGGACGATGCCTGGCGCAGGCTCACCAGCAGGCCAGGGCCTGGGACACGCGCGAGCAACGTGCGCCTCGTGCCTGCACACCGCCAGTGAGGCACAGTATGCCTTGCGCTGTTTGCATGCGCCGCGCGGCAGACTTGTGCAGACGCTGGGCATCTGCCTAGCTTACACAGCAGCAGGCTGTCCAAGCCTTGTTGCCGAGTTGCGGCAGCCCGGCAGCGTGCGGCGCACAGCTGCCGGTGCATCGCACAGCTTGCCGGCGCGGCGTACTGGCCGAGGTTGGTCAGTCTGGGGGCCTGAGCAGGGTGGGGCAGTCACCAGGCATACGCGGCGGCGGCACCCAGTGCAGCACAGGCTGCCCCCAGCGCCACATCTGCGCGTGACGGCCTGCGCCGCTGCGGCGCCATCGTCGCGGAGCGCCCCTGCGAGCTGCCAGGCCCAGGCCCTTCTCCTGCTAGGGAGACGTCGCACGGCCAGCGTGCAGGGCAGCGCGCAGCTTATCGCCAAGTTTTGGAGCGTCACACGGGACCGCCCTGGGCTGGCGGGGTTGCTGATGCTAGGGTTTGGTGCTAGTGCTGGTAGGGGCCCCTCAACAGCTTTCCTTCATGTCCGTCACATGCCACAGGCCGATCACAGCGGCACATCACAACCGCTCCACTGTCAGCATGACACCCCCGGCCCCGCCCTGCAGTGCCTGCTCGAGCGTCGCCCCCTCCGCGGGCAGGCGCGCGCGCGGGAACGAGGTCACCAGCGCCCACGCGCCCGGCTCCCAGCGCGGGAAGCCATCCAGGCAGGCCACCCAGGCGTGCACGGCGCCGAGGTCGGCCGCGGCCGCAAAGCGCCGCCGCGCGACGCTCGCGTCCGGCAGCCGCACAGCGACGGCGGCCGCGCCCGGCGCGCCGGGCTCCGGCTCCGCCTGGGCAGCCGCGGGCGTGACTGTCGGCCAGGGCTGGCGCTCGTGCTGCTTTCCAGCTGCGTCGCATGCCTGCTCACACCGCTTTGTGCGCTTGCTACTGTTCCTGGGCAGCTGGCTGGGGCAGAACTGGATGGGGCCAAGTACAAGCCCAGTTCGCTCCGCAGCCGCCAGTTGTGCGCAGCCCCAGCTTGAGTTGCAGCACAGACCTTGTCATGAGGGTCGTCAGGGCACCGCACCGGCAGGCTGGCGCGCGCGCTCGCGCGAGCGCGCTCCGCCTGCAGCACGCGCTCGGCCGCCGCGGTCGCCGCGGCCTCCTCGGCGGCGGCTGCCGCCGCAGCAGCCGCCGCCGCCTCGGCCGCGCGCGCCTGCGTCGCCTGATCCGCTTGCAGGGCCTGCGCCATAGCAGCATCACCCTCAGGGCGCAGGCTTGGACAGAAGGACAGCAGGCACCAAGCCGCAGCCGTAAAAAGATGCGCCGAAGGCCCTCGCGTCAACCCCGGGCGCACGTGTTGCTGAGCAGCACATGTGCAGAGAAGGTGCCAGGGTGTAAGCAGGCACGGGTGCATAGGCGCCCTGGTGCAGGCGGGCAACCCGCAAACCACGAGGCAGACTGTGTCAAGCCGCCCCTCGAGTCACAGGCACGCTGGTGATGGCTGCCTGGCAGGGGTCGCAGCAGTAGACTCCGCGCTGAACGAGTGCTTGATGCAAATGACCAGTGGGGCTGGCACCGCTGCATACGCTGCGTCCTGCTCCTGGCGCAGCCGTTCTCGCGCCGCCGCGGCCTCCCTCCGCGCCGTGCGCCGGCGCTCTTGTTCCCGCCTGATGAGGCGTGCCAGCAAGCTGTCAGGTGGGCCCGTCGACATGCCTTTCACCCCGCACGACCATCATGTGGCCGTGTGCGGAGGGGCCATCAGCAAACGGCCGTGCGACGCGGCGGTGTGTGCAGCAGGATACGCACACAGCCCGGACAGCCTGTTGGCCGTGCATGTGGCATTTTCCGTATGACTACAAGTATGGCTCGGTCAGAGCAGAACACCTGATACTGAGCTGCTTCCCCGCCGGCAGTGCTTCAGAATATTGCACACATAGTCACGATGTGCATTAATGAGCGATGATGGGTTCCTGTGCCCGCTCGCTTCACAACACACGCCGGCACAGAGCCCACCCCGCAGGCGGCACGCAAAAACCTGCGTGCGGCAGGAGGCGCACAAGTCAGCATCATCCTCCGCGGCACGACCGGCCTCGGGCACCGGCGGGCAGGCATCCCGCTCCCGCTGCGCGCGTCGCCGCTGCTGCAGCTGCGCCGCGGCCGTCGCGGCCGCCGCCTGGCGCGTCTCGCGGCGCCGTGCTGCGGCCTCCCCATCTCGCGCCCGCTGCAGCTCCGCCTACGCGCGCGCACGCGCGCGCGCGTCACCATGGCCACACACCCGGGGCTGCCGCCCAGTGCTTAGCATCAGGAAGAGACACAGGCACCGGCTGCATTCCCGTCGGCAGTGCAGGGGCTGGCAGGGGCAGCGCAGACAGTGCGCTTCTGGCCAAACCCTCGTCTGCTTTGTATTCGACAGGGCCGGCAGGGCTGCGCCTGGCAACGACATGCCGCGGCACCCCCCGCCCTTCTGACCAGTAACAAGCCCCTCTCATTACACGACAGTGAGGACTGCTCGAGACCTCAGCGCTGCAGCTGCCAAGTGGAGGTCAGGGCAGCGGCAGCAGCCCGTGCCGCTGTTGCAGCGCCTCCGCCCAGGCATACCCGGCCAGCGACGAGCGAATCGAGCTCGGCCTGGGCGCGCTGCAAGGCGGCCAGGCGCGCGTTGTTGCGCTCCTCTTCAGACACCTCTGCGCTGCCTGCATGGCCTGTGGCTGTATCACTCAGGCAGCTCCCTGCACGTACGGGGTTCACAACCTGCAAACACAAGCACTCCATGCATACTGACGCGCACCCGGAGCGTTGAGCTGCAGGGGCTGGCGCGAGATGAGGAAGCGCAGGAACTCCACGCAGGTCGCAATGACGAGGGCCACCAGTATCAGCCTCCCTGAGCGACGCAGTCTGCGTCAGCACAGCCTGTGCAGCGCAGCGGTGCACACGCTGTGCTCCACCAGACCTCTGCAAGACTGCAGGAGTGCGTGCGCTCACCGACAACCCGCTTCAGGCTCAGAAGGGGGAGCCGCGTCAGTGCCTGCAGCGGCCCTGCGTCCCCAGTGTCGCCAGGCCAGTGCCGAAAGCACAGCAGCAGTATTCCCAGGGCTGCAATGGTGGCAGCTGACTTGATGTGGTGCATCGCGCCGCGCAGCACGTGAGCAGCTCTGCACGCTGAAAGCCACGCACTTGCAAGGGCCTGCACTCTCCCGCGAGCTGAACGGTCAGCTCTTTCTTGGCCCCCACGGAACGTCCAACCTGCAAAGCACCTGCCTGCCCTAGCCAGCCCTATGGCGCACGTGCCGTTCAGGACGGGAAGACTGGTGCTTATGGCTCACTGAAACTTTTATTTATCTAGGCTTACCCTCGTCTGTGCTCATTTAAGCAGCGCCTGCACAGCGCCTAGCGGAGGTCCTGCAAAGTCAGCTGACTTGCTGCGAGCGCCAGCGCACCTAGCAGACGCACGTGGGGGCGGAAGCGGTCAGCGCTGGCCGCCGCATGACGGAGGCCGAGCTGCAGCAGCGGCTTGCAGCGGCAAGCGATGCAGCGCCGGCGGAGGCTGCTGCGGCGCTGCAGGGCATCATCTCCAGCAGCGAGCCGCCCACAGCTGAAGTTATTAAAGTCAAAGAGCAGGTGGATGTTATGCACCAGCGTTGTCTGGCTGCGTGTTCTGAAGCTTGCGGCGACAGCTTGACGCTCTGCAGCAGGCGCTCAAAGCAGTCTTGAGCAGGCTCGCAAGGAGCGGTCTCTGCACGCTCCGGCACACAGAATTTGCTCAAGCTCTAAAGAGGACGCGGCGGGCGCACAGGCCATCCAGAAGCTCGGCGACCTGTACGCGAAGCAGGAGGACGCGGCGGCGCTCAGGCAACTGCTAACGGACCTGCGGCCGCTGTTCACCCAGATCCCAAAGGCCAAGACGGCCAAGATTGTGCGCACGATCATCGAGACGATCGCGCGCGTGCCCAACTCCACGCAGCTCCAGGTGCGGCGGCGCGCGGCCGGTGCTGTGTATGTGGCTTGTATGTGTGGGCGGCTCGTTGCTGCACCTTGAGTGCGCTTGTATGTGGGCTGCTTTTGTGCTACGGCCTCTGTGAGCCGACTGCGCTTTGCTCAGCACGTCGTGCCTCTGTGAGAGTGCCAACAGACTTCATGCTGCTCAGCACAGACCGAGAGGCGCACCAGTAGGCAGCTGGCGAGCTCGCAGAGCGTCTTGGTGCACCGGCCGCCATCGAATTGAGCTGGCCAAGCCCCAAAAGCAGGCAGCTTGCGGCGTTGCACACCTGGGCATGACACATATAGGCAGCGCAGCTTGTGTTTGCACCAGCACAGGTTCGGGTCCACCCGCGTGCCTGTGCTTGCAGCAAGGCATGCTGGAGGCCTGCAGGAACCTGGCGGCGCGAGCGTGCTCGCGCTGCCAGCCACGGGCACACGCGCGCGCGCGCGCGCCAGCCCGCGATCGCCTTGGCCGCGCCAAACGGCCCGCAGCGCAGCTGGAGGTGTGCAAGGAGCAGGCGGAGTGGGCGCGCGCGGGCTGAAGCGCGTACGCTGCCAGCCACGGGCAGACGCGCTTGCGTGACATAAGCGCAGACGGGTGCACCCGTTGCCGTGGCCGTGCCGACGGGGTTGCGCGCCGGCGCGCAGCTGGAGGTGTGCAAGGAGCAGGTGGAGTGGGCTCGCGCGGAGAAGCGCACATTCCTGCGGCAGCGCATCGAGGCGCGCCTGGCCATGCTGCACCTGGGCGCCAAGGACTACCCGGCCGCGCTCGCGCTCATCAGCCGCCTGCTGACCGAGGCGCGCCGCCGGACCGCCCCCGCCCGCAGCCCTGCAGGCTTCACCTGTGCCTGGCTGCAGAAAGCTCTGCGAGCTCTGCGCAGGTGGGCAGGAAGGCGGGGCGTGCTTTGTGACCAGCGGCGGCGCGTGCTGTGCATGGGAGGCGCTGTGCTTGGGAACGCGGGACATTGTGTGGGGCGTGACTGCAACGGGCTTGACCAGTTGTGCATTGTGCACGGGGATGCACCTGCTTTGGTAGACATCGGCACTGTGCAACAGGCGTGTTGGCGATCAGACAATGCAACAGGCGTGTTGGCGATCAGACAGGCGGCCCGAAGAGCAACGCAGCGTGGGTGGTCACGCCGCGCAAAACATGCACACGTTGCAGCGCATATTCATCCGCGCGCACGAGGGCGCGCGCCGATGGGCATGCCATAGGCGGCAGCAATCCTAGGGTTTAGGCGGCGGCGGCGGGTGCCTAAAGTTCGGGGCGGCGCCGCGCGCAGGTCAAGCGCCTGGACGACAAGCTGCTGCTGGTGGACATCCACCTGCTGGAGAGCCGCGCGCACCATGCGCTGCGCAACGTGCCCAAGGCCAAGGCCGCGCTGACCGCCGCGCGCACGGCCGCCAACGCCATCTATGTCCCGCCCGGCCTGCAGGCGCGCGCTCTACCTTAGCCCTAGCCCTAACCCTACCCGCGCCTGCAAGCCCGCCTGTTATCCGTGGGCGCGCCGGCGCGCGCCGGCTGGTGGCGCGCCCGCGCCGGGCGCCGACCGCCTGCGCCGCCGGTTGTCTGCGCGCCGCGCTTGGCCCTGCTGGTCGCGGAGCTGCGGCGGGCGCCTGCGGCGACGGCGCAAAGCGCATGGGCGGGCGCTGCGGCGCCTCACAGCCAGGCGTTGGCATGCTCAACCGGGGCGTCATGAGAACAAGCAACACACATGCCAGGCGCCTGTCAAGCTACAGGTGGTTTCCAGTCGCTCCGTGCACATGAGTGCACGGGCCATGCACATGAGTGGACGGGCCACGGGCGCGGCACGTGCGTGTGCAGGCGGACATCGACACGCAGTCAGGCGCGCTGCACGCGGAGGAGCGCGACTACAAGACCGCGTTCTCGTACTTCCTGGAGGCGTTCGAGGCGCTGTCGTCGCTGGACGATCCGCGCGCGGTGCTGGCGCTGAAGCACATGCTGCTGTGCAAGGTGGGCCGCGCGCGCGGCCGCCAGCCGCCTGTGGCTCGCATGCGCCTAGTTGGGACAGTGCGTGTTCTACCCGCCCAGAGGAGTCGGCAGCCTCCCACATTCTAGGCCGTCGCCGCGGGAGAGCGGGTCACCTTGTGCCGCCAACCACCTGGCACAGCCTGACGAGTTTGCTCGTGCCCCGCGTCGGCGCGCGCCCGCGCCGCTCCTGCTGCTCGCCGAGCCTGGCGCAGGGCGGCGTGCCGGGAGAGCGAGCACGCAGGTCAGTATTAGGGTGCGGTGAGAGCCGGAGCGCGCTCGCACGCGCGCGCCAGGTGATGATGAAGGATGCGGAGGAGGTGCCGGGCATCATCGCGTCCAAGGCGGGCCTGAAGCATGCAGGCGCGCCCGCCGCCGCGCTGGACCCCGCCGCCGCGCTGGACCCCGCAGCTCGTCGCGGCTGCGCAGCTCCGAGGCGGGCCCGAGGCGTCCCAGCGCGCCTGCGGCCGGGCCGCCCCGCACCCTGCTGCAGCCGCCCAGCCCTGGGCCGTGGCGCAGCTGGGCGCCAGCTGTATCCGCGACTGCTGTGATGCTGCCTGGGGCCATGCACCGCGAGCTCCATGAGATCGAGAAGTGTCTCAGGGACCGAGATGCATGCGATGCTTCGACGCAATACGTCTAGGGGTAGGGTAGGGTATATTAGGGTTTGATACACCCTTACTCTACCCTCAATGCCGGCGCGCAGGCCCGGAGGTGGACGCGATGCGCGCGGTGGCCAAGGCGGCGCAGGAGCGCTCGCTGCAGGCGTTCGATGCGGCCATGAGCGAGCATGGCGCGCAGCTGCGCGAGGACCCCATCGTTCATGTGCACCTGCAGGTGGGCAGCTACTCATAACAACAGGATGTGTGGTACTGCTGAATTCGCGAGTATCTGTACTGGGCATCCGCACCCAGAGCCTGCCAGCGGGGTCAGGGCCGCAGAGTGCAAGCGTGTCTCCAGTTTCACGCGTCGGAGCGGCCGGGCGGACATCGGTGCGCAGCACGTTCGACGCCCCGGCAGTGCATGCAGTGTTTCGGCAGGTTTGGCTTGCAGTGCGCAGCGGCAGAAGCGCAGCGTGCAGGTGCGTGCGTCTACTGTGGTGCCAATGGTGCCACTTAAGAGGGGGCGGACGCTGCGCAGGCGCTGTACGACACGCTTGGTCCCTGCTAACTGTTCATGGTGCCAGCGTGGCTCTCTTTGGTGCGGGATATGCCGCTCGAGGGGGACGGACGCTGCGCAGGCGCTGTATGACACGCTGCTGGAGGGCAACCTGCTGCGCCTGATCGAGCCCTTCTCGCGCGTGGAGATCGACCACCTGGCGCGGCTCATCAAGCTGCCCTTTGACACCGTGCTGGCCAAGCTGTCGCAGGCGCGCGCCGGGCCCGCGCTGCAGGCGTGGCGCGGCCCGAGCTGCCCTGTGCGTCGAGCGGGGAGGTCCAGACCGCGGGCTGGGGCCGTGCGGTCAGACGCATGCCAAGCGCAACTGCTTAAGCATGCGGGGATGGTAAGGATGTCACACGGTGGTGAAACAAGCTACTGCTGCCTGGGCGTGCTCGGGCGCTCAAACGCTGGCCTTATAATTACCTTTGACTGGCAAGCAGAGCGCTCGCAACATCCGCGCATGCAGGCGGTCCTGCACAGCTTGGCACTGACTCATGCTGGCGCCTGGGCGCTCACTGCTGCTGGTGCAGGACTGCATGCAGGAGCGCCGCAGACGCAGGGGTTGGCGCGCGCGCGCAGATGATCCTGGATAAGAAGTTTGCGGGCACGCTGGACCAGGGCGCGGGCTGCCTGGAGGTGTTTGATGAGCCGCCGCCCGACGGCGTGTACCCCGCCGCGCTCGCCACGTTTGACAACATGGGCCGCGTGGTCGACACGCTGTTCACGCGCTCGCTCAAGGTGGCGTCCTGAGCAGCAACCGGGACCGGCCGCGCTGGCGCCCTGCGCGGGCGGGCCGCCCGGCGGCCACCGCCGGGCCTCGCCGCCGCCACCAATGGAATATTGAGTCGCTGGGATGCTGCGTCTGTGCTGCGCGCTCCAAGGCGGCGGGCTGAGCCTGCTGTGCGCGCGCTGCGACCGCGCAACGCTGCTCGCGTGGTTGACGCCTGCGCAAGTGGCAGAGCCGGCTGCCGCGGCGAATATGCTGCTGCATGCTCGCCTGGCCTTGTTGTGCGGTGGCAACCTTCCCTGTAATGCTGCAGCGAGGGCGTGCACTGGCTTGCATCACAACCAGCATAGTTCCCAAACATGCGCTAGCTGATTTGGCACCTGCTGGAACTCATCACGGGTGTGCAATGGGTGTGTTATTCTGAGCATGGCAACAAGCCAAGCGGTCACATCACGGCTAACGCAGCCATGGGCGCGCTGGACTGATTTCCAATCCGAGGTCATGCGCTATCTGGGACAGTTCCCTGCAAGCCTCTCAATGTTGCAGCGTTGCAGCAGGTCATGTCGGCCACAGCACCTGCTGTATGCCAGCATACTTGCAGGTGGGCAGCTGGGCCGGAGCCTAGCTGGCATATTGCAGCGGTCCTAGCCATGGGCGGCAGGGTGCAGAGTGACGCGCCGGCCACGGGCTTTCGTCGAGCAGGCCGCGGCGCTTTCAGTGCATGGCAGTGCTGTGCGCAAACCAAAGCAGAAAAGCACAAAAGCTGGAAGCAGATCGGGCGCGCGCACGGGCGGTCACCGCGACACGCAGGGCTCCGTCTGTGGATGATACTGCTGCACGTCCCAGGACGCGTCCTCGCAGAACCAGACCTGCGGCGCCGCGCGAAAGCATCAGCAGCCGTCAAAGTGGGCAAGGCTTCTGCCAGCACAGCCAGCGCAGCAACAGGACCGCTTGCTGGTTGCACAAAGCAAGTGCACAAAGCGTGCCTTCAGAAAGTGAGCACCCTGTGCTGCACCGCCACCAGGCGTCTGGGTCTCAGCGGGGCTCCCGACGCGGTTCCGTAAAGGAAAACGACTGTCAAATAGCAACAGCGTGAACGGGGGCCGGCGCGCAGCTGTATGACTTGCAGGGGGCTGGAGAGGGTAGGGTAAGGCAGGGGCACGCACGTCGCGCGGGTCCGCCTCCACGCTGGGCCACGCGGCGTCCGGCACGATGCGCCAGGTGCGGCAGCGGTCGCACTGCACCCACTGGTCCGTGGCGGGCTCGGCAGCCTCTGCCGCCGCATCGGCAACCGGCGCCGCCGCCGCCGCCGCCGCGCCGCCGCCCTCCGCGACCTCTGCGGCGCCCTCGCCGCCGTCCCGCTCCGCATCGTCCTGGGCGCCCGACCGGCAGCGCGCCATGTCGCGCAGCCCCGTGGAAAGGAGCTGCAAAAGCGGCGCGCGCTGCTGCATTTCGGCCGCGTGGGGCCCGGGTGCTGGCAAGGATGCATGCGTGTGTTGCTACGCTGGGAGCAGCCTGTCGTCAACCGCCTGCCACCTGGCGCCCCTGTGCAGGGAACGGCGGGCCGGAGCTCCCTGAGCCAGCGGCACGCGGGCCTCCCCACCGCATACAGGGCTTGGTACCTATCCGTATACCCTATTGGATACGAGCCGCGGCATGTGTGGGCCGCCGCACCTCGTCCGCGTCCGGCGCGCCGGCCAGCGCGGGGCGCGCCGGCGGCGCGGCCGCGCGCGCGGCCGCCAGGCGCCGCCGGAAGCGCTCCAGGGGCTGCCCCTCGTACAGCACGCTCTTCCAGCCGTCGTCACCCTGCTTGCCGGGCGTCTGCAGGCGCTTGCAGTGGATGCTGAACGCGCTGGCGGTCGCGAACTTGCGCCCTGCGCGCGCCCACGCGCGCCGCTCAGAATCCGCATTGCCTCGCAGCTTGGCGGATGCGGAACGCGCCGCCGCTTACAAACCTCCGCCCTGTGCGCGCACGCCCCGCGCTCGCCCCCTCCACATCAAAGCAGGGCGCAAACGCCGCTGACTCTGGACGCCTCCATGATCATGGGCTGAGGGACGACGAGCTGGTCCTGCAGCAGTCCGTGCACGGAGCCTGGGGGTGAGGTCGGCGCGCCCTGGTACAGGATGAGGCCCTCGCGGCCGAGCGACGCGGTATACGTGACGCCCTTGTACACGACCGTGATGTTATTACGGCCCGGCGCGGTGACGCCCGCATCGACCAGGTCGCGCAGCGTCGGCGCGCCGCGCCGGCCGCCCGCGCCGCCGCCGCGCGCGGCGCGCCCGCCGCTGCTGGACAGCGCGCCGCTGCTGCCGCCCGGCGCCTGCCGCGCAGGCGGCGCTGCGTAACTGCATGGCGGCGCGAGCCTGGTTTCCAGCCTGGCCTGCGGGGGCCCAGGTGCCTGGCGCTGCGCGAGGGCTTGTGGGCGCTTGCCGAGGGCCGAGGTGCTGCCATCCAGCGCCTGGCGCACATGCCGTGCTGGCTGAGACATTGCGGCGGCGTGCGCCTCCCAGTGGGGAGGCTGCGCACGGCGTGCGTCACAGCACTGAACACCTGGGCCCAACGAGCGGCCCGTGGAAGGCTTTTGCTCAGTGCTTTGGCTGGAGTCAATACGGGACCGTTTTCGCAGTGCATGTTCCGCACAGGGGCAGGGGGTGGCCAAAAGGGCACTGGTGGTACCTGCTGCAAGAGCCAAAGAGCCAAAGCCTGAGCGGTGACTGGCCATGGCGGTGGGCAGGGGTGGGACGCGGGGGCCACCTGCATGCTCGAGCCCGCGAGCTCCTCCTCATAGTCGTCGTCATCGGAGCCTGCAACACAGGGCTGGCTCACACTTGACACCTTGCAGCGGTGGCCGTGACGGCCGACGAGCGCCATGATGGAGAGTGCATGTGCAGCCTGCCGGCAATGTGCACACCTGCAGCGAGTGCCGGGCGCTGTCCAAGCTGCAGCAGCTCATGCGTCGTTGCGCTGATGAACGGTCCGGCCCGAAACGAGGAGAGCAACAGGTGTGTAGGGGCTGCTGCGTCCTGCTCGTCCTCCATAGCAGCGCCACTGGCACCGGTGGCCAGGCAACCAGCAAGGCACGTTATGCGTCACAGAGCGCCATCCTCAAGCTACCTTTCTGCTTGCCGCTCTTGCCTCTGCGCAAACATGGAAATGCAGCGCAACATCTCAGGTGCAAGATGACACGTGCAAATCGTGAAGCCTGGGTACGCTATTTGCAGCACTGGAGAGGCTGGTGGGCAAGTGATGTTCGACATCCAACTCCCAAATGTGTTTGCAAAGAGAGCCTGCCACACCCCTCGCAGGTCGCTCTCCTCATTACAGCTCAGGCAGCTGCCAGAGCTGGCCCACTCAAATACTTCCTATACACTCTTACCCCCGGCTGCTTTCACTGAGTGCTTTCTGCTTTGCTCCTGCTTGCGCTTCGCAGCGCATGTTACTCATCCTAGCTGGCGCGCTCTGTCTCACGGCCGCTGGCGCGGCTGGCGTGGTGCGCTATGTGATGTTCGGGCACGAGGAGGAGCGCTCGCGCAAGCCCGCCGTGCTCGCTGACCCGGAGTGCCGGCGCGCGGTGCGCGAACTGCTCGCAGACGTCGAGGTGAACCTCCGTCGGCTGCGCCGGACGCAGCCCGGGCCGCAGCGTAGGTGCGCAGCGCCGCTCTGGGCTCGGCAGTATAAGGCAGTGCGTGCAGCGAGTCAGTACGCCTGCTTGACCAACGATGGACCCCTTGCAAGTGACCCTTCGACGGGGTCAGCTGACCTGGCAAGTCATCTGCCCGGCACCGAGTGCCTCTGGTTGGCACCAGGCCCCTCTCACACGCTCAGTCCGTGGGACGCGCGCGCAGCGTCCGCGTGCGCGCGCTGCGCGCGTCGCTGTCCGGCGAGCACTTCCTCAGCGGCAGCCCGGTGCTGAAGGAGGTGGAGACAGCGGTGCGCGCGCGCACGGCGGCGCTGCTGGAGGAGGACGCGCGCGCGGCCGCCGACCCTAGCCCCAACCTGGAGGAGGAGCGCCTGGTCGCGGCGCTGCTGGAGGGCGAGCGGCGCCTGGCGCGCGCAGACGGCCTGTAGCACCCGCTGCGGGCGCCACAGCCCATGGTGCGCGCGCCGCGCGAGCGGCCGCTGCGCCCGCGCTACGCGTGTCGAGGCGCCGCCGCTTGTGCCGTCCGCGCTGTGGTTCGCAGGGCGCGCGGACAGCCCCAGGCACAGTGGCGCGCGCTGAGGCACGGGCTGCCTGGTGCCGTTTGAGTGACACAGCGCTGACAGAGCAGCGCGGTGTGGTCTGAGTGCACTTGTGCTAGAAGAGCGAGCGTGAGGGCGGGAGCTGGTGAGTGTGTGTGAGGGCCTGGCTGTGACTGCCAGCGTGAGTGAATGAGACAGGCTAGCTGCTCATTTTTGGCTCGGAACTTCTGTGTAGCTGCTCCAGTCCTGCTGAGCTTTCATTGATTTCCCCCATGCTGCCTGACTCGCTGCGCGCTGCGCCGCGTGAGTGGGATGCATCGGGCCCTGCCGGTGGTTTTGAGTTCGGCGGCCATGCTGTGCGTGTGGCCCGCGTGAGGCCTGAGAGCTGACGGCGCCTGCGCAGCTCGGCTCCACATGCTCGTTGTGCTGCGCTGCAGCGTACTGACTGACGGCTGGAACAAGCTCGCTGCACTGTCTTTGCCAGACAGTGCTCAAGTGAAAGCTGCTCTGCATTGCTTTCTGCTGATGTGCAACAGTGGTACGTGCGTTGGTAACAAGCAAGGTGCTGTAACAGTCCAGCTGTAAGGCCGACGGTCAGAAGCGCCCTGTAAGCATCGAATGCCCAAGTTCATGCTAAATGCTCAAGTTATGAAGTGCTAGGCAGCAGGTTGTGTTATAAACAAGCAGAGGTCTGCGGCAGTTTGGAGCCCAACAATGGTGCAGCCTCCGAGGACCGCTCGGGACGCACTTTCAACACACAGAGGTCATGCCGACTGCGGCCCGCTGCTCCACAGCTGCTGCTGCGACACGCCGCAGGCCAGGTAGAGTCGCGCCGGCGCCGCTGCCCGGAGCCGCGGCAGCCTCACGCGCGGGTATCCCCGGCCCCGACTGTGGCTTGCTGCTCCACAGCCACAAGCGCGACACGCCGCAGGCCAGGTAAAAATTTACGCGCCAACGCCGCTGCCCGGAGCGCGGCAGGTTATGCGCGGGGCGCCTCGGCCGAGTCATGCTGAGCAGGTAGGGTTAGGGTAGGCGCAGCCTCACGCGCGGGACTCCTCGTCCGGGGGTATGCTGAGCAGGTAGTCCCGCAGCTGGTCGAGCGCGCGGTACCTGCCGCGTCGGCACGCCGCTCCGTCACCACCCCTGCCTCACACCTGAGGGTGCGCGGCTTGTGGCTTCACCGCAGGTCAGGCGGCCCCGCGCGGCTCCCACACATCTGCTCCCGAGCCGCCCGCCGGCAACGAGCTCCAGCCGCGACAAGCTCCCCGCGCATGGCAACCTGCCCCTGGTCGTGCCTGCAGCCCACTGGCACACGCAGTGGTTGTTCTGTGTTTAGGTCTGGGGTTCGGTAGGGTCCCGGCCAAGGGCGGCGGCCGCGCCTGTGCGAGATCGTGTTCTTCAGCTGCTTGTCCATCTCGGCGAACGTCACGTCAAAGCCGTCCGGCTGGAAGATGGGGTCCCAGCCGAACGTGCCGCCGCCGCGCGCGGGCACCACGCGGCCCTCGGTGCGGCCCACGAACGCGCGCGGTTCCACGCCAGGCCCTGCGCCGGTTCGGCCGCGGCACCGTCGGCGGGCTGCCGACGGGCTGTGCAGAGCGCGGCGCGCGTGCGTGCACGCGCGCTGCTCAGCAGACTCTTGCGGCGCGTGCCTGCCGGCCACAACAAGCCGACGCAGGCAGATCTGCTTGTGTGAGGTGTGCCGCAAGTGCGGGCTGACGTGCGACCCTGCGGGGTCTGCTGCGCGCCGAGCGGTATTGCAGCCTTTGCGGTGTCAGCGCCTCGGCACACGACAGCGCGCGACGCATGGGGCAGCCTCCGAGCTTGTCATGCCTGGCTCGCGGGTCTTGCTGCGGCATGCGGCGGGAACAGGGTTGGGGCGCGCGCCCGGCGTGAACGCGAAGATGCACTGCGCGTATGCGGACTTGTCGTCGAAGCCGGCCAGCATGCGGTTGAGGCCGTCATGGCCCAGCTTGGCCAGGAACCACTTGATGTACGGGCCCGGCAGCCCGCCGCACGCGTGGAAGCACAGCGAGGTGTCCTCGACCATCACCGCGCCGCCCACCTGCGCCGCCGGCGCGCCCCGGCGTGGCGCAGCCTGGCACGGCCCGGCGACGTGTCGTGGCATGCCCCAGCAGGCACTAAAGCCCGGCACCCAGCTCACGACCAGCGAAGCAGACCGCACGGCCCGTATGTTGCCTTCTTGGAGGGACCAGGAGCGCTGCGCGCTGAGTGACACCGATTAGTCACAGCGTTCATGTGGTGCGCTTGCGAGGGCGTTTAATGGGTAGCCACATGGGAGGGTGGGATTAGGGTCATGCGCGCCCCCACGCGCGGGCGCGCGCCTGCTGCGCGGCCAGGCGGCACTTCTCCAGCGCGATCGCCTCCGGCTCGCCCTGCAGCTCCGGCAGGTCCAGGTTGGCCGCCTTGATCCTGAACGGCAGCGGGTGCCCGGCCTCCAGGATGGCGACCACCTGCACGCGCGCTGCCCGCTCGCCGCGCGCAGGCGCCACCGGGTTCGGGCCGCCGGGCGTGCGGCGCTCGGCTTGCACATCGCAGGCACGCGAGCGGCCGGCAGGCCGCCGCGGTCGCTTCTCTGGGGCGCTGCGGCAGGTGCAGCCCGCGCGAGCTCAGCGCCGCGGGGTGTGCCCGGCCCCCACCTCGCGCAGCTTGTTCGCGTTGCCGGTCGCGAAGGAGACCTCACTGAACGGCGGCATGGCCGCGCCGCCGCCCGCAGGCGCCTTGTACACCACAGGCAGCAGGTGGCTTATGTGCCTGCGCAGTCACCAGGCCGCTGCCTCAGCGCTGCCGCACGAGCGATGCAAGCAAGGTGTGACAGCAGCTCGGCAGCGGCGCCGCGCCCGTGCTTACAGGCCGGAGAGGCGGCTCGCATGCCGCACTGTCTGGGTGCCTTGAGCCTGGTCGCAGAGACCTTGTGCGTTCCGGTGAGCTCTCTTACCCGCGGCGTGCCAGGCAGGATGCCTGGAGGGAACAGCAGACGGCCCAAGGCCATGCCTCTACAGAGGCCGCAGTCGCGCCAGGGCAGCGCTGGGAGAGTGCCAAGGCCCCGCATTGGCTCTTAAGGCGTACGGGCACGCTGCTGAGCGGCTACCAGCGCACCTCAGGTTCGCCCGCCGAGACAGCAGCGCGTTGACGGCCTCAGGCTCGGCCCGGGCGCCGGCCGGCGCCCTGCCTCTTGCGCCCAGCTGCAAATGCGAGGACAGGCGCGGCGCGCCAAGCAATATACTCCGGCCGTGCTGGCACAGCCGGTTGCCAAACGCAGGGCAATCACGCATCACAGCGGCTGTGCCGCATGCAGTTGCGCTGAGCTGCTCAGCGTATGTTCCCCGAACAATGTGCCTTGATGCATACGTTCAGACAGCTCCAACTACGGCCTGGCAGTCCTGCTTAACAGTGCTTAACGGAGCTGGCTGACAGGCTGTGGCAGCGCAATGCACATGCACCGGAAAAAATGTTGGAACGCGGACACAGGGCAGGTGATATGATTTCGAAAATTACACCGCCTGCGCAGCCACGCATGGCAGATGCGCCCAAAAATAAACAGCTGTACCAAGACGAGCACGAGCTTGCTTGTTGTCAGTAGGCAAGGCTTTACAGCCTACAGTGGTTTTCCAGAAGTAGCAACAGGATAACAAGCTTCTGCCTACACTTTCTCCTTGCGCCCTTGCAGACGGCCTTGCCTGGCATGATCAAGCCCTCTGGGCCCCTCACAGTGGGCGCTTGTGACCTAGAGTACCGCAAGGCTGGTTCCCCAGACATCACAGCGCAGACGGTGAGTCACAGCTATGTGTCAGAGGTTGGCGTTGTTCGCCGCCGGCCTGTGCTATTGTGCTGCGCTTTGTGCTCGACGCTGTGTACACAACATGCTGTGCATCGTTCGAATGACTGCCCGACCTTTCACCGCACGGGCAGCACCTTGTGGGGCGCCTGTTCTACCCCGCGAGCGCGTCGACCGGCACGCACAAGCTAGCCAACTGGCTGATGCACCCGCAGTACGCCCGAGGTACGCCCCGCCCCTGGCACGCCAGGTGACCTCGGTGTGCACATCCAGCGTGCCGGCAGCTCTGCGCGACAGCCTGTGCTGCGCACCTTGCGCACGTCTCCCACTCTACGAGGTCGGCTGAGCGGCGCACCGGCCCGCAACAGGCTACGCAGACTTTGCCACGGCCTGGACTAAGAATCGCGCCGTGGCGCTGCTGCGGCCGCTGCTGCGCGGGCTGCTGCGCGCCCTCTGCTCCCGGCCGCTTGTCGAGGTCTTCGAGGCGCGCCTCCCGCTCGGCGCACCGGGCGCTGGAACGAGCCACGACGGCGCACGTGCAGCAGGGCGGCTGACGCCTGCGGCGGCGCCTGGCACAGGGCGCGCCGCTTGCGGCGACGCGGGCGAAGCTGCCGCTCCTGCTGTTCTCTCACGGGCTCGGTGGCTCGCGAGGCGCCTACTCGGCCGTCTGCGCCGAGCTGGCCTCCGCGGTGCGCACCATAGCCTAACCCTGTACGCCCGGCCAAGAGTGCCACGTCGCCGGCGCGCCTGGCGCGGTCGACATCGGCTGCTGCGCGGGAAGCGCAGGCCGCGAACAGGCTCAGGCCCTTGTGCGCTGCGGCGCGTGGCGAGGCGACCCGCCTGGGGCCCCGCGCAGGGCTTTGTGGTCCTGGCACTGGAGCACGCGGACGGGAGCGCGGCCGCCGCGCGGCTGGCGGGTGGCGCGGGGTGGCGCTTCTACTCCGGCTGGGGGAGCGAGGCCGAGCGTATGCGTCAGACGCAGTGCGGCCCGTTCGCCGTGCGCGGGCATGAACATTTTGGGAACGCGTGCCAGCAGCGCATTGTCAAGCCTGTCACACTTACTAGCAGGGCAAAGGCGCATTAGAGCCGGGCACGCGAGCATGCGCCCGCGCTTCGCCCGCCGCCTCCGCCGCTGCAGCAGCGCGCCGCCCTGCACGTGGGCAGGGGCGCGCGGGGCGGTACTAAATCCTCGGCGGCCGCCGTCGGCGGCAGGTACCGGCTGGACGAAGTGCGCACGGCGCTGGCGCTGCTCGGCGGCATGGCGGCCGGCGCCCCGCCGCCGGGGCTCAGCTTAGGGTCCGGCGCGCCCGTCGCGGGGTTCCTGGCGGGCCGGCTGGACCTGGCGTCCATCGCCATCGGCGGCCACTCGTACGGCGGCGCGACCGCCGTGGCGATGGCTGCAACCGATGCGCGCATCAAGGCCGTCATTGCGCTGGACCCCTGGTGGTGCGCCGTCGCTCTGTCGTGAACGCACAGCCTGAGCGGGGCTTTGCGCAGGGCGCCTCCTGGGCGCGTGCGTACGTAGCGAACAGAGCCGGGCGCGGCGGGGCGTGTCTAGCCGGCCAGGCTGCGTGTTGCTTGGCACACGTTCATATTAAACAGTGGGTTGACGGACTGACCGTCTGCGAGGCGCGCGGGTTGCTGAGCACGGTGGCCCGCAGCACGCTGCCCGCGCGCACTTCCTCTCCATGCGCTAATGCACAGCCTCGCTGGGAGCTGTGACCAAACTCCTAGGGCCCCGCTGGGCCTGTAGCGCAGAGATGTGCTGCCGCTGCTTGCTCGTGCCGGGCGCGGAGGCCGGCCGTACGCCGCCGCTGCTGCCGGGCGGCCGCGTCAGTGACGCGAACCAAGGACCAACTGCACCGCGTTATGTGGCGCGCAGGGCCGCGCTACCGGCCGATTCGCCCGCGCTGGCGCCGTGGGCTAACCGCGCACCGCTGCTGGTGCTCGGCAGCCACGCCTGGAATGCGCCCAACAAGGCTGGCCGGCTGGCCTGCGGGCCGGAGCGCCAGGCGCGCGTCCTGCGCGGCGCGGCCAGCGGGTACGCCTTGGCCCCTGCCTCCGCAGTCCCTGGCACCGCCTGCGCCCTGGACGGCCTGCGCTAGGCTCGTTCGGCGCCTTGGTTGCCAAGCTCCCTGCATGGAGCGCTTGTTAACCTGGACCTCGCGGCCGAGCTCAAGGACACGTCTGTGCGGAGTGCGCGCGCTCCGGGGCCTGCGGGCGTGGCTCCGTATGGACCGTCCTGCCTCTCAGCTCTGCACCGCAGGGCTGCTTGGTCGAGTCAGTGCTTGCCTATACTGCTCTAATATATGGCTCTGTTACGAGGATTGCTGACTCGGCGCCAACCCTTTCGCTCCATAGCGGTCTGCGGAGGGACGCGCAGGGCGGGCGGCGGAGCTGTGCTGCTCGTGCTCGAGCACAGCTCGCATGACACGAGCAACGACGTCGTGCAGCTCTTCGCGCCGCGCCTGCGCTGGCTGCTGGCCAAGGTGCGCAGCAGGGTAGGGCTGCTGGCCAAGGTGCGCTGTAGGGTAGGGCTGCTGGCCAAGGCGCGCTGCAGGGCAGGGCTGCTGGCCAAGACGCGCCGTGCCCGGCTCGCTGCCGGGCCCGCGCAGGGTGGGGCCGCCTCATGGCGTCCGGCTGCCGCTGGCCCCCATGTGCACGCCCCCTGCCAGACACGGGGCTGCAGTGGCGGGCAGCGCTGTGCGTCGGAGTGAGGCCCCTGCGCGGCGGGCCGGTCGGCGGCGACCGTGTAAGGCTCTGGTGTACTGTGCTGAGGGCGGCGCGTGCTTCAAGCGACGCCTGATGGCTCGCTCGCCGCGCAGCTGGGCCGGCAGCCGCGCCTGGACGGCAACGCGGCGCGGCTGCTGACAGCGTGCGGCGCTTGCGCTGCTGGAGCGCAGCCTGCCCGACCTGGCTCCCGAGCACAGAGCGCGCTTGCGCGCGCTCTGGCAGCAGTCGCCGCCGCCGCTGCCGCCGCGCGACGGGGCGGCTGCGCCGGCCGGCGCTGCGGGCGCGCGCGAGCAGCGCGGCGAGGGCGCGAGCGCTGCGGAGGCGGTGCTCGCGGCGCCCGCGCTGCCCGTGGTGCAGGGCCTGGCCGACCGCACAGTGGCGGACGCGCTGGCGCAGCCCGCGGCGGGGCCGGCGGGGGCTGGAGCCACGCTTCGTACGGGCGCAGAGGCCGCCGAATGGCCAGCGGTCGCAGGGGCAAAGGCGGGCGCGTCGCCTGGGGCAAGCGCGCGCGCGAACGGCACAGCGGACGGCAGGCCTGCAGACGGCCTGTCAAACGGCGCGGCGAGCGGCGGCGCAGCGGCCGTCGTGCGCGATGGCGACGGAGCGGTGTATGCGGCGCTGGCGCGTGGATATGTGTGGAAGCTCGACGTGCACGCGTGCGCGGCAGCCTGACTTTGCTGTGATATGGCGTCCTGTCCGCTGCACTTGCGTGCAGTGACGCTCCATGCTTTGTACAACGTTGTGTTCGTAAAAAACCCTGCTCAGTTCTCTGACAGCCACCTGGCTGTGCTTGCTGCCGGGCTGCGCTGGACTGTTTTGCATTGTTGACAGACCTGGAAGCGACACATTTGAATATAGGGATTACGGGACTCAGGCTTCGGGGTTTCAGCCACTTTGAACGGTGCAAGTTGCACCACCCGGCAGACATACTTTCCTCACCAGCTGTTACACGAACGTGCTCTCTGCCCATTGAACATACCAAGGAACTCCGTTTACAGTCGAAACGTGTTACGCATAGTACGCACTTGTCAAACCCGGCGGCCGGCGCGCCTTTGTGGAGAACGTCATGAGGAAGGTTGTGTCTGCGCCCTCTCTGCTGGCGCTTGCCAGCAGTCATAGAGCGCATCAGGTGAGGCGCCGTCGTGGACAAGCGGTCCGGGCTCACGAAGGTCTTCTCGTCTCCTTACGGGAAGCTGCTCAAGCAGCTCAAACCTTCAGTGGTTGAGGGCGGCCTGGACGGCCGGGACTCTCCGCGCCCCTCGGGCTGCGGCTGTGCCTCCAGAAGCAGCGTCGCCAGGCCGGCCAGCACGTGAACATGCAGCGCATGCGCCGCCTGACGCGCCGTCCGTGTGCGCAGAGCGAGTCTGATTCTGATGCGCCCAGCCGCCAGCGCTTCAGCGGAGCTCGGCGCGGCTCCCTGCAGCACGCGGCCAAGCGCTCTCGCAGCCGCGCCGCCGCAGCGTGGTGGGCCGGCGACGCGCCCGCCGGGCCCCTTGCCCAGGCGGCGGAGGAGCTGGTGATGGAATCCAGCCTGTCGCGCGGCCTGGCCTCTGCAGAGTGCTTCGAGGTGCGCGCCGTGCGATGCTTGGTACCTGGCTGAGGCCGCCAGGCATGCCTCTGCACAGCGACGATTGGGGAAAGGCACAATGTGTGAAGAGGAATTCTACAAGGTCCCACTACCTGTGCAGAGCAAGGGTGGGTGCTGTTGCTGAAACCGATTGGCATTCCAAGCAAGCATGCATGTATGCATGCGAGGAACACCTAGGATGTGCAGGGCCGGTCGGGCCGTGGCTACGGAGTGGCTGTGTCCTGAGGGACCCTGGGGAGCGCCGCAGCTGTACGGCGACCAGCGCGCGCCTGCGCTTGTGGACGCCGCTGGCCATGGTGGGGCCAATGTTCGCCTCCCGGACGGCACATCGCAGCGGGTGCGCCCCCGAGGTAATCTGGTGGCAGTGTGCTGCCTTCTAAGTGCAGGAGGCCGTGCATGCCGCGCCGCCATGAACAGGTATGTGATTGCGCGATGCATGCAAGCATGGCACTGGATTGGCAAATGTGCGTGCGCGCAGCTCGCGGCCTGCCTGGCCACGCCGTTCACGGGCGACGAGAAGAACCTAGGCGAGCTGCTGGCCGAGGACGTGCGCCGCTCGGTGAACGAGGTGGAGGCCAACACGCAGCTGCGGTGCGCGCCCGCGCTCACCCTGTGCACGGCGCTGCTCGCCAGTGCAGTGCTGGCACATGGCGGTGCAGCACAGCCCAAGTTTTGCCACTGCAAGGGACACAACCTGAGTGTGACCACATAGACGCAGGATGGGGGGTTCGCCTGGCCACGCTTCAGCCGTGGTGTCAGACCTAGAGCCTATTTTATCCATGGCCGCAACACCTTCCATTGATGAGCACGGAGCATTTGATGAGCAGGGGCCGCAAGGGCGCAGGTATGCCGTGGAGGTGCAGCTTGAACAGGATGCCCGGGACTCGGACGACGAGCGCGCGCCGCGGCAGCTCACCGCTCGCAGCCGCCGGTGCGTCACTGTTACTGCATCACTGCACACGCTATGTGTGGGTGCAGACTATGGAGCGAGTCAGTCGCTTACGAAGGGCAATGCTTCAACAAAGAGAGCCCTGGCCTGCCCCTAATGAGCTGCGTCAGGGGGGCATGCAGCTGCATGCACGGCAGCACATGGCTGGCCTCCCACCTCGCCTGCACCGCTCGACCGCTCGCCCGAGCCCCGCCGAGGGAGGCGCGCCGCGCGCAGGCTGTCGCGCCGGCGCCGCCCGAGCGAGGAGCGGCTGCTGCACGCATTCCTGGAGGAGCGCGCGTGCGCAGCGCCGCCGCCGAGCGAGGCACCGCCCTCGCCGGGCACGCGCTCCGTGCTGGCGGCCGTGTACTTCAGCCTGGACGACGGCGAGGCCTCCAACCGGTGCGTGGGGCGCACGCTGCTATTCGCAGCCCAACGGCCTGATGGCGCTGCAGCTATGTAGAAGCTGCAGCTGTGTTGAGGCGAGGCGCCAGGGACAGACGCCCGCCTGGCTTCCTCTTGCTGGGCGTTCGGACGGGCTTGTACTCGACACAAACAGGCAAGCAGGCCTTCTCAACAAAGCAGGAGCATTGCCGCTGCGGCCAAACGGCATGTCGACCGCCGCAGGCTGCTCGTGGACACCAAGCCGCTCGGAATCAAGCCGCTCGACGATCAAAATATGGAGCTGCTTGGCGAGCGGGCGCCTGACGACCCTGGTGGGCCTCTGCTGCCCGTGGATCTGCTGGCGTCGCCCGAGCCCGCCGCCGCGCCGCAGGGCGACGCATTCGAGCAGCGCTCGCTGCCTCTGCGCGCGGGGCCGCACGGTGTGCATGCCTAGGCATGTACGAGCGAGTGCCACATGGGGCAGGGGCCTCATGGGCTCCACGTGCAGCACAAGGTGTAGTGTCATTCTCCAGGTGCTTACGTAAGGCGGTTCGGCCCGGCGGCTGTTCTGTTCAGGCTCAAGATGTTGGCGCTCTTTGGCCTGGGCATTCAGTTGCCGCACGCAGTGTGTGTGCCGGACAACGGAATGAATTGTTTAGCAACAGTCTGCATGAGTCGCATGCAGAGGTGCAAAGCAGACAAGCTGTGTTAGGTGCCCGTTTTGCCCTATTCAGCATATCCTACATGTTGCTGTCTGGCAAGGTAGTCGGTTCGGGCGGATGACGGGCCCGCCGCGGTAGGAGCAGCGGCGCCCGCGTGTCCCCCCCAAATTTGCTACGTGGTAAGGCTCAGGCGCGCAACCGCCCATTTGCTTGATGTCGTGTATTGAGGCCGGTCGGCGCGCCCGCAGCGCCGGCGCGCCTGGCGAAGGCCTCGCACAAACGCATGCGCGGCTGATAGGTGCCGCAGAAACGGATGGCTAGCAGCGCGCTGCCACAGGGCAGCAGGTTGCAATAGAGTGTGGCGTTTCTGATGAGCGAGTGTCGACGCTCTCTGCTTGCGCTAATTATTGCTGTGCTATTTCTGCAGGGCTTCAGGTCGGGTTGGGCTTAATGTCAGAAACGCATGCGGGCAGAGGCCTTAGAGGCCCCGCCCTTACCTTGCCGGGTGTACTTGCCAAAGGTCTGTTATTTGCGCTGCATCCGCAGAGCAGCCGCTGTACGTGTCTGCGGGGGCTGCGCCCCCTTTGCTTTCGAGCCGCCTGGTGTTCAGGTGGTACTAGGACTAGGACAGGATTCGTAGCACCAGAAGTATGCTGTATTGCGTGGGCCGCGGCCCCGGCCGCATGTGCGGCGCAGCGGGCGCGGCACCTGGATGACGGGGGAGTCCCCGAGGATGCAAGCGCCATCTTGTAGCCAGTCCCAGTTCGAATCAACAATGCATGCATGTAGAGCGCGTATGCGCAGGCTGAGAGTTACAGAGGACCACAACACTGTCAGGTCGTCGCTGGTAGTTGCTTGTGTTAGCGGGGCGTCGATGCAGCGTGCAGGCGCAGCTGTCTGCCTAGTATAAGCGTGCTAGATTTGGCTTGCTGTGTGCGTGCATGGTTGCCAATGGCGCCATCGCCACTGGTATAGACGTAGGTTTATTACTCTAATAGTAGGACGGCATTTAGATCAGGATAAGGAAACGGCGTTGTGCAGTGCAAAAGAGGACCAGCCGGAGTGCCATGCATGACGAGTGTCAGGCGGTTCAGAGTGGTGTGTAGATCTGGGCCGGCCTGGTGCCGGCCTACATTGTGTAACAAACATGTTGCTAGCTGGTTTACATCCATGCAGGCACACGCACACATCTTGTTTTGCATGTCTGTAAACAGTAGAGCGCCTCAACGCCCCTCGATAGAAAATCAGATTGTCTTGCTCAGATGCATACTCTGGCAGGAAGGCAAAGGCCAGTGGCCCAGGCAACCCAGCGCTCTGCGGCATACATGCAGATACTTAAAGTGCAAGAAAATTTGACTTCAGCGTAATCTTGCTCTGCAAGCAGGCGTGCGCAATGGCGCTTGCAAGCGTGCTTTGCATTGTAGAGCACGGGGCGATGCTCCTGGCCAAGCCGCGCAGAGCCAAAATTGTCATACCAGAGTTCCAGCCATGTGCGCCAATCTGCAGCCGGTGAAAATAGTTTGCAACCATGCCCAAGCATGCTGCTCTGCAACCGCACCTAGGCTGTTCAAAGCTGATGCATTCACGACAGTGACCCAAAACAAGTAAAAGCTCAGCGTAGGCGGCTTGTAGCTGGTGCCCTCAGTGCATGCAGAGCGCTGGCCGGCCCGCGTCAGGCCGGGGACAGCTCCACGCCAATGGCGTCTGTGTGTAGGGTATGTAAACCTACCTCTGTGTGTGGGGTACCCTAACTGTTCCTCCGGGAACAGCCCAGGCCGGGTACAGCTCAGGCCGGGAAGAGCTCCGAGCCGATGGCGTCCATGCGCGTCATCAGCGCGTCCAGGTCCGCGAAGCTCAGCGTTGTCGCGCCGGAGAAGACCAGGCGGAAGAAATTCGGCATGCGCCCGGACGGCTGGAAGCCAATCATGGCGTCGCCGGCCTGCTGCATGCGCATCTTGATCGCCGGCGCGACCTTGGCCAGCGCGGCCAGCGCCGCGGGCGGCGCGGCCGCCGCGTCCAGCGGCCGCAGGCCGGCCGGCAGCCACCAGAAGCACACGTTGGCGAAGCTGCGCGGCTGCACGAGCTGGAACGCGCCGCCGCTGGCGGCTATCTTCTCTGCCCAGTGCTGCGCGAGTGCGATGTTGCGGTCCACGCGCTGCTCCAGGCCCGCGTCGCCCAGCGCCTGGGCGCGCGCGCGTGGCCGGGCTCACGCGCGTGCATGCAAGGCGGGGCGGAGTGCTGGTTCGCCCAGCGCTGCGCAAGCGCGACGCTGCGACAGTCGCGCGGCTCCAATAACGCACCGTCGCCTAGCGCCGGCATGTGCGCGCGCGGCCGGGCTCGGCCCGCCTGAGGGCAGAGGCTCGGGCCTTCCTGGAGCCCTTGTCAACGCTTTTCGCTGACCCAGCATTTTGCTGCAGGCAAGGTTCATTCCAGTGCATGCTGGCATGCCGCGGCAAGGCTGAGCATCCCGACACGGGGAGCCCGGAGCCCGTCACGGGACCCCATCACGCCTCCGCCCGGACGTGGCGCGCGGCCGCACCTTCCAGGTCAGCCACAGCTTGAACGCGTCTGCGCGGCGCCCGCACTGGATGGTCTTGTCCCCCAGGTCCTGCCGCGCGCCGGCGCGCCGGCCTCTCACAGGCTCGGCATGCTGCGCAGCACGCAGCGCACAGCTACGGCTCGCTCCTGCACCTTGCAGCCGCATGCTTGCGCGCCAGTTGCTGATAAGCACCACGCACCCGCTGGGAGTGGCGGCCGACCCGGCACAGTATGCAGAGGGTGGCGCGCACCATGTCCGCGTGCAGCTTGTCCGGCTGGAAGAGGTAGTCGGCATTGCTGCTGTTGGTCCGCTGCAGCAGGCCCTCGTGCCGCGTCAGGAACACGCTACACTGCAGCGGGAGGCCCTGCGCACAGACACAAAGGCGGCTCGCCTCGCCAGCAAAGCAACCTTGAGAGAGTCGACATCAAAACCCCTCCGCGAGCCTCCCTCGGCGCGCCTCGAGCTCTGACAGGCCTCTCGCGAGCACCGCGGGCATCACCGCTTCGGTCGGCCGCCGGCCGCCGGTGCAGCGCGCACTTCAGTGACGGCGGCGGCTGCGGCGCCAGATCATCGCGCGCAGGCAGTCCGCCCGCAGGACCTGACATGGCACGCATGCGCTGCGACTGCGCGGCAAAGGGCGGCAGCCGCCGGGGCCCGCGCGCCATCATCTTGTGCGGGTTCCACGCCAGCGAGTCGGCCTGGTCCACGCCCGCCATGAGCCCGCGGTGCGCGCGGCTGAGCAGGCACGCGCCGCCTGGCACCACACGCGCGTTGTGGGTGCTGCTACTGACCCTACCCTAACCCTCCAACAAATTGAATGTGCTCACCTGCCAGCACACATGCACGCATCAACGATGCCCGCGCAGCCCACTGATGCAGAGCTGCATGCGACGCACTCGCACGCCAACCCCGAACAGCCGCGCTATACACCGTGCCGCGCTGTGCTCTGGCGGATACGCGCGTGAGCGCGTGCTGCCGTGGGCGCACCCCAGGCGCCGTCTGCGTGCAGCCACATCTGATGCCGCCTGCACACCTGCCTCGCCGCAGCGCGCCGCCTCAATGTGCTGCATAAGCAGAAGCTTCCGCACATTCCCTTCCCCTGAGACAGGTCACATCAGCAGCACGCATGCGCATGCACACCATGGAGTCAGGCTTCATGAGCACCAGTGGCAGTGTTGTGCTGCAGCTCAGCTGTGCTACCACAGGCACGTGTTTGACCCAGCCGATGCACTCCAGTTTGGCGACTGGGAGTCACGCCAAATAGCGCTCACCTGCGCGAGCTCGGGCAGCGGGTCGAAGCTGCCCAGGACGGTGCTGCCGCAGGTGGCGCCCACGAAGAAGGGCGTGCCGCCGGCCGCCACGCTCGCCTCCACGGCAGCCTCCAGCTCTGGAAAGCAGGGCGGAAAGCAGGGCGCCTTCAGTGCCCGTGATGGGCCACATGAGGCTCGCTTGAGTTTAGGCTATTGAATTCAGGGGATGGTGGCAATGCATGCGCGCCTGCGGTCTGCGCGCTGTCAAAGACCACATGGGGCCACCACTTGGACGCACGCGAGGGCCTGAAGGCATCCAGACCAGCAGGCAACGCAGCACGCTCCATGCAGGATGCCTCGAGTAAGCAGAGGAAGCGTGTTTGAGCAGGCGCCCAGACCTGCTGGCAGCATGGCGCCCGAGTCGTCGGAGGGGACGGCGACCAGATTGTCGCTGCCCAGCCCGAGCACGCGCGCGACCTTCAGGTAGCTGTAGTGCGCCTGCGCGCGCGGGGCTGCCGCTTGCGTGGCTCGTGCGGCCCGGGGAGCCTGCGCTAACCCCACACCAGCCCACTGCTGCCTCCTCATCAATGCAGCCGAATCAGCGAAGTCTGCGAACACATGCACTGCCTGGCAGTACATTTCACATATTTAGATCACAGCCTGCGGACGTCGGGCTCGGCTCTGGCAGGTGCACAGCGGTCGCAGCACCACGCCACGCTTTAACAAGACGAAATGACACGGCGCTGCGAATTTCCCGTCACGTAGCAGGGCGCAGCACTATGCAGACATGCAGGTCGCTCAGACTTCCTTCAAGCGCATGACCTACCTGTCTTGATGCAAAAGCCACCAGCCTGGGCCCGCCCACAGCGCCGCGCGTGGCGACGTCCGGGTCCTTCACAGCGCGCGCCAGGTGCATGCCTGAGGACCAAGGCTCAGCGTCGTGAATGTTCCCATGGAGGGAGACCCATCAAGCGTGGCGTCCAGAGCGGGGCTGACGCACGCAGCCATGCGGTGCGCCGCTGAACGCCACAAGCATAACACACTCTTACTACGCCTTGAGCGAGGCGAGGCGCATGTGGCTCGACGCCGGACGGTTTCAGAGGTCGCCGCACCGTACAGCGTGCCGATGGAGCCGCCCGGCACGAAGAGCCCGTCGTGCGCGGACGCCCATGCCGGGCCGACGCAGGCGGCCAGGCGCGCAAGCGCCGCGCGCTCCACCAGCGTGAACACGGGCGCCGCCTCGTACGTGTGCACGTTGGTGTTGGCGACGCAGACCAGCCAGTCGCCTGCGGCGCGCGGCGCCGGGCGCGCGCGCGGTCGGCGGCCGCCGCGGGCGGGCCAGGCCTGTGGGGAGGGCGGGGCCTTCATGCCAGTCTGTGCGGATACGAAGAGTGACAGGACCCCTGGTCATGGGAATCCTGCTCGAGTTGGTCGTCGCATGGGCCTGGGCGGATGCACCCGCGTGCGCTCTTGCTAGCGAGCACGCCAGCCGGCTACCTGCTCCTAGCCACACGACTGGTCCCTGCATATGCTTTGTACGCACTTGAGAGCTTCAAGGAAGCTCGAGTCGCACAAAGGAGAGCATGGCAGGCACGGCTGCGGCCAAGCACGCGCCGGCGCGGTGTGCTGGATGACGGGTCAGCGCAGGTCTCCAGGCCGCACCGGCGACCCCTGCTGGCTCGGGGCGCGCATACAGCTGGTTCAGGAACAGCGGATGCGCGGTGCGCACTGACAGCGCAAGCGACATGCGCAGCGCTGCGAGCAAGCGCGGCATGCTGGCTGGTCCCTCGCCCGAGCGCAGCTCCAAGGGCACGCCCGCCTACGTGACAGTCACCTTATAAGCTTTTACGGCACTACACTCTCTGCTTGACCAGGCAGGGCGTGCTAAGGCACCGGCAAGCTGTGCCGTCTGAACGTTTACCCTGTGCTCCATACCGGGTGTTAAGGCCGCGTGACATCATTTGCCAGGCGGTAGGGACGGACACAGCCACATAAGACACACAGGGGGCTGTGCACCTCCTCAAAGGCGGCCGCCAGCTGCGCAGGGCTGGCGTGCCGCACGACGGGCTGCGCCAAGTCATTACGCGTCTGCAGGTGGTCGCAGAGCAGCTCCGCGGCCTGCGCGCGTAAAGCTCTCAGCACGTGTGTTCATAAATTCATGCAGGACCCTTGCGCTAACGGCAGCCTTGTTTGAAGTAAGCGGCGGACAATAAAAGCAAGCTCCAAGTAACACAACACACGCTGTTGCTGTCCGGGTGACTTGCATGCCGGGCTTCACCTGTCTGAGGAACACAACTGCCTTATCGCCGTCCCAGGCGCTCAGCCCGGGTTCGCCATCCTGCGCAGCGTGAGTTCCGTTGCCGTTGCAGGTTGCGACCTTGTGGGCCATGACGCGGCAAGCAGATGGCCTTCACACACACAACGATCTACTAGCGCTGTACTTGTTCTCGACACGCCCCCGTGCGCAAGACTGTCGGCACGAACCCTTATCGGCAGGCGTTGAACGCAAACTGCCGGAATGGCAAGCAGGGGGTCACTGTTGGACTGTGGCTCGGGACCTTCAGGACACTCACCACCACTGTCTTTGCACACTACTGCCCACAAACTCAGTGATATCTGGACGGGCCGGGCTGTGTCAACTAGGCCGCGGTAGCACGCTAACAATAACACTCAGCCATGGCGTCCACGTCACAGCCAAGCCCGTCCTGCTCGCACTGGAGGATGCCAGGGCGCGCACCCGCCACAGCCCACGCTTGCGCTGGCGTGCACCTGCGCGCCTACCAACTGCCTCAGTGCTGCTTGCCGTCAGCAGCGAGACGGAGCCAGCCGCGCTTACAGAGTGGGGAGTTGCGCGTCAGGTTCACGGGCTACGTGCGCGGCCTGGCGGAGACCTACGCGCAGACGCCGGCGTACGCGCAGCTGACCGCCGCGCACCCCGCGGCGCCGCACTTCCTGCACCTCCGCGCGGCCGCCGCGCCGGTCCCGACGCCCAAGCGCGACCCCTGCAACTCTGCGGAGCGCGGCCAGCCGGGCGCCGCGCGCCCCACGCTGTGGCCCAGCCTGCAGACTGCCGGTGCGGCGCGCGCGCGCCCAGCAGCAGTCTTTTCCATGCGCAGCACGTCTGCCCTTGAAGCGCCAGGCCCTGGCACTGCGATGCCCCTGTCATGCCGCGACCTATGCCAACGGGCGCGCCAGGCACGCAGCCCACTCCTGTGCATGTGCCTGCGTCTGCAGGCAGGCAGGACAGCGCCAAGCCGCCGGTGAGCCAGCTGACGCTGGGCGACGGGCGCGTGCGCCCGTTCCAGACGTCATATGCGGCCGAGTTCGCGCCGCCGTTCGCGTCGGGCGCGGCGCTGCGCTCGCCACTGCGCAACCATGGCCTGGCCGAGGCCAGCACCGACCTGCGCGCCGTGTACCGCTCGGCGTTCCAGCGCACTGGCGAGTGCGCGCCCGCGCCGCCCAGTGTGGCCTCCGCGCCTGCCCACTGATGATGCCACCGCTTTTCAGGAACCTGAGAGTCATGTAACTGAGAGTCGTGAAAAGCATGCCTGCGTCCGTGTCCTACACGGCTCATGCGGGCACGGCGGAATGCTTGTTCCTGCCGACAGAGCCATGCATGCCCTGGCGCCAAGGCATCATGCCGGGCGGGCATTTCGGGACCGCCGTGCACCGCGCCTGACGGGCCGCGGCGCGTGCAGGAAGCGCCTGGATGAGATGCTGGGGCACATGAAGGAGCGCATCGGCGGCAAGATCGGCAACCAGAACAATAATGCTTTCAAGCTGCGCAAGCTGTTCGCCATGTACGACATCGAGAAGACGGGCCTGGCACGCGGCCCGCGCCGCTCGCGCCTGCTCCAAACTTGGTATCAACATTGGTGCAATTGTGCGTTGTCGGAGCAAGGCAACGACGACGTGCGTCGTCGGTGTAAGCACACATAGTGTTAACAAGGAAAGTGCTGGCTGGCTCACCCTGGTGCTACGCCAGAATCACGCACAACGCCTGTCGCACCGGAAACCTGTGTTACGCAGTGCCTGTCTCCCGCTGCACTGCTGCGACTCCCATGTCACACAGCATGCTGGCACATTGCTCAGGAGCTGCTGCTTGTCCGAGCGCAGGTCAGCGTGGAGGCGTTTCGCGTGATGACAGAGAGCTTTGGGATGCAGCTGGACGACGACTCGCTGCTGGCGCTGTTCCACCGGGTCTGCACGCTCTGCGCCCCAGCATAGCAGCCATGCTGACCATGTAATGCATGATCCGCGCCTTGCTACCAGCAGGGTCTCCGAACCCAGCCTCCAGGCCCTTGCATGCGATGCGCCATATGCAGGCCCATGCGCATGCAGGCCCATGCATGGATGGCTGCTCATCTGTGCCGCGACCTGCCCGCCCTCTCAGCCTTTCTCAGCCTATCCCTGCACCTGGTGCGTGTGACCGCGCTCCGCGCACTGACGCGGCGGGCGGGGCGGCGCGCAGTACGACCCCGAGGCGACAGGCGCTGTGCACTACCACGTCATCATGAAGGCGCTGCTGGACTCGGACTCCTATGCTCAGTATGGCGTGTTTTACAGAGGTGCTTGATTGCGCTCAACCTGGGCCTGCAGCTTGACTACGCGCTTCCGAGCTCGGGCCATGCAACGCCAGCCTGTGTCCATGCGCGGTGCCCCGGAGCGGCGCTCGCGGCGGGGTCGTGGTGCGACGCTAGCGACGGGGAGATGAACGGCGCCTGTTACCAGGGTGTCCTGCTATGCGCAGCGCGCATGCTGTACATGCGCGCATGGTTGCAGGTGTAAGAGAAGCGCCAAGGTGTGTGTGTCGCAAGATGATTGCCGGCCTGCTGTACATGTGAATGCATTCGGTCGGCATGACAAGTTTACGGCGGTGGAACGCTTATGAGCTCTAGCTGCGGCTGCGAAAGTGCTGCAAAGCTGACTGCTGGCGGTGCAGAGCGAGCCACCTTGCGCAGAGCAGATTAAGTCAGCTCTTGCAGTCCAGACACAAACAGCAATCCTCTCCGTTCAGTCATTTGGAAAAACCATAGACCATCCTACCAGTCAGGCCACATTTGACCTGCGCTCGTATATTGTCACAAGTGTTGCAGGCGCTGCGCAATCTCCGCTCACCTAGACCTGTAGCCCCTCCACTTCTTCATGTCATCCTATGAACTTCGCCGCAAGCTCGTACCAGGTCCGGGCTTTATATCAGACTTGGTTCAAGCACTCAGGCGCGCATGAACCCACTTTCCCCTCATTTACGTGTCGGCGTTGTTGGCGTGGTCGTCCACAGCGGCAGTGGCTACCAGCTTCTATATGTTGTGAGGTACAGTGGGGGATATGTCGGCTCAGACATCCGCGCCGTCACACATGCAACCTTTTTGGTAGCTTGCTCTGAGAAGCTGCCTCAGTCTGCTATTGCACGGCTGTGGCCATGCGTAGCCAGGGCATGTGCGCCTGCAGGCTGTGTCCAGTAAGCGCACAGCCGGCGCCTTGCAAGCGGGCGTATGCCGCCCGTGTTGCGTGCGCGTGTCTCAGACACGCTCGCCACGCGCGCAGGCGACCAACCTGCATGCAATTCCGCAGAACATGGTAGGGAACAAGGAGATTCTGGACTACGCTGCAGCGGGCTGGCGGCCGCTACCCTCGCGCGGTCGCCTACCAGCTCACCGGCGGGCCGAAGCGCTCAGGTGATGCCACTGTGCACCCGAGAGTGCATGCAAGCGGAGGCTGTCCGGCCTCCATTTGCATGCGTACTCGCCGGACAGCCTCCACTTGCGTGCGTTCTCTGGTGCAAAGCCGCATCACCTGCGCCCTTCCACCAGCCGGTGAGCTTGAAGGCAATCGCGGCAGCATAGCGGCAATTGTAGGCAGTACTGACGCGGCGCATTGTCCATTGACCCTTGTGCCCTACCACGTGCTGTGGCACTACATGCAGGTTGGTCGCCTGCACGCCTGGTGAGCGTGTCTCAAGACAGGCGCACGCAACACAGGCTGCACACGCCCGTTTGCAGGGCGCCGGCTGTGTGCTTTCCAGACACAGCATGCGGGCGCGCACGCCCTGGTCATGCACGGCCACGTCCCTGTAATAGCAGACTCAGGCAGGTTCTAATAAAGCTACTGACATGGTTGCATGAGCGGCGCAGCCGGTCCGCAGCCGGTCCGCACGCCTGCACCGGCGCGCGCAGCCCCACTGCTCACGCCCCTTGCCAGCAGCGAGCCATCGGCGCTTGTCGTGCCTCGTGCACAGCCCTGGCGCTGGGAGAGTAGGCGTTCAAGCAAGGGTGTCAAAAAGGTATCCTCCTCACCAGGCGCGCGAATGCGAGGGCAGCATGCAGCAGCGCTAAGATGCAGCCCGGGTGCTATGGGCAATAACGGACTCATCAACGACTGTGCAGCACAACGAGGCGCCTGTACACCGCCCGGGAGCTGCGGAGGGTACTCGCTTGGTCGGCGGCGTGCTGACCGCGCAGGCCGTGGCATACGTGGCGGAGAAGGTGCGGCTCAGCAAGCAGAACAACGCCGACACGCTCATTTTCACCAGCGCATCCCAGGTGCTGAGCAAGGAGCGCATGCTCCCGGCCGCCGCGCGCGCGCTGGGCAAAGGATGCATGCATGCACTCCTTGCCCACCAGCCCGTATGCGCTGATCAGAACGAGGGTAATCGGCATGTTCTGCTTGGCGAGCTGCACCTGCTCCACAACGCAGGCCACCGCCTGCGCGCCAGCATGCGGCCGACTAAGCGAGCACAGCACATGGACCTGCATGGCGCGCGTCCCTTCGGCGGGACGCACAGCGTCATAAGCGATGCAGATACAAGCGCATGAGCTGCCACATGATGATGTTGCCAGGAGAGGCGCGCACACATAAGAGAGACTCACGTTCAAGAAATGAACAGAAAACTGGTGGCCACCGCCCGGTCGGAACACAATGCCTCCTTTGGCCGGACAAGCCATAGAGCCCAAGCAGCTCATAATATGCATGCCAGGCAGGATCAGACAGGCGCGTCTATGCTTGGACATGCCATGTACTTCAGGCCAAGTTACAGCATGATGTCATGGGCTATTGCCATGCTGCGCCATGCCAGGGCAGGCCTGCTAGCAAGCAATGCTGCTGAAAATCGCCAAGTAGTGTCTTCCTGGCCTGCCTGGGCACGTGGTTTTTTTTCACCTAGCGTCGTTAGCACTGCGCCTGAGGTCAAGCGTGCTGCTGGCAGGAGGACAGCCTTCACACCTCGTATGACGGCGTTCTACGTGCGACTGGGGCCCAAGGCAATTACTCTCAGACTCCCTGCAGGTGCAGGCGACCCTGCGCATGTGTCTGAGTGCTCACAGTTTATCTCCCGCCTAGCCTGGTGGCCACTGCCCTTGTGGGCGCGCCGCCGCACACTGGGAAGACATGTTTGCCCACGTGGAAAGGAAAAGGGGACTTCTTGCAGCTGAAACGCTCTGCCACCACAAAAATGTGCATTGTAATGCTCATTTTACATAATTATGTAGATTTAGTCGAAAAGTGCAATGTAGGTTGAGTTGTCCTAAGCAGCCTAACAAGCATCCCAAGGTCTCTCACACAACAATTATGCAGTGCTCTGTACGTTTGCCATCGGTGGCATCCCCTGACTAATAAGAGGGGAGGGGAACCACTCTCCGCTGATTGACAGCATTTACCCGCATATTTTGCCGCACAGAGCCCATGGCGACCTCAGAGACTCTAACGCGTGAAGACATCCGGCAGCGCAGGCGGTGCTCGCAGGCAGCCAGAGAGGCGCATAGAAATGCTGTCAGGGAATGCTGCCAGGGGAAGTGTGAAGGCTCATGCCTGGAAGAGCTGGCAGCAAAGGCAAGTATCAGTGCGCGGCGCGTCTTGTCGAGCATGCTGTCAGACGACGGCCTTGCAGGCTGTTGCCTTTGCTCTGCTTCACTTTGCAAAGCTTTGCAAACACAAGGGAGCACAGGCAGCACAGGCGATGGGCAGCGTGCAGGTGCGGCTATGCAGTGATGTTGCACGCCGCCCTGCAGACGCCGTCGTCCTGCACCGGCTGGAAGCGCGCGGCCGCGGCCGCCCGGACGGTCGCCCGGAACGCTGCTGTGGCGTTCTGCGACATTCCGAGCGAGGCCGCCAGCTGTGCGTCCGGCAGCTTCAGCATCGACTGCGCGCTCGCGCTTGGAAACGTCAGCTGCGCACTGACGTGCGGCGAGTCCTGGGCGCGGGGCGCGCGCGTGCCCAGGCGGACATGGGGTTAGGGCCGTGTATGGCAGTGACAAGTGCACCTGCATGGTAGAAGGGCAAGGGGACAGTCACGGATTGTCATATGCCCGGGGCCATGCACACTCCCTGCAGCCTGCAAATGTCCTCGAATGAGGCATGTCAGACCGGCTGCATGCATGCACACATCCCTGCTGCTGAAATGCGCACAAGGAGGGCACCGCCGGCATGGTAGGCTGCATGCGTGCATGGAGAGGGGCTCACCCCGAGGGTCAGCTCAACGCCGGGGTCTGTGTTGGAGAAGGAGCCGACGATAACGGCGTCCTCGCACTGCCGGTTCTCGATGTAGTGGATGTCGCCGATGGGGATCATAGTGATGTCCAGCCGGTTCATGTGCAGCTGGAAGGCCTGCTGCCCGGAGGCCGCCTCGTCGACCATGCCCACAGTCACAGGCCCCCCTGCAGACACGCAGCAATTTAGGAATCACTGCACTTTAACGTATCTTGGGTATGCGAGTCCTCCCATCCGTATACGCAAACATGATACACTCTGCGCCACATGACAAAGGCTGCGCGAGCAGCTGCACTGCTGTGGCTCTACAAGCGCACAGTTGCGGGACCAGCCTGGCGACTCTAAACGTCAACTCAAAGCAGGCCGATATCTACCAAGTGCGCATCAACCAAGGCCCGCACCTTCAATGACCGTCAATAGCTCGTCGGCGCGAGGGTGATGGTGCGGAGCGAGCTGGGCGCACGGCTTGATGATAAACATCAGCTGCGATATCCCTGTCCAGCACACGCCACAGAGGTCAGGACTTTCTGGCAACATGTAGGCGCGCAGTACAAGACAAGAGCGTGTCAGACGAAGCATGCATGGGTTGTAAGCAAACATGCGCTCGGTGCGGGGCATTACCCGGCGTCTGAGCCAGAGCGAAGAAGGGAAACGTCGCCGGTGTCACTTGCTGCAGGCCCCGCACGGAAGCAGTTAGCACAGCGCATGGTGCAGGAGGCGCACCACTACCTTAGTAGTGGTGCCTAAGCTAGTACGCGACAGTAGACCACAGCAGCAAAGCACCGGCAGCAGCCTGCTCGAGCTTGCACGCACCTTGATGGTCCCATACGGCGACACGTCCACCCCGATAGCCTTGCTGGCGTCGCCCTTTGGAAAGTAGCTGTAGACGCGGCTGGCATTGGTGGAGTAGTTCAGCGCAGCCGGGCCGAACGCTGGCTGGTTGCCGACGGACACGGCCTCACTGACCGCTAGCGGAGTGGCCAGGCAGACCAGAGCGGCCAGCGCAGCAAGCCCTTTGCCGCGCATGGTCGCCGGCGCACGCGCAGCGCGCTGGCACAGCGCAGGCAGGGCCTGTGCCACTTTGTGTTGGGTTCGACGTCTTGCGCCTGGCTGCTTGACCCCCCTCACAGCGAGAACGGGGGTTGGGCGCTCCCGCGGCTGCTAAAGAAGCTGACACAGCGCTGGCCGGCAAGCAACCCACGAGAGGCAAGCGCTCACATCTGCTGCTGCGCAGTGCTCAGCGCCGTGTGTGCAGCCGGTCGTGGAGCCGGACGTACATACGGCCTGCTCCGCTCCGAGAATTCTTCTTATTTCTCTCCCCCACCAGAGCGATGCCGAGGGGCAAACCAGCTGCGCGGGCCGAGAGCGCTGAGCCAGGGCGCCTGTGTGGGATCCTGTTGCGCTTGAAAACCACCTGAATACACCCAGAGCGACCGCCCGCCAGAAACATAAAAAATATACCAGCGCGCGACGGCTTGAGCGGCTGGCTGGCCGCGCGCGGCTGCAGGCCGGCACATGCTGCGGAGTCCAGGCGCGCCCGGCGGCGCGTCGCCGCGCACTGGAGCAGACACGCTCCCTGGCTTGCTGTCACTGGCAAGTCCGCACGGGCAGCCTTGTGGCCACCGAGGCGCGGCCCCGGGCGCAGGCGTGTTCTACGCAGCGGCAATGGACGACATCGGGCTCGAGGAAGACGACCAGAGGCGCGCGCGCGCTTCCGGGGGTGCCCTGCACATGCCGTGCTTGCAAGAGCGTGCTGCGCCCTTGCACGCGCCTGTCTTGAGCATCGGCGTGCGCAGCGACGCGCGACAGCGCCTTGTCTGAGGAGCGATGCGCGCTCCGCGCGAGGGCGTGCACAGGCGCAGCAAGATGTCGGTCGCCGGACAGGCGCAAGAGCGCTCGGCTGCGCCCGCGCAGGGACTGCAGCTGGGACCGGCACTACCCGGGCGACGTCGGCTACTTGGAGCGCGACAGCGCGCCAGGTGCGCACGCGCCCGGCCTGCTTGATTGGCGAGGGCGTAGCGGCGGCGGGCGCGGCGCGCTCTCAGCGGGCGGCGCTGCGCCGCGCGGAGGGCCGCCCGCGGCGTGCTAGCACCGGCGCAGCAGCTCTCAGCGGGCGGCGCTGCGCCGCGCAAAGGGCCGCCCGCGGCGTGCTAGCACACCGGCGCAGCAGCCTGGAGGGCAAACGCGCCGGGCAGCGGCCTCGCGAGCCTGGAGGAGCTCCGGGGGATGCGCACGCGCGCGCTGTGAAGCCGCTGCAAGCGTGCGCCCGCGGGGCGAGTCCGCGCGGCGTCAGCGTGCCTGTGCGTGGGGGCAGGCGCGTGCGGCGTGCTCGCGGAAGCGATCTCCACGGACACAGAGGACCCGGCAGGGCGGCCTGCGGCGGACCTGGGCGCCCAGAGCAGGCTGCTGCAGGCGCGCGCGCGACGGGCCTGGGCTCGGGCATGCTCTGGGGCTGCTTGCGGGCCCAGGGTCGGGCTGCAGGGCTGCGGGCACAGGAGAGTGCTCTGCAGAACGCTCTGGGCGGGCGCTGGGCGTGAAGGCAGCCCGGGAGGCTGGTAGGGCCGGGCTGCCGGCCTGGAGCAGCGGGCCGGCGGACCGCATCACGCCAACTGCGGTGATCGGCCAGCGCGCCACCTTGTGACCAAAGCAGCAGGCTGTGAGCCTGGTCAGCACTCGCATGTCCAAGCACGGCTGCGGCCGTGGCGGGAGCCTGGCCCCCGCTCGCTGAGCGGCCGGCGCTCACGCTGCTGCGGCGCTGCGGCGCGGCGCAGGCTGCGGCGCCCGGGGTCCTGGGCGAGCCGCGCCGGCCACACGGCAGCAATGGCGCGCTGCGCGGCGCGCCGGCCGGCGCCGCGCCGCGCGGCGCGCCGCCCGCCGCGCCGCTCGCCGCGCCGCCCGCCGCCGCCGCGCCAAAGCCCGAGGTGGACGATAGCGGGACCGACACCGAGGACGAGGGCGAGCTAATCAAGCGCGCGCAGGCGGCGCGCACCGCGCTCGACCGCTACGTGGCGCCCGGCCCGGCGCGCGAGCGGCCGGCGCCGGCGCCGGCCGCGGCGCACGCGGGCGCGCCGGCGGGCGCGGGCGCGCCGGCGGCGCCCGCGGCCATGCCCAAGCGGCGCAACGCGAACGCGGGCGCGCCCCCGACGCGCGGTGCCGAGCTTTCAGCGCTGCGTGGGCAGAGCGCCTGGGTCAGCCACGGCGTGAAACCGAGCTGCTGAGGGGGCTCATGCTGCCAGCGTGCGCCTTAATGAGAAGTGGCGGAGGATTGGAGGGCAGGGTGCATGCAGGCTGGCGGACGGAAGCCTGCGAGCGCTCCCTCTCTTATTTTTCACACCCGCGCGCCGTGGCAGGCAAGTCGCGCGCGGGCGGCGGCATCACGCTGAAGCTGCTGATCGACGAGCGGATCGTGCTGCCGGGCGCGAACGTGCTGAGCGTGGAGTACAAGGGCGCCACCAACGTCGCCACGCTCACCGCCGACGGCCGCATCGAGTGTGTGGTGCGCGGCGGGGGCGCGCGGGGTAGGGTAGGGTCAGGCCCTATGCGGGGTTGTCCCCGCTTCCTGGCACCGCACGCGTCGCGCATGCAAGCGTTGATGACAGATGCATGGCAGGGCGCAATCCCGGTGTGTGTGCGGCCCGCTGGCCTGCTGCATCTGATCGCCGAGTTGCGCAGGGCGCATGACGTTGCCCTGTCTCCTGGCCATGGAGCCGCCAGCGCTGCGGCCGTACAGCAGCCTGACGGCGTGAGAGCTGATCAGGCATGCTTAGGTAACAATGTCGGTAGCGCCCCACTCGTGGTGCGGTGCGGCTGCGCAGGTGCAGGGCCAGAGCCTGGCGTTCGAGAGCCCGAGCGCCTTCTCCATCTACCTGAAGCGCCTCATCAACCCGGCGCGCAAGGCGGACGACGGCTGGAAGACCGTCAAGTACGACGGCAAGTTCCTGGAGCACTACAAGGTGGAGCTTGCGCGGCGGCGCTTTGCGGGCGCGGGCCCTCGCCCTCGGCAGGGGTTTTGTAGGGTTTCCCAAAAACTTCTATACAGTGTGCCAATGTTGGCATATCAATTGTCGAAGCCGCTCGCGGGCACCGAGGCTGCGGCTGCGCGCGGCGCAGCGGTCGACGCAGACGGCGGCGCCGCGGCGGACGGCCCGCCGGCGGCCAAGCGGCCGCGCCTGGACGGCAACGGCGCCGAGGAGGCCGGCGGCAGCAGCCTGCCGGGCTCCCCGCGCGGCCTGCGGCGGTCCGGGTCCAGGGCGGCCCCGCTGCCGCCCGTCGACGCGGGCGTGGAGGCGGCCACGTACTGGAACAACCGCCCGCGGCGGCAGGTGCGGCAGCAATTACAGGCTTGGGGTAGGATGTGGTGCAGCAGCAGGCAGGGAGTGTGCTTATGCTCCGACACCACGTCAGGTTGTGGGCGCCTTGCAGAGCATGCCTGTGTCCTCCATGGCGCACCCCGGTGTGGGCGGCATGCGCCGCTGCGCTGCGCCGTGCGCTGCGCCATCACCAAAGGATGCGCTCTGCAGTGCTGTCGCTCGAGGGCAGGCCCGTCCGCTCAGCGCGGCAGCCGCCCCAGGTAGCGGCCGCGGCCAGCCCTGCGGCCGTGTGCAGCGCATGGGCTCCCGTGCCACCGGGGGCGCGCCGCCGCTAGGCGCCCCGCATCCGCGCGCGCGCGCCGCTCGCCGCGCTGCTGATCGCCGCCTTGTGCGCCCTCGAACGAGCTCAGCACATGTCAACTGTACTCTGTGCCGTCCCTGCTGAGGCAATGGTGCCCGGGCGCGCAGGCGCGCGCGCCCGCGCACCGGCAGGGCCTGCACGGCGGCGACGACCACCAGATGGTGCCCGCCGAGGAGTTTGGCCCGGGCGGGCAGCCGTTCCGCGTGCTGGTCGCGCCGGCCGCGGAGCTCATGATGGACTTCCACGCGCACCTGAGCCTGAGCGAGGTCATCGGCGTGCTGGGCGGGTCCTGGGACGCGGACACGCGCGAGCTGCGGTGCGCGCGCGCCCGCGCCGCCGCCCAGCGAGGGCCGCGAGCGCGGACCTGTGCACAGGGGGTGCTCCAGCCTGGCCGACCTGGAACTGGAACTGGATCTGGAACTGGAACTGGAGCAGGCGGCAGCGCACACAGTGTGCGCGAGCTGGCGGCCAGCACGGCCGCCGCCGGAGCGGCGCGTCCGCCTCTCAGGCCTGAGGGTGGGGTCAGACCTGAGGGTTAGGGTAGGGGAGGCTCGACCAAGTATGAGCGGGGCGCGCTCGGCGCAGGGTGCAGCGCGCGTTCCCGGTGCGCGAGCTGGCGGTGGACACGGCCACGATCAACGTGGAGATGGACCCCGAGGACGAGTTCCGCGTGCGCTCGGCCATCGCGGCGGACCACGGCATGCAGTGCGCGGCCCGCGCCCGCGCCGCCGCCCGCGCGCGCCGCGCGGCTGCCAGGTCGCCTGCTCGGGGGGGGCGGGCTGCGGCTGCCCCAGGACGGCGGGCGGTAGGAGCGGGGGTGCGGGCGGGGCAGTCCTGGCGTGCGGCACCAGGCCCATGCATGCAGGGGCAGACCCTGATGTTATCCATACCCTAGCCCTACCCTCATTCTTTCACTGACATGCCCGCCGGGCACGCGCAGGTGCGTCGGCTGGTACCACTCGCACCCGCAGTTTGCTACGCACCCGTCGCTGATCGACATCCACAACCAGGTCACGCAGCAGCACGCGCACCGGCTGGGCGCCGATGAGCCGTACGCAGCCGCAATCGTGGGGCCCTACGACCGCCGCCTGCCCGGCCTCGCGTCCGCCATGGCCTGGTTCTACGTCGCGCACGAGCCCGACGCGCTGCCCGGCCCCGAGCAGGACCCGCTGCAGGCCGGCTGCACGCCCATGGCGCTCGCGGTGCGCCGGCCGGCGCCCGTTGGAGCGTGCTGCCAGGGCTCTGCGCATGCCCCGCCGCATCCGCAAGGAGCCCAAAGTAGTCCGCTGTGTAGGCTCTCGCAAAAGCAGCGTTGGACGCGGGGCGGGCTCTGGCACGTCTTGTGGAAGGCGGCGAGCGGGTGCTGGGAGAACAGATCGAATTGTTTCAGATTACTCAACCGGGGGCGGGCTCTGGCACATCTTGGGGAACATGGCGAGCGGGTGCTGGGAAAACAAGCTCACACTCTTTAAGATTCCTCAAACGGGGGCGCGCGCGCGCGCAGGCGGAGCGCGTGGAGGAGGGCGAGGTGGCGCTGGTGATGATGCCCGGCGGCGAGATGCAGGATCTGGCGCGGCGCTACGCCAACACGGTGCGCCGCGCGGCGCCCCGCGCGCCGCCGTGCCCGGCGCGGCGCGGCGCGAGCGCGCCGCGCTCGCCTTTGCATCGACTGGCCGCGCAGTCTGGGGTCGGAGACGCGCTCCGGCGGCCGCGCCGCCGGCAAAGGGTCGCCGCGGCTGTTGGCAGGGCGGGACGCGCGCGCTGCCAGCTTGGCGCCAGGCGCTGCGGCTTGTGCTGGAAGTGGCTGCGGGCACAGCTGGCCGGTCCTGCCTGCGGCTGTCAGCAAACGAGGAGTGGAGCGAACGAAGCTCCACGCGCTGAGGCGCGCAGCGGGGCGCGCACGTAGGCGACGCGCGCAGACAGAAGCAGAGGAAGCCAGGACTGCGTGAGTCCGTCAGCGCAGAGGCGCGGCGGGGGGTCGCGCGCAGGCCACGCGCGCGGACATGGCGGAGGCCTGGCGCGGCGGGCTGACGCGGCTGGAGAAGCTGCGCGGCAGCCTGGCCGCGCGCCTGCCGGCCGCCTGGCCGCCGCGCATCGCCGACCAGTTCCTGCGCAACCTCTGCGGCAATGTGGCCGCTGCCTGGGACGCCTACGCGCCCGCGCCGGTGCGCGCGGCGTGGCGCCTGCCGGGGTTATGGTTGGGTGTATGGTAGGGTAAGACAGGGTGCCTGATTTAAACTCATGCAGTTGCGGCGTGTCCGCGCGCGCGTGCCCAGCGGCCAGCATCAGCTCCCCGGCCCTCCTGTAAAGGCTGCTGCTACTCGCAGTGTGAGGCGCAGGTGCCCCCGGCCCCCACAGGCGCGCTTCTGCAGAAGCCTCTGGGCCGTGGCTGCGTGCGAGGACGCTGCAGAGTCGTTGTTGCGCACGCAGCGCCGCCCTATGCCACGGTCTGCATCAAATTTGTACGCATGCACCTGCACCTGTCTGTGAGGCGACAAGCTTGCCGCCAATGAGTTGCGGCGCCGATCTGACGGCGTGTGACAAGCGGCGGCAGTGGGCGCTGGCGGCGCGCGACGACGCGGCGGGCGGCTCGTCGGGCAACGCGCGCGCGGGCGCGTCCGACGCCGAGACAGAGGACGAGGCCGCGCCGGGGCTGCACGGCGCCGGCATGCGATGGGACGGCGCGCGTGTGGTGCGCCCTGCGCAAGTCGGGGAATGAGTAGGGTGTGGCGAGCGAAGCGGAGACAGAGGGCGAGGCGGCGCCTGCTTGCACTATGCCAGCATGCGCTGGGGCAGCGCGAAGGGTTGATTCTACACCAGGATGTCATGCGGGGTTGTCAGCGTTGGGCGGCGCATAAATGATGCGCTCTGCTAAGGACAGGGATGACATTCCTTTGTGGGCATATATGCAAAGGGTGCCTGGCCGGTCCACAAGACGGTCGGAGCTGGGCACGGCGCGCGACGCGTCGAGCAGCTGGGGCTCGTTCCGCCTGCACCGCGCGCGCCGAGGAGCGCCTTTGTTGCTGCGCAGGCGCTGCCGCTCACAAATGGCGCCGGTGGGCATGGCGGTCTGGGCGACGCGGACGATGACGACGCGCTGTCCATCGACTCGCAGGGCACGCTGTGAGAGCCGCTCTGCGTGCTGTCACCCTTTGACATACCCTACCATACCCTACCGCTCCCCACCCTCTGCGCGCGCGCGCGCGTCGGCGAGCGCCGCGCGCGTTTGCCGCTCGATGGCATGAGCGTCGCCGCGCGCGCGCGCCGCGCGTCGGCGCTGTCGTGTGCGTGGCGCCTAGCGGCGCCGAGCCTGCGCGAGCGTCTTGCGCGCAGACGCGAGCCGCCCGCGTGCAGACGGAAACCTGGGCCATGCCCGCGCGTGCGCACCATCCGCGTCCCAGCGCTGCCGATGTCTGGTTCAGGGCACCGACTTGCCTGAGCCGGGGCCGCGGGCGCCCATGATCGGCTGTGACCAGGACACGCGGTTGGTCGACGCTTGTGCCGCAATGGTTGGGCCCATGATGACATGCGCTGGCTGTGCTGGTCGGTGCAGCGCGAGCGGCGCGCGCCACTCTGGTTTGTTGATGTCGCGTGTGCGCATGTTGCCTGCAGCCGCGTGACTGGGGCCGCCTTGAGCGCGGGTCGCGCCGTTTCCGCCAGTGCCTGCCATCCCGCAGCGGGGCCCACGGGCGTGGCGCCCTGCATCAGCCGACCCGCGCTGCGCTCTTACAGGCAGCGCTGTCTGGCTGCGACATGAAGCAGTGCATTGTTGCATTCGTGCAGGCCGGAAAAGGCGCAGGACGCTGCAATCAACCCCTTGTTTTTTCATTTCGCTCTGGGGGCGCTGTGCAGGGTGTGTGCAGCTGCTGTCGCGCGCCCAATCTGTGTTTGAGGCTTGTTTGTGGCGTCAAGCGGTGCGCGGGGGCGGCACCGTGCAGCCGCTGTACCTAAATGTCCGTCGCAGTCAGGGGCGCACTTGGCGCTCTGTGCTTTTCCGCTTCTGCAAAGTTGGCCCGATATCGGGGGCGTGTGCCTGACGGCCGCGCGCAACTGGTGGGGTGAGGGCAACCTGTTTGCTGCTTGTGCTCGCGTGTGCCTGCCCTGTTCCCCGCGCCTGCGGCCGCCTGCGTCCGCAGACGCGGGGGGCTGACGAGGAGCCGACTGCCTGTCGCCCTCTGCTGCGATGCGTGGTGCCTGTCCGGGCGCCCGATCACAACCATGCTGCCCGCAGGCAGAGTAGCAGAGCACGGCATGCGCTGTAACTTTGCTACCAGTGCTGCATTGGCCTGCCTAGGCCTCAAGGCTCAAAGAGGTTTGCCCATGACGGCAGCGCCCAAGCAAGGGCGGTCAGCCCGCTGCCAGCAAGGCAGCAGCGTATACCACTGTGGCGCTGGACGGCTGCAAACAGCAAAGACCGCAGCCCCCATGCATGCACAGTGCAAGCGCATGGATCTGTCTCCTGCTTACACATATGTAGGATGCGCATCCTCATGAGGTAGTGGTGTTGAAACACTAGCCCTGTCCCGGGGATAGGCTGCAGAACCGTGCTGACTCTGAACAACACACCGAATGAAATGCAGCAGCAGCAACAAGTTTATGTTGGAATCCCAGCTGGCGAGAGCTCCCTGACCTAGCGCGCCAGCTCTGCCCCAGCACATGGCACCCCCTCACCCAGCCCCTGGGGCCGCGGCCCGCCCGCTGGCGCCCGCGTCAGTCGCCCTCCTTGAGCACCTGCACGTACAACGGCACGCCGCCCAGCTTGGCGCGGCCGCCCAGGTCCGGCATCTCTATCACGCATGCGCACTCCGCCACCTCCGCGCCCACCTGGCGCAGAGCGCGTGCACGCGGTCAGAGCATGGCGCCTACCCTACCCTACTTCAGCCTCTCTATCGCGCACGCGCACTCCGCCACCTCCGCGCCCACCTGGCGCACAGCGCGTGCATGCAGTCAAAGCACGGTGCCCACCCTCCCCTAACCCTATCACGCAGGCCGACAGCCCATGCGCGCAGTCAGAGCATGGCGCCCCTGACCTGCCAGTGAAAGAGGGTTGAGCATCGCTGCCGTGCATCCTCAATACCCCCGCCTCCAACCCATGCGCGTGTATGACCCTCAGTAATCCGCCCAGCCGCCTGACCAATGCCCACCAGCTCAAGCTCTAAGCAGGTACTTGAGCAGCCCCAGCCGGCTGGCCGGGGCCGCGCGGCCGCGCCCCCGCGCCGCGCGCCTGCTGCATGAGCTTGATGCCGGCGCCCATGGTGCCGCCGGTGGCGATCAGGTCGTCGACCAACAGCACGCGCTGCCCGGCCCGCACCGCGCCCACGTGCATCTCGATCACGTCCTTAGCGTATTCCAGCTCGTACGCCGCGCGCACCGTCTCGCCTGCGCCAAGCCCAAAACGTTGTAATTTAACAGAGCCGCTGCCCCATAACGCAACCCCACCTGGCGTGGCGCATGTGGTGACGCGCCCGCCGCAGCACCGATGCCCCAGGGCAGTGCCTGCCGGCCTCGGCGGACCACAGGGGGTCACTTGAGCTGCAAACACTGCACATGCATGCGGCCCCATGGCGATGCAGGCCATTGAGGATGCGGCGCAAGGGGTAGTCCTGGCCATGAAATCTGTGACATCTGCGCAGGACAGGCGTGCATGCATCAGTCACCTGCCTGTGTGAGGGGCATGCGTTCCACGGGTGGTGGAGCGGATGCAGGCCGTCAGATATGCATGCCAGCAGGACAGGCAGGCTGGTAGCGTGTCCCCGGCACGCGCCTGGCAGCTTGCCAGGCTTCCGCAGCGGCACGAACGCGCAGTGCAGCGCCAGCGCGAGCGGCGCGCCCCAGATGAAGCCCCGTGCCTCAAAGCCTGCGAGCACGGGCTGCATATGTGTGAGTGTGTCTGCATGTGTGAAGTGTGTGAGTGAGTGTGTGTGTGTGTGTGTGTGTGTGTGTGTGTTTGTGCCTGTCTGATATGTGATGGGGTCTCAGTGCACAGGTGTGCGGCGTTGAGCAGGCAGGGCGGGCCTGACTGCCCTTGCAACGGCGAGCGCACCGACCACTGCCTCAATGCCCTTCCCTTTGTAACGGTCAACGAAGTCGTCGACAGAGTACTGGAAAGCCTGCGTGCTGCACACGGCGCTCAGTGCCTTCCGTGGGGTCGCTGCACAGTGTGTGCTATCGCACGTGCTGCGTGCACAGTGCGTACTTGGTGAGCAGGAGCTCAGTGAGTGCTGTAGTGAGCAGGAGCTGCAGCGCCTGTGTGGCAGTCTCGGGGCGCACCTTGGGGTCCAGGAGCAGTGTGGTCACGTCGTGGAACAGGATGCCCTTTTTCGGGAAGTCTGGGACCTGCCGTATGGAGCCGGAGATGTATGTCTTCCGCTCCTCCAGCATGCTGCTGTGCGGGGCTGCCGCCACAGCGGCTGGCTTGCGGCGATCTGAGACCGATCCGGCGAGGCGCCGTGCTCCGGGAGTATGTAGAGATGCGCGTGGAAACCTTCGCGCGAGCAGCGACGCCTGAGGCATGTACAAGGAATGCGTTTACTGCACAGCGCAGCACCGTCTTGGGCAGTTGCCGGCGAGCGGCGGCACGTCGGCGGCGGAGGTCTAGCGAGCCATGGAGGGTTATCTCTGGATGTGTACACCAAGCTTGCAGATTTTCATATAAGCAGAGGAGCAGTATGGAGGCGTGTGGGCGCTGCGTGGTTGCCGAGTCAGCTGCAAGGTGCCTGTGTCGCCAGTACGTTGCCTGCTTGGGCACAACTTGTGTGAACTTGAGTATGTCAATAGCTTTAGGAGTGCAAATCACAGACGATGGCACACGTGACTGACCTGCTTGTTGCTTCTTGCGCAGGCCGTCCACCTGGCTGCCCGGACCCGCTGGGCCCGCAAGCAGAAGCCTCACCTGGCGGTGCAAAGACATCAGGAGGTGTCGAGCACGGTGAGTGCAAGAGTTTTGGAAGTTGTATTAAGTCGCTGTGTTTGTAGTCGGCCGTGCTCCCAGCCACCTGTCTCACACGTGCGTCAATTCCCGCAGAAGCGCCGTCTGCCGCGCAGCCCTGGCCGAGCTGGCAGCGGCCGCGCCAGATGCAGCAGCAGCAGCCGCGCACGCCCTGCAGGCCGTCTCCACCCTGCACGCCCTCCCGGCGGCCGCGGCGGCGGCGGACGCGGGCATGGTCAACCCCGCGGCGCTGCCGCAGCTGTGGGCCGACCTGGCAGAGGCGGCGGGCGCAGCGGCGGCAGCGGCGCCGGGCGCGGGCGTCCACGCCGATGCTGACTTGCCCGCCGCGCTGCCGCGGCTGTGGGCGGAGCTGGCGGACGCGGCGGGCGCGGCGGCGGCGGCGGCGCCCGCGCCGCGCGACGACGGCTGGCTGACGCCGATCGCGCAGGGCCTGGACTGGCTGCTGCTGTACTTCCAGGCGCAGCTGAAGGCGGCGCACGTGCCCTACGCGTCCGGCTGGGCCATTGTGTGCCTGACGCTCGTCACCAAAACACTCACCTTCCCGTTCACCAAAGTCCAGGCGCGGCCCCGCAGACCTGAGCGAGCAGAGCTAAGCGGGGATGTGCTGGGCATTTTGCCTGCATGCAACGTGTATGGCTGCTGGTCTCCTGCTTGCATCCTCACAGTGGGACCGCAGAGGCCGCGGCCTGCGAGCGCCCGCCTCGTCAAGCGTGCAGGCCAGACGGTTGAGCGTCGTGACAGGATAGGAAGGCTCTGAGTGTGCGCGCCCTTCGGCGCACCCGGGCGTGTTTGGGGTAATGACCTCTTCCAGCCAGCTAGGGCCGCTCAGGCAGGGCAAGCACTCTCGAGGAATGAGTGAAATAAACAATCGTGTGTCAGCCAACCTAGGTTGCTTCCGGGCAGGAGCGGTTGTGCAGGTGGAGCTTCAAACCCTGATCCCAATGCCAGCCAGGTCATCTCTTTGCCCACGACAGGCATCAGGGCCGGGCGCTGCGCAGGTGGAGCCGTCTCTGTCCATGCAGAAGCTCAAGCTGATGATTGATGCGCTCCGAACCCTAACCCTATGCCAGCCAGGTATACGCCACGATAGGGTGAGCATCAGTGTTTGGTCGCGCAGGTGGAGTCCTCGCTGTCCACGCAGAAGCTCAAGCCGACGATCGACGCGCTCAAGCGCCTGTACGGCGACGACAAGGACAAGGTGCAGCGCGAGACGAGCGAGCTGTACAAGAAGTCGGGCGTCAACCCGACCGCCGGTGCATGCCGCTGCACCTTCTGCACCGTGTGCATGCCGCTGCAGTGCACAGCAGTGCCCAGCAGTGCATAGTGGGTGGGGGCTTGTGCAGTGCGGGGTTTGCGGGGCCCTGTACCCATCGGACCTCACAACATGTCTGCCGAGAGCTCTGTCCCAGCAGAGCGAGGGCTGCCAATCTTGGTCTGCTCATAAAAGTTCGGGGGGTTTGCAGCCACGACGACCGCCTCTGTCACGCTGTCGACGCAGCGCGGCCTGCAGGCGCGCCGCGAGACGTGGGCAGGGCTGTGTTCACATGCGGCCAGCGTGGCCGGCCTGCGCGCGGCCCCCGTACTGCCCGTCGATGCGACCGGGCCGCCTGCGTGCGACGGCGGGCGCTGATGGGGTTAGGCTGATAGGGCTAGCCCAACCCTACGCCCCCCCCCGCGCGCGCCAGGCTGCCTGCCGACGCTGGCGACCATCCCCGTGTTCTGGGGCCTGTACCGCGCGCTGTCCAACGCGTCCTCGGACGGCGCGCTGACCGGCGGCTTCTACTGGCTGCCCGACCTGGCCGGGCCCACCTCGCTGGCCGCGCAGAAGGCCGGTGCGCGGCCCCCGTCCGGGCTCGGCCTTCCGGGGTGCAGCATGTTCTGTGCTCTGCCATCCCAGCGGCGCCGCGAGGCGCGACCCGGCCTGCGGTACATGGCGAGCCCGCTGCGGTCCCTGACACCGACCGGCCAACATACTACCGTAACCCGGCACGCAGGCGCGGGCGCCTCCTGGCTGTACCCGCTGGTCGACGGCGCGCCGCCGATCGGGTGGGAGGCCGCTGCGCGCTACCTGGTGCTGTCCGCGCTGCTGATCGGCGCGCAGTACGCGTCCAGCGCGATCATCTCGCCGCCCGTCAACCCCGAAGACGAGGGCAGCGCCAAGACAACCAAGGCGCGCGCGCGCGGCCCGGGGCCCCGCGCGCCAAGCGCTGGGGCGTGCGCGGCTGCTTGCGTGTTAGCCTGTCCGGTCTCCTTGTGGGGTATGCCGCATGGGTAGGGTCTGGGTTGCTGCTGTATGTGTGTGAGCCTGTCCTGTCTCCTTGTGAGGATGTGTCACATGGGGTGAGGATGTGTCACACCGGGGGTGCCGCCAACAGACCAGTCGGGAGTGTGTGCCCACACGGCGCTCAGCTCAGCACAAAAGGGGGGGTGAGTGTTGCGTAGCTGGGTTGTGAGCCTGTCACAATCCTCAGTGGGCCGGGGCCATCGCACTGCAGCCGCGCCCGAGCCTGCGCGCCGCATGTTTCGGCAGGCGCTGCTGGCGTTCCTGCCGCTGATGGTGGGCTACTTTGCGCTCAACGTGCCCAGCGGCCTCAGCCTCTACTACTTCGCCAACACCGTCATCACCAGCGGCCAGCAGATCTGGCTGCGCAAGCTCGGAGGCGCGCGCGCGTCTGGGTATGGGGTAGGGTAGTGTGCTACCCTGTCTCCGATCGGCGCAGTGCGGCTCCTGGACTCCCCTGCCCAGCTGCGTGGTCTTCATGGCTGCCAGCTCGGTGGTCACGCCGGCCCGCCCTCGCGGCACCGGCAGACCATCAGGATAGGATGTATAGGTGAGGCGCCGCGCCCGCACCCTGACGAGCGCGCCCGCCCGCCAGGCGCATCGGCGTTCGAGTGGCAGGAGGAGGTGGGCGTCAACCAGGCGCGGCGCACGGGGCCGGTCGCCGAGCTTCCCTTGCTGCCGCTCGCGTCCGCGGCCGCCTCGGCCAGCTCGGCGGCTGGCGAGGCGCCCGGCATGCCCGCTGCTGCGGCAGCCGGGGCGGTCATCGCTGCGGCGAGCGCAGGCAGCGCACCGCAGCCCCAGCACACCGGACCCGCGGGAGGCGCGGGCGCGGGCGCGGGCGCGGGCGCGGCCGGCCGGCCGGGGCTCGCGCATACGGACGCACCGCAGGCGGGTTTGGCAGGGGCGCATCGCGCGGGTGTAGGGGCGGCAGAGGTTGGGCGACCGGCGCTCTCAGGCGCTGCGCCCGTTGGCGCGAATGGCGCCGGGCAGGGCGCGGATGCTACAGCGGATGGCGCGGCGGGCCGCGCGGCGGACGCTGGGAGCGGCGCGACAGCACTGGCGGCGACGGCGGCGCCCGCCGCCGACGGCACGGCGGGCGCCGCGGCAGCGGAGCTGTCGCGGCGGTGTAAGCGGAAGAAGCGCGCCAAGGCGGCGGACAAGGCGCTGCAGGGCGCCCCCGCATGATTGCATCTAGTTTGCCTCTTGAGCAATGCTTTCAGGCTTGTTGTAGCATGGTCGAACTCAGCACCGCTGGGGGAAGCAGCAAGCTATGTTACATGTGGCGTGCTGGAGCATGCAAAGCAGAATCATCTAGAGCGCAAATGACCTGCGCAGAGTTGCCATCGCAGCCGCGTACAACCCACTGTATAATGCACAGTGTCGCCATTGCAACTGCGTGCCAACCCACCTTGAAATGCACAAGCTCCCAGGTACACATGACGTTGGTTGCAGGTGCTTGCCTCTAGCACAGAACTGTATATTTACATCCATAACGCTGAATCCTGATACAGGGCTTCACGGGGCGCCGAGCGAGGGCGGCCCTGAGAGCCAAGGTACTGTCTCATCTGTACATATGACACCCCTTGGTATTCTATACTGCCACTTTTGCAAAACAGCTTCATACACAACTTCAGGTCGCAATGTCTTGTAAATAAGAGCAGGGCGGAGGCTTGGACCGCAAGCCCTGGCACAGCACAGCCCTCCCCCACTCTCTGCGAGAGCCCCTGGCCGTCACAAATCACTTGTGCGGGCCTTGCGGGCAACCCTACCGCTTGCTGTGTGCTGTGCAAGGTGTGTTGGCACATGCCAGGTGCAAGCAGCACGCTCAGAAAGAATTTGTACATGTAACAGCGGTAATCGCCGCTGCCCTGCAGCACGCAGCGCACCGGCCCCACGTGCCCTGAAACTCTAGCGAGGCTGCAGGTGCGCGGCGCGGCATGCCGCATCCGCGCTCAGCCGCCCTGCCAGCACTGAGTCAGCCGAAGGCGGCGCACGGAGGCGCGCGCGGCCGCCAGACGCCGCACAGCGCGCGCCGCCGCGCCAGGGCGCCCAGGGTCAAGCGCGCCGGACTTAGGGTCAGGGCGCCTACATGACGCAGCAGGTGGTGACGTCGGTGCGCTGCAGGCGCTCCAGCTGCAGGCGCAGCCGCTCGCGTGTGCACGTGGCCGCCAGCATGCGCGCGCGGTCGCGCAGCTCGAAGGGCATCTGGTTGGCGACCTGCGCGGCGCCAGATTAGGATTAGGGTGGACCGCGGGCGCGCGCGGGGGCCCGCATGGCATGCATGCCGCCTGCACGCGCCAGGCAGAGAGTGGGCGCGCAGCGCGCAGTAAGAGCTGGCAAAAGCTCCGGCCAGAGCTCAAGCGTGCCGCCGTCGCTGCTTACGATCGGCCACATTGCATGTATACATGTATATACTTTTAACAGGTAACATGTAAGTAGTGGCGCACCCAGAAGGAGAGCGCCTCGTAGTCGCCGGGCTGCGGCCGCTCGCCCGCGCGCCGCAGCAGCTCCATGACGCGCAGCTCGCTCACCGCAAACCGCCTGCGCTCACTCGCTGATGCGGTCGGGGCCATCAAGAAACAGGCGAGCATGCAGAGCCCTGCCCCTTGCTCACTGCAAAGCGCCTGCGCCAGCTTGCTGACGCGGTCAGGTGCAACAAGGGAAGGGCACGCATGCAGAGCCCTGCCCTTGGCTCATGGCGTGTGCGGCGCAAATACGTATGCCATGCATGGTGCCAAGGCTGTTGACTTATCATCTAAACGCCTGCCCGCACTTGAAGCTCGGCCGCGCAGGTGAGCCTGCACCGTCAGCGCAAGGTGTGCGAGCACAGCCAGCGGGGGGCGTCGAGCCGCGGCGCGCGCGCGCCTGACGTGCTCGATCCACTGGCCGACCAGGCGCGTGACCTCGGCCGCGAGCGCCTCGAGCGCCGCGGGCGCGTCGCCGGGCGGCGGCGGCTTGTCACCAAAGAACTCCGGGCGCGCGACACGGTACCCGTCCTGCTCCCACGCCTCCCGCACACGGAAGCGCCGCCGGCCCACAATCTCCAGGTGGTACCGCCTGGCGTGTGCGCCTATTCAGCTCCAGCGCGACCCCTAGCCCCCTGGGCTACTGCACCGCACACATCGCTGCGCTTTTGCAATAAACCTACCAGACACCTATATCACATCAACTGTGGCCCAGGGGTGCACGTGCTGGCAGACCTGCAGCTAGCTGTGGCACACGGCTTCGTATGCGACGCGCCCTGCACACGTGGCTGCCCCCTCATAAGAACCCTATGAAAAAATCAACATCACACCCACAAGGCATGCGATGCCCGCAATTCAGGTTTTAAGGTGCTAGTTTCTTAGGGGATGACACTCTTGCAGCGCCTTGCACGCTTGCTTCGCTCGGCAGTCAGGGACGTCGCTCAAAGCACCCAAGCGCAGGAGGGGGCTACACAGAAGCGCACCCATCGGGCTGCGGCTGGCACTCCGTGATCTCGCACTCGGTGGCGACCTCGTTCAGCTGGTTGCCCGCGCGCAGCGTGGCCATGCCGAGCCGGCGGCTGCCCTCCATGCAGCGGCGCACCATGAGCCTGTACCTGGGCTCAAAGATGTTCAGGCCGAGCCGCTCGCCTGCGCGCGCAGCGCGCCACACAGTCTATAAGGCCCGGCAACAGCATCGAGCCTCATGCCGAAGCCGGCACAGTGTTGGGGAGTCGCAACAGCCGTATCTCGTCATGGCCAGGCCAGGGTTCCATCGCCAAGCAGCCCGCCGCCTCCCAGCCAAGCCCACGCCCCACCGCCGGCACCGCGGCAGGGCGCGCGGCGGCGCGCGCGCGCGCGCGCGCGCACCCGGCAGCACGCTGCTCATGACGAACAGCGGCAGCGGCGCCGCGCGCGCGTCGCCCGCGGCGCGCGCGCCGCGCAGCTCCGCGCGCCGCTCCGCGTACTCCGTCGGGAAGCTGCGCTCCAGCACCGCGGCCAGCGTGACCGAGACCGGCAGCTCGCGCCCGACGTGCACCACCTGCCGCAGCTCCTCCAACTCACTCACCCTGAACCTGACCCTGTCATAAATCCAATTGTTGGACTGAGGTCCAGACTGCACCCGTGATCTGCTGCGCTCGTCAGGTGTGTTTTTGTTTCTGCGCGTGCGTGTTTGCATGTACACAGGAAGCAGCCTCCACAAGACTAATTGCCTGCTCCCCACTCGCGCTCACCAGGCAGCGCGTGCCCACGCACGGGCCTCTGGGCAGCCACAGACCCTATCCATGCCGGGCTCAATGCCCTACTTAATACACGTGCAATGCCCTAAACCGAAGTGTTGTTGCAACAGTTAGCTGGAGCAAGACCAGTGTCATGCAGGGGAATGAGGTCTGAGGCCAACAGAGCACATGTTCCTCATGCCCAGCCCCGTGCGCGCGCGCGCCCGCGCACCGTGCGGCACAGCGGGCACTTGTTGGAGTGGTCCTGCGTGCGCGCGAAGCAGTCGCGGCAGAAGGAGTGCCCGCACGGCGTCGTCACCGGCTCGAACAGCAGGTTGGAGCACAGGCTGCACTCCAGGTCGTCGCACATCTCCACCGTGCGCGCCCTGCTCGCGCGCATGCAGCACAGGGTTAAGGTGGATGCCTACTCTAGCCCTAGGCCTCATTTTGCTTTAGGTACAAACATACCCTAAAGCAACGTCACAGGGGTCACACACGAGAGCCCTGCCGCGCCGACTCCTCCCAGTGCGATGCATGAAGCCACCATGTTTGCAGCAGGCGTGCAGCACGACGGCACCTGAGTGGACAAGGGCCGGCGAACGCTGCGAGATGGCGCTACGCAGACATTCGCAGGCCAGTGCGTGGGAGCTAGCGAAAAGCCTGTATCTGGGCAATGCCATAAGTCACTGCTGCCTCTACTGAACACTGTCAGCAATACTACGAGATAGATACGCAAGCATGGTATTACGAGCATATGGTATACTTCTGTGCGATTTGAGAGTGACGTCGCAAGCATTGACGGCTAATGTCAGAGACCATAGAGGCTTCACAGCACAATATACAGCTTGTGACTTGACTCCATGCCGGCCGCACCGCTTGGCCGCGCTGCCCCAGTCGGCCCCCGCCGCCGCCGCAGGCGGCCCCGGCGCCGGCCCCGCGGCCTCGGGCCACTCGCGGCGCAGGTGCGCCATCGCGGCCTGCAGCCCGGCGCTGTCCGGCGCCAGGCGCAGGCCCTCCGCCAGTGCCGCGCCCGCATCCGCAAAGCGCTCCATCAGCATGCACGCCTCGCCCTGCTTGCGCGCGGGCGCCAACTTTGACAACCATTACTGTGCCTTGGCCGTCCAGGAGTAATGCCTGCAATGTCAACAACTCCCCGAAAACACTGACTCAGTCAGCGGTCCATATGGGACACAGCGTGGACCGTCTGACAAGCATGTTGATTCGAACAAGCAAGTGGTATCTGTTGTCCTCCTACTGGGAGCTCAAGGTCACAGGCTATGCACCATGTGCACAGGACCAATGGCAGCTGCATGCATTGCATGTCACTCGCAACCCATGGCACCTGGCACACACCGGCTTGCAGTGGCGCAGGCAAGCATGAAGGTGCGTGCGTATTACCTGCAGCAAGAAGCACTTGGCCCAGGACGGCCTGATAGTGGCGGCGCGCTGCGCGTCCTTGTACGCCAGCTGCGCGAGCATGCAGGGGTCCTGCCCGGTGATGGCGGCGTACTCGGACTGCGCGGCCGGGATGCTGCGGATGCGCTTGCTGAGGCTGCCGCGCAGGGTATGCACAGGGGCTCAGCCGAAAATGCCATTTTTAGGTCAGTTCATCCTAGTGTGATCTGTACGAGTCGCGCACTCCGGCAGAAATGGAAAGGCCAGGCGCCAGCAGCCAGGAGGCGGGCACACGCGTTTGCAGGTGCAGCGAAGAATTATCAAAAGTGGCTGTGGGGGAGGCGTGTGCAGCAGCCTCACTTAGCGTACGCGCGGGAGCGCTCGCACAGGAAGCTGGCCTGGTCCTCCGGGTCCGTCGCCAGCTTCAGCGCCAGGTTATACTGCTTCACCGCGTCATTCCACTGCGCGCTCGGCGTCAGGCAGTCCTCTTTGAGAGCCAGCACAGGCACCTCCACCATTTACTTTACTGTAGGCTACACAATGACAGGTTACAACTGTGCCGATGCAACTGAGAAGCATTTCAATCCTACCTGGTCCAGGGAAAAGCAGAACTGCAGGCCAGTCCGGCACTCGCACCATGCTGCTCGCCATAAAATGGTGTGCCTTGATCTTGATGACTTGCACGTCCGCGCTCTCCGCTCGCTCCACAGCGACTGGCTTTGTTGCAGGTGCGCCCATGCACGAGGCACATGCCCCACGCTGGAGCCCCAGGCCCACAGTCAGCAACTCCTCGCACATACTAACCAGCAATATTTGGCTGTCAGCACGGACAGGTGCAGCACAGGAGCAAGCACTAAGAAATCAGCAGTGTTGCACGCACCGATGCATCCATGGCTCCGAGCTATATATGCACGCCGCCGTGCACTGCCGAGCGGCGCTTACAGGGTTCCAAGCAGCAAGTCCCAGGGGCAAAGCTGACCGTCTGCACTGGTCAGGGCACCTAGCTGCGCCCTTCAATGCATGCCCACGTCATTGCCAGCATCACTTGGCACGGAGCAGGGCTGCAGCAACTTGAGCTACAGTGCTGAGTGCAGAGGGAGCCGAGTGCGGTGTGCAGTCAGAATGTGTTGATGATCATCATGACATGCGTGGCATGCGACCGGGCCAGTCAGAGTAGGGCCATGCCTCATGCTGCCGGGGTGTTCCAAGGCCCCGGCTGGAGGCAACAAGTTGGAGAGTCCAAGGTCGGCAAGGGGCCGCCGCTGCGCCAGGCTCACAGCGCAATGCAGGCCGGCCTGGGGTGGCACGGCGCCAGCCTGGGCCCGCGGCGGTGCGCGCATTGCCACTCGCCTTTCAACCGTGCGCTCTATGCGCCGCACGGCGCGCGGCCGCTCCCGCAGAGGCCGCGGGCCGCGGAGGACGGCAGCGGCGAGCCCGGGCCGAGCGGGGACGGGGGCGGGGGCGAGGAGGGCACCCAGCGACGCAGGCGCGCCCGCGACACTCGCAGCGGCAGAGGTCCTGAGACAGCGCGTGGTAAACATCGGTAGTCACCGGCGTGTGTACCATAGCAAATGCACGGAGGAGCTGCAGGCAGCGTCACCAAACACCCGCCCGTGCATAGCAGCAGCGACTTCTCCTGGTCTGCCTACGGCGAAGAGAAATTCGTAGTGCAGCCCAGTGTGTATCGTGTGGACTAGGCAGCAACAGGGTCGCCTGCGTGCCTGCCGAAGAGCGCACGGGCGGCGCAGGCGCGGCGGGCGGCGGAGCAAGGGCGCCAATCCTGATGTTGACGGGCTGAGGCTGGACGGGTTGACCATCGACACCTTCAACCCGGTGGTGATGGGCCGTAAGTCCAGGCGCGCGCAAGGCATCGCCTGCCCGATCAAGGAAGCAATGCGCTGCAATACTGGCCGCCTGCAGACGTGCGAGCGACACGCCTCCACCTGTGCGTTGGCTCCTTGCCGGGCACTGCAGCAGGACACTGGCGCTCTGGAGCGCAGCGGGGTGTCAGAGTGCGTATGCGCACGGCGGGCGGCGTCGTGCCAGGTTGCTCCTGGGCATTTGGCGCCGAGGGAGGCTGCGCACGCCCGCAAGCGCGCAGCGCACCGGCCCTGTTGTCGCGAGCGAGAGCTCCGTTGAAGTCGGGCAGGGGAGGTCACGCGCCGCGCGCGCGCCGCGCGCAGGCAGATCTTCGACGATGTGTGGCAGCAGTTCACCAAGCTGAGCGGGCCGATCGGCAGCAAGCGCGCGCTGGACGACGCGCTGTTCCGCGGCCTGGGCGCCGGCAACGACGAGTTCGAGACGCCGCAGGCCGCGGTCACGCGCGTGCTGGTCGCCGGCGCCACCGGGCGGTGCGGGCCCGCCCGCGCGTCGCGCCTGAGCGCCTCGCATCTGGCCCGTTGCGGGTCACAGGCTCTGACAGGGCTGTCCTGACGCGTGTGATACAAGCCCCAAGTGATGCACGGAGCTGACCAGTCATGCTCGACTGGATGCACCAGTTGTCGCTGCTGTGGCACGCTGCCGTGTGGAAACCAGGAGCAGGTAGAGGTAGCCTGCTTGCGCCCTGTGCGCAGCTGTCCAGAGCAGCCTGCCAACTCATCTATGGGTGCGGCACCCCTGGAGCTTCTTATCTGCAAAAACATTGGCAAATTCATGGCGTTGGTGCCACCGTGACATGCACCGCATGTGTGCTGCACGGGAGCAGGGTGGGTGCGCGTCTCTTGGAATTTTCTACATGCAAACTTAATGGCACTCTGGCTTGGTGGAAAGATGGTCTGCGACGCGTGCGCGCTGCGCGAGGGCAGGGTGGGCCGCGTGCTCGTGCGCAAGCTGCTGCTGCGCGGGTACAAGGTGACTGCGCTAGCGCGGCCGCATGAGGGCCAGGAGGTTGCAAAGCCGCTGCCGCCCGCGGTGGAGGTCGTGCCGGGCGACGTGGGCGACTTTGCCGCCTGCTACCGCGCGGTGCAGGGCGTCGACAAGGCGCGCTGCGCGGGCGGCCCGGGCCCGCGACCCTCCGCTGCGTGTCGCCGAGGCGGCCCCGGGGGTTCAGCGCCGCAGCGCTGGCGTGGGCGACTTTTACGGCCTGCACATGCGTGTGCATGTCCTTGACAACAGCAGCGCTTTGATAGACCCACGACCTGCAGCGGTCCGGGTGGGCGCGCGAGCGCAGCGTGCCCCTGTGGCGGACGGCCCAGCGGGCGCTGTTGCTGTGCAATGCTGCGCACGCTCCGACACGAGCGTGCAGATCGCGCGAGAAGGCAGCGGCCAACTTTCTCTCGTCACACTTACGTCACATCTCACGGCAAAGTACGTCCGGTCCCGCGGGGAGGAGGTGGTCTTCTGCGCCGCCGCGCGCACGCTGCTCACCGTGGACTTGCCCTTATTGTAGTCATGTTGATTTCACGGTCGGTCCTGCGGGGAGCAGGTGGTGTTCTGCGCGGCCGCGCGCACGCCGCTCACCGTTGACGTCCGGCGCGTGGAGGAGGAGGGCGTCGCCAACCTGTCCGCCGCGCTGCAGGCGCGCGCGGCGCCCTGGCCCGCCTTGGCCGCCCCTCAGTCCCTCGACGCATCCGCCGCTGTGCAAAGCCTGCGTGGGGCGTGGCTGTGCAAGCAGCTGGGTCGGCAGAAACGCGCCCTGCGACGTCGTTTTTGCATAACCTGCCAAAATACCCGATGCCGCACCGTGCTGCCCAAGTTTGTGAGCTCTCTTCATTGCACCAACACACTCAAACCTGCGCTGTGTTGAGGCCAAAGGCTCACGCAATGCTGCCGCGCGCAGAACTGGCGGCACGTGCAGGCGCGGCGCGGGGCGGGCCGCCCACAGGCGACCGCCAAGCGCACGCTCGCCGAGCGCAAGGACTTTGAGGCGTCCTGGGCGGTGGAGCACGCTGGTGCCGGCGTTGGCGCCGAGCGCACCGAGGCGCGCTCCAGGTTAGGGATAGGGTTAGGGCCAGGACCCCCCCCCATGCAGCGGCACGCGTGCCCGCGGGGAGGCGAGAGCGTCAGGCTCATGCGCCCATTGCAGCGCTCTTTCTTGACCCGCTCCATGCAGCGGCGTGCTTTGCCTGTGGGGAGGTGAGAGCGTCTCTCAGGCTCAGGCTTCTGTGCGCATCCCGGCCCTCCGCCTTTGAGCGCTCATGACGACCTGCTCCTGGCCGGCCGCAGACCTGGGGCAGCCTGATCCAGCGCAAGTACCCGCCCAAGAAGCGCGACCGCGCATCCACCTTCATCAACGACCGCGGCAACCTCGTCTTCGAGGGTGCGCGCGCGGCGGGCGCCGCCCGCGCTCGCCCGGCGGCCCTCCGCAGCGGTGGGGGCGCGCGCCGGCACGCCCGGCCAGCACTGACGATCGGGAGTGTGCGCCGGGCTGACCGGCGGTGCGGGCGTCTGGCGGGGGCAAGCAGGCGCCCTGCTGGGGTTCTGCAGGCAGGCAGGGCTGCTCGACTCTTCCACAGACGTGCAGCCGGAGCAGCAGGCCTCACAGCCGCCTCACCTTGCTGGCTGTCCGCTGGCTGTCCGCGTCTCCCAAAAGCTTGCTGGCTGTCTGCGCTTTCTAAAGCTCGCTGGCTGCCTACGTCTCCTACAGCTTGCCGCCTGTCTGCATCTCCTTGTGGCTGCAGAAGCTGAGCGCGGCGCGTCTGCGCGGGGCCAGGCGAGCTGCACGCGCGGGGCGCGTACGCGCAGGTGGGCACCAAGCTGCGGCCAGAGGATGCGGCGGCGCTGGTCGGCTGCGAGGGCCTGCTGCTGCGCATGGCCGGCGACGGCCAGGCGTACACCGTGCTGCTGACCACTGGTGCGCCCGGCGCCTGGCGGTGACATGCATGCGCAAGGGGGCGTGCACCCTGGCCCGAAGCAGGGGGTCCTTTTTTCTCTCCTGCTGTTCTTCTTGGGGGCGAGGGCAGTGCTTGGGCGGTGCTGAAGCGACGGTGCCAATGGCACCATGCGCAGCACGCTACGGCCGGCCGGTCTGCATGCCAGAGCCGTGCCGCCCGCGCAGGCGACGGCACGGCGTACAGCGCGCGCATGACGGTGCCGGTGCCGTACGTGAACCTGCGCGTGCCCTTCAGCGCGTTCCGGCCCGCGTCCTACTTCGCGTTCGACCAAGATGCGCCGGACACGCCCGCGCCGCTCGACCCCGCCAGGCGCGCGGCCGCGCCGCGCCCGGCCTGCCAGCGCACCTCGTGCGCTCCTGTGCTTGTGCCCCTTTATACAAGGTTGAGTTGGTCGGGTTGCATGGGCGGCCCCCAGCAGGCGCGAGCCAGGAGGAGCTGGACGGGGTGCACTAGTCAGGGGCTCAGCCAGACTGACTAGCAGTCTTGGCTGGCTGCGTGCTCCGCGTAACCTCGCTGGGGTTGGGGCTGCATAGAGCGCGAATCTATCTGATGCATCCCAGTTCTTGCAACGGACAGCGATGTGCTGACGTGACGCCAACCTGGCCCGGACGCCGCGGCGTGACGCGGCGCTCGCGTGTGCGGCAGGGTCAGCGCGGTGGCGCTGCGGTTTGAGCCCGCCAAGCGCGCGCTGCCGGCCGTGATGATGCCGGGGGAGCGCGGCCTGGCGGACAGCGGCGCCGCGGGCACCCCCTTTCGCCTGGAGATCGACCGCATCAAGGTGAGATTAAGGCCCATGAAGGGCGCATGTGCCCCTGCGGGGCCTTGAAGCACACAGTGGGTGTGCCTGAGCATCATGCTGCAGAGCAGGACTAGAAGGACGCCTTGCCGTCATGTGCTGTTGTGTTTGCCCTCAGCCGCCCCAGCGGTGCGCCCGATGCGCGTCAGACCTCAACCTACCCTATGAAAAGTAGGCGCCGCCAGGCAGCGTTGCGCGGGACTCCTTCCGGCACTCTGCTGAGCGCACGCGCCAGTAGTGGCGCAGTCGCGCGCCCGCATGCAGGCAACCGTGTCTGGCCATGGTACGCGCCGATGCGCGTGCCCCGGCGCGCGCGGCTTGTCACGCAAGCGCGCGGAGCGGCGCAGGCGCTGCCGGGCGGCGACGAGCCGGACTTCATCCTGGTGAGCTGCGCGGGGCTGGGCGTGGGCGACGGTGCCGGCGAGCTGGGCAACGGCAACGGCGCGTCCGGTAGCGGCCGGCCGACGACGCCGGCTGCCATGGTGGCCAAGCGCGCGGGCGAGGCGGCGCTGCGCAACTGCGGCCTGGGCTACACGGTCGTGCGGCCGGGCCCGCTCATGGAGGAGCCGGGCGGCTACAAGGCGCTCGTGTTCGACCAGGCGCGCCCGCGCCCTGGCGCCAGGGCTCTGGAGCGCGAGAGCGGGTGTCCAGGGTTGAGCCCGGCCGCTGCAGCGCCCTTGTCTCTAATTGTTGCACGCATGCCCCGGGCCCTGTTGCTCTGAGAGGGAAAGAGGGTGTAACTGGGCATGCCCTGCAGGGTCGCTGCAAAGGTTCTGTGAGCTGCTCTTGCACCTGCCTGACGCCGCGGCAGAGTGTCATGGGTCAGAGCGGCCGCGGCACGCCCGCTGCGAGTATGGATGCCTGCCGAATGCTTCCGCGCGCGCGCGCGCATGCCCGGCACTGTCGAGCACGGATAGGGACAACGGGGGGTGCCATCGCCTCATGCTTTTGGAGAGCCAATTGCTGATATACCTGAGCCAGCAGCATGCCCAGGGCAGCACGCGTTGTATCTCCTGCCGTGCCTGACGTATTGCATATCTGGGGTGGCGCGCAGGGCGAGCGCATCACGCAGGGCATCAGCTGCGCAGACGTGGCCGACATCTGCCTCAAGGCGCTGCACAACCCGGTCGCGCGCAACAAGACCTTCGAGGTCTGCTACGAGTACGCGCCAGAGGCCGGCCTGGAGGTGTACGAGCTCGTTGCGCACCTGCCCGACAAGGCCAACAACTACCTGGGCCCCGCGCTCGCCGTGCTGGAGAAGAACACGTAGCGGCGGCACCATAGGGTAGGGTGTATGGCAGGGTTTTGGCCAGCGGCCTACCCTACCGGCGCCCGCCCTGCCCGCTGCCCGCTCGCCCGCTGGGCGCCGTGAAGTCGCGCGGCCGGCGTTGCTGTGGCTTCGCCTGCGCCGAGACTCAGAACTTGCTGTGGGGAGTGTGGCTGAGACAGTATCCAGCGTGTGCATTCGGGACCTGATCGGGGGGAATCGCCCGGGCAGTGCAGACTCTGTGGTGGGTCGGCATGGGGGCTGCGGGCTGACGCAGCTCGTACGAGGCTGGCCTGATCAGGGACGCAGGGGAATGACCCAGGACAATGCAATTTTGTAGCAGCATTGGGGCGGGAGAGTGTGATCGTGTCGTGAGGGATGGAGGGGGACGGCTTTGCAGGCGCGCCTGCGGCTGTTGTGTAAGCACTTTGTGAAGCTAGTGGCAGCGGAGTGGCGAGGATGCAGAATGCTACCCTCTTCAACTACAGTTGCTTCACACCCGCTGCGCATGCAGGCTGGTAGCCGGGACTCGAGAAGCCATGGCCAGCAGCCACGCGCGTCAATGTTACGCTGGCTGGCGGACAGTTTGGAGAAGCCGCGGTCAGCAGCCGCGCGCGTCAAGCTCCTGCACGTCCTCTGGCCACACTTGAGCGGGTCCCACGGGATGTCAAACGGTGGACTGCCTCTTGAGATGCGTGCCATGGCACTGTATTATTTACTATATACCACAAGTGTGCATTCTCTAGTATAACAGGAAAGCCTGAAGTGCGGGCCAGGCACATAGCACAAACTTGGGAGCGCTACAATACTAAGCTAGCACGCCTGGATGCGGTCCCTTCTGGGTACGGTACGACGCATGCGCTTTACCGCATGCTCCTTTACTTCAGACAGCTGGCCAATAAACTTCAAGCGCGACATGGTCCTGCAGCGTCGATGCACGCGCAGGCTGAGCCGCAGCCTAAGAACCAGAACCACAAGGTGCAGCCGCGCCGGCTGCTCTCTCGGGTCTTGTTCGCCAATGACTATCCCGCTGCGGAAAATGTGACTCATGAGCGCCAGTTGCGCAGAGCCGAGTGATGTCGCGACGCATCCACGCTGCCCGACACGGAGAGCAGACTCTATGCACCACCCCCAAAGCAAAATCAGTGCTGTAGGTGGCTCACCAGCAAGCAGAAAACAAGGGCGGGTGGGGTCAGGGTGTGCGCACCAGGTGCTAGCATAGTCACATGCGCTTCAGCCTGCAACCCTCAAAGTAAGAAATCCCGGGGCGGGTACGGTGCGAGATTTGGGCCGCCAGGTGTTAGCCAGACCAAAGGTGCAGCCTTGCTCGCCACCACCTTAAACAGAGGTGTGGGACAATGCGCGCCCAGTACTCGGCAAACCGTGTGTGCAGGCTCGCTTGCCCCTGCAACCAAGCGGGACCCTGTCATTACAACAGGGTTCCGCTTGGGTGGCTCCCGCCCAACAGTGTTGTAGGGGCGGTACGGCGCGCGCCGGCCGCGGGCTAGACCATGTGGGCGGCCCAGCCGATGACGCCCAGGGCGCCGCCCACCGCGACGGCCGCCGGCGCTGGGCAGCTCAGGAAGTCCACCAGGCAGTAGCCGACGATGCCTGCGGGGCGGGCGCGCCCTGTCGGCCCTACCCTAAATCTAGAAGTGGTGCATGCATGGCTCGTGCGCGGCATGCAGAAGTTGCACGGGCGCAGGCACAGGGCAACACACTGTGGCCTGACCCCCAGGCCGCTCTCTGCATGCCACGCAGCCGGCTCGGGCATCATGCCTCACAGCAAGCCATGGCCGGCACACACAGCCCAGGGCAAAGGCGGGTGACAGTGAGTGAGAGGGTGCCCTGGCGGGGGCCCTCGCACAGCCGCGCGCGCAAGGCCCTGCGGGTGTGCGGCTGCACCTGCAGCACCTCCGGCCGCGCCGCGCTGGCGGCGGCCGGACGAGGCCCGCCACGGCACCCTCTTGCTCACTGCGGCACGGCTACGCCCAGTGCTGTGGCCCTGGCGGCGACAGGGCGCGCGCGCACTGATGCCTATGGACGTGGTTGGGATGGGGCTAACGATCGGACAGGGTTAGGGCGGGTGCGGATTAGGTTAGGGCGGCGGGGCGGGCGAGCACCAATGCAGATGGACGTGGTCGGGAAGGGGCTGGCCTTGTAGATCTGCAGCGTCAGCGAGAACACGGCGCCGACGATGAGGCCGACCGCCGCCGCGTTCAGGCCGGGCAGCATGCGGCGGTAGACCTGGAAGTTCCGGAAGCCGCCCCACCACGGCATGACGCCGTAGATGAGCAGGATCCCCGGCGCGAACAGTGCCACCCAGCAGGTGAAGATCCCGACCGCCGCGTTGACGCCGGCGTTCACGGCGATGATCGCGCCTGCGCGTGCGCGCGCGGGCATGACCGGACGCGAAGCGTCGCAGCCCCACAGGCTGCCACCGCAGGCGCGGCGGCCCACCCGTGTGGCCCAGACAGAGGCGCGGTGCGATGACGCTGAGGCGGCGGCTCGGCCGTCATCCATCCCAGCCACCACCAGGGCAGTCCAGGACAGCACGCCGCGGCCGCCGCGCATGCGCGCAGGCCGGCCCGGGCGCGCCGCCGGCCGGGCGGCGCACCCAGGTACGCCGCAAAGTTGAACAGCGGGCCGGGCATGGCCTGCACCAGCGCGAAGCCGGTCAGGAAGTCGGCCTCGGACACCCAGCCGGGCTGCACCACCTCGTTCGCCAGCAGCGGCAGCACCACCTGCGGCCAAGCGCTGCTGTGTGAGTAGGGTAACATCATATTTCCTAGCATAATCCTGTCAGGCACCTCGTCATAACCGTATGAAGCAACTCTGGGCAGCACCACGTGCGCCCAGGCACTGCTGTTTCAGTACGTCACATGATAGTCGAGCATCTCTGGGCAGCAGCGCCTCCGCTCAGGCACTGCTGCTCCTCTAGTTGACCGCTTCGGACAGACACTCAAAAGCTGACGTTATGCCAGCGCGTTGAGCCGCTGGTTGATGTCGCGCAGTGCGGTGCCAGACTGATAATGACATGCAGGTGGTGCGCTTTCGGATGCTGTGCCAGAAGAGCAGCCAAAACACCATTTTTTGGACATCATGAGGAAAGCTTATTCTCTAGCAAAACAGGCATGGCGGCGCCCTGCACAGCAAAGGAAGCCTCCCCTATGCCAATCCCCTAGGCTGTCAAAGGAGGGAGCGGGCCGCCGACCTGGCCGCCGCCAAAGATGATGGACCCGGTGCGGTAGAACGCCTCCCACCAGAACAGCGGCTTGTGGTCCGCGTACGCTAGGCGCCGCCGCAGCACGATCGTCACGACCAGCACCGCCAGCCACACCAGCACGAGGCCCAGCCCGACCACGCGCCCGACGCCCAGCCGCTCCACGCGGTCTGCGTCGGCGACCGTGGACACCTGCGCCGCTTAGGTAGGTTAGGGTCCCGACCCTAGCCTTGCATGGTCGAGGCCCAGCCCCACGACGCGCCCGACGCCCAGCCGCTCCACGCGGTCCGCGTCGGCGACGGTGAATACCTGGAGCCGATGAGGATAGGTTAAATTTTCTAGCCCGACCTTGCGTGGCTGGGTGCTGGAGCGCGGAGTGAGTCAGGACACGATCAGGGTGTGACAGAGCCGTGGATGCGCGGCATCCGTGTCACCTTTCACTCCGTCGACTCCGCCGATGATGCGTGGGAAACACAGCATCGCACGGCTCTGCAGCAGGTGTCAGGCTCAGGCGCTGCGCCCGGGGCCGCAGCGCGGCCGTCTTGCACACACGCGCACCACCGGGAGCGAGGCCAGCAGCCCATGCTGGGCACGGGGCTGCTGTGCAGCTGCTCATGCGCATGCCGGGCGCTCCTCCCCGGCCGCGCACCAGGCCCGTCTATGTGCGAGCGCGCCCGGTCCGGGACACGCACCACCTTGCGGTTGGTGTAGAGCGTGACCAGGCCGCCAGCCAGGATGCAGGCCGGGAACATGTACGTGGCCGGGTAGTAGAACGTGATGACGGCCGCCGCGGCGTTGATGGCCATGGTCACGCGCAGCTTGCAGGTGCCGGCCGTCAGCCCACGCGCCGCGCTGGCCACCAGCGCGACGCCGACTGCGGCCAGGCCTGCGCGGGGGTGGCGACGGGCGGGGTTGGCGACGAAGGGCGCGTCGCGTCGCGCTCGGCCGCCGCCGCCGGCGGGCGAGCGCACGCCGCGCATGCGAGGCAGGCTGCTTGTGGTGCCCGTGACAGCTCACGCACGGCTGTGGAATCGCTACGCTAGCCTGATGCGTGAGGTCTGTCTGATGCAGTGTCCCTGGAGGCCTGCGACCCTGCACCCCCAACCCTGGGTGGCTCAGCCGGCAGCCGGCAGCCCGGGCCGGCACCCGAGGTGAGGCCGTGCAGCCAGGGCGCCGGGTGCTTAAGCACATTGGCGGCGCCCGCGCCGACCAGCGCGGCGATCAGGAAGCCAGGGTACTGGAACAGCACGCCCGTCATCAGCCCGCCCGCGACGCCCTTCTGCACGACGCCCAGCGCGAAGGAGACCTGCCGCGGCGCCGGGCCCACGTCGCCTGCCGGCCCCGGCCCATGTCACGAGGTCCCTAGCACTAAGCCCTGGGGGGCGGTGAGCCTTGCTGCAGGCTCCCTCATCGCCAGCCTGCCCTGGCTCAGGTCACGCAGGCCCTAGCAGTGCCTGTATGGCAGTGAACCTCTGGTCCCCCAGCAAGGCTGCCAAAAGCGCGGATGGGTACACCATACCGCGTGCCTAGCTTCAAACACATTGTCTGTCAGAACGAGCTCACGCCACTAATCCGCCAGCCTGCGGTCCTGTGAGCGCAGCGTAGCGCGGAGTATGCGGCAGGCTGTGCCCCGCGCTGGCGCGCGCCTGCGTGGACGTTGGGCCGGGCAGGCACTGCGCGAGCGCCAGCAGCTCCAGGAACACTGTGCTCGTGACCCACTGCAGCTTCTCCACGAATATCTGCCGCGCGCGGCCCACGCGCAGGCACGTGTAATGAGAGACTACCAGAGCTGAGACTGCCTTGCAGGGCAACCCTCTGTGGTGCTGCCCGCTCGTACAGGCCACCATGTACTGGTTCACAAGTGGTCACACTGTCGGCAGCACACGAAGCAGACACATGATTGTTTTGACTGCAACATGCATATGCCGATAGGCGCCACGCGTCCCGGGCTAGGAGGCTGGCGCCATCACAGCACGCAAGCAACGCTACGCCGCAACCTGGTTGCACTGCAGGACTGAGAAGTTGCAGAGCGCACCTTTTGAAAGAGCGCAATGTGGGCAGTGGGGCCACCAAAGCCAACCCACCTGCGCCGCACACAGCGTGGTTTTCGCTGAGCGTCCGCTCGACTGAACGCTCTCAACTGAGCACGTACAAGGTAGTGACGAGGGCAGGCGCACCCCAGCCATATCCAGCGCAGGAACATGTCGCGGTACGTGACCGTGGGCGTTGATGGTTTGCTGCCGTCCACGCCATCAACAGCCGTCATACTGCACTCTGGCGGTGTGCCTCCGCCGTTTCTACACATGCCACGACCTTGTAAGTGGTGGCGGAGCGCAAGCAAAGCAGTGTGGGCGCCAACGGCCAGAGCAATGCAATTCTGTAAAGGAACAGCGACTGCTTGCGTACTCTCGCGTGCTGGCGGATGGCTCTGCAGCGGCTTTGACAGGCAACGCCGCAGGTGCGGAAGGGGCCTCCACGTCTGGGTGAAGCTTTGCATTTGTGGGGGGTGGCGCCTCCTTCATCGTCCTGCTGCCTGACACTGTTGTGACTCTCGCTCACGAAACTATGCTGTTCCATAGAGGGACCATGATTTCGCCCTCCTGTTTTGTTTGCAGTCAACACCTGGTAACAAAAAGCCAAATGGGCTGCATCCTGGCATCCCGGCCCCTACAGGGGGGGGGCGCCAGGCAGATGCATGGAGGCACCGCCGCAGAGCCCTTGGGTGTACCACACATACATGCGCATGCGCGCCATGGAGCGGGGCACCCATGCGCAGCACAGACACAGTCATTGAGCAGGACACTCAAGCACAAGGTGCGGCATGGCGACAAGGAGCAGCCCTGACACACCTGATGTTCCTTGGCGCCAAGGCCAAGTGCGCAGGCGCGGCGCTGCAGTGTGACCCAGCAACTGACGGACCCCATGTCAGAGCCTTCACGACGCGCAGCACATGTGACAGGTCAAATTGCAGAGCACTGCATTTGCTTACGTGCCTGGCAAGCACACGGCACCTGGGATCACGACAGCGCGTCAAGCAGGGCTGCCGCATTGTACAGGGCGTGCGCGAGCGTCGCGGCGGCCAGGCTGCCGCCTGAGGCGGCCGCCACGGCGCCCAGCGCGCAGCCGAGCGCCCACAGCTGCGCCACGTCCGCGCCCGGCGCGGCGACGTGACTCGCTGCAAACGCGCCGCCGCTCAGCAGCACCTGCAGAGCAGTCGACCTTGGGAGCGCAGACCGCACAAATTTCAAGCATGCTCAGGTGCAGGGAGTGGGCCAGCCCGGACACAGGAGCATGCTGCGCCCTCGCTGGCAGTCCAGGTTCGCATTGTCTGCTCTGAACATGCCCCTGGCGTGTCACTGGGAACCCAGATGTCGCCCCGAGAACCATGCGAGAGGCCGCCGCATGCGCATGTCCCACGCTTTCTGAACCAGTGGGGGTCGTTCGGGGCACCCCGTTTGGTGGCGCATGCGCGCACGGCAGCAGGCAGGGGCATGCGCGCGGCGAGGCAGGGCAGCAGGAAGCCGCGGAAGAGCAGCTCCTCCAGCGCCGGCGCCAGCGCCAGCGAGGCCAGCAGCAGGCCCGGCGCCGCGCCGCCGCCCGGCTGCCGCACCAGCGCCGCCAGCTCGCCTGCGCGTGGCACATGCGGGGCGCGCGCGCTGGAGCTTCGGCGTACAATGTGGGATGAAGGGGGGCCGATGCAGTGACGAAGGGCCACGTTCTGCTTGTAGTCTGGAGGCCCGCTGCTGCAGTGTGTGCGTGGGTCCTCAGCATGGCCCAGTATCAATCTGATCAGCATGCTTGTCAGGTGCCAGATGATGTGCGGCCTGACGTCACAGACTCGCTTGGCACACACAGCTGCAGCTGACTTATCAGCCAGAGCAGGCACTGCATCCACAGCGCTTTCCTGGATCAAGGCGCCCCACTTAGCACGCACGAAGACGCTATTGGATGTTCTCTGCTCCCGAGGCCCTGACACGGTTGAAAGCATTTGCGTGTGCACATTTGCATGTGCACATGCGACTCGCTGCTCATGAAGCTGGCGCACGCGTGTTCGCAGCAGGGGCGTCGACGAGCGCTGACGCCAGCATGGCGCAGCCCAGGGCGGCTGCCGTGCCGGCCACCCCGGCGCGCGCCGCATCCGCCGACCACTGGTACCTCAGCCTGCGCGGGGCGCAAGGTGGCTCCAGCACATTGGTGCTGGACTACACTGGTAGTGCTCACATGCAGAAGCTGCTCACGTGTAGCTGCCGACTAAGCACAACGCATGGCCACTAGCATCCAGACTATGCAGCGCATGAGCACTTTGCCATGCAGCGACAGGGTGGGCTGATTCGCGTGCTGACAATCCCCCAGGCTTTTCATCGCCATGTGGTGTCAGCGCTGCAACATGTGTGCCATTATGTCTGGAGGTAATTGCTGCACACACGCCAGGTTCAGAGAGCCAGCATGCTGCAGAGCAGGAAGAGAAAAACCTGGAGAAGAGTGGCTCCTAGTACACCGCACATGCCCCCTTCGTGGCAGGGTGGCTGAGGACTGGACCAGGGCGGCTACCAGGGAGGCTGGTTCTGGACACCGCAGCGTGAGCACAACTCGCGCAGCAGGTGCCGCACAGCAGCCAGCTGCGCGAGCTCGACCAGCACAGCCGCGCTCCCTTTGTCCACGTGCAGCCACCGGGCCAACAAGGGGACCGCTGCGCACAGCCACGCACGGGGTATGCTTATCAAAGAGCCAGATGCCTTTGCAAGGCGACCTTCACACATATGCCCAGCCTTCCTGTGAGGTGAGTGACGCAGCGTTTACTGTCGCACAAGCAAGCCAACTGCCTTGTCGCCTGTACCAAAGACAGTAGAAGCACAGGCTGGGGGCCGCACCGCCAGCATTGGCCGGCAGGATGACGCACCACGCTTGTACAGAGGTCTTTGCGGTGTCCCTGGAAGACAAAGGCGCAACACCTGGTGTGAGGTGTTGTGACGCTACGTTTGCCAGCCAAATGCGCCACTTGGCGGGTGTGGTTACCAGTCATCCCACGGCACCCGCCAAGATGTATAAGAATGCCTGCTGCCTTTCTGAGCTTCCTGCCGCGGGTTGCAATAACACACAGTGCTCCTGCGCTTGCAGCAGCCATAAAGGTGCTCAGTGGACCGGGTGGGGCAGCAGCGGAAGCTATGCTTGCTGTTGCGCACCTTGTGCGTTTGTGAATACGACTCGCTGCCAGTAGCGGTGAGTATATCGGCTTATATTGAACACTTGCTTTTCCAGGAGCGGTGTGCACTGCCATACGCGCAGCTGCACTCCAGTGTGGTGGCAACAACGAGCTATAGGCCTCACCGCAGCAACATCTTGAGACGGACCTTGGCTGTACTTGATACCACAGCATTACACTGTCGCCCAAACATTGGTTGAGCGTTGCACTGACAATAGCTGGGTGTACACGCCAAGCTCAGCAGAAAGGGTCATGCATGAGGCTGATTGCCAGCCAAAGCAGAACTCCAACAAAATTGTCTTGGAGCAGGTTGATACTTCGAAAGCACATACTTCCGCACGCAGAAAGGCCGCATAGCTGCCAAGTGCCATCCTGCGCACACGGACACACAGAGCTGGCACAGCGGCTGCACATGGCACACTATCCTGAGCAGACGCCCAGGCCGCTGGCGCTAATGATATGACTCCGGTCAACCCTTAGCTACGCGGCGCAGTGCAGCCACTCGCCCCGCACTCGCACATTCCCCTTTCTAGGGCGCGCATACGCAGCTTTCCCAGGGAGATGCACGTATGTGGCTGCTTATGCTGCCAGCACGGACACAGAGTGGCCAGCATAAAGCTGACAACGCCGCAAGCGCGCAGCCGTCAGCGCGCCGCCGCTGCAGCGGGAGCACCATCTATGCGGGTCAGCACACGGCATCAGAACCCCGCAGGGTCGATGGCCTGCCGGAGGCGCCGGGCGCTCCCGGCAGCGTCATGCTGCGCAGCAGCGTGCCGCCCGCGGCAGGCGCGGCGGGCGACGGTGTAAAGCCACGGCTGGGGCTCCCGCCGCCGCCGCCGGTCAGCGCGCTCGCCCCAGACAGGCGCGGCATCAGCTCCGCCTCGTGCTCCTCGTCCAGCGGCCGGAAGCGCTGGCCGCCAGACCCTAACCCATGCCCCAGGTTCCAAGCCCCAGACGACGCGGAGCCCCATTCACCGCCGTCGAGCCCGCCGCCCGCGCCGGCAGCGCGCCGCGCCCCGCGTGCGCGCCACCACCCGCGCGCCGCCACAAACACCATGCCGGCGAGCAACGCCGCGACCGCCACGCCCGCCACCGCCAGCACCAGAGTCTCAGGCGCAGGCCTGCACGCATGGGCAGCGTGTGGGGCGCGCTCCGTGTCGTACGCGGCCCCAACCCATCAAGCGCAACCATCGACAACGTGCCAGGACCACAACTTTTGCACTTTTGAGCCGACCCTGCATCCAATGCTCACACACCCTCACCCTGCACGAGGCCTCTGCAGCACAGTGCGCTCGCTTCGTGTAGGGCGTGCGCACATGACCCAGCGCGGCGCGCCGCCGGCGGTCAGAGCACCAGCTTGCGCGCGTGATGCTTGTTCTGTGAGTGGTGGCTTTTGACATTGCGGCTCCGATGACAGCGGTGGCCTATCCTGCGCAAGCGCGCCCGGTCAGGCCAGCAGCACACAGCGATTGCGCAATAATTTTGCGGCAAGCAACATGCATGCTGTCACCTTTCCCCCTGCCCACGCCGCGCTCGCTCCCCTTCCCGCTGCAGCAGGGTGTGGGGGCACCTGGCGCGCGAGGAGGCGACTGGTCCGCAGGTCTCCGCCTACAAGGGACACACGCGCTGGAAAGCCCCACAGCACGCCAACAGGCAGGCAGGCGCCGGCGGACGCACTCGTGACCGCGCGCCCGCCGCGCAAGACGTTGCGTCTGCAGGTGGGCGAGGAGCGCCCCCCGCGCACAGCAGACCCCCACCCATGCTGCAGCTGCCTAAGTAAAAAAGGGGGTCAGAGACGGGCGCGCACTGCTCAATGAACTCGTGCCCCGCGCCGCCGGCAGGCACCGGGCAGGGCGCGTGCGCGGCACCGATGTCCTGGCACGCGGCCGCGCCCAGGCCGACGCGGCGCGCGCGCCGGTCGTACTGCACGAGCACGTTGCGAAACGAGATGCCGCCCAGCAGCGTGCCGGCCGCGCCGTTGTCGAACACGCCCAGGCAGTACGCGCCCGCCTCGCCCGTGTGCATGAACAGGTAGTTCAGCGGGCCCGTGCGCAAGTGCATGGCCTGCGCGCGAGCGGGGCAAGCGGGTCATCAATGCCTGCATCCGCGCCCAGGCGCCAGCCGACACCAGGAGCGCGCGCTGGCCAGGCCCTCGCAGCCACGCCGGCGGCGTCGGCGCATGTCGCGCCAGGCAGGCTTGCGTCGCGCTAAGACACGCCGGCAGGCAGACACGTGCTGCCGTGACTTGGGCGCACGCCGGGGCACCCTGCGCGAGCTGGCTGTCTGGCAATTCCAGGCGCTGGAGACCCACCCTATTCCCCTACCCCACCCTGATGCTTCAAGCGCAGGCAGCACAAACCTGCGCAAACTGCAGCTCCAGGACCGGGAAGACGTGCTCCATGTCCAGCGCCAGCGAGTTGCCGCGGTCCACGTTCGGCCCGCCGCCAAAGCACACGTCCGGGAACTGCGCGCGCGGCGCTGCTGGTCTGCCAACCGCCTGAGCGGTCAAGGACGGGGCCGCGCCCAGATGCTGTTTGGCAACGGATGCGGCCGTGCTTGCCACCCACAAGCGTTCCTGTGCAACGACAACCAGAGGCTTTGTGCGACCCCAGCAGGCACGAGCGCTCAAGCAGTGGCGTTCGCCCAGACTTTCACCAAAGAGCTGTGCCTGCACCATCTGGCAGCCTCCATCACTCACGCACACACGTAGATAAAAGCAGGCGCCTCGCAGCCGGCGCCGCGCGCGTGCCTTGGGGTCGGGCCCCTTGGTGACGTGCAGGCCGTGCGCGAGCGCGTAGCGCGTCACCGCCTCGCGAAAGCGCAGGAACGCCTCGCTGGGCAGGTACGTGAACGTCGTGCCGCTGTCCAGTACGGTGCCGTAGCCCACCTCGTACGTGGCCTGCGCGCGCGCGCAGCAGCACTTAGGGCATGAGGGTACATTAAGGGTTACCCTACCCAAAATGCGTGCGCAGGCCACGTACGGCCTGCACATCCAAATAGGCAACAAACGCCAGTCAGAAACACCTTTAGGATCTCCCGTCCTAGCATAGCAAAGGTGCAGGCCCCGACAGGCGCGGCGTGGTGCCCACTGCCGCGCGGGCGGCGGCGGCGAACCGGCCGCACGTCCAGCCGCTCGCAAGTGAAGGATTAGGATTGGGGCAGCGCACCGGCCGCACGTCCAGCCGCTCGCCGCCGACCACCAGCGCCTCCAGCGACACGCTGTAGTAGTGCGGGTGCGCCGGATTATCCAGCAGCGGCGTGTAGCCGAGCGCGACGTTGAAGCGGCCCGCCACGTCCGCGTCGCCCAGCATGAGCGCGCCCTCGCCCTCCACGCTCCCGAAGCACAGCGCAAAGACGTCGTCGATGCTGCCCGCGCTCGCCAGCTGCGCGCCGCGCCGGGCGTCAGCGCGCTTGACAGAGCAGGGCTAGCGAGCGCATGCCACGCCACGCAAGGCCAGTGGCCTGGGGCTGGCCGGCACAAGCACGCTCGCCCTCGTATCCCCCTATGAAGCCTGGCCCGGCCCCAGTTGAAGCGTCACGATGCCAGAGAGCAGACGGCCCGTCCCAGGGTGCTGTCGAGCGCGGGCCAGCTGAGCCCCGAAGTACACAGCGGGCCAGCACTTGCACACCATTCTTCACTGAAACATTGCCCGCGCGGGCCTCAGCGCGCGCACCTGGTTGACGAGCGAGACCTCCGAGTTGCCCAGGCCGAGGATGCCGTCGGCCTCCTGGTTGTAGATCTCACCGGTCTCCTTGGTCTCGCAGCCAAACACGACCTCCACGCCCCCGTCGCCGACCTGCAGCTGGTCCGCCACCAGCAGCCCCGCGCTGCTGCTCTGCTCCGCTGCGCGCCGCGCGGCGCCGCACACGGGTCAGCACGCGGCCCAGTATAAAAAGCGCCTGCCTGTGCTCCTCGCCCCGCTGCGCTCAAAGCTCCTCGGCCTCCTCGCAGCCGCGGCCACACCCCGCCCTGCCCCCACGTCTCACCACTGCGGGCCCCTCGCTGACCACCGTGGCTCGCTTGCGTATCCCCAAGTGGCTCAGGCACAGATCTGGATGAAGTGCCCTCAAGTAGCAGGCGTTGAGCCAGCTCGACGCAACCCGGGGGACAGTGTCAACAGACCAAAAACAAGATGGGTTACCACTGGACTGACTGTGTTCTTTTGCAACGCACAGCAGAGCGCTCCCACTGGCCGGAGAAGCGCTTGCACACGGACCAAACATACAAAGCACCCGGCCCACACCATGTTGGTGCCCAATCCAACTTGCCCTGTCTTGCTGCTTGCAATACAACTCCTGCATGCGACCCAGGACACCTGCATGCGCTCACAAGGCGCAGCTTCGCGGCGGTGCGTGACTCTGCACAGAGGCATGCGGCGTACCATACGTGCGCTGGTAGGTGCACTCGTGGTTGTCTGAGCAGCCGCACGCCGGCCGCCCACACAAGCACTTTGCGCTGCCGCACGGCACCAGCTGCGAGGTCGATGAGCTGGCCGGGTCAAATGCGAGGTCCTGCGCAGCGGGCGCGCGGGTTACGCAGACAGCGAGGCAGGTCCGCACCAAACACGCAGTCCGCAGTCGGCTGCGAGCCCAAGCTCACGCAAGCCTGTCCGGCAGGCAGGGCGTCAGACTGGCGCTCCCTGCGCGCGCGCCTTGTGGTGGGGCCCGCAGTTCTTCCCGCACGACGCGCACGGCACGTACGTGATCGTGCTCCCCGTGTCGACTATAACCGCAAACTGCCGCTGTGGCGTGCCCAGCATGAGCGTCGCGTAGAAGTACCTGCGAGGCGCACAGCGACCGACCCCTCGCACGCTGGGCCTGAGCGCGCCGCCACAGCGCCTTGTCCAGCTCGCCAGGTCGGCCCCAACCCAGCAGCCGCATGCAAGCGCAAGCCTGTCAACTCCAGGCGAGCGCGAGACTACGCCGCAGCACCTTCCCTAGTGCCTGCCCTGCTCAGCGCCTCCTTGTGCAGCTCAGCGGCTCTGCCAACGCGGCAAGGCACCACTGAGAAGCAGGATTGCCGCGCCAGGTGCCACTCGCGCACCCATAGTCCTTCACAGCGCCGTGCAGCGGCAGCGTCGCGTTCCGCAGCAGGCCCCTAGCCAGCAGTCCACCGTCCCTTCTCGTGAGCGGCAGGACGATCGAGCTCGACCAGGCGCTTGCTGGCACAAGCAGTAATGCGACCAGCAGCGACAGCCGCTCGCCAGGCCCACCGAGTCCCATTAAGGACTCGCCGAGGGTTCTGTCACCTCAATCCTGCCGGCGTGCAGGGTCACACAAACACCGGCTGCGGGACCGCTTGATGCTATTCTGGCACTTCACCATGGAAACGGGCGCCGTAGAGTTCACCACCCTCACACTACCAGTACAACAGCCCCACCTGCGGTCGGGGTGCTTCCAAGATTGAGGTCGGGTGCTTCCAGCTGAAGAAATGGAGCGGTGAAGAATGGAGCCCTGGGCGTAGGGTGCAGTTACGCGATGCACGGCAAAGCTAGCAGAGACTTTGTCCCTGATCACCCACAGGAACTTGCTTGTGCAGCACATCAGGTGTACGTACTTGCACGCCGGCCACCTTACTGACCACCTGTGTCCTTATCTAGCCGTTCAGCGCGCGGTGAAATGGGAGAGTCATTCAAGGCCTGCTGCGAGCCTGGCGCAGAGTGGTCGGGGACGCCGGCCGGCCGGGCGTGCCCTGAGATGGCCCTCCGCCTGCTGCTGCTGAGAGCGCATGCATGTGTCCTCCCTGCTCAAGGACTAGCTGCTGCCAGACCGTGCGCGCGCGTGCTCCTGTCACGAGGAGGAGGACGAGGTATAACACAGTTCTCTTAATGCGCAGACCGAGACTCTGGGCGGGCTGTCTGCCTACATCGCCAAGCCGGACAAGGCCGCGCCCGGGAGCCCGGCGATCCTGCTCATCCACGACATCTTTGGCTGGGAGCACAAGAACGCGCGCCTGTATGCGGACAAGATGGCCACCCACGGTGCGCGCGGGATGGCGAGCCGCAGATGAGTCATGGGCACATTGGCGCGGCAGGCCTTTGCGCGCCGGCCACCCCGGGCTGCCTTTGTAGTAATAGTCCCTCTGCTGCTGCGTATAGTGGCGCAGGCTGTGAGGCGTGTGGCTCAGTGCCAGGGCAGCGTGTGCCGCAAGCGTGACGTGGCGACGATAATCAGACAAGCGCGGCACGTCTCACGCGGCATGCCAGCCGCAGGCTTCCTCGCAGTGCTGCCGCAAACACACCTTGGCAGCGAGAGCCAGACAAGCGCAGCATGCCTGATGTGGCATGGCCGAGTGCAGGCTTCCTGACCGCGCTGCCGGACTTTTACCATGGCAAGGCGATGGAGCCGCCGAAGGACGCCAGCCAGATGCAGGCCTTCTTCAGCAAGCTGCCCGCGTTCCTGGCGGAGTTCCCCAACGACAAGGCGCGCCGCCCGGCGGGAGGCCTGGAAGGCGCGGCGCGCTTTGCGGAGCTCACATCGCGCGCGCATGCCTCTGCGCCTTCGCCCGTGACACGTGTGGGCGTGGAAGGGTGCAACCTTTTGCAGCTTGAGCTGCAAGAGGCTGTGCGCCTCACTGGATGAGGCACAAGCAACTCACATCACACTGATAATGAAACTGAGATGCATGGAACTGAAGTGCATGGAAGCATGCAAGACCTCGATATTGGTGTGGTGGGGCGGACAGGTGATGCTGGACTGCAAGGCAGTAGTGGGTGCGCTCAGGGGGCAGCATGGCGCGTCCGCGCTCGGCGCGCAGGGCTTCTGCTGGGGCGGCCTCTACACCGCGCTGCTGCTCGCAGGTGCGGGCGCTCGGCGTCTTGGCCCTTCCTCAGACCCAACCCGGCCGCCCACGCCGGCAGCATGCCCCCTCCTATACCTCCTGTTTGTGCGCCGGGGGCCGCGCGGCGACCGCAGCTGCCAACACACAAGTCGAGGCCCCGCTGCGCCATTACCTTGTGGAGCAGGAGCGGGCCCTTTGTCGCATGCAGTGCCTCTGCGGCGGCGCCCGCCCCCTTGCCTGGGCTGGCGGCTGCGTGCACCTTGCACGCCCCGGCAGACCAGGAGGAGCCGGGTGCACCAGGGCAGGCAGGGCAACCGTGTCCACGTGCGCCGTGCCTGACCGCGAACGACCTGCCCGGCGTATCAACCGCAGCACATGGTCTGATTCTCCGACCGCCGCAAACACTGCGGCGCCAGCCGCAGCGGCTGGCCCGGCGCCTCTCTGCGTGTGGTGCCTGAAGGCGCGCGCTGAGTCGGGCGCGGCGGCCCGCGGTCAGGCAGCGGCGGCGTCGATGCAGGCGTCATCTCCCACGGCTCGCGCCTCAAGGAGGAGGACGTGAATGCCATCGAGCGGCCCGTGTGGTTCCAGTTTAGGTGCGCTGTGCGCGGCGCGTGCCCGCCGTGCGCGCGCCCGCCCTGCCCAGCGCCGGTGCAGGGTGATATGACCCCACCCTACCCTACTCCTCCCCTCGCAACCGGCACGCAATAGGGGCCAGCCCCAGCCTGTGCGTGGGCGACCGGGCACGCTGTGCATGTGCGGCGCTGCGGTGCACGCTCGCCGGTAGCACGTGCCGCTGCCGTGGTCGCCGCCCCACAGCGCATGAGCGCGCGCTCTGCGCGGCGCGCAGCGACAACGACAAGCAGATCCCGGAGGACTTCCGGGTCAAGATCGAGGGGATGCTGAAGAGCAAGCCGGCGAGCGGCAGCACATTCTACCAGGGCCAGGTGGGCGCCGCGCCTGCCACCCAGGGCTGCACCCTTGCTGCAATGAGCTATGCGACGCTGCGCCGGCTCTGCCTCGCGAGAGCGTGCTTGGGAGCGGGGCACGGCCAAGGTCCCTGTGATCCTCCCTGCTGCCAGTTGCCATGCTTCTGGCGCTTCTTCCTTGGAACAAAAGCAAGTGCTGCAGCTGTTTGAGAGGCAAGTCATGTCTGGTTGATCGACGCAGTGCTTGACATAAACTCATATGTGTCAGTGTTATGCCTCGCGGCAGGAGCACGGCTGGACCATGAAGGGCGACGAGAAGGACCCGGCCGTGGCTGCCGCAGCGACCAAGGCCTTCAACGAAGCGCTCGAGTTTTTTCGTTCGCACCTCAAGGCCTGAGGGCGCGAGCTTGGCGGAGCTTCCAGAGGGCCCGGCTACACGCGCCCCTGGGCGGAGCGTGCAGGCGCAGGCGCTCCGGCTTGGCGGCAGAGGTGCAGGGTTTCGGGGGGTTGCCCGCAGGACCTCAGTCAGCACGCCTGGCTCTGTGCAGCGCCGAACCACTTTCGGGGTCGGCCTGGGTTGGCACCGCCCTGTTGCCCGGCGGGCATGCGAGTGCAGCCGGTCGGCGCGAAGTTGTGCGCGCGCTCACGCGCTCTGATTCAGCTGCGTTGGTGCGCGCGTGATCAGGTGCATGCTGGCGCTCCCTTAAGCGCGGTGCACCGCGTCAGTCTATTTTGCGACATAATATGAATGCATGTTAGGGAACTGGTCTAGCAATCAGCTTTTTGGGCAGCTGAGCAGCGAAGTGTCCATCGCTGTTGCGTTTCAAAGGGGGGTACAGTAAGTAGGCTAGCACCAAACATTAGCAAACAAGCCCATCGACTTCATTGTCCTGGCCTCCATGACGAGGGCGAGACAAGTGTATAGTACAAGATGTGCATGCGTGATGACGGGCTGAGAGGACAAAGATATGCGTAGTGCGAGACTGCTCTGCCACCTCTGTGGCAATGCCAAAGCCCCTGCTCAGGACACTGACCATCACAGCATGCGAATCTGAGCTGGCCGTACACAGGTCTGGCACCATACACCAATATGTCAGCGACACGTACTGTACAGCGCGGTGACTTGCCTTGAGGCAGGCCCGGCATCAACAGCCGGCGTAACAGAAACAGAGCAGGCAGGACCGGCAAGCAGGCCGCATTGAAATGGCAACTACTCTGCCTGCACAGAACATGCGCGCGTGCGAAGTACTGGCGGACCCTGGACAGACCCTGAGTGTTTCAAGAGTACCAGGCCCAAGAGGCCGCCGCAGCTCGGGCGGCATGGGCGAGCGCAGCGCCTGCATCCCCGACCAGCGCAGCAGGTCGCTACCGGGCGGCAGGGCGACGTGGACATATGGCGGCGCCCACACCGCGCGGACGCGGCCACGCGCATGCGGGCATTGCGCTGGCCCCGGTCTGCCCTCACTTCTGCTGCCTGGGCAGGCCCAGGAGCTGCCGCAGCTCGGGCAGCGAGGCCGGCGCGGCGCCCAGCGCGTCGCCCACGCGCGCCGTCGCGGCCTTGAGCACCGCGTTGAACTCCATGTAGCCCGCGCGCCGCGCCAGCCACTCCGCGTCCAGCGCCGCAAATGCACAGCAATACACCTGCAGACATACGGTAGGATCAGATTGTGATTAGGGTAGCGTACAGTGTAGCTTAGGGCATGGCGTTGACCTCCATGTAAACCGTGCGCCACGTCAGCCACTCTGCGTCCTGCGCCGCGAACGCGCAGCAGTGCATCTGCCGGCGGTGCAGCATCTTGCGCCGTTTAACGAGCTTGAAGTGCGCCCGTCAAAGCCAGCATGGCGCCAAGCTTCATATCTTCGTGCGGTGCGGGCAGGGACAGCTGTGACGCACGCCGTTACCAGGATCCAGTGTGCTCCTGACACTCCCGCAGGCTTGCCAGATGGAAGTCGTCCTCGTCCTCGCCGCTCGCGCCATCCCTGACACAGACCTCCTGCAGACACCCGCCCCGAACGCGCGCACCTCCTCAAACGCGGTGTCGCTGGCGCGCAGCAGCCGCGCGAAGCCGCGCGCGGCCGCGCTGCGTGGCGCGCCCGCAGGCGCCGGCGCGGCCGCCGGCGCGGCCGCCGCGCCGCCCGGCGCCCGGCCGCGCAGCTCTAGCAGCTGCTCCAGCGCAAACGTAATGTTTACGCCGGCGACCGCAAACGGGTACTCCCACTCCGCGCGGTCGCCCACGCGCTTGTGCAGCAGCGCGTCGAACAGCGCCGGCGCCGCCTGCGCGGCGGCCGCTGGTGGGTTCAGTCAGGAATCAAGGTGTACGTTTTGGGCCTGCATCCAGTCAGGCACAAAGCCGCCAGATGCCGATCTCCAGCGGCTGCTCCACTGGAGTGACGTGCTCCCCTGGAGTGACGTAGGCCGCCCCATGGTAAGGTATCACTACTGCCTGTGTGTGCTCGCTAAAAGTAAAAAGTCTGCAGAATGGGGTATGACGAAATCCTACTGAGCACACCGCCAGTCTGCCGGCACCTGGAACAGCGTCCGCTGTTGCATCACAGGCCGTGTGTGTGAGCGGGACGGCGCCGCCACGCTCCCCGCTCGCGCTGGTCATGCAGCAGCTGGGCATGCCCAGCAGCGTGCGGCGCGCGCGCGCCGCGCCTCAGCCATGAACAGGTGGTTGGTCAGCGAGGCGAAGCCGCCGCCGCGGAAGTCGCTGGCCGGGTCGTCGCGCTGCCAGCCCATGTCGCGCCAGCGCGCCGCGCGCGGGCCCTCCCAGGGCGCGCCGGGGAACGCGCGGCCCCACAGCCGCTGCAGCGCCTCCTGCGCGGCCGCGGCACCGCTGCTCTGAGGTAGGGGCTTGTCCGACTGATGCCAGGGCGTCGGCGGCCTTGACACGCCGCTCCCGGGTGTCCCGGCTGTGCACTGCACCAACTGTACTGTGTATGAGCGTGCGCATGCAGCCCTGCGCTGCGGTGGCTGCGCGGCGACACGCCGCAGAGCTGACTCGCTGCGCAGCAGGCGTCAGCTGTGTGCGCTGGCGCACAGGGGCGCGCCTCGTGCTGCCTGCTGTCTGGGTCGTACTGGACCTGGAGGCGCGCCCGCAGCTCCGCCAGCCGCGCCTCCTGCACCGCCAGGGGGCCCCCACTCGGCGCGCTGGCCAGTACGCGCCTCGGCTTCCCAGCACCAAGCGAACAACGCGCACAGCCGTGCGGGGGGGGGCTGGTCTACTGTATGGCACTCGCAGAGACAGTCTGGCGCGCGACTGACCGCAGCACTTGCAGAGACAGTGTGGTGCGCGACTGACCGCAGAGACAGTCTGGCGCGCTACTGACTGCAGCACTTGCAGAGACAGGCAGGTGCGCGACTGACCGCAGAGACAGTCTGGCGCGCTACTGCCCGCAGCAGTGTGCGACCGAGCGGCGCGCCTCGAGAGCATTCAGCCGGAACGGCCGCAGGCTGGCCGGCAGGAAGGGCGCCAAGCAGCCCGCCAAAGTCGCTGCGCGCGGGCACCCCCGGTCAGGGAAAGGCGTGCTGCATCGGAGGAGCACAAGCGCTGCGTCGCCTGCGTGCCTGCCACTGGTAGCTTGCAAACCAGCAGTGCCTTCGCACGTAGCGTGTTTGACGCACCCCATACGCTTGAGCAGAGCACGGACCAGAGCTCCGCCCAGTCGATCCTGTTCACGCTGCGCAGGACGAGCGCCACGCTGGCGCCTTTGCCTCTCTCCCAGTCGCCGCCGCCCTGCTGCGTCCCCGCACTGCTTGTCCCTGCCGCACTGCAGGACGTGTCCCTGTGCGGCGCGCTCCTTTCCCGCCCGAGCAGCGGCTCGTTGAGGTCGTCAGCGTCCGCATCTCCTGCAGTCGCGGCAAGTCGCGCCGGTGTGCTCTGGCTCCTGCAGAAAATCAACATCATCAAAAAATCACGGACACTGCCAAGCGCCTGCTACGCGCCTGCATACGCTCGGCGCCGCATCTCGCCCATGGCACCACCGCTGTTCCGCTCGAGAGCTCCTAGTGCCTGACCAGGATGTTGACACACATACACCACCGGTGCATTGCTACAATCTGCCTCAATTGCTTGGGGGTGAGATGGGCTCCGGGAAAGTTACAGCGGCAAAGCAAATATTTGTATTAATGGCTAAAGTAGTTCAAAATAGTCCCAAAAGTTTCTGAACGGTAGCTGCATGCTGTTCGCTTAGTTGATGGCGAATGTGGATTCTGCTCCTCATTTGCTGCTACTCGCAAGTCCGTTTCATCAGCAAGCCTGTGCATCATTCTTGCACACGGTCTGTGCTGGTAAAACACACCGACTCTTGGGCAATGGCCAATGATAGCGGAGATGGCGTATTGTTTAAGCTCACACAGCACTTCCTGCAGAAAAGTGTCTTGGTGCTCGGCTTTTGGGCTGCAAGGCGCCAGGTACAGCGCTGTAAAACCAAAGGAAAGTCTGGTGCGGAGCCTGACCCAGCGCTGAAACATGCACTCCTTTTTTCTAGCATTGCCACTAGCTGCAAGTTGCCGATACGCCGTGTGTTCTGGTATTCTTGCTACCGACCTGGCCGACTTGCACACCTCTGCTGGCAGCAGGCGAGGCGCAGGCGACCGGCTACCGGCTTTTGAAAACCCCCAAGCGCGACTTCCAGCCCGCCAACCCCCTGTGCGCCAGAGATACCACATAGCACTGCTCCAGGGCTCGGTACACACATACACAATTCATGCAGTGTCACTGTGTGCTTGTTCGAGCGTGCAGGTGGTTGGTCGAGGCGGCGCGCTGGGCGACGACCGGCGTGCCCCCGGACCGCCGACCCGCCGAGTGCCCCGCGCTCACCGCCTTCAAGGTGCGGGCTGCTGGTGTGCAGCCAGGCAGGCCCACTAGCCCGCTTGAGCTTAGCGGCCAATTGCTTGGCTTCGGCAGCGCTCTGTCCCGTCTCTCGCGGACAAATGGCACTGTGCACCCTCACCTGCATGGTGTATGGCTGCTCGCCGGGCTTTAGGGCATGCGGCGCTCTCTGCTGCAATATCGGTTCTGTTTAAGCTGCATCTGAGAGCACGTGCTTCGTAGTTGTATAGGCGCGCTCCACGACAGTCACCCTGCAGTCTTCCAGCATGCGCACCGCGCGCTTGCCCTGCTGCCCAGCTGTCCTGGCTGCAGTCCCTGTGCATGTGACAGGGGTTGCAGTCGGTGTGGCTCTCGCCCTGCACCTGCTGATGCGTACTTTGGGTTGTGACCTTGCTGCGCCGCAGGAGGAGGTGGGCGAGCGCGGGCTGAGCGTTGCGCCAGGGCGCGCGGCGCGGGAGGCGCTGTTCATGCTGGACCCCGACGTCGCCTACCTCAACCACGGCAGCTTCGGCGCGTCGTTCAGGTCTGCCGCGCCATGCGCCAAATCAGCGCGCCGACTGTTGCTCTGTCCATGACATGCATGCGCTCATGTGTGTACGACTGGGGCGGAGCATGGCAGTCTGCCAAAGGAGCATCCCATTTGTCCTGATAGTGGGCTTTTCAGTGTGCGTTCTCATCATCTTTTCAGTTTGTGCAGGGTGGAGGTCCGTTGCATGTGTGCATTGCCTGGGGTCAGCCACAGCATGGTGTTCACGAATTTGTCCACAGCTCTGCTTCTGCGCTTACAGGTTCTGTGCACAGAGGGCGCTGACGACGCATAGTATCCATCCCTTGCGTCTTGGCAAAAGGCAGGCGGGTGCATGACTGTCGCAGCCCGGCTGGCATGCAGCAGGGCGCCACAGACCCCCCGGCGCTGGAGCGCGCGCGCAGGCTGGCGGCGGAGGTGCAGGCCTGGCACCAGGCGCGCATGGAGCGGGAGCCCGTGCGCTACTTTGAGAGTGAGCAGCTCGCGGCGCTGGCGCTGGTGCGCGCGCCCGCCCCTGCTGCCGCTCGCTCAGGCGCGCGGGGCGGCCGCAGGCGCTTGCGCGCCCGCACCTGTCCATACCGCACACCTGTCCACACCACTCTGGCACTTACATAATGCGCCTGTAGGTGCGCCACTGAAGTACCAGCGCGATCAGCCGTCGGCGTCCCGAGGCATCTCCTCAGGCAGCACTCCCTGCTGTGCTTGCGAGGCGTGACCTCAGGGGTGGACCGACACGCCCTAACCCTGCTCGTGCCCCGCCGCCAGGCCAAGGCCGAGCTGGCGGCGTTCATCGGCGCGGCGCCGCAGGACGTGGTCGCGGTCACCAACGCGACCGCCGCCACCGCGGCCGTCATGGCCTCCGTGCCGCTCGGCCCGGGCGACTGGCTGCTCTGCACCAACATGACGTACGCCGCGGCGCGCGCCCGCCGGCGCCGGCCCCTGCACGCTTTTGCGGGGATGCGGCGGCGGTCTGGTGGGGTGGCCCGCAGGCATGGCGGACCGGCGCAGGCCAGACACGCATAGCAGCCTGCAGGCTCTGTTGCTTGCACTGGATATGCGCGGGTCAGCTCCGAGCGAATACTATCTAAAAAAACATAGACATCTGTGAGAACAGTGCTGACAGGGTTTCGACATGTCTCAGGTCGCGAGTGCGCTGGCGTGCACGGCCAAGCGTGCTAGCGCGGGGCTGCTGGTCGTCGAAGTGGACCTGGACACTGATAGGGGTTTCACATGCCGCAGGTCGCGAACGCGCTGGCGCGCACGGCCGAGCGCGCGGGCGCGGGCCTGCTGGTCGTCGAGCTGGACCTGGACACGCTGCTGGCCGGCGGCGCGGCGGTCGCGGCGCGCTTCCGCGCGGCGCTCGCGGCGGCGCCGCGCGGCCGCGTGCGGCTCGCCGTCGTCGACCACATTGGCAGCAACCCGCCCGTCGAGTTCCCGCTGCGGGAGATCATCCCGGCGTGCCGCGCCGCGGGCGCCAAGGGCGCGCATCCCTGCCTAAACAGCCCTAGTTGGCTGAAACAGGCTATCACCACATAGCTGAGGGGGCCATCGGGTTAGGGCCCCCCGTGATGCTCTTCATTCATTCTGCCCGCCGGCGGCGGGCTGCGCTCGCCTGTGCCTCGCGCTGGCATGCTCGGTCCGAGTAGGGTGAGGGTGGGGACGTTTACATGGCTCGTGATGCACAGGCTCTTGGGAACGCCTCCGTGGCAAGTGGCTTGCGGTGAAGCAGCAGAGCTACGTCGCGCGTGATGCTGTCAGCAAGCCCCAGCCAAGTGTGCCAGGCTCACTTGATACACACTGGACCAGAAACATGGTCTGCGGCAGTGTGGCGTTGCCAACCGCACGTCGAGCCCTGCCGGGGCTTCTCTGTTGCTGCAAGTGACGCACCCGGCGGCGCGCGAGCGGCAGTGCTGGTGGACGGCGCGCACGCGCTGGGCGCGGTCCCGCTGGACGTGCCCAGCCTCGGCGCCGACTTCTACACAAGCAACTGCCACAAGTGGCTCTGCACGCCCAAGGCGCCGCCCCAGCCTGCGTATCCCACATGGCCTGCTCTTGGGGTCACGGGGTGGTGCACACCATCCAGAAGCTAATGAGACGAAGCTGCAAAGCTCCCATGTGCCGGGGAGTCCCGGCGCCGCTGTAGGTTCACCGCGGCTGCCGCATGCGGCACCCGGGCAAGCTCTGGCACAGGCAGGACAGCCTGCCCAAGCTGCACAGCGGCCACCATGCCCTGCTGCCCAACAACGGAAGCCTTTTCCTTCTTACATGAGAAGCGAAATGTATGCAGTGCTGATGAGCGGCGGGCGCGCAGGCCGCGGCATTCCTGTGGGCGGCGCCGGCGGAGCAGGCCGCGCTGGTGCCGCGCGTGACCTCGCACGGCTTCCGCCTGGCGCGCCCGCGCTCCCCAGCCGCAAGCGCGGCAGCTGCCCGCTGTGTCGCCCGTGCTGCGTGCAGCCCGTTGGCCGCGCCCGGCGCCATCCGCCGCTCGGCCGGGACTCGGCACGCCTGGCAAGCTACTGGGATGCTGCACTGCTGCCCTGACCGGACATGGCACTGGGTAGGCAGCAGCTTGCATACTTGCTCAGTCGCTTAGCAATGACTGGACATGCCTGCCGTATCACTGGTTAGGCTTCTAGGATGCCCCCATCATTGCCGGCACTGCCCCGGCAGGACGTGCTCCTATGTGAGAGGCAGCGGGCGCGCGCGCGGGCAGGGCTTCCAGGGCGAATTTTTGTGGGCGGGCACGGCCGACGAGACTGCCTGGCTGGCCGTGCCGGCCGCGCTGGCGGTCATCGGGGCGCTGGGGCGCGGCACGCAGGCCGCGCACGCGCGCCAGCTGCTCGCGGCGGCCGTGCCGCTGCTGCAGGCGGCGCTCGGCACGCGCGTGGTCCTGGGTGCGGGCGCGGCCTGGGCGCCTGCAGGCCGAGCAGTGGGGCGCCAGGGACGGAGGCGGCGTGTCAGCCGCCCTGTTTGCAGCAGCGTGGCATGCGGCTGTTGGGATGAGCACCTTTACTGCATGGCTCCAGTACGGCACTCTTGCAGCCATGGGCCCTTTGCCTGTTTTGGCCGGGACAGGATGCTCAGGTTGTCGCGGCCAGGCGTGTCAGGTCAGGTCCTCCCTGACCTTACCCTCGCGCATGCCGCTCCGAACCGAGGCGCCACATGCGCCAGGGAGCGGCACGATGAAGCTCCTGGACCTGCCCACGCTGCGCGGCTTTGAGGTGTCCGCGGCAGCAGCTTGGCGGCTGCATGAGCTGCTGCAGTCGCGGTACAAGGTCGAGGTGCGCATGCAATGGCAAGCGCGTGTGCTGCCCTGCGTCTGCTTCCTGGCGGCCGGTCTCTTTCGCGTATTGTGTGTGAAGCGTGAGTTGATGGACTGAGTATACGTATCGAATGACAAAGCTGGCCGTGCTTGAGTGCTGTGTGTACACCATTATCCCCGCCTCACAAACATAGGGAGATGCTGCCTCCCACGTTTGCAGGTGTCTGGTGCAATGCCGGCACTGCTGACCTACAGCTGCTGCACAAGAAATTTGCGTATGCGCCGCAAATTGAGGCAGCTTCAAAGCTCATGGGATGCTGTATGTGGCGTCCTTCAAGGTGGCCTGATGCCCTCATGCTGGCAACCTCAAGTCAGTGCGCAGTCCGCACCGTGCTAGCTTCACCAGACCGCCGCTCTCGCGCTCAGCAGCAAGCCGAGCCTGCTCAACTTGCGCGCAGGTGCCTGTATCGTGCTGGGGCGGGCGCCTGTGGGTGCGCGTGTCAGCGCAGCTGTATACGAGCTCGAGGACTACGAGCGCCTGGCCGCCGCTGTTGCCGAGCTCCGAGGCGCGAGCTCGTCGACCAGCCCAGTCAACGGGCTCGCCAATGGCATGCCGCCAGCGCTCGACCAGATGTAGTGTTTGTGTCGGGAGGTGGACCGCCTGATATGGACCGGATCAGTCTTGTGACCGAGAGCCTTGCACAGGACGCCTAGTGCAACACTGCCCAGCTCAATTCTTTGTCACACACAGTTCAGCATTGTCAGGTCATGGTGGCCAGGCGTGGTGTGCGCACAGAGCCAGTGACATTGGTGCCTTGTTAGGAGCCTGCCCGCGTCTTGTGCTTGCCAGCCTCTCTGCGTTTTGTTACTAAAGTGCTATTCATTCTGTCCAGCTCCATCACCGATGTGCAGGGCTTGCATGTTTGCATCTCCTGCTACCCGTCATGTGTTGTCCGCACTACCAGGGAGTCTGAGAGACTGGGACTGTATTGGTTTTCCCACGACATGCGCTCATATGCTGAGTATGCTTGCCGTAGCGTGCGCGGTGTGTTCTGATTTGTTTTTGCACTGGTGTTCAATGCATGTTGCAACTCTGCAGACACTCAACCTCTGGCAGGAATATAGCATGTGAAGCGCTATCTGACGCTACAAGCTGAGCGCTGCGTCTGCAACTAGCTTGAGACAGTGCACACACGCTGCAATGCCGCTCTATGCCCCGTTGGAGGACTGCAGCGACTGCAGTACCTGCAGCGCCTCACCAACATGCTGCTCCGGGTTGAACTGCGCGCCACAGCGATGCTATATGACGGCGCTTCCTTCACCTGTTTCTCAGCGGACACGCCATATATACATGCACAGTGCTGCATGGCAAGCCTCATGTCACCAAAGACCATACTTGCAGCTGCGCATGCCAGTGAAGCATGCAGTCGGCGTCATCTGCTTCAGACCAGTGGGGGCTGGCAGGGAGGTGAGGAGGGAGCGCGCCTGGTTGTTGAATGCCAGAACAACCTTGCCTTTCTTGTCGATCACAAATGTCTCTCGGCCTGGCAGAAGGCCCAGGAAGTCGCCCTGGCAGCCCCCCACCTCACACCTTGCTCAGCTTCAAATTGACCACCGGATAAGGCACCTGCTGTGCATGATCGCAAGACGGGGGATGGCGCTAGGTTGTTATATGCATTGAGATGGGCTTTGGCTCTTCGATCAATGCATTGTGACACATCACAGAACAGACAGGCTCTCTAGGCCTTCCACGGCCTTGATTAAGTCATGGAGCAATTACGATGCATCCACAACAGGCACTGCCAGACAACGACACCAAGCTGTGCTGTGAACGCCAGCAGAAGCGAGGGCGGCAGCGAGCAAGGCGCGTCGCGCGCCTTGATGTCAAAGTTCTTGCGCAGCAGCTCGCCGGCGTCTGACAGCAGCGGGAAGGGCAGCCGCTGGTTCTGCGCGCCAGTACACACTGGACGCCCTGGCGCGGGTGAGGGATGCGCTGGGGTCTGACAGCATGATTGAAGGCCCTCACGACCCTTGAGCAGGTTACCTCTGGACAGACAGCTGCACGCCATGCATGCTGAGACGCATGTTTGCTGAGTGATGATCGTGAAAATAAACCAGCCTTAAGCTGCAGCCAGAAAGGGCATGCAATCATGGAGCTGCTGCGCTCGCCTCGTTTGTCAGGCTGAGGTGGATTCTGTTGAGGTTGCGGAATGCCACAGCACATGGATGCAGAGGGAGGCATGGTGCCAGCAAGTCGGCCAGGTACGCGCATGCGCGCTTGGCCAACTCAGCCCAGATTGTTTTTCATTATTATTTTATATGTATGATTGCATGCGCGCGCCTTGGCAAACTCGGCGTTGACCTGCGGCGTGTCGCTGCTGATGCCGAGCACCTCCGCCAGGCCCTGGAACTTCTCATAGTCGTCCCTGAGACCAGAAGCGCCACAGCCTGTGAGTCGACCAGGACTTGTGACAGGCTATGTGAAGCGCCACAAGGGCCGCCAGGCAGCTTTCGGCGCCTGCGCAAACCTTGGGTGCCGCTGAACAACGAGCAGGAGAAGCAGGGTACCAGAACGTAGACACGCATGCAGTTGGCACTCCCAGGCATACCTGAATTTGCATGCCTGCTTGGTACATCCCGGCGTGGCCGCCTGGACGAAGTGCACAACCAGTGACATCTACTTGCACCGTACGATTGGAGGACTGAGTGGGGAGGACAAGCGCACGCCGACCACATAAAAAAGTATATTAAATCGCATTTTCCCTTTGAACACAGGCATACCTTGGGATAGAAGAAAAGCACGACGTTGGACTTCCCCTCAAAGCTGCTGAGCGCCATGCCCTTGCCGTCCTGCGTCTTGAGCACCCTGGCCGCCTCCCACAAGCAGCGTCGTCGCTTGTTTTTGAAGCTACAGATGCTGATGTGAGGCAGGCTGGGAAGAGGGAGCACACCTGTAGTAGTCGGGGTACTCTGACATCTTGTCGCCTACCTTGAGGGCCTGCACGACCGTGTTGCAGGGGGTATGCTTTATCCCAAGCTGTAAAAATGATGTGTTACTGTAATGTGGGTGTGCACTAAAAAATATACAGTCAGATGTGGGCACCAGGCACCTGGACAGTCAAGCGGTGCGCCCGCCGTGTCCTCTGCTGCGCTGCAGGCACGAATGCTGGCCTGCGAAGCGAGGTCGCGGGCGTGTGGCTTGACGCACATGGCCGTGTGCAGGACGCCGCCAGCGTGTGCATTGTGATCAGTGCGGCACGCGGGGTCAACCACACAGCGGTTCTCCTCGCACTTGTAATTACTGCAAATCCTGATCCCAGGTAGGTGTGCACGTGCACCGCCCAACACCCTCGAGAACCCTTGAGCACACCAACTCTTGGGAGCTTGTCCCTTGGCTCCTAAACAAGGGGGCGGTTTTGCTTTTCGCACTCACCTGACCTGCAGCGCAGCCAATTGTGTCCTGGTGGTAGTTGGTGTGCATTGGTACCAAAGCCTCACAACTTGCTGTGTGCACGCTCGTGGCGCTCTCGTGTGTGCACTACCGTGCTAAGCCCAAGCTCTGTGTCGTGCCGCCCGCATCGGGCCTTGACGCGCTAAACACGGCGATGTAGCTTGGGCCGCTGCACGCAGCAGGGGAGATGGCGCCAGCCGCTGGAGAGGAGGCGTCCACAAGCGCGAGGCCAGCGGCTGTGCAGGAGCTGCCCATCGAGGGCAAGACGGTGAAGGCGCTCACGCTGCTGTCGCTGAAGCGCACGTTCGACCTCTTCGCCGCAAACCATGGCCAGAAGGCCGCGGCGGATGAAGCCAGGCGCGCACCCGGCTGCGCCGCACGGCCGCTTGCAGGCCAGGGGTCTCCGCTGCAACGCCGTGCACACGCAGGCCGCTCCCGCGTCTGCCTGACTCTGCAAGGCCGGGAGCGCGCGCAGCCAGCGCGCAAAGATTGCGTGCAAGATCCGCGACGAGTACCTGGCGGTGAAGGACTTTAAGGTGCCGGAGCGGGGGGCGGCGTCGGCGGCGGGCAGGGCGGGCGGCACGGCGGCCGCCGGCGCCGGCGGCGTGGCCGCGCCAAATGGCGCGGCCGTGTCTGATGCGGGCGGCGCCAAGAGCACCACGGCCAAGCTCATCGAGACGATGCCGACGCCTGCAGACCAGTGCGCGCCCGCTCCCGCTGGCCGGCTGCACGCGCGGGGTATGGAGGACTGGTGTCATTGTGCCCGGCACGGGGCTTTGCAGCGCTGCAATAACATGTAATTACAGGTAGAGCTACTGCTAGTAAAGGGGAGCGCCTGAGGCCCCGGAACCGCGCGCAGGGCGGCGCGCTCGGCGGCGGCGGCGGCGGGCGCGCTGGTGCTGCACGCGGGCGCGCGCGCGGTCGTGCCCACGGCGGCGGGCGGGCATAAGGAGTATGTTCCCAGCGCGCAGCTGGCGCGGCGGCTGCCCAGCAAGTGGCCGCGGCCGGCCTGGCACCCGCCCTGGAAGATGTACCGCGTGGTCGCCGGGCACCTGGGGTGGGGCACCTACCCTGTCCCACCCAGTCCATACCCCTCCACCCCTCTTGTCAGGGATTCGGACCGCCCTGGAAAATGATCCGCATGGTGGCCGGGCACCTGGGGTGGGCACCTGCCCTGCCCCTCCCAGGCCACACCCCTCACACCCTTCTCGTCAGGGGTTGACCCGCCCCGACAGTGTTCCGTGACTGTGTTGGGCACCCGCGATGTGCGGCTACCCTGCCCCTCTCCCGCCCCACCCTGAAATGCAAGCAGACGCTTCGGAAGCGCAGCACTGCACTACTTGTCCACCAGATACCCTTGGGTGGGCCCCACAGCCGACATCCGTGGAGCGCACCTCTGCATGCCGCGCCCCGAGTGGGGCTGCGCCCCTGCATACTCATACTCCTCGCCAGCCCGTCCCGTGCCAGACATGCATGCGCTGTGTTTGGGGGCAGGCACTTCTGCAGCCTACCCATATGATGGGCAATGCGGCCGGAGGTCGGCGTGCGAATGTAGGGGGCGGGCGCAGTGGTGATGCTGCGCGCGCGTGGCGCGCAGGCCCGTGCGGTGCATCGCGGTGGATGCGGGCAACGAGTGGTTTGTGACGGGCTCCGCCGACCGCACGATCAAGATCTGGGACTTGGCGACGGGGCAGCTGCGGCTGACGCTGACGGGCCACATTGAGCAGGCGCGCTCCGGAGGCGGCCACCTGCGGGGCGCCCGTGCGTGCCTCGACATGCGTGACTGATAGGGCAGGGGCAGGTTCCGTGCAACCCTGGCAGGTTCCTGCGCGTACGGAGAGCGCACTCACCGATCCTTGCGCTGCTGCGCATGCCCCGCGTGTGCGCAAGCGACCGCGCTGCTGCACGGGCCAGCGCCCCCTGGTCGCTGCCTCCCAGCTCAGTATAGGTTAGGGATGCAGCGAGCGCCCGCGCCTGGTGCGAGGGAGGGGCGCGCGCCGCGGCGCGCCAGGTGACGGGCCTGGCCGTGTCGGACCGGCACCCCTACATGTTCTCGTGCGGCCTGGACAAGATGGTCAAGTGCTGGGACCTGGAGTACAACAAGGCGCGCCCCCCGCCGCCGCCGCGGCTGCTGCAATGTAAAAGTAATGGGCGTGCCCTGCTGTGTGGGACAGGCTGCCGGGCTAACGCATGCGCATGCGAAGTCATCCGGAGCGGCCAAACCACTTGCGCGCGCTTGCCCGGGGGTGAAGCACGCATGGGGGCCGCAGCGCAAGTGGACTCCGGGCCTGGCCAGCGCCATCTAGTGTCATAGGGTTGATGTCAGAATTAAGGCATGCCTGCCCGCGCAGGTGATCCGGCACTACCATGGCCACCTGAGCGGCGTGTATTCGCTCGCGCTGCACCCCACGCTCGACGTGCTCATGACCGGCGGCCGCGACAGCGTGTGCCGCGTGTGGGACATGCGCACCAAGTGCGCCCCTCTGCCTTCTTCATTTTGCTCCTACTGCAGGCAATCCTGCCGCGGGTGGCTGAGCTGCCGGGGGCTCGCACCGACCTTGCACTTTGCGCCGGCTGCATGATTGGACCTACATGTTGACCCTAGGTTATGTAAGCCCTGCAGCGCAGCGTGTGGTGTCGCCCTGACTGCGCGCGGCGGCGCACAGGATGCAGGTGCACTGCCTGACCGGCCACGACGACAACGTCTGCTCCATCATCTCGCAGGCCACCGACCCGCAGGCGCGCCCGCGTCCGGGAGCGCTCCCCTCGCCGTCACGTGTGTTGCGTGACCCAGGTACAGACCAATCGTGACCCAGATACAGATCAAACTTGTACAGACCAGTCGCGTGACCGGGACACAGACCAATCGCAAGCGCATAGCAGGGCCTATGGGCGTGCCAACCTTGCAAATCTGCTGCCTCCTAGAACCTCATATAGACCCTACAGGCTGCCGCCCCGCCCAACACATGCAGGCCGGCGTGCGCGCAGGTGATCACCGGCTCGCACGACAAGACCATCCGGCTGTGGGACATCCGCAAGCCGGCCACCATGGCCACGCTGACGTACCACAAGAAGAGCGTGCGCGCGCTCGCCATGCACCCCAGCGAGTGCGCCCCTCTGACCCAGAGCGTGCGCGCTCATGCCCGGCATTGTATAGCCTAACGAATGTGCGCAGGCGGCCTCGTGCCCAGCGATGTCATCAATCTGCGCGACAGCGTGGCTTGGAAGCCGCGCAGGCACTCTGCGGAGGCAGTGCATGCGAACTGGTGCTTGATAAGGCTAAGAGCGCTCATGTCCACTGCATGTTTTGTTATTTTGAGTGTTCAAGGTGGAAAACCCGCGCGCGTTGTGACCCGCGCGCGAGCTCTGCACCCGAGCGCCGCCCGGTGCGGCCATCGCAGGTACGCGTTCGTGGGCGGCAGCGCGGACAACATCAAGAAGTACCGGCTGCCGCCCGGCGAGTTCCTGCACAACATGCTGCAGAACCAAAAGGCCATCATCAGCTGCCTGGCCGTCAACGAGGACGGCGTCATGGCCTCCGGCGCCGACAACGGCTCGCTCTGGTGCGCGCGCAGCTTTCAGAGTAGGGTAGGGTTAGGGATACCTACACACCGTCCCGGGCACGCATCGCTGACCAGACATCCGATTCGTGCCGGGCCTTCAGCAATGCGTGCACGAGAGTGCATGCACGCTCAAGAGGCTAGTGTGCGCTGCCTGCTGCCACCAGGGAGACAGGCAGGTATGATGACGGTTGCTTGCAGTCGCAGTCCGGCGAGCAAAGTCCCAGGCAGCTGTTCACAGATGCTGACCCTACGCCCTCGCGCGCGCGGCAGGTTCTGGGACTGGACCAGCGGCAACTGCTTCCAGCAGGCGCAGCCCGCGCTGCAGCCCGGGTCGCTGGAGAGCGAGGCCAACATCTGCGGCGCCGCGTTCGACGCGACTGGCACGCGGCTGCTGACTGCCGAGGGCGACAAGACAGTCAAGTTCTGGCGCCAGGACGAGGCCGCCACGCCGGACAGCCACCCGGTCGCCTTCCGGCCGCCGCGCGACATGCGCCGCTTTTGAGGGCGCCTGCCCCGGCGCCAGGGTGCGGCCGCCCCACCGGACGGCCACCCGGTCACCTTCTGGCCGCCGCGCGACCCGCGCCGCGCCTAAGATGGCTCCGAGGTGCGGGCGGCGAGGGCGAAGTTGCGCCACCCACTGCAGGCGAGTGGCGGAGAGCTCTACTGAAGCCCGCCGTGATGAGTATTGCCAGGCGCAAGAGCGGGTGGAGAAACACACAGGCGCTCCGTACTTGTGCAGCTCCTGTCGCGGCCGTCGCAGGCAGCTGCCTGAACGCTATGGTACTCTTTTCAGCTGCTGAGGTACCTTGGGACCTGGCCTCGCTCATGTTCGTTCCGGCTGCACAGCCCCTTTGGCAGCGAGCGATGATTTACGCTGTGCTGGGCAGGCGCTTGCACTCTTCAACCTGTCCTGCCAAGCTGTTCGGTGTGTCAGCAGCACACACTGAGATGTAAGCATGTGTAAGGCGTGCAGCAAGCCGTCAGCAGGAGAGTCAAGCTTGGGCGTTAAGCATGGGCGCAACACACCACGGCCGTGCCCATGTATTGCGCAAAGTGAATGGCAGTGGTCATGTGGCACCTTGTCGACATGCATACCATCATCATGCCTGCGTATGGCGAGCTTTCACATTAGCTGCTGGTCAGCCCTGCAAAACAGCCCGCTGCCCACCAGCGTGGCAGAGCACAACCTGGCGAGAAGGCCATGGCTGCTCCTGGTACAGCCGCATGCTGGCACGTCCCAGGACTTGCGCAGTTCCCGAACAGGTGCAGCTTCGACAGGGCCGCCTGCAGGCGCTGCCATCGACCTCCCTGCATACCTGGAGCAGGTGCTGGAGCAGCACTCACCCAGCCTCTCAAGTGCTCCAAGTGACGTAACATGCATACAGCCCACATCATACACTCGCGCCCTCGCCACCTCAGCAGCGCCATGTCCTGGCCACCGATCGCCCGCTCAACTCACGTCGCGTCCACACACATCCGCGCATCGCGGCGCGGCCCGCAATCCTCACCATGCCCTCCTGCCGCCATTAGCGCGCGCTGCCAGCCTGACGTAGCAGACGGACGCAGCCGCCCGCAGGCTGGTTTGCCGGAGCGCCCCCCGCACCAGGCGCCGCCCTCGGCAAAAGGGCACGGGTACACCGTTTGTAAGCGCAGCCGCGCGGTCACGTGGGACAGGCGCCCCGCGCTGCCCGGGCGGGGCCTCCGCGCTTGCGCCCTCGCCGGAAGCCGCAAAGGGGCGCCAGAAACCCTGAGGCCCGCTGCGCTGGCGCGCCCCCGCGCTCAGCCCTGCGGCGCGTCCGCCGCCGCGCCGCCCGCGGCGGCGGCGCCGCGCTTCCGGCGGGGGCCGCGCCGGCGGCCGCCCCGCGCCTCGGCAAAGCCCTCGCTCGCGGGCGCGTCTGTCTCGGACGACTCCGGCCCCGGCGCCGGCTCCTCCGCGCCCGCCCCGCCGGCGCCGCCGCCCGCCGTGCTCTGGTAGCCCAGGTGGGAGCCGCCATTGGCCGGGGCGGCTGCCAGACTGGCGTCAGAGGTGTGGCCAGGCTCGTGCACCCCGTTCGCCAGCCTGCTGGCGTCCCCGGCGGCAGCGCCGGCCGCCGGCGTGCCGATCAGGCCGCCGAACGCGCCGCCGCCGCCCTCGCGCAGCGCGTCGAAGCGCGACGCGGCGGCGGCGGGCGGCCCGACCGGCGTGACCGAACCCGCCGCGCCGCCGCCCGGCGGGGTCGGCACGATCGGGTCGTCCGGCAGCAGGCCGGAGCGCCGGCGCTCCGGGCCGCTGGCGGCGCCCGCGCCAGGGTTGGGTTTAGGGTTTGCACGCCCGGCGGCCTCGGCAGCGGCGGCGAGCACGGCCGCCTCGGCCACAAGCGGGTTCAGGCGCTGTGCGGCGTCGCGCGGCGCGCCGCCAGTCGCGGCGTGCAGGCGCGCGCGCGCGCCCGCGGCCAGCGCGCCACTGCCGGCCGCGTGCTCCCGCGCGAGCGCGAGCGTGTCCTACGCGCGCGCGGCGCGCCCGGGTCGGCTGCATGCGGGCGCGTGCAGAGCGGGTCTGCTGGCGTAACGGCAGTGACGAGGCCCCCCCATCAAAGCGCAAATATCACACATTCTCGCGCAGGCGCGGCTCACCGTGTCGCCGTAAAGCCGGCCAACGCGGTTTGCAGCGTGCCAAGGCGGCATGGCCGCTTGACGGCATGTACGCAGCGACCAAACCAAACAAATGCGCAGGACGCACGGTCTGCTGGCGCAGGCGGGCCGGCCGCTGCATCCCATGCCGCAGCGCCCAGGCAACGCGAGGGGACAGGGCCTGGCGCAAGGCTGCGGCGGGGCAGGGCGCGGCGCGCGCCTGCCGCGCGCTCGGCCAGCTCGCGCGCCCTGGCCGCCTTGGCCTCCTGAGGTATAGGGTTAGGCCCTACCCTACGGGGGGACAGGGCGCGGCACGCGCCTGCAGCGCGCGCTCGGCCAGCTCGCGCGCCTTGGCCGCCTTCGCGGCCTCGGCCGCCAGGCCCAGGCGCGCGGCCTGCGCGACATGCGCGGCCGCGCGCGCCAGGCGCTCCCGCTGGAAGCCCGCGCGCTCGCCCAGCTGCGCGCGCAGCCGCCCGCGGTCAGCAGGGCTTCCTTTTGCTGTCGCTACTGGGAGGGCAGGGCCCCCTCCTCCGCCCAACCTTCACAGGTGGTGGACCCTTGCCCAGCTGGACGCATGCTGTGACATGGGCGCGGGCCTGTCACGCACGTCTTATATCATATGGACGCCAGCCCCAGGCATGACTGAAGCCAGTACCTGGTCGTCAAGCATACACAAGCCTTCCTGGGGACCCAGGGCAACGTTGCAGACAGCGCAGGCGCATGCTCGCGGCCACGTAACTGACAGGCGGCCAGGCCAAGCATGCATGAAGCCGGCGCGCCTCCTCGACGCCCAGGGCAGCTGTCAGAGGGCCCTAACAAAGAGCCCTGAAAGGGGGCCCTACCTCGCGCAGCAGGCGCACGTTGGCGGCGAGCGCGCCCTCCACAGCGCCCAGGTAGGCCTGCGCGCCATCGCCGTCGCCCGCGCCGTCGCCCGCGCCCGCGCCCTCGTCCTCATCCGCCACGGCCGCCGCTGCGGCGCTCTGCACGAGCGGCCGCTTGGCGTCGGTGTGCGCATCTCGATGTGATGGCTGTTTAAGCCTCACTGCAGGGGCAGAATACAGAGCACGCCGCAGAATGAGGGGCCGCATCGGCCGGCAGGCAGTTGCAAGGACCGGCGCCTCCTGGTCAGCGTAAGGCACAGCCCTGCAAGTGCAGAGTGCAACTCTGCACTGCATGTGTCTTATGGCATAAATGAACTACGACCGTGCATCAGCCAACTTGGGCTGCCTACGGGTGCAGCTCTAGGACAGGGCTGCGCACTGCACATCAGCGTGATTGCAGCTTCGCAGGCGAGCATGCATCTGGCCACTGCCAAGATGTCCAAGTTCCGGTTGAATGCAAGCATGGTCGTGGCGGGCGGAAACAAGTGCGCAAAAGGCGCACGGGCGGCCTCAGTGGCCGGGCACCGTAGCAGGCCTGCCCACTTGCGACGCAGCTGCAGCGGCTTGAGTTGACATGCCCCATGTTAGGGTTAGCCGGCCCTCGTGTGCGCCACGTAAACATGGCTGCTGCAGATGCGTGTAACATGAGATATCCGCGCCCAAGCGCAAACTGATTGTCGCGAGCCTGCACCCCGGACGGGACACCGGACCCTGAGATATACCGTGCCTGCAGCTGGTGCGCGGCGGCGAGCGCGGCCTCCGCGTCGGCCAGCGCCTCGACCGGCAGAAGTGCAAACCCTGAGCCTGAGGGGGAGCCTACCTGCAGCTGGTGCGCGGCGGCAAGCGCGGCCTCCGCATCGGCCAGCGCCTCGACCGGCTCCGGCACGCCCGCCGCCAGCACCGCCGCAACGTGCGCGCGCCGCGCCGCGGCCGCCGCGGCGCCAGCGCGCAGCGCGCTCAGCTGCGCCTCAAGCGCCTGCGGTGCGCGCGCGCGCAAGTCACCAACACAGGCCTTACCTTAACCCTAACCCTAAAGCTACCATCACCGATACGTGCATGCTGTCGCGTGGATAGCGCACAAGTCCTGTCGCTGGTGGACGGATGTTAGAAGGCGCGTCATGTTTGCCCTGGATGGCGCTCCTTGTCGTAGCTAGGCAGCGCGACGACGGTGAGCCGTGCTCAGGGGCTGCACATCCTGAAGCCACCCACACAGTTCAACATTTTTTTAGGTTGTCGCATAGGCATCGCTGGGCCCATCAAGGCGGTGAACAATCCCAACCAATGCATGCGACGAGGCACGCGAGGGCGGCGCTCGCACACCTCTATCTGCGCCGCCAACAGCGCGGCCTGCTCGCCCAGCTGCGTGTGCTCCGCCCGCAGCGCCGCCTCGCGCGCCGCGCGCCCGCCCCGGGCGTCCTGCGCGCGCCGCAAGACCCTGTCGCTGAGCTGGGAGCGTTGGTGCTCGTGTATGACACCTGCTTCCCACAGAGTCCTGCATGTCGATATGTTCTGGTAGGGCAGGAGCCAAGCGCAGGCAGAGAGGAGGGGAGGACACGGGCCAATGCAACCCGCTGTCCCATGACAAGTTGTCTCTTCAGGGTGTGCGCACGCGACTGCACTGTTTCCTGGACCCAGCCCGGGGGTGCGCCGCCACGGCCGCGCCTTCATGCGATGGTCGAAGTAAGCAAATAACACATTTTTGCTTCACACCAGCAGGGGCGTCCTCCTGAGGCGCACCTTGACGCGCTGGTCGAACAGCGCGGCGAGCGCGTCCGCGCGCGCGGCGGCGGTGCGCAGCGCGCCCGCGCACGCGCCGCCGCCGCGCCCGGCCGATAGGTCCCAGCGCTCGCCCGCCAGCGCCGCCAGCTGCGCCGCGAGGCGCGCCTGCTCCCTGCGTGCACGGATGGGTTTTCTTCTATTGTAATATGCCCGGCCGACAGATTCCAGCGCTCGCACGCCAGCGCTGCCAGCTGCGCCGCGAGGCGGGCCTGCTCTTCGCAAGCTCAGGATACTTTTTGACGAGGGCTGACACCCCCGGCCAGCAGGTCCCACCGCTCGCTCGCCAGCGCCGCCAGCTGCGCGAGGCGCGCCTGCTGCGGATAGCGTTAACTATTCCTGCAGGCCAGGGGGCACAAGCTGCCAGCCAGCAGCAGCAGACAGGCAAGCATGCGCGTCCCTGCTCTACCAACATAGCAGGCACAGCTGGCAGTACTTGGCTCAACCAGCCCCGCACATGGCACATTCCGCGCGCCCCAGCGCCGCTGCCAGCCCCGACGACCCTGCAACCGTTCTCCTCAACTGGCACACGTCCTCACCGTCACTGTGGAGCGACCGCTTGCACAGCTCAAGGCCCCACCTGGCAGACTGCTCACGCGTGAACGCCGCGGCCAGCTCGCCCGCGTGGCGATCCAGCTCTGCGATGCGCGTGGCGCTGGCCGCGGGCGCCTCTGCGATCGCTGCCGCGGTCTTGAGCGCGGCTACCGCCGCTGCCGCGGCCTCCTGCGTCGCCGGCAGCGCGTCCTGCGCCCCCAGGGCAAAGTGTGTAGGCTTACGATTAGCGGCCAACTTCCTCTGGTAAGGTGCAGAGAGCAACTTTATGAAGGCCGCCGTGCAGGTGCCTGCAAGCCATGCAGACTGTATTTCGCTCAACTGCATGCCCCCACCCCCCCGCAGAGCGCTGAAAGCCTGCCGAAGCCTAACAACGCTGTTGCGTCTCATGTAGCGCGCTGCAGGGTGCCGTGGAGCTGCACCGTGTACCCAATGCATTGCACTTCAGTGATGATCTCAAGAGCCTCGCACATGCGACCCTGAGCGAAGCCTTGCAGAGCAACACGGTCGCGCGCTGGCACGCTGAGCTGCTCTGGAAACTTTGGGAGCAGGAGCACGCCTGCAGGCCCTCGCCGCCGCCCAGCAGCCGCGCCAGCCGCGTGACGGCGGACGCGACCAGCCCCGGCGCGGGGCTGGCGGGCGCCAGCGCGCCGCCCAGCACCGCCGCGAGCGCGGCGGCCTCACCGTCGCCGCCGAGCTGGCACGCCAGGCAGCGCTCCACGGAGGCCTCGAGCGCGCGGCTGCGCAGCAGCACCTGCACAGGAAGGGTAAAGAGGGTCTCTATTGCCATGCTATAGGGTGCCTATAGGGTCCCCACCACACCCGCCGCATACTCAGCCGCAGCAGCACCTGCGCAGGCAGCCACGCTGACATTGTGCCGGCGCGGCCGTCCCCAACACAACACACAGCTGAAGCTGAGAAGCTGCGTTGTGAGAGTGGAGGGTGCACCGCAACCGCAGAGCGCTGTGCTTGACAGGTGCTGGCTGAGCGCCCTCTCCCAAGTGGCTGTGGTGTGGCTTCTGAGCCTGAGATGCGCGTCAGCAGTCCAGGGTGGCAGAGCAAGAGCACCCTGCAAGCTGACGGCCACCTAGACGACCCAAGGCGCTGATACGCACAGGCCCCCTTGCTTGCCACTTTGGCAATCCAGGCGGCGTGCCGGCACTCACCTGCCTGAAGCTGACCGCGCTGCCGTCCGCGTCACGATACTGAGTAGTCTTGCTCGAGGCGGTGTCCTTCAGCTGCGCAGCGTGCGCACAGTGCCTCATTTAGCCTTAAGCTTGATCCCCTTCTCGAGCAACTGCGTTGCCCTTGCAAGGGGTGATCTGCGCAGATCACGGTGGCCGCGCCTGCTGCACCCAGCCCCGCCACAGCGCGGTCAGGTCCCCCGCGGTCGCCGCCGCGCATGCGGCGCGCTCGACTGCCTGCGCCGCGGAGTGCACGTCTGTCGCGCCCTGCGGCGGGTTTGCAGCCCGGGCCTTGCTGCCCTTGGCAGGGACTGCCTGGAAGCCATCATCATAGTCCACGCTTGGAACTACCTCTGCCGGAACGCTGGCCAGCGCGCTTTCAGCGAGCTCTTTTTTCCTGTTCTTGCTCTTCTTGCTTCTTGTCTTTGAAGCCGCGCCGGCCTGCTCATCAAGCAGGCTGAACGCGTTTGTGTTGGAGGCCATCGTGGTAAGTCTGTGTGGCGCGAACAAGCCTTCGGGCCTGCACGAGTGCCTCCCAGGCAGCAAGGGAATGGGGTCACTGCCTTGCCGGCGCTGGGCTGCTCTGAAGCCAGAGCTCGGGCCTGCCCTCCAGGGTTTACGTAAGCAGCTCTCCTTGACCACCTTCCCTGGCCCAGTGGAGCCAGGCAGGCCTTGGAGTGAGTGCTTGCACGCTGTGTGCGCACTGCGGCGAGCTGGCGGAGGCGCTGCCGGGATCTGCGCTAGGGACATGCGTTTTGTGCCGCCGGGCCCGGCAGCTCCGCAGCTGTGTTCCAGTCTGCGCAGCTGATGGCGCTGTACGCTCCGGCGCCAGAGGCCAAGGGGTGGCTATGGCGGCAGCTCGGGCCGAGCGGTGGGGGCGCCTGGTGCAAGCTCTGGGCCGTGCTGCGCGGCGGCACACTGGAGTTTTTTACAAACTCTCAGGCGCGCGGTCCACGCATGGACGCAGCTCCTGCGCCGGCCGCAGGCCCAAGGCGTGCGGCGCGCGGTGCCAAAGCGCGCGCACCTGCGGCCCGGGGCTGAGGCTGAGCGGCGCGCGGCGCAGGAGCTTGAGCGGCACGGCAGCGTGGTGCACATAGACTTTCGCTTCGACATCGAGGAGGTCGAGGACACCAGCTCCGACAGGAGGGCTTCGGGCAAGCGGCACTCAACCGGGTTCCTCGTCAAGGTTCGCGAGCCCCCCTGCTGCGGCGCTCCTGGCCTGCGCCGGTCCCGGACAGCCTGCCGGCGTTTCATAATCGGTTCTGTACAGTAGTAAGGCCGCCTCGCGGTTTGGAGGATCCACCCCCTGGCCGCTGATGCGGCTGGGCGCGGCTGCTGCCGCCGCGCAGGCCTCAGCGCCGGGCGAGCTGCTGCGGCGCGGGGCGGGCGAGGACGCGGCGGGCGACTGCGGCGCGCTTGGCGTGCACCCGGTGCTGCTTGCGGCCTGCAACGCCGCCGAGCACGGCGCCTGGCGGAAGCAGCTGCAGGGCTGCGCGAACGCCGCGCACGCGGCGGCGCTGGCCGCGCGCCGCCACGAGACCGTGCCGCTGCTGATGGCGACCGAGAGCTGCTTTGAGGCGGGCGTGCCCGGTGCGCGCACGCGCACACGGCTTGTCTGGGCCTTCTCTGCCCTGCCGGTTGACCAAGGCTTCAGGTGCTTTGGACAGCCGGCGGCCAGTATTATTTTCCAGCTCACAGCAGGGAGTCAGACCCAGGCCCCTTGCACGGCCCGGAGTCTGCCTGCGTGCGGCTTGCCAGGATTAAGCAAGCATCTCTCGAAGAAAGAAAAACAACTACGTTTGGCAGCTCTGGGGACGTCTGTGCCTGACGCTGCGCGCGCGCGGGGCGGCGCAGCGCCATCCGCGCTGGTGGTCCAGCGGCTGTGCGCGGCCGGGCGCGAGCAGGGCGCCGAGCTGCTGCGGCGCGCGCGCGCCGCGCGCCTGGCGTTCCACAGCGGCGCGCTGCCGGCGAGCTTCACGGTGGAGACCGCCGGCGCCGGGCGCGCGATGCAGGCGCTCTCGGCGCACCTGCACGAGATGCAGGAGGCGGCGGCCAACCACGGCGACGTCGGTGCGCTTCCTCGGCCTGCTCCCACAGACAAGGCCCGAGCTTGAGCCGCGCACTCAGGCAGGGGCGCCACCTTTGTGAGGCGGCGCCCCGGCGTGTGTGAGGCGGCGCCCGGCGCGTGCGCAGGCGAGGGCGCGGCGGCGCTGGCGGCGGCGTGCGCCTGGCTGGCGCGCGCCAGCGCGTGGGCGGCCGCGTCGCAGGACCGCCTCGCCGCGCTCGTGCTGGACGGCTGCCTGCCCAGCCAGTGGAGCCTGTTTGCGCGCGTGGCCGCCGACAAGCTGCAGGGCATCGAGCACGTGCGCGGCGCCCTGCCGCTCCCCGCATTGGTGGATCTGAGCCAGGCGGGAGTACATTGGAGTGCCGTGTGGACTCACAAGTGGCAGTGTGTCTGACAGAGCAACAGAGCCATGACACACTCGTGTTTGTTAACGCAGTTGTGTACGCATACGGCACCTTGGGCGGGGAAGTTTTTCTAGTAAGAGGTCTTGGGACCTGACACTGTCGTGGTGCGCAGCACACGAATGCGCAGGGTTGGCGCTTGTTGGCCTCGCTCCGTGAGTGGCGGGTGCACGCCTCGCCCGCAACTGTTGACCGTACAGCGGCCTGCGGCGGCGCGCAGGCCATGCAGAGCGGCCGCGCGGCGGAGGAGGTGCGCGCGCTGCGCGCGGCGCTGGCGGCCGGGGCCGCGGAGGTGGGCGGGCGCGCGCGGTGCTATGTCGCGCGCGGCTCAGTCATGCCCTACAAGGCGTGGTGGGCCAACAAGGTAGCTATCTGATTGCGCAGCGGGCACGCGGTTGCGCCTGCGCGCGGCGCGGCGCGGCCGCCGGGAGCGGAGGCTGCGTCCCATTGCCTGGCGGAGGCGAGGACGCGCGCTGCAGCATCCTGCAGACGGCGTCATGCCAGCAACGCGGCCTGCAGAAGGAGGCCGTGGGCAGCGGGGGCGACACGTCTGGCAGGTGGCCGGGCATCCTTCCAGAGCGCGAGCGCCGCGTGCATCCGCCAGCGCGCTCGTGCGGGCGCTGTCAAGGACGTCAGCCGGCCGAGCGCTTGCGCCCCGACATGTAGGACGTACGAGCCCAACAGGGCACGCGTTGGTGCCTCTCGCGGCCCCAGGCAAGAATGCATGGACCGGGAGGCTGTGCGTTGAAAGGGCTGGGTCAAGGGGTGCTTCTTGGGTTTATGGCTAAAACTGGCATCAGCGCTCCCAGCCCCGCTGGGGCTTGCAGCTCGCGGGCGCTGGGCGCACGTCTGCCCTGTCAATAAGTCACCCCTACGTCTCTTTTTGTACAACCGTGTCTGCTTGCGCCGCTTACAGAGGGGTGGCCAGCTGCTGCCCGCTCGCGGCCCGGGGTTGTCAGGCTGCCGGCGCAGGCGCCAGGCTTAGGGTATGCGTCACCGAGAAGACTAGCAGGTCCAGGTGTGTTAGGCTTTGGCGCATTTCATTGCAGTGTGCGTGCGCGGTGCGCCCAACAGGGCCCCACCGGGTGCGGCAAAAAAAAGGCAAACTTGTCAGCGCCGTGCGGTGACGGGCGCGCACAGCCAGCGCCCGTCATGTCCGCGGCCCGTCAGCGTTTGTATCCAGGTGTCGGTTGGTCTTGGCCCTGCAGGGTTTGCTGAGGTTTTGCTTCGCCCGCGCGTGAGGCGCTGGGACCAGGTCCCCGGCCGAGCGCGCAGCCCTGCCTGCATGTGTGCCCCGTGCATGTACGTATGCGCTCTGTGCAGCTTTGCGCCCCTGTGTGCGGGGGGCGGTGCTCTGTCACACAGCCCTGAGCCTGTTGCGCATGCGTCGCACCGCGCGCGCGCAGCGTGTCTTGAGGCCCTTCCTTTGCTCAGGTTGTGTCTTGTATTGAACGCATGTAAGCTAGGCGCCTTGGTGTTTAAACAGGCAAAGGTGTGACGCCCTTACAGGCGCTATATACACATGCATCCTCTGCAGGCCGGGCGCAGGATGCATCCATACAGCACACATGCCCTTGTCATGACGACATCTGAGCTGTACACTCTCTGAGGTGTGCACTCTCAAACGCCCTCGAATGTGGCTGAGGTCATGGGGCCTGCGGCGCCAAGGTGGCGAGGACGCACGCGGCAGCCAAAACAGCGTCCTGTAGCGTCCTGCGCGCGTTGTGTGACCGGCCTCAGCACACCCCAGCGCAGGCCATGAGCAAGTGCTCTGACGTGCCACAGGCTGCGGAGCAGGATGTGGGGCACAAGCAATGCGCATACAACTGCTTTCATGCACATGACAGAGGATCCGCTAATACATGCACATCTGTCAGAGCACATGCTTGTGCACACAAGCAAGCAGCAAGCACATGGTTGCACGGCCTCTATATACCTTTTGTAGAGTACAAGCAGGCACTGAGCGCCTGCACGCACATCCCCAACGCCACTTGAGGCCAGTGCGCGCGCCTCTTGTAGCTCGCGCGCCATTCGAGCGCCAGGCGCCAGCGGAGAGCGCGCGCAGCGCCGCTCGGCATGGCTGCACGCGTGTCCTGGCTGCCCGCCGGCGCGTCCGCCTGGCCTCCCTGCACCGCGGGCGCGCCAGGCGCCGCGCAGCCGCGCTGCCGCGCTGGGCGGCCGCCCGCGAACGTAGGCGCGCAGGCCGCCGGTGCTGCCTCTCCTGGCTGCAAAGACATGGTCCGAACCGCAGGCACGGCGGCGACCTGTTCTGCGGGCGACAGGGCTCCCCCCTGTGCAGCCGCCGCAGCGCCGGGCTGCGCAGGGAGCGCGGCGGCGGCGCTCGGCTGCGCGAGTAGCGCCTCGTCCTGCTGCAGGCTGGTCGGCAGCGCGGCCAGCGCGGCCGCCGCGGCGCCGCGCAGCGCGCCGAAGGCGTGCGCCTCGGCGCGCGCGCTGACGGGCGCGCCGGCGGCCGCGCGGCCGCGCCCGCCGCGCGCCAGCTCGCCCGGCGCCTGCAGAAACCCCGGACGAGGGGTGAGCGCAGGGACGTTGCATTGGGGAGGCATGGAGGAGGGCTTAATGTGAGGGAGGTGACGGGGATCTGACACATTCGTGTAAGGGCTGTACCAGGCGTACGACGCATCGCACGGCGTGTCTGCGGCGCACGTGAGCAGGTCGGCAGCCCACGCCAAAGTACAGCAGCTGCCTGCAGCACATGCAGGTGCGCATGCAAGGTGAGTGCTCGAGTGAGGCAGGGCATGTGCGGCGCGAGGAGCAGGCAGTCGTTGCCTAGTGCGATGCAGGCATGGCTGTCCTCGAAAAGCGGCGTTTCGCAGCAGCCAACCCTCCAATAGCACGCGAGCCCCGATCAGATCAGGGGCATGCGAGGGGGCTTGCCCAGCAGCCACAGCTGTCAATGAACAGACGCACAGGGCAGTCAGTTGGCCGACTGTGAACTGGAGCAGAGCCGGGGTTGAGCAGCGGCACGGAGGGGCGCGCAGGAGCAGCAAGGTGCAGCAAGGGACAGGGTCAGGGCGGGGGGCTCACGGCGGTGGCGACGCGCAGCGCGGCCAGCAGCGCCCAGCAGGGCAGCCCCCCGGGGTGCAGCCAGCGGGCGGCGGGCGCGAGCCCAGCAGCCGCTAGCTCTGGCTCCAGCGACCCGAACGCGCCCGGCGGCAGCAGCGCGCGATCGTGGCCATTGGTGGGCAGCAGGAAGCCGTAGTGTTCTGCCGCATACGAGAGAGTAGGGTTAGGGTCAGGCACCCTGATAGATAGCAGTGCAGAGACTCCAGGCCCAGGCGCTGCTGAGGTCGCTCGGCAGCGGGACGCGGCTTGTGCACGGGAGCGCCCTTTCCAGATGAATGTCAAGGTCACAAGCTCGAAGCCAAGGCACCTGCCGCACAGAGCAGCGGGGCGGGCGGGGCCGGCAGGGAAGCCGCGCAGCGGGTGGAGCGCACCGAGGAGCTCCAAGTTGCTGTGGGCCCCGTAGCACAGGAAGACCTGGTCGCCCTCGCGGTAGCTGCGGCGCCCGCACACACCGCATCTGACCACACAGGGCATCTGCATGAGCCTGACAACACTGCACGAGCCTAACGACGCCTGCCTGGAGCCCATGCGTGGTTTCTGAAGCGGAATGTGACGGGGGCATTGGTCGTCCGCCATGTGGTGCTGTCGTCGCAGGGTGCGCTGGCCCCGAAGCCTGTCATACGCCCAGTAGCGCAGCCCCGGGCCGGGGCCGCCGCAGGCCCGCTGACGCACACACTGCCAAGGCATGCCCAGCAACCCCGCACTGCTGGGCAACCGGGCACGCAGATCCCCGCGCCGCGCGGCGCACGCGCAGTGGGTGGTCAGGCGGTAGGCGTCCGCACGCCCGTCGTAGCAGCCGTCGCCGCAGCCGCTGGCGCGCTCACGCCCGTCGGCGCGCCCGCTGGCGGCCTCGCTCAGCGCGAGCGCGGCTGCACTGCGCAGATGCTGGGCGGTCACGGGGTCAGGCCGTTGCCTGCTCCTGGCATCGGCAGCGCCGTGCGCTGCGGCAGCCACCGCGCGGCGCGGCGCGCGCGCCGCGGCAAGGAGGCCAGGCAGAGCGCAGCGTGCCATAAGGCCCGCTGCCCGCCACGCTCGCTCGCTTCAACTCGCTCGCGGCCAAAAGCACCCCAGAGTCGCGCGAATTCGGCGCCCGCTCACGAGCGTACGCGCCACGCACCCAAGCAGTGCCAGCACCCGCGCCCACGAGCATGCCTGGCACGCTGCGGCCGGCGCACCCACGGGCGGCGGCTCAGGCCCCGGCGACGGCCGGTGGTTGTGCAGGTCCGCAAACGGCACCAGCGCGCCCGCCGCATCGCCCGGCAGGTGCATCGTGCGCGAGGCCAGCGTGGCCGCCGCCCAGCGCCAGGCGCGCAGGCTGGTCAGGCGCGCGGGCAGGCGCCCCGCGCGCTCTGCGCAGGACAAGCAGGTATCAGGCAGGCATGGCGCATGCAGGTGTCAGGCAGGCATGGCGCATGCAGGTCCGCTCGGCACTCGCATGATGCACGCATGCGCGTGACATCACGGGGATCGCAATCTGGCAAATTACAGCTGGTTTTCGTAATGGTTGATGTGTGTGATTTGAGGGTGATCTGAGGGTGATACTTAACATGTAGCTGACTTTTGTAAAAACAGATGACCGATCCCCGGGCAGATGACTTGCTCCCGTATGACACGGACGCGCTCTTGCATCCCGTGGTGAGACCTCGACAAAAAGGGGGAGGCAAGTCAGGGCCGCGTGCGCAGGGGCGCCATGCATGTGACCCCAAGGCCCGCATGGCCGTGGCTGCCAGGGGCCCTTCTGCCAGCACGCCACTAGCAGCACAGCAACAGGGGCAGGGCCAGCCGCACCGAGCCAAGCCAGGGCGGGCGCGGCGCCGCGCCACTCCGTGCGCACGCGCGCCGCCGCGTCGGCAGCAACGGCCACCGCGTGGCCCACCTGGCGCCCCGCGCCAGCCCAGGAAGCTGTTGATACGCACTATGCTCTGAGCCCGGACACCCGCCGCTGCTTGCCCTCACGCTTGCAGCAGCGGGCGCGCGAACTGCATAGAGAGCTACGCTTATGAGCAGAGGTGCAGGTTCGTGCTAAAACACACACGGCAGGGGGCACCTGCAGCGCGTCGGCCTCAGCCGCGCCGAAGTAGGACAGGCAGCTGTGCGCGCGCGGCAGCTGCGCCAGGTAGGCCGCCCAGAACGACGCGGCGCCGCGCGCGGCCTCCACGAGCAGGTGCAGGGCCAGGACCTGCGCGCCGCCGGGCGCGCCGGGCTCAGACGCTGCCTGGACCGCTCCCTGCCGCTCTGGGCACGCTGTTGCGGCGAGGAGCGCGCCCGTCCAGCGTGAGCAGCTTTTGGGCAGCACGCGAGCGACGGTCCGCGCAACGTGCCGGGTGGGGGACACGAGTATGAGCTGAGCACGAACGCCGTCTGGGAGGCTGGTCCACGGTCACTGTAATGGCGCACATACAAGTCACTGCACTCGTAGAGCAGCAAGCTTCGGATATGCTGGGGTTTCAGGGCTAGGTGCGCCTGCCTGCACTGCGGTGAGGCTAGGGCTGGCGGCCAGGGCAGGCGCAATCAGCGGGCAGCGCCTCGCGCTGCCAGCGGTCATCAGGAGCTGTCCAGGCACCTCGAGCAGTACCGCGCCTGTCGCTCATGCACGCCACACAATTGCTGTGTATGTGCACACACATACATAGACGTCCAGGCAAGTCCTGCAAAATACGTCTGCCCATGCTTGAAGCCAGAGGTGCGTGCCTGGCTGGACGGTGCGCGTCGCGACAATTCCGCGCTGCCCGTCTGGCAGGTCGGCAGCGGCGATGCCGTGCGCCTGCAGCCCGTTCTCCAGCAGCCATACCTGGAAGGCTGGCTCCATACACAACGGACTCAGCTCAGCTCAGCTCAACTCAGAGGCTCCTCTTCTTCCTGTTCATCCCCCAAACCCGGGGGTTATTTTTCCCGCCTAGCGGCTAGGAGAGCGTCCGAGTGCCACAACCGCAGCTTTTACGACGCGTCCGCCCTTAGCACGCTTTCCAGCTGCTCCACTGCCCAAGCACTTGAAGCGAGCTCGGGATAAAGTGAGTACTGCTCCCCGACTTTCAGTCGTGCCCGCCGGCGTGCGTCGTGCATAGTTAGAATGTAAGGCAAAGGATGTGGGAGCTCGCATCGTGCGTGTACGAGAAGTAGGTGCCTATGTGCATCAGGCGTCATTGCATGCTTGCTCCGCTTCCACCGCCACTTAGGTCGCAGGCCTCACCAATTTTTCCTGCGTTTATTGTTTCCTGCTTTACGTAGGCACAGGTAGCTCAATGGTGACATGATCATTACATGGGCATGCCATTGCTCACAAGGCCATCTGGTGTGGCAGGAGGAGCAGCGTGTGTGGAGGCCAGCGTTGTGCAGCTATGGCGCCCCGTATCTTGCTGCACGCTACCTGGCTGCTGCTCTTCCTGGCGCTGGGCGCGCGTGGCGCGCAGCAGCCGTGCGCCGGCGCTGCCCCGGCCGGCCCACCGGCCGAGGTGCCCGTGCGCGCGTACTCGTACGCCAAGGGGACGGCGCCCGCGCCGCCGCCGCCGCCCCCGCCGCCGCCGCCGCCGCCGCCGCCGCCGCCCGGCTCGCCGCAGGACGCCGGGCCGGCGCCCTGCCTGCTGCAGCCGGCCTCCGCCGGACGCAGCGGCGCCGCGCAGCCGCAGGCCGCGAGCGCGCCCGCGCCAGTCGCTCCCGCCGTGCGGTCATACAGCCTGGCCGCGAGCGCCCCGTTCGGCACGCCGGCCGCAGCTGCCGACCCCGCCGCTGCAGCCGGCAGCCCCGCCGCCAGCGCCGCCAGCACCGCCGCTGCCGCGCAGCCGCAGGCCGCTGCCGCGCAACCGCAGGCCGCTGCCGCGCAGCCGCAGGTCGCTGCCGCGCAGTCGTCCGCCGCTGCCGCGCAGCCGCAGGCCGCTGCCGCGCAGCCGCAGGCCGCAAGCGCGGCTGCGCCCACTGCAGCGCAGCCGCAGGCCGCTGCCGCGCAGCCGCAGGCCGCAGGCGCGGCTGCGCCCACTGCAGCGCAGCCGCAGGCCGCTTCTGCGCAGCCGTCCGCCGCTGCAGCGCAGCCGCAGGCCACTGCCGCGGCTGCGCCTGCCGCTGCCGCGCAGCCGCAGGCCGCTGCAGCGCAGCTGCAGGCCGCTGCCGCGCAGCCGCAGGCCGCTGTCGCGCAGCCGCAGGCCGCTGCAGCGCAGCCGCAGGCCGCAAGCGCGGCTGCGCCCGCGGCAGCTGCTGGCAGCCCTGCTGGGTACGGCGCAGGGTACGGCGCCGGGTACGGCGCCGCGACGCCCGTGAACCCCGTGAGCCCCGTCATCCCGGCCGCCGGCGCGGCGGGCGCGCCCGACCCGTCCGTGGCCGCCCAGAGCCTGGCGGCCGCCGGCAGCCCGCTCCCCGATCCCGCAGACCCCGCTGCCCCGGCGGCCGGCCCGGCCACGGCCGCGGCATCTGCGCCGGGCCCTGCGGTGACGTCGCTGTCCGTGCGCTCCGGCGGCCTGCACGCGGCGCGCACGCTGGGGGCGCGCGGCGAGATTGCGCCGGCGGCCGACGTGGGCGCGCCGTCAAACTTTGACGCCGCCCCGGACGCAGGACGCGCCGCACCCGCGCCGCAGGTGTGCTTCGGCGCCCGGCCCGCTGCAGGGCTGCCGACTTGAGAGTGCTGCGCACCGCGCTCGTGGGGCACCTGCAAAGGCCCTGTGCGTAGTAGCAAGTAGGCTGTATGAAGGCCTCCGTCTGTGTGCCTGGAGCCTGCAGCGGCTGCCTGCATGGAGACCGCTGGTGACCGGGCTGGCGCCGGCTCGCCCCGCGTCCTGCAGGTTGTGCGAGCATGCACCTTTGAATAGGCACAGACACTGGGAGGGCAGCCTCGCCTGCTCTGTGTTCCCAGCGAGGCTGCCTCGCACTGCCGAGCCAGCAATGAGCGGAAAAAAAAAGGGGGAGGAAAAATAGAAAGAAAAAAAGAGCCAAACTATGTGGACGCCGCGCGCGCAGAGCGTGGTGTACGCCACAGCCGCGCCGGCGCCGATGGTGATCATGCGGGCGGACCTGGCACCGGCGCCCGGCGCGGCCGCGCGGCCGCCGCTGGCGCGCACACTTGTCGCGAGCGTGGACCTCATCGGCGACCAGGTCGTGCCGCCGCTGGACCCCGCCACGATCGGCCAGGTCTCCGAGGTCACCTACACGGTGCGTGGCGATAGGGTCTGCAGGGCTTCCTCCCCAGATCAAAGGGTAGGTATGTCACTTGCACATAGCATCTATCTGGTCCATGGGTGGTGAGTCATTGCTGATCGCCCTGTGATGACCTGATCTTCACCCTCATCACAACTGAGCTGAGCTATTCCTGCCATTGTCACACGTTCAGTTTTAGCCAGCTCACATGTGACCCTTGCGTCATCATGCCACTCCACGCCCTTCCTCGCTGCCCTGTTTCCTCTTTGGCTTCCTGGAGAGGAAGCAAGACTCCGAACGAACGCCGTCGCTGGGGATGCGCTGGGGACTGCCCCAGGGGCCTCAAGCCCCGTGCTACCACGACGCGCTGAGGGCGGGGGCCGCGCGCGCGCAGCTGCTGTGGGCGCACTGGTCCCAGATGCAGGGGCTGAGCCTGGGCACCATCCAGGTGCCGGCCCTCCCCCTCTCCTCCTCCCTCTGCAACCAATGCGCCCTGCACTACAGCCCCAACCTGTCAGCGTACCTCTATCATGAGAAGCTGCATGGCGCATACCCCTGACCTGCCGGCTGTGCCTCCAGCAAGTTGCAGGGCTGGCAGTGCGACCCTAGCCCTGCCCCGATTTGACCCCCCTGCCAAGCATGCTCACCGCCTTGACCTTCTTCCGTGCGCCGCGCGCAGGACCTGGCCACGCTGAACGCGACGCAGTACAGCAGCCTGGGGTACAGCAGCCTGGGCTACGGCCGGCGGCGGGCTGCACGCCGCTCGCTGCAGCAGGTGCGCAGCCCGCAGCCCGCTGTGATACTGCGCTGCTGCGCGCCTGCCCGCCATGGCACTGCGCTGCTGCCGGACGCCATGCGCATGCGCCAGAGGGGATGCTGGCTGTGGATGCTCGCTGCACCGCTGTGAAACCAGCAGAGCACAAGCATGGACCGGACGTTTCGAGCTGGACTGCCCTGCGAACGACAGCCGCAGGTCTTGCGCGCCCTGCGGCCGCCCCGCGCCTGACCAGGCCGCGCGCGCGCCCGCCAGGCCTCGCCCCTGCCGGCGCCTGCCACGGCCGGCGCGCCCGGCTCGCGCGTGCAAGTCTACATCACGCTGGTCCCGCGCGCGGACGTGGGCGCCGCCGCCAGCATCGGCGCCGCATTCCAGGAGGCGGTGTCCTCGGGCATGATGGCCGACAGCCTGCGCGTCGCCGGTGCGCGCCCGCCGCGCGAGGTGCCTATGCTGGGCCCTACGGCCGGCGTGTCCTGGCGCGCATGAGGCGGGTGGTCGTGGCAGCTCGACAGCCAAGTGGCCATGCCATCCTAGCAGACAGCGCTGCTGCTGTTGGCCTTTGCGCAGAGTGCCTGGCGCGGGGCGGCCTGTGCTTGCAGGGCGGCGCGCCTGTGCTGGCTGCTGGTGCGGCATCTGCCGTGCCCGCGCAGCCCGCTGCGGCGCGCCGGCGCACCCGCGGCGTGCGGAACGCGTGCCCTGCGCTCACGCTGCGCGCTCCCTGCGCCGCGCAGGCGTGCCGGTGGTGTCGGTGCGCGGCGTCATGTTTGCGGCGTACCCCGTCAACGCGCCGGTGGGCCCGTCCGACCCGTCGCAGTACCCCAAGCAGGGGCCGCACCAGTTTGAGCAGGTGCTCCTCTCCTTGTCCTGCTTGCCCCCCCTGACGCTCCGGCGCTGGCCTTCAAGCCTGCGCGCCTGTGCCCCCAAGCTGGTCTGTGGGTGCTTGCCGGCCCCGGCGCTGCTTAGTTTGACACCCGTCAAGTGAGTGCCTCAGGCATGCCAAGCTCATCATGCCAGACTCTGGGCGTAGCTGCCCTGCAACTCCCCAGCTGGAAATGGCGATCGGCTGGGACTGTATTGCAGCAGGTTGTGCATCCAGGACAGGCCCACTCCGTGCATTTGGCTGCTAGGCTGAGCCTGCCATGCAACGTGCGAGATTCCGCCTGTGCCCGGCCTCGCTGCTCGTGCCCCCGCGGCGCGATGCCGGATCTATCGGCTCACCCCCGCCCTGCTGCCGCTGCCGCTGAGCGGCGCGGCTGGCGCGTGCAGGCGAACGCGCCCGCCGCGCTCTTCACGCAGTCGATCGCGCTCAGCAGCGCCGCCAGCGCCGCCACGGGCGGCAAGTGAGCGGCGGGGGCGCCTGGCGCCGCGGGCGGGCGCCCGGCGCACGGGCACGGGCTGGTGCGGGGGCGCCGGCGCTCTGGACAAGCAGGGCCGCCTACATACTAGACACTTGTAGGCAGGCTGCGTGAAGAGCAGTGATGCGAATGGCTTACGATTGACGAGGAAATCATCACTTGAGCACGCGTGCGGAAGCCTGTGCAGCGCACGCCTGCACGTATGAGTAGCGACTTTATTGTGCCGGGGCCGCTGCCGTGGCCGGCAGCACTGCAGCGTCTCCTGCCGCCGCGTGCACGGCGCAACAGCGCCGACTTAGCCCTGGCGGGGCGGCCCAGCGTTAGGTACTGAGGCCGACCTCAGAGTGCCGGCCATGGCCGCGCTGGAGGCGCCCTTTTCGAGCCATCGCATGGCAAAATCTCCAGGCCGCTGTTCTGGGCCATTCCATCATAGGGTAGATGGTAAACCCCTACCCTATCCTCTTAACGTCCTGGACGTCCCATGCTGCAGATTGGCGCTGTATGAGTGCGTTCCAGCACTTTGGATGGCAGGGGCAGCTTAGGGTGTTGCAAGCCCTAAGGATCCCCACCCCTCCCTCCTGCAGGCTCCATGCGCCGAGGCCTGCGCCACACGTGGCGGCTGACAGCTGAAGCAAGGCCGCACTTGAAGCCGGTACTCTTTTGTTCACAAGCACATGTTTTCCGCATGCTGACCTCGGGTCGGCGCGCCGTGGGCCCTCCGCAGGTCCATGCACTCTGGCATGCTTTCTGTACTTTTTGCAGTGTATCACGCGTCGGCGGCGACCACTTTCCCGCTCTCAGGGTAGGGCATGCATTGTTTTGCGGCGCAACAGTACTGGGTGTCGGCGAGGCCGCGGCCGACGAACGACGCATTCGTCTGCTTGTCAGACTCGCCGCGCCCGGCGCAGCGTGCTGCGGGGCCTCGTGTGCATGCGCATTTTCGGGGGCGGCACGGCAGAGAGGCAGCGTTTGCCTGGCAAGCTGCGGTTGGACTTGCCGCAGCGGAGCGGTGTCCCAATCATGTATTTGCTCTCTCTCCTGTCTTGCTTGTTTCCAAGCAGCCGGCGCAGAGCTGGGCATGCCCTGCCAGCAGCGCGTGCCTGACACTGCGCGGCGCGCTGTAGTTACTTGCCGTCTAGGAGGTAGGCCGTGCTCTCATGTCGACCTACTCTTTGCTGTCCGTTTTGCCTGATCCCGCTTAATAATCAAAAAGTCAATCGACAGACTACGTTATGCTGCAATAACTCCTTCCGTTGGGTTCCCGCCGGTCATGTCACTGCCCAGAATAAAAGGAGCGGTGGTTGCGCCCGATCCGCCTGAGGAGCGCCCCACCACCTGCCAGGTGCGTGCCACGGCAACTTGCTGCAATGACGCACAAATGCTGTAGCTGCATGGTGCACCTTCCGCCGCGCTTGCATGCTGTGCAGCTGCGTCACTCAGGCAATACAAGGCGTCCTGCATGTGGCGCTCGGCGCCGTCAGAGGGCTGTCTGCTGAAGCCGGGAGCGCCCTGCCGCAAGCGACTCGCACATGCACTTCCTTAGCTGAGCATGCACCGCGCCCCTCCTCGCGCAGGCAGGCAGCTCAACCAGATGGTGCCGCCGGCTTGGAGCAGGAGGGCCGCCGTGCTCGCGCTCCTGCTGGCGGCGGCCTCAGCGCAGAGCGCCTTCCCGGCAGCGCCGTTCGGCGGGGGCGGCGGCGGCGGCGGCGCGCCGCCGCCGCCGTACAACAACGGCAGCGCGCCGAGCGCCAGCCCTGGCGCCGGGCAGGGCTCCGGCCCCAGCTTCCCCGCGGCGCCGGTCGGGGGCGGAGGCGCGCCGCCGACGAGCACCGGGTCGAGCTTCCCGGCGGCGACGGCGGCGCCGGCGTATTCGGCCGTGCCCGCTGCGTCGGCGGCGCCCGCAGTGCCTGGTGAGGCCCTCGCTGTCGGGGGCGTGGTCTGTCTGGCTTCCGGGCGGCGGCGGCCCTGCTGGCCGAAAGGGGCGCGCTTGGAGGCTGCTGGCAGGCGTAACCTACCGCCCACACTACACTGTTGTGACGCGGGGCAGCGGCGTATGCGTGTATAGCATATGTTGCAAAACGCCGTCACCAGACAGGGCGACGCTGACGAAGTCTGTGCCATGCATGCATGCTACGTTGCATGCACACAAGGTTGCGAGCATTTGAGCTCGCTGTCAGCTATCGTGTGCGTCATGTCCCTGGTCTCAGATAGGCTGAATACTTACCACAAGTCTCAGGTACGCTGAACAGTCATGCTACAAGCCTGGCCAGTAAGGTGCGCCGCTAAGGGCACCCTGAGACTGACCGGCTGTTTGTGCAGCCGTGCCTGCCACGCCTGCCGTGCCGGGGACGCCGCCAGCCAGCCCGGGCGCGCCAGCGACGCCGGGCGTGCCGGGCGCGCCGGCGACGGGGGCGCCGTCTGGGAGTTCTACAGGTGGCTCGGCCCCGCCGCCGCCGCCGCCCCCGCCCCCGCCGCCGCCGCCCACGGGGTCGAGCAGCGCCCCCACTGGTGCGCGCTCGTCACGCGTTTGCTGCACACTTGGCGTGCGCTGCAGCTCTTAACATGGCAAAATGCAGACTCAATTTCATGCCCGCTGCTCTGCCAGCCTCCCGCTGGTAGGGAGCTGGGAGCCAGCAGGCTGCTGTGCCCAACCAAGGGCGCGCACTGACGCGCCGCTGCGCGGGCGGCAGCGCCCACGACCGTGCCGGCAACGGCGGCGGCCACGCCGGCGCCCACCGCCGCCCCCACTCCCGTGCCCACCACCGCGCCGCCCGCAACGCCCCCGCCGACGCCGGCGCCGGCGACCCCTGTGCCCAGCGCCGCGGCGCCGGCCATCGACTTCACGCTGCCGCCGTACGTTGCGCCAGCAGGTGCGTCGCCCGAGCCTGTCAGCGACAGCTGAGTAGCACCATTGGAAAGGGCACGCATCGGCACAGCCTCACCCTGTGCGTTGCGTCCGCTGCTGTCTGGCGAAGCTCTTGGACAGCTCTCAACAGCTCTGTTTACAGTTTAACATGAATGAGGCGCGCTGTGCGCAGCGGCGACGCCCGCCCCAGCGACGCCTGCGCCGGCCACGCCAGCGCCAACGACGACGCAGGCGCCCACCACGGCGCCTGCCACGCCCGCGCCCACAACTGCCGCGGCCATGCCTGCGCCCACCACGGCGCCCGCCACGCCTGCGCCCACGACCGCTGCTCCCACGCCCGCGCCCACCGCGGCGCCGGCCACGCCTGCGCCCACAACTGCTGCGCCCACGCCTGCGCCCACGCCTGCACCCACCACCGAGGCCGCCACCGCGCCCGGCAGCTTTGCGCTGCCGCCATACGTCGCTCCGACTGGTGCGCTGCGCTTGCCCTGTTGTCTTGATGTCGCTGTGAACGTGCGTGGTCATGAGACCCCTTGCAGCAGCTCAGTGGGAGGTCCCCTTTGTGAGGTGCTCATGGCAACGATGCCTTATGCTTGGTGTTGCGGTTTTATGGTTACTACGTCACCTCTGGCTTACCTGCTCCAATGTGTCACGTGCAGCTGCGCCGACAGCTGCTCCGACGACAGTACCTGCTACGCCAACGCCCACAACCGCGGCGCCAACGCCGGCGCCCACCACCGCAGCGCCGACGCCGGCGCCCACCACCGCAGCGCCGACGCCGGCGCCCACCACGGCAGCGCCGACGCCGGCGCCCACCACCGCAGCGCCGACGCCGGCGCCCACCACCGCAGCGCCGACGCCGGCGCCCACCACGGCAGCGCCGACGCCCGCGCCCACCACGACAGCGCCGACGCCCGCGCCCACCACGGCAGCGCCGACGCCGGCGCCCACCACTGCGGCGCCCACGCCGGCGCCCACTACCGCAGCGCCGACGCCGGCGCCCACCACCGCAGCGCCGACGCCGGCGCCCACTACCGCACCGCCGACGCCGGCGCCAACCACGGCAGCGCCGACGCCGGCGCCCACTACCGAGGCGCCGACGCCGGCACCCACCACCGTACCGCCGACGCCAGCGCCCACCACGGCAGCGCCAACGCCGGCGCCCACCACCGCACCGCCGGCGCCGGCGCCCACCACCGCACCGCCAATGCCGGCGCCCACCACAGCAGCGCCGACGCCGGCTCCCACCACTGCTGCGCCAACGCCAGCACCCACCACTGCAGCGCTGACGCCGGCGCCCACTGAAGCGCCGACGCCGGCGCCCACCACGGCAGCGCCAACGCCGGCGCCCACCACCGCCGCGCCGACGCCGGCGCCCACCACGGCAGCGCCGACGCAGGCGGCCGCCGCCCAGCTGGGCCCGCTGGCGTCGCGCTCTGTGCCGGTCGGCCCGCTTGATGGGTCGGGCACGGACGGCACTCCGCAGCCGCCCGGCGCGCCCGCGGCCGCCGCGCCCGCCCAGGCGCCCGCCGCGCCGGCGGCCGCGGCGGCCGCGGCGGCGTCGGCGCCGCCACCTGCGGCAGCGGGCGCAACGCAGCCGCAGGCAGCGCAGGCGCCCGCCAGCGTGGCCGCGGCGCCAGCGCCCAGCAGCGCGCCGGCGGCCGCGGCGCCGCCGCCCGTGGCCGCGGGCGCGACGCAGCCGCAGGCAGCGCAAGCGCCCGCCGGCGTGGCCGCGGCGCCTGCGCCCGGCGACGCGCCGGCGGCCGCGGCGCCGGCGGCCGCGCCGGCGGATGCTGCGTCGGCGCCTGCGCCGGCGGTGGTGGTGGCAGCGGGGCAGATACTGGTGGCGACGCTAGACCTGGTGGGCGAGCGTGTGGCGGCGCCGCTGGGCGCGGCGACCGTGGCGCCGCTGCTGGCCGTGGTCGGCAGCGTGCTGGCGCCGCAGGCGTCCCAGATCTCCAGCATTGGCGTCGGGTCCGTGGCGGTGCGCCCCGCCTCCGGCTGCAGCAGTCTCGCGCTCCGTGGTTGCAGGGCGTGCTCCATGGCGCATGGCCTGGCTGGAGCGAGGCCGCCGCGGTGCTATGGTGGGCGCTGGGTTCCTCAGCTGGTTTGCGCTGTGCGCTGCATTGCCGGGCGAACCAAGCCATGGTGGCATGGCACGCTCCACATGCATCAGCCCACACCACTTCATTCCAAGGTTATGGTTGCCGCGCAGGGCTTGCCGGCGACCTCGAGCGCGCGCAGGCGCCTGGCGTCCGCGCGCCGAGGCCTGGCGCAGGTGCATGCAGCAACGTCCAGCAGCTGTGTGTCAGATATCTGTCTGATAGTGCCCCCACGAAGGCGTCTTTCAACAACAGCGCTTGAACTGAAGCGTGGCCTGTCTATGGAAGCGCTGGAGGCGTGCATGCGCCTGACAACACCTGGATGCAGCAGAAGCGAGCCAGCAGCGCCCAACCGTTTCCCGGCACTGCGCGCCATGCTGTGGCCAGCAACGGGTGGCCGCGCCCGCACACGCGCCCGCTGACGCGCTCCCACGCCGCGCGGCCGCGCAGGCAGTCATGAGCCCACCGCCGCCGCCGCCGGCGCAGGCGGGCTCGCGCGTGCAGGTGCTCGTCAACCTGGCCGCGGGCACGAGCGCGTCGGCGGTGACGGCCATGCAGCAGGAGCTGCAGGCGGCCGTGTCGTCCGGCCAGCTCGCCGACAGCCTGCGCGTCGCCGGTGCGCCAGCAGCCCCAGAGGACATGCGCTGGCAGCCCCAGAGGGCCTGCCATGTGAATCTTGTGTCGGTGGGACGCCCGCAGCAGCGTATATGCAACGTACTTGCACTTCCTTTGCCGCCATTGAGGGCCCTGCGAAGATGCCCCTAGGAGAAAAGTACGACAGCCTGCGGCTGTCGCCGGCGCGCCGGCAGCCCCAGAGCGCCTACCAGCAGCCTGCGCGTCGGCGGCGCGCTGCCTGCTGGCCGGGCCGCGAGCGAGTGCAGGCAGGGCTGTGCTGTGGGTGTCAGGGCGCCGCTGTCGAGCGGGGGAGGTGCCGGTACGCAGGCCTGGACGGAAGCCGCTTGTGCACCCGGGCAGGGTCCGCTGGCCATGGACCCGGTGCTGACGTCTGGCGCGGCATGACAGTGGAGTTAACGTGGCATTTAGATATAGGGTTAGGTAGCCCTGGTCAGCAGCCAGCACGCTGGCGTGCACTGCACCGCGGCGCGCCCGGCGCCACGCTCGGGCGGGCGCGCGCAGGCGTGATCGTGGTGAGCGTGCGCGACGTGACCTTCGCGCTGGCCACTGCGGCGCCAGCGGCCGCCGCGCCGCCGCAGAGCAGCCCGGCCGCGGGCGCGGCGCCTGCGCGGCACCTGCGCTGAGCGTCCGGGGCGCCCACGCGGGTTGTGCCGTCCCGGCAGCCGTCGTAAAGCCGTGCTTGGCCAGCTGCAGAGCAGCGCATAGTGCGCCAGGTCGTGACCCGCCCTACCCGGCACCTCCCCGGTTGTGAACCTAGTTAGCAGGCGCCCCACTGCGCCCGCCCAACCTCGCAGCGCTCAGCGGCGGGGCGCGTTTGCACATGTCCTTGGTGGCCCCATACACATTGCGCATGCGCCCTGAACTTGTCCATAGCGACTTGTTTTTGCGCTTCACCCCTGCGCGCGTTACGTGACATATACAACAGATTAGAAGGTGCGGCAGGAGAACTCACGCACTGCTTGGCACTGTGTGGTATGAGACAGGCGTCTGGACCCATGTGCTTGTGTGGTGCCGTGCGGCGTGCACGGCTAATGGCCCCGGGGCTTCGCTGGCGCATCGCCGGGAAGCCTGCCTGCGCTCTACATACATCCGCTGGCAGGCTCTGCCGCGGCCGCATTGCAATTGGTCCTCTGCTGGGTTTCCTTTCGGACTGCGCGTGTTTGTTGGGCTGTTTGTGGCATCCTCTGCGTCAGTTAAGTCTAGGCTGTGTGCCGTGCAACTGTCCTCCACAATTGCGTATCTGCATCTGTTGAGTCTGCATGCTCGCCACATGGAATGTGCGTGCTCGCCATGTCAAATGCACCCGTGCCCTGTGGGCGCCGCTCCACACTCATACCTGGCAGAGTCAGGTACCCATGCAGCATCATGAGCATACGTAGGCACTCCAGCAGTGCTTTACCTATGCGTTACGTCACACTGCAGGCTCAGAGTCCAGGCGCACAGCTCCGGCTCAAAGGCGCGCGGCCTACAGCTACAGGGCGTGCCAGGAAAGCGTATGACAAGCAGGGGCCGTCTGTGCCTTCGGCGGCACACAACACATGTAGCACAGGCTCTGGGTGAGAGCATCAGCCGCACACAGCAGGCGGTCTGCCTCCGCCGCGCTCGGGTCGCCTCTGGTGCAATGGTGCCAGGAGCCCTGCTAGGCCTGGCCGTCACCCGCGCACAGCAGGCGGACCATCTCGGCCGCGCGCGCGCCGCCGTCGTTGCCGACGCTGGGCACCAGCCGCCGCGGGCGCAGCCACGCGACCGCCTGCCGCAGCTCCTCGAACGAGCTGTGCTCGGAGTAGGGCACCTGCGCCGCGCGCGCTCAGCCCCCTGCTCCCGCGGCCTGCGACGAATGCCCGACAAAGAGCGCTGCGCCTGACAGCAACCCCTGGCTGCAACGGCCAGTCTTGCATCTAGCATGCAGCATTGCACTATAGCAGCCTCTGCGCCACAGGACTAGACGCAGAACCAAATGATCGCAGCATGGCGACACATCAGGTTCATGGCACGTGTGGCATGCTGGGAGTTTGAACACGCTGCTGTCTGCACTGCTGTGCATTCAGAGCCCTGTTCCTGTCCCAGACATCCCGTACACATGCGGAGCAGATTAGCATGGTCCGGGACGCTCAGACGCTCCCAGCCCTTGGGGCAGGGGGCTACCTCATAGACGATGAGGGTGCCCTGCTGGTGGCGCCTGCCGCGGCCCGCGCGCCCGCGGCCTGGCGCGCTCACGGCAAGCGCGTGTCACATCACTGCCATCCACACCATGCGGGTCGTGTGCCGCGGGTGCAGGGCGCGTCTGGCACCAGGTGCTGGCTGTGGGGCCTCACTGCACGTCAGGACGGCTCGCGCTGCTTGTGGTAGGTACCTACCCCTGCCTGTGCAACCAGACACTGGCCCCGCGGGCTTGCAGTCGCGAATGTGTCCATCCACTACTCACAGTGTGCTTCTAAAAAAAAAAATGAAACACAAGATGGAAACATGCGGCAACGGCGCGAAGGCGTCACCCACGGAGTGCGCCCAGCCGGTGGGCCGGAAGGCGACGACGGTGTTGAAGCGGCCGCGGTAGTGCCGCAGCGCGCGGCCCATGTGCTTCAGGCTCACGCGCCACAGCGGCACCGCCTGCAGGTGTGCCTCCTGCGGCGCGGGATCAGAGCAGGGTTGACGCCCTAGCCTGCGTCTGCGTGCCGCTAGGCGCCTGCGGCGGGAGGGCTGTGCGCCCACCGCTCCGACGCGCCAGTGTGCGTGCGCTTGCGCAGCGCTGCCTGCAGGCGTGCGCGCCTCCCGAATGCGCCGCGGCCGGCCATGGACAGGCCGCAGCAGCCAGACGTCCCATTGGCAATCAGCAGCGTGAGAGCAGCATGACACAAAGAAACAATATTACGCTTGCTGCCCTCTGCTGCCAGCCGCTGCGAACGGCAAGCGCGCCCGGTCGTCGGTGGTCAGCAGGCGCGCGTACTCGGGCGGCAGGCCCAGCGCCTGCAGCACGCGCAGCTTGCCCGCGCTCACGTACACCTGCGCGGCGCACCCGCGGCTCATGCCTGCAGCTCGCTGCTCATGCCCCTTCGCTCGCTGCTCACGCCTGCAGCCTGCTGCTCATGGCCCTTGCTCGCCCGCTGCTCGTCCACCTTGCCGGCAGGGCGCGGCTCACTCGCACGCGACGCGCTGCAGGCGCCTGCCCCATCACCGAAACCCGGGCATTGACGCGTGTTGTTGCCAGAGAGTAGAATTAGGGTGCCCTGCCCAAACCTCACAGTATGCTGGCTCAGATGCGAGCAGCCCCGCTCACCTCCGCTGATGCACGGCTGGTGTTCCGCCTGCTCTGCGACATGGCGAGGCTGCGCGGGCAAGCAGCATGGGCAGGTGCGCCAGGGGCGCGCCTTGCGCTGCAGCGCGCGCGCGACCTCCAGGAACAGGCGCTCCTTGCCGATTGTGTAGCAGCCGAACAGGAACAGCGTGCCAGGGTTGAACGCCTCCGCGCGCACGGCCTCCAGCGCAAACTGGACCACCTGCGTGCCCGGCGGCGCCAGCCAGGCGCTCACAGCAGAGGGGCGCGGCGGTGACGCGGCTTGCACGCGCAGAGCGCGCTGTGAAACAAAGATGCCGTGTGTGTGGTGAGGCTGAAAGCATGTCCGCTCTTGCGCAATCCCGTAGCGCTACCAGTCAGGTCAGGCCTGCAAACCAGGACTGATATGAGCAATGCACGCATGCCCTGCGGAGCAGGTCTGGCCGCCCCCTGGCGCGCCACGCGCCGGGGGCTTGGCCGGGTAGGGTAGGGTTAGGGTTGGAGCTGGCACGCGCGGCGCGCCTGCGGCTGCGGCGGGAACGCGTAGCGGGGGTCGCAGTATGTGGTGTCCAGCACCAGCTCGCAGCGCCCGGCCACGCGCGCCAGCGCCGCCTCGGCCGCCATGCCCGCGTGCCACCTGGACGGCGCCGCGTCGCGCGTCACCGGGCTTGCCTCGACAGCGTCACGCCGGACTCGGGCGCCCGGCGCACGGGTGCGCACCGCCGCGCCCGAGCTTGAACCCCGACATGCGCGCATGCATCTCTCCCTCCAGCGCTCGCAGAGGGTGCAACGCACCAGCCCGTGCAGCAGGTTTCCATCTGCGTGCGCCGAAAATATCCCTGACATGCCTGACTGACACGCCTGCCTATATGTTCTGACAGACAGCCTGATCTTGCTGCCTAGCTATCTTCGCTCATAGACGTTTAGGCTCCAGGTATATCCTCCCTGCGGCGCGCCGGCAGTCGCCAGTGTGCAGCGTGGGTCGCCGGCCGGGCGGCTCGAAGAGCAGCATGGCGGCGCCGGGGCAGTGGTTGGCGTCCAGGAACGTCACGCGCACGCGCTCCACCAGCAGCGGCACGCCCAGCTCCGCCACGCGCAGCCGCTCCCAGGGCACCTGCCCGGCAACCGGCGCCATGCTGGGTAGGGTAGGGTCAGGCTGATAGTGAGACAGGTGGTAGTATTGGACGCGCTGCTACGCCCGGGGCCCGTCCGAGGGTGCACGTCAAGGCGGCCGCCCGCTCCTGGAGCGCGCACGCGCCGGGGGAAGACGGCCAGGGCGGAGTGCTTCAGGGTGCGCAGGCGTCTAGCGCGGCGTCTTGACACGGGCGAGGGTGTGCAGGCCCTATGAGGATAAGGTTAGCAGCCCACTGCACATGCCACTTTCGGACTCCCTCTCCTGGGGCAGCATCTCTGCAAAACGCCGCCTGGCAGGCAGGTGACTGTGTGAGCATGCGACCGCATGAACACCCAGGTACATGCGGGCACTCGGGCCGGGGTGCAGAGTCGGAGTTGAGCACCTTGAGCTGCTGGTGCACCAGCCTGGCGGTGGTCGCCGTGCAGTAGATCAGGCCTGGACGGGCGCAGGACGCATTTGAGCGCATGCGCCCACAATAGCTACCTGGTGAGCCATGCATGGCGTCTCTCAAACAAATTAATCCATATGCGACACGAGTGAAGCAAGTCAAGTGCATGCACCAGCGTCGCATGCAGGCTGACGGCAGCGGTCGGTGTCAGACTGCATGATAAGTAATTAGAAAACCTCATGTCCTGCGCGCCCGCACCGGCCTTGAAGCGGGCCGTCAGGCCGCGGTAGTGGTCCGCGTGGAAGTGCGTCAGGAACCAGGAGCGGCAGCCGCTGGCCTCGGCGGCGCGGCCGAAGCGGTCCACGATGAAGCGCGCGCCGGGCAGCGCCTGCCACTCTGGCAGCGCGTGCCTGCGCGCGGCGGCGCCGCGCGCGCTTGGCAGCAGCGCGAGGGCCCACACCAGACGGTGCCGGCAGCGCATGCCGCAGCGTGTCAGCCTGGACGCGGAAGCAGCCGCCGCCGCTGGCCGCTGACCTTCTCAGTTGCACTGCCACACATGCCCCTACAGAAGCAAGGAGTCGCAGCATGCATGTGAACATTCTCATTGGCCTGCCTGTGACACGTCAAAGCCTTGATCACGTTCAGGCCACAAGCGGTTTCCCAGGAGCGTTCAAGCGTGAGGATCCATACCGGCCGGACGTGGAGGCGCGGCCAGCGCTGCGCAGCGCCCCCGCCATGACCGGGTGCAGGGCCGCAGGCGCCCCGGCGCGCGGCCCGGCCGCATCGGCGCGGCTGCTGGGCTCCTGGGCGCCACCGCCCTGATGCAACACGCCAGGCTTACAACAAGCTCCAAACGGCTGCTTCCATTCCTTTGCTGATTGACTTTGGTCTGCAACACGAACCTGTGCAGAAAGCGACCGCAGAATGTGGTAGCTGGCTAGCACCGTGTAGGTGCAGCGCCTGTGCGCGCAATAGAAAGCAATCGTGCCGCAGCAGCGGGTGTGTGCGCGCGCGCCTGACTGCCACAGCCGGATGCTGCAGAAGCCGCGGCGTCCATGGCCGCTGTCGCCATGATCCGCCGGCGGGGGCCCAGGGCGGCCACGCCCAGCTCAACAAGATCCTGGCAAGGCACGCGCTAAGCTCAGCCTTGATGAATCAGACCTCATGCACCGAGCCTAGATTTTAGCATGCGTGTATAGCACCTCACACCAGCCCCGGCTGCGAGGACTGTTAGGTCAGCAGGAGCTGAAGCCTGACACAGGGGTGTGCGAGGAGGAAGCATGTGCGCCCCATACCCAGCCCTGTTTGCCGTACCTGGTCGTTCAGCAGGGGCAGCGCTGCCGGCGCCAGCCCCGCGCGCTCGAACGGCGCCGCCAGCGCCTCCAGTCCCAGGCGCCGCAGCCATGCGCGGATGCTTGGGTCGGGCCCCGGCGCCGGCGGCGGCTGCGGCGCCGCGCGCGTCGCCGGCACGTGCAGCTGGAGCGCGCTCGCCGTCCTGGAAGGTGGCTCGGGCTGCGCTGCAGGCTGGTCGCGCCGCTCAGCTGCTGCGCAGCTGGAGTCAGGTGCAGGCCAGGCGGCGGTGGCGCCCGCGCTCTGGCTGCCAGCCGAACGCGCAGACCCGCGGCAGGGGAGCGGGTCGGGCTGGGGTGCGGAAACCACCACCGCTGGCCCTGGCATACGGCCGTCCACGTCCGCGCTGCCGCACGCGCCGGCCTGTGCAGGCCGCTTCCGCCCCGCGGCGCCGGCGCACAGCGACGCGCCGTGACCGGGCGTGGGCTCCTCGTCCGCCGCAGCCTCGTCACCGCCGTCGGAGCGGCACCCGTCGCTGCAGTAGCCATCAGCGCCGGTCCCCTCAGGCGCGCGGCAGGCGGCCACGTGCGCGGCGCGCGCCGCGGCGCCGCCGGCCAGGTCGAACAGGAAGCAGCCGCAGGTGGGGCAGAAGGCAGCGCCCGGGGCGGCCCCCAGCTGCGTGCTGAGCAGCGACAGCGGCTCGCCGGCGCCAAATGCGGCGCCGTCGCCGGCGCTGCGCGCCGGCCTGCTGGCGCCGGCATCAGCAGTGTTGGGCGGCTGCTGCGCTGCGCGCCAGCTCTCGCCCCAGCGCTGCGACAGCGCCACGCTCTCAAGCGCCTGATCTGCCGCATGCTCCTGCTCCGCTGGCCAGGCATCCGTCAAGCCTGCGGGTGGCCCACTGCGCTGTGCGTCTCTTAGGGACAGAGGAGGCGCAAGCGGCTGGCTGGGGCGTGTGAACAGCGAACGTACAGACTGCTGCACTGAGGCTTCTGCTGCGCTTGCGCGAGTAGGCCCTGGCACGGCACAGCTGCCAGCCCTGTTCTCCTTGCCGTGGCTGGGTTGCCTGGCAGGCTCAACGCCTTTGAGCTGTTGCGATGCGCAGGTTTGCTGGCCCGCAGGCATGGCGCATCGGCGCGCCTGCAGCGGGTGCGGCTCACACGCCCCCTTTGCCATTGTCAGCCATCAGTGTGGAGTACGGATTCGTATCAAGCGACAGCGCCTGAGCGGCAGGCTGTAGGGGAAGGCAGCTTGCAGCTGCCATAAGCTGTTTCTGATGCGCTCATATCCCAGACCCGCTGAGCTGGCCACAAGGCCGTGTCCTGGCTGTGCTAGCTGAAAAAGCTAGCTGAAAAAGCTGCTTTTATATACCGTACCTTATTGTCAGGCTGCATGGGCCTGGATGCTGATTGCCTTCGCTGGCAGGCCAAAGCCCCACAAGCGACATAGCAGAGCCATGGGTGATGCCAAGCCGCTGATAGAGGGCTCACCAGACAGCGCTGCGGGCTGCGAGTTCGCCTTGCAGGAGCTGCCAGAGCTAGCGCTCGACATAGTCTTCAGTTTCCTGGAGTGCGTTGCGGGACTTGCACCGCGTCCGTAATTGCAGTGGCGGTGGCGTTCAAGTTGAAGGGCGCTGACTGGGCTGTCCCGTGCGTGCAGCGCCCAAGGCCTGGCGTCTGCCTCGCTGTCGTGCACGGCGTGGAGGGCGCGCGTGGCGAGCGCGCCGGAGCTTTTCCGCTACGCGTTCTGGAGCCGGTTTGGGGGCCGCACGGAGGGCGGCTGGTGGCCGTTCTTCGAGCAGGAGCAGCAGCTGTTTGGCCACACGGATTGGCTCGACCTCTACCAGGCGACGCTGCTGGGCGAGTGCGAGCTGGAGACCAGAGTGTGCGCCACGTCGCCTGCGCCGCATATGCTTTCGCGTGCGGGCCGCGGCTGCGGGCGCTTACGGAGTATGCGGGCCCAGGCTGAGGGAGGCGCTCAGGAGGCAGCTGTACCACCGGGAGCAGTACCAGAAGGCGCTGGACGCCAACCGGCAGGTCGTCCTGGTGTGCGAGCGCTCGCTGGAGAAGAGCGAGGCGCGGCCCCTGCGCCGCCGTCCCAACCCCAGCTGGCGCTCTTTGCTGCAAACACAGTCATGAGGCGTGGCTTGCACTCAGCAGGAGGCCCCTGTGCCACTGTCTCAACCCCAGCTGGTGCTCTTGCTGCAAACAGAGTCACAAGACGTAACTCGCACTCAGCAGCAGGCTCAGCGCCTTGCTCAAGCGTTCAACAGGGTGCTGTGGCGCAGGCGGCGCTGGTGCGGTATCTGCGCCCCATGCGCGGCCTGCTCTTCTTTGGCCGGAAGGGCCAGGTTACCGAGGCCAGCCTCAAGCGCGAGGTGGACCACTGGCGGCGCGAGCTGCACGCGGAGCAGGTGCTGCGGCGCCCTCTGCCTCTCGCCTGGGGGGGAGCTTGGGCGTGCTGTCGCCGCGCCTGCCGCCCCAGCTAATACCCGCGCATGCGCGCTGCGCGTCTGCTGCGCGCACGGGCAACGCGGATCCGCAATCAAAAGTGCACATTAGATACCTTTTATTTTCTGATACGGTAGGCCGGGGCTGCTGACTGAGTGATGACACGCCGTTGTGGCGCCGCGCGTCTGCGCATGTTGAGCAGGGCTTGAGCAGGGCTTGAGCAGGGCTTGAGCAGGGCTTGAGCAGGGCGGCGCCCGCCGCGCAGGCGGCCGTGCGCACGCTGGAGCCGCTGCTCGCGCAGGCGCTGGGCAAGGTGGACGGCATCCAGGCGCGGCTGGGCGCGCTAGCGCGCCAGCGTGCGGCCCTGCTGGACGCGCGGCCGGGCCTGGAGACCAGCGAGCTGCTGCACGCCATGCTGAACAAGGTCGCGCTGCCCAGGCTGCGCGCGCGGATCTCCGCCGCGTACATGTACTACGACAAGGCCGCGCACGCCGTGCGGTAGCGGCGTGTAACACCGGTGGTTGTCCGCGCACGCTGCGCGGTAGCGGCATGGAGGCTAGTGGCTGCCCGCGTATGCTGTGTGGTAGCGGAGTGCGGACCGGCAGCTGCCCGCGCTTCTTGGGCGGCATCAGGGCGTGCAGGTTGCTGGTGTTGGGGTTCTGCAGGCTTTGATCTGCGCGTTGCAACTCCTCTCCCTGGCTTGGATCAGAGGCACCTGGCATAGGAAGTAGCACAGCCCAATTTTGAAACTTGGCCTCGTTTTGTTAGGTATTGCGGTGCGCTCTATTGCAGGGGGATTCTGTAGTTGCTTGCGACTTGCATGGTTCACACATGTTATAAGTTGTACGCTATTGGAGAAGTTGTATTAGATGTCATGTGCTGTACCCTTTTTTTGGCATCTTCGTTATGTACTTAACACGTGGTACATGCGCAGACGTGATGGCAAGGCTACCTACTGGAATAGATGATACTGACGCTTGCATTGCAGGCCAGTATTGCCTCTTATGCCAACAGTGCCAACAGTGCAACGTAGGAGCCTGGGGAACCTTGCGTAAGTAACGGTCAATATTGACATCTTACACGTGTGCGTTCAACAGACTCATGACAGGCCTCTCCGCCACTGCAACAAGTACACAGGAATATCTGACTGACTACACACCCAGGTCTCTGACGCCCGCTTGCACCGCGTTGCGCACCCAACCCATATGAGGCAGAGGGGAGCGCACACCAGGAACAGCGCTGCTTATGGTAGACTAGTGTCCGCTGAATCTGCAAGACCAGTGTGCATGTAACCAAGCACAAGAGGGGCTAGAGAAGCAGCCTGGCCAGTCAACACACCGCAAGGAGGAGCCCAAAATTTGCGGCAGCAGAACTGGGCACACAAAGTTTAGAAAACCTTGTAGTCTCCAGTGTGCAGCGCAACAGCCAGCGCACAAACATGGTCACACAGGCAGCTGCCCAATCCCCGCCGCTAAACCACTAACTAGCATATGAAACTACACATAGACAGTAGCTAGCTGGACTGGCTTGGCGCGCTGCTGTGGCTGGGCCCCGCTCTGACAGCCGACGCAGGCGCCACAAGCGCGCCGTCAGCGGCGGCAGCACCGCGCTCGCCCTCCGCGCCACTTAAGCGACTGTCGCTATGCCTCCCGCTTCCAGCCGGGGACGACGCCGCGGGCGCGTCCACAGCTGCCGCGCCCGCGCGCGGCGCTGCGCTGACCGCGCCGCCGTCGCGCGCTGCGACACCCTCGGTCTTGTTCGAGGCAGTGGCGTCGGCGCTCGCGCCCCTTGCGGTGGCGCTATCGGTCCCCGCCACCTCCATGCCGCACACCACCTCGTCGTCCGGGTGGATGATCAGCACGCGCAGCGGCAGCGGCTCCTTTGGCGCCGCGCTCGCCTCTGCGACCGGTGCGGTCGGGGGCGCGCTGCTCGCGCCCGCTTCAACATCCCGGCCTGTGCAATAAAGCGTTGTTGGTTTACATACTCGAGTAGCACGGGCCTCTGTGATGCGTCTGTGAAAACCAGTATGCTCGACAGAGCTTAGATATAAAGTAGCCCCGGAACCCATACAATACATGGGAAAACCAACACATGCCTTCCGTTCACCTTCCCCCTGAAAACATCGCTGCTCAGACGGTGTGCATAGGCAGCCACCTCGTCTCCAGAGCCACACACTGCTGCGTGCAAAGCCAAGTGGCAGCGCGCACCTCGCGACCGCCGCGACTCCAGGTGCCGAAAACGAAGGTTCAGGAAGCAGGCCCTGAAGCAACCAAGCGCCTGGGCGCGCACACGGCTGAAGGAGCTGCGCCGTCCTACCGTAGCCCGCTGAGCAGGCACAGCAGCTACCACTCAGCAGCAAAAGCGCCACAGCGGCGGGGCGCACCACAGCCACGCTTATGACCAGCACGGTTATGCCTGCGCGTGCCACGCACAGCATGAGACGCCTGCCACGACATACCTACAGCTGTTCCCACAGCAAGCGCGTGCCGCACCAATAAGATGTGTCAGAGAAACCCCGTTCAGGTAGCCGTTCTGCTGCCCGCAGAAGACCGTGCCGCAGTTGCCGCAGGCGCACGCGGGTTGGGGTGTCAGCACGGGTGCAGGCGTGCCGCGCGGCGTATACAGCCCGCTGCCATCTGAGCCCTGGTTGCTGCCAGCGCTCATGCCCGCGCAGACGTGGTATCCAGCAGGTGCACGCGCCCTACCAGCCTGCAGCAAGCTTCCTCGCTGCGCGTATGGCTGCACGCCTGCTAGCTCAACTGCGCTGCTCTTATGGCTTGCAGTAATGTAGCAAAGCGCCTTCTCAAAGCGCACCGCCTTTCTGATCAGATGGTCAGCTTGTGCTATCGCCAATGGCAAAGCAAGCCCTATAGATGTATGCATAGCTATGCCCAAGCAAGGGTTAAGTAGTGTTCAGGAGGGGCGGGAGCCACTCGAGCGCAACGTAATGGTATCCATCGGCACGCGACACTAAAGCTCTGATACACCACACCGCCGAGCAATATAGCCAGTGTATGGGCAGGGAAGCAGGCCATCAGTAGCAGACGTTTATGCAGGCCAGCACACCTAGAAGCCTCAGCGGCGTGCAGAACATAGGCGCGGAGGCAGCAGGGATGCGCAGGCTGCGCGTGCTGGCCCTGCACTCATTCAGGACGAGCGGGAAAATCTTCAGCGAGCAGGCACGCTCCATCAGGGCTGGAGCCTTGGCTGCCTGTCCACCTATGCTAGTCCAGCACTGACAGATACGAAGCATATGATATTTCGTTTGTGTATAAGAGTGCATAGCGCGGTCGACCTCTGCGTGTGCAGTTACGCATCACGACTCACAACTTGGCCCTCTGCAGATGCAAATTGCTGGCCTCGACAAGAAGGTTGCAGACCTGGTTGACTTGGTAAGCTGCCCCCTTTTTGCTTTTGAGCAGGTTGCTTTTTCTAGACTTGCCTGTCCGCACTGTTGCCGCTGCGCCCGCAGGTATACGTTAACGCTCCCTACCAAGCGTCTGGCCCGCCTCCACCAGACGTGCCGCAGGACCTATTTGGTCCACCGTGGTATGAGTGGTGGAACGCCAAGCAGGTACCTGCACTCCCCACACTCAAACCATGGGATCAAGCTGTTTGCTGGCATATGAGGTGAGCACACTGAGTGAGCTAGCTCGTTCAGGACAAGGCCTTTGCACCGCAGCGCCTGCTTGCTGCAAGGGCCCAGGGGGTGTGTTGTGTGGAACTCTGCCGCATCCAGCAGCACTGGTGCAAGCGGCGTGCCACGCTCAGGACCCGTCCACAGGCGAATGGGCGTATGAAGGTTGGCAGGATACAATCAAGCATGTCACGGACCTGTGCGCCTCGCACGGGCCATTTGACGGCCTGTGGGCCTTCTCCCAGGTTCGGATACCTGCAATGAATTTTGTAGCAAAGCTGTCTTGTCTGTCAGGCGCTGCGCAATCTGAGCACAGAGTGACCGCTCAAGCAACCTAAGTGGCCCCCACTGGCCCCACCGGCGTGTAGGGAACCATGGTCGCGGCAATAACGCTGGCCATGCAGCAGAGGCGTGAGATCTTGCAGGCGCGCCGTCGCCCGCGCCAAGCGCTGCCTCTGCGTGCAGCTGCCCAGCCTCGCGCATGCCCTGCGCTGAGAACCAGACGCGCTGGCGGACTGAGAGTGGGGCCTGTCGCAAGGCTGCAGGAGCACCCGCTGAAGTTTGCCGTGCTCTTTGCGGGCGTGCGGCCGCGGGTGCCTGAGGTGCTGCACCTGTGCACGGAGCCGCTCGAGATCAAGTCGCTGCACGTCATCGGCGAGCGCGACAAGATCAAGCGGGTACGCGCGGGCGAGCGCGCCTGTGTCCACAAGCGGATGCCTGTCCATGCCTGTTGACGAGTCATGCTCACTGTGGGGCCACCTGTGTGCTCGTCGCCTCCCGCTGCATGTTGCTGCTCGCCAGCCCGTGCAGGCCATGCGAGGCGTCTGCACGGGGTGCGCCGCCGCCCGGCTCAGCAGCACAGCGCATGCGCGCTCGTCCAGGCTGCGGGCTGGCCGGCTGCATGCGCCTGGAGGTTACCCAACCCTAAAACAACCCTGCATCATCAGACAGCGGGCTGAGCAGCGGCCTGCGCCTGGGGCGCACAGTGGTCACTGGAGCTGGCGGGCATGTTTGTGGAGCCGCTGGTGATCAAGCACCCGCGCGGCCACGTCATCCCGGCGCTGGCCAACGAGTCGCTGGCCACGCTGCGCTCCTTCCTGTCCGCGTGCGCCGCGGAGAGCAGCTTGTAGCCCTGGTCGTGGCGGCAGCGTACGCGCGACTTGGTGAGCCCGCTTGCGGCTGACTTGCGCTCACTCAGGTGTCCCCCGCGTGCGTACGCGGTGACAGCGCTGCGACAGGCTCCCGAGGGTGTGCGTGTCTGCGTGCATGGGTCCTGCTCATACAGCGTCTGGGGCTTTCATACTGGATGGAGCCAGTCCGCCTGTCTGCATGCGCAGCGCCGACCAGTAATGGCTACCGGCGTGCAGGGAGTGCCGCCCTCCAGGCACGCTGGCAAAGTTTCGGATGTGCTGCCTCCTAGGCATCACTGTTCCAGCCCGCTTTGTTTTGGTTTCTGCTATCAGCGTGTTACCTGCGCGACAAGTCTCAGCATGTCGAATGCATGCACGCGGTGTGCTGTAATTCATCGCCGGCTATGGCATATCAAGTGCGGCGTTTATTAGTCGGTAGATGAATATCTTGGGCCAAGAGAGGGCTGCAGGTCATCATAAAGCTCAAGCGTGTAGACTGACAAAGCTGCTGACTTTGCGTGAGCTGCTGACAAAGACAAGCTTGTAACTGTAACAGGGCATGCAGCGCGCATGCAAGTTCTGCGCAGCCAGTACCAAGAACACCAAGCGGTGCTCGCGGCCGCACGCGGCTAGCAAGTCCGCTCAAACAAAGGAAGGACCCGTAAGGCGCTCGTGCGTCCTCAGCAGAGCGGCCAACTGCTCGGAGTGCGTCGGCGCGCTGCCAAACCCCAGGCCGCCCACCTGTAGGCCCTTCTGACGTGCCCGACGCAGCTGCAGAGCCTGCCCAGAGCATACTCCCTTCAGCATGAACACAGAGCGCCGCCATATCATCCTGACGTCAGGAGCCCGTCATGCCACCAGGCTTGCAGGTCAGCTGGCACGTCTAAAGGCATATTTTGTGACGACCCTCCCTCCTGCAGTGCCCATCAGTTCGACATGCTCAAACCTGAACAGAAGCGCAACGGTACCTGGGGAGAGGGGTCGGGAGCCTGACCAGCGTTAGCTGACTGAGGTAGGCTGCACCATGAATGACTCTGAACTTCCACGCACTTTCTGCCACACTGATGGCGCTGGGTACCGCAGGCGCTGCTGGCGTCCTGAGCATATAATGCTGCTATAAAGTCTCACGTAAGTCATATGGGAGCTCCGCGGATGACAGCCTATTACACAAGAGAGAAGCACAGGCGCCGCACCGGCAGGCCATGCGGGTAGTCGCGCAGGGCAGCCTCCTCGTCTGGCCGGCTGCTGCACACCGCGCTCCGGTAGGCGTCCAGCCACAGCTGCTTGCCCTGGCTCCTGCGCTATAGGGTGTCATTCAGCACTTCTGGTTAGGTTTAGGGTTAGGAGGCTCCTCCATGACCTTCTTGTCTGGCCAGCTGCTGCATACTGCACTGCGGTAGGCGTCCAGCACAGCTGCTTACCCTGGCTCCTGCGCGCTAGGGTGTCATACAGCACTCCGACTCAGATCCTTCACCTGGCACCTTGGGAAAGCACCCAGGCCTGGACTTGGCACCTCCAAGCTTGCTCTTGGTCACATACTGGTCGCCGAGCCGCAAAAAGCAACTGGACCATGCGCTCATATACACAGGCTTGCATGCATGCACCCTGGCGACCATCAAGACCTTTGCATGGACCCTGCACCGCAGTTGCAGCCAACTGCAGGGAGCCCCCGGCAAGAATAAAACGCGCAGCACAGGGGTTGAGCCACTCACCGCCTCTCCGCCAGGGAGTCCTGGCAGGCGTGCGCGGCCTCAAACGCCGCGCGCGCAGCGTGCCGCGCGCCCTGCGCACATGCGCCCTGGACTCCGCCTCACTCCTCAGCCAATCGGCAGCGCGGTGCCATGCGCCGGCTTGGCGGCTGCTGCTGGTTTGCGCAGCCACGGCAGACATGGCTGCACTCATGACACAAGCTAAATGTCTGCATCACACAGACCAGGACTCCTCAGCTGGTCTGGCAGCATGCTCTTGGGGCAGAAGCATCAGGTGTGATACGTCAGCCCATAGCGTGTCAAGAATGCAAGGTTGAAGCGTCCCAGGCAAGCCCCCGCGCTCCGCACACCCCGCATGCGCATGCACCTCTGCTGGCGCGGTGCGTGGCCTCGCAGACTCAGCTTCCGCTGCCTCGCTGCCGCCCTCCCAGCCCACCAACAGGTTATCCCGCGATGTCTGCAGCGACACGTGCCGCCGACACCGTGCGCCCGCCTGCGCCTGCCGCAGCCCGCTTCAGGCCTCCCAACCTATGGGTGCAGGGCGTGCCTTGCGCAGGTGCCCCGGGCTGCCAGCGAGGACGGGCGCAGCCCTCTCCCACTCTGCTTGGCTGCCCAGATCCAGTGTGCCTGGCTGGGAGTGGGGATTCCCCGGTGTCCTCTTCAGGGCGCATGAGGGCGTGATGCGCACCCGCTGCTGGACCCGCCTGCTGTGCACTTTTGTCACACAGACATGCAGGCTTGGCCAGTCCCTCGTCTCATGTCTGGCCCGGGCGCGGACCAGGTCGTGCTTGCGCGCGTGCAGCTGCTCCGCGCGCTGCAGGCCCGCGTGGTAGTGCGCCGCCGCCTCGTGCCGCCGCCCCGCCGGCGCGGCGAGCGCGGCCGCCTCGGAGGCCTGGTTCCGCGCTGCGCTGCAGCTCTCAAAGGCGTGGCGCAGCACGCGCAGCCCCGGACGCTCCGGCAGCCGGTGTACAGGTGTGCCTGCACTGCGCGCGCGTCGGATTTGAGATGCAGGCTGTATCAAGCTACGGTTGACACAGACGCAGGCAGACAGGCCCTCCTGTGCGTTGAAAGCGGCGGGAACTTCGCTAGGTCTGACGGCCGCGTTCGCGCACCGTCTTTGGTGTATGTGATGGAAGCTTTCGGCAGCGCAAAACGGTCCTGCGCGCACGTGTTGTGTCAAAGCCACCAACAGCGCACTACTTGCTTATTGCAGGCTCTGCACTGCAGAGCCCGCCGGCATACCGGCGAGGCCTGCATAGGTACGTATGGGGACGTCCCGGGCGAGCTGCGCTGTTCCTGGCCCTCCCTTGCCATTCCCTCGCTACAGCGTGTGCGACAGGTTGCGGACCAGGCATCACCGAGTCCCCCCATCAACATTTCCCGCAGCTGTGTAACGCCGGAACACACGGTCGAGCCTGATTTAGGGTTCGATCGGGGGTGTGCAGTGCAGGTGCAAGTTGTGCCACTGGAGACAGCCCCGAGTGCCGATGCGGTGCGCACAGCACTTTGGCGCGGCGGAGGCCGGCGCGCAGGCCGCGCCGCGGCGGGTCGCGCCCGCGCCAATGCCGGCGCTGCGGGCGCCGCAACAGACGTGCGGGGCGCTCGCCGGCCGAGTGTGCGCGCTGCCCAGGCCAGCAGCGCGCTGCGGCGGGGCCGCGGCCGCGCTGGCCGGCAGCGCATCCGCATCAGCCGAGCCGGGCGCGCTCACAGCGGAGCTGCAGACGTTCCCGCGTCCTGCCGTCAAGGCAGACTACTCCAAGGCGACCATCAAGGCGAGCGGGCCGCCTCTGCCCTGCCGGCGGGCTCTGTGCCAGGCTCCGGCGGCGCACTGCGCCATCGGCCGGATGTCATCAGCGCGTGCCCGCGCGCGGCGCAGGTGATTGGCGTGGGCGGAGGCGGCTCCAACGCCGTGAACCGCATGCTGAAGAGCGACCTGCAGGGCGTGGAGTTCTGGGTCATCAACACCGACTCGCAGGCGCGCCACCGCCCCTGCCGCCGCCCACGCGGCGGCGCGGCCGCCGCCGAGCGCGTTGCGCCCGCTGCGCAAGGCCACGGCTCTGTGTACAACTGAGCGGGAAAGGGTGTGGGAGAGGAGGGCGGGCGCCGCGCAGGCGCTGGCGACGTCGCCGGTCGAGGCGCCCAACAAGATTCAAATCGGGCTGAAGCTGACGCGCGGGCTGGGCGCCGGCGGCGACCCCGAGGTCGGCAAGGCGCGCCGCCGCCGCCGCGCCCCCGCCCTCCCCGGCCGGCACCCCCGGCCGCGGCGTCCGGCGACCGTGCTGGGCAGACGCGGCGCCGACGGCAGGGCTTTATAATTCAACGGGGCTGCCCTCTTGCCTGCCGGCACTCTGCGACATGGTGCGACGTGCGCGAGCAGGATACGACTCTCTCACTTGGCACTACCTCGCAGCAGCTGGCCAGCAGGGAACCGAAGGCGCCCGCGCGGCGCTGCGCAGAAAGCGGCCTCCGAGAGCAAGGCGGCGCTGGAGGGCGCGCTGAGCGGCACTGACATGGTCTTCGTCACGGTGCGGCGCCCGCGCCCAGCAGCCGCGCGCCCGGGCCCCGTACGACTCCCCGCTGGCTGTGCCCGCTGCCTGCTGCGCACGGGCGCGCGCCCGGCGCGCCACCGACTGCGCAGGGCTGCTGCCGGCTCGAAGTGGGCGCCGTCACGAGCCCTGAGACAGGGCGTGAGTCAGGGCTGGAAGGCGCGTCTGCCTGCACGAGCGGACACGCCGGCGCCCGCCTCACCCCGAGGCGGCGCACGTGGGGAGCAAGCGGACCAGGCTGCGCCATTGACAGCACTGACATGCAGCGCTTGCACTTGAGGCCTTTACCGCAGCGGCAGGGCAGCCGAGGCGCATGCACCTCAGCAGGACTGGCGCGCGCTCCGCTTCGGCCGGTCAGGCGGCGCGGCGCGCGCGCAGGCGGGCATGGGCGGCGGGACGGGCAGCGGCGCGGCGCCGGTGGTGGCCGCCACGGCCAAGGCGCTGGGCATTCTCACGGTCGCGATCGTGACCACGCCGTTCAGCTTCGAGGGCCGCCAGCGCTCCAACCAGGTGCCCCGCCGCCGCCCGCACACGACGCGCACACGCGGGCGTGGGCGCGGCGCGCTTGCAAGCAGGGCTACGCTGTTGCCTCCAGATGCAAGACGGCCTGAAACTGGCATATGCGCCGGCCTTGCCGCATTGCCACGCCTGATCAGGGCGGCATGCCATGCGCAAGGCGGCGGCCGGCTGTGTGGGTTGGCGCAGGCAGGCAGCCGCGTGCACTTCGGCCCGCTGTGCATGTGTCAGGCCTGAGTCTGCACCTGCACCGCAAATCTCATGCGGGAGCCGGTGTGTCTGCGTGCCGCTTGTGCTGACCACCAGCAGCAAGCCTCGAGGCCTCATTGTCAGGCTGAAGCTGCGCATGGCTGCCAGGGCAGTCACACCAGATGCTGGTGTGGTAGGCAGACATTGTTTGAGGCATGCACGCATGCGATGCTATTTGCTCCATGCATGTACGCTATCAACCCATACATAGAGGACAAGCTAGCCTTGCGGCCAGGCGAGGGAGGCGATCGACGCGCTGCGGAGCTCTGTGGACACGCTGATTGTCATCCCCAACGACAAGCTCCTGGACGGTGTGCGCCGCAAGTACTGCAGAGCGTCAGCAGGCAGGTTTGCTGGTGCGGCAGGCTTGCCAGTGTATTGGTAAGAATGGTCTGCCTAGACTCTGCAGCATGGGTAGTGCAAGCATCGATGGAAAATATTATAAAATGTTCGTTCAGTTCTTCCAAATCAACTGTTTGGGGCCTGCAGCCGTGGACGCCAACATGCCGGTCACGGAGGCCTTCCGCGTGGCCGACGACGTGCTGCGCCAGGGCGTGCGCGGCATCTCTGACATCATCACAGTGCGCAGCCCCCTGCTCTGCCCGCGCTTGCTCAACCCTGTGCCCTACATAGGGCTGTAACCCTGAATGTGCTAATCCTGCATCGTACTCGCCGACAATTGGCAATGCAATGCCAGACAGCCGCAGCGCTGCACTCACCGGTCCGCATTCAAGGCCCACCCCACGTCCCGAACGTTGCTCTCGGGTGTGCCTTGCATGCACGGTCGCAGGCGCCTGACTGTGCGTGAGGCGCCGCGGAAGCGCCGCAGGTGCCGGGGCTGGTGAACGTGGACTTTGCGGACGTGCGCACGATCATGACCGGCGCGGGCAGCAGCCTGATGGGCCAGGGCCGCGCGAGCGGCAAGGGGCGCGCCAAGGAGGCCGCGCTGTCCGCCATCTCGTCGCCGCTGCTGGACATCGGCATCGAGCGCGCGACCGGGATCGTGTGGAACATCACCGGCCCGCCGGACATGACGCTCTTCGAGGCGCGCGCGCCGCACGCCGGCCCGTGCGGCCCCTTGTCAGCGGGGGCCCAGGAGGGCACACAGTATGTCTCCCCTTTTGCGTGGGGTTGTATGTTGCTTGAAAAGGGTGAGTAAGACACAACAAGAAAAGATAAAGACCGGATGCCGCGGCCACTTGATGTACGGCTACCTGCTCGCAAGCATGCAACGTGGCCGGGGAGCTGGGAAAGCGCTGTCATCAGGTCGTTAGGGGCGGCGTATCTAGCTTCTGTGTCCTGGTCATCTGAGCGCCGGGCTGGGGCGGCGAGCGCGCGGCGCAGGTGAATGAGGCGGCGGAGGTCATCTACGACCTGGTCGACCCGACCGCCAACCTCATCTTCGGCGCGGTCATCGACCCGCGGTTGGGGCAGGAGGTGGGCCCCCTGTTCAAGCTCCGCCGCCTGTGGACCTGCTCACGGTCGCCCCGCTGTGACCAGCATTACCGTCAAACCAAAACCTATGTTACAGGAGCGTTCTACTGTGCGCCCTCCTGTGCATGTTGGACTCCTGCAGAGCCTGGCGCGCCCGCCGGCGCTGCACGCAGCCGCGGCAAGCAGCCGCGAAAGACTGGGGCGTTCTGCGTGGCCGCGGCGCGCGGCATTCAGCGGCACCGAGGAGAGAGCGGCTGCTGCGACCCGCGCCATTTTGGGCATGGGCGGCCCAGCGCAATTGGTCCAGGGTTAGGGCATCACAGACTCGCAGCATGCGCGCAGGTGTCCATCACGCTGATCGCGACCGGCTTTGGCGCGGGCGCGCCAGTGGCCGCGGCGCCGGCCGCGGCGGAGCGGCGCGCGGCGCCTGCAGAGCCGCTGCCGCCGCCGCCGCCAGAGAGGTGCGCCAGGAGGGCCCCCGCGTGTGGAGCTGAGTGGCCCTCTGGCGACAGGGATGCACAGCAGCCTGCCGGGCGTGCATTCTTGTATACCATGTTAAGATTATGAACATGCTCCCTGCGAGCGTGTTGCCGGCACGTAGCATGTGCCGCTTGCTCTCGTCATCATGGTGTGTGCCGCCCCTGCCCAGCGCCTCGCTGGCGCCGGCGGCCGCGACCAGCGTGCGCGCGTGCGGCGCAGGTCCGCGCAACGCGCGCCGCCGAGCGGCGGCATCGAGGTGCCCGCCTTCCTGCGCAAGCGGAGGGCGAAGAAGTAGGGTCTCGGGCCCGAGCGGTCTGGCGGCCTGCTTGCGCGTTCGCGGCGGGGGCGGGCGCTCGCGCGCCTTCATGGGGGGCGCGGTTTGCTGCGGCGGGGCGGGAGGGACTGGGGTTGACCTGGAGGAACGGCGACTCCCTGGGTTGGAGGGCGGCGGCGGCGGCGGCGGCGGCGGCGGCGGCGGCGGCGGCGGCGGCGGCGGCAGCGGCGGGGGGGGGGGGGGGGGGGGGGGGCAGTTTTAA